>JAESFO010000119.1_pt1 | contig 229526 bp, 205 predicted proteins | sample 9269421 | NCBI WGS metagenome assembly JAESFO01 (sample SAMN14502839, study PRJNA617101) | algae metagenome | isolation source: Nostoc desertorum CM1-VF14 and co-occurring heterotrophs from rocky... | place: USA: Clark Mountains, San Bernardino, California | collected 2000-06-05 | reverse complement strand
TGCTGTTGGTCATGTGGCGGAAGCCGTTCTCGGCCCACGCGAGCGCCTTGAAGCCCTTGGCGTCGAACTTGGTCAGCAGGTCCTGGCCGATCGGGCCGTCGAGCACCGCGCGCGCATGCGCCTTGTCGCGGAACAGGAAGGGCACGTCGAGGATCTTGGTCTCGGGAACGAAGTTGGGGATCGGGCCGGTGGAGGAGAAGGCCAGCTCCTGCGTGCCCAGCTGCACCGCCTCGATCGACTCGCGCTCGCCGCCGAGCGAGCCGTTGTAGAAGGTCTGGACCTTGTAGCGGCCGCCGGTGCGCTTCTCGACTTCCTTCGCGAAGGTGTCGATCGCCACGCCCTGGTGGGAGTTCTGCGCCACGGAGATACTGATCTTCATGGTCGTCTGCGCGAAAGCCGCGCATGCCATGCCCATGCCCAGCACCAGGCCAGCGGCCAGTCGGGTCAATTTCATTCGGAGTCTCCTGGGATTTATGGGAAGCGGGCGGCGCGGGGTGCGCCATGCCGCAAAGGCATGACTATGCAACAAGCGGTAGCTTCACCGCGTCGGGATTTTCACGGACGTACTCGCGAATCACCGCGTCGAAGCTGTCGTCCGAACCCAGCCCGAGCGCGCGGGCGCGCGGCGTGTCGAAGCGCCCGGGCCAGGACTTCACGATGCGCCGGATCGTCGGCTCGGGCGTGCGGTCGAGCAGCGCGGTCGCGGCCGGGCCGGCCACGCGCTCGAGGGCCGCGGCCATCTCGCCGACGGTCGTGGACAGCGACGGCAGGTTCACGGCCGTGCGCGGACCCCATTCGGCCTCGCTCGCCTCGGCCGCGCGGATCAGCCCCTCGATGGTGCGCGCCGGCGAGGCGACGGCCACCGGCGTCTCGTCGGGCACCGGGCAGGCCGCGCGCAGCCCGGCCAGCGGTTCGCGGATCATGCCGCTGAAGAAGCCCGAGGCCGCGCCGTTGGGCTTGCCCGGGCGCACGCTCACCGTCATCAGGCGCACGCTGCGCCCGCGGATGAAGCCCTTGCGCGTGAAGTCGGCCACCAGCTGCTCGCCGATGAACTTCTGGATGCCGTAGCTGGTCTGCGGCGTGGGCAGCGTGCGGTCGTCGATCACCGGCGGCAGCGGCTGCTCGGGCGAATCGCCGAACACCGCGAGCGAGCTCGAGAACACCAGCACCGGCCGGGTGCCGAGCGCGCGCAGGCGTTCGAGCAGGGCGTGTGTGGCGGCGAAGTTGCTGCGCATGCCGAGGTCGAAGTCGGCCTCGCACTCGCCGCTGACCGCGGCCGCGAGGTGGAACACGGCCTCGGCCTCGCGCCAGGGCGTGGCGTCGGCATCGGCGCCGAGCTGGTCGTTGAGGTCGCCGGTCACGAAGGCGACACGCGGGTCGGCCGCGAGGTCGGCCGGCGGCGGCGCGCGGTCGACCAGGGTGATCCTGGCGATGGGGGCGGGGGCCGCGCCCGCGAGCGAGAGGCTGCCCTGCGCGAGCAGCGTGCGGGCGAGGCGGGCGCCCAGAAAGCCGGCGCCGCCGGTGATGACGATCTGCATGTCGGTCCTTGTCTCCTTGTCGAGGGTCCGAGGATAAGCGCGGCCGGCGCGACACTCGGGGCTTCGCCAGTCCGTCGAACCGAACGATGAACCTCCGATTCGTGGAAGCCTTCCACTGGGCCGTGGCCCTCAAGAGCGTGACGCGCGCCGCCGAGAAGCTGCACCTCACGCAGTCCGCGCTGTCCAGCCGCATCGCCGCGCTCGAGCGCGAGCTCGGCACCTTGCTGCTCGACCGCCGCGACAAGCAGTTCCGCCTCACGGTGGCGGGCCAGCGCTTCCATGCCTTCGCGCAGAAGCTGCTCGAGATGCAGATGCACATCAAGGCCGAGATGGGCTCGGGCGCGGTGCGCGAGACGGTGCTGCGCGTGGGCGCGATCGAGTCGGTGGTGCACAGCTGGCTCACCGGCTGGCTCAAGCACATGCAGGCCACCTACCCGGACTTCGAGCTCGAGCTCACGGTCGAAACCACGCCGGTGCTGGTCGACCAGCTGCAGCGCGGCAAGCAGGACCTGGTGTTCGCCGCGCTGCCCGCGGTGGGCGACGGCGTGCGCACGCGCGCGGTGCCGCCGATGGCCATGTGCTTCGTCGGCCACCGCGAGCTGCACCTGCGGCGGCGCTACCGCATCGCCGACCTGCTGTCGCTCGACCTGCTGACCTTCCAGCGCGGCTCGCAGCCGCACGTGGCGCTGCTCGAGTTCTTCCGCGAGGCCGGCGGCGCGGCGCCGCGCGTGCATGCGATCTCCTCGATCTCGGCGATGGCGCAGCTGGTGGAGGCGGGCTTCGGCGTGGCCACCTTGCCGCGCGCGGTGGTCGATGGCCTGGCAAGGCGGCTGCCGCTGCGCGTGCTGCCCAGCGAAGGCACGCTGGAGCCGTTGCCGATCTATGCGAGCTATCGCGACGATCCTTCCTCCTTGCTGCTCGAAGCAGCGGTGAGCTCTGCCGTGGTGCACGGATCGCACCGCGCTGGGTCATCGAAAAAATCGATGAGCTGAGCAAGAAACTTTGCGTTGGCGTTCGGGCGCGCGGATTCCCACAATCCGCCCACCACAACGAAGAGACATGCAGCCGCTCGCCAACGCCATGCCAGCCAACGACGAATCGATCTCCCTGCCCACCGGCGCGAGCAGCGCACGCGAAGTGCGGCAAGCCGCCCGAGCCGGCCGCCTGAGCGGCCACACCAGCGGCCTGGCGAGCGCCCACGTGCAGGGCAACCTCGTGATCCTGCCGCAGGCGTACGCGGGCGACTTCCTGCGCTTCTGCCAGGCCAACCCCAAGCCCTGTCCGCTGCTCGGCGTGACCGAGGTCGGCGATCCCTCGCTCCCCGCGCTCGGCGAGGACATCGACCTGCGCAGCGACCTGCCGCGCTACCGCGTCTGGCGCGAGGGCGAGCTGGCCGACGAGCCCACCGACGTGCGCGCGCTGTGGCGCGACGACATGGTCGGCTTCGTCATCGGCTGCTCGTTCACCTTCGAGCATGCGCTGCTGGCCGAGGGCATCGCGCTGCGCCACGTGGCGCAGGGCCGCAACGTCGCGATGTACCGCACCGGGCTGCAGACGGTGCCGGCCGGTCCGTTCAGCGGGCCGCTGGTGGTGTCGATGCGGCCGCTGCGCGCGGCCGATGCGATCCGAGCGGTGCAGATCACCTCGCGCTTTCCGGCCGTGCACGGCGCGCCGGTGCACCTGGGCGATCCCGCGCTGATCGGCATCCGCGACATCGGCCGCCCCGAGTACGGCGATGCCGTCGAGACGATGCCCGACGAGCTGCCCGTGTTCTGGGCCTGCGGCGTGACGCCCCAGGCCGCGCTCGCGGCCGCGCGGCTGCCGCTGGCGATCACGCATGCGCCGGGCGCGATGCTGGTCACCGACCTGCCGCACCACCGGCTCGCCGCGCTGTAGCGCGCCGCCCCTGGTTCCGATCGCCGTCGGTCCCCTGGGCAGGGACCGCGCGGCGCCGTTCCCGCCCCGACCCACCCTGGAGAAGACACCATGAAAAACAGCACCCTCGAGGCCACCGCGCCGACGCCCGGCGACGGCACGGCCGAGGCCGGCAACGCCAACTGGCTGCGCACCCTGAACCCGAACGAGAAGCGCACGCTCGCGGCCTCGTTCAGCGGCTACGCGGTCGATGCCTTCGACTACTACACGCTGCCGCTGGTCACGCCGATCCTGCTGTCGCTGTGGGGCATGAGCAAGACCGAGGTCGGCCTGATCGGCACCGCCACGCTGGTGGCCTCGGCGCTCGGCGGCTGGGCCGCGGGCATCCTGGCCGACCGCTATGGCCGCGTGCGCATCCTGCAGCTCACGATCCTGGTGTTCGCGATCTTCACCTTCGCCTGCGGCCTGGCCCAGACGCCCGGGCAGCTGCTGGTGGCGCGCACGCTGCAGGGCCTGGGCTTCGGCGGCGAATGGGCCGTGGGTTCGGTGCTGATCGCCGAGATGATCCGGCCGGCCTACCGCGGCAAGGCGGTCGGGCTGGTGCAGAGCAGCTGGGCCGTGGGCTGGGGCGCGGCGGTGCTGGTGTCGATGGCGCTGTTCTCGTTCCTGCCGCCCGAGGTCTCGTGGCGCGTGATGTTCCTGCTGGGCCTGCTGCCGGCGCTGCTGATCGTCTTCATCCGGCGCTCGATCAGCGATCCCGAGATCTACGTGCAGACCCGCGCCGCCGTGGCGCGCGGCGAACGCAGCGGCAATTTCCTCGCGATCTTCAAGCCCGGCGTGCTCGGCACCACGGTGCTCGCGAGCCTGCTGTTCACCGGCATGCAGGGCGGCTACTACGCCATCGGCGTGTGGCTGCCGACCTTCCTGAAGAACGAGCGCCACCTGACGGTGCTGGGCTCGGGCGGCTACCAGTTCATGTTCATCGTCGGCGCCTTCGTCGGCTACCTCTGCGGCGCCTACCTGTCGGACCGCCTGGGCCGCCGCCGCGCCTTCATCCTGTTCGCGATCGGTGCGGGCCTGCTGGTCTATGCCTACACGCTGCTGCCGATCACCGACGGCCTGATGCTGCTGCTGGGCTTTCCGCTCGGTTTCTTCATGTCGGGCATCTTCAGCGGCGCGGGCGCCTTCCTGGCCGAGCTGTTCCCCAACGAGCTGCGCGGCTCCGGGCAAGGCTTTTGCTACAACTTCGGGCGCGGCATCGGCGCCACCTTCCCGGCGCTGGTCGGTGTGCTGAGCGACCGCATGCACCTGCCGCTGGGCACGGCCATCGGCGTCTGCGCGGCGGTGGCCTATGCGATGGTCGTGGTGGTGGCGCTGTGCCTGCCCGAGACCCGTGGCCGCGACCTGCGCCAGAACTGACTCGATTCCGCCCCCTTTCCTCGCGAAGACCTATCCTTGTTCCCCATGACCACGCAAACCCTTCTCCCGTCCCGCTGGCAGTTCTGGATCGACCGCGGCGGCACCTTCACCGACCTCGTGGGCCGCGATCCCGAGGGCGGCCTGCACACGCTCAAGCTGCTGTCGGAGAACCCCGAGCAGTACCGCGACGCGGCCGTCGAGGGCATCCGCCGCCTGCTGAAGCTGGCACCGGGCGAGGCCGTGACGCCCGAGCGCGTGGAGTGCGTGAAGATGGGCACCACGGTGGCCACCAACGCGCTGCTCGAGCGCAAGGGCGAGCCCACGGTGCTGGTCACGACGAAGGGCTTCCGCGATGCGCTGCGCATCGCCACCCAGGCGCGGCCGCGCCTGTTCGACCGCCGCATCGTGCTGCCCGAGCTGCTGTACCGGCGCGTGATCGAGGCCGACGAGCGCATCGACGCGCAGGGCGGCACCGTGCAGGCGCTCGACGAGGCCCCGCTGCGCGCGCAGCTGCAGTCCGCCTTCGACGAGGGCCTGCGCGCCTGTGCGATCGTCTTCATGCACGGCTGGCGCCACACGGCGCACGAGCTGGCGGCCGAAGGCATCGCGCGCGCCATCGGCTTCACGCAGGTGTCGGTGTCGCACAAGACCAGCCCGCTGATGAAGCTGGTGCCGCGCGGCGACACGACGGTGGTCGACGCCTATCTGAGCCCGATCCTGCGCCGCTACGTCGAGCAGGTGTCGCAGCAGATGCCGGGCGTGCCGCTGTTCTTCATGCAGAGCTCGGGCGGGCTCACGCAGGCGCACCGCTTCCAGGGCAAGGACGCGATCCTCTCGGGCCCGGCCGGCGGCATCGTCGGCATGGTGCGCACGGCGCTCGATGCCGGCCATGCGCGCGTGATCGGCTTCGACATGGGCGGCACTTCCACCGACGTGTCGCACTACGCGGGCGAGTTCGAGCGCTCGTTCGAGACCCAGGTGGCCGGCGTGCGCATGCGCGCGCCGATGATGAGTATCCACACGGTGGCGGCCGGCGGCGGCTCGATCGTCTCCTTCGACGGCGCGCGGCTGCGCGTCGGGCCCGAGTCGGCCGGCGCCAATCCCGGTCCCGCGAGCTATCGCCGCGGCGGCCCGCTGACCACCACCGACGCCAACGTGCTGCTCGGCAAGATCCAGCCCGCGCACTTCCCGCGGGTGTTCGGCCCGGGCGCCGACCAGCCGCTGGACCGCGACGCGGCCGAACGCGGCTTCGCCGCGATGGCACGGCGCATGACCGAGGCCACGGGCCGCGCGGTCGGTGCCGAGGAGGTCGCGAGCGGCGCGCTGCGCATCGCGGTGGCGAGCATGGCCAATGCGATCAAGCGGATCTCGGTGGCGCGCGGCTACGACGTCACGCAATACACGCTGCAGTGCTTCGGCGGCGCGGGCGGCCAGCATGCCTGCCTGGTGGCCGATGCGCTGGGCATGCGCAGCGTCTACCTGCATCCGCTGGCGGGCGTGCTCTCGGCCTTCGGCATGGGGCTGGCCGACCAGCTGGCGCTGCGCGAGCGTGCGCTCGAGCGCCGGCTCGACGCGTCGGGCCTGGCCGAGGCGCGCGAGGCCGCGATCGGCCTGGCCGGGCAGGCGGTGGAGGAACTGCGCGGGCAGGGCGTGGCCGAAGCCGCGATCGAGGTGCTGCATCGCGTGCAGCTGCGCTACGAGGGGACCGACACCGCGCTGCCCTGCGCGCTGCCGATGGACACGCCGGCCGCCGAGGCCATCGCCGCGATGCGCGACGAGTTCGAGCAGGCCTACCGCCGGCGCTTCGCGTTCCTGATGAGCGAGCGCGCGCTGGTGATCGAGGCGGTGGCGGTCGAGGCCGTCGGCGCCGGCGAGCGCACGCGCGCCGCCGCCGCGGCCGGCAAGGCCGAATCGCACGTGCCCGAGTCGCTCGCGGCCGTGCGCATGTACTGCGAGGCCGACGAAGCCGCCGCGGGCTGGCGCGATGCCGCGCTGTTCGACGAGGCCGCGCTGCGCCCCGGTGCGGTGGTCGACGGCCCGGCGATCCTGGCCGGGCGCAACGCCACCACCGTGGTCGAACCCGGCTGGCAGGCACGCGCCACGGCCGACGGCGTGGAGCTGCACCGCGTGCGCGAGCGCGCCACCAGCCATGCGATCGGCACGCGCGCCGACCCGGTGATGCTCGAGGTCTTCAACAACCTCTTCATGAACATCGCCGAGCAGATGGGGCTGCGGCTGCAGAACACGGCCTACTCGGTCAACATCAAGGAGCGGCTCGATTTCTCGTGCGCGCTGTTCGACGTCGAGGGCAACCTGATCGCCAATGCACCGCACATGCCGGTGCACCTGGGCTCGATGAGCGAGTCGATCAAGACCGTGATCGCCTGCAACCCCGACATGAAGCCCGGCGACGTGTTCGTGCTCAACGACCCCTACCACGGCGGCACGCACCTGCCCGACATCACGGTGGTGACGCCCGTCTACCTCGACACGGCCGATGCGCGGCCCTCGTTCTACGTGGCCTCGCGCGGCCACCATGCCGACGTGGGTGGCATCACGCCGGGCTCGATGCCGCCGTTCTCGAAGACCATCGGCGAGGAGGGCGTGCTGATCGACAACTTCAAGCTGGTGGAGGGCGGCCGGCTGCGCGAGGTCGAACTCCGCGCATTGCTCGGCGGCGGCGCGCATCCCTCGCGCAACATCGAACAGAACCTGGCCGACCTGCGCGCGCAGATCGCGGCCAACGAGAAGGGTGTGCAGGAGCTGCAGGCCATGGTGGCGCAGTTCGGCCGCGAGACGGTGGCGGCCTACATGGGCCATGTGCAGGACAACGCCGAGGAGTCGGTGCGTCGCGTGATCACGGCGCTCAAGGACGGCGAGTTCGTGCTGCCGCTGGACAACGGCGCGCGCATCCAGGTGCGCGTGAAGGTCGATGCGGTCGCGCGTTCGGCGACGGTGGACTTCAGCGGCACGAGCGCGCAGTTGCCGAACAACTTCAATGCGCCGCGCGCGATCACGATGGCGGCGGTACTGTACGTGTTCCGCACGCTGGTCGACGACGACATTCCGCTCAACGCGGGTTGCCTGAAGCCGATCGAGGTGATCGTGCCCAGCGGCTGCATGCTGAACCCGTTGCCGCCCGCGGCGGTGGTGGCCGGCAATGTCGAAACCTCGAGCTGCGTGACCAATGCGCTCTATGGTGCGCTGGGCGTGATGGCAGCGAGCCAGTGCACGATGAACAACTTCACCTTCGGCGATGGCGCGCACCAGTACTACGAGACCATCTCGGGCGGTTCGGGCGCGGGCGAGGGCTTCGACGGCACGAGCGTGGTCCAGACCCACATGACCAATTCGCGGCTCACCGATCCGGAGGTGCTGGAGTTCCGTTACCCGGTGCGTCTCGACAGCTACAGCCTGCGTTCGGGGTCGGGTGGTGCGGGGCGCTGGCGTGGTGGTGACGGCGGTGTGCGGCGGGTTCGGTTCCTGGCACCGATGACGGCGTCGATCCTCAGCAATGGGCGGCACCATGGTGCGTTCGGTGGTTCGGGTGGCGAAGCGGGCGCGGTGGGGATCAATCGTGTGGAGCGGGCCGATGGAACGGTCGAGCCTCTGGATCACATCGGGCAGGTGCAGATGGGGGCGGGGGATGTGTTCGTGATCGAGACGCCTGGTGGGGGTGGGTGGGGCGCTGTTCAGGGTTGAGGCCTTGAGGTCTGGGGCGGGCGCGCGCCGACGGGGTACTCCCCTCCGCGAATGTCCCCCGGCCTACGGCCTCCTCCTTTATTTCGCTGCGGGGAGTAGCCCATCGACACGCGCCTGGACGCAATGGTTGTTGGGCCGCCGGCACCACCGCAGCACCCCCGGTAACAAGAAAGGCGTGACCAAGCACGAACGCATCGGATAGGCACAGGAGCCTGCGCTACCCTCTCGCGCATGAAAGCGTTGCCACCAGATTTTCTTGCGACCCTGGGCCTGCCCGTGCAGCACGAGGACGACCTCGATGCCCAGGCGACCTTCTTCGATCGCGATGCGGTGTCCGACTTCTACCGCGCGACGGTGAAGGAGGGCACGGGCGACGAGGTGCTGGAGGCCGCGACCGCGCTGCTGCCCGACCTGCATCCGCTGCGTGCCGCGCTGTTCGCGATTCTTTGCGGCGGGCTGGTGGAGAACGGCGCCGATCCGCGGTTGCTGTTTCCGGCGGCGCTGCGACGCCTGGCCCGACTGCTCGAATCGCTCGCACCCTATTGCGCCGCGGAGCCGATGGAGGACGACGAAGAAGAAGCGTCCGAGGAGGAACCGGCCGACGTCCTCGCCTGGCGCGCCGCCGAAGCCGCGCTCGAAGCGCTGCCGCCGGCCGAGCGCCTGCAGGTCGAAGCGAGCCGGCAGGCGGTCGACCTGCTGGTGCTGCCGCTGATGGCGATGCTGATGCGCGATGTCCGCAACCATCGCGAGCTGCTGGCCGACGAGGCACTGTGCGCGCGCATCGAGGCGTTGTCGGTCAACGGCACCTTGCCCTTCGAGGAATTGCACTTCCTGCACCGCACCGCCCAGATGGCCTACGAGGACGAGCTGGTCGTGCTGCTGCCGGCCTCGAACGCGGGGATGATCGTGCGTGCCCACGGCATCAACAACAACTTCCACGCCTTCTCGCTGCTGCAGGACCTGTTCAGCGTGCATGCGAAGACCCTGGGCATCCGGCAGCCGCTGGCCGATCGTCTCGGTGCCGACGACGAGCCGCGCGACAGCGATTCGGCGCAGTACCTCTGGCTGCAGGCCAAGGCCTACGCCGGTGGTGAACTCGTCGACCGCATGGCCTGGGCCTGGGGCGAGGGGACATTGCGCGAGAACGCGCGCCGGCAGGGAAGGCTGGTGCTCGTCGCGCTGGAGACCGAGGACAAGCCCGCGCGCGGCTGGAACGGTTTCAACCAGGCCTTCCATTCGGAGCAGAAGCCACAGGTGACGGTAGTGCGCTTCCTCACGGCCGACGAGGTAGCCACCTACCTCGCCTGACCCCCGCAGCGAAATCAAGGAGGAGGCCGAAGGCCGGGGGACATTCGCGGAGGGAAGTACCCGCTGTCCTGTGCATGCGCCCCGAACGAAAACAAGAAGGCCCTCCGAAGAGGGCCCCAGAAGAACAGACCTTACATCCCCACGTAGTTGGGCCCGCCGCCCCCTTCAGGCGTGACCCACACGATGTTCTGCGTCGGATCCTTGATATCGCAGGTCTTGCAGTGCACGCAGTTCTGCGCATTGATCTGCAGCCGTTGCTTGCCCGCGCTGGCCTCGTCGGGCACGAACTCGTACACGCCTGCCGGGCAGTAGCGGCTTTCGGGGCCCGCGAATTTCGCGAGGTTGACGTTGACCGGCACCGACGCGTCCTTCAGCGTCAGGTGGGCCGGCTGCTGTTCCTCGTGGTTGGTGTTGCTGATGAACACGCTCGAGAGCCGGTCGAAGGTGAGCTTGCCGTCGGGCTTGGGGTAGGCGATCGGCTGGCATTCCGAAGCCGGCTTCAGGTACTGGTGGTCGGGCTTGGTGCGGCGCAGGGTCCAGGGGATATTGCCCTTGAGCAGCCATTGCTCGATGCCGTTCATCAGCGTCGCGACCAGCAGGCCCTTCTTGAACCAGGCCTTGAAGTTGCGCGCCTTCTTGAGTTCGGCATGCAGCCAGCTCTTCTCGAAGGCCGCCGGGTAGGCCGTGAGCTCGTCGTGCTGGCGGCCGGCCTGCACTGCGTCGAAGGCAGCCTCGGCGCACAGCATGCCGGTCTTGATCGCGGCGTGGCTGCCCTTGATGCGGCTCACGTTGAGGTAGCCGGCCTCGCAGCCGACCAGCGCGCCGCCCGGGAACACCGTCTTGGGCAGCGATTGCAGGCCGCCGGCCGTGATCGCGCGCGCGCCATAGCCGATGCGCTTGGCCGGCTTGATGCCCTTGGCCTCGTCGCCCTCGAGGTACCAGCGGATGTTGGGGTGCAGCTTCCAGCGCTGCATTTCCTCGAACGGGCTCAGGTACGGGTTGCTGTAGTCCAGGCCCGTGATGAAGCCCATCGTGACCTTGTTGTCCTCCATGTGATAGAGGAAGGCGCCGCCGTAGGTGTCGCTCTTCATCGGCCAGCCGGCCGTGTGCAGCACGAAGCCGGGTTCGTGGCGCTTGGGATCGATCTCCCAGACTTCCTTGACGCCCAGGCCGTAGGTCTGCGGATCCTTGCCCTCGTCGAGCTTGAACCTGGCGATCAGCTGGCGGCCCAGGTGGCCGCGCGCGCCCTCGGCGAACACCGTGTACTTGCCCAGCAGCTCCATGCCGAGCTGGAAGTTCTCGGTCGGCTCGCCGTCCTTGCCGACACCCATGTTGCCGGTGGCGACGCCGCGCACGGCCCCCTTCTCGTCGTAGAGCACCTCGGCGGCCGGGAAGCCCGGGAAGATCTCGACGCCGAGGTTCTCGGCCTGCTGCGCCAGCCACTTGGTGAAGGCACCGAGGCTGATGATGTAGTTGCCGTGGTTCTGGAAGCAGTCGGGCAGGAAGGCGTTGGGCGTGCGCAGGCTGGCCTTCTCGCCGAGGAACACCATCGCGTCGTCGGTCACGGGCTGGTTCAGCGGCGCGCCGAGTTCCTTCCAGTCGGGCAGCAGCTCGTTGAGCGCGCGCGGGTCCATGATGGCGCCCGACAGGATGTGGGCGCCGGGCTCCGAGCCCTTCTCGAGCACCACGACCGAGATCTCCTTCTCGTGCTGGGCGGCGAGCTGCTTCAGGCGAATCGCGGTCGAAAGGCCGGCCGGCCCGCCACCGACGACGACGACGTCGTACTCCATGGCTTCGCGGGGACCGTACTGGGCAAGGATTTCGTCGTGGGTCATGGGGGTCTCGTCGATATGATGGGAGGCACTGGCGCTTCGTGGCTGCCGGGCATTTTATGCGGGCGCCACGGGCCGCCCCGCGGGGCGTGTCGCCCGTGTTTTCACGTCGCCTTGGCGACTCCACAGGAACAGCACTCCATGGCGTACAGCATCGATCTCTCGGGCCGCGTGGCCTTCGTCACCGGCGCCTCGAGCGGCCTCGGCGCGCAGTTCGCGAAAACGCTGGCGCGCGCGGGTGCCGCCGTGGTGCTCGCGAGCCGGCGCGTCGACAAGCTCAAGGAGCTGCGCGCCCGCATCCAGGGCGAGGGCGGCGACGCCCACGTGGTCGAGCTCGACGTGACCGACATGGCCAGCATCAAGGCCGCGGTGGCGCGCGCCGAGACCGAGGTCGGCGCCATCGACGTGCTGGTCAACAACTCGGGCGTGAGCACCACCCAGCGGCTGCAGGACGTGACGCCCGAGGACTACGACTTCATCTTCGACGCCAACCTCAAGGGCTCGTTCTTCGTCGCGCAGGAGGTCGGCAAGCGCATGCTGGCGCGCGCCAAGGGCGCGGCGCCGGGCACCTACATCGGCGGGCGCATCATCAACATCGCCTCGGTGGCCGGGCTCAAGGTGCTGCCGCAGATCGGCGTCTACGCCATGAGCAAGGCCGCGCTGATCCAGATGACCAAGGCCATGGCGCTCGAATGGGGCCGCTTCGGCATCAACGTCAACGCGCTGTGCCCGGGCTACATCGAGACCGAGATCAACGAATTGCACTGGAGCACCGAGGGCGGCGCCAAGCTCGTGAGCATGCTGCCGCGCAAGCGCGTGGGCAAGCCCGAGGACCTCGACGGCCTGATCGTGCTGCTGGCCAGTGGCGAGAGCCATTTCGTGAACGGCGCCGTGATCGCGGCCGACGACGGGTTCGCGCTCTGAGCCCGCGCGCCTGGATCGGCATCGCGGCCGGCCTGGGCGCGGGCGCGCTCTGGGGGCTGGTGTTCGTCGTGCCGCGCATGGTCGGGCACTTCGCCATGGTCGACATCGTCTCGGCGCGCTTCGCCGTCTTCGGCGCCGTGTCGGCGCTGGCCGTGTTCGCGCGGCCAGCGGCGCGGCGCTGGCCCACGGGGCGCCAGGCGCTGGCCGCGCTCGGCCTCAGCGTGCTGGGCTTCAGCGGCTACTACCTGCTGCTGGCCTTCGGCATCGTGGCCGCGGGTACCGAGGTGCCGAGCCTCATCATCGGCACCATCCCGGTCTGGATGATGCTGCTGGGCCGCCCGCCGGGGCTGCGCATGGCCGCGCTGCTGCCCGGCCTGCTGCTCACCGGCGCCGGCATCGCGCTGATGATCTGGGGCGCCTGGTCGGCCCGGCAGGGCGGTGCGCACGGCGGCGGGCATTTCGCCTGGGGCATCGTGCTCTCGCTCGGCGCGATGGCGAGCTGGACCGTCTACGGCCTGCTCAACGCGGCCTGGCTGCAGCGCCACATCGAGATCCACGCGGCCGACTGGGCCAACTGGCTCGGCATCGCCACCGGCCTGGGCGCCATCGGCCTCTGGCTCGCGGCCGGCAGCGAGCTCGCGGCGCTGCGGGCCCAGCCCGATGGCCTGCTGTTCGTCGTGCTGGCGCTCGCGGGCGGCTTCGGCTCCTCGTGGCTCGCCACCATCCTCTGGAACCTCGCGAGCCAGCGGCTGTCGGCCAGCCTCTGCGGCCAGCTCATCGTGAGCGAGACGCTGTTCGCGCTGGTCTATTCCTTCGTCTGGGACGGCCGCTGGCCGCAGGCCACCGAGCTGGTGGCGGCGCTGCTGTTCGTCCTCGGCATCCTCGCCTCGATCAAGGCCCACCGATGAGAATCGAAATCCCCGAGAAGAAGAAACTGGTCTACGAAATGTCGATCCCGATCCGCTGGGGCGACATGGACGCGATGGGCCATCTCAACAACGCCAGCTACTTCCGCTACCTCGAGACCGCGCGCATCGACTGGATGCATTCGATCGGCTTCGAACCCGAGCCCGGCGGCGAGGGCATGGTGATCGTGAATGCCTTCTGCAACTTCTACCGCCAGATCGAGTACCCGGGCAACGTGCTGCTCAGGATGTACGTGAGCGACCCGGGCCGCACCACCTTCGAGAGCTGGGCCACGATGGCGCGCGCCGACCAGCCCGAGGTGATCTGCGCGGCCGGCGGGGCGACCACGATCTGGGTCGACTTCCCGAAGCAGAAGGCGCTGGCGTTGCCCGACTGGCTGCGCGCGCTGGTGAGCGACTGAGGGCCGGCGCTGGCCCTCAGGCCGGCCGCAGCACGATCCGCGCCTCGAAGCCGTGGGCCGCGCCCGCCGGCGGTGAAGCCAGCTCGAGCTTCGCGCCGTGCTTCTCGACGATGGTGCTCACGATCGAGATGCCCAGGCCGTAGCCGGCGCGGTCGGAGCTGTGGCGCACATGGCGTTCGCGCAAGGTCGCGAGCTGCTCGGCGTTGACGCCCGGGCCGGCATCGCGCACCGCGAGCACGCAGGGCGCCATCACCTCGATCACGACGCGGCCGTCGCCGCCGTAGCGCAGCGCGTTCTCCGCCAGGTTGCGCAGCGCGATCGCGAGCGCGTCGACGTCGCCCAGGGCCACCGGCGCCACGCTGTCGGGCACCTTGAGCGCGAGGCGCTCGGCATGCTGAGGGTCCTGCCAGAACTCCTGGGCCACCGTGCCGGCCAGTTGCACCAGGTCGACCCGCTCGCGCGCGAACGAGGCGCCCGACTCGGCGCGCGAGAGCTGCAGCAGCTTCTCGGCGCGGTGGCTCAGGGTGCGCAGCGCGTCGAGCGCGGCCTGCACGTCGTTGCGCTGCAGGTCGTGTTCGAGCGCGGTCTGCAGCCGCAGCCGCGCGGCCGCCAGCGGCGTGCGCAGCTCGTGCGCGGCATTGGCCGCCAGCGCACGCTCGACGTCGAGCGAATGCGACAGGCGCTGCAGCAACAGGTTGACGTGGTCGCCGACGGTGCGCAGCTCGCGCGGCAGGTTCGGCAGGGCGATCGGGCGCAGGTCGGCGCCGCTGCGCTTCTCGATCTCGCCGGTGAGCTGCTGCAGCACGCGCAGCTCGGTGCGCGCCACGTTGCGCAGCACCAGCGCCAAGAGCGGCAGCACCGCGCCGAAAGGGATGATCAGCCCGAACAGCGTGCGGTTGAGCGCGCGGCGGCGCTCGTCGAGCGGATCGGCCACCTGGAAGAACAGGCCCAGCGTGGGATGGCGCACCGTGTAGATGCGCCAGTTCGGGTTGTTCGCGAAACCGGCCGCAAGCGGGACGTCGAAGGTGTCCTCGGGGGCCTCGGCCGAGCGCAGCAGCACATGCTCGTGCAGGTCGACGATCTGGTAGATCACCGCATCCTCCGAGAACAGCTGCTTGGGTGCGATCAGCGGCGCGCGCGGCGCCTCCTCGCCGGGGTGCTGCAGCTTCTCGAGCTCCTGCACCGCCATCGCGAACATGCGGTGCGAGACCTCGACCAGTTCGTTGTCGAAGTTGTGGTTGATCTCGCGGTCCACATACCAGACCACCGCGAACACGCACAGCAGCCAGACGCCGCCGACCCACAGGATCAGCGTGCGGGTGAGCCGGCCGGCCAGGGTGTCGCGCTCGCTGCGCGCGCGAGGCCGCGCCGCTTCGGTCATCGGCTATTCCTCCTCGTCGGCCGAGAGCCGGTAGCCGAGCCCGCGCAGGGTCTGGATGTGGCTGCGGCCGAGCTTGCGCCGCAGCCGGCTGATGAAGACCTCGAGCGTGTTGCTGTCGGCTTCGTCGCCGAAACCGTAGAGCGCATCGGCGAGGTTCTCGCGCGTGTGGATGCGCTCGGGCCGCGTGGCCATCACGCGCAGCAGTGCCCACTCCTTCTGCGTCAGCGTCACGGGCTGGCCGTCGCGGCGCACGCGGTCGTGCGCGATGTCGATCTCGAGCGTGCCCAGCTGCAGCACGGGCGAGTTGCTCGCGCTGCGCCGGCGTTCCACCGCGCGCAGCCGCGCCAGCAGCTCGGCCGGGTCGTAGGGCTTGATCAGGTAGTCGTCGGCGCCGGCATCGAGCCCGCGGATGCGGTCGGTGACCTGGTCGCGCGCGGTCAGCACGATGACGATCGGCGGCTCGCGCAGCGCGCGCACCTGCGGCAGCAGCGACAGGCCGTCGCCGTCGCCCAGGTGCAGATCGAGCAGCACGGCCGCGTACTGCACCGAGAGCAGCGCGCCGCGCGCATCGGCCAGGCTCGGCGCCACGTCGACCACGAAGGCCTTGGCCAGCAGGTAGCCGCAGACCGCGTCCGCCAGCGCCACATCGTCTTCGACCAGCAGTATGCGCACGCGGTGGCACTCCTCGGATTCGGTGGGAAAGCCGCAGTCTAGCGTCCGGGACGCGGTCAGCTGGCGCTCAGATGGCTTCAGCTTCGGTTCATGTGGCTTCAGCCCTGGTTCATTCGCACGGCCTAGGCTGGCACCCATTTTTGCCGATGGCCGCTTTTTCCTCGATGACTCGCCGCTTTCCGAACCTCCGCCTCGGCGCCTGGACCCTGATCTCGTTCGCACTGCTGCTGCTCTGGGACGCCAGCGGCGCCGACCTGCCGCTGGCGCGCTGGATGGGCACGCCGATGGGTTTTCCGCTGCGCGAGAACCCGTTCCTGGTCCAGGTGATGCACACCGGCGCCAAGAACCTGAGCTGGGCGCTGGTGATCGGGCTGTTCCTCGCGATCCGCTGGCCCGTGGGTTTCCTGCGGCGCCTCGACCGCGCCAGCCGGGCGCAGCTCGCGCTGACGGTGCTGGCCTCGGTGCTCGCTGTCAGCCTGTTCAAGCATGCGAGCCATACGAGCTGCCCCTGGGACCTGCAGGAGTTCGGCGGCATGGCGCACTACGTCTCGCACTGGTCCTGGGGCGTGCGCGACGGCGGCCCGGGCGGCTGCTTCCCCGCCGGCCACGCCTCCACCGCCTTCGCCTACCTGGGGGGCTACTTCGTGCTGCGGCGCGTCTCCCCTCGAATCGCCTCGACATGGCTGGCCGTCGCGCTGATCGGCGGCCTGCTGCTCGGCGTGACGCAGCAGTTGCGCGGCGCCCACTACATGAGCCATACCCTCTGGAGCGGCTGGGTCTGCTGGACCGTGGGCCTCGCCATCGACACCATGGTCCGTCGCGCCCGCCGCTCCGCGGACGTTGTTGCATTGCAGCAGGCCTGAACGCCGTCTGAACTTCGAGTTCAGGCTCCTTTCAGGCCCGCTTCCTATATTTGTCGCATGTCTGTCACGCGCATAGAGCCCGCGCCGCTCCGGTCCGGCATCCCATCGATCTCCGAACCCTCGCCGGGCCCCGCGCCCGCATCCTCGTGGGAGACGGTGCGGCAATGGCTGGAGCGGCCGCGATCGGCCCGGCAACTGGTGCTGTGGCTGGCCCTGTACCTGGGCGTGGCCGCCAACTGGCCGCTGTGGAACGAGCTGGCCCGTATCGGCGGCGCCCCCAGCACCTACCTGCCGACCATCGCCGCGATGAGCCTGCTGAGCTTCTGCGGCACGGTGGCCATGCTCTCGTTCACCGCCTGGTCGCGCTGGATGAAGCCCCTGTGGTTCGCGGTGGCCGTGCTGGCGGCGCTGGTGCAGCACTACATGCTCGAGTACCGCGTGGTCATGGATCCGACCATGATCGCCAACGTGTTGCAGACCGATCCCAACGAGGCGCGCGACCTGCTGAGCTGGCGCATGGGCTTCAACCTGCTGGTGGTGGTCGCGCCGGTCGGCGTCGTGCTGTGGTTCGCGCGCATCGTACCGATGCGCTGGCTGTCGCAGCTCTGGCGCAACGCCGTGCTGCTGCTGCTCATGGTGGTCGTCGCGCTGGTCGCGGCCGTCGCCATGAACCGGCAGCTGGCGCCGCTGATGCGCAACAACGTGCACCTGCGCTACATGATGAACCCGATCGCGAGCCTCTATTCGACCGGCGCGGTGTTCATCAAGCCGCTGTTCAAGCGCAGCGGCAAGCTGATCCCGATCACCGGGGGCACCACGCTGGGCGCGAGCTACGCGGCCCAGCAGAAGCCGCCGCTGTTCGTGGTGGTGGTGGGCGAGACCGCGCGCGCCGATCACTTCGGCCTCAACGGCTATGCGCGCGACACCACGCCCGAGCTCGCGAAGCGCGGCGTGCTGAGCTACCGCGAGGTCTATTCCTGCGGCACCAACACGCTGGCCTCGGTGCCCTGCATGTTCTCGCCGCTGGGCAAGCAGGGCTACGAATCGCGCAAGGACGACTACGAGAACCTGGTCGACGTGCTGCAGGCCGCCGGGCTGGCCGTGTTCTGGCTCGACAACCAGGCCGGTTGCAAGGGCGTCTGTGCCCGCATTCCCAATGCCTCGGCCTTCGACAACCTGCCGCCCGCCACCAAGAGCGCGCTGTGCGACGGCGAGGAGTGCCTCGACGACGTGATGCTCGAGGGTCTCGATGCGCGCATCGCCGCGCTGCCGGCCGAGCGCCGCGCCAAGGGCGTCGTGCTGGTGATGCACCAGATGGGCAGCCACGGGCCCGCCTACTACAAGCGCTCGGGCGCCGACATGAAGCGCTTCCAGCCCGAGTGCAAGACCAATGCGCTCGCCGAGTGCGGCCACACCGAACTGATGAACGTCTACGACAACTCGATCGCGCAGACCGATCGCTTCCTCGGCCGCACCATCGACTGGCTCAAGGGCCAGTCGAAGCAGTACGACCCGGGCCTGCTCTACGTGAGCGACCACGGCGAATCGCTGGGCGAGTTCGGCCTGTTCCTGCACGGCGTGCCCTACAGCTTCGCGCCCGAGGCGCAGAAGCATGTGCCGATGGTCACCTGGTTCAGCGAGGGGCTCGATGCGCGGCGCCAGCTCTCGCGTTCGTGCATGGAGGCCGGGCTCGACACGCCGTTGACGCACGACAACCTCTACCACACGGTGCTCGGTGTGATGGACGTGAATACGCCGACCTACAAGCCGGGGCTCGACATGCTGGCGTCGTGCCGCGGCAAGAAGGGGTAACGGATTCGGGATCGGACCTTCGATCCCGATCTACTTTTTCTCGCGCGGCAGTCGCCCCATCAGGAAGAACTCGGGATTCGGCTGCATGCCGCTGAAGCTCGCGAGCCGGTTGCTCAGGCCGAAGAAAGCGGTGATCGACGCGATGTCCCAGATGTCCTCGTCGTCGAAGCCGTGCGCGTGCAGCGGTGCGAAGTCGCTGTCGTCGATCTCGTGCGAGCGTTCGCAGACCTTCATCGCGAAGTCGAGCATCGCGCGCTGGCGCGGCGTGATGTCGGCCTTGCGGTAGTTCACGGCCACCTGGTCGGCCACCAGCGGCTTCTTCTCGTAGATGCGCAGCAGCGCGCCGTGCGCCACCACGCAGTAGAGGCACTGGTTGGCCGCGCTGGTGGTGGTCACGATCATCTCGCGGTCGCCCTTGGTCAGCGAGCCTTCCTCCTTGAGCATCAGCGCGTCGTGGTAGGCGAAGAAGGCGCGCCATTCGGCGGGCCGGCGCGCGAGCGCGAGGAACACGTTGGGCACGAAGCCGGCCTTTTCCTGCACCGCGAGGATGGCGGTGCGGATGTCCTCGGGCAGGTTCTCGAGTTCGGCCAGGGGGTAGCGGGTGGTCATGGTGTCTCCGGGTGGTTCTGCGCGCCATCATAGGCACGCCGGCCCGGTGGCTACGCGCCTGGCAGCGCCTGCGACCCACCACCCGCCTCCAGCACCGCCAGATCGCTCTCGTCCTTGAGCCCCACGCCGCTGAGCCCGCGCCGCAGCGCCTCGCGCATCAGCCAGGCCAGCTTGAAGGCCGCGAGCTCGTACGACAGGCCTTCGGGCCGCACGTTCGAGATGCAGTTGCGCTCGGCATCGTGGCGGCCCTTGCGCGGCGCGTGGGTCAGGTAGATGCCGAGGCTGTCGGGCGAGCTGAGGCCGGGCCGTTCGCCGATCAGCATCACGGAGAGCGTGGCGCCGAACAGCTCGGCTGCCTCGTCGGCGAGCGCGACGCGCGCCTGGGTCGCGATGACGACGGGGGCGAAGCGGGTATCGGGCGGCAGGTGAGGGCGTAGCGCGGCGAGCAGCGGCGCCGCGTGGCGCGCGACCGCGAGCGAGGACAGGCCGTCGCCGATCACGATGCAGACGTCGACCGGCGCATTCGCGCTGGCGCGCAGCCGGTCCGCGTCGCCGGCATCGAGCTGCCGTCCCAGGTCCGGCCGCCGCAGGTAGGTGGCGCGGTCCTCGGCGCGGCTGCGGGCACGCACGGTCCGCCAGCCGTCGTGCCGCAGCGCGGCTTCGAGCGCATCGACGTCGAGCGCCGCATGGATCGCATCGCGCGCCATCGCATGGGCCCAGCCGAAGCGCAGCGTCTCGTCGGTCGGCATGCCGGCGCCGGCGCGGCCCAGCGCGAGCCGCGCGGGCGTGGCCGAGCGCCATTGGCCCCAGGGGTTGGGCGTGACCGGATCGCTCATGAGGACAGCGCCGACAGGGCGCCCATGCCGGCCAGCAGCCGGTTGGAGGAGGGCGGCGCGATCCGTCCCGCCGCATCGGTGATCTGCATGCGCTGCAGCCAGGACTCGAACTCGGGCGCGCGCTTCAGGCCCAGGGTCTGGCGCAGGAACAGCGCGTCGTGGAACGAGGTGCTCTGGTAGTTGAGCATCACGTCGTCGGCGCCCGGGATGCCCATGATGAAGTTGATGCCCGCGGTGCCCAGCAGCACCAGCAGGTTGTCCATGTCGTCCTGGTCGGCCTCGGCATGGTTGGTGTAGCAGATGTCGCAGCCGATCGGCAGGCCCATGAGCTTGCCGCAGAAGTGGTCCTCGAGGCCGGCGCGGATGATCTGCTTGCCGTCGTACAGGTACTCGGGGCCGATGAAGCCGACCACGGTGTTGATGAGCAGCGGCTTGTAGCGGCGCGCCAGCGCATAGGCGCGCACCTCGCAGGTCTGCTGGTCGACGCCGAAGTTGGCATTGGCCGACAGCGCGCTGCCCTGGCCGGTCTCGAAGTACATGAGGTTGTCGCCGATGGTGCCGCGCTGGAGCGACTGCGCGGCGTCGTGGGCCTCGGCCAGCAGCTCGGGCGTGACGCCGAACGAGAGGTTGGCCTTCTCGGTGCCCGCGATCGACTGGAACACGAGGTCGACCGGCGCGCCGGCCTCGGCCAGGCGCAGCGTGTTGGTGACGTGCGTGAGCACGCAGCTCTGGGTGGGAATCTCGAAGCGCTGGATCAGCTCGTCGAGCATGTGCAGGAGGCGGCCGAGCACCGGCAGGCTGTCGGACACCGGGTTCAGGCCGATCACCGCGTCGCCCGCGCCGTAGAGCAGGCCGTCGAGCGTGGAGGCGGCCACGCCGCGCAGGTCGTCGGTGGGATGGTTGGGCTGCAGCCGCACCGCGAGGTGGCCGGGCAGGCCGATGGTGTCGCGAAAGCGCGTGACCACGTTGCACTTCTTCGCGACCGAGACCAGGTCCTGGTTGCGCATGAGCTTCGACACCGCCGCCACCATCTCGGGCGTGAGGCCCGGCGCGAGGGCCGTGAGCGCCGCGGTGTCCGCCTGCTCCGACAGCAGCCAGTTGCGGAAGTCGCCGACCGTGAGGTGCGAGACCGGCGCGAAGGCCTGCGCATCGTGCCCGTCGATGATCAGCCGCGTGATGTTGTCGCTCTCGTAGGGGATCAGCGCCTCGTTGAGGAACTGCGCGAGCGGCGTGTCGGCCAGCACGTGGCGCGCGGCCATGCGCTGCTGCGCGGTGGCCGCGCCGATGCCCGCGAGGTAGTCGCCCGAGCGCGCGGGGCTGGCCGCGGCCATGACCTGGCGCAGGTCGTCGAAGGAAAAGCCCTGGCCGGCGATGGTGGTGCGGTAGCGCATCGTTCGATCAGGCGGCGGGCGTGGAGGCCGGCGCCGACAGCATCTCGTCGGGCGCGGCCGCGCGGCGCTGCGCCGAGGTCGCGAGGAAGTAGCCGTAGGCCAGCGCCATCAGCACGAGGAACAGCAGGGTGAGCATCGGGTTGAACCACACCATCGCGCCGAGGCACACCAGGCCCAGGCCCAGCGCGATGGCGGGAAACACCGGGTAGAAAGGCGCGCGGTAGCTGCGCGGCAGCGCGGGCTCGGTGCGGCGCAGCCTGAACAGCGCGGCCATCGAGACCAGGTACATCACGATCGCGCCGAGCACGGCCATGGTCACGATGTTGGCCGTGAGCGTCTGGCCGCCGAACTGCACCCATTCGTCGCTGAAGATCGCGACCACGCCGACGACGCCGCCGGCCAGCAGCGCGCGATGCGGCGTGTCGAAGCGCGGGCTCAGGCCGGCGAAGTAGCGCGGCAGGTAACCGGCGCGCGCCAGCGCGAAGATCTGGCGCGAGTAGCCCATGATGATCCCGTGGAAGGAGGCGATCAGCCCGAACAGGCCGATCCACACCAGCATGTGCAGCCAGCCGCTGTTGTCGCCCACCACGGCCTTCATGGCCTGCGGCAGCGGGTCGTTGATGTTGGCGAGCTTGCGCCAGTCGCCCACGCCGCCCGCGAAGATCATCACGCCGAAGGCCAGCACCACCAGCGTGACGATGCCGGTGGTGTAGGCGATCGGGATCGTGCGGTGCGGATCGCGCGCTTCCTCGGCCGCCATGGCCGCGCCCTCGATCGCGAGGAAGAACCAGATCGCGAACGGGATCGAGGCGAAGATGCCCGCGATGGCCGCGCCGTTCAGCACGCTGCCGCCGGCCCAGCCGTTGGCCACGAAGTTGGCCATCGACCAGCCCGGCGTGACCACGCCCATGAACACCAAGAGCTCGAAGATCGCGAGCACGGTGACGAACAGCTCGAAGGCCGCGGCGATGCCGATGCCGATCCAGTTGAGGCCGATGAAGATCACGTAGGCGCCGAGCGCGAACCACTTCGGGTTGATGCCCGGGAACTGCACGTTGAGGTAGGCGCCGATCGCCAGCGCGATGGCCGGCGGCGCGAACACGAACTCGATCAGCGTGGCGAAGCCGGCCACGAAGCCGCCATGCGGGCCGAAGGCACGGCGCGCGTAGGCGAAAGGACCGCCGGCATGCGGGATGGCGGTCGAGAGTTCGGTGAAGCTGAAGATGAAGGTGGTGTACATCGTCGCCACCAGCACCGTGGCGACCAGGAAGCCCAGCGTGCCGGCGGTGTTCCAGCCGTAGCTCCAACCAAAGTATTCGCCCGAGATCACGAGGCCGACCGCGATGCCCCACAGTTGCAGCGGGCCGAGCACTTTCTTCAGGTGGCCGGTGCCGCCGTGGGCGGGCATCGCCGAACTCGCTTCGGTGGAAGGCATGGGAGTTCCTCTCTCGGGGGATGTTGACAGTACCCCCGCCGCGAAGCAAGGGCCGTTCCACCGGGGGCGCTGGCGCTTCATGCGCGCTGGCCATAATCGGCCCTTTCCCACCATTCCCTCGAGGTATCCCGTGAAGTCCCTGTTCTGTGCCGCTCTCGTGTCCTTCTGCGCCGTGTCCGCCGCGTGGGCCCAGTCCGCGCCCGTCACCACGGCCAGCGGCCTGATCTACCAGTCGCTCAAGGAAGGCACGGGCGCCTCGCCGGCCGCGACCGACGTGGTCAAGGTGCACTACCGCGGCACCTTCCCCGATTCGGGCAAGGAGTTCGACAGCTCCTACAAGCGCAACGAGCCCACCGAGTTCCCGCTCAACGGCGTGATCCCGTGCTGGACCGAGGGCGTGCAGAAGATGAAGCCGGGCGGCAAGGCCAAGCTGACCTGCCCGCCGTCGATCGCCTACGGTTCGCGCGGCGCGGGCGGCGTGATTCCGCCCAATGCCACGCTGAACTTCGAGATCGAGCTGATCTCGGTGACCAAGCGCTGAGCTTCAGATCTGTGCCATGCCGCCATCGACGAATAGTTCGGTGGCGTTCACGAAGCTGCTGTCGTCCGAGGCGAGGAACACCACGGCCTTGGCGATCTCGTCCGGCGTGCCGACGCGGCCCAGCGGAATGGCCTGGGCCTGCGATTCGATGAAGCCCTCGACCTGTTCGGGCGTGAGGCCCAGCAGCTCGTAGGCCGGGGTCGGCACCACGCCCGGGCTGACCGCGTTGACACGGATGCCGGCGTCCTTCAGGTCCACGGCCCAACTGCGCGCGAAGCTGCGCACTGCGGCCTTGGTCGCGCTGTAGACGCTGAAGGCCGGCGTGCCCTTGATGCTGGTGATCGAGGCGTTCAGCACGATCGACGACCCCTTGCCCATCAGCGGCAGCGCCTTCTGCACGGTGAACAGCAGGCCGCGCACGTTGATGCCGAAGGTCTTGTCGAAATGCTCCTCGGTGATCTGGCCCAGCGGCACCAGGCTGCCGCCGCCCGCGTTGGCGAACAGCACGTCGAGCCGGCCCTTCTGCGCGCGGATGGTGTCGTAGAGGCGGTCGAGGTCGTCGAGCTTCGAGACGTCGCCGAGCACGCCCGTGATGTTGCGGCCGATGGCTTTCACGGCCGCGTCGAGCTCGGCCTGGCGGCGGCCGGTGACGAAGACGTGGGCGCCTTCGGCCACGAAGCGTTGCGCGGTGGCCAGGCCGATGCCGCTGGTGCCGCCGGTGACGAGGGCGATCTTTCCATCGAGCTTGAGCGAAGAGGTGGACATGACTTCTTTCCTTGGGTGATGCCGCGACGCGGCGTTGACAACGCAAGGAAGTTTGGGTGCCACCCCCGCGCGGACCAAGATGCCGCGCGTCACTTGTTTATTCACGAATCGCCAACAATCGGCCGATGGCCCCGAGCGCTGCCACGCGTGCCGCCGACCGAAGGCGGATGGCCTCAGCCCGGCTGGTACTGGTACAGCCAGGTCTCGGTCAGCGTCTGGTCGCCGTTCTTCAGGTACAGCCGCATGTCGACCGGCTCGTTGCCCTCGGCCGTGAAGTCGAACTGCGCGCGCCAGTGGCCGGTGACGCCGTTGGGCACCGCCTCCGCGAAGATGTAGGAGAACTTGCCGCGCGAGGCCGTGAGCACCAGCTCGGGCTTGACGCCGAACGGGATGTTGGCGAGCGGCGCGCCGATGAACTCGACCATGAACTTGCGCACGCCCGGCGGCCGCGGCTGGCCCGGCTGGCCGCCGCGCCCGATGCGCGTCGCCACGCAGCGCGCCAGCGGCGAGGGATAGGGCTCCTGGTCGGTCCAGTGCAGGCGGTACTTGAGGTTGTAGCTGGCGCCGGCCTTGGCATCGGCCTTGGGCACCCAGAAGGCCACGATGTTGTCGTGGATCTCGTCGTCGGTCGGGATCTCGATCAGCTGCACCGAGCCCTCGCCCCAGTTGCCCAGCGGCTCGACCCACAGGCTCGGGCGCTTCTCGTAGTAGACGCCATCCTGGTAGTGATCGAAGGAACGGTCGCGCTGCAGCAGGCCGAAGCCCTTGGGCGCGGTGTCGGCGAAGGCCGAGGCGCGCGTCTGCGTCGGGTTGTTGAGCGGGCGCCAGATGCGCTCGCCCGCGCCGTTCCAGATCGCGAGGCCGTCGGAGTCGTGCACCTCGGGACGCCAGTCGATCGCGGTGGGCTTGGCGGTCTCGGAATACCAGTACATCGAGGTCAGCGGCACCAGGCCCAGGCGCGCCACGTCGCGGCGCAGGAACAGGCGCGAGTCGATGTCCATGATCACCGCCTTGCCGCGCTGCATCACGAACTTGAACACGCCGGTGACGCTCGGTCCCTCGAGCAGCGCATAGACCGTCATCGAAGTCGTGTTGCCGGGCGCGGGCGTCTCGAAATAGAAGCGCGTGAAGGCCGGGAATTCCTCGGGCCGGTCGGGCACGGCCACCTCGAGCGCGATGCCGCGCGCCGACAGGCCGTACTGGTAGAGCTCGCCGATCGCGCGGAAGTAGGAGGCGCCGAGGAAGGCGACCCAGTCGTTCTTCTGCCAGTCGAGCTTGCTCTGGTCGCCCAGGCGGCTTTCCTGCAGGCGGAAGCCCGCGAAGCCGGCGCCCTCGGGCAGCGCGCGCGCCGGGCTGTCGGCCGGCATCGAGAAGTACGACGGGCTGTAGAGCACCTCGCGCGCGAAGCCGTCGCCGTCGGAACTCTCGAGCACGTGCATGCGCACCGGCGTCTGGAAGAAGCGGCCGAGGTGGAAGAAGGTGACGGGGAAGGCGCCGGGCCCGTCGCGGAACAGGGCGTTGGCGGGGTCGAACTTGAGCTTGCCGTGCGCGTCGTAGTCGATCTTCTCGAGCACCTGCGGCGCGATCGGCGCCGGTGCCGCGTAGGGCCGGCCGGCGAGCGACTTGGCTTCGGCGACCAGGTTGTCGAACGAGAAGGGCCTCGGCTGGCTCAGCTGCAGCCCGTTGGCGGCCAGCGCTTCGGCGGGCAGCCCGAGGGCGGCGAGGGTGGCGGCGGCGCTGCCGGCGGCAAGGAAGGATCGGCGATCAAGCATGTTTTCTTGAGGGTTGCGATTTCTCTGGCGAGTTCGGGTGAACTCCGGGAGACGGACGAAGAAGAGGGCGCTGGCGTGGCGGCCGGTGCCTGGCGCCGATGCGGACACGGGGTGCCGCGGCGGCGGGCCGGACGATCCTAATGCAGCGCGGAACTCCTCCGTCGCAGGCGCCGGCCTGTGCGGGAGGGCACGGGTTCGGCGGGCGGAACGAGTCTGGAGCTTGCCGCGGCGACGGCCCGCGGCGCGTCAGCCATTCCGCGCAAACACCATCGGACAAGGCCGGCGATGCGGCTAAATTGTGCGTTTGTGTATCGAGCCGGGCTCAGCCCACGGCGTGCAGCGCATATACCGCGTACATCGGCACGCCGAAGAAGGCGCCGATCGCGTGCGACAGCATGCCGTGCGGAAAGCCATAGCCCGCCATCACCTCGTGGGTGCCCGCGAGCCGCAGCCGCGGATGCGCGCGCGCCAGCTCGGCCGGCCGGCGCAGGCCCCAGCGGAACTGCGCGCCGGTAGGCCGCACCGAGGGATGCCGGTGCGCGCGGCCGGTGGCGAGCCAGCACATCGCATCGAAGGCCAGCACCGAGCCCGCGGGCGCGCGCTCGCCGAAGGTGGCGAACACGGCCTCGACCTGCGGGGGCTCGAGATACATCAGCACGCCCTCGGAGAACAGGAACACCGGCGGCCCGTCGCGCGCGGGCAGGCCGAGACCGTCCCACCAGTCGGGGGCCGTGAGGTCGAGCGGCCGCACCTCGTGGCGCGGCTCGTCGTCGGCCAGCAGCGCGCGGCGCACCGCGAGCACTTCGGGCAGGTCGGCATCGGTCATGTGCGCCTTGCCGTCGTCGAGCCATTGGAAGTAGTGGCTCAGGCCGCAGCCGAGGTTGACCACATGGCCGCCGGCATGCGCCTGCAGGAAGTCGCGCGCGAGCGCGCGGAAGCAGCGCGTGCGCGCCAGCACGCCATAGACCGTGGCGCGGTCGCGCGGCAACGGCGGGGCCTGGTCCTCGAGCGTGGCCAGCAGGCGCGCCGCGCTCGCGTCGCCGATCGCCATGCGCGGAAACATCGCATCGCCGAAGGCACGCGCGGCCAGCGGGATGCGCAGCGTCGAGGGCACGGCCGAAAGGCCGGAAGCGGGCAGGGCGGCGTCGGAGGGCATGCGGGATCGGAAGTGAGGGCGGGGGCGAAGTCTCTCGCCTGATGAAGAGACGGGCAAGGGCGCGCGCTGTTCGGTCGCGGCGGGAATCGGCCATTCGCCGTATCCATACATGCACAGTGATGGATCGCATACGAATGGAGCTATTGGATTCGAAGGAATTCGCTATGTAAGAATAAACATATCGAAAAACATGGAGACGAGGTGGATATGAAACATTGGTCCGCGGGCGTGGTGTCCGGTCTGGTGGCGGTCGTGGTCGCCGGTTGCGGCGGTGGTGGCGATGGGGCGGTGTTCCTGCCGGTGGTGCCGCCGCCCGCGCCCGCACCGCCTTCTCCCCCACCGCCGCCTCCTCCCGCGCCGCCGGCGCCCACGGTCAAGCTCGAGGGCGCCATCGACCGTCCCGCCGACTACGCCGAGGCCGACCTCGCCGCGCGCGCCGCCCTCACGCAGACGGTGAACTTCAACAGCGGCAGCACGCCGCAGACCCGCACCTACACCGGCACCAGCCTATGGTCGCTGCTGTCCGACGCGGGCCTCCAGGTCGACGCCACGCGCAAGAACGACCTGTTGAGCCGCCACGTGCTGGCCACCGGCGCCGACGGCTACCGCGTGGTGTTCGCGCTCGGCGAGCTGAGCCCCGACTTCGGCAACAAGCCGGCGATCGTGGCCTATGCCGAAACCACCGGCGCCGGCTCGGGGCCGCTGGCCGCGGCCGACGGGCCGTTCCGCGTCACCGCGCCGGGCGACATCAAGGGCGGGCGCTACGTCTCGCAACTCGTGCGGCTGCGGGTGCAGCCCTCGGCCGCCACCGCCGCCGGCACGGGCGGCGGGGTGTCCGCGAGCTTCGCGGTGTCGGGCGCGGTCACCACGCCGCTGAGCTTCGACCTCAAGGCGCTGCAGGCGATGGTGCCGGTCACCCAGACCGTGGGCGCCAACGTCTACACCGGCGTCAGCCTCTGGACGCTGCTCAACAGCCTGGGCCTGCGCCTGCCCGCAGGCAAGAACCCCAGCCTGTCGATGTATGCCGTGGCCACCGGCAGCGACGGCTACCGCGCCGCGGTCTCGCTCGGCGAGATCGATCCGGGCTTCGGCAACAAGGGCGCGCTCGTCGCCTACGACATGAACGGCGCGGGGCTCGGCGCGAACGGCGTCGCGCGCCTCGTGGTGCCGGGCGAGGTCAAGCAGGGTCGCTCGGTGTCGAACCTGGTCGCGATCGAGGTGTTCGCGGCGGACACGCCCTGAGCGGCAGCCGCGCGCGCGCCAGCCTCAGCGGGGCTGGCCGCGCGCGTCGACATAGGCCCAGGCCTCGAGGCCCGAAGCGAGCCGCACCCGCTCACGCCGGTAGTCCTCGACCTCGTAGGCATCCGACAGCGCGAGCTCGGCCGGCGTGATCGCGAACACCGCGCCGTCGACGCCGTCCTCGGCGCGGCCCGTGGGCACCACGATCGGATGATGGCTCTTGCCGCTGGTCGCGACCACGGCCGGATCGCGGATCGCGAGCCGCTCCAGGCGGTAGCCGGGCAACTGGTCGAGCCGGCCGGCCAGCAGCCGGCCGAAGGTGGCCATCTGCACCGATTGCAGCTGCAGTGTGCCGTACGAGAACAGCTGCTCCGTGGCTGCCCCGCCCGCGGCCGCCCGTGCCGCGTCGTCGGCGATCAGCAGGTCTTCGTAGAAGGCGCCGAAGGGCAGCGCGGGATGCGCGATCTGGATCTCGAGGATCCACAACCCGGTCGCGGGACAGAGGCCGAAATCGCCGAGCCGCCCGGCCTGGTAGATCGCATGCGGGAAGTCGCAGACGCGATGGCCCTTGATGTCGAGATTGAGGCGCCAGCCCATGGCCTGCGCGCGCTCGGCGGCGAAGGCATAGAGCGCCTGGCCGCTGAGCCGGTCGGCGCGCCAGCGCGCGGCGACCTCGTGCCACAGCGTGCGCGCGGCCTCGGCGCAGGCCGCCATCCGCGCGTCGTCGCCGACCACGAAGCTGTCGCCCGCGTCGCCCTCGTGGCCGTCCCAGACCGGACCGATGTCGATGAAGAAGATGTCGCGCTCGCCGAGCACGCGCGCCGGATCCGATGCCTCGCGGAAGGTCTTGAGCGTGTCCTCGCCGAAGCGCACGATGACCGGATGCCAGTTGCGCTCGATCTCCAGCTTCTGCAGGGTGGCGGTGGCGAGATCGCAGGCCTGCCGCTGCGTCATGCCCGGCCGCACGGCCGAGGCGATGCGGCGCACCGCGAGCTGCGACAGCGCGCGTGCGCGCTGCATGGCGGCCAGCGAGAACTTCGTGCCAGTGGCTTCGGTGCGGCTTGTCGGGAGGGTGCTCATCGTGACGGGTCGGAGTGGGTGAGGTCGGGGGAGGGCGTGGGCACGGTTGGCGGCGTCCAGGCCGACCAGACCTCGCCCGGCAGCGCGTGATCGCGCGCGGGTGGTGCCTCGGCCACGCTGCCGATGCTCACGAAGCCCGCGAGGAATTCCTCGGGACGCACGCCGAGTTCGGTGGCCAGCACCGGATCGAAGCAGCGCTCGCCGCTCAGCACGATCGCGCCGAAGCCCAGCTGGTGCGCGGCATTCAGCAGGTTGCCGAGCGCGGCGCCGGCGGCCAGCCACTGCTCGCGCGCCGGCACCCTGCTGCGCGCGCGCGGCACGACCACGAAGGCCAGCAGCGCGGGCGGGCGCGTCGCATGCTCGCGCGCGCGGCGCCGGTCGGAGGCCGAGGCCAGCGGATCGCGGCGCAGCTTCTCGGCCTCGAAGCGCTCGGCCAGCGCGGCGCGCTGCGCCTCGCGGAACTCGATCACGCGCCAGGGATGCAGGCCGCCATGGTCGGGCGCGCGCAATGCCGCCTGCAGCATCGCGTCGATGTGCTCGGCCGTGGGCGCGGGCGGGCGCAGCCGCTTGGGCGAGACCGAGCGGCGCTCGAGCAGCGGCGCCAGCGCGGCCTCGGTGCGCGAGGCCTGGAGTTCTTGCCGCAGGGCCTCGCTCTGCGCGAGAAAGCCGCGCGCCCAGGCCAGCACCTGCTCGCCCTGCGGCGTGAAGCCCTCGAAGCGCTGGCTGCGCTCGACGGACGGCTCGGAGGTGCGCAGCAAGGCATGGCCGTACTCGGCCTCGAGCGCCTGGAGGGCCTGCGCGAACTCGGCCGGCGACATGCGGCTGGCCTGGGCCGCGCGGCCCAGGTGGCGCTCGTCGGCGAGCGCGAGCAGGCCGTGGAGAGGGGTGGTGCTGATCATGGGGAACACGGAAGCGTGGAGGGGGCAGCGGATGGACAGCGAGCGATACGCTATATTTTAAAAAACATAACGAAAGGCGTGGCGCGCGCGGGGAATCTACCTGCCGCCGTTCAGTCCGCCGGCCGCCGGCCGCGCTCGCGCGCCAGGTGCCGGTAGACCGTGCTGCGGTGGATGCCGAGCCGGCGCGAGGCCTCGGCCACGTCGTGCCCGCAGTCCTGCAGCGCCTGCGCGATCGCCTGGCGCGTGATGGTCACGAGCGGCGGTGGGCTGCCGAAGGCGGGGTTCGCACCGTCCCGGACGGAGGCGGCCGCCGTCGCGGGCGTCGCGGGCATCGCGCGCAGGCTCGCCGGCAGCGCATCGACCCCGACCGCGTCGCCGGGCTCGGCCAGCGCGACCATCGAGCGCAGCACGCTGCGCAGTTCGCGCACGTTGCCGGGCCAGGGGCAGGCCGCGAGCGCCTCGAGCGCCTCGTCCTCCAGCCGCAGCTCGCGCGCGGCGCCGCCCGACTCGAGGAACAGCCGCGCGATCAGCGCATGCCGGTCGGCGCGCTCGCGCAGCGGCGGCAGCGCCACGGTGAAGCCGGCCACGCGGTACATCAGGTCGGCGCGAAAGCGACCGGCCGCCACCAGCGCCGGCAGGTCGCCGTGCGTGGCGCAGGCCAGGTCGAAATCCACCGCCACGCCCTGGCCGCCGCCGAGCGGGCGCACCGTGCGCTCCTCGAGCACGCGCAACAGCCGCGTCTGCAGTGCCAGCGGCATCTCCGCGATCTCGTCGAGGAACAGCATGCCGCCATGCGCCTCGCGGATGCGGCCCGGCGCGCCGCGGCGGCGGGCGCCCGTGAAGGCGCCGTCCTCGTAGCCGAACAGCTCGGCCTCGATCAGGGTCTCGGGCAGCGAGGCGCAGTCGACCGCGACGAAGGGCCCCGCGCTGCGCCGGCTCGCGGCATGCAGCCGGCGCGCGAACACCTCCTTGCCGCTGCCGGTCTCGCCGTTCACCAGCACCGGCACGCCCTGGTTCAGCACCCGTACCGCGCGCTCGAGCAGCGGCTGCACGTCGTCGGGCGGCGGCGCGGCGGCCGAATCCTCGGGCGTCCATTGGCGCCGCGCGCCGCGCGACAGCGTTTCGCCGGGCCGGGTCGAGCGTTCGAGCACGGTCGCGATCTGGCGGCCGCCCGGCAGCGTGAGCAGGCTGCGGCGGCGCTCCATGCGTGCCCAGTCGCGGCCGAGGAAGGTGGCGGCATCGAGGTCGAGCAGCTCCTGCCACGAGCGCCCGAACAGCTCGAGGGCCACGTGGTTTGCCGCGACGATGCGGCCGTCGGCGATCACCATAAGGCCTTCGCGCGCGGTGCCGATCAGCGAGGGCCGCGGATGGAAGCGCAGCAGGTGGCCGCTGGCCTCGCTGAGCATCATGCGGTGGCCGACCTGCTGCGCCGCCATGCGCACCAGCCCGAGCGCATGGCTGTTGACGCGCACCGTCTCGCCCGAGATGTCGAGCGCGCCCGCGACCTCGCCGCGGCCGGTGAAGATCGGCGCCGCCGCGCAGCCCAGCGTGCCGTTGCGCGCCAGGTAGTGCTCGCCGCCGAGCACCATCAGCGCCTCGCGCTCGGCCAGCGCGGTGCCGATGGCGTTGGTGCCGCGCTGGTGCTCCGACCAGCCGGCGCCCGGCCGCAGCGCGAGGCGCTCGGCCTTGGGCAGGAATTCGGGGCTGCCGATCTCGTCGAGGATCAGGCCGCTGGCGTCCGACAGCACCACCACGCAGCCGTTGCCGGTGGCGTGCTCGGCCAGCCCGTCGAGCTCGGGCTGGGCGCAGTCGAGCAGCCGCATCGCCTGCTCGCGCCGCTCGCGCAGCAGCGCCAGCGCCAGCGGCTCGCAGTCGCCGCCGCGCGGATCGACCGGCCGGCTGCGGCGCCACGAACGCGAGATGTGCGGCGCGATCCACGGCTCGGGGTCGCGGCCCTGCACGAAGAAGAGCTCCCGGGCCTGTTCCACCTGCGACGAGGGCGATTGCGAGTCGGTCATCCACGGCTCCAGTCGGTTCGGGGTGCGAGCCGGTTCGCACCGGTTCGCCTTTCGCGACATGCTAACCGTCGTGTTCGCACGGATATGTCGCAGATTGCGAAAGAAAACCCTTGCGACAGGGCCTTGCCCCGGGCCGGCATGCTGGGGATTTCACCGAGACCGGCGGGTACGGGCCTTGCAGACCTTCGTGCGGGACGCCGCATGTCGCGGCGCCTGCAACACACATGGAGACACGCATGGACATGCTCGAACCGGGCAAATTCGGTACCGCGGTGCCGTTCAAAAAGCGCTATGGCAACTACATCGGCGGCGAATGGGTCGCGCCGGTGGACAACCAGTACTTCGAGAACATCACGCCGGTGACCGGCCAGGTCTTCTGCGAGGTGCCGCGCTCGAGCGCCGCCGACATCGACCGCGCGCTCGACGCCGCGCACAAGGCCAAGGCCGCCTGGGGCCGCACCTCGACCACCGAGCGCGCCAACATCCTCAACCGCATCGCCGACCGCATGCAGGAGAACCTGGCCGTGCTCGCGGCCGCCGAGACCTGGGACAACGGCAAGCCGATCCGCGAGACCACCGCGGCCGATCTGCCGCTGGCGGTCGACCACTTCCGCTACTTCGCCTCCTGCATCCGCTCGCAGGAAGGCGGCATCAGCGAGATCGACCACGAGACCTTCGCCTACCACTTCCACGAGCCGATCGGCGTGGTCGGCCAGATCATCCCGTGGAACTTCCCGATCCTGATGGCGGTGTGGAAGCTCGCGCCCGCGCTCGCGGCCGGCAACTGCGTGGTGATCAAGCCGGCCGAGCAGACGCCGGTGTCGATCCTGGTGCTGATGGAGATCGTCGGCGACCTGCTGCCGCCGGGCGTGGTCAACGTGGTCAACGGCTTCGGCGTGGAAGCCGGCAAGCCGCTGGCCTCGAGCAACCGCATCGGCAAGATCGCCTTCACCGGCGAGACCACCACGGGCCGGCTGATCTCGCAGTACGCGAGCCAGAACCTGATCCCCGTCACGCTCGAGCTCGGCGGCAAGTCGCCCAACATCTTCTTCGAGGACGTGATGGAGAAGGACGACGCCTTCTTCGACAAGGCGCTCGAGGGCTTCGCGATGTTCGCGCTCAACCAGGGCGAGGTCTGCACCTGCCCCTCGCGCGCGCTGATCCAGGAGTCGATCTATGACCGCTTCATGGAGCGCGCGTTGAAGCGCGTGGCCGCGATCCGTCAGGGCAGCCCGCTCGAGATGGAGACCATGATCGGCGCGCAGGCCTCGAGCGAGCAGCTCGAGAAGATCCTCTCGTACCTCGACATCGGCCGACAGGAGGGCGCGCAGGTGCTGATCGGCGGCGAACGCAACGCGCTCGGGGGCGACCTCAAGGACGGCTACTACGTGAAGCCGACCGTGTTCAAGGGCCACAACAAGATGCGCATCTTCCAGGAGGAGATCTTCGGCCCGGTGGTCTCGGTCACCACCTTCAAGGACGAGGAGGAGGCACTGGCGATCGCCAACGACACGCTCTACGGCCTGGGCGCCGGCGTCTGGAGCCGCGACATGAACCGCGCCTTCCGCATGGGCCGCGGCATCCAGGCCGGCCGCGTGTGGACCAACTGCTACCACCACTACCCGGCGCATGCGGCCTTCGGCGGCTACAAGCAGTCGGGCATCGGCCGCGAGAACCACCGCATGATGCTCGACCACTACCAGCAGACCAAGAACCTGCTGGTGAGCTACAGCGAGAACAAGCTCGGCTTCTTCTGATCCCCTGCCGCAAGGCACGCCCCGCGCGGCCCGAGACGGGACGCGCGGGGCGTTCGTGCATCCCCGAAGGAAGGCTTTCCATGACACAAGAAGTCCCGCGCGTGACCGCGACCGACGCGGCGCTGGCGCTGATCGACAGGCTCGCCGCGAAGCACGGTGCGCTGATGTTCCACCAGTCGGGCGGCTGCTGCGACGGCAGCGCGCCCATGTGCTATGCCCAGGGCGAGTTCATCGTCGGCGACTACGACCGGCTGCTGGGCCACATCGGCGGCATGCCGTTCTACATCAGCGGCCCGCAGTTCGAGTACTGGCAGCACACGCAGCTGATCATCGACGTGGTGCCGGGGCGCGGCGGCATGTTCTCGCTCGAGGGGCCCGAGGGCGTGCGCTTCCTGACCCGCTCGCGGCTGTTCACCGACGAGGAATGGGCCGTGCTCGAGGCGCGCGAGCGCGACGGCGTCAAGACCTGAGCCTGCCCGCGCCGCGGCAGCCTTCCGGCGGGCGAAAAGCCCACCGCTTGGCTTTCGTTATGTTGCGTCGTATATTGCGGTGTCGTTTTCGCCAGACCGCGCCTTCGCGCGCCCCGCCGATGCAGCAGCCGCCCTTCCGCCTTCTCGCCGCCGCCGATGCCGCGCTCACGCGCGTCGATCGCGCCGATTCGCCGCTGCGCTATGCCGCCGTGGAATGCTGCGCCACGCCCGAACCCGAGGCGCCGGAGGCCGCCGTGGCCGGCCGTGCGAGGCTGGCGGACCTCGACCACCACCTCCATTGCTCGGTGATCGGCACCTGCCTGAGCACCGCCGAGCTGCGCAAGCTGATGGCGCGCTTCGCCGACGTGAAGGGCGCCAGCGACCTCGACATCCATCACGACGCGGTGCGGCTGACCTCGCACGAGCCGCAGGTCGCGAAGGCGCTGCAGAAGGCGCTCGACCACCGGCATGCGCCGGCGCTGCAGCGCACCGCGAAGCTGGCCGATGCCGAAGCCCTGACCGCCTACTGGGACGAGTCGCTGCACCAGGGCGAGGTGCCCGGCGCCTACTGGGCCGTGCTGACGCACCGCAAGACCACGCCCGCGCTGCGCCAGCGCGTGTTCGGCGACGTCCACATGCTCTCGCACCTGGTCGGCGCGGCCAATCGCGCCGACATCCGCCGGCTGGTGGCGCTGGAGCGCGACAACGCCGAGCTGCGCGAGAAGCTCGACCGCCAGCAGCTGCGCTCGCAGGAACTGGTGGAGGAGCGGGACCGGCAGATCGCGGCGCTGCGGCGCGAGCTGATCGAGGCCACGGCCGCCGCGGCCCCCGACCGGCAGGAGCGGGTGGAGGAGACCGACCGGAGCGAGAAGGCGGCCGCGCTGATCGCGCTGCAGACCGCGCGCCGCGAGCGCGCCGAGCAGACCGCCGCCGCCGCGCAGGCCGAGGCGGCGCAGCTCGCCGAGACGCTCGAGCATCTGCGCCGCCACACCCAGGCGCTGGGCCGCGAGCTCGGGGCCGCCGAGCTGCAGTTGCGGCTCAACGCGGACGACGGCGGGCGCAACGACCAGTCGGCGCAGCTCGACGCGCAGCTGCAGGGGCGCCGCATCCTCTACGTGGGCGGCCGGCCCAGCACCTATCCGGCGATCCGCGACCTCGTATTGCGCCATGGCGGGGAATTCCGGCGCCACGGCGGCGGCCTCGAGGATCGTGCAGGCCTGCTGGCCGCGGCCGTGTCCTGGGCCCACGTGGTGGTCTTTCCGGTCGACTGCATCGACCACGAATCGGTGGACAACCTCAAGCGGCTGTGCACGCGCCAGCAGGTGCGCTACCTGCCGCTGCGCAGCGCGGGCATCGGCTGCTTCGCCGCGGCCTTCTCGGGGCCGGCGGAAGGCACGCAGGCACAGGGCGAGGGCAGGGAGGACGGGCCGTCCGGCACGTCGCCGATCTGCCCGCGGCACGGCTGAGCCGGGCGCGCGCCTCGCCCCGATGTTCATCCGCCAGCTGAACTACGTCGTCGCGCTCGCGCGCGAACAGCACTTCGGCCGCGCCGCCGCCGCCTGCAACGTCTCGCAGCCCGCGCTCTCGGGCGCCATCCGCAGCATCGAGGAAGAGCTGGGCGTGGTCATCGTGCAGCGCGGCCGGCGCTTCGAGGGCTTCACGGCCGACGGCGAGCGCGTGCTGGCCTGGGCGCGCCGCGTGCTCGCCGACTGCGAGGGCCTGCGGCAGGAGGCGCGCGCCGGCGGCAACGATCCCGTGGGCGTGCTGCGCATGGGCGCGATCCCGGCCGCGCTGCCGCTGGTGCCGCGGCTCACGCAGGACTGCCTGCGCCGGCATCCGCGGCTCAAGCACGAGGTCTACACGCTGTCGGCCGCCGAGATCCTGCGCAAGATCGCCGACTTCGAGCTCGACATCGGCCTGAGCTACCTCGACGACGACCGGCTCGGTGCCTTCCAGACCCTGCCCGTGTTCCGCGAGCGCTATGTGCTGGTGGCGGCCGACGAAGCCATGTTCGAGGGCGCGGCCTCGATGTCGTGGGCCGACGCCGCGAGCCTGCCGCTGTGCCTGTTCACCACCAACATGCAGTGCCGCCGCGGCATGGACGCGGCCTTCGCCGCCGCGGGCGTGAAGGCCGTGCCGCAGGTCGAGACCGACTCGATGACGGTGCTCTACGCGCACGTGCGCCAGGCCGGCCTCTGCGGCATCCTGCCGCACAGCGTGCTGTGCCTGGCCGAGGGCGCCGAGCAGCTGCGCTGGCGGCCGATGTCGCCGCAACTGCAGCGCGACATCGGCCTGGTGGTGCTGGCGCAGCAGCCGCATGGAGCGGTGCTCGATGCCGCGCTGCGCAGCTTTCGCGACCTCGACCTGCAGGGGTGGGTCGACGGGTTGCTCGGCGCGCTGCCGGCCTCCTGAAGCGCGCGGCGTACCGGTCCGTGCCGGGCCGAGGGCGGGCACGCTACCATGCCTCGCGCCCCGGCGACGCGCATCGCGGCCGCCCGGGGGCTTTCACACCCAACCAGGAGCATTCATGAAGATCAGCGCACGCAACGTCCTTTCGGGCAAGGTCATTTCCATCGTCCGCGGCCCCGTCAGCACCGAGGTCACGCTCGAGATCGCGCCGGGCATCCAGATCGTCTCGACGATCACCAGCAATTCGGCCGATTCGCTCAAGCTGGCCGAAGGGCAGACGGCCTATGCGGTGATCAAGGCCTCGAGCGTGATGGTCGGCACCGACTGAGGTGCCGCGGCGCACGGCGCGCATCGCTCAGTCGCGCCAGACCATCTCGAAGGTCTCGCACAGCACCGGCATGCGCATGTCTGGCGTGCGGCCGATGCGCTCGCACTCGCCGCTGAAGTACTGCCAGTGGCCTTCGCGCCAGTAGCGCAGCGAACCGTCGCCCTCGGCCTCGACCGCCGCGAAGTCCGCGCCGACCTCCTCGAAGGGCATCACCACCACCGCGCGCGTCTCGATCACGCACAGCGGCCGGCCGTGCCAGTCGGTCACCACACTGAGATCGCCGGGACGCGGCCGCGGGCGGCCCGTGGCGGCGAAGGACCATTCGAGGCTCGCGGTGCCGCGCTTGCGGCCCTCGAGCACGAGTTGCGCGAGCTCGGTGGCGCCGGCCTCGTTGTCGTCGAAGTGGAAGGCCTCGATGAAACGCCCGGATGCCTCGGCGCCGAGGGCCGCCTCGAAGCGTTGCCAGAAGGGAAGGATCTCGTCGGGAATCGCCATGCGCGTGCCTGCCAAAGGGCGCAGAGCATAGCGAAGAATGAGCGCTGAATGAGGGACGCCGTGGGCGCATCGTGCGATGCGTGGGGCGCGGCGCCCCTCGTTCAGCCCTGGCAGGGTGCCAGGGTCAGGCGCGCACGCCGAGCACCGACAGGATGACGGCGGCCAGCGTCAGCGCGACCGGTGCCTTGTGCACGGCGAGCACATGGGCATGCGCGGCCAGGCGCGATTGCAGAAGGGCCTTTTCGGAATGAAGGGCTGTGGTCATGAGACGACTCCTTGAACAGTGACGCGGACACCGTGTCCGCATGACTGCAACGATAGTCCTGCGACAGCGCCGTGGTTCGTGCCTTTCATCGACACGGCGTTTCCGTTTCGGCAACGATCCGGCGGCCTCGCGCCGGAACTTCCGGCCCTGCCCGGTGATCCGCTCGCCGATAATCGGCGCTTTCCGTGTTCTGCATCGCGTCAGGCCAGCCACGCTCCGTCGAAGCCAGCCCCTCCCAGGACTTCGACCCTTTTCCGGCTGTGGCGGCCCCGTGTTCGAGCGTTATTACCGTGAACTTCTGAGCTTTCTGTCCCGCAAGGTGTCCGACCGCGCAACCGCGGCCGACCTGGCGCAGGAGAGCTATGCGCGCGTGTATGCGGCGCAGCAAGCCGGCGAGCCGGTGCGGGAGCCGCGTGCATTGCTCTACCGTGTGGCGCGCAACCTGGTCATCGACCAGGGCCGTCGCGGCGATGTTCGCGCCCGCTACGCGGAACCGGAAGACGACGTGGCTTCCGGCGAGGCGGACGACACGCTCGGTCCGACGGCTTTCGAACCCGATGCCGCGCTGGCGTCGCAGCAGATGGTGAATGCGATCCTGGCCACCATCGACCGGCTGCCGCCGCGCTGCCGCGAAGCCTTCATCCTGCACAAGTTCGACGGGCTCGCGCATGCCGAGGTGGCGCGGCGGATGGGGGTCAGCGTCAAGATGGTCGAACAGCACGTCAAGAATGCCGTGGCTGCCTGCCGGCGTTGCCGGGAGGAGGCCGAGGAGGGCCGATTGCCGGCGGCAGCTCCGCTGCAAAGAAGAAAACGCGGTCGCGGATGAAAAACAACAACGAAACACGATGGTCCTGCACGAAGAGCATGGGGTTGGGGGCGGCTCGCGCGTCTACCGGAACGAGAGCGCCATGACCCCGTCTCAACAAGCCGTCCCGCCGTCCGATGGCATCGATGACGATGCGCTGGACTGGTTCGTCCGCCGTACCGGCGGCGGATTCGGCGCGCGCGACGAGGCGGCGTTCCAGGCCTGGCTGGCGGCCGACGCGGCGCACCGAAGCGCCTACGCGCGTCAGCAGGACGAATGGACGGCGCTCGACCGCCTGCCGGCGGACGGGCTGGGCATCCTTCGGGCCAACCTGAGCGCGGACCTGGCGACCGAGGCCGAGGCGGCGCGCCGCTCGGGCCCGGCATCCTTGCCGCGGCGCCGCTTGCTGGTTCCGGCCTTCTCCGTGGCCGCGGTCGCCGCGCTGGCCGGCGGCGCCGGGCTCATGGGCTGGAACCATTGGCAGTCGCAGCCGGTGTTCGCGCAGGACTTCGGCACGCCGCGCGGGGAGCAGCGCGAAGTGCGCCTGCCCGACGACAGCCGCCTGCGGCTCGACACGGCAACGCGCGTGCAGGTCCGCTACTACCGGCAGCGCCGCGAGGTCACCCTGTCCGCCGGGCAGGTCGTTTTCAGCGTGCAGGGCGACCCGTCGCGGCCCTTCGACGTGCTGGCGGGGCCGCTGCGCATCACCGTCGTCGGCACCCGGTTCTCGGTGCGGCACACGCCCGGGCTGGCCGGCGACGATGGCGTGCGCGTGGCGGTGGAGGAGGGGCGCGTGCGGGTCCGGCGCGCCGCAGACGAGGTCTCGTCCACCGCAGAGGAGCTCTACTTGGGTGCGGGCCAGCAGACCGTGGCCGATGCCCGGGGCGTGCTCGCGCCCGCTTTCGCCGTCTCGACGGCAGGCATCGCACCCTGGCGCGACAGCCGGGCGAGCTTCGACAACGTGCGGCTCGATCAGGTGCTGGCGGAACTCGAACGCTACGGAGACACCCGCCTCGTGATCCGCGATGCGGCCGTGGCGAGCCTGCGCATCACGGGCACCTTCAACCCGGCACGGCCCGACAGCTTCATCCGCGTGCTGCCCCAGGCGGCACCGGTGCGCCTGCGCGAAACCGACGGTGTGCTGGAGATCGTGCGCCGATGACATAGGGTCGGGCCGACTTCGCGCGTCTACCCCGGGAAGAAGCAACTTACCCGAGGAGAAGATACGAAATGAACCGTCCCGTGTTCCGGCCCGCACCCATGGTCCTGGCCATTGCCCTGGCCCTCGGCCTGCCGGCCGTTCATGCCCAGCAAGGCGCGAGCGCGCAGTTGAACGCGCTCATGCCGCTCGACATCGCCGCGCAGCCGCTGGGGCAGGCCCTCAACGACTGGGCGCGCCAGACGCGCATCGAGCTCATCGTGCCGCCGGCGCTGGTGGCGGGGCGGATGGCGCCCGCCGTGGCCGGCCAGCTGACGCCGCGGCAGGCCGTGGAGCGGCTGCTCGCGGGCAGCGGCCTCGTGGCCGTCACCGATGGCGCCGCCGTGGTGGTCCGAAGCGCGGCGGCGCCGGGTGCCGCGGCGGCCACGCTGCCGGCGGTGGTCGTCGAGGCCGGTGCCGAGCGTGAAACCGCCACGGGCCCGGTGCAGGGCTATGTGGCCCGGCGCAGTGCATCGGGCACCAAGACCGACACGCCGATCATGGAGACGCCGCAATCGATCTCGGTCGTCACCGCCGACCGCATCAGCGCGCTGGGCGTGACCAACCTCAAGGACGCGCTGGGCTACACGCCGGGCGTGGGCACCACCACTTACGGCGCCGACTCGCGCTACGACTGGATCAACCTGCGTGGCTTCGACGCCTACTCGCCGGGCTTCTACCTCGACGGACTGCCGTTGCGCAACAACGGCAACTGGGGCATCTGGCGCACCGAGAACTACGGCGCCGAGCGCATCGAGGTGCTGCGCGGCCCGGCGTCGGTGATGTACGGCCAGAGCGGTCCCGGCGGCGTAGTCAACGTGGTCAGCAAGCGCCCGACGACCGAGCCCATCCGCGAGCTGCAGTTGCAGCTCGGCGACCACCGGCGCAAGCAGGTGGCGGGCGATTTCGCCGGCGCCCTGAACGACGACGGCTCGCTCAGCTACCGCCTCACCGGCGTGCTGCGCGACGGCGAACTGCCGGCCGGCGGGATGCGGGACGACCGTAGCTATCTCGCGCCCTCGCTCACCTGGAAGTCGCGCGACACCACCGTCACGCTGCTCTCACAGATCAGCCGCACGCGCGCCGGCGTCTACACCCGTGCCTTCCCCACCGAAGGCTCGCTGGTGCCGACGGCGATCGGCACCCGCATTCCCTCGGGACTGTTCGTGGGCGATCCGAAGTTCAACCACTTCGATGTCGACCAGTCGATGATCGGCTACCAGCTCGAACACCGCATCGACAGCACCTGGACGCTGCGCCAGAACGCGCGCTACGGCCACCTGAAGGTCGACTATGGCGCGGTCGGCCGCCGCGGCTTCGTGACCCTCGACGAGGACGATGCGAACGATCCGATCAACTTCACGCAGCTGCGCCGCACCTCGTCGGGCAGCATCGAGACGGTCCGCTCGTTCAACCTCGACAACCAGGTGCAGGCGGACCTGCGTGTCGGCGACTGGACCCACAAGATCCTGGTCGGCGTGGACTACCAGCGCACCACCATCGACCAGTTCAGCTACGGCGGCGGCCGCGCGACGCCGCTGAACATCTATGCCCCGGTCCACCGCGGCCCGGTCGAGATTCCCGATCCGAACTTCGACGGCATCACCAAGCTGAAGCAGACCGGCTTCTACATGCAGGACCAGATCAAGTGGAAGGACCGCTGGGCCTTCACGCTGAGCGGCCGCTACGACCGCGCCGAGTCCACGGTGGACAGCCGCCTCGACAACAGCCGGGCGCGCGTTTCCGACGGCAAGTTCACCAGCCGCGTCGGCCTGGTCTACCTGCACCCGAGCGGCCTCGCGCCCTACCTGAGCTATACCCAGTCGTTCACCCCCTCCGGTGTCGTGGATCCGGCGACGAACCGGCCGTTCAAGCCCGAGACCGGTCGCCAGTACGAGGCCGGGCTGCGCTACCAGCCGACGGGCGGCAAGCAGAGCTACAGCGTGGCCGTGTTCGACCTGCGCCGCCAGAACTACATCACCTTCAACGAGGACTCGGTCCCCAAGCAGACGGGCGAGGTCACGGTCCGCGGCCTGGAGTTCGAGGCCATCGCCGAAATCATGCCGCGCCTGAACGTCACGGCCGCCTACAGCTACACGCCCAAGGCGGCCGTCACGCGCAGCAGCCTGCCGAGCGAGATCGGCCTGCCGCTGATGGCGGTGCCACGCAACCGGCTGGCGGTGTGGGCCGACTACCGCTTCTCCAATGGCCTGAAGATCGGCGCCGGCGCGCGCTTCATCGGCGCGAACTACGGCGACGGCGGCACCACGCCGGCGAAGGTGCCCTCGGTCACCATCTACGACGCGATGATCGGCTACGACTTCGCGCGCTGGAGCCTCGCGCTGAATCTGCGCAACGTGGCCAACAAGACCTACTTCGCGAACTGCGATTCCTTCACCTGCTACTACGGCGACCAGCGTTCGGTGCTGGGCACCGCGACCTATCGCTGGTAGGGACGGGAGCGCTCAGCCGGCGATCAGCTTCTGCACCAGTTCCGCCGTCGTGGCCGCCGCGTACTTGCGCATCAGCCGCGCGCGGTGCAGTTCCACCGTGCGGTGGCTGATGCCCAGTGCCTTGCCGATCTCCTTCGAGGTCAGGCCGCGCATCACCTGGGCCGCCACCTCGCGCTCGCGCGGCGTGAGCTGGGCCTTGGTCGCGCGGCGCGAGCCCAGGTCCTCGAAGGTCCAGATGCCCGACTCGTGCGGGATGGCGCGGTTCATCGCATGGCCGGTGACATGGCACCAGAAGGTCTCGCCCGCGATCGCGCCGTGCAGGCTGCCGAGGCGGCGCATCATGCGGTTGTCGGCATAGTGCCCGCTGGCATTCATGATCGGTTCCATGCGCTTGCCGATGCGCTCGAACTCGGCGAGGCTGGGGTAGAGGATGCTGAACGAATGCCCCACCAGCGCGGAGGGCGTTGCGCCGAAGATCTCGCACACGCGCTGGTTGCAGGCCACGATGGCGCGGTGGCGCGACACCACCATCCCGACCGGGGCATGCTCGAAGGCCAGCCGGTAGTCGATGTCGGGCGTTGCCGCCTCAGCCTTGCGATCGGTCGTCTCCTGCATCGGGGGTCACCATTACGAAATACTACGTATGCGGGTACGTAGTATCGTTCAGGGCTTTCCCACCCACTCTCGACACAGCCAATCAAGGAGCACGAGTGAACAAGATCTATCCCTCCGCCGAGGCGGCGCTCAAGGGGGTCGTGGCCGACGGGCAGATGCTCGCGGTCGGCGGCTTCGGCCTGTGCGGCATTCCCGAGGCGCTCATCGACGCGCTCAAGGATTCCGGCGCGCAGAACCTCACCGTGATCTCGAACAACGCGGGCGTCGACGGCTTCGGCCTCGGCAAGCTGCTCGAGACGCGCCAGATCAAGAAGATGATCGCCTCCTACGTGGGCGAGAACAAGGAATTCGAACGCCAGTACCTGGCGGGCGAGCTCGCGCTGGAATTCACGCCGCAGGGCACGCTGGCCGAGAAGCTGCGCGCCGGCGGCGCCGGCATCCCGGCCTTCTTCACCAAGACCGGCGTGGGCACGCAGGTCGCCGAGGGCAAGGAACTGCGCGAGTTCGACGGCGAGACCTACGTGATGGAGCATTCGCTGGTGCCCGACGTGGCGCTGGTCAAAGCCGACGTGGCCGACAAGTCTGGCAACCTGCGCTTCCGCCTGACGGCGCGCAACTTCAATCCCGCGGCCGCGATGGCCGGCAAGATCTGCATCGTCGAGGTCGAGAAGATCGTCGAGGTGGGCGAGCTGGCCCCCGACGACATCCACCTGCCGGGCATCTACGTGCACCGCCTGGTGCTCAACGCCACGCCAGAGAAGCGCATCGAGAAGCGCACCGTGAGCGCCGGCGTGGATGCCGCGGCCGCCAAGGTCGAGGCCCAGACGGCCATCGCCCAGGCCGCCGCCGGCAGCGAAGTGCCGGCCAAGGTCGTCAACAAGAAAGAAGGAGCCTGAGATGCCCTGGACCCAAGACCAGATGGCGGCGCGCGCCGCGCAAGAGCTGGAAGACGGCTTCTACGTCAACCTCGGCATCGGCATCCCGACGCTGGTGGCCAACCACACGGGCACCAAGGAAGTCTGGCTGCAGAGCGAGAACGGCATGCTGGGCATCGGCCCGTTCCCGACCGAGGACCAGGTCGACGCCGACCTGATCAACGCCGGCAAGCAGACCGTCACCACGCTGCCGGGCTCGGCCATCTTCGGCAGCCACGACAGCTTCGCGATGATCCGCGGCGGCAAGATCAACCTCTCGATCCTCGGCGCGATGCAGGTGAGCACCCAGGGCGACCTCGCCAACTGGATGATCCCCGGCAAGATGGTCAAGGGCATGGGCGGCGCGATGGACCTGGTGGCCGGCGTCAAGCGCGTGATCGTGCTGATGGAGCACGTGGCCAAGAAGAAGGACGGCACCGAGGACTTCAAGATCCTCGAGAAGTGCACCCTGCCGCTGACCGGCGTGGGCGTGGTCGACCGCATCATCACCGACCTCGCCGTGATGGACGTGGTGCCCGAAGGCCTCAAGGTGATCGAGCTCGCGCCCGGCGTGAGCTTCGACGCGCTGCAGGCCAAGACCGGCGCCAAGCTGATCCAGTAAGGCGAAGGCCGCAACGACGAACGAAGGGCAGGGCCGCGCGAGCGGGCCCTGTCTTTTTTCATTGGAGAGAACGAAAGATGAGCGCGAGCGACATCCTCCACGGCCTCTGGCGCCAGGCCGGCCTGCCGGCCGACGCACTGCCGCTGGCGCGGCTCACGGGCGCCGACCCGGTGCTGCCGTCGTCCTTCGCGGTCGGCGCGGCGGCGCAGGGCAGCATCGCCGCGGCCGCGCTGGCGGCCTGCGAACTCGGCCATGCGCGCGGCGTGCCGCGACAGGCGGTCGCGGTCGACATGCGCCATGCCGCGCTCGAATGCACCGGTTGGTTCAGCCTCGATGGCCGCGTGCCCGAACTCTGGGACGCGTTCTCGGGCCTCTACCGCACGGCGGACGGCTGGGTGCGCATCCACGCCAACTTCGCGCACCACCGCGAAGGCGCGCTGCGCCTGCTGGGCCTCGATCCCGCGACGGCCGTGCGCGCCGATGCCGAGGCCGCGATGGCCGGCTGGCGTGCGCTCGACTTCGAGGATGCCGCCGCCGCGCGCGGGCTGGTGGCCACCGCGCTGCGCCGCTTCGACGAATGGGATGCCACGCCGCAGGGCCAAGCGATCGCCGCGCAGCCGCTGTTCACCATCGAGCGCATCGGCGACGCGGCACCGCTCGCGCTACCGCCGCTGCGCGAGGACCAGCGGCCGCTCGCGGGCCTGCGCGTGCTCGACCTCACGCGCATCCTGGCCGGCCCGGTCGGCGGGCGCGCGCTCGCGGCCTACGGGGCCGACGTGCTGCTGGTCAACTCGCCGCGGCTGCCCAACATCGAGGCCATCGCCGACACCAGCCGCGGCAAGCTGTCGACGCATGTGGACCTGCGCACCGACGAAGGACAGGCGGCGCTGCGCCGGCTGGCCGGGGATGCGCATGTGTTCGTGCAGGGCTACCGGCCCGGCGGCCTCGAGGCGCTGGGCTTCGGGCCGGCGCAGCTCGCGGCGCTGCGGCCCGGCATCGTCTGCGTCTCGCTCACGGCCTATGGCACGCAGGGCCCGTGGGCCGGCCGCCGCGGCTTCGATTCGCTGGTGCAGACCGCCATGGGCTTCAACCAGGCCGAGGGCGAGGCCGCCGGCGACGGCAAGCCGAAGCCGCTGCCGATGCAGATCCTCGATGAGGCCACGGGCTACCTGATCGCCTTTGGCGCGGCCGCCGCGCTGCATCGACAGCAGCGCGAGGGCGGCAGCTGGCTGGTGCGGGTGTCGCTCGCGCAGACCGGCCACTGGCTGCGCGGACTCGGCCGCGTGCCCGGCGGGCTCGCCACGGCCAGGCCCGACATCGCGCCCTATGTGGAAACCGAGCCCTCGGGCTTCGGCGAACTCGCGGGGCTGCGGCACAGTGCTCTGCTCGCGCGCACGCCGGCCGCCTGGCCGCGGCCCTCGATGCCGCCGGGCAGCCACCCGGCGGAGTGGCCCTCGGCCTAAGCCCCCAGCGCCGCGCGCACCTTGTCGCCGAGGCCGCGCAACCGCTCCACCGGCTCGTTCGAGAACACGAAGCGCAGGTACTGCGCGCCATGGGTCTCGCCCCAGCCCTGCATGGCGGTGGCGCACACGCGTGCCTTCAGCAGCCGCTCGGACAGCGTCTGGCCGTCGATGCCGAAATCGCTGGCGCGCAGCAGCATCGACCAGCCGCCGGCCGGCACGCCCACGGGCAGGCCGCGCAGCTCGTCGAGCAGCGTGTCGCGTCGCCGTTCGAGCTCGGCCACATAGGGCGCCAGCGTGCGCGGCGATTGCGCGAGCGCGGTGGCGACCGCGTCCTGCGCGATGCCCACCGGCACCACCACGTTGGCCAGCGACACCGCCACCAGGTCGGGCATGTAGCTCTCGGGCGCCACGGTCCAGCCCACGCGCCAGCCGATCATGCGCAGCTCCTTGGCCGACGAGCCCACGGTGATGGTGCGCTCGGCCATGCCGGGCAGCCCGGCCGGATGGATGAGCTCGCGGCCGTCGAACAGCAGCCGCTCCATCGCGGCGTCGAGGATCAGCGTCAGGTCGTGCTGCACGCACAGCGCGGCGATCGCGCGCCAGTCGTCGGCGTCGAAGAAGCCGCCCGAGGGCATCGAGGGCGACATCAGCAGCATCGTGCGCACGCGTGGGCCCACGGCGGCCCGCAGCGCCTCGCGGTCGAGCTTCCATTCGCCGCCGGGCGTGAAGCGAAACGGCACGTACTTCGGCGTGCCGCCCGCGAGCCGGATGCGGTTGAGCAGGCCGGCATAGGTCGGGTCGGTCACCAGCACCTCGTCGCCGACCTCCACCGTGGCCAGCAGGGCATTGAGGAGGCCCGAGAGCCCGCCGGCCGAGATCACGCAATGGCGCGCCTCGTAGGCCACGCCCGAGAGCTCGGACACATGGCGCGCCGCGATCTCGCGCAGCCGCGCCTGGCCGACGAAGGGCAGGTAGCTGTTGTCCGCGTCCTCGGTGGCGGCGCGCACGGTGCGCGCCACGGCCTCGGCATCGGGCGGGATGTCGACGTCGAGGTTCTCGAGCCGCAGGAAGGGCGGGCCCTCGGCGTCGTCGGCGATGGCGCCCATGCGGTCGACGCCGATGCCGGCGATGTGGGTCAGGCGGGCGGGGCGGTGGCGTGGCATGCGGGCGTCTCCTGGCAGGCGTTGTCCGCGCATTCTGCGGCCGGCGCGCGCGCGTTCACACCCCCAGGCTGGCCGCGAGTTCGCGGAAGATGCGATAGAGCGCGGGCTGCTCCTCGAAGCCGATGCCCGGCGCCTCGGGCAGGGTGGCGCGCCCGTTCTCGATGCGGACCTCGCGGCTGAAGCCGCCGAAGGGGCCGAACAGCCCGGGATAGGACTCCGCACTGCCGAGCCCCAGCCCCGCGGTCGCATGCAGCGACATCAGGTTGCCGCCGTGCGGCACGATGTTCTCGCGCGCCACGCCGTGCGCCCGTGCCAGCGTCACGATGCGCTGCAGCTCGAGCAGGCCGTAGGCCAGCGGCGGATCGGGCTGCAGCACGACGCGGCCTTCGAAGCCGCCGTAGCGCAGGAAGTTGGCGACCTCCTCGCGCGAGAACAGGTTCTCGCCGCCCGCGACGGTGCCCGCATAGGCCTCGCTGACCGCGCGGTAGGTCTCGAAGTCGGCCGGGTCGCAGGGCTCCTCGAGCCAGCGCAGGCCGTAGGGCGCGATGGCGCGCGCGAAGGCCAGCGCCTCGTCGCGCCCGAAGGCGCAGCTCGCGTCGAGCGCCAGCCGCGCGCCCGAGCCCACCAGCGCCAGCACCGACTCGATGCGCCGCAGCTCGGCGGCCAGCGGCAGGCCGCCGGCCTTGATCTTGAGCTCGGTGTAGCCGGCATCGAGATGGCCGCGCACCTCGTCGCCGAGCCGGGCCAGGTCGTCGTGGTCGCGGTAGAAGCCGCCGCCCACGTAGCAGCGCACCGAGCGCGCGGGTTCGATGCCGGGCTCGCCCATGCGCTCGGCCAGCACCCGGTACAGCGGCAGGCGGCGCATCTTGCCGACGATGTCCCAGAGCGCGAGTTCCAGCGTGCCGACCGCCATCGAGCGCTCGGCATGGGCGCCGGCCTTCTCGCGCCGCAGCATCAGGTCGAGCGCGCGTTGCGGGTCGACGATGCCGCTGGCGGGGTCGTTGAGTTCCGCGGGCGTGGCACGCAGCAGGCGCGGTATGAAGCGCTCGCGCAGCGGTCCGCCGCAGCCGTAGCGGCCGAAGGAGTTGAAGGCATGGCCGACGACGCGGCGGCCGTCGCGGAACTGGTCGGTGACGACGGCCACCACGCTGGCGGTGATCTCGCTGAAATCGATGCGCGCGTTGCGCAGCGAGGAGGCGATGGGAGCGGTGCGTTCCGCGATGCTGACGATCTTCATGGGCGGTGCGGCCTCAATCGACCACGGCGCCGGTGCTCTTCACGATCGGCCCCCACTTGTCGTATTCGGCCTGGATGAAGGCGCCGAAGCGCTCGGGCGTGCCGTGCACGGGCGCGCTGCCGAGCCGCGCGATCTGCTCGCGCACGGCGGGCGTGTCGAGCGCCTGGCGCGCGGCCTCGTTGAGCCGCTCGACGATGGCGCGCGGCGTGCCCGCCGGCGCCATCAGGCCGTACCAGGCGAGCGCCTCGTAGCCGGGCACGCCGGCCTCTTCCAGCGTCGGCACCTCGGGCAGCAGCGGCGAGCGCTGGCGGCCGGTGACGGCCAGCGCGCGCAGCCGCCCGGTCGCGAGGTTGGGCATGGCCGAGACCATGCTGTCGATCGCGAAGTCGATCTGCCCGCCCATCAGGTCGGTGGCCATCGGCGCCTGGCCCTTGTAGGGCACGTGCGTGAGCGTCACGCCGGTCATCGAACCGAGCAGCACCGCCGACAGGTGCTGCGGCGTGCCGTTGCCGGACGAGCCGAAGCTGTACTTGCCGGGGTTGGCCTTCAGCAGCCGCAGAAACTCCGCCGCGCTGCGCGCCGGGTGAGCGTCGTTGACCTCGAGCACCAGCGGCACCGCCGCGAGCTGCACCACCGGCACCAGGTCCTTCAGCGGGCGATAGGGCAGCTTCGGATAGAGCCAGGGGCTGATCGCCAGCGGCCCGCTCGAGGACAGCAGCAGCGTGTAGCCGTCGGGCTTGGCCTTGGCCACGACGTCGGTGCCGATGTTGCCGCCGGCGCCGACCCGGGCCTCGATCACCAGCGGCTGCCCGAGCGCGGCCTGCAGGCGCGGCGCGAGCAGGCGCGCGAGGGCATCCGAGGGACCGCCGACCGGGTACTGGATGACGACGGTGATGGGCTTCGAGGGATAGGCCTGCGCGGCGGCCGGCGGGCTCGCGGCGACGGCGGCGAACAGCGCGAGCGCGGTGGCCAGGCGGGCGAGGGGATGGGTCTTCATGCGTGTCTCCTTGTCGATGGAACGCGTCAGCGATGGACGCGGGAATTCGTGGTCTCGATCGCCTGCACGAGGCGCGCGATCTCGTCGTCGTCCGTGAGGTAGTGCGGCGTGAGCCGCAGCACGCCGGGCAGGCCCGCGGCCTCGAGCGCCCAGCGCGCGTGCTGCGGGCCGACGAAGGAGGCGTGGACGCCCGCGTCGGCGAGGCGGCGAACGAAGGCCGCGCCATCGCCGAAGGCCTCGGGCAGGCGGTAGGTCAGCAGCGCGCTGCGATCGGGCAAGCCGGCCTCGAGCGGCTGCCAGCCGAAGCGTTCCTGCAGTGCATGCGCGAGGCGCTGGCGCACCAGCGCGTTCTGACGCGCGATGCGCGCCGGGTCGACCGCGAGTGCGTAGTCGCAGGCCGCGCCCAGCGCCAGCCGCAGGCCCGGATGGAACTCGTGGCCCTCGAAGCGTCGCGCATCGGACCAGGGCCGCAGGTGTTCGGCCTTCAGCCACTGCGCGCCGGCCACGTCGACGGCATCGGGCGTGCCCAGCGCCTCGAGCGCGCGCTGCGACAGGCACAGCACGCCCGCGCCGCGCGGGCCGCGCAGCCACTTGCGCGTGGGGAACACCAGCACGTCGCAGCCGAGGGCCTGCATGTCGACCGGCCCCTGGCCCACCGCATGGCTGGCATCGAGGAACAGCAGGCCGCCATGCGCGTGCACGCAGCGCGCCACGCCGTCCATGGGCGTGGCCGCGCCCCAGGCGGTCGGCACGGCGGCGAGCGAGACCACGGGGCGGTGGCCGGCGGGTGCGTGGCGCAGCGCATGGTCCAGGCGCTGCGTCAGCGGCGTCGCGCCGGGCCGCGTGCCGATCACCGAGAAGCCGAGCCGCCGCTGCCGCGCCGCATTCAGCAGGTAGAGCGCGTTCGCGCCGTATTCGTCATGGGTCGTGATCACATGGGGTGCGTGGACCGCGCTCATCGCGGTGGCCCAGGCCTGGCTCGCGGAGCCCAGCAGCGCGACCTGGTGCGGTTGCGCATTGACGAGCCGCGCCACGCTGGCGCGCACCGCATGCAGCGCGTCCGCATGCCGCTCGGCGGCGCGGTGCGTGCCCAGCGCGCGCTCGGCCTCGAGCCAGGCCTGCCATTGCGCGTAGACGGGCTCGGGCGGCAGGCTCGCCGAGCCGTGCGCGAAGTGCGCACCGGCGCCCCAGGCGGGCGTGTCGCGGCGCAGGCGCGCGAGCTCGGCTTCGGTGAAGGGCGCGGCCGCGTCCGGCTCAGTGGCGATCGCCGGCATCGACGTCGAGTGCGGCGAGATCGAAGGACTGGTCGCGCAGCGCCTGCCGCAGGGCCTCCTGCCGCTGCGCATCGAGCGCCTCGAGCGGCGGCCGAACGCGCGCCCATTGCGCATCGCCCGTGGCCATCGCGATGGCCGACTTCATGGCGGGAATCAGCGGATGGGCCGCGAACTTCGCGCGCACCGCGTTGAGCGCCGCCTGCCGCGCATCGGCATCCGCGTCCTGCCACGTCTCGAACAGGCGCACGATGGCGCGGGGATTGACGTTCGCGGTGGCCGAGATGCAGCCCGCGCCGCCGTGGCGCAGGGTGTCGAGCAGGAGGGTCTCGGTGCCCGCGAAGACGTCGAAGCCCGCGGGACCGAACTGCGCGATGGTGCGCGCGGTGTAGTCCCAGTCGCCGCCGGTGTCCTTCATGCCGGCGACCGTGCCGGGGTAGCGCTTGAGCAGGCGCTCGACCAGCGCGTGGGAGAAGCCCACCTGCGCCACCGGCGGGATGTGATAGAGGTACAGCCGCAGGCCCCTGTCGCCGACCCGCTCGATCACTTCGCTGAAGAAGGCGAACAGCCCGTCGTCGGTGACGCTCTTGTAATAGAAGGGCGGCAGCGCCAGCACGCCGGCGCAGCCGTGGTCGACCGCGCAGCGCGTGAGCCGCACCGCGTCGGCCAGCGAGCAGCTGCCGGTGCCCGGCAGCATGCGCGCGGCGGGCACGCCCGCGGCCACGGCCTGCCGCAGCAGCTCGATGCGCTCGTCGACCGAGAGCGAGTTTCCCTCGGAGTTGGTGCCGAACATCGCGAGCCCGCAGTCCTGCGCCACCAGCCAGCGGCACAGCCGCAGGAAGCGCGCGGCGTCGGGCTTCAGCGCGGCGTCGAAGGGGGTGAGGACCGGGGCGAGCACGCCGCGAAGGCGTTGGGGGGTGGAGGGCGGCATCTGGATTCCAGCAAGGGTTCGGGGTGCCGGAATTCTTGGGGCGCGAGGCCTTCAGCGGGTTGCCGATCGGGCGCCGGGTTTTGCGAAAGCCGCAAAGGATCGGGATGCCGGAGTGTCCAGGCTGCCGCCGAGCGAAAGTAGACTGGGGTGGCCGCCAACTTTTGAGAAAACCGCAAATGATCGACCTGGTCAGCCTGAAGGATTTCCTGGTCCTGTGCCACACGCGCAGCTTCAGCCGCGCCGCCGAGCGCTGCCATGTGTCGGTGTCGGGGCTGAGCCGGCGCATCCAGGGCCTCGAGCAGTGGATCGGTGCGCCGCTGTTCGACCGGCGCACCGCGGCGCTCGAGCTCACGCAGCCCGGCGAACGGCTGCAGGCGATCTCCTCCGAGGTGGTCTATGCGCTGGAGGGGTTGCGCAAGTCGATCAAGGCCGATGGCGAGGACCGCCAGCTGCGCATCCGCTTCGCGGCGCCCCACATCATGTCGGCCGTGTTCTTCCCCGACTGGGTGCCGCGGCTGCACAACGACTTCCGGAGCGCCAAGTTCAGCGTCAGCTCCGACAACCTGCCCGAATGCTTCGAGATGCTGGCCGAGGGCTCGGCCGACTACGTGGTCGCGCTGTTCGACGAAGCCGGCGCGGTGGCCGCGCGCGCGGGCTCGGCCTGCGAGGCGGGCGACTGCCTGTCGCTGGAGCTGGGGCGCGAACGGCTGGTGCCGGTGAGCGCGCCGAATGCCGCGGGCGGGCCGCTGTTCGACCTGCGCGACCCCGGCGGCGCGCCCGTTTCCTTCCTCGGCTATGCCGAGGAATGCCACCTGGGCTGGTCGCTGGCGCCGCTGCTCGAGCGCCATGGCGAACTGAGGCTGCAGCGCCACCACGAGGCCAGCCTGACCGACGGGCTGCGCTTCATGGCGCTGTCGCGGCTGGGCGTGGCCTGGCTGCCGCAGGCGCTGGTGCGCGAGGACCTCGATGCCGGGCGCCTCGTGCGGGCCGGCGGCACTTCGCTCGAGGTGCCGCTGCGCTTCATGCTGATGCGCCGGCCCGCGCCGCTGACCGAGCAGGCCGAGCGGCTGTGGCGCCATCTGGGCGAGCTGGTGCGCGCCGACGCGCCCGCGCGGGGCGAGCCGGTCCTCGAGGGCGTGGCTTAGGCGCCCGCATCGGGCAGCAGCAGGTCGCGCTGCGCCTGCGCGGTCTGCTGCAAAAACTCCCAGGTCGCCTTCATGCGCGCGAGGTGCTTGGTCTCGGCGGGCATCGACATCCAGAAGGTACGCGTGAAGTTGGCCTGGCCCGCGAGCACCGGCTGCAGGCTGCCGTCGCCCTCGGCCAGGAAGGCCGGCAGCACCGCGATGCCCGCGCCCGCGGCCACCGCGCGGTGCTGCGCCAGCACGCTGGTGCTGCGCAGCGCGAAGCTGTCGGGGCGGTGCAGCTCGTCGAGGTACTGCAGCTCCTTGCTGAACAGCAGGTCGTCGACATAGCTGATGAAGGTGTGGCCGCGCAGGTCCTCGCGCGTGGCGATCGGCCTGTGCGCCGCGAGGTAGGGCTTCGAGGCGTAGAGGCGCAGCGTGTAGTCGCTGAGCTTGGTGACCAGCACCGGCCCGCGCGCCGGCCGCTCGAGCGAGATCACGATGTCGGCCTCGCGCCGCGACAGGTGCACCAGCCGCGGCATCGCCAGCAGGTCGATGGTCAGCCGCGGATGCTGGCGCGCGAACAGCGCGAGCTGCGGCGCCAGCACCGCGGTGCCGAAGCCCTCGGTGGCGCCGATGCGCACCAGCCCCGAGAGCCCTTCCTGCGAGGCCGGCGCCGTGCTCTCCACCGCGAGGAAGGCGCTCTCCATCGCCTCCACCTGCGGCTGCAGCCGCCGGCCGGCCTCGGTGAGCCGGTGCCCGCCGGCCTCGCGCGCGAACAGCGGCGCGCCCACCTCCTTCTCGAGCGCCTGGATGCGGCGCGCCACCGTCGTGTGGTCGACCTCGAGCCGGCGCGCGGCGCTCATCAGCGTGCCGGAGCGCGCGAGTTCGAGGAAATAGCGGAGGTTGTCCCAGTCCATCAGTTCTTTCTGAATGCGGGAACCGGACGCAGAGGACGCGAAGGTTCCGCGAAGGACGCGAAAGAAATCAAAAAAGTGAATTCGTTTGTTTTGCGCTCTTCGCGGAACCTTCGCGTCCTCTGCGTCCTTGTTCCTGTGTTCTGCGTTTTTGCAAAACCCCAGCGCAATTTTGTCTATTGTCATAGCAAAACTGCAAAGCTACGATGCCCGCTGTTCCGCCGCCTTCGGCACCGCATTCACAGGAGACAAGCACATGGACGCCAGCACCCAGCCCTCGACCCAGATCGCCACCGTCAAGCTCTTGATCGGCGGCAAGTTCGTCGAGTCGAAGACCACCGAATGGCGCGACATCGTCAACCCGGCCACGCAGCAGGTGCTGGCCCGCGTGCCCTTCGCCACCCAAGATGAACTCGACGCCGCCGTGGCGTCGGCCAAGGACGCCTTCAAGACCTGGCGCAAGACCCCGATCGGCGCGCGCGCGCGCATCTTCCTCAAGTACCAGCAACTGATCCGCGAGAACATGGCCGAGCTGGCCGCGATCCTCACGGCCGAGCAGGGCAAGACCCTGCCCGATGCCGAGGGCGACGTGTTCCGCGGCCTCGAGGTGGTCGAGCACGCCTCGAACATCGGCAACCTGCAGCTCGGCGAGCTGGCCAACAACGTGGCCAACGGCGTCGACACCTACACCCTGCTGCAGCCGCTGGGCGTGTGCGCGGGCATCACGCCGTTCAACTTCCCGGCCATGATCCCGCTGTGGATGTTCCCGATGGCCATCGTCACCGGCAACACCTTCGTGCTCAAGCCCTCCGAGCAGGACCCGATGGTCACGATGCGCCTGTGCGAGCTCGCGCTCGAGGCCGGCATCCCGGCCGGCGTGCTCAACGTGGTGCACGGCGGCGAGGCGGTGGTCAACGGCATCTGCGACCACAAGGACATCAAGGCGATCAGCTTCGTCGGCTCGACCAAGGTCGGCACCCACGTCTACAACCGCGCCACCCTGGCCGGCAAGCGCGTGCAATGCATGATGGGCGCGAAGAACCACGCCATCGTGATGCCCGACGCCAACAAGGAACAGACGCTCAACGCGCTGGCCGGCGCGAGCTTCGGCGCCGCGGGCCAACGCTGCATGGCGGTGTCGGTGGCGGTGCTGGTGGGCGACGCGCGCAAGTGGGTGCCCGAGCTGATCGAGAAGGCCAAGACGCTGAAGATCGGTGCCGGCACCGAGAAGGGCGTGGACGTGGGCCCGCTGGTCTCGTGCGCGGCGCACGACCGCGTCAGCAGCCTGATCGAACGCGGCCTGGCCGACGGCGCCGAGCTCGTGCTCGACGGCCGCAAGCCCAACGTGCCCGGCTACGAGAAGGGCAACTTCGTCGGCCCGACGATCTTCACCGGCGTGAAGCCCGGCATGACCATCTATGACCAGGAGATCTTCGGACCGGTGCTGTGCGTGGCCGATGCCGAGACCATCGACGAGGCCATCGAGCTGATCAACAGCAACCCGAACGGCAACGGCACCGCGATCTTCACGCAGTCGGGCGCCGCGGCGCGCCGCTTCCAGGAAGACATCGACGTGGGCCAGGTCGGCATCAACGTGCCGATCCCGGTGCCGGTCCCGATGTTCTCGTTCACCGGTTCGCGCGCCTCCAAGCTCGGCGACCTGGGCCCGTACGGCAAGCAGGTCATCATGTTCTACACGCAGACCAAGACCGTGACGGCACGCTGGTTCGACGACAGCACCGTCTCGCACGGCGTCAACACCACCATCAGCCTCAAGTGAGGAAGCGCCTTCGCGTCGCGGCCTGGGGCGCGGTGGCGACGCTCGCGCTGCTCGCCGGCGGCGCGCGGGCGGCCGCCGACGCCGGCGCGGACGACTGCGATCCCAACGGGAACCAGCAGCAGATGAACGCCTGCGCGGCGCGCGATTTCCGCGCCGCCGACGCGGCGCTCAACATCCGCTATGGCGAGGTGATGAAGACGCTGTCGACGCAGATGCGCACCGCGCTGCGCAACGAGCAGCGCGCCTGGCTCAAGGGCCGCGACCCGGCCTGCAAGCGCGCGTCGAAGGCCAACGAGGGCGGCTCCATGTGGCCGCTGGTATTCAATTCATGCCTGGAGAAATCGACCCGGAAACGGACCGCCGAACTGGATCGCTGGAAGGGTCGCGAACAATGAACTTCGAACTGTCCGAAGAGCAGAACGCCTTTGCGCAGACCGCGCGCGATTTCGCGCAGGCCGAATTCGCGCCGCATGCGGCGCAGTGGGACGCCGAGGCCTTCTTTCCGAAGGAGGCCATCGCCAAGGCCGGCGAGCTGGGCTTCTGCGGCCTCTACGCGCCCGAGCGCATCGGCGGCCTCGGCCTGCCGCGGCTCGATGCAGCGCTGGTGTTCGAGGAGATGGCCGCGGTCGACCCCTCGACCACGGCCTTCATCACCATCCACAACATGGCGACCTGGATGCTCGGCACCTGGGCCACCGACGCGGTGGCGCAGCAGTGGGGCGAGGACCTCACGAGCGGGCGCAAGCTGGCCTCTTACTGCCTCACCGAGCCGGGCGCCGGCTCGGACGCGGGCTCGCTCAAGACGCGCGCCGAGCTGCAGGGCGCCGAATACGTGATCAACGGCGGCAAGGCCTTCATCTCGGGCGCCGGTTCCACCGACGTGCTGGTGCTGATGGCGCGCACCGGCGGCGCGGGCGCCAGCGGCATCTCGGCCTTCGCGGTGCCGGCCGACGCGCCCGGCGTGAGCTACGGCAAGAAGGAACACAAGATGGGCTGGAACAGCCAGCCCACGCGCACCATCAATTTCGACAACGTGCGCATCCCGGCCGCGAACCTGCTGGGCAAGGAAGGCGAGGGTTTCCGCATCGCGATGAAGGGGCTCGACGGCGGGCGCATCAACATCGCGACCTGCTCGGTGGGCGCGGCGCAGGGCGCGCTCGACGCGGCGCGCCGCTACCTGCACGAGCGCCAGCAGTTCGGCAAGCCTATTGCCAGCTTCCAGGCGCTGCAGTTCAAGCTGGCCGACATGGCGACCGAGCTGGTGGCCGCGCGTCAGATGGTGCGGCTGGCCGCGAGCAAGCTCGACGCCGGCCATGCCGACGCCAGCACCTACTGCGCGATGGCCAAGCGCTTCGCGACCGATGCGGGCTTCAATGTCTGCAACGACGCGCTGCAATTGCACGGCGGCTACGGCTACCTCAGCGAGTTCCCGCTCGAGCGGCTGGTGCGCGACACCCGCGTGCACCAGATCCTCGAGGGCACCAACGAGATCATGCGCGTGATCGTTGCGCGAAAATTGCTGGAAGGGGACAGCGATATCCGCTGACGCCCCACATCCGGAACCCCTCAAGACAATGACCGACTCCGTAGTTCTCTTCGACGAAATCAAGACCGCCGGCGGCCAGCGCTTCGGCGTCGCCACGCTCAACGCACCCGCTTCGCTCAACGCGCTGTCGGTGGACATGGTGCGCCTGCTCACGCCCAAGTTGCGCGAATGGGCGAAGGACGACGGCATCGTTGGCGTGCTGCTGCAGGCCGCGGGCGAGAAGGCCTTCTGCGCGGGCGGCGACCTGCGCCAGCTCTACCAGACGCTGCTCGAATGCGGCCCCGAACGCAACACCTACGCCGAGGACTTCTTCCGCGAGGAGTACGAGCTCGACCACCTGATCCACACCTTCCCGAAGCCCTTCCTCTGCTGGGGCCACGGCATCGTGATGGGCGGCGGCGTGGGCCTGATGTCGGGCTGCTCGCACCGCGTGGTGACGGCGCAGAGCCGCATCGCCATGCCCGAGATCAGCATCGGCCTGTACCCCGACGTGGGCGGCAGCTGGTTCCTGCGCCGCACGCCGGGCCGCACCGGCCTGTTCCTCGCGCTGACGGCCGCGAACCTCAATGCCGCCGACGCGATCTTCTGCGGCCTGGCCGACGTGCTGGTGCCGCAGGAGCACAAGGGCCAGGTGCTCGAGGCCATCGCCGCCGCGAGCTGGGCCGGCGAGGGCAAGGCCGACCGCGCCACGCTGTCGCGCATTCTCGCCAAGGCCGGCGCGGGCGCGGAACTGCCGCCGTCGAAGGTGCGCGAGCACTACGACACCATCAATGCGCTGATGGCCGGCGACGACCTGCTCGACATCGCGCAGCGCCTGCGCGGGCTGCAGAGCGACGACGCCTGGCTGCAGGGCGCCGCCAAGACCTTCATGAAGGGCGCGCCGAGTTCGGCCGCGTTGAGCTTCGAGCTCTGGCAGCGCGTGCACCGCATGTCGCTGGCCGAGGTGTTCCGCCTCGAGTACTGGGCCTCGCTGGGCTTCTGCGCGCACAAGGACTTCGCCGAGGGCATCCGCGCGGTGCTGATCGACAAGGACCGCAATCCCAAGTGGTCGCCCGCGAGCATCGAGGAGATCACCCAGGCCTTCATCGACGACCACCTGCGCCCGCGCGGCGAGATGCCGGCGGAGCTGGCGACGCTGAAATAAAGACACTCAATCCTTCGGAGACAACACATGAAGATCGCATTCATCGGCCTCGGCAACATGGGCGGCCCGATGGCCCTCAACCTGCTCAAGGCCGGCCACACGCTCAGCGCCTTCGACCTCTCGGCCGACGCCTGCCAGAAGTTCGCGGGCGAGGGCCTGCCGATCGCCAAGTCGGCGGCCGACAGCGTGGCCGATGCCGAGGTCGTGATCAGCATGCTGCCGGCCAGCGCGCACGTCGAGGGCCTGTTCCTCGGCGGCGCGGGCAAGCCCGGCCTGCTCGAGAGCATCCAGGCCGGCGCGCTCGTGATCGACAGCAGCACCATCGCCGCCGCCACCTCGCGCAAGGTGGCCGAGGCCGCCGCCGCCAAGGGCATCGCGATGATCGATGCGCCGGTGTCGGGCGGCACGGGCGGCGCCATCGCAGGCACGCTGACCTTCATGGTCGGCGGCGAGACGAAGGACCTCGAGCGCGCGCGGCCGGTGCTCGAGAAGATGGGCGCCAACATCTTCCACGCGGGCGCCGCGGGCGCGGGCCAGACCGCCAAAATCTGCAACAACATGCTGCTCGGCATCCTGATGATCGGTACCTCGGAGGCGCTCGCGCTCGGCGTGGCCAACGGGCTCGATCCCAAGGTGCTGTCGGAGATCATGCGCCGCAGCTCGGGCGGCAACTGGGCGCTCGAGAAGTACAACCCGATGCCCGGCGTGATGGAGACCGCGCCGGCCTCGAAGAACTACGCGGGCGGCTTCGGTACCGACCTGATGCTCAAGGACCTGGGCCTGGCGCAGGAGAACGCGACCGCCGTGCGCGCCTCGACGCCGCTGGGCGGCATCGCGCGCAACCTCTATGCTGCACACAGCCTCGCGGGGCATGGCGCGCTCGATTTCTCGAGCGTGCTGAAGCTGTTCCAGAAGCCCTGAGCGGGCACGGCTCGATGACGGACAGCGGCCTCAGTGCCGCTGTTTGCGCTTGTGGGCGGTCTTCTCGGCTTTCTCGAAGGCTTCGTCGCTGGGCGCGCCCTCGCTGCCCGGCTTGCGCATGTGCTCGCCGCTGCCGTGCTTGATGCGCTCCTGCTTGGCGTGGATGTTGGCGTAGAGGCCCTTGGTCTTTCGGGTCGGCATCGCTGGCTCCTTGCTTCGGAATCACCAGCGTGGCCACCGCGCATCGGCCGCCCGGCGCGCGCAGGCCGCGTCGCGGCGTAGGACATCTCGCGCGGCACGTCGTTGCCGCAGCCGGGCGCGGGGCCTTTGCGCGCATCGTCAGAATGGGGGCATGCCTCATGCCATTTCACGTCCACCGCATCGCCTGTCGTACCGCGCATCGGCGAGCCTGCTGCTCGCCGCCTTCATCGCGGGCTGTGCCGCGCCGCCGCCCGCGCGCACGCAGACCCAGCCCGCGCCCGAAGCGCCACGTGCCGCCGCGCCTGCGCCCGTTGCGCCGGTCGCACCCGCTGCCGACGATGCCCGCATCCAGCAGGACTTCGAGCGCTGGGTCGCGCAGTTCCGCACCCAGGCGCGCGCCGCCGGCATCGACGAGGCCACCTTGCACAGCGCCTTCGACGGCGCGAGCTACCTGCCGCAGGTGGTGGAGCGCGACCGCAGCCAGGCCGAGTTCGTGCGCGCGGTCTGGGACTACCTCGACACGGCCGTCTCGCCCCAGCGCGTGACGCGCGGCCAGGAGCGGCTGCAGGCGCTGCGGCCCCAGCTCGATGCGGTGGCCGCGCGCTACGGCGTGCCGGGCGAGATCGTGGTCGCGATCTGGGGCATGGAGAGCAACTACGGCGCCAACTACGGCGACATCTCGACCATCGACGCGCTCGCCACGCTGGGCTTCGAGGGCCGGCGCGCCGGCTGGGCGCGCGAGCAGCTGATGGCGGCGCTCAGGATCCTGCAGCGCGGCGACATCCCGCGCGACCGCATGATCGGTTCCTGGGCCGGCGCGATGGGCCAGACGCAGTTCCTGCCGACCGTGTTCCTCGCGCATGCGGTCGATGCCGACGGCGACGGCCGGCGCGACATCTGGGACAGCATGGCCGACGTCACGGCCTCGACCGCGAACTTCCTCCAGCATTCGGGCTGGCAGGCCGGCCAGCCCTGGGGCGTGGAGGTGCGGCTGCCGTCGGGCTTCGACCTCGCGCGCGCCGACGGGCAGCAGCGCCAGTCCGCGAGCCAATGGGCGGCCGAAGGCGTGCGTGCGATGGACGACGCCACGCCGCTGCCCGCGCTGGCCGATGCCTCGATCCTGCTGCCGGCCGGCGCGCGCGGGCCGGCCTTTCTGGTCGGGCCGAACTTCCGCACCATCCTGCGCTACAACAACGCGACCAGCTATGCGCTGGGCGTGGGCCTGCTGGCGCAGCGCCTCGCGGGCGGGCCCGGCGTGCGCGCCGACTGGCCGCGCGACCTGCAGCCGCTGTCGCGCGCCGAGACGATCACGCTGCAGCAGGCGCTCAATGCGCGCGGCTTCGGCGCGGGCACGGCCGACGGGCTGCTCGGTCCGGCCACGCGCGATGCGATCCGGCGCTGGCAGCGCAGCGTGGGCGAGCCGGCCGACGGCTATCCGACCGTGCAGCTGCTGCAGCGCCTCGCCACGCCTTAGCGCTCATTCGCGCTCATTCGTCGGAGGTCGCGAGCGTGGCCTTCTGGCGCCGCGTCGCGCCCGCGCGCCACAGCGTGAGCTCGACCGCATCGCCGGGCTGCAGGCGCTCGAGCACGGTCAGCACGTCGTCGGCGCTGGCGACGGCCGCGCCGTCGATCGCGGTGATCACGTCGCCCGGCACGATGCCGCGCTCGCCGCGCGCGAAGGCACGCAGGCCCGCGCGCGCGGCCGGGCTGTCGGGCTGCACGCGCAGGATCGCCACGCCACGCGGCAGGTCGAGCGCGCTGTTGAGTTCCTTGGGCGCGTAGGTCAGGCCCAGCGCGGGCCGCACGAAGCGGCCGTCGCGGATCAGCCGCGGCACGATGCGGTTGACCTCGTCCACGGGGATCGAGAAGCCGATGCCCGCGCTCGCGCCCGAGGGGCTGAAGATGGCGGTGTTGACCCCGATCAGCCGGCCCGCCGAATCGAGCAGCGGGCCGCCCGAGTTGCCGGGGTTGATCGCGGCGTCGGTCTGGATCGCGCCGCGGATGGTGCGCCGGTTGACCGAATCGATCTCGCGGTTGAGCGCGCTCACGATGCCGGTGGTCAGCGTCTGGTCGAGCCCGAAGGGATTGCCGATGGCGTAGACCTTCTGGCCCACCTGCAGGTCGGCGCTGGTGCCCAGCGGCAGCGGCCGCAGCTTGGCCGCGGGCGCATCGATGCGCAGCACCGCGAGGTCGCGGTCGGGGAACACGCCCACCAGCTGCGCGCGGTGGCTGCTCTGGTCGGCCAGCGTCACGCGCGCGGCGGCCGCGTTCTGGATCACGTGGTAGTTGGTGACGATGTGGCCCTGCGTGTCCCAGACGAAGCCGGTGCCCGTGCCCTGCGGCACCTGCTGCACGTTGAGCGAGAACAGACCGCGCTCCAGCCCGATCGAGGTGATGTTGACCACCGCGGGCGAGGCGGCCTTGAACACGGCGATGTTGTTCTGCTCGTCGGCCCCGAGCGCGCCGCGCGCGGCGATCGGGCGCGGCGCGGCCTCGGCGCGTGGCTGGGCATGGCCGGGGAGGGCGAGCAGTGTGGTCAGCAGGAGCGGGAGGAGGAAGAGGGTTCGCATGGCGCGGTGGGCATTGAGCGGGAGCGGGGCGGACTTTAGCGGGCGGCGGTGACCGGCGATGGATTGCGATCCTCGCGGCGGCGTTCGGTTCTGCGCGCGGCGCGATTTTTCCGGGGCGCCCGGCTGGCGCTCGTCCGACGCGGCCCCACCGGGTGGGCGCCAATAATCGCTCCATGCTGTCGTTCCTTCGCTCCCGTCGCCTGGCCGCCCTGGCCCTCGGCCTCTCGCTCTCGCTGCTGCTGGCCGCCGCGCCCGCCGCGGCCCAGGACCGCGCGCAGGCGCTGCTGCAGTTCGAGGGCGTGCCGGCGCGCTACCAGGCCGCCTACGCGCCCGGCGCCGTGGCGCGCGGCGCCAGGCAGCAGCTCGATCCGGCCGACGAGGCCATCGCGGGCGGCGCGCTCAAGGCGCTCGATGCCGCCTCGGCCCATGCCTTCGACGCCCATGCCGCGCTGGCCGCGGTGCAGGCGGCCGTGGCGGCGGCCGGGCAGGGTGGCGCGGCGCCGTCGCCCGCGGTGCTGGGTGCGGTCGCGCACCTCGCGAAGGTCCGCGCCGACTATGGCGCGATGGACGACGCGGCGCGCGCCGACTTCATCAAGCGCCAGCAGGCCAACCCGCCCGGGCCGGCGCGCACCGGGCTGCTCGATCGCATGGCGGTGGCCGAGCTGCGCGAGGTCGACTTCTCGAGCGAGCTGCTGATGAGCGCCGTGGTCAAGCAACTGGCGCGCGGCAACGCGGCCCAGTTCACCTCGCTGCCCGAGGCCACGCTCGAGGGCGCCATCGACTCGCTGTGGTCGCGCGGCGTGACCTCGACGCGCCAGCGCAACCTGCTGACCGTCGCGCGCGAGCTCGAGCGGCAGCTCACGCTGGTCTGGCTGTCGGCGCTCGGCGACGAGGAGATCGCCGCGCTGGCCGCCTGGCGCGGCGATGCGCAGGCCGATGGCGAGCGCGAGGCGCTGGTCGGCAGCTACCGCGCCGAGGTCAAGGCCGGCGACACGCGCGCGATCCGCGCGGTGCTGCGCGCCTGGCCGCGCTAGGCGGAAGGTATTCGGCCCGCGGGCGGAAAGCCCGTCGATTCGGCATCGAATGTAGCTATTTGGGCGTCGTCGTAGGAAAGTTCCCTGCCATTGTTTCAATTTCGTGAACACCGTGATTCATTGGAGCAAGGGTTTTCCCTGGTTTGATGAGGCAAACTCCGTCTCACCCAAAAGAAGACCATCCAAAGGAAAGACACTCATGAAGACCTCGAACATCCTCGCTGCCGCCGCCCTGTCGCTGATCGCCGTTGCCGGCGCCCACGCGGAAACCTATGAAGGCGTGCATTCGGTGACCTCCGGCTACAGCCGCGCCGACGTGGCGCCCCAGGCCGCCGCCGCTGCCCGCGAAGGCAACATCTACGCCGACGGTGCGACCGCCAACCTGGCACCCGTCGTGGCCGGCAACACCGACCGCGCCGTGGTCCGTGGCGAAGCCGTGGCAGCCGCCCACGCTCCCGGCCAGAACCTGCGCCGCGAATCGTTCCCGGGCAGCGTGATCCCCGCGCAAGCCCGCACGCTGACGCGTCAAGCCGGCCTGTGATGTCGGGCGGCGCAAGCCGCTTCCTGCTGAAGAGAATTGGTTAGAAAAACCGGGCCACGCGACGAGCGTGGCCCGGTTTTTCTTTGGCGACGCGGTTCGTGCCGCAGGCTGGGCTATCGTCGGCGGATGTATCCGCCACGAGGGAGCTCATTCATGCCATCGCGACTTTCGCTGCCCGCCCTGTCCCTCGGCTGCGCCGTGCTCGCCCTCGGCGGCCCGGCCCTCGCCGACACGCTCAAGAAGCCCGCCCTCGACCAGCTCGCCGCGCGCTGGCAGGCCGGCCAGACCGCGAAGGACTTCAATGCCTTCCTGGCCCAGGCCGTCGCCGCGAACCCGGCCAACAAGGAACTGGCCGCCGCCGTGTCCGCGTATGGCCAGCGCCAGCCGCTCGCGGGCGATGCGCTGGTCGACATCGCGCGCCTGCTCGGCCTATATAACCGGCTGCGGAACCAGCAGGCGGCGATCGCGACCATCGGCGCCATGGTCGCGATCCCGACCGTGCGCAACGTGCAGGTGCCGCCGCACGAGAGTCCCGCGATCCTCGATTTCGGCCGGCTGGTCGAGAAGATGGCGAAGGACTTCGGCCTGAACTGGCGCAACGTCGACAACCGCATCTTCGAGGTCAGCCTCGAGGGCCGCGGCAGCGAGGAGTTCGGCATCCTCACGCATGCCGACGTGGTGCCCGCCGTGCTGTCCGAATGGGTGCTCGACGACGGCACCCGACTCGATCCCTTCACCATGACCCGCGTGGGCGACTTCCTCTACGGCCGCGGCACCATCGACGACAAGGGCTCGATCGCCGCCGTGCTCTACGCGATGAAGGCGGTCAAGGACAGCGGCCTGCCGATCGAGCGCGGCATCCGCCTGATGATCGAGACCACCGAGGAGACCGGCGGCGACGCGATGCTCTACTACCGCAACAAGACTGCGCTGCCGGCCTACAACATCGTGCTCGACAGCAAATACCCGGCCGTGGTGGCCGAGAAGGGCTCGGGCGCGCTCAAGGTGTTCTTCCCCGCGCAGCCCGCTGACCCCGCGGTCACCGCCATCGTCGCGATGGCCGGCGCCGCCTCGGCCAACGCGATCGCGCAGACCGCCACCGCCACGCTCAAGGGCGGCGACCTCGGCGCCGCGGCCGCGACCCTCGAGGCCGCGAAGGCCGGCTTCCTGCGCAAGTACGAGGCCCAGGGCGGCAAGTTCGCCATCGACATCGCGCGCGGCGCCGACAGCATCGAACTCAAGGTGACCGGCGTCTCGGCCCACGGCTCGCGGCCCGAGGAGGGCGTGAACCCGGTGCCGCGCCTCGCGCTGTTCCTCAAGGAATCGGGCCTGGCGCTCGCGCCCAACGGCTTTCGCCAGGCGGTCGACTACCTCGATGCGCTCTACGGCACCGGCTACCTCGGCGAGAAGCTGGGCCTGGGCTATGCCGACGACTTCATGGGCCCGCTGACCTTCTCGCCGAACCTCGTGCGCGCGGGGGCCGACGGCCGCGTCGAGGTCACGGTCAACGTGCGCATGCCGCGCGGCCGCACGCCCGACGAACTCAAGGCCCAGGTGGCCGCGAAGGTGCAGGCCTGGGCCGATGCGGCCAAGGTCAAGCCCGAGATCCAGTACGACCAGGGCAACTGGATGGCGCGCGATCCCAAGGGCGCGTGGCTCTCGACGCTGCTGAACATCTACGGCGACACCACCGGGCTGGAGGCCAAGCCCGTGCCCACGGCCGGCAGCACCACCGCCAAGCTGATGCCCAACGCGATCAACTTCGGCCCCGCGATGCCCGGCAAGAAATACACCGCGCACAACGCCAAGGAATACAAGGAAGTGCCCGACCTCGACGCGGACATGCAGATGTTCACGGAGATGCTGGTGCGGATCGGGAACCTGCCGCAGATGCAGTAGCGGCAAAGCCCCGGAGCTCGACCAGCTCGTCGAGGATCGGGCATGCCGGCCGGTGGTCGCCCCGGCACAGGTCCGCGAGCCGTTCGAGCACGCGCTTCGTCGCCTGCAGTTCCTCGATGCGCGAATCGAGCGCTTCGGCGCGGCACAGCGTGAGGCGCTTGACCTCGGCGCTCGTGCGTTCCTCGTCACGCCACAGCGCCACCAGCCGTTCGATCTCGTCCATGGCGAAGCCCAGCGCCAGCGCACGGCGCGCGAAGCGCAGCACGGCGACGTGGGCGTGCGTGTAGCGGGGCTCGGTCGCGGCGATCAGGCCGCGCGCCTCGCACTGGCGCAGCAGCCGTTGCGAAACGCCGGCGCGCGCGAGCGCGGCCTCGAGGTCGAACCGCGGCGCGGTGTCGGCGTGGACGGGCGATGGAAGGGTGCGAGGGGTCATGCGGCCTCCTGTGGAAGAGGCCCGAAGTCTTCGGTCTCGCACGGTGTCAAGGTCAAGCCGCGGCGTGGCTTTTCCTTGCGGCGCGTGGGCCTATCGCAGGCCGTGCGCCTGCAGCACCGTCTTGAGCCTGCGCACTTCGTGCTGCAGGTCGAGGATCAGCGCCGCGGCATCGAGGCCGACGCCGAAGTCGCGCTCGAGCCGCCGTGCCTCCAGCGCATGCTGCAGGTCGGCGCTCGAGAAGCGCCAGCGCTCGGGCTGCGCCTCCTCGGTCTCGATGCGCACGATGCCGACCTCGACCAGTTGCACGACCCATGCGGTGTCGGCACCGCAGGCATGCGCGAGTTCGCTCGCGGCCAGCGGATGCAACTGGCCGACGGCGGTGGTGGTGATGGAAACGGTCGCCATCTCAGACTCCCAGGTGCTGGCGTGGGTTGAACGAGGCCGAAGCCTTCGCGAGCGCCTCGTAGGCGTTGCGCGCGGCCTCGCTGTCGGCGGGCGGCAGCGCGATGTCGAGCAGCAGGTAGAGGTCGCCGGGCGTCTTGCCCGCGAGGCCGCGGCCCTTGAGGCGCAGCTTGAGGCCGCTCTTGGCCTGCTTCGGCACCGTGACCTCGACCGCGCCGCCGCCGGGCAGCGGCACCTCGACCTGCGCGCCGAGCGCGGCCTCGGTGGGCGTGACCGGCAGGGTCATGTAGAGGTCGCGCGCCTCGACGCGGTAGAGCTTGTGCGGTGCGATGCGCACCTCGAGGTAGAGATCGCCGGCCGGCTCGCCGCCGTGGCCCGGCAGGCCCTGGCCCGCGAGGCGGATGAACTGGCCCGGGTGCACGCCGGGCGGGATCTTCACGCTCAGGGTGCGCGTTTCCCAGCGCGGCTGGCCCTGCGCGTCGAGCACCTGCGAGCGCAGGCTGATCTCGCGCTCGGCACCGCCGATGGCGTCCTCGAGCGCGATCTCGATCGCGGCGTGGTGGTCCTCGCCGCGCGCGCGGAAGTTCTGCCGCGCGGCGCCGCGGCGCTCGGCCTCGCCGAACATCGAGGAGAAGAACTCGCTGAAGTCGGCATGGTCGGCCGGGCCCTGGCGCGGTCCGCGGTGGAACTCGAAGCCGGTGTCCCAGCCCGGCGGCGGCTGGAAGTCGCCGTCGGGGCGGCCGCCGCGCGCCACGCGGTCGGCCAGGGCGTCGTAGGCGGCGCGCTTCTCCTTGTCGCCGAGCACGTCCTTGGCTTCGTTGATGTCGCGCATGCGCTGCTCGGCGTCGGGCTCCTTGCTGACGTCGGGGTGGTACTTGCGCGCGAGCTTGCGGTAGGCCTTGCGCACCTCGTCGTCCGACGCGGTGCGCTCGATGCCCAGGGCGCTGTAGTAGTCCTTGAATTCCATGGTCTTGGTGTGGGGTGTGGGGACAGCTCGCGCGCGGCGCTCGGAGAACCCTAGGCCAGCGCGGCGTCGCCGTCGGCATGCCGCGAGAGCGGCGTCACGGCCCATGTGGGGCCGCTGCGGTCGAAACGCAATGGCTGCGCGTTGCCCAGCAGCCCCAGGTCGACCGGCACGCCCAGCAGCGCGGCCAGCGCATAGAGCGTGCCGCCGTGCGCCACCACCAGCACCGGCGCGGGCTGGGCCAGGGCCTCGGCCAGCGCGGCGCGCTTGCGCGCGACGAACTGGGCCAGGGTCTCGCCGCCCTCGGGCTCGCAGGCCCAGTCGATGTTGGCCGAGGAGGTGCCGATCAGCGCGCCGAAGTTGCGCTCGCGCAGCACGGCCTGCGCGGTGGGCACCAGCTTGAGCGCGCTGCCCACGGCATGGGCGGTGTCGAAGGCGCGCCGCGCGTCGGAGCAGACGATGGTGCGGATCGGCTCGCCCGCCAGCAGTTCGGCCGCGCGCGCGGCCTGCTGCAGGCCGAGTTCGCTCAGCGGCTCGTCGGTGGCCTGGAAGATGCGCTGCGCGTTGCGGCCGGTCTGGCCGTGGCGCAGGAAGTAGAAGTGGTCGCAGGCCGGCGCCAGCGGCTGCGCGGCGGCGAGGGCGATCAGCTGGTCGAGGCCCGAGGGCCGGTGGCCGGAGGCGGAAGGAGCGGCAGTGGTTTGGGACATGGCGTCGATTCTGCGCAATCCATGTGTCGCAGCGGCGGGCTCGGGTTTGCTCGATCTCAGTAGGCGAACTGCAGCGGCCGTCCCTCGCGCTGCGCCTCGATGTCGGCGCGGTGGAAGGGCAGCGCGTGCCACTGTTTGGCCGCGAACAGCGGCAACTGGTCGTAGGCGCGCGGCGAGGCCAGGTCGCTGCTCTGGCCGTAGGTCAGCAGGCCCTGCGCCACCGGCCCGCGCTCGTCGAAGCCCACCACCTGGATGTAGCTGCTGCCGTAGTTGACCTGGTAGCCCTTCGGGTCGATCAGCGACTGGCCCTGCGATTCGAGCTTGTTGAGCACGCCCTCGAACTCGTCGCCGCCATGCAGCGCGATGCGCTGGCCGCGCACCTCGCGCGACTGCGGCACGCCCAGCGGCACGTCGGCCGCGAAGCCCGCGGTGCGCAGGATGCCGACCGCGTCGCCCAGGGCCTTGAAGACCGCGGCGCGGGTGGCGGGCGCGGCCATGTCGAGGCCGGCCGGCGTGGTCACGGGCTGCGCCGGGTCGAAGGGCAGGCGCCAGACCTTCGGGATGTCCTTGGCCTTGCGCCAGAACTCGCGGAACAGCGCCGCGCCCTTCGCGTCGGCGTTGCTGGTGCGGTCCCAGGCCGCGAGCACGCGGCAGCCCAGCGCCTGGTCGACGTCGAGCGCGCCGCCGGCGGCCGCGCAGGCGGCCTGCAGATCGTCCATCACCAGCAGGCCCGCGAGGTTGCGGTCGCGGAAGATCACGCTGCGCAGCTCGGCCGCGCCCATGCGGTTGCCGGGCAGGCCGTCGGCGCCCGCGAGCCGGCCCTCGATCTCGAGGATGCCGCTGCGCGTGCGCAGCCGCTGCGGCACGCCCACCGGCCCGACCAGCGGCGACACGCCCGCCATCGGCGCGATGCGCGGGTTGCTGAGCCAGTAGCTGTCGTTGCTGTTCTGCACCCAGTCGGGCGTGACCACAACCGGCATGCGCACGGGCGCGATGATGCCGGGCGACGCGGCCGTGGCATCGCGCTGCCAGGCGCAGGCGGCACGCGAGCCGTCGAGCACCGCGAGGCCGGCCGCGTTGAGCAGCGCCGCGGCGCCCGGCGAGGGCGCGCAGGCGCGCAGTTGCTCGGCCGAGACGTCGGGCACCACCGAGAGGTCGGCGTACATCGCGTTGCCGTCGCGGTCGGCCGCGATGGTATTGATCCACGGCATGCCCTGGTTGCCCATCGCGGCACGCAGCTCGGCCACGTTGCGCGCCTGCGCCATGCGCATCCAGGACTCGGCCGAGCGCACGTTGAGCGTGTTGGCGTCGCGGATCGCATAGGCACGCTGCGCGGTCCAGCCCAGGCCGGCCTTGGGCAGCGCGATCAGCGGGCCCCATTCGCTCTCGTAGAAGGTGTGCTGCAGCGCCGGCGCGCCCTCGCTCGCCGGCAGGGTCACGGTGCGCGCCGTCATGCGGCGGCGCTGGCCGTCGACGATGTAGACGGTCGGGTCGGCCGGATCGAGCTGCAGCTCGTAGAGCGTGAAACGCTTGCCGGTCGACACGGTGTGGGTCCAGGCCACGTCCTTGTTGAAGCCGATCGCCACCACCGGGCTCAGGCCGCCGGTGGCGCCCATCACGTCGACGCGGCCGGGGATCGTCAGGTGCAGCTGCCAGAAGCGGTTGGTGCCGGTCCACGGGAAGTGCGGGTTGCCCAGCAGCAGGCCGCGGCCGTCGGGCGTGGCGTTGCGCCCGAAGGCCCAGCCGTTGGAGCCGAGCTCGCCGCCCTCGGGATTGGCGTTGAAGCTGTGGCGGCCGATCTCGGCCACGGCCTGGTCGAGCGGCACCGGCGCCGCGCCGGTGCGCGCGCCCGGCGCGGGCGGCTTCGCCTCGAGCACCGCGCCCGCGAGCGCGCCCAGGCCGCCCTGGATCATCGACTGCTCGGTGGCGCGCGCCAGGTCGGCCGCGGTCATCGGCCGCACCCAGGGCTTGCCGCGGCAGGCCGCGGGCAGTCCGTTGGGGCCGGCGTCCTGCAGGTAGCGGTTGTAGCCGGCCACGTAGCCGCGCATCATGGTCTGCACCTCGGCGCCGGTGGTGGCGCCGGCGCGCGCGAGCGCGGCGTCGTCCATGTGGTAGCGCACGAAAAGGTCGATCTGCGCGTTGGGCATCAGGCCCAGGCCGAAGGCGCCGCGCTCCTGCGCGCCGAAGAAGCGCGAACGCTCGCCGCGCATCGTCACCAGGTGCTCGGCGGTCTGGCAGACGTTGTCCTGCGCATGCGCGTAGGCGGCGCCGAAGGCCAGGCCTTCGTAGTCGGGCGCGGTGACGTGGGCGATGCCGTAGGTGGTGCGCTCGATCGTGACCGCGCGCCCCGAGGGCGGCGGGGCGCTGGCGCAGCCCGCGAGCAGCAGCGCTGTGGCGAGCAGGGAAAGGGGAAGGGTGGCTGCCTGTCTCTTGGTGTTGTGCATGGTGGTGCGGCGCGAAGCCTTCGTTGGAAAACAGCGGGGGACCGAGCGTAGGCCCGCCTCTGCCGCGCCACCTGTCGCCGGCGCGGCAGCCGGCGCCGGAACGTCTCGTTCGTTCAGCCGAAGCGCATGGCCTTCGGGCGTGCCTGCAGCCGGTTGACGTAGGCGTCGATCCGGGGCCGGTTCGAGCGGCCGCCGAAGGCGCGCAGGTAGATGAACATCGAGCCGATCATCACGTCGGCCGCGGTGAACTGCGCGCCGAACAGGTAGGGGCCGTCGCCGAGCTCGCGCTCGACCGCGTCCTTGGCCTCCTCGAAGTCGGTCCAGCCGCGCGCGCTGTTGTTGCTGCGCAGCCTGAGCAGGCTGTCGCCCATCGCGGGCTCGAGCTGCGCGGTCGAATAGACCATCAGCGACAGGAAGCGGCCGCGCTCGGGCGTGCCCACGGGCGGTGCCAGCTTCTTCGCGGGGTACTTCTCGGCGATGTAGAGGCAGATGGCCGCGTTCTCGAACAGCCGCGTGGGGCCGTCGACCAGCGCCGGCAGCTTGCCGGCCGGGTTGATCCGGCGGAACTCGGGCGTCTTGTGCGCCTTCTCGCGGATCAGCGTGGGCACGATCTCGTAGTCCACACCGGCCTCGTCGAGCATCCACTTGGCGACCTGCGCGCGGCTGTGCGGGTCGAAATACAGCTTCATCGTCATGAGGGTGTCTTCCTTGGGTTGGTCCGGGCTCAGAACTTCGGGATGCGCAGCGTCTTGCTGATCATCAGCGTGCCCGAGAGCGCGAACAGCAGCGCCATCGGATGCAGCTGCCACGGGCCCACGCTCCAGGCGCCGCCCCACAGCGCGTCGCCGATGCGGCCCTGCGAGGCGGCCCACGCGAGCACGCCGACCAGCACCACGCTGGTCGGGATCGGCGTGCCCTCGAAGTACTTGACCTTGTCGCCGCCGGCCGAGAGCGATTCGGCCGTGACGTTGAAGCGCGCGAGCCGGCTCACGCCGCAGCAGACGAAATAGACCAGCGCCACGCAGTCCCAGCCGCCGTCGAGCCCGGCCGCGAAGCCCAGCGCGGCCGGCGCCACGCCGAAGGAGATCACGTCGGCCAGCGAGTCGAGCTCGCGTCCGAGCGCCGAATGGGTCTGGCGCCAGCGCGCGATGCGGCCGTCGAACACGTCGAACACGAAGGCCGCGGGCGCGAGCGCGGCGGCCCAGTAGAAGTGGGTGAGCGACTGGCTCGCCATGTAGGCCATCGCGAGGAACACGCCGCCCACGCCGCAGGCCGCGTTGCCGAGCGTGAAGACGTCGGCGAGGTGGAAGCCGCGGATCATCGAGAAGTGCTTGCGCACGGGGACGGGGCGGTTCATGGGACCTTCTGGAACTGCGGAAATGCGCCGAACCTTAACCGAAGCGCCGGGGCCCCGATGTAGTCGCGCTCCGACGCCGGGGCGCGGACGGCGTCAGTGGCGTTCGCGCCCGCTCGGCGCCACGCCGAAGCGTTTTCGGAAGGCGGTCGCGAAGTTGGTCGCGTGGCGGTAGCCGACGAGCCGCGCCGCCTCCTGCACGCTCAGGCCCTGCGCCAGTCGCTCGCGCGCGAGCACCATGCGGCGCTCGTGCAGCCACTCGAAGACCGAGCATTGGTAGGTGGCACGGAACTTGGTGCGCAGCGTGCTCTGGCTCATGCAGGCGAGGCGGGCCAGCGCCTCGAGCGTGTGGTGTTCTTCGGGCGCGTCGTGCAGGCGTTCGCGCACGCGCTCGAGCAACTGGCGGTCGCGCGCCGAGGGCTGCGGTGGGGTTGCAGGCGCCGCATCGGCCAGTGCGTGCGCGAGCAGTTGCAGGGCCACGCCCTGGCACAGCAGCGCCTGCAGCGGGCCCTGCCACCGGCCGCCGAGCACCTGCTCGATGGCCTGCACGAGGTGCGGCGGCACCGCCCAGTGGCGCGGGTGCCCGGCCGGCGAGCGCAGCGCGGCGGCGATCAGTTCGTCGAGTTGCGCGTCGCCCGTGCCGAGCGGTGCGGCCGACACGTTGATGCTGCGCAGCCGCTGGCGGGCCGGGTGGATGCCGGTCATCGACAGCCCGTCGCCATAGGCGGCGCTGAGGCCGCCGTGCGTGCGCATCGGCACGCTGTCGCCGCGGCCGAGCGCGGCCCGTGCCTGGCCCTGCAGCACCACGATGGCCGAGAACCGCGGGCTCGCCTGCGAGGTGGCCTCGTAGTGGTGGTGCACCACGATGTCGGAGGCGGCCAGCGTCAGGCCCGCGCCCAGCGCATGCGTCTCGACGCGGCCCTCGGCAATGCACAGCGCCTCGGGGTCGCGCGGCGCGCCCGAGAGATAGGGCAGGCGATAGCGGAAGCCCGCGTCGCGGCCGAGCCGGTCGAACTCGGCGGCGCTGAACGCGCGCGTCGACGCGGCGGGGGCGGGGAAAGCCGTGCTTTCGGCGTACTGCATAGCTTTGCCGCGCTCCGGCATAGGTCGGTCCATCGCCAGATGGTAACAATTCTCATTTGTCGTTAAACCCTTTGTCCTCACTGCCGCCATGCCGACTGCCTTCCGTTCCCCCGCACCATTCCGGCGCCATTCCCTGAGCCTGCTGTTCGGCGCGGCGCTGCCTTCGATGTCCGCGCTGGCGCAGGCACCCGATGCCGGATCGAGCGCCGCGCTGCCCGCCATCGAGGTGACCGGCACGGCGGTCACGCCCACCACCGAGGGCACGAATTCGTACACCACGAAGGCCGCGCGCACCGCGACCGGCCTGCAGCTCTCGCCGCGCGAGACGCCGCAATCGGTCAGCGTGGTCACGCGCCAGATCGTCGAGGACCAGGGCCTGCAGACCACGGGCGACATGCTGAACAGCGCCACGGGCATCTCGATCACGCGCAGCGACGCCAACCGGCTCTCGGTGTCGGCGCGCGGCTTCGCGATCGACACCTACCAGTTCGACGGCCTCGTGAGCCCGGTGCTGTCGCCCTGGGCCTTCGGCGAGAGCAACCTCGACACCGCGATCTACGACCGGCTCGAGGTGGTGCGCGGCGCCACCGGCCTGATGACCGGCGCGGGCAATCCGTCGGCCGCCATCAACTTCGTGCGCAAGCGGCCGCTGCGCGAGTTCGCGGCCTCGGCCGGCGTGTCGGTGGGCAGCTGGAATTTCCGGCGCGCCGAGGCCGACATCTCGGTCCCGCTCACGCAGGACGGGCGCATCCGCTCGCGCCTGGTGGCGGCCCATTCGGACGGCGACAGCTACACCACTTTCCTCGGCAACCGCTCGAACACCTTCTACGGCGTGCTCAGTGCCGACCTGACGCCCGCCACCGAGCTCACGCTGGGGCTGAGCAGGCAGGACACCGTGACGCGCGGCTTCGGCGCCGGCTTCCCGCTGTTCTACACCGATGGCCGGCGCACCGACTTCGACCGCTCCGTGGCCAGCAACACGACATGGACCCGGGCCGAGACCGACACCACCACCGCCTTCCTCGACCTCACGCACCGCTTCGCCAACCGCTGGACCGCGCGCCTTGCCTACAGCCATGCCAGCACCGACATGATGATGAAGCACCTCTACCGCGGCGGCGCGGTCAACGCCTTCACCGGCGCGATGAGCGTGGCGCCGTCGTATATCTACTACGACGGCGAACTGAAGCGCCGCGCAGCCCATGCCACGCTCGGCGGCCCGTTCCGGCTGCTGGGCCGCGACCATGAGTTCTCGCTCGGCTGGATGCGCTTCGACGACCGGCTCGACCTGCCGCAGTACCGCGCGCTGAACCAGCCGCCGATCGGCAGCTTCTTCGACTGGCGCGTCGACCGCATCGCCGAGCCGTTGTGGTCGAGCGTTCCTTCGCAGGCCGACACCATGCGCGCGCGCCAGGACGGCGCCTATGCCGTGGGGCGCTTCTCGCTGGCCGACCCGCTGCACCTGATCGTGGGCGCGCGCGTGAGCAACTGGAAGACCGACCAGAACTACTTCGGCGCCATCCGCAAGTACGAGCACCGCGACCGCATCACGCCCTACGCGGGCCTGCTCTACGACATCGACGACACCTACACGGCCTACGCCAGCTACACCAGCATCTTCAAGCCGCAGAACAACCGCGACGCGGCCGGCGAGATCCTCGACCCGGTGACCGGCAAGAGCTTCGAGCTAGGCCTCAAGGCCGCGTATGCGGACGGCCGGCTCAACGGCGCCTTCGCGCTGTTCCAGACGCGCCAGGACAACCTGGCCGAGGCCATCGCCGGCCAGACCGCGGGCGGCGTGCCCAACACCCAGGCCTACCGCGCGGTGGCCGGCGCGAAGGTGGAGGGCGTGGACCTCGAACTCAGCGGCGAGATCGCGCGCGGCTGGAATCTCTCCGCGGGCTACACCCACTTCCGTGCCCGCGCCGCGAACGGCACGCCGATCAACACCGGGCATCCGCGCAGCCAGCTCAAGATCTTCAGCAGCTACCGGCTGCCGGGCGACTGGAGCGCGCTGACCGTGGGCGCGGGCGTGAACTGGCAGGGCCGCGCCTACGAGACCGTCATGGCGCCGCCGGCCAACCGCTCCACCGTGGTCGCGCAGTCGGGCTATGCGCTGGTGAGCCTGATGGCGCGCTACGAGATCCGCAAGAACGTCTCGGCCACCCTGAACATCAACAACCTGACCGACCGCAAGTACTACTCGCAGGTCGCCTTCTTCAACCAGGGCTGGTACGGGTCGCCGCGCAGCGCGACGCTGTCGCTGCGCGTGCAGTACTGAAATACGAACAGCCGGACGCAGAGGACGCGAAGGTTACGCAAAGAGCGCGAAAGAGAAATTCAAAATTTTTCTTGCCTTCCTTTCGCGTCCTTCGCGCAACCTTCGCGTCCTCTGCGTCCGGAAGTCCGCTTCCGTCTTGTCCTATCTCTGCCGCGCCTCGGCAATGCGCGCGAAGCGGCCGAGCAGTTGCGCGGAATCGCCGGTGGCCTGCACGCGCTCGCGCAGCGCCTCGGGGTCGAGCCCGGCCGTCTTCAACGGGCCGGCCAGGCGATCGATGTAGTCGCGCATCGCGTGGGCATCGAACTCGGGATGGAACTGCACGCCCCAGGCACTGTCGCCGACGCGGAAGGCATGCACCGGTTCGTGCGCACTGCCGGCCAGCCGCACCGCGCCCTCGGGCAGGCGCAGCGCGCTCTGCCAGTGCACCGCGTGGGCCGCGAAGCGCGCCGGCAGGCCGCCCAGCAGCGGGTCGGTGGCGGCGGCCTCCTCGAGCACGACGTTGACCGTGCCGATCTCCGGGCCGCGCGGATGGTCGCCGGCCTCGCCGCCGAGCGCATGCGCGAGCAGCTGGTGGCCATAGCAGATGCCGAGCACCGGCGTGCCCTGCGCCACGGCGCGCGCGAGCCAGCCGGCGGTGCGTTCGCTCCAGTCCTCGCGGTGCGACACCATCGCATGCGAGCCGGTCAGCACCGCGCCCGCGATGGCGGCGGGATCGGGCAGCGTGTCGCCGCGGCGCGGATCGATCACGGCGATGGGCAGCGTGTCGCTGGCCAGGCCGTCGGCGATCCAGTGCTCGAAGTCGCCGTGCGTCTCGCGCAGGGCGTCGAAGGTGTCGCCGAGCTTGACGATGACCAGGGGACGGGATTGGATTTCCATCCCGCGATGATGCCAAAGCCTCAGGCCAGCACCACGCGCTCGCAGGCCCGGCGCAGGGCCGGCAGCGCCGGCATGTCGCGCGAGGCGGCATCGGTGACGACCACGTCGATGTCGGCGCTGCGCGCATAGGTGACGCGGCTGGCCTGGCCGATCTTGGCGTGGTCGGCCAGGATCACGAGTTGCTGCGCCTGCTCGGCCATGGCGCGCGCGATCGCGGCCTCGTGGTGCTCGAAGCTCATCGCGCCGTGCTTGGGATGCATCGCCACCGGCGACAGCAGCGCCACGTCGGCGCGGTAGCGGCGGATCTCCTCGACCGTGCCGGCGCCGCAGGTGGCCTGGGTCTTGACGTCGATCTCGCCGCCGAGCAGCACGGTGCGCCCGCCGGTGTCACGGCCTTCGGCCGCGCCCGCGAGCTTGAGCGCGATGCTCAGCGAGTTGGTGATGACCGTCATGCCGCTGAGCGTGGCCAGGGCCTCGGCCAGGATCGCGGTGGTGCTGCCGGTGTCGAGGAACACGGTCTGGCCCGGCTCGAGCAGCGCGATCGCGGCCCTGGCGATGGCGCGCTTCTCGCGCTGCCGCGCCACCAGCCGCACCGCCAGCGGCGGCTCGGGCTCCGCGCCCGTGGCCACGGCGCCGCCATGCACCCGCCGCAGCTCGCCCAGGCCCTCGAGCTCGAGCAGGTCGCGGCGCACGGTTTCGCGCGAGACCGCGAGGTCCTGCATGATCCGCTCGACGCTCAGGCGCGAGAAGGTGGCCAGCAGGCTGCGGATGCGCAGGAATCGTTCTTCTTGGAGCATGGGGATGCCGAAGGGGAGGAAGGAATGGCGCCGGCGGCGGACCGGCGCCATTGTGGGGGAGGCGCGTGACGCTCAGGCCGCCTGGCCCATCGCCGGATCGCTGATGCCGTGGCTGCCGTTCTCCACGCGGCCCGCGAAGCGGCGCAGGTAGCTGGTGCCGTCGTCCACGTTGGCCGTCACGCTGAAGTCGTACCAGTGCTTCGCCGGTGCCAGGTCCCACTTCTGCACCACCACCTGGCCCGGCGCGAGCGCGAAGGACCACGGGCCGTCGGTGCGGTAGGCATTCGGCGCCACCGCGACGGTGCAGCTGATGTTGCCGAGGTTGTGCATTTCCAGGTGCACGTCGCCGTTGGCGGCGTCGTAGCAGACGCGCACCTCGGGCAGTGCCGTGCCGCCCGCGAGCGCGGCCGGCAGCTTGCCGCCGAAGCGCCGGAAGTAGCCGTTGGGGCCGAACACCGAGAGGTCGTAGCGCCCGCCGGCCGCCACCGCCCAGGCGTCGTTGAGCAGCTTGCCGGGCTCCACCGTGTAGCGGCGCGGCACCTTGTCGAGCGCGAGATGGTCGTAGACATGGAACACCGCGCCCGCGCCGCCGGTGTTGCCGAACACCAGCCAGAACTTCTGCTGCGCCACGTCGGGCCGGCCGCTGGTGTGCAGCTCGTAGGGCAGGGCGCGCGAGTAGCGCACGCCGGTGGCCTGCTGGGGCAGGGTGCCGGTGCCGGGCGCGGGCGCGACCGGCGTGGGCAGCAGCAGCTGCTTCGCAATGGCATCGTCGGCCGCCTTGCCGTCGATGTGCGGCAGCGCGGGCAACGCGGCATTGGGCGTGGCGAAGTCGAAGCAGGTGCTGAGATCGCCCGCGACCGCGCGCCGCCAGGGGCTGATGTTGGGCTCCATCACGCCGAAGCGCGTCTCGAGGAAGCGCACCACCGAGGTGTGGTCGGCCACCTGCGAGTTGACCCAGCCGCCGCGGCTCCAGGGCGACACCACGTACATCGGCACGCGCCAGCCCATGCCGAAGGGCGAGCCGCGGTAGGGCGCCTTGAGGTCGTTGCGCTCGCCCAGCGTCGACACCGTGCTCATGCCGGCTTCGCTGCCGTCGGCATCGAGCGAGGGAATCGCGGGCGGCGGCATGTGGTCGAAGTAGCCGTCGTTCTCGTCGAACATGATGAACAGCACGGTCTGGCTCCAGACCGCGGGATCGGCCGTGAGGGCGTTCAGCACGCGCTCGGTGTATTCGGCGCCCCACAGCGGCGACGAGGGGCCGGGATGCTCCGAGTACTTGGCCGGTGCCACGATCCAGCTCACCTGCGGCAGCCGGCCGGCCTTCACGTCCTCGGCCAGGTCGTCGAGCGAGCGCGTGGACAGGCCGCGTGCCTTGAGCGAGCGCTGCGCCTCGGTCGGCTCGGCCGCGTAGTAGGCCTTGCGGAAGCTGGTGAAGCCTTCGAGCGGGTTGTCGGTGTAGTTGTCCGCCATGTCCTGGTAGATCTGCCAGCTCACGCCGGCCTGTTCCAGGCGCTCGGGGTAGGTGGTCCAGTCGTAGCCGGGCGCGTTCGCGAGATCGTCGTTCGAGTTGTCGATCGCGGGACCGCCGCCCTGTCCCAGCGGGTCGTTGGTGCCGCTCCAGAGGAACAGGCGGTTCGAGTTGGTGCCGGTGAGTTCGCTGCAGTGGTAGGCGTCGCACAGCGTGAAGGCATCGGCCAGCGCGAACTGGTAGGCGATGTCGTTCTGCGTGTAGTAGCCGAGCGCGCGCGCCGTCTTGGCCGCCACCCACTGGTTCATGCGCCCGCCGTTCCAGGCCTGCTGGCCGTCGGACCAGCTGTGGGCCATGCCGGTGGTGCGCTGCGCGCTGGTGGCGGTGGTGTCGTAGCGGAAGGGCACGCAGGTGCCGCTGCCCGAGGTCGGCGGCTGCTGCCACACCGGCTTGCCGTTGGACAGCGGCACCGGGAAGCGGTCGCCGAAGCCGCGCACGCCGCGCAGGGTGCCGAAGTAGTGGTCGAAGGAGCGGTTCTCCTGCATGAAGATCACGACGTGCTTGACGTCGCTGATGGTGCCGGTCTCCTGCGCGGCGGGAATCGCCAGTGCGCGGCGGATGCCGGGCGGCAGCAGGCCGAGCGCGGCGGCCGCGCCCGCGGTGGTGGCGGCGCCGCGCAGGAAGCCGCGGCGGGAAGGGGATGCTTGCTTGTCGCTCATGGTGTTCGGGCTCAGGGCGCGCAGCGCACCGACTCGGGACGGCGCGGCGGCAGTTGGGAATCGGGCGTGCCGCCCGGCGGGGTCAGCGCCTCGGCCGGCGGGCCGGCGGTGGCCGGGTCGTTGGGCACGAGGCCCGTGGCCGGGGGCAGGGCGATGGCGCCGCCACCCCCGCCGCCGCCGCCGCAGGCCGTGAGCACGGTGGCGGCGAGCAGCGCCAGAACGCAGGCCGCGCGTTGCATCGTTGGGTTGCGCATGCGTGTCTCTCCTCAGGGCACCAGCGTGGTCAGCGAACCGCGCGAGCGTGCGATCGACTCGATCTCGGCCGCGCTCAGCACGCGGTTCCAGGTCGCGAACTCGGCGAAGTCGAAGCGCCCGGCGATGGTGTTGCTCGCATTGCCGTTGCGGTAGTTCGGGCCGTAGCCGCCGTCGCCGTCCTCGTTGAGCGAGAAGCCCTTGTTGAGGCCGTTGAGCGCGGCCGCGAAGGCGCTGGTCAGCGTGGCCGAGCTGCTCTGCAGGCCCAGCGCCGGATCGAAGACGTAGTAGCTCACCTTCAGTGCCGGCACGTCGACCGTCATCGCGACATAGGCCCAGGTGTTGGCGCTGAAGCCCAGGTCCTTGTCGCCCAGGCGCGCGCCGCCGCGGCCGATGTTGAAGCGCAGGGCGCTGCCGTACTGGCCGATCGCGAGGCCCGGGTTGTTGCCGCTGCCCCAGTCCTTGTTCGAGATCACCGGCATGCCAGAGCGCGTGGCGTCGGAGCGGAACCAGAAGCCGAAGCTGAAGGGCGCGGTGGTGCTGGTCACGCTGGCCGTGGGGACCGAATAGCCGCCGTCGCAGGCCGCGCAGACCGTGGCACCGGTGTAGTCGGTCGACAGCAGCGCGCGCGTGCCGCTGCCCAGCGGCCCGTCGCCGGCCGCCGCGTAGACCGCGGTGGCGCCCTTGACCCAGGGCGCGAAGACCTGGCCGCCCGCGATGCGGTCGCCGAGCGCGCCGTTCAGCGGGAACAGGTGCGTGAGGCCGTTGGCCACGCTGGGCAGCAGCACGATCGGCTTCACGTAGTCGAGCGAGGCGCGCAGCGAGACCGGCGTCTTGTCGGCCACCACGGTGTAGTCGTAGGCGTAGGTGCCGCTGGCGTCGAAGGGCATGGTGGTGTCCTCGAAGCCGACGGCCGTGCCGGGCAGCGTGGCCACGGCCGCGCCGTCGCGCAGCACCGTGATCGAGGCGACCGGGGCCGGCAGCGTCCAGCTCAGGCGGATGCCGTTGCGCTTGTCGTTGGCCACCGCGGCGAGCCGGCGCACGCCGGGCGCGCCCAGCAGCGGCGCGCCGTCGATCGCGTACTTGTCGGCCGCGGGCAGCGCCGACAGGTGGGTCAGCAGGGTGGGCGCGATGTCGGCCGTGGAGGCATAGCCGTACCAGTCCGCGATGTTCGCGGGCAGCCCTGCGGGCGCTGCTGCGTCGAGGTTGGCGCGGCGGTCGAGCACCAGCGCGGTCGCGAGGCTCGACGGCACCGGGATGCCGTCGGCCACGCCGGTGGCGCCCAGGCCGTGGGTGGTGGCGACGACTACCAGCCAGTCCTCCTGCGGCTGGGCCGCGCGGCGCCGCGCCAGCGCGGAACGCAGCGTGGCGATCTGCCTGTCGACCTGCGCGAGCGCGTTCTGGTAGTCGGTGCCGTAGCCCGCCACGTCGGCGACCTGCGCCGGGCCCTGGTAGTCGGCCACCACGAGGTCGTAGCCGCCGCTCTCGAGCGCGCCCGCGGCCTCGGTCGAGACGCAGTCGTCGCTGCCGTCGCAGTCCTTCGCGAGCTCGAGGTAGCCCGCGGCCTTGTCGGCGCGCAGCAGTTGCGGCAGGCCGCTCCAGCTCGCGACCACCGCGCTGCGGGTGTCGGCGCGGCCTTGCTTGAGCAGCTTGAAGACGGTGTCGGCGCCGAAGGCCTGGCCTTCGTAGTTGGAGCGGATCTCGTGCCGGTCGGCCCAGCCGCCGGTCAGCAGCGTGGCCCACGACGGCCCGTCGGTGGCCTGCTGCTGCGTGCGCTGGCCGAGCACGCCGCCGGTGTAGGAAGGCAGCAAGGTGCCCAGGCCTTGCAGCGCGGGCATGCGCGCGTCGCCGAGCGCCTGCTGCAGGGCCGCGTATTGCACGCCGTCGACGCCGATGACCAGCGCCTTGGGGCGGGGTGCCGGCGCGGGGGAGGGCGCTGGAGCGGGCGCCGGCGCGGGCGGCGCAACGGGAAGGAAGGGGGTCGAGCCACCGCCACCGCCGCCGCAGGCGGCCAGCAGAAGCACGGGGGTCAGGCACAGGGCGGCGCGCGCGAGGCGGCCTCTCGGCGTTGTCATCGGGGAACTCCGGCAGGTCAAGAACGCCGGGGCGGGCACTCGACCCGCCCCGGCACGAAGGCATTCCTGGTCGTGCGTGGCTTGCCGGCGATCGATGCATTCATGTGCACTTGGGCAGATGAATGTGATTTACAACAAATTCCACAAATACAACCAATGCCTCGAATGCTGCGCGAGCCGCATGACAGCGCCGCGACAGCGCCGGCCGAAAAAGAAAAGGGGCCCGAAGGCCCCCTGTGGTGGTCGAGCGCGTGCGCCTCAGCGGATCTGCGCCTCGTAGTGCTGCTCGATCGCTGTCAGCGCGGTCCAGAAGCCCGCGGGCGCGCGGCCCTCGAGCAGCGCCTCGAGCACCTCGAGGTGCGCATGCCAGCCGCTGGCCACGCTGACGGTTTCCTTGCGATCGGGCAGGCGCCGATGCGTGAGCACGAGACGGGTCGAATCGCCCTGCGGCGCGAGTTCGAAAGTGACCTCGGAGGCGTCGTCCGCCTCGCTGCCCCAGCTGATGACCAGCAGCCTCGGCGCCTCGATGCGCAGCAGCCGCGACTTCTGCTGGTGCGGCGCGCGGTAGGCCGCGTAGCGCTCGGGCGCGGCCTCGCCCGAGAGGGTGGTGTGCTCGAAGCGCAGCTCGAACACCGCGCCGGGCTGCGCCGCCATGGTGCCGCCCGCGAGCCAGCGCGCGCGCTTCCCGGGATCGGTCAGGTAGGACCAGACGCGCTCGACGGGCGCGGCCAGCAGGCGCTCGATGCGCAGGGTGCCGGGCTCGACGAGCCGGCCGAATCGTTCGGTGGTGGTCATGGGTGCTGCTCCTTGTGTCGGATGAAAAAAAGAAGTCAGCCGGCGGCGTCGTCGCGCAGCGCCTGCTCGAGCGCATCGAGGCGGCCGCCCCAGAAGCCCTCGTAGTAGCGCAGCCAGGCGTCGGCCGTGGCCAGCGCGGCGGGCTCGAGCCGGCACACGTGGGCGCGGCCCTGCACCGTGCGCGACACCAGCCCCGCGCGCTCCAGCGTCTTCACGTGCTTGGAGGCGCCGGCGAAGCTCATGCGGAACGGCGCGCCGAGCTCGCCCACGCTGCAGTCGCCCTGGGCCAGCAGCTGCAGCATGGTGCGCCGCGTGCTGTCGGCCAGCGCGTGGAAGATGGCGTCGAGGCGCTGGTCCTGGCGCTCGGCAGGCAGTTCAAGTTCAACCATGAGGTTGAATATAGATCGGTTCCGGATTTCGTTCAACCCTTCGGTTGAATTTCCATGCCGGCCGTGCCGTTACACCCGATACAGCCGGGACGCCCGCCGCCCCGCTCGCGCTGGCGGCGCGGGGTGCCCGTTCCTACGATGCGGTCTCGTCCAACCACTCTCTCGCAATCCCACACTCATGAACACACCGATCCGACGCCGTACGCTCCTCGCCGCCGCCAGCGCGGTTCCGCTCGCGAGCGCCTGCGCCGCCTGGTCCGCCGCCGGCCCGGACGCCGAGGCCCGGCTCGCGGCGCTCGAGCGCGACTGCGGCGGCCGCCTGGGCGTGCATGCGCTAGACACCGCCAGCGGCGCGCGCATCGCGCACCGCGGCAACGAGCTGTTTCCGATGTGCAGCACCTTCAAGCTGATGCTCGCGGCCGCGATCCTGCAGCGCGGCACCGCGCAGGAACCGGCGCTGCTCGAGCGCCGCCTGAGCTACACCCGCGCCCACCTGCTGCCCAATTCGCCGATCACCGAGAAGCACCTGGCCGACGGCATGACCGTGGCCGAGCTGTGCGCCGCCACGCTGCAGTACAGCGACAACGCCGCGGCCAATCTGCTGCTGCACCAGCTCGGCGGGCCGGCCGGCGTCACGGCCTATGCGCGCTCCATCGGCGACACGGTGTTCCGCCTCGACCGCTGGGAGACCGAGCTCAACAGCGCCATCCCCGGCGATCCGCGCGACACCACCAGCCCGGCCGCGATGGCCGCCAGCGTGCAGCGGCTGGTGCTCGGCGATGCGCTGGCCGCGCCGCAGCGCGCGCGGCTCGAGGCCTGGCTGCGCGGCAACACCACCAGCAAGGAGCGCTTCCTGGCCGGCGTGCCGGCCGGCTGGGCCGTGGGCGACAAGACCGGCGCGGGCGACTACGGCACCAACAACGACGTCGGCGTGCTGTGGCCGGCTTCGGGCGCGCCGCTGGTGCTCGCGGTGTACCTGACCTTCCCGGGCGACAAGGGCGCGAAGACGCGCAACGACGTGGTGGCCTCGGCGGTGCGCATCGTGGCGAACGCGATGCGGGGCTGAGCGTTCGCGCTGCCCCGGGGCCGCAATGCCGTACCCGCCCCATCGGGCACTGCGCGGCGCGCCTGCGCCCGCGCGCCATCGGCGGGACAATGCCGGCGCCTTGCGCGCCCCGCGCGGCCAGGGCATCCAGCCAGAGCCCCGCCGCATGTCGTCCCCGCCCGCCGTCTCCAACTCCTCGTCCTCCTCCCAGCCCTCGTTCTCGCTGTGGCGCATCGCGGTGCCGGCCTTCGGCCCCTCGCTGCTGTTCGGCATCGGCGAGGGCGCGATCCTGCCGATCGTGCCGCTCACGGCGCGCGAGCTCGGCGCCTCGGTGCCGATGGCGGCGCTGGTGATGGCGCTGATCGGCATCGGCTCGCTGCTCAACAACATCCCGGCCTCGATGATCACCATGCGCTGGGGCGAGCGCTGGGCCATCGTCGCGGCCGGCGCCTGGAGCGCCATCGGCATGGCGCTGTGCGTGTGGACCTCGCACCTGGGCCTGTTCGCGCTCGGCTGCTTCATGGTCGGCATGTCGCAGGCGGTCTACAACCTCGCGCGCCAGAGCTACATGAGCGAGGCGGTGCCGGTCGAGTACCGCGCTCGGGCGCTGTCGACGCTGGGCGGCGTGATGCGCATCGGCATGTTCATCGGCCCCTTCCTGGCGGCCGGCGCGGTGCATTTCTTCGGCCTGGCGGCGGCCTACGTGCTCGGCATCGTGGCGGTGGCCGGCGCGGCCCTCCTGGGCGCGCGCATTCCCGACCTCGAGCTGCCTCCCGTGCCGGCGGGCCAGGCGGCGCCCGCCAAGCCCACCATCGTCTCGACGCTGCGCGACCATCGCCGCGTGTTCCTCACGCTGGGCATCGCCGTGACGCTGGTCAGCGCGGTGCGCGCCTCGCGCCAGGCCGTGATCCCGCTGTGGGCCGACCACCTCGCGCTCGCGCCCTCGGTGGCCTCGCTGATCTACGGCATGGCCGGCGGCATCGACATGCTGGTGTTCTACCCGGCCGGCAAGGTGATGGACCAGAAGGGCCGGCGCTGGGTCGCGGTGCCCTCGATGCTGATCATGGGGCTCGCGATGCTGCTGATGCCGCTGACCACGGGCGCCGCCACGCTGCTGGTCGCGGCGCTGGCCATCGGCTTCGGCAACGGCATCGGCTCGGGAATGATCATGACCCTGGGCGCCGACCATTCGCCGCGCCACGGCCGCGCGCACTTCCTCGGCGTGTGGCGGCTGATGTCCGACATCGGCGCCTCCTGCGGGCCGGCGCTGCTGTCCTTCCTCGCGGGCAGCCTGTCGCTGGCGGCGGGCATCGCGGTCACGGGCGGGCTCGCCTTCGCCGCGGCGGGCGTGCTGGCGCACTGGATTCCGCGCCGCACGCCGGGCCACGAAGCCTAGCGCGGCCTATCATCCACCCCACACAGGGGTCCCACACACATGTCCAATCTCATCGTCCACGGCGGCACGCCGCTGCGCGGCCGCATCACGCCGTCGGCCAACAAGAACGCGGTGCTGCCGATCCTCTGCGCCACCCTGCTCACGCGCGAGCCGCTGCGCCTGCACGGCGTGCCCGACATCACCGACGTGCGCAAGATCCTCGACATCTTCCGCACGCTCGGCAGCGAGGTGCAGCTCGACCATGCCACCGGCACGCTCGCGCTGCACCACCGCGACACCGTGTTCGACGCCGCCGCCCATCGGCTGCCCGAGGAGATGCGCTCCTCGATCATGCTGGTGCCGCCGCTGCTGGCGCGCTTCGGCGTGGCGCGGCTCGAGGACAACGTCAAGGGCTGCACCCTGGGCGTGCGCGAGATCGATCCGCACGTGGAGGTGTTCCGCAGCTTCGGCGGCCAGGTCGAGCGCGCCGAGGGCTCGCTGCTGGTGCGCACCGCCGGGCGCCTGGTGCCCACCGACCACTGGCTCGACTACGCCTCGGTCACCACCACCGAGAACTTCGTGCTGTGCGCGGTCGGCGCCGAGGGCACCTCGACCCTGACCAACGCGGCCTCCGAGCCGCACGTGCAGGAGTTCTGCCGCTTCATGGCCATGATCGGCGCGCGCATCGACGGCATCGGCACCTCGCGCCTCACGGTGCATGGCGGCCATGCGCTGGGCGGTGGCGAGTTCCGCTTCGACGAGGACTTCCACGAGATCACCACCTTCCTCGCGCTCGGCGCCATCACCGGCGGCGACGTGGTGGTGCGCAACAGCGCGCCGGCCAACTTCCCGCTGATCGACCGCACCTTCGCCAAGTTCGGCGTGCAGATCGTGCACGAGGACGGCTGGTCGCGCGCCGTGCGCTCGGGGCCGCTCAAGGTGCAGACGCCGTTCACCGCCAACGTGCTGACCAAGGTCGAGGCCGCGCCCTGGCCGTACTTTCCGGTCGACCTGCTGCCGATCTTCATCGCGCTGGGCGTGCGCGCGCAGGGCAACGCGATGTTCTGGAACAAGGTCTACGACGGCGCGCTCGGCTGGACCGGCGAGCTCTCGAAGTTCGGCGCCCACGTGTTCTCGTCCGACCCGCACCGGCTCATCACCTTCGGCGGCGCCCCGCTGGTGCCCGCGGTGGTCGAGAGCCCCTACATCATCCGCGTGGCGATCGCGCTCTTCATGGTGGCCTCGAGCATCGAGGGCCGCTCCGAGATCCGCAACGCCACGCCGATCCGCCGCGCGCATCCGCGCTTCGTCGAGAACCTGCGCAGCCTGGGCGTGCAGGTGGAGTGGACCAGCGAGGAGTAGGCGGCCGGGTTACAGCACGAACCAGCCCACCGCCACGTAGTGGCTGACCGTGCCCGCGAGCACGAACAGGTGCCACACGGCATGCGCATGCCGGAAGCCGCGGCGGTTGCGGTAGAAGACCGTGCCCGCGGTATAGAGCACGGCGCCGATCAGCAGCCATGCGAGGCCGCCGCCCTCGAGCTGCATCGCCAGCGGCACGGCCGCGGCGATCGCGAGCCAGCCCATGCCGATGTACAGCGGCAGCGAGGGCTTCACGGGCGCGCCGCGCGCGGCCATCAGCTCGCGCCGGATGCCGACCGCGGCCGCGCCCCACATCGCCAGCAGCGGCAGCCAGGCCCAGGCGCCTTCGAGCATCACCAGCGCGAACGGGGTGTAGGTGCCGGCGATCAGCAGGTAGATCGCGCAGTGGTCGGCGCACTCCCACAGGCGTTTGAGCCGGCCGCGCGTGCTGTGGAACAGGGTGGAGGCCGCGTAGAGCGCGACCGCCGAGAGCGAGAACACGAGCGAGCCGGCGATCTTCGCCGGGTCGCCCGTGGGCAGGGTCTTGGCCAGCAGCAGCACGGCCGCCGGCAGGGCGAGCAGCAGGCCGAGCAGGTGGCTGTACCCGTTGAGTCGTTCGCCCGGGTACATGCCGTGCCGCCTGCCGGCTCAGCGGCCGGTTTCCTTCAGGTAGTCCTGGCGCGCCGCGAAGGCCGTGTTCGCGAAGTCCGAGAACACGCCGTCGATGCCGGCGCGGAAGTACGCGAGGTACTCGGCCTTGGGGTCCTTCTTGAACACGCCCGCGAGGTACTTCTGCTCGTTGCGGAAGGTGTAGCTGTGCACGAACAGGCCGGCCTTGTGGGCGTCGGCGATCAGCGCGGTGGGCTTGATCGTGTTCACGTCGGCCAGCGTGCCGCCGGTCTTGAAGGGCACGATGGTGTGGGCCATCACCTGCGGCTTCCATGGGCCGATGCCGTCGGCATAGGTTTTGACCTCGGCCAGGCCGGCCGGGGTGAGCATCGCGCCGAACCAGCGCGGGTCGCCCGCGAGCGTCCAGCTGTAGGGGCGGCCGTCGACGAAGGTGTAGACGTCGTTGGTGACGTAGATCATCTCGCCGGTCTTGAAGTCGATGGCGTTGCCGTCCACCAGCTGCACCGCGCGTGCCTTGAGGCCCGCCGAGCGCAGGTACTTGAGGCTCACAGGGTCGAAGCTCTGCACGAAGATCGGCGCGTCCTTGCGGTTCAGGTCGTTGGCGTTCATCGCCTTGAGCAGCGCGTCTTCGAGCGGATGGCTGCCGGCCGGGCCGCAGCCGTTGGCGATCGCCTGGGCGTTGTTCCAGATCGGGTTCTTGGTTTCCGGATACACGGTGATCGTGCGGCCGGTGGCCTTGGCCTTGGCGCGCATGATGTCGATCACTTCCTGGAAGCTCAGGATCGGCAGCTTGCCGTTGAGATCGGTCGGGCGCTCGTCCTTCGCGTCGTAGGTGGTGCCGTGGATCCACTGCTTGAGCTCGGCCAGCGTGAAGTCGGTGACGGACCAGTCGTTGGTGTGGTCCTCGCCGTCGACGATCAGCGACTTGAGCACCGACTTCGGATCCTTGGGATCGGTGAGGTCGCTCAGGTACTGCTTGGGGCCGTTGGCCTCGATCGGCGGGTACTTCACGTCGACCAGCACGCCGGGCACGGTGCGCTTGCGCGCGTTCACGGTGGCATTGGTCTTGGCGACGTCGGCGATGTCGGTGTTGTCGCTGAGCCAGGGGTTGTGGCGCGCGACCAGCACGCAGTCCTTGGTCAGGTGCAGGTCGGTCTCGAGCGAATCGGCGCCGGCATCGGCGGCCGCTTCGTAGGCCTTCTGGGTTTCCTCCGGGAACAGGCCGGGCAGGCCGCGGTGGCCGATCACCAGCGGCACCGAGCCGTCGAGCGTGCCCAGCGGCGTGGGCGCCGGGGCGGGCGCGGGTGCCGGCGCGGGGGCGGGCGGGAACACCGGGACGATGGCACCGCCACCACCGCCGCCGCAGGCGGCGATGACGAGGCTGCCACCGAGCGCGGCGAAGGCGGCACGCAGGGGACGGGGAGCGGGTGCGGGAAGCTTTGAGGTCATGGTTGTTTTTTGCGTGTTGGATATGGCCAGAAGGCCGCCGGATGCTAGGTTTGACCCATGACGGAACCATGACTGGTGCCACGGCCCGCGGCAGCGACATCGTGGCGCCATGAAGCCTCCGATCCGCTGGCCGAGCACCGGCCTGCGTGCCGCTTTCAACGCGGATGCGCGGCCATGCGGCGGCGTCCATCGAAGGAGTGTTTTGCGTCCGGTACATTCGCGCTCGATGGCCGAGGCCAGGCAATGTCCTGCGCGATGTGCGCGATGTGCGCGATGTGCAATCGAGGGAGAACAAGGCGATGTCATGGTGGAAACGCTGGATCGGCGGTCGCGTCGCGCCGCGGAACGCGGTGGACGCGGCGCCGAAGGAAAGCGGCGCGGTGGAACTTCGCGCCGGGACCTTCGAGTTCGAACGATGGATCGCGCGCAACTCACTCGAGATGGTCGGCGAACTCGCGCATGGCGCGCAGCACCTGGGCAATCTGCTGCTGATGGCGCCGACCGATGCGGACTCGCTGGCCTTGGCCGGGCGCTATGCGCACAAGGCGGGCAGCGGTGCCGCCGAGACGCTGCTGCCTCCTGAACAGCAAAGGTACGCGGGCCCCGAGGCCTTGCGGGCATGGCTCTGGCGGCGCGATGGCCGGCTGGAGGAGGCCACCGAACTCGTGGTGGAGATCGTGCAGTCGGAACCCGAGGGCGCGGGCAGGCTGAGTGCCTGGCTGCTCGAGTGGCTCGAGCCCGCGGGGGCGATCGAGTCGCTCTCCGTCGGGCTGCAGATGCGCCTGGCCAAGGCGATGCTGACGCAGTCCTCCGAAGCCCGACTCAGCAGCGCCCGCCGACTCTGGTCGATGCAGCGCTGGGCACGGGTGCTGGCGCGCATCGCGCCGCCGGACGAGTTCCAGGCGCAGTGGCGCATGCTGCGGATCGGCTTCCTGCGGCGCGCCGGCCTGTTCGACGATGCGCTGCGGCTGGCCGGGCCATTGGCCGAAGCGTCCGACTGGCATGTGGCGACGGCGATCGGCCTGGTGCTGCGCCAGCAGCGGCGCATGCCCGAGGCCGAGCAGGCCTTTCGCCGTGCGATCGCGTTCGACCCGCAAGAGCTCAGCACCTTTCTCGAGATGGCCGATGGCTGGCTCGAGAACCAGGACTGGGCACAGGCGCTGCAGGGGTACGACCATGTGCTTGCGCAGGAGGCCGATCATGACTGGGCGCAGGCCTCGCAGTGGTATTGCCAATGGAAGCTGACGGGCGACGCGCAGTGGATCGACCGCGTCCTCGCAGCCGCCCAGGCAGGCAATGCGCGGGCGCAGCGGCTCTGGCATACCGCGTTCGACAGGCTGCCCGACCCGGAGGACGCGAGCGCCAACACGCTGCGCAAGCTGCTCGCGTCGCTTCGGGCCGCCCCGCCGGCCGGCAACAGCACCGAGCCGTCTCGGCCGAATCGTTTGTCGATGAGCCTGTCCTCGATCGAGGCGCCTTCCAATGCCCTGGCTTTCACGCTCGCGCTGGCGGCACTGGATCAGCCCGTGACCCTGACGGTGCGGGTCGACGGCATCCCGCATCCCGATCCGCGGGAGCCGGCCGGTCCGGTGGCACATTCGCTGTGGCGCTACGACGGCACCGATGCGAGCCCGGCATTGCCGGCGCCCGCGCCGGAGGTGCTCGAACGCATTGCCGGGCTGGCCCGGATGCCCTACGAACCGGATGCCAACTGGGCCGCCGCCAGCCACGCGGCGCTGGCTCTCGGCCCCGCTTCGGGGCAAGACCGTTCGCTCGAGGTGCTGGCCTGCATGGTGCATCCACCCGCGCTGCCGGCGGGCACCGAGGCGCTGGCCTGGCTACCGCGCGTGCAGATGGTGGCGGCGCAGGTCCTGGCGCAGGTTGACGAGGGCTGGCAGGGTTCGCGGCGGCGCGAGCTGCTGCTCTGCGCGATGCTCGGGCCCGCCGATTGGTCGACCTGTGCGGCGATCCGCGCGCTCGCGTGGATCGGCCGCCGTGAACCGGCCCACATGCTCGACATCCATCAGTGCTTCGAGCGCCTGGAGGCGCATCGGCCCGACAGCGGCTATTGCTGCTGGATCGCCACGCTCTACGAGCAATGGCTGGTGCTTCCGCTGCTGTTCGATCGCGAGCGCGAGACCTTGCGCGTCAAGCTGGCGCAGCTGTCGGACGACGAATGAGCGGCCGGCCCGGATGCCGCGGCCATGCCTGTCGGCGCGGCACGGTCCCACGGCATGGCCGCTACGTCAGCGCCCCGAAGCGCTCCGCATAGAGCGCCGTCACCCAGTCCACGAACACCCGCACGCGCGGCGACAGCAGCCGGTGCTGCGGGTAGAGCACCGAATAGACCATCGGCGGGCAGGGCGTATCGGAGAGGATCTCGACCAGCGTGCCGGCGCGCAGCTGGCGCTCGATGTGATAGCGCGGCACCTGGATGATCCCGCAGCCCTGCTCGGCGCAGGTCTTGTAGCTGTCGGCGTTGTTCACGCTGATCCAGTCGGGCAGCACGACCTGCTCGACGCGCCCGTTCACCTCGAACAGGTAGGGGAAGTGGTCGGGCCGCGAGGACGAGAAGAAGTTCACCGCCAGGTGCCGCTGGCCCAGCAGGTCGGCCGGTGTCAGCGGCGTGCCGCGTTCGGCCAGGTAGGCCGGGCTCGCGCAGGTCACTTGCGGCAGCAGCGCGAGCCGGCGCGTGACCAGCGAGGAGTCCTTGGGCTCGCCCGCGCGCACCACGCAATCCACGCCCTCGCGCACCAGCTCCACGAGCCGGTCGCCGCTGCCCACGGCGAGCACGATGTTCGGATAGCGCGCATGGAAGTCGCCGATGCGCGGCAGCACGATGTCGTTGGCGGCCGCGCCATGGATGTCGATGCGCAGCCGCCCGCGCGGATTGACCGCGAGCTGCGCGAGCGAGGACTCGGCGTCCTCGAGTTCGAGCAGCAGGTGGCGGCAGCGCTCGTAGTAGGCCTGGCCGTCGACCGTGGTGCGCACCTGGCGCGTGGTGCGCTCGAGCAGGCGCACCTGCAGCCGGGCCTCGAGCTCCTTGATCGCATGGGTGGCCGTGGCGCGCGGCAGCTCGAGCGCGGCCGCGGCCTGCGTGAAGCTGCCGAGCTCCACGATGCGGGTGAACAGGCGCATGGCATCGAAGCGGTCCATGGGATGAGCTCGGCAGATTGTTGGCTTGTGTTGAATTGTATTGACGAAATTCGCATATTTATTCGCCAATGCAGAACAGAGAGACTGCCAGCGCGCCGGCCATCCCGCCGCGCCTCGTCACCTTTCCTTCCGAGGAGCGACCCCCATGCAGTTGATCTTTCCGCGCCTGCGCGGCACCTATGACCGCTTCGAGCCGCTGAGCTACGCGCTGCTGCGCCTGGCTTTCGGCCTGATGCTCGTGACCCACGGCCTGCCCAAGCTGCTGGGCCGCAGCCACGGCAGCATGGCCGACCCGATGAAGGGCTCGGTCAACCTGATCGCCAACGTGCTGCACCTGCCGGGCGCCGAGCTGCTCGGCTGGTTCGTCGCCCTCCTCGAGGGCGTGGGCGGGCTGATGCTGGCGGCCGGCCTGTTCACGCGCGTGGTCGCCGCGATGGTCGCGGTGCAGATGCTGGTGATCTGCTACGTGATGGGCCCGACCTTCCCGTGGATCGACCGCGGCTTCGAATACCCGCTGATGCTGTTCTTCATCGCGCTGTGCCTGCTGGCGCGCGGCGGCGGCCGGCTGTCGCTCGATGCGCGCATCGGGCGCGAGGTCTGAACAGAAGAACAAGAAAGAAAGGACGCCACGATGAACCCCACCCCATCCTCCGGCACCGGCGCGCCCGCGCTGAGCCGGCGCACCTTCATGATGAGCACCGCGGCCGGTGCCGCCGGTGCCGCGGGCACCGGCCTGGCGAGCGCGCAGGAGGCCACGGCCACGCCCGCGCCGCCGCGCATCGACACCCGCGTCGTCATCAACGGCCAGCCGCATGCGCTGCAGCTCGAGCCGCGCGCTTCGCTGCTCGACGTGCTGCGCGAGCGGCTCGGCCTCACCGGCGCCAAGAAGGGCTGCGACCACGGCCAGTGCGGTGCCTGCACCGTGCACCTCGACGGCCGGCGCGTCGCCTCCTGCCTCACGCTGGGCGTGAAGACCGACGGCTGCGCAGTCACCACCATCGAGGGCATCGCCGCGCCCGACGGCACGCTGCATCCGATGCAGCAGGCCTTCGTCGACCACGACGCGCTGCAGTGCGGCTACTGCACGCCGGGCCAGGTGATGGCCGCCATCGCCTGCGTGCGCGAGGGCCATGCCACCAGCGAGGCGCAGATCCGCGAGTACATGAGCGGCAACCTCTGTCGCTGCGGTGCCTACGCCGGCATCCTCGAGGCGATCCGCGATGCCGCCCCGCGCATGCGCGCCGAGACCGAAGCCATGGAGGGCCGCCGCCATGCATGACTTCGCCTACCACCGGCCGCGCAGCAGCGCCGAGGCCGTGCAGCTGCTGGCGCGCAGCCAGCCCGGCGCGCGCTACTTCGCGGGCGGCACCACCCTGTTCGACCTGATGAAGCTCGGCGTGGAAGCGCCGGCCACGGTCGTCGACATCGGCCGCATCGAGGGCCTGCGAGAGATCGACGCCAGCGACCGGGCCGAGCTGCGCATCGGCGCGCTCGCCGCGATGAGCGACGTGGCCGAGCATCCCGTGATGCAGCGCGAGTTCACCGCGCTGTCGGAATCGCTGTGGAAGGCCGCCTCGCAGCAGCTGCGCAACATGGCGAGCGTGGGCGGCAACCTGCTGCAGCGCACGCGCTGTGCCTATTTCCGCGGCGGCCCCGAGTTCGCCTGCAACAAGCGTGTGCCCGGCAGCGGCTGCGCGGCGCTGGCCGGCGTGAACCGCGGCCATGCGGTGCTCGGCGGCAGCGAGGCCTGCGTGGCGGTCTACCCGGGCGACTGGGCGGTGGCGCTCGCGGCCTTCGATGCGCAGGTCGACACGCTGAGCCCGCGCGGCGAACGCACGGTGGCCGTGCGCGAACTGCACCGCGCGCCCGGCGCCACGCCGCACCTCGAGACCGTGCTCGCGGCCGACGAGCTGATCGTGCGTATCCGCGTGCCGCGCACGCCGGCGGGGCGGGCCTCCACGTACCACAAGATCCGCGACCGCGAGTCCTATGCCTTCGCGCTGGCTTCGGCGGCGGTGGGCCTGCACCTGCGCGCCAACCGCGTGGTCGATGCGCGCATCGCGCTCGGCGGCGTGGCCACGCACCCGTGGCGCGCGCTCGAGGCCGAGCGCAGCCTGGTCGGGCGGCCCTTCACGCAGGCCGCGGCGCGGCGCGCGGCCGAGATCGCGTTCGCGCAGGCGAAACCGCTCGCGCACAACGGCTTCAAGGTGGCGCTCGGCATCGAGACGGTGACCGACGCGCTGATGCTGGCCCGGGACAGGAGCTGAACCATGGCAACCACGACAAGCAATCCCCAACGCGGCGCGCGTCCCGGCGCCGAGCGCGTCGATGCGCACGACAAGGTGCGCGGCGCCACCCGCTATGCGGCCGACGATGCGCGCGCCGGTCTGCTGCATGCCGCGCTGGTGCCGTCGCGCATCGCGCGCGGCAGCGTGGCGCGCATCGACACCGGCGTCGCCGAGCGCGTGCGCGGCGTGCGCAAGGTCTACACGCACCAGAACATCGGCGCCTTCGAATCGGGCGGCTTCCTGATGGGCGGCGGCTTCGGCTTCCAGAGCTTCTATCCGCTGCGCTCGGCGCAGATCGCCTACCGCGGCCAGACCGTCGCGATGGTGGTCGCCGACACGCTCGAAGCCGCGCGCGAGGCAGCGGCCCTGGTGGAAGTGCGCTACGAGGCCCAGCCCTTCGTCGCGGGCATCGACGCGTCCGACGCGCAGCCGCAGGCCCAGTCCGCGCTGCTGCCGCAGCCGATGTTCGCCGACCGCCGCGTGGGCGATGCCGAGGCCGCGCTGGCCGCGGCGGCCTTCACGGTGGAGGCGCGCTACGAGCTGCCGATCCAGCACCAGAACCCGATGGAGATCATCGCGACCGTGGCCGAATGGAACGAGGGCGTGCTGACCGTGCGCGAGCCGACGCAGAACGCCGAGGGCGTGCGCCACGGCCTCGCGAAGCAGCTCGGCATCGAGCCGGCGCGCGTGCGCGTGCTCTCGCCCACGCTGGGCGGCGGCTTCGGCCAGAAGAACTCGCTGCAGTCGCACACCGCGGCGGTGGCGATCGCCGCGCGCGAGCTCGGCCGGCCGGTCAAGCTGGTGCTGACGCGCGCGCAGCTGTTCCACAACGCCAGCTTCCGGCCCGCGAGCCGGCACCACGTGCGCCTGGGCGCGGACCGCGAGGGCCGGCTGGTCGCGGCGGTGCACGACATCGACCAGCAGACCTCGCGCCACGACCTCTTTCCCTCGAGTGGCAGCGAGATCACCTCGCGGCTGTACGGCGTGAAGCACTTCCTCGGCCGCGACCGGCTGGTGCGCACCGACGTGCAGACGCCGGGCTACATGCGCGCGCCCTTCGAGCATCCGGCCGCCTTCGCGTTCGAGAGCGCGGTCGACGAGATGGCCTACCTGCTGGGCCGCGACCCGGTGGCCTTCCGGCTCGCCAACGACACCGCGGTCGATCCGCTGAGCGGCAAGCCCTTCTCCTCGCGCCACCTGGCCGAATGCCTGGTGCAGGGCAGCGAGGCCTTCGGCTGGGCGCGGCGCGACATGGCGCCGGGTTCGATGCGCGCCCCCGACGGCAGCCGCATCGGCTGGGGCGTGGCCGTGGGCGCCTACAAGGCCGCGATGGCGCCGGCCTTCGCCACCGTGAGCCTGGCCGGCGACGGCCGCGTGCGCGTGGCGGTGGGCGGCCACGAGATGGGGCAGGGCATGCGCACCGCGATCGCGCTCACCGTGTCGCGCGTGCTCGGCGCGCCGGTGGCCGCGGTGGAGATTGCCCTCGGCGACACCGGCGCCGCGCCGCAGCACCTGACCGCCGGCTCCTGGGGCACCGCGACCGCGCTGCCGCCGGTGCAGGAGGCGGCGCAGCGGCTGATGGAGGACCTGCGCACCCGTGCGCCCGGCGCGGGCGCGAACGCCACCGCGCTCGAACTGCTGCGTGCCTCGGGCCGCGCGCAGGCCGAGGCCGAGAGCCGGCGTCGCGCGCCCGGCCAGCCCGAGCAGGTCTATGGCCGGCTCACGGGCGGGCTGCCGGCCGCGGCCGGGCCGGTCTATCCCGATTACGTGGGCTTCAGCTTCATCGCGCATTTCGTCGAGGTGCGCATCGAGCCGACCACGCGCCGCATCCGCGTGCCGCGGGTGGTGAGCGTGGCCGACTGCGGCGCGGTCGCGAGTCCGCGCACCGCGCGCAGCCAGGTCGAGGGCGGCGTGGTCTGGGGCATCGGCGCCGCGCTGCGCGAGGCCAGCGAGGTCGATCCGCGCCATGGCGGCTTCCTCAACGCCGACCTGGCCGAGTACGTGCTGCCGGTGGCGGCCGACATCGGCCGCATCGAGGTCGGCTTCGTCGGCAAGCCCGACACGCGCTTCAACGCGCTCGGCGTGAAGGGGCTCGGCGAGGTCGCGATGGTGGGCGTGGCGCCCGCGATCGCGAACGCGGTGTTCCATGCCACGGGCAAGCGGTTGCGGCGGCTGCCGCTGCGGCTGGAGGATCTGCTGGACTGAGCGCGGCTCGGGCTCAGGCCTCGAAGCCGCCCTGCAGCAGCCCCGCGAGCGTCGCCACCAGCGCTTCGCGCTGCGGCGCGGGACGCCACAGCGCGCGCACCGACTGCAAGGCACCGGCCGCGCCCTGGCCGCTCTCCCATTCGGGATGGCTGCGCGCCGGCTGCGCGGCACGCAGCGCGGCGGCGATGGCTTCACCGGGCGCGTCGGCGCCGCCGTCCACCGCCTCGATGCGCTGCGTGGCCGCATGGCCGCGGCGCTCGAGCGCGCGCGCGAGCTGCAGCTGCCAGGCCGCGAGCGTGAACAGCACGCCGTCTTCCACGGTGAGCTCGTGCACGTCGCGCAGCTTGTTCGCGAGCTTGCGGCCCAGCGGGCCCCAGCCCTGCGACACCGCGCTGCCGATGGCGCCGCCCAGCGCCACGCCGGCGCCGAGCGAGAGGCCGGCCACCGCGAGATCGGCCACCGCGCCGACCGCGGCGCCGATGGCCGCGCCCTTGCCCAGACGCAGGCCGGCGTCCTTCATCGCCTCGGGATTGAAGAAGTCGAGCGCCCAGCGGCCCTCGATCATCGGCAGCGGCGCCTCGGCCGCGTCGCCCTGGCGGAAGCCGTAGAGCGCGAGCAGGTCGTCGGCGCAGCGCTGCGCCTTGTCGAACACGGTCCTGCGCAGCGCGGCGACCAGCGCGTCGCGGCGCGCGGGATCGGCGAACTCGGCGGCCGGCACGCTGCGCCGCAGCGCGGTGGCATCGACCAGCAGCTCGGCCACGCGCGTGGCGGCCGCGCGGCGGCGCGCCGCGGCCTCGGCCTCGAGCGCGTCGGCCACGCCGCGCAGCAGTTCGCGCCGGTCGCGCAGCAGGGTCGCGAGGTCGCCATAGAGATCGCGCTCGGCGCCGACGAAGGGCGCCGCCGCGTCGAAGCGCACCTGCACGTGCAGGCCGTAGGCCGAGAGCAGTTCCTTCCAGGCGGCCTCGCGGCTGGCCGCGTCGCGCACGAAGTTGAGCACCGGCAGCACCGGCCGCGCGCAGGCATTGAGCAGCTCGATCTCGTCGCGGAACTTGGGCAGCACCGGTTCGCGCACGTCGATCACGAGGAAGGCGGCGTCGATGTCGAGCATGGCGCGCAGCACCTTGGCCTCCTGCTCGAAGGCGCCGTGTGCCTCGGGGCCCTGCAGGAAGCGGCGGGTGCGCTCGGGCGGCGTGGCCTGGCCCGCGGGATCGATGCGCGCGAGGTGCTCGCGCAAGGCCACCGCGTCCTCGAGGCCCGGCGTGTCGTAGAAGCGCACGGCGGGGCGGCCGTCGATCTCGAGGTCGACCGACTCGACATGGCGCGTGGTGCCGGGGCGGTCGGACACCGCGCCGAAATCGATGCGCCGCGTGAGCGTGCGCAGCAGCGAGGTCTTGCCGGCATTGGTGTGGCCGACGACGGCGATGCGGATCGGGTCGCTCATGATGCGACGCTGTCGGTGGCGCCCAGCAGCTCGGCGAGCGCGGTGCCCGCGGCCACGCGCTCGAGGCCGGCGTCGCGCAGCCAGGCGAGCCAGCGCGCGATCGCCGGGCCTTCGTTGCCGCCCTCGGCGATCAGCCACAGGCGGCATTCGCCGCTGTGCGCGAGCAGGTCGCGCACGAAGCGCTCGGTGCCGCGATCGGGGCTCGCGGCCGCGCGGCAGGCCAGCACCACGCTGCGCGGCCGCGCGAGCGCGAGGCGGTCGAGCAGCGCGCGACGCTCGGGGGCGCTGCCGTCGATGCGCTCGAGCCGCAGGTCCGCGGGCAGGCCTTCGGGCGGCCAGGCGATGTCGAGCGGCAGCTCGAAGCCGACCAGCACGCGCAGGTCGCGCAGGTCCGAGGGCGCGAGGCCCACGGGCGCCTCGCGCGCGCGGCGGCCCGGATCGGCATCGACGATGGCGCTGGGCGCGAGTGCCGCGAAGCGGGCCGCGAGCTGGCGGTAGGAGGGCGCGTCGAGCGCGGGCTGCAGCGCCTGGCGGCGCAGGCGCCACACGGCGGCGCTCCAGCCCAGCAGCACGAGGCGCGGCAGCAGGCCGTAGGTCAGGATGCAGCCCGTGAGCCACAGCGCCCAGGTGCGCTGGCCCGAGGCCGGCGGCGTGGCGGCCAGCACGGTGGCGGCGTCGGGCACCGGGAAGCCCAGGCGCGACGGCGCCCAGCCCAGCGCGTCGACCGCGCGCACGAAGAAGGCCGGATCGAGGATGGTGGTTTCCCAGCTCAGCGTGTAGCTGCGGAAGGCCAACGCGAACAGCATCGCCGCCAGTACCACCGCGAAGGACAGCGACCAGATGCCGTGGCTCACGATGCCGAAGGCCCAGGGCAGCAGCTTCGCGCGACCCAGCAGGCCGGTGGTGGCGCGCACCAGCAGCGGCGCCTGGCCATGCCGGCCGCCGGCCACGCGCGCGGTCAGCGAGAGCCAGATCCAGCCCAGCGACGCCGCGCTGAAGGAGGCCAGCGGCAGCCACAGCCCGAGCAGCCACAGCAGCAGCGTCAGCAGGTGCACGCCGAGCAGGCTCACGAGCGCGACGATCACGTTGATGTGGCGTTCGCCGCCGCCCACCACGTTGCCAGCGAGCGCGAGGCCGGCGACGACGATGAGGGCCACGAGCCCGAGCAGCACCCAGGGCGACCACTGGCGCGCGCGCCGCAGTTCGGCCTGCAGGCCCAGTCGTTCGCCGAGCAGGCGTGCACGTTCGGCGATGCGTGCCGGCGTGTGCGGCGCCTGCGCGGCGATGCGCATGGCCTGCGCGTCGTCGAGCGGGCCGTTCTGCTCGGCCCATCGGATCGCCTCGGTGATCACCGCATCGAAAAAGTCTGGGGTCTCGCGCAGTGCGGTGGTGGTCAACAGCGTCCCTTCGCGAACGGAGGCGGGGCCGGCTCGGTGCCGGCGAATGCGCCCTCGGCCGAGGGCGGCTCAGCGCGCGGATTATGCCCGGCGTCCCAAAGCGAAACGGGGCCGCGTGGCGGCCCCGTTCTTTCTGGCGTGTGGATGGTTCGGGGGGGACTGACGTCTTTCAGCGCAGGCCGAAGAACGAAAGCACGGCCACGATGACGACGACCAGACCGACGATGTAGATGATGGAATTCACCGCGAGCACTCCACGTTGTTGACGATGGGGTCAGCATCGCGGCGCAAGGGGTGCGGGAGGTGTCGGCGAGGGGCGGCGGGTTCTGTAGGACTTGCGGGGCCGGTCATGACATATCTCCCGCTTCGCGGGCCTGTCTGGCCCCGCCCGCGGCGGCGTGACCATTGTTTGCACTGCCGCATCGCGGGCGCCGCCACACTCGGCGGCCTTGGCGGAGGTAGCGACCATGTCCGACGATTCCATCGATCCCGTGCATCCCGGCGCGCGCGTGGCGCGAGCGGCTTTCGCGCCCGCGCGGCGCCCGCATGCGTGGCTGCTGCCCACGCTGTTCGACCGCCTGCGCGACGAGGCGCCGAGCCAGCGGCGCGACGCCATGTCCGACGTCGCGGCGAGCCCCGCGCGCCTGCGCGAGATCGTGCGGCGCGACCTCTCCATCCTGCTCGACACCACCAGCGCCGAGGACCGCATCGACCGCGCGCGCCATGCGCTGGCCGCGGCTTCCACGCTGAACTTCGGCCTGCCGGCGTTCGCGGGCGGCCCTGCGTCGCAGCGGCGCTGGAGCGAACTCGAGCGCATGCTGCGGCGCGCGATCCGCGACTACGAGCCGCGCCTGATCGCCCAGTCGCTGCGCATCGTGCCGCTGGCCGGCGCGGGCCTCGCGGGCAACGAACTGCGCTTCGAGATCCATGCGCTGATCGACCTGCGGCCCTGTCCGCTCGAGTTCATGGTGCACAGCACGCTGGACCTCGAGTCGCGCCGCGTGAGCGTGGCGCCCTCCGCGCGCTGAGACACCTGGAGCACCCCCATGGACCCCCGAATGCTCGAGGCCTACAACCAGGAACTGGCCTACATGCGCGAAGCCGCGGCCGAGTTCGCCGCCGCCCATCCCAAGATCGCGCACCGGCTCGGCATGCAGGGCATCGAGGTGGCCGATCCCTACGTCGAGCGGCTGATCGAGGCCTTCAGCTTCCTGTCGGCGCGCATGCGGATCAAGCTCGATGCCGAGTTCCCGCGCTTCACGCAGCGGCTGCTCGAGGTGATGCATCCCCACTACCTGAGCCCCACGCCCTCGATGGCGGTGGCGCAGCTGCACCCGAGCGCGAACGAGGGCGACCTGCGGCGCGGCTTCGTGGTGCCGCGCGGCACGGCCTTCCATGCGAAGGTGGCGCCGGGCGAGCAGACACCCTGCGAGTTCCGCTCGAGCCAGGCCGTGACGCTGTGGCCGATCGAGATCGCGCAGGCCAGCCTCGCGGGCGCGCCGCCCGACCTGCCGGCGCTCGAGCGCCATCTGCCGCCGCAGGTGCAGGTCGGCGGCGCGCTGCGGCTGCGCCTGCGCACGATCGGGCCGCTCGGTTTCTCCGCGCTGGCCGGGCTCGACCGGCTGCCGGTCTGCCTGGTCGGCGATGCGCGCCTGGCTTCGCACCTGTTCGAGCTGCTGCACACCGCGGCCGTCGCCACCGTCACGGGCACGCCCGGACGGCTCGGCGAGCGTCCGCACGTGGTCGTGCACGAGGCGCTGGTGCACGAGGGCCTCGAGCCCGGCGAGGGACTGCTGCCGCCGGCATGGAACAGCCTCCATGGCCACAACCTGCTGCACGAATACTTCGCCTGCCCCGAGCGCTTTCTCTTCTTCACGCTGACGCAACTCGCGCCGGGCCTGTCGCGCATCGAGGGGCGCGAGGCCGAGATCGTGGTGCTGCTCGCGCGATCGCCCGCGAGCCCCGGGCTGGCGCCAAGCCTGGTCGACGCGGCGCAGTTCGCGCTGTTCGCCACGCCGGTGGTCAACCTGTTCCAGCGCCGCACCGACCGCATCGAACTCGATGCCGCGCGCACCGAGTTCCACCTCGTGCCAGACCGCTCGCGCCCGCTGGACTTCGAGGTCTACGCGGTCGAGCAGCTGAGCGGCCAGCAGCCAGGGACCACGGCCCCGACGCAGTTCCGGCCGCTCTACCAGACGCTCAACGAGGACCAGGGCAACCACGGGCGCTACTTCTCTTTGCGGCGCGAGCCGCGGCTGGTGTCGGACACCGCGCGCCGCCACGGCACGCGCACGCCGTACATCGGCAGCGAGGCGTTCGTGTCGCTGGTCGACCAGCACGAGGCGCCGTACCCCGAGGGCCTGCGCAGCCTGTGGGCGCAGGCTTGGCTCACCAACCGCGACCTGCCGTGCCTGGTGCCGCGCAACGGCCGCAGCGACCTCGCGGCGGCAGAGTCGATGCCGGTGTCGGCGGTGGGGCTGGTGCGCCCGCCGAGCATGCCGCGGCCGCCGTTCGCGCAGCGCGAGATCGCCTGGCGGCTGATCCGGCAACTGGGCTTCAACCACCTGCCGCTGGCCGGCCTGCCGCGGCGCGAGGGCGCGCAGGCACTGCGCGACATGCTGCGGTTGTTCGTCGCGGGCGACGACGAGGCGATGCGGCTGCAGGTTGACGCGCTCGTGGCCTCGCGCATCGCGCCGGTCACGCGCCGGTTGCCGGGCCATGGGCCGCTGGTCTACGGCCGCGGCGTGGCCTGCACGCTGAGCGTGGACGAACAGGGCTTCTCGGGCGCCAGCCCCTACCTGTTCGGGCTCGTGCTCGAACGCTATCTCGCGCGCCACGTGAGCATCAACGTCTTCACGCAGACCACGCTCGAATCGCTGCAGCGCGGCACGGTCGCGCGCTGGCCGGTGCGCATGGGCGGGCGCGGGATCGTCTAGCGCTCGCTCTAGTTCTTGCGCCTGGGCGCGGGTTTGGCTGGCGCCTCCGCGCCGAGAGCTTGTTGCAGCAGCCAGCGCATCGCGTCGCGCACCTCGGTGGCATCGGCGCCCGCGTCGATCTCGAGCGCGGCGCGGTCGAAGGCGGCCGACAGCAGTTGCGAGAGCGCATCGAGCGAGACCTCGCCGCGGCCCATGCCGGCCTCGGCCAGCCCCTGGCGCAGCGAATGGGCGGCGTTCGCATCGTCCATCGCCATGATCTCCGCCATGCCGAGCACGGCCGGTCCGTCGATCAGCAGCAGCCGGGTGCGGCCCGGCACCGTCATCGCGCGCAGGTAGGCGTCGCTGCCGGCCAGCAGCGCCTCGCGCGGCGCCAGCGCCTCGGGCGTGGCGGCCGCGATCTCGGCGGCCACCGCGCGCGACTCCTGCTCGAGCACATGGCGGAACAGGTCGCGCTTGTCGGCGTAGTGGTGGTAGAGCGCGCCGCGCGTGATGCCGGCCGCGGCCACGATGTCGGGCGTGGAGGTCTGGCCATAGCCCTGGTCGACGAAGAGGGCGCGCGCCGCCTCGGTCAGCGCCTGCCGCGTGGTCTCGGTGCGCTCCTTGTTGGTCCGGATGATCTTGGAGGTCATTTACATGCAGACTGTATGTATGTATATTCAATCAAACATACAGACTGTATGTCAGTTCCAGCCATCTCAAGGAGCCCCCTCATGAAAGTCACGAGCTACTACCCGGTCATCATGACCAACGACGTCGCCGGCACGGCGGACTTCTACCAGCGCCACTTCGGCTTCGCGCCGCTGTTCACGAGCGACTGGTACGTGCACCTGCAACTGGAGGGGGAGCCCTCGGTCAACCTCGCGGTGCTCGACGGCCGGCACGAGACCATTCCCGCCGCGGGCCGAGGCAAGGTGGCGGGCGGGCTGCTGTTGAACTTCGAGGTGGACGATCCCGACGCGGTGCACGACCGCCTGGCCGCGGCCGGCCTGCCGGTGCTGCTGCCGCTGCGCGACGAGGCCTTCGGCCAGCGCCACTTCATCACCAGCGACCCGAACGGGGTGCTGATCGACATCATCAAGCCGATTCCGCCGAGCGGGGAGTTCGTGGCGCAGTACGAGGCGGGGGCGTTGCCTGTCTGAATGCGGGAGCGGACAGCCGAACGCAGAGGTCGCGAAGGTCACGCAGAAGTCGCAGAAGAGAAGACCAAAAATTGGAATTCCTTCTGCGACTTCTGCGTAGTTTTTGTCTTCCTTCTGCGTTCGGCTGCCCGATCCCGCCTTTTCAGGCCAGCGCCGCTTCTTCCTCGTCGAGCGCGTCGCCCAGGAAGCCGCCGCTCTGGTGCGCCCACAGCCGCGCATAGAGCCCGCCCTTGGCCATCAGCGTGCGGTGGTCGCCTTCCTCCACCACGCGGCCCTCGTCGAGCACGATCAGCCGGTCCATCGCCGCGATGGTCGACAGCCGGTGCGCGATCGCGATCACGGTCTTGCCTTCCATCAGCGTGTAGAGGCTCTGCTGGATCGCGGCCTCGACCTCGGAGTCGAGCGCGCTGGTGGCCTCGTCGAGCAGCAGGATCGGCGCGTCCTTGAGCATCACGCGCGCGATCGCGATGCGCTGGCGCTGGCCGCCCGAGAGCTTCACGCCGCGCTCGCCCACATGGGCCTCGTAGCCGCGGCGCCCGCTGGCGTCGCCCAGCGTGCCGATGAAGTCGTGCGCCTCGGCGCGGCGCGCGGCGGCCTCGATCTGCGCCGGCGTCGCGTCGGGGCGACCGTAGGCGATGTTGTCGGCCACCGAGCGGTGCATCAGCGAGGTGTCCTGCGTCACCATGCCGATGTGGCTGCGCAGCGAATCCTGCGTGGCCAGCGCGATGTCCTGGCCGTCGATCAGGATGCGGCCGCTCTCCAGGTCGTGGAAGCGCAGCAGCAGGTTCACCAGCGTCGACTTGCCGGCGCCCGAGCGGCCCACCAGGCCGATCTTCTCGCCGGGCGCCACGGTCAGCGTGAGGTCCTCGATCACGCGCCGGCCGCCGGCCGCGCCGTAGCGGAAGCTCGCATGCTCGAAGCGCACCTCGCCGCGCGGCACCTCGAGCGGCTTCGCGCCCGGGGCATCGAGCACGGCGCGCGGGCGCGACAGCGTCTTCATGCCGTCCTGCACCGTGCCGATGTTCTCGAACAGGCTGGTCATCTCCCACATGATCCAGTGCGACATGCCCTGCAGCCGCAGCGCCATGGCGGTGGCCGCGGCCACCGCGCCCACGCCGACCGCGCCGGTGGACCACAGCCACAGCGCCGTGCCCGCCATGCCGGCGGTCAGGCCCATGCTCAGCGTGTGATTGACGATCTCGAAGGCGCTCACCAGCCGCATCTGGCCGTAGCCCGTGTGCATGAACTCGCGCATCGCGTCGCGCGCGAAGCCGGCCTCGCGTTGCGTGTGCGAGAACAGCTTCACCGTTGCGATGTTGGTGTAGGCATCGGTCACGCGGCCGGTCATCAGCGCGCGCGCATCGGCCTGCGCCTTGCCGACCGCGCCCAGGCGCGGCACGAAGTAGATCAGCGCGCCGATGTAGAAGGCCAGCCAGATCAGGAACGGCCAGATCAGCTGCGTGTCGAGCACGCCCACCAGCACGATCATGGTCGCGACGTACACGCCCATCGCCACCAGCACATCGGCCAGCACGAACACGGTCTCACGCACCGCGAGCGCGGTCTGCATCACCTTGGCCGTGATGCGGCCCGCGAACTCGTCCTGGTAGAAGGCCATGCTCTGGCCCAGCATCAGGCGGTGGAAGTTCCAGCGCAGCCGCATCGGCAGGTTGATCGCGAGCGTCTGGTGCTTGACGATGGTCTGCAGCGCGACCACCGCGATGCTGGCGACCAGCAGCCCGGCCATCCAGGCGAGCGTGGTGCCGCGGTCTTCCCACAGGCGCGAGGGCGCCTGGCCGCCGAGCCAGTCGACCACGCGTCCGAGCAGCGCGAACAGCAGCGCCTCGAAGGTCGACATCACGGCGGTGAGCACCGCCATCGCGAGGATCTTGCCGCGCACGCCCTGCGTGCAGGCCCAGAGGAAGGCGAAGAAGCCTTGCGGCGGAAGCGGAGGTTCGGCGGCGGGGTAGGGGTGTAGAAGTTTTTCGAAGAAACGGAACAAGGACTGACTCTCCCGAAGAGCCGAAGACTGTAGCCGTGAGCGCATGACCTTGCCCTGAAAAGGTGCGTTTCTTCAGCTTCTGCGTGGTTTGCGCGACGAAGTGGCGGGAACGGGCGCGGTCTTTGGTTCGAGCGCCGCGAGCCGCTCGCCGAGGAAGTCGATGAAAGTACGCAGCTTGGGCGCCATGTACTGGCGGCTGGTGTAGACCGCGAACAGCGTCACCGGGTGCGGTTCGTGGTCGGGCAACAGGCGCACCAGCCGGCCCTGCGCGAGGTCGTCCTCGAGCAGCCAGCCCGGCATGAACGCCACGCCCATGCCCGCGCGCACCGCATGCAGCGTGAGCGTGGTGTCGTCCGAGCGCATGACCGGCGTGAGCCGTAGCGGGAACAGGCGCCCGCCCGGCCCCGTGAGCGCCAGGTGGTCGAGCGCCACGTAGCTCGGCACGATCGCGCCGAGCCGCGCTACCTCGGCCGGCACCGTGGGGCTGCCGCCCATGCGCGCGAGGTACTCGGGCGTGCCCGCGAGGAAGAAGGGCACGCGGCACAGCGGCCGCGCGATCAGCGCGGGCGAGGGCTCCTGCGTGGCGCGCAGCGCGAGGTCGTAGCCGTCGGCCGCGAGGTCGACCTTGCGGTTCTCGAGGTGGATGTCGAGCAGCACCTCGGGATAGCGCGCACGGTAGTCGGCCAGCACCTGCGCGAAGCGCGCGGTGGCGCACCACACGGGCGCGCTGAGCTTGAGCTGGCCGCGCGGCGCCTCGCGGGTCTGGCCGATCGCGGCCTCGGCGGCATCGAGCAGGTCGAGCGCGCGCCGGCTCTGCTCGTACCAGGCGGTACCGGCCTCGGTCAGGCTCAGGTGGCGGCTCGAGCGGTGCAAGAGGCGCGCGCCCAGCGACTTCTCGAGCTGCGCCACGTGCTTGCTGGCCATCGGCGCCGACAGCCCGAGCCGCTCGGCGGCGGCCACGAAGCTGCCCGATTCGACGACCTCGCGGAACACGCGCAGGCTGGTCATGCGGTCCATCGATGATTTCCTCTGGAGAAATGATTCGATGAATCGTAGCCTGTCGATTTCCTCGCAGGAAATATCTACAGTCGCTGCAACGCCTTCAATTCAAGGAAGCAACGACATGACCCACGACAACCCGAATCGCCTGCCCACCTACTTCATCTCGCACGGCGGCGGCCCCTGGCCCTGGATGAAGCGCGAGATGGGCGCCACCTACGACCGGCTCGCCGCCGCGCTGGCCGACATGCCGCGCCAGCTCGGCCGCACGCCCAAGGCCATCCTCATGGTCTCGGCCCACTGGGAGGCGCCGGTGTTCACGGTGCAGGGCAATCCGCGTCCGCCGATGATCTACGACTACGGCGGCTTCCCGGCCCACACCTACGAAGTGCACTACGACGCGCCCGGTTCGCCCGCGCTCGCGCAGCGCGTGCAGTCGCTGATCGCCGCGGCCGGGCTGCCGGCCGCCGTCGATCCCGAGCGCGGCTACGACCACGGCATGTTCTCGCCGATGGCCGCGATCTATCCGCAGGCCGAGGTGCCGGTGGTGCAGCTCTCGCTGCGCCGCGGCCTCGACCCGGCCGAGCACATCGCGCTGGGCCGCGCGCTCGCGCCGCTGCGCGACGAGGACGTGCTGATCGTCGGCAGCGGCCTGAGCTATCACAACCTGCGCAACTTCGGGCCGCAGGCGCATGGCGTGTCGAAGGCCTTCGGCGACTGGCTCGACGCCACCTCGGTCGAGGCCGCGCCGGCGGAACGCGTGCAGCGCCTGCGGGACTGGGCCGCCGCCCCCTCGGCGCGCATGGCGCATCCGCGCGAGGAGCACCTGATTCCGCTGATGGTGGCGGTGGGGGCGGCCGAGCAGGAGGCGGGCGAGCGCGTGTACCACGAGGAGGCCTTCATGGGCGGCCTCGTGGTGTCGAGCTATCGCTTCGGCGGCGCGGGTTACTTCTGATCGACCCGGCGCTCGGCGCCGTCTGAATCGACCAGCCCGACGCGCTGCTGCCGGCCCCAGGTGCCGCGCCCGGTCAGGAAGGTCCACCAGCCCCAGGCCGCGCCCGTGTGGCGCAGCAGCTGGAAGGTGAAGGGCTCGATCAGCGCGGCCGCGAAGGCCTGCAGCATGCCGGCCTCGCCGCCGTGGCCGACCCAGCGCCGGTACAGGTGCACCGACCACAGGTGGAAGACGAGGTCGAGCACGATCTTGGCGGCGATCACGCCGGCCGCGGGCAACAGTACGCCGAAGTCGCCGCGCACCAGGTACATCACGAGCAGGCCGAAGGCCGCGAGGCCGTACAGCGGTTGCAGGGTATCGATGGCCTTGACCGGCAGCATCGCGGTGCCGAGCCAGCCGTAGCGGCGGTCGCCCACCATCGCGCGGTACCAGTACTGGGTCTGCAGGAAGCCGCCGAACCAGCGCCGGCGCTGGCGCAGGAAGGCGCCCACGCTGCTGGGCGCGTCGGTGCGCGCCTGCGCGTCGCCGAGCACGCGCACGCGCCAGTCGAGGCCGTGCGCCTGGGCATGGCGGTGCAGCCGGTGGATGAGCTCGTAGTCCTCGACCAGGCAGTCGGTGTCGAAGCCGCCCACGGCGCGCACCGCGTCGCGCCGGAAGCCCGCGAAGGCGCCCGAGATCAGCAGCAAGCCGTCGACGCGCATCCAGGCATAGCGCGAGAGGAAGTTGCGGATGTACTCGTAAGTCTGGAACCACTGCAGCAGCCGACCGCCCAGCGTGCGGCTGCACACCGGCGTGATGACGCCGGTGGCCGCCACCAGCGCGGGCTCGTCCGAGAAGGCGCGGCGCACCGCGGCGATGGCGCGCGCGTCGAGCAGGGTGTCGCCGTCGACGGTGAGCACGGTCTCGGTGTCTATGCACAGCACCGCGGCGTTCAGCGCCACCGCCTTGCCGCCGTGCGGCAGCCGCAGCCAGTGCAGGTTGGGATGCAGGGTGCTGGCGGCGCTGAGCTGCCCCGGCTCGGGCGCCTCGAGCCCGTAGCGCGTGGTCAGCAGCTCGGCCGTGCCGTCGGTCGAGCCGTCGTCGGCGATCACGATGCGGTCGGGCGCATCGGTCTGGCCCAGCAGCGCGGCCAGCGTCACGGGCAGCACCGCGGCCTCGTCGTGCGCGGCGACGATCACGCCCAGCGTGGCGCGGTGCGGGGCCACGGCGGGATGCGGCAGCGGCGCCGAGGCCAGCGCGATGCCGCGCGGGCGCAGGATCGCGAGCGTCTGCCAGCCCACGAACAGCAGCAGCACGGTGTCGTAGAGCACGTAGGCCACGCCCACCGACCAGGCCTGCACGTTGCCCAGGCGGAAGGCCATGGCGAACAGCAGGCCCCACAGCAGCAGCACGCCGCCATGGATGAGCCAGCTTCGCAGCGGCGTGGCGGGGGGCGAGAGTCGCGGCGATGCGGCGACGAAGGCGGAGCGGAGCAGGTCGTTCAAGACAGGGGCGCCAGGGCGATGGGAAGGTGTACGCACGGAACGGGCCGGCGGTTTCGAATGTCCGAGGCCGAAGACCGGACAATCGCGCGCCTGACAGGCTGAGTCGGACTCCCGCCGAAAATTCCCGCATGCCCCCTCACCATCGCTACACACGCACCGCCATCGCGCTGCACTGGATCATCGCACTGCTGATGATCGTCAACATCGCGCTGATCCTCTCGGTCGACCGCTTTCCCGACGACTGGGTGCGCCCGGCCATCGACACCCACAAGTCGATCGGCATCACCGTGCTGGGGCTGGTGATCCTGCGCATCCTGTGGCGCGCCACCCACCGGCCGCCGGCCATGCCCGGCAGCTACGGCCGGCTCGAACGCATCGGCGCGCATGCGGCCCATGGCGCGCTGTACCTCGTGATGATCGCGCTGCCGCTGTCGGGCTGGATGCACGACTCGGCCTGGAAGGACGCGGCCACGCACCCGATGCAGCTGTTCGGCCTGTTCGAATGGCCGCGCATCGGCTGGATCATGGACATCGAGGCGGCCGCCAAGGAGAACCTCCACACCGTGCTGGGCGGCGTGCACACCTGGGCCGGTTATGTGCTCTATGTGCTGTTCGCGCTGCACCTGGTCGGTGCGCTCAAGCACCAGTTCCTCGATGGCGAGGCCGAGCTGCAGAGGATGCTGCCGTGAGCGCGGGCCCGTCCGGACTCTCGGCCGCGACCGAGGAAGAAGCCCGCGCCGTCATCGCGCGCGTCGATGCGCTGTCCACCCACCACGACATCGAGCAGGCCGGCGTGCGCGTCCGCTGGCGCCGCTTCGGTCCCGCCGACGGCGGCGCCCATCCGCCGCTGGTGCTGCTGCATGGCGGCCATGGCAGCTGGATGCACTGGCTGCGCAATGCCGAGGCCCTGTCGGCCGAGCGCGCGCTATGGCTGCCCGACATGCCGGGCTTCAACGATTCGGGCACGCCGCCCCCGCCGGCGCCCGACGAGCATCCGCTCGCGCCCTCGCTCGCGGCACTGGCCGGCTCGCTCGATGCATTGATCGGCGCCGGCACGCCGATCGACCTCGGCGGCTTCTCCTTCGGCGGCGTCGTGGCCTCGCAGTTCGCGCTGCACCGGCGCGCGGTGCGCCGCATGCTGCTGGTGGGCAGCGGCGGCCACGGCACGATGCGGCGCATGGCGGTGGAGATGATCAACTGGCGCCTCGCGCAGGACCGCGAGGCGGAGCGCGCCGCGCTGCTGCACAACCTCGGCGCGCTGATGCTGCACGACATGTCGCGCGCTGATCCGCTGGCCTTCGAGATCCACGACATCGCGTGCCACGGCACGCGCTTTCGCAGCAAGGAGGTGTCGCGCCGCGGCGGCCTGCAGGCGGCGCTGGCCGAGATTCCCGGGCCCAAGCTGTTCCTCTGGGGCGAGTTCGACGTGACCGCCGATTCGCGCGCGCTGGTGGCGCGGCTCGTGGCCGAGGGGCCGCAGCGCGAAGGCGCCGTGGTCGACGGCGCGGGGCATTGGGTGCAGTACGAGCGGGCCGAGGAGTTCAACCGGCGCGTGGCCGACTTCCTCGATCGCTGAGCGGCGTCAGCCCAGCACCTGCGCCGCGTGCCGCTTCCAGAACGCCGCGTCGGGCACCGGCCCCGCGCCGGCCGCGGCGTTCTCGGCCATGTGCGCCGCGCGGCTGGTGCCGGGGATGGTGCAGGTCACGGCCGGATGGCTCAGCACGAACTTCAGCAGCACCTGGGCCCAGCTCGCGCAGCCGATCTCCGCGGCCCAGCCCGGCAGCGCGCGCTCGCGCAGCCGGCGCAGCAGGCCGCCGCCGCCGAAGGGCATGTTGACGATCACCGCCACCCCGCGCTCGGCCGCCAGCGGCAGCAGCCGTTCGGCGGCGGCGCGCGCGTCGAGCGAATAGTTGATCTGCAGGAAGTCGAGCGGCTGCGCGCGCAGCACCGCCTCGACCTCGTCGTAGGCCGAGGCCGTGTAGTGCGTGATGCCCAGGTAGCGCACGCGGCCCTGCGCCTTCCATTCGCGCAAGGTCGCGAGCTGGGTGCGCCAGTCGACCAGGTTGTGGATCTGCATCAGGTCCATGCGCTCGGTGCGCAACCGCGCGAAGGACTGCGCCATCTGCGCGATGCCGGCCTCGCGGCCCGAGGTCCAGACCTTGGTCGCGAGGAAGGGGCGCCGAGCGCCGCGTGCCGCCGCCGTGGCGGCCAGCAGCTCGCCGGTGCTCTCCTCGGAGCGGCCGTACATCGGCGAGCTGTCGATCACCGTGCCGCCCGCGGCGAACAGCGCCTCGAGCACGCCCGCGAGGCGCTGGTATTCCTCGCTGCCGGGACGCTGGTCGAAACCGATCCAGGTGCCGCAGCCGATCACGGGCAGCGCTTCCTGGGTGGAGGGGATGGGGCGGGTGTTCATGGTCGGCGCAGGCGTGGACCCGGCCGGCCGCTGCGCGAACGCGCTCAGCGCGGCGCTCGCGGGCAGGGCCGCGGCGAGCCGCAGGAACTGCGCGCGATGCATCGGCGCCGCGAGCGCGGGCCGCGAGGAGGGCGTCGGGCCGGAGGGCTTCATGGGGGAGGGTGGCATCGACGATAGCACCGGCCTCGCCCTCGCGCAGCGGGCCGCCGATTGGCGCCGATGCAACACCTTCGTCCGGTGGATTGCCCGCGGATGTTCCCGAATGTATCGTCCGCGTCCGCAGGTGGAGGGCCTGCCGTCCGGCCGTCGATCGATCGAGCGATCCGCCGGAGCCATCCCGCAAAACCATTCCAACAAGAGAGCCACGACCGTGACCCCGTTTCCCCGACCCATCGTCCGCCTGCTGCGCGGATTCGTGCTGCTGCTGGCCGCGGCCCTGCTGGCCGCCTGCGTCGCGCCGCCGATCGCCCCCGAGCAGACCCTGACGGGCCACGAAGGCGCCGTGGTGATGAAGCTGATCACCAACAGCCCCGGCGAGAACGACCCGGCCGAAACGCTGTGGACCCTGCACCTGCAGCGCGTGCTCGAGCCCGGCGAGAAGCAGACCGGCCAGGACATGGTGGTGCTGCGGCGCACGCGCCATTCCACCTACACCACGGCCGTGTTCAGCGGCATGGTCGCGCCGGGCCGCTACATCATCAAGCACGCGGCGGGCGGCTCGGGCAACATGAACTACACCTTCCCCATCGATGCGAAGTTCGGCAGCTTCGACGTGGTACGCGACGAGGTCACGCTGCTCGGCACCCTGCTGATCCAGCCGCGCGGGGGCACGCGCTTCGTCGTCGCCTACGTGCGGCCGGAGGAGGAGCTGCAGAAGACCTTCGAGACCCTCTATCCCGCGCTCGCGGCGCAGACGCGCGATCGCCCGCAGCACGGCTTCATCTTCTCGCCCGACCTGCATCGCCGCGCCGCGCTGGCGCCGCAGCTCAAGCGGCTCGCGTCCGCCTGGCACGGCCTGGCGCAGACCGCCGACGGCGAGTTCATGGCCGGCGCCAAGCTCGGCAAGGTGCTGTGGCGCAAGAGCGGCGAGAGCCGCTGGCGCGAGATCGATGCGAAGACCTGGCGCGAGGTGCTGTCGGTGCGGCCGTACCGCGGCGGCCTGCTGGTGGCCGGCGAGGAGGGCCTGCTGCGCCTGTCGAGCGACGAGGGCGACACCTGGAAGGATCTGCTGCCGCCCGACGACGGCCTGATCCAGATGGCGCAGCCGATGCGCGACGGCAGCCTGGTGGTGATCTCGCGCAGCGACAGCCAATGGAAGGTCTACGCGTCCGCCGACCCGGGCGCCGGGTGGCGCAAGCTCGGCGAGTTCTCCGACACGCGCTCGATCAACGTGCCGTGGATGCGCAGCATGGCCTTCGGCACACCCGAGCGGGCCGGCGTGATGATGCCGAACGGCGACCTTCACGTCACCGACGGCCGCACGCTGACGCGTTCGAGCAATGGCCAGTCCACCCTCGACGTGAACGCGCTGCCCGACGGCACGCTGGTGTCGCAGACGGCGATCTTCACCAAGTCCACCATGCTGTCGCCGGACTGGGGTCAGACCTGGACCGACCTCAACACCAGCCGCTTCGTCGTGACCATCGCCTTCAAGGATCGCCAGACCGCTTATGCGGTGGCGCCGATCGCGCCCGGGTTCATGCCCGGGCCGATGGGCCTGATGACCACGCGCGACGGCGGCAAGAGCTGGACGCACACCGGCAGCTCACCGAGCGTCACCGGGCCGCAGGCCGTGCGCCAGATGATGGTGGACCGCTCCGACGGCTCCCTGATCGCCTTCCTGCCCGACAACCTGATCCTGCGCTCCGCGGACGAGGGCAAGAGCTGGAAGATCGTCAAGGACAACTGAAGCGTCGCGCGGTCTTCACTGCGCTTGCGAGACCTTGACCCCCGCGGCCCCACCGGCCGGCCGGTTCATGTACGCCAGCGTGCTGCCCACCAACGCGCGCACGCCCACGCGCAGCGCCGACTCGTCGATCACGAACTCGGACGAGTGGTTGGGCGCGCCGTTGCGGTCGGCGAAGGGCGAGGCATTGAGGTGCCAGAACACGATCGGGATGTTCTTGCCGAAGGAGCCGAAGTCCTCCGAGCCCATGCTCGGCTGCGACTCGCGCGCCTTGCCGGGACCGGCCGCGGTCTCGAGCGCCTGCGTCACGGCCTGCGTGGCGGCCGGATCGCTGACCAGCACCTCGTAGCCGGTGTCGATAGTGACCTCGGCCGCGAGGCCGTGGCTCTCGGCGATCTTCTGCGCCTTGAGCCGGATGGCGTCGTGCGCGGTCTTCTGGTTCTTCTGCGACAGCGAGCGCACCGTGCCCGCGATCTCGGCCGTGTCGGGCAGGATGTTGACGCGGTTGCCGCTCTGCAGCAGGCCCACGGTCACCACGGTCGGGCCGTCGAGCGGATCGATCTGGTGGCTCACGATGTTCTGCAGCGCCAGCGCGATCTCGGCCGCGGCCAGCGTGGGGTCCTTCGCGGTCCAGGGCGAGGAGCCGTGGCCCCCCTTGCCCTTGAGCGCGATCTTGAACACGTCGCCGCTGGCCATCAGGCTGCCGCGCCGGTAGCTGATGGTGCCCGAGGGCGCGCGCGCACTGATGTGCTGGCCCATCACCACGTCGACCTTCGGGTTGTCGAGCACGCCGGCCTTGACCATCGCGGGCGCGCCGCTGGCCACCGGCCCCGGGCCCTGTTCCTCGGCGGGCTGGAACAGAAACACCACCGTGCCCGGCAGTTCGTCGCGCACCTTCGACAGCGCCTGCGCCGCGCCCAGCAGCATCGCCACGTGCGTGTCGTGGCCGCAGGCGTGCGAGACCGGCACGTCGCTGTTGAGCCAGGGCGCCTTCACGGTCGAGCGGAACGGCAGCTCGTTGCGCTCGGCCACCGGCAGCGCGTCCATGTCGGCGCGCAGCGCCACCACCGGGCCCGGCTTGCCGCCGCGCAGCACCGCCTTGATGCCGGTCTTGGCGACGCCGGTCTGGACCTCGATGCCGGGCATCTTCGCGAGCGCCGCGGCGATGTAGGCGGCAGTCTGCACCTCCTGGTACGACAGCTCCGGATGCTGGTGCACATGGCGGCGCCATTCGATCACCTGCGCCTCGGAGGCATCGGCGAGCGCCAGCGCGCGTGCCGTCAGCGCATGGCCGGCATCGGGCGCCGGCGCGGTCTGGGCCGAGGCCGCGACGTGGAAGAGGCTGCCGGAGAGCATCAGCAGGGCGAAGCGGGAGCGGAGTTTCATGGGTGGCTGAAGAAGGAGGGATGAAAGAGAGGTGTCGAGGCGGGTCGACCATAGCGAAAGCCGGCGCATCGGAAAAGACTCGAAAAACTCCAGGGCGATCAAAATCCCTGATCACCCCATTCCTCGTCCTCCCATGAACCTGCGCCATCTGAAGATCTTCGAAGCGATCGCCGAGGCCGGCAGCATCCGCGCCGCGGCGCGCGTGGCCGGCCTCACGCAGCCCGCCATGACCTACGCGATGCGCGAGCTCGAGCAGAGCGTGGGCGCGCAACTGCTGGTGCGCAGCGCCCAGGGCGTGTCGCTCACCGTGATCGGCGAGGCCCTGCTCCAGCGCGCGCGGTTGCTGGCCAACGAGGTGCGCCGCGCCGAGGACGAGATCGCCCAGTTGCGCGACGGCGCCGGCGGCCTGCTGCGCGTCGCCTTCAGCTCGTTCGCGGTCGAGCGGCTGCTGCCCGACGCGCTGCAGGACTTCCGCCGCAAGTGGCCGGGCGTCGCGCTCGAGTTGCAGGAGCTCAGCGGCGCCGACGTGAAGGGCCTCTGGAGCCGCGGCGACTTCGACTTCGCGATCCTCGGCGAACTCGAGCCCGATGCCGGCGACGGCGTGCACCGCGAGACGCTGCTCGAGTTCCCGCTCGCGGTGGTGGCCGGCGCGAAGCATCCGCTGGCGCGCGTGCGTTCGATGGCGAAGCTGCACGAGGCCATGTGGGTGGTGCCCTGGTACGGCGTCGAGCTGCTGCGCCGCCACTTCGCCGCGGCTGGCCTGTCGCCGCCGCGCGACATCGTGATCTGCCATTCGTGGCAGCTCGGCATCACGCTGGTGAAGAAGTCCGGCGCGCTGACTCTGGCCGCGGCCTCGCTGTTCAGGCATGCGGCGGCGGCGCGCGGGCTGGTCGCGCTGCAGGTCGCGGACAGGCTGCCCCAGGTGCGGGTGTCGCTGCTGATGCGCGACCCCGCGGCGCTCACGCCGGCGGCGCGGGCGTTCTCGCAGTCGTTGAAGGCGGTGGCGGACGGGGTGGCGGCGGGGGGACGGTAGCCGGCCGGCTCATTCGGCGCGAAGACACGCGGCGGTGCCTGTGCTCCAATCCCATTCCACCCTCGCCATCCCGCCGCATCCGCCATGGGCTTGCCGCTCCCGCTCGTCCGCCTGTCCTCGCTCGACCTCGTGCGCGGCTTCGTCGCGGTGGGGCGGCGCATGAGCATCTCGCTGGCGGCGCAGGACCTGTGCGTGACGCAGTCGGCGGTCAGCAAGCAGGTGCATGCGCTCGAGGCGCAGCTGGGCGTGAAGCTGCTGGTGCGCGGCCATCGCTCGATCTCGTTCACGCCCGAGGGCGAGCGGCTGTTCCGCAGCGCCGATGCGGTGGTGCAGCAGCTGCAGGAGGTGATGGGCGAGATCGGCCGCACCGGCGCGCAGCGGCCGGTGACGCTGAGCGCGAGCATCGGCGTCACGGGGCTGTGGCTGCTGCCGCGGCTCAGCCGGGTGCAGGACATCCATCCGGGCGTGGACGTGCGCGTCTCGGCCAACAACCGCGTGGCCGACCTGCGCAACGAGGGCATCGACCTCGCGATCCGCTACACCACGCCCGCGCTGGCGCCGGCGGGCGCGGTGCGGCTGTTCGGCGAAACGGTGGCGCCGGTGGCGCATCCCTCGCTGGCGCTGCCGCCCGTGGCCTCGGCCGAGGCGATCGCGGCGCTGAACCTGCTCGAGTTCGACGATGCGCAGCGGCCCTGGCTGCAGTGGCGCGACTGGCTGGCCGCGGCCGGCTGGGCCGACGCGAAGCCGCGCGGCATGCTGCGCTTCAACCAGTACGACCAGCTGATCCAGGCCGCGATGGCGGGGCAGGGCGTGGCGCTCGGGCGGCTCGAGCTGATCCAGCCGCTGCTCGACGACCGGCGGCTGGTGCGCGTGGAGGCCGCGTTGCCGGCCCAGCCCTCGGGCCATGCCTACTGGCTGATCCAGGCCGAGCCGCGGCCGCGCGAGGAGGTGCGGCACGTGGCCGAGTGGCTGGTGGCGGAAGCCAAGGGCGCCGCGCCGCGCTGAGACCGTTGGGGTTCAGGCGCCGGCCTGCGCGCGGGCGAATGCCAGCGCATCGTCGAGCCGGTCGTTGCCCCAGAACATTTCCTCGCCGACGAAGAAGGTGGGCGCGCCGAAGATGCCTTTCTCCATCGCGGTCTCGGTCTGGCGGCGCAGGCGCAGCTTGTTGGCGTCCGACAGCGCCTCGTCGATCACGCGGTGCGCCGGCAGGCCCATGTCGGCGAGCAGCGCGGCCATGGTCTCGGGCGCGTCGATGTCGCGGTCCTCGGCGAAGTTCAGCTGCATCGTGCGGCGGCAGAACTCGCCGATCCACGGCTGGCCGGCGCCGGCCAGCGCGATGCGCAGCGGCAGCACGGCGGCGCGCGGGAAGTTGCTAGGCCGCCGCCAGGGCAGGCCGTACTTGCGGCACTGGCGCACCATGTCCTTCCAGACGTAGTCGCCCTTTTCCTTCTGCAGCACGAAGGGCGAGGTCTCCCAGCCCAGCGCGCGGAACACCGGCCCGAGCAGGAAGGGCTGCCAGCGCAGCGCGACGCCGTGCGCGGCGGCGGCCTGCTCGATGCGCATCGCGCTGAGGTAGCTGTAGTTGCTGCCGAAGTCGAACCAGAAATCGAGCGTGGGTGCGTTCATGGCCATGGCCTCCCTCACTCGAACACCACCAGGCAGCGCGCCTCGATGCTTTCGCGCAGCGGTGCATCGGCCGGCGCCAGCGGATGGTCGAAGGCCGCGTGCGGCGTGAAGCGTGCGACGCCGCCGAGCTGCGCGTCGTACTGCTTGAACACCAGCGCCTCGTGCCGGTCCATGCGCGAGAAGTACGACCAGCGGTGGGTGGGGGCATGGGTGGCGAGGTAGATCTCGCCGGTGCGCTTCGGATAGCGCACCTCGGCGTTCACCAGGTCGCGCGCCATCACCGTGCGCGCATCGCAGACGGCCAGCGGGGTGTCGAGCACCGGCCCGGCGATCGAGCGCCAGATGTTGACGATGCAGTAGCGCCGCACGGCAGCGGCCTCGGCCGCGCTCGCGAGCACCAGCGCGAGCCGGCGCCGGCCCGATTCCTCGGTGTAGTCGTTGTGGATGCGGCCGTTGGCGGCGGCCTTGCCGTCGGTCTTGCCGCGGCCGAAGTTCAGCGCGGCGCGCTCGGGCTCGCGCTGTCGCACCAGGTGGTCGAACACGTGGGCGCGCGCGCCGCCGGTGACCGCGAGCGCGAGCGCGGCCAGCTCGGGGTAGTAGACGGCCTGGACCTCGGCGTCGTCGAGGAAGTCGGCGACCGCGGTCGGCGCCTCGCGCAGCTCGAAGCCCTCGCGCTCGATGTAGGTCGTCCGGCCGCGGGCATCGGCGATCGGCATGGCGATCCGCTCGTACTCGCCGCTCTCCCAGGGCAGGCCGGGCGGCGGCGTGAAGGCGTAGCTGTAGGGCCGCAGCGCGGTCGGCCGCAGGTAGTTGAGGCCGGCCTCGATGTCGCCGCTGGCGGGCAGCGGCGCGGCGGCGATGGCCGAGCCGGCGGGTGGGGAATGGGAAAGGGTGGCGTGCATTCCTGGGGCTCCTGGAACATGGCCCGCTGACGACCGCAGCAGCCCATCCGCCGCGGCCACGAGGACCATTCTTCGTGAAGTCATTGGAGCGGCTTCGGCGCGGGGCTTCAAACGAGATCTTGGCGCCATCGCATGAGCCATCGGAATGGGAGAAGGGGCCCCGCAAAGAAATTTGTCGACCCGATTGCGAACCCCTGAAATACTGGATAAAAATACAGTTAACAGTTTCATCATGGGCCTTCCTTCCCTCGCCTCCCTCTCTCCCGCCGCCGGCCGCGGCGTCTGGCATGCCGACGAGCTCGGCAGCGCCGACGCGCAGGTCATCGGCACCGGCCATGCCGCGCTCGACGCGCAGCTGCCGGGTGGCGGCTGGCCGGTCGGTGCCATGAGCGAGCTGCTGCAGGCCGCGCCCGAGGACCATGTCTGGCGGCTGCTGCTGCCCGCGCTGGTGCAGTCGGTGGCGGCGCGCGGCGGCCCCGTGGTGCTGATCGGTCCGCCGCGCGAACCCTTCGGCGCCTCGCTCGCGGCCCATGGCCTGCGGCCCGAGGCGCTGATGTGGGTGCGCAGCGAGGCCGCGGCCGCGCGGCTGTGGGCCTGCGAGCAGGCGCTGCGCTGCGCCGAGGTGGGCGCGGTGCTGGCCTGGCTGCCGCAGGCGCGCGTGGGCGAGCTGCGGCGGCTGCAGCTCGCGGCCGCGCAGCACGAGGCGCTGCTGTTCGTCTGCCGGCCCGAGGCGGTGGCGCAGTCGGCCTCGCCCGCGCGGCTGCGGCTGCGCATCGCGCGCTGCGAGGCCGACCCGGCGCAGATCGAGCTGCACATCCTCAAGCGCCGCGGCCCGCCGCTGGCCGCGCCGGTGATGCTGCCGGCGCGCGGCGAGCGCATGGCGGCGCTGCTCGCGGCCGCGCGGCTGCGGCGCAAGCTGCGCGCGCAGCAGCAGGGCGCGGTAGCGGTGGAGGCGGTGGAAGCACCGCCGGCTGCCAACGTGGTGCGCATCGACGCATGGAAGGCAGGAGGCGCCAATGCACTGGATCGCCTTGCAGTGGTCGCTTGATGCGCAGGCCGAGGCCGGTGCCGCCACGGCCGCCGCCGATGCCATGCCCACGCCCGAGGCGCTGGGCTGGTGGGCGCTGCGCTACACGCCGCACGTGTGCTGGCTCGACGAGGCGCTGATGCTCGAGGTCTCGGCCTGCGAGCGCCTGTGGGGCGGGCGTTCCTCGCTGATGCGTCAGTTGCTCAACGAGAACCCCGTGCCTGCCACCGCCGTGCTGCGCGGCGCGCAGGGCGCCACCAGCCTCGAGGCGCTGGCGCGGCTGCGGCTGTTCGTGCGCGAGGAGAAGCGGCCGCCCGAGATTCCCGCCGGCCTGCCGCTCGACACCCTGAGCGCCGCGCGCGAGCACCTCGATGCGCTCGCGCGGCTGGGCTGCCGCAGCTGGGGCGAAGTGGCGGCGCTGCCGCGCGGCGGGCTCTCGCGGCGCTTCGGTGCCGAGCTGCGCGCCGCGCTCGACATCGCCTGGGGCCTGCGCCCCGAAAGCCATGCCTGGCTCACGCTGCCCGACGTGTTCGAGCAGAAGCTCGAGCTGCCCGCGCTGGCCGAGACCGCGCCCGAACTCATGTGGTCGGCCAACCGGTTGTTGTCGGCGCTGCAGATCTGGCTGCGTGCGCGCCAGCGCGGCGCGCGCGCGCTCGAACTCGAATGGACGCTCGACCTCAAGCGCTTCAACGGCGTGAACCTGCCGCCGACCCAGCAGGTCGCGGTGCGCACCGCCGAGCCCACGCAGGACCTCGCGCACCTGCGCCGCCTGCTGTCCGAGAAGCTCGCCCTCGCCACGCTCGCCGCGCCCGCGAGCTGGCTCAAGCTGCGCTCGCTCGAGACCGATCCGTGGGCCGGGGCGAGCACCAGTTTTCTGCCGGAGGACAACCGCAAGGGGGACAAGCTGCACGAGATGGTGGAGCGGCTGAGCGTGCGGTTGGGGGCGATGCAGGTGTTGGTGCCGCGGGCGCGGGCGGATCACCAGCCCGAACACACGCAGGTCTGGCGGCCGGCGCTGGGCCGCAGCGGCATCAAGTCCGCGGCACCCAAGGCACGGGCACGCGATGCCGCCGCGGCACCGGCCCAGCAGCCCGATGCCCTCTATCCCGCCTGGCTGCTGCCCGAGCCGCTGCGCCTCGAGATGGACGGCGAGCGGCCTTGCTACAAGGGTCCGTTGAGCAAGCTGATCGGGCCGCAGCGGGTCGAGACCGGATGGTGGGGTGGCGTGGACGAGGGCGGCCAGCCGGCGGTGCGCGACTACTACATCGCGGAGAGTCCCGAGGCCGGACTGGTGTGGATCTTCAGGGAGCGCTCCGCGGCCTGCTTCGCCTCGGGCGAGGTGCGCTGGTTCCTGCAGGGGCTGTATGCCTGATTCGAGTGCCAAGCAGCGCAAGCCGGCCCCGGTGCAGCCCCTGCCGCGGCGCGAAGCGGTCGGCGTGCCGGGCCTGCCGGGCTATGCCGAGCTGCATTGCCTCACGCACTTCAGCTTCCAGCGCGGCGCTTCCACGCCCGAGGAGCTGGTGCAGCGCGCCTACCACCTCGGCTATGCGGCGCTCGCCATCACCGACGAATGCTCGGTGGCCGGCATCGTGCGCGCGCACGTGGCGTTGCGCGACCTGCCGGGGCAGCTCGACGAGTACGAGCGCGAGCATCCCGAGGAGCCGCCGATCCCGCGCCATCCCGAGTTCCGGCTGCTGTTCGGCAGCGAGTTCCGCTTCGAGCGCTTCAAGCTGGTGGTGATCGCGAACGACACCGAGGGCTGGGGCAACCTCTGCGAGTTCATCACCGCCGCGCGCACCACCGAACTGCCCAAGGGCGACTACCGCGTGACCTGGGACGGCAGCGACGTGGCCTCACTGCAGCACTGCCAGGTGCTGTTCGTGCCGCGGCGCGTGCCCGGCGCCATGCTCGACGCCGAGGCGCTGCACGGCGACCTGAAGGCGGCGCAGGCCCTCTATGGCGACAACCTCTGGCTGGCCGTCGAGATGCTCAACGAGATCGACGACGACCTCTGGTTCGTGGCGCTGACCGAGGCCGGCGAGCGCGCCGGCGTGCGTCGGGTGGCGGCCGGCGACGTGCACATGCATGCGCGCGCGCGAAAGCCGCTGCAGGACGTGCTCACCGCCGTGCGCGAGGGCAAGACGGTGGCCGAATGCGGCTTCGCGCTGCAGTCGAATGCCGAGCGCCATCTGCGCCAGCGCGTGCGGCTGGCCGAGCTCTACACGCGCGAGATGCTCGCGAACACGCTGGAGGTGGCCGCATGCTGCAGCTTCGATCCGAAGGTGATCCGCGAGAACTACAAGTACCCGCTCGAGACCCTCGGCCACGACGAATCGCCCGCGCAGACGCTGGTGCGCAAGACCTGGGAGGGCGCGAGGAAGCGCTATCCCGACGGCGTGCCCGACAAGGTGTGCGAACAGGTCGAGAAGGAGCTGTCGCTGATCCTCGAGCTCGAATACGAGATGTTCTTTCTCACGGTGGAGGACATCGTGCGCTTCGCGCGCTCGCAGAACATCCTTTGCCAGGGCCGAGGTTCCTCCGCCAACTCGGCCGTCTGCTATTGCCTCGGCATCACCGCGATCGATCCCCACAAGGGCCATCTGCTGTTCGAGCGCTTTCTGAGCCGGCATCGTCATGAGCCGCCCGACATCGACGTCGACTTCGAGCACCAGCGGCGCGAAGACGTCATCCAGTACATCTACGAGAAATACGGCCGCGACCGCGCCGCCATTGCCGCGGTCGTCATCTGCTACCGCGCGCGCAGCGCATTGCGCGACGTGGGCAAGGCCCTGGACATCGACGAGCGCCTGGTCGACGAGTTCGCGAAGGACCACTACTGGTTCGACGACACCGTGCTCGGCGAGCAGTTGCGTGCCGCCGCCGCGCGCGTGGGCGTGGAGGAGGATGAACTCAAGCTGGTGCAGTGGATCGAGATGACGCAGCGCCTGCGGGGCTTTCCGCGCCACCTGAGCCAGCATGTCGGCGGCTTCGTGTTGACGCACACCAAGCTCACGCGGCTGGTGCCGGTCGAGAAGGCCTCGATGAAGGGCCGGTCGGTGATCCAGTGGGAGAAGGACGATCTCGAGGCCATCGGCATGCTCAAGGTCGATGTGCTGGCGCTCGGCATGCTCAGCGCGATCAAGCGGGGGCTCGACCACATGAACCGCTGGCGGGGCTGGAGCCGGGAAATGCACCAGATCCCGAGCGACGATCCCAAGGTGTTCGACATGATCTGCGACGCCGACACCGTGGGAGTCTTCCAGATCGAGAGCCGTGCCCAGATGTCGATGCTGCCGCGTCTGAAGCCGCGCACTTACGAAGACCTGGTGATCGAGGTCGCGATCGTGCGGCCCGGGCCGATCCAGGGCGGCATGGTGCACCCTTATCTCAAACAGCGTGAACGTGTCGCCAAGGGCCTGCCCATCTTCTACGAGAAGGACGAACTGCGGCCCGCGCTGGAACGTACCTTGGGCATCCCGATCTTCCAGGAACAGGTGATGCAGATCGCGATGATCGCGGCCCGGTTCACGGCCGACGAGGCCGATCAGTTGCGCCGCGCAATGGCGGCATGGAAGCGCAAGGGCGGGCTCGGCAAATTCCACCGCAAGCTGGTCGATGGCATGGTCCACCATGGCTACAAGGAGGAATTCGCCGAAGCCATCTTCAGACAGGTCATGGGCTTCGGCGACTACGGCTTCCCCGAAAGCCACGCCGCCAGCTTCGCGCTGCTGGTCACGGTCAGCAGCTGGCTCAAGTGCCACGAGCCCGCCTGCTTCCTCGCCGCCTTGCTCGACTCGCAGCCGATGGGCTTCTACAGCCCTTCGCAGCTGGTGCAGGACGCGCGCCGGCATGGCGTGGAGGTGCGACCGGTCGACGTGACCTGCAGCGAGATCGACACCACGCTCGAGCCGCGCGCGGCCGATGCGCCGCGCGTGCCGCCGGGCACCGACGCACGCTATGCCGAGCGCCTGGGTCACGACGATCAGCCTGCGGTCCGCCTGGGCCTGAACCGCATCGCGAGCCTCAGCAAGGGCGGCGCGAAGCGCCTGCTCGAGGCCCGCGCGCAGTCGCCCTTCACCAGCACCGAGGACCTCGCGCTGCGCGCCGAGCTCGACGGCAAGGACATGGCGGCGCTGGCCGCGGCCGATGCGCTGATCTCGCTGTCGGGCCATCGGCGCCAGCAGATGTGGGATGCGACGGCGCAGCGGCGCGCGCCGGGGCTGCTCAAGGGCGTGCCGATCCACGAGGAGGCGCTGGCGCTGCCCGCGGCGCCCGAGGGCGAGGAGATCGTCGGCGACTATGCGTCGATGCGCCTCACGCTGCGGCGCCATCCGCTCGCGCTGCTGCGCCCGCGGCTGGCGCGCATGAACCTGCTGAGCGCCGAGCAGCTGCGCGCCATGCCCAGCGGCCGCGTGGTGCGCGCCTGCGGCATCGTCAAGGGTCGGCAGCGGCCGCAGACCGCCAACGGCACCATCTTCGTCACGCTCGAGGACGAGACCGGCAACGTCAACGTGATCGTCTGGAACCACGTGATCGAGGCCTGGCGCGAGCCGCTGCTGAAATCGCACCTGCTCGCGGTGCAGGGCACCTGGCAGCGCGACGACGACAGCGGCGGCAAGGTGCAGCACCTGGTCGCCACCGGCTTCAAGGACCTGACGCCGCTGATGGGCCGGCTCGCGCAGAGCAACAGCAGCCGGGATTTCCACTGACGCGACGGCGGCATCCGCGCGCTCTGTCCGTCTCTGCAACCGATCGCAACCGTTCGTTCGAGTCCTCGCCTCATCCACCGGATTTCGCTAACCTGTTCCTCACCATGTCCGCACTCGCCCTCGATCCCATCGTCGACACGCCCATCGGCCCGCCGCCACCCGCGCCCGACGTGCCCGTGGTGCCGCCACCGCCCGTCATGCCGCCGGGGCCATTGCCCGAGGGCGATCCGCCGCCCGCGATGCCGCCGGTGACCGACCCCGGCTTTCCGCCGCCGGTGGAGGAACCACCGATGCAGACCGCGGTGTCGCTCGCGGCCTCGCTGGCCATCGCATCGGCGTCGGGCGGCGTGCCCTTCGGCAAGCTGCATGCGCGGCGCCTGCGCGAGATGTACCGCTCGGCCGGCTGGCCCTGCTGCGACGCGATCGAGGTCGAGCTGCTCGCGGGCGGATTCCTCGAGCGCGTGCGGTCGGCGCACGGCCACGAGACCCTGCGCGTGACCGATGCCGGCCTCGCGCGCATCGCCACCACGCTCACGATCAACCGAGCGGCGCTGTCGCCGCACGAGGCGCTGGTCGAACGCGTGGCGCGCGAGATGACGCGCGGCGGCCGCATCGCCTGGCGCGGCCTGAGCCTGCGCGCGAAGCTGCCGCCGGCGGAAGAGGGCGGCAAGGCGCGCTGGTGCATGGCCAGGCCCGATGTCTTCTCGATCCGCAACACCAGCGTCGAGGCCTATGCGCATCCGATCGTGCACGAGGTGAAGGTGAGCCGCGCCGACCTGCTGGGCGACCTGCGCAAGCCCGACAAGCGCGCGGCCTACCTCGACCTCGGCGGCGAGTGCTGGTACGTGCTGGGCAACGACGCGCGCGGCCGCTGCATCGCCACGCCCGAGGAGGTGCCGGCCGAATGCGGCGTGATGGTGCTCGAGGGCGAACGCCTCGTGGTCGCGCGTGCCGCGGTGCATCGCAGCTTCGAGCGGATTCCGTTCGCGGTGTGGCTGGCGCTCGCGAAGGCGCAGCCGATGGCGGGGTTCGATGAGGACGTGCAGGACCTGCTGGTGTGAGGCCTGCCGAGCCGGCGCGATGGTTGCCGGTTCAGTGGAGTGAAGCGCTCAGGCGGCGCAGCCCGTGGCGCGCGGAGATCGATGCCAGGTGCTCGTGATGGAACGGTGTCGTGAAGTGCGAGCGGACGACGCGGATTTCGCTCACGGCCCATGGAATGGGTGACATGGGCAGGCATGCGGCGCCTTCCGCATCGCGTGCGATGGTGACGTGCGGCTTCCACTTGAAAATCTCGGCTTGATCCACGAGGCCCGCCTGCCGGATGAGACAGTGGATCGTTTTCCGCAGCCGATGCAGCTCTCCATGCGCTGCTGGCTGCAGAACGGACACATCGTTGTTCCATGTGCAGGAATAGTCGAGCAGCAGTTCGAGCGAGCGCATCCGCACCTGTGACATGGCCTCGATCAGCCGCTCCGCGCAGCGCGCGTGCGAATGCTCATCGACGTAGCCGAGCGTGAGGTGGAGCCGATCGGCTGGTGGAAAGTAGCTGTTGTGGGGCCATAGCCATTGCTGGCGGTTCAGCTCGATCTCGAATTGCACCTGCTCATCGGGAAACAGGCCCACGAGCAGTTGAGGAGGTCCCGACGACACGATCAATCCACCTTCGGCCACCACTGCTGCGCCGTCGTCCGCAACACCCGCGCCGCCTGCGCCTTGATGTCGTGCGGATCGCCCTGTTCGTTGTGCCGCAGCACGCGAAACGGCCAGGTCGAGAGGCGCCCCGTGGCACGCAGACGCGGGGTGGGTCGCGGGGCGGGCTGCGTCTGCGTGGGGCGTGAGAAGAAGAGGATGCGCGCAGCGGCTGCGGGCGGATTGGCGGTGGTCATGCGGTCGCCTCGAAGTTGTTCTTGGAGACGAGGCATTCTAGAGAAATACTGTATGGACGTACAGTTAAAAGTCCTTCTCCGCAGCTTGCGCGGATGGGGAATTCCTATCGCGCGAACGCCCCGCGCCGCACCACGAAAAAGGGGCTCCGAAGAGCCCCGAAATCCCCACCATGAAACCCTCAGCCCAGCGGCAGGCGCAGGTAGTTGCCCTTCAGCGGCTGCTGCCCCGCACCCGGCTTGCTCCAGTCGCACACGCCGGCCGGGAAGATGGTCTTGAGCCGCGTCTCCTCGGCACCGCTGAAGGTCACCGTGTAGTCGGCCATCGCGACCGGCTTGAGCTGGCACTTGAGCACGTCGTTCACGAGCGGCGAGCCGGCCACGATGCGCGGCGTGCTGAAGCGCGGATAGACCACGTTGCACTTCGCGGCCGGGTCCTGCGACGCGGCTTCGTCGATGCGCGTGCCGGCCTTGTCCCAGCAGGCGTCGTTGGCGCCCGCGGGCTTGTTGCGCACCACCTTGTCGGTCGAGGCCGCGGCGCTGTCGGCCGCCATGTTGTCGAGCCACTTGTTCATCAGGTCGATCGATGCGGCGATGTAGTTCACGGCCGAGGTCGAGCCCAGCGTCCAGATGATCTGGTTGTCGCTGCGGCCGTTGGCGCGCTGCAGCCGCGCGCGGATGATCAGGTCCTGCAGCGTGTCGTGGATGTCGCCGGTTGCATCGGCATTGGCGCGCTGCGTGATGATCGGGATGTTCGCGAGGCCCGGGCCGGTGAAGCTGTTCTTGAAGCCGCCCGAGTAGGTGGCCTCGAGCGCGCCGGCATCGGCCTGCGCGCGCGCCGCCTGCACGTTGCCGTCGCGATCGTAGCCGCCGACCTTCTCGTTGAGGTCGAGGAACTCCTTCACCGTGATCGTGCCCTTGTTGAGCGCGGCCAGGCCGTACTGCACGCCGACGTTGTCGATCGGGCGCCGCGCCTCCTGCGTGCCGGGGCGCTTGCCCAGCAGGTTGACGTTGGTCTGGAACAGGTCGCAGCGCACGCCGTTCGGGTTGGTCGCGCGGTTGAACACGTTGGCCGCGTTGGTCGGCTCGAGGAAGCCGCAGCCCGCCGCGTTGTCGGACTTGATGATGCTCGCGAACGACAGGTCCCAGGCCACGCAGGTATTCGTGTTGAAGCCGTTGACCGCGTCCTGCTTGGCGGTGGTCCAGGTCGCCATGTCGAGCCTGTAGACGTTGTTGAGCAGCCGGCACTCCATGACCTCGGGCATCAGCGTCTCGGGGAACGAGACGATCGGCTGGATGCCGTCGAGCAGCCCCGGGTAGAGCTGCGCGATCAGGTACTGCTGGATCGCGCCGCCCGAGCCGCCGATGCCCGCGGTCCACTTCGGCACCTCGCCGAATTCCTCGATCACGTGTTCCTTGATCATCATCAGCGTCTCGCCCTGCAGGTGCGGGTTCGCGTGCTGGTTGTTCCACAGCTCGGTCGAGTTGACGAAGGCGAAGCCGCGCGACAGGTAGATGTCGCCGACCGCGTCGAGGATCGATTCGATCGGATGCACGCCCTGGTTGTATTGGGCCGAGCCGCAGCAGTCGAAGTAGGGCACCAGCTTCCTGTTCCAGCCCTTGCCGGGCTTCCAGGTGGCGGGCGCGTCCTTCGCCGGGTTGTCGAGCACCGCGAGGCGGTACACGCCGCGGTTGATGGTGCCCGACTCCACGCGCACGATGTAGGGCACGGTGACGCCGTCGTTGGTGGTGGTGTCGGCCAGGTCGGCCGGGCGCGTGCCGGTCGGGTCGGCCAGCGGCTTGAAGCTGCCGGCCTTGCTGCGGTAGTACCAGACCACCTGCGTGGTGGCCGAGCAGTTGGCGTCGAGCGCCACGCCCAGGCCGTTCTGCACCGTGCGGCATTCGTAGGGCGTGATGTGCGGGCCCGAGAGGATCGGGCCGGTGATCGGGTAGTTGACCAGCTTGAGCTCGGTGCGCTGCTCGGGCTTGTCGGCGTTGGTCACGACGATCAGGTTCTCCTTGCCGGTGGCCGAGGCCGGGTCTTCGGCGAGGCCCGTGACCAGGCCGCGCAGCGTGCGCGTGGCGGCATCGCGCGTGGTCAATTGCGCGCTCACGTCCTTGCCGTTGAGGCTCACGCGCACCTTGTCGGTGGCCACGCCCTCGGGCGCGCGCACCTCGAGCAGCGTGTCGCCGCCGCTCACCATCTCGGGCTTGGACGACAGCGTGCGCACGTCGAAGGCGGCCGGGGCGGGCGGCGGCGCGGGCGGGGGCGGCGCGACCGGCAGGAACACCGCGCCGCTGTCCGAGCTGCCGCCGCAACTGGCGAGCAGCGCGGCCGCGGCAATGGCCAGTGCCGCGACGGAGCCGGCGCGAAGGGCCGGCCACGGAGAAACCCGCTTGCGCGGTGCGTGGGGGATGGCGAACATGAGGTCTCCTGTGTTGGTGTCGATCTCCACAAAGATTAAGGAGCGGCACGCGGCACCACGGTCGTTGCGACGACAGATGAGGCGTGAATTGCTACAGGTAATCCCTGATACCCCGCAGCCCGCGGCCTGCCTCGAGGGCATGGTGCGGCGCTCCCGGTGGGCGGCCGGTCTTTCTTCTTCCGATCTCGAGCGCGTGCTGGGCGGCATGCAGGAGCGCCAGTACGCGCGCGGTGCCTGCATCGCGGGCGCGGGCCAGCTGGTCGAGCACTGGATGGCGCTGATCGACGGCTTCGCCAAGATGTCGGTGGCCTCCGAGGACGGCCGCGTGTCGACGCTCACGGGCGTGTCGGCGGGCGTGTGGTTCGGCGAGGGGTCGCTCTTCAAGCACGAGGCGCGCCGCTACGACGTGTTCGCGCTGCGGCCCACGCGCGTGGCGCTGATGCCGCGCCGCACCTTCGACTGGCTGCGCGAGACCAGCGTGCCCTTCAACCACTACCTGCAGGAACTGCTCAACGCGCGGCTGAGCCTGTTCATCGGCGCGCTCGCGCACGAGCGCCTGCTCGACACCGACGCGCGCGTGGCCAACTGCCTCGCGAGCCTGTTCAATCCCGAGCTCTATCCCGACGCGCCACGCCACCTGCAGGTGGGGCAGACCGAGATCGGCCTGCTCGCCAACGTCTCGCACCAGCGCGTGAACGTCGCGCTGCAGCGGTTGCAGGCGCTGGGGCTGATCCGGCTCGAGAAGCGCGGGCTCACCGTGCTCGATCTCACGGGCCTGGGCAACTACCGCGTGTCCTACGACGGTCCCGCGCTGGCCGAGGACGCGGCCTCGGCACGCCGCGCCTGAAGCGCTTCCGGCCGCGCCCGGCGCCTTGGCGGGCGCTGGAAATGAATTCTTTTTGCTACAGTCTGGCGATGAATTCCACGCCAGACGCCGCGGCAGCCTTTTCCGAGAACCTGGGCGAGGTGCTGCGGAAACACGGCGTGCAGGAGGCGCTGCGCCACCTCAACGCGGGCGTGCCGCACCGCTACACCGCGGTCTTCGTGCTCGACGGCGACCTGCTGCGCAACCTCTACATGGTCGACAAGCTCGGCGAGGCGCGCCCCGAGCAGCTCGCCGTGGTGCCGCTGGGCAGCAGCTTCTGCCAGTTCGTGCTGCGCGACGGTCGCCTGTGCACCGAGGATTCGCGCGAGGAGCGGCTGCTCGACGGCAGCCCCTACCAGGGCATGGTGATCGCCTACCACGGCGTGCCGCTGACCCATGGCGACGGCCGGCTGGCCGGCACGCTGTGCCACTTCGACCTGGTGCGCCAGAGCCTCAGCGAGGCGCAGTTCGAGCGGCTGCAGCAGGCCGCGCGCCTGCTGTCGGAGCACGTGCTGCGTGCCGCCTCGCCGCGGCTGCCCGATCAGCCCGGCGCGACCGCGTAGCTCTGGTAGGTGCCCTTCAGCGGCACCTGCCCGACACCCGGCCTGGTCCAGTCGCACACGCCGCTGGAGAACACGGTCCGCAGCCGGGCGAGCTGCGTGGGCGTGAGGGGCTGGGCGTAGTCCGACGCCAGCACCGGTTTCAGCTGGCACTTGTTGATGTCGTTCGTCAGCGGCGCGCCGGCCTGCTGGCGCGGCTCGCCGTGCAGCGGGTACATCGTGGCGCAGGTGCCGGTGGCGCCATAGGCCGGCGATTCCTCGTACTTGGTGCCGCTGCCGTCGAAGCAGGCATCCACCGCGGCCCGGGGCTTGTGCGCCACCACCTTGTCGGTGGTCAGCGGTGCCGGGTCGGCGGCGAGGCCGTCGAGCCACTGCGTCATCACGTCGAGCGACAGCGCGGCCAGCGGATAGCCGGTGCGCGGGCCGACCCAGATGACCTGGTTGTCGACGCGGCCGTTGGCGCGCTGCAGCCGTGCGCGCACCACCAGGTCGCGCTCGTGCGAATGGATGTCGCCCGAGGCGTCGTTGTAGGTGCGCGAATGCAGGATCGGCACGAAGGCCAGGCCGCCGCCGCCCGAGTTGACCAGGCCGCTCGCATAGGCGCGCTCGAGCGCAAGCGCATCGCCCACGGTGCGCTGCGGCACCGGCTTGCCGTCCTTGTCGTAGCCGCCGACCTTCTCGTTGAGCGTCACGAACTCCTCGGCACTGATCGCGCCCTTGTTGAAGGCCTCGAGCCCGTACTGCACGCCGACGTTGTCGAGCGGGCTGCGCGCGAAGCCGGTGATCGGGTCGCGGCCCATGATGTTGGTGCGCATGTCGGAGGTGGTGCAGCGCGCGCCGGTCGGGTTGTTGATCGGGTCGTAGACCTTCGAGACGTCCTTGAGCGCGCAGCCGGCCGCGTTGGTCGCGACGATGGTGTTGACGAAGCTCAGGTCCCAGGCGCGGCAGGTGCCGTTGGTGAAGCCGTCGACCGCCGTGCGCTTGGCATTGGTCCAGGTCGCGGTGTCGGCCTTGTAGACGTTCTCCAGCAGGCGGCAGTCGGCCACGTGCAGGCTGCCGTCGGGGAAGGTCAGCGAGGGCTGCAGACCGTCGAGCAGGCCCGGGTAGATCTGCGTGATCACCAGCTGCTGGATCGCGCCGCCCGAACCGCCCGAGCCGGCGGTCCAGCGCGGCACGCCGTAGGTCTCGATGAAGCGCTCCTTCAGCATCATCAGCGTCTCGCCCTGCAGCACCGCGTTGCCGCGCTGGCCGTTCACCAGCTCGGTCGAGATCATGTAGGCGAAGCCGCGCGACAGGTGCAGGTCGCTCAGCGCATCGGTGGCCTGGTTCACGCCCTGGTTGTACTGCGTGCCCGCGCCGCCGCCGAAGCTCACCACCAGCCGGCCGTTCCAGCCCGCGGCGGGCTTGTAGCCGGCGGGCACCACGGTCTCGGCCGTGGGGTCGTCGAGCAGCGCGATGCGGTAGATCGTGCGGCCCACCGTGCCCGAGTCCACGCGCACGATGTAGGGCACCGTCTTGCCCTCGATGGTCGTGGTCTGCGCCAGGTCGGACGGGCGCGCGAGCGGATCGGCCAGCGGCTTGAAGCTGCCGGCAGGCGTGCGATAGAAGTAGTCGTTGCGCCGCGTTGCCGAGCAGTTCGCATCGAGCGGCGTGCCCATGTTCGATTCGACCGTGCGGCATTCGTAGGGCGTGAGCAGCGCGCCCGCGAGGATCGGGCCGGTGTCGGGATGGTTGGTGAGCACCAGTTCGGCATTCGAGGACGCGCGGCCCTCGGCGCTCGCCTTCACCGCCAGCGTGTTCGCGCCCATGGCCAGGCCCTTGACCATGCCGCGCAGGTTGCCGTTCGCATCGCGCGCGAACTGGGCCGTCACCGGCTTGCCGTTCAGCGTGAGTTCCAGCCCCGAGGCCGTCGCGCCCGCGGGCGCCTTCACCTCGACCAGCGCATCGCCGCCGCTCACGAACTGCGGCTTGGACGACAGCACCGTGATCGAGGCCTGGTCGAGCGCCGCCGGCGCCGCGGGCGGCGGCGAGGCCGGCACGACGGGGATGAAGCCCCCGCCGCCGCCGCCGCCATCGCCGCCGCAGGCGGCCAGCAGCGCCGCGCAGGCGATACCGAGGGAAAGGATGCGTGCCGGCCGCGCAAGCGGCGGCGCGGTTCGGGTCGAACCGAGCGTTTGTCTCATGGTGTTCTTCTTTCGTGGGACGGATGATGTCGACGCGCACGGCCTGATCGAGCCCTCGCCGCACGGCGTCGGCTTCACTCTATGCAGCGCATGCGATCCCGTGTTCTCCGATCGCGCCAACTTCATTTGCCAATCGCGCCATGCACATGCCTCCTGCAGCGAGATCCGTTTCATTGAACTTCGCGGGCCGGCCCACCTTGCCGATCTCGTACGTCAGGGATTTCCTGGAGGGACTGCCGATCGATGCGCCCACCTTGCACGGCATGCTGCACCTGGCCACGATCTCGCCCACCTTGCTCGCGCAGCGGCACGGCCGCGTCACCGAGGAGCAGTTCGCCGAGCTGTTCCGCAGCGTGGCGCTGCACATGGACGACGAGATGCCCGGCCTCTATGCGCGGCCGCTGCGCTGCGGCACGCTCAAGGTGCTGAGCATCCTGATGCTCGACGCGCCCACCTTGCAGGTCGCCATCAAGCGATGGATGCAGTTCAACCGCGTGCTCGACGACGGCTCGGTGTTCACCCTGCACCGCGACGAACGCGAGGCCGTGATCCGCATCGATGCCTATCCGCGCCAGGCCCGCAGCGCGCGCCTGGTGCAGGAGCTGCACATGAAGCTGGTGCACGGCCTGTGCTCGTGGATCATCGGCGCGCGCATCGAACTCGAGCGCATCGACTTCGGCTTCGCGCGGCCCGACGATGCCGCCGACTACCTCTTCATGTTCCCCGGCCCCGCGCGCTTCGGGCAGCCCGTCACGGCCATGGTCTTCGACCCGAAGTACCTCGACCGGCCGGTGCGCCGCCGCTCCGGCCTCGAGCTGCGCGACCTGCTGCATCGCGCGCCGCTCGACTGGCTGTTCGTGCCGCCGAGCGCCGACAGCGCCGCGCATCGCGTGCGCGGCTGGCTGCAGGCACGGCTCGGCGAGGACTGCGACATCGCCCATGTGGCGGGTGCCTTCGGCCTGTCGGCGCGCACGCTCGTACGGCACCTGCAGGCCGAGGGCGCGACCTTCCAGGACATCAAGGACGCGCTGCGCCGCGACGTCGCCATCGAGCGGCTCACGCGCGGTTCCGAGCCGCTGATCGCCATCGCCTCGGACCTCGGCTTCTCGAGCGTGGCCGCCTTCCACCGCGCGTTCCGGCGCTGGACCGGCGGCACGCCGGGCGACTACCGCGAAGGCGGCGAAGCGATGGAACGCAGCTTCGCGCGCGAGGCGAGGCCCGCGAAACCGGCGGGCGCGTACCGCGAGGGCGCGGCGGCCTGAGCGCGCCGCGTCCCCTTCACGACTTCAGGGCGCGTAGGCCGCCGAGCGGCAGGGCGCGCCGCCGCAGACGTCGACCACCTTGCCGGTGCTGCGCAGGAACTCCGACTTCTGCTGCCGCGCGGCCGGCGTGGCGCGCGGATCCTCGTGCGGATCGCTGCCGGCCGTGGGCGCGAGGTTGTCCTGCGGCGGGGGCGGCAGCCGGCCCGGGCCGCTGTCCCACACCACCATCGCGGAACCGTCGTAGCCGCCGGCGCCCAGGTCCATGCACGAGAGCTGGAAGTAGGGCACCGCGTCGGGATGGCGGCCGCTGGCCGTGGCCGGGCAGTAGAGCCTGGCGCCGATGGTGCGCGCCTCGACCTCGGCCGACCACATCGTGACCTGGTGGTCGCCGAAGGCCACGTGCATCAGCACCTTGTGCGTCGGCGTGCCGGGCAGGGGCTTGTCGGTCATCGCCTGCGCATAGCCGCTGGCCTCGGCGCGGTCCCACAGCGTCTGCCACAGCGAGAAGATGAACTGCTGGTCGAGGCTGTCGGGGTAGGCCGCGTAGACCATGGTCGCGAACTCGGGGAAGTCCGCGCTGCGCTCGAGCAGCAGCGAGTAGTTCATGCCGGGCACGCCGAGCACGCCGCGGTGGATGTCCTGCGCCACGCTCATCAGCATGCCGCCGAGGATGCCGCCCTGGCTGTTGCCGTCGTAGAACAGCTCGCTGGTGTCGAGCACGCTGCGCGGCGTGGTGCCCATCTGGAAGGCCGCGTTGCTGCCGAAACCCTTGGCGCTTTGCATCGCGCGGCCCAGCATCAGCATGTTGAGCACGCCCTGCTGCGTGGTGTCGAAGGGCACGCGCGCGTTCGACAGGTCGAAGAAGCCGAACACCGACGGCACGATCTCGGTCTGCGAGAAGCCGTACCAGTTGGTCGCGCAGAACACGAAGTTGTGCTCGTTGCTCATGTCCTTCACGTTGCTGGCATTGACCTCGGTCGGCTTGCCGAACAGGCCGTGGCCGTACAGCGAGATGCGCGCGGGGTTGATGCTGCCGTCGGGGTTGAGCGCCGCGCGCGGGATGTTGCAGATGAAGGGCACGGTGAGCGTCGAGCGGCCGTCCCACACGGGGGTGTCGTAGACGCCGGGCGAGGCCGAGGCGTAGCGGAAGCTCTCCAGCGGCAGCGGCCGGTCGCCCAGGGTGTCGAAGGCCGCCTTGACGGCCGGCACCGACAGCGCGCCGCCGCCGAGGTAGGGCGCCACGGCGGCGATCACCGGCGTGATGTCGGCCGTGCCGGCCGTGGGAGCCGCCACGAAGCTCGGCACCGTGAGCGTGCCCTCGATGTGGCGCGCGATGCGTGCGTCCTGCGCGGGCGTCAGGTCCTGCACCGTCGTCACCTTGAAGCCGGGCGTGCCGTCGGTGAGTGCCGCGAAGCCGGCATCGCGGATCGCGAGCATGCGGCCCGTGATGCTGCGCTGCGAGCCCACGGTGAAGTCCCAGGCCAGGTAGAGCGGCTCGCGCGCCACGCCCGCGCGCTGCAGCGTCGAGAGGATGCTCTCCATGTGCGCTCGGCGATCGTTCACGAAGCCCAGCGCGCTCTCGTGGCGGTCGCGGTAGATGCGGAACGCGGGCCCGGCCTCGATGGTCTTGCCGGCGGCATCCTTCATGTTGCGCATCGCCACGATGTAGCGATGGCCCCACTCGAGGTTCTTCGCCACGCGGATATTGAGGCTCTGGCGGTCGGGCACGCTGACGTTGTTCTTGTCGGGCTCGACCCAGATCAGCTTGCGCTCGAGCGTGTCGGCATCGATCAGCACCACGGGCGCGTCGACCTTGAGCGAAGCCGAGAGATCGCCGATGCCCGGCGCGCCGGTGCGCGCGAGGTCCACGCCCGGCACGCGCGTCACGATCATCGCGCCCGGCGAGAAGCCGTCGTTGCGGTTCCATTCGGTGGTGTCGATCGGCTTGTTGCGCACCACCTCGCTGCGCGGCATCGAGGCCGTCTGCAGATTCAGCCGGCGGCCGGTGTCGGTGCTGGCGTCGGCCACCGTGTAGTAGTCGTTGGGAAACGGCAGCATGCAGTGCGCGGGATCGAGGAAGTCGCAGCGCTGCGCCGTGTCCGCCGTGCCGGCGGGCAACTGGGCATCGATGCTTGCGAGCATTGGCGGGTCGGACGGCGGATTGCCGGTGCCCGGTCCCGAGGCGGGCGGCAGGCCGGCGAAGCCGAGGCCCGATCCGCCGCTGCCGCCGCCGCAGCCGGCGAGCACCGCCGCGGCGGCCAGCAGCGCGGTGCCGGCCAGTGTGCGCCAGCGGGTCGGGTGGGGGAAGGGTGGGCGCGCAGGGGCCTGCGCGCGGTCGGGCATCGGCATGGGTGTTCGTCTCCGTCGTGTTGTTGGGATGCGGCTCGCGCACTCTACGGAGGCGTTGCCGCGCGCGCCATTGGCAAGGTGCCCTGCCGGGCTGTGCATCTGCACAAGGCGGCCGCGGTCAGTGCAGCGACGGATTGGCGCCGCGGCCCAGGCGGCGCTGGCGCAGCGCGAGGTACATCCGCGAGAGCCAGGCCATGTCGTCCAGCCGCGCGCCGAGCAGCGACTCGATGTGCGCGAGCCGGTGCAGCAGCGTGTTGCGGTGGATGCCGAGCGCGGCCGCGGTCGCCTTGTGGTTCTGCCGGTGGTCGAAGTAGCTCTCGAGCGTCTCGAGCAGCGGCGGCTCGGCCGCGAGGGCCGCGATCATCTCGTTGCACAGCGCCGAGACCTCGGAGGACTGGCGCATCAGCGTGTCGAGCGCGAATTCGGAATAGCAGAAGCTGGCGTCGTTGCGGCGCAGGCGCTGCCCCATCTCGATCGCGGCCAGCGCCTGCTCGGCACTGCCGCGCCAGCCCGCGGCGCCCTGCGACGGCAGCCCCAGGCCCGCCGCCTCGATGCTCGGGCGCAGCCGCATCGCCTGCTCGATGCTCGCGAGCAGCCGGCGCTCGCGCGCATCGGCCGCTTCGCCGGCCGGCGCCGGCAGCCAGGCCACCCAGTGGCCGCGATGCAGCGCCAGCGCGACCGGTCCCAGGTCTTCGCGCACCGCCGCGGCCACCGCCTCCAGCACCCGCTCGCCGGCCTCGGGCGTGGTCGGTTCGAGCGGCATCGGCCGCAGCGCCAGCGCCACGTGCGGCTGGTCGGCCTGGATGCCCAGCGCCTGCGCCGCGTCGTCGAAGGCGCCGACCCAGGTCGGATCGAACACCGCCGCCGCCAGCCGGGCCTGCATCTGCGCCTTCCAGCGCATCTCGCGCGTGTGCTCGGCCAGGTAGGCATCGCTCACCGTGCGGCTCAGCAGGTCGCTGTAGTACAGCAGGAAGGGCGAGACGCGGAACAGCACCTCGTCGCACAGCGCGGGATGCGGCCGCACGTGCGCGAGCAGCGCGTCCATGTAGACGCGCGTGCCGGTGCGGTAGGCCTGCAGCAGCGCCGACAGCGAGAGCGCCTGTGCGTGGCGGCGCTGGCTGAAGCGGCCGATCCATTGCAGGTCGTCGTCGTGCGGCTTGTCGCGGATCAGCAGCGCGTCGTACCAGAGTTCCGCGTTGCGCAGGCCGACGCGGTAGACGTCATGCGCGAGCGCCTGGCCGAGCGCGCCGTATTCGGGAATGCTGCCGCGCAGCGTGTCGAGCATGCGCGTCGAGAGGTTCGGGCTGTCGCGGCGCAGTTCGCGGACCAGTCCGCGCAGCCCGAGCGACAGCGGTTCCATCGCGGGCAGGCTCATGCGCTCGGGCGTGGGCGAGTTTTCCATGCGGGATTCGTCTCCATCTCTTCGTGCCGTGCCGCTCGTATGGCGGCTGGCCGCCAGTGTCGGGCGGGGAGGAGAGCGGGCGCAAGAGTGCTTGCCAGAAGCACGACGGGCCGCGTTGCGCGGCCCGGGGTCAGGGGTGTGGAGCGGGTGAAGGGAATCGAACCCTCGTATGAAGCTTGGGAAGCTGCCGTTCTACCATTGAACTACACCCGCGTGGGGGCGGATTCTAGCGGATCGACTCAGAGCCCCAGCGTGCGTCGGAAATTGCGAAGCGGCGAGGTCAGCTTCCAGCTCTTGGAGGAGACCATTCCATGGATCTCCGAACGCAGGGCGTCCCGTTCGGCCGCTGCCTTGTCGCGGTCCGCCAAGACCTTGTTGCGCTCCTCCGTGAGTCGATGGCATTCGGCCAGCGCCGCGTCCCGCGCCTGTTCCGCCTCCCCCAATCGCTTGTGGAGTCGCTCGAATTGCGCTTCGGACCGGGCATCCTGCTCGGCAAAGATGCGATCGTTCTTCTGGGCAATGGCGGGGATGAGCGCGAGCCGCTGCGCGAGGTCCGCCTTGTCGAAGCCGCACACGAGGTCCGTGAACTTGTGGCTCTCGTAGACGTGGGCGTAGAAGGCCTTGGTGCTTTGCGAGTCGTCCGACAGGTCGGCGATCAGATCGGGGCCGATCGCGTAGGCAAAAGGAAAAATCTTCAGCAGCCTCTTGCGGAACTCTGGCAGGGCGATGCCGCGCCAGAGATTCAACGCGACATGGTTCATTTCCATGAACACGCGCGGACGAAACCTGGCGAGTGCCTCGCTGGCACCCTCGAGAACGTCGAGTTCGAAGCCCTCGACATCGATCTTGAGCATGTCGATGCGGTCGAGGCCGAGCTGCGGCAGGGCATCGTCGAGGCGCAGGACCTGTGCCTTGGCCTCGCTGTGGTGGTCGGCCTTGACGACGTAATGATCGTCCGAGACGAAGAAGCCCGACAGGTCGTTCGGGTTGCCCTGCATCACGACCTCGCCCGGCTCCTTGCCGAGGGCGAAGTTGTGCGTGGAGACATGGCCGAGCGCCGCGAGCCGGACGTTCGCGGCCAGCAACTCGTAGGTCGCGGGGACCGGCTCCACCGCGGCGATGCGCCCGGCGGGGCACATCTGCGCCAGGGCCAGGCTGGTGATGCCGATGTTCGCGCCGATGTCGATGACGCGTGAATCGGGGTCGATCAGTGCCTCCATGATCGCGACCGTCTGGGGTTCGAAGCGGCTGCCGATCCGGGCGCCATAGTCGAGATCGGTCACCACGTCGTAGGTGTTCTGGCGAATCGTGATTTGCTTCGTTGTGGCGTTCATCGCGGTGAATGATTGAATCGAGAGGAAGACTTGCGGTGCGTCTTCGCTCGCCTCGATCTCGGCGGCTCCGTGCCTCTGACCGTCGAAATCGTGACTGTTTTTCTTGTGGCTCCCTGGTCTGCCGATGGTGCCATAGCCGATTGAAGATCCCGCTATGGCCGCAGGAGTCCGGCAACCGCTCGAGCGGCTGGCGATGCATCCTGCTCCAGGTTCCGCACCAGACTCTCCCGATCCGCCTCGGTGCGCTGCTGGGAAAGAAATCGCTTGCCGGTCAAGGCCTGGATCTCGATCTCGAAGCCCACGAGCCGCCGTGCCGTCTCGCCGAGGAATTCGGGCGATGCGTCCTCCACCGACCAGGGCTGCGGCCGTCCCGCTTCCTGCGACGCGGTCAACGCCGCAAGGTGGGCGCGCATCCAGTCGGCGTCGTCGATGAATCGCAGCCGCCCTTGCGCCTGCACCGCCACGTAGTTCCAGCTCGGCGCATTGCGGCCGCTGCGCTGTCCGTTGACGTACCAGCGCGGAGAAATGTAGGCGTTGGGGCTCTGGAAGACGGCGGTGACCTCGGTCTCTCCCGGGTCCTGCGTCCACAGCGAATGGCTTCGCGCCACGTGGCCCGACAGCAGGCCATGCGCGCCGCGGTCCGAGAGGTGCAGGGGCAGCAGGTTCGCGTCCATCTTCCCCGAGCGGGCGACGACGACGGTGGCGAGCGGGTAGTCGCGCATGAGCCGGTGCAGCTCCTCGCGCTCGGTCATGGCGAACAGCGGTTGAACGTGCATGGGTCGTGCTACTTCGCGCCGCTGACCAGCGTCTGCACCGTCGCGCGCGAAATCGCTGCGATGTGCGCATCGATCGCCGCCACCACCGGCTGGAATTCGGCCTTGCTCAACTGGTTGAAGTCCTTCGGTTCCGCGAAGTCCTTGAGCTGCCGCACGCGGCCTTCCTGCAAGGTCTTCAAGGGCTCGTAGGCCGAGAGCTCGAGCGGCGGGGCGAGGGCGAAGACCTTGGCCTCCATCGCGGGCACGGCGAAGTAGCGCGTCGAACCGAGCATGCTGCGCGTGAAGAGTCCCGAATTGGCCATGTGGCTTTCGGCGCAGGGGCCGCCGCTGCACTCCATGCGCGTCAGGGTGCGCTTGCCCTCGACGACGACGACCGCCGCGATCTGCTGTTCCTTGAGTTTCTGCGTTGCCCAGGCCTGGGCCGGATTGGCGCGCCAGCCGTCGTTCTGCGAGACGGCGAGCGCATTGACGCTGGTGGTGGCGTAGTTCGTGAGCCGCACGACCTGGAAGCCGGCTCGCTCGAGGTCGGCAGTGAAGATGTCGTAGGTCCGCGACGTGGGGTTCCACGGAAACTGGTGGCTCGTCGCGAAGTTGGTGAAGACGGTGGTGCCCACGTGCATGTGCTGCGCGGGCGCCGGCATGTTGACGAGCAGGCCGACCTTCGCGCCCTTGGGCAGCTTGCCGGCATCGGGTGGAACGGGGGGCGCGGTGGTGCAGCCCACGAGCGCGGTGGCAAGCATGGCCAGGGCCAGAAGCCGTTTCAGCATCGGTTGTCTCCTCGTGTTCTTCTTGTGGCGAATGCGCCCGGATGCGGGCACGCGCGATTCTGCGGGGACGTTGCGCGCGAGGGCAAGCCGCAGCTGTCGTGGGCGGCACAATCGAGGGCTTTGCTACAGGAGATGGCGTGAGCCGACCGGAGATCTTTTCGCATGCGGCCCTCGCCGGCCCGCGCAAGTGGCGCTGGCTGCTGGCCCTCACGATGCTCGCGGTGCTCGTGCTGAGCCTGCTGCCCCAGAACGTGCCGATGCCGACCACCGGTTGGGACAAGTCCAACCACCTGCTGGCCTTCGCGACGCTCGGCGGCCTGGGCTGCTGGTCATGGCCCGGGCGACTGCGTCTCGTGTTGCCGGCGCTGCTGGCCTATGGCGGATTGATCGAGGTGCTGCAGTCGTTCACGCCCGATCGCTCGGCGGAGTTCGAGGACCTGCTGGCGGACGCGATCGGGCTGCTGGTCGGCGCGGCCGTCGCCGCCTTCCTGGCGAAATGGCAACAGCGGATCTGAGGCCAAAAAAACACCCGCCGAAGCGGGTGAGGTGAGCATGTAGCTCAGGGGGAGGGAGGATTCGAGCGAAGTTTCCGATGAAAACAAAAGTTTAACGTCGGTACTTTCCCTGCCCTCATGCCGGGCACGATTCCGTGAACGATTCCCTCGTGTCTACGCCCGCGTGGCGCATGAGACTACAGACCGCCGCCGCCCGGCGGCCAAGGATGGCTCCATCGCATCACATCCGAAAGGAGCTTCCCATGATGTTCGACTTCCTTCGTTCGAGCCCGACCGCCTACCTGAAGCGCGCAGCGACGCTGCTCGAGGAGGCGCAGATGGCGCGCATCGAGCACCAGGCCGCGGCCGAGCACCACAGCGCGCTGGCGCGCATGTACGCCGAGCGGGTGCGGCGCCTCGAGAGCGAGCTCTACCGGCCGCAGCCCTCCAGCGGCGCGGATGCGCCCAAGGTGTCCGAGGAGCGCCCGCAACCTCAGCTCTACTCGCTCGATGCCGGCCGGCGTGCCGGTGCGACCTCGGCGAGCTGACACTGCCCGCAGAAAGAAGACAAAACGGCCGCTGATGCGGCCGTTTTTCTTTGGGGCGGAAACGTCTTCAGTTGCGCGCGGCCGCCGCCGCGTTCGCGGCCTCGATGGTGCGCCGGCGCAGCGGCGCCAGTACCAGCTTGGCCGCGATGCCCGAGGCGATCGACACCACCGCGACCAGCAGGAACACGCGGTCCCAGTTGCCGCCCGCGGCCAGCACGGTGCCCAGCGGCACGAACAGCGAGGCGGTGCCCTTGGCCGTGTACATGGTGCCGGCGTTGCCGGCGGCGTTCTTGATGCCGAAGGTGTCGGCCACCAGCGCCGGGAAGATCGAGTAGATCTCGCCCCAGAACAGGAACACCAGCGCCGCGAAGGTCATGAAGGCCACCGGCTCGTGGCCGTACTGGCGCAGGCCCAGCAGGGCCAGGCCCTCGCCGATGAAGACGATCAGCATGGTGTTCTCGCGGCCGATCTTGTCCGACACGAAGCCGCACAGCGGCCGCGTGAAGCCGTTGGCCAGGTTGTCGATGGCCAGCGTCATGGTCAGCAGGGGCATCGACAGGCCGAGGAAGTGCATCGGCATCTTGTCGATGTGGTAGTCCTTGGCGATCGGGCCGATCTCGGCCGTGGCCATCAGGCCGCCCGCGGCCACCAGCACGAACAGCAGGTAGGTGAGCCAGAAGACCGGGGTCTTGACCATCGCGGCCGGCGTGTAGTCGACCTTGGTCATCACCAGGCGGGTCTGCGCGATCACGCCGCTGGGTACGAAGGGCTTCACCATGAACATCGACATCACGAAGATGCAGGCGCCCTGCAGGATGCCGAAGTACAGGAAGGTGTGCTCGTAGCCCGAGGTCTGGATCATGTTGGCGATCGGGATCACGGTGATCGCCGCGCCGGCGCCGAAGCCCGCGGCCGTGAGGCCCGCGGCCAGGCCGCGGCGGTCGGGGAACCACTTGAGCGCGTTGCCCACGCAGGTGCCGTAGACGCAGCCGGCGCCGATGCCCGAGATCACGGCCGCGGCGTAGAGCACCGGCAGGCTGTCGGCGTAGGCGTTGATGATCCAGCCGCAGGCCGCGAGGATCGCGCCGCCGGCGATCACCGGCCGCGGGCCGAAGCGGTCGACCAGCCAGCCTTCGATCGGCACCAGCCAGGTCTCGACCACGACGAAGACCGAGAACGCGATCTGGATCGCGGCCAGCCCCCAGTGGTGCTTGGCCTCCATCGGTGCGACGAACAGGGTCCAGCCGTACTGGACGTTGGCGATCATCGCCATGCAGACGATGCCCAGCGAGAGCTGGATCCAGCGCGTCGAGGGTTTGCGGGTGGTGGAGGAAGCCGAGGCGGAGCGCGGCGCGCTGCTGCTCTCCACGGCGATGGGCGAGGGAGTGGTCATGACGAACCTGTCCTTTGTCTCTGGGCGAGTCTGTAGTTATGGAAGGTGCTCGGAGCCTTCGCATGGATGGCTTCCGAAACGGTTTCCACTGTCGGAGCGTTCGCCTCAAAAACTCTTGACGCGCGTCAATTTCATGCCGATGGCGGCATGCTCGTTGTCCCTTATTCGCTGTCGTGAATGGATGGCCGCGCGGGCCCGCATGCACCGTGCCTCAGCGCAGGAACACGTGCTGCATGAACTGCTGGATCGGGTACTGCACCACCGTCTGCACGCGCGCCGGCAGCTCGAGCGGACGCATCAGCATCTTGAGCGTGGCGCCCGGGCTCAGGTGGGTGCGGATGGTGCGGTTCATGGTGGCGCCGAGGCCGCGCACGTAGGCGGCATCGTCGGCACGCTCGGGCGAGCGCGCGCGCACCACGTGGCGGATCGCGCAGTCGGCGTCCTCGCTCTTGAGTTCCAGCGTGCGCCGGCCGATGGTGCCGAGCACGCGGAAGCGGCCCAGCCCTTCCTGCTCGCGGTAGCGGCGGAAGAAGCGATAGAAGTGCTTGTAGTGGTTGACCTCGTCGGTCGCGATGCGGGTCGCGAGGTCGTGCAGCACGGGCTCGTCGGTGCTGCGCGCCATGGCCTTGTAGTAGGTGGCGGTGCCGGTCTCGACCACGCAGCGCGCGCTCATCTCGAGGCCGCGCGTGGGCGCCAGCAGCTCGACCTTGCAGTAGGTGGCGTACTCCTCGAGGAAGCCGCGGTAGGCCTGCTCCCAGGGAAACTCGGGCCAGACGTACTCGACGTAGGCGCGCAGCGCCTTGCCGTGCTGCAGTTCCTCCTGCTCCCACTGGGTGCTGAGCCAGGCGGTGACTTCCTCATCGCCACGAAAGAAATCGACCAGGTTGTGGGTGTAGAGGTCGGAACCGCTTTCGATGAAGGAGGCGGCGGCCACCAGGTAGAAGAGGTTCTCGTCGCTGCGCACCCTGTCGAGCGCGATGCGCGAGAAGTCGAGGTCTTCGATCGTCCAGTGCGCTTCCGCCTCGTGGCTTGCCATGCGTGTTCCTTGATTCATGTCCAGATGAATAGGAGGGGGCCGGCCGGTTTTGGTTCTCGTCGGTCCCCGGGTTCGCGTCAGGGCACATATTAGCCCCGCGCCAGGGAGCGTGCAGCGGGAGATTGCATCCGGACGGGCCGCCCGGCGGGCGCCAAACCTATAATCGATTGTTCAAGCAAATCAAGCAGTTAGGCCGGTTCGCCGCAGTGGGTTCGACATGAGGGTCGCCATCGCCGCGCCGCCCTCGACAGAAGACGAATCCAAAGATGAGCCAGCCCACATTCACTGTCGCGGACATCCGCAAGACCTTTCTCGATTTCTTCGCCTCCAAGGGCCACACGGTGGTGGCCTCGAGCCCGCTGGTGCCGGGCAACGACCCGACGCTGATGTTCACCAACTCGGGCATGGTGCAGTTCAAGGACGTGTTCCTCGGCGAAGACAAGCGCCCCTACGTGCGCGCCGCCTCGGTCCAGGCCTGCCTGCGCGCCGGCGGCAAGCACAACGACCTCGAGAACGTGGGCTACACCGCGCGCCACCACACCTTCTTCGAGATGCTGGGCAACTGGAGCTTCGGCGACTACTTCAAGCGCGAATCGCTGCACTGGGGCTGGGAGCTGCTCACGCAGGTCTTCAAGCTGCCGCCCGAGCGCCTGCTGGCCACGGTCTACCACGAGGACGACGAGGCCTTCGACATCTGGACCAAGGAGATCGGCCTGCCGCCCGAGCGCGTGATCCGCATCGGCGACAACAAGGGCGGCAAGTACAAGTCCGACAACTTCTGGATGATGGCCGACACCGGCCCCTGCGGCCCGTGCTCCGAGATCTTCTACGACCACGGCCCGCACATCCCCGGCGGCCCCCCGGGCAGCCCGGAGGAAGACGGCGACCGCTTCATCGAGATCTGGAACCACGTGTTCATGCAGTTCGACATGCAGGACGACGGCAGCGTCGTCAAGCTGCCTGCGCCCTGCGTCGACACCGGCATGGGCCTGGAACGCCTGGCGGCGATCCTGCAGCACGTGCACAGCAACTACGAGATCGACATCTTCGACGCGCTGATCAAGGCCGCCGCGCGCGAGACCGGCGAGAAGGACCTCGCGAACAACTCGCTCAAGGTGATCGCCGACCACATCCGCGCCACCGCCTTCCTGGTGGCCGACGGCGTGATCCCCTCGAACGAAGGCCGCGGCTACGTGCAGCGGCGCATCATCCGCCGCGCGATCCGCCATGGCTACAAGCTGGGGCAGAAGAAGCCGTTCTTCCACAAGCTGGTGCCCGACCTGGCGCGCCTGATGGGCGAGGCCTATCCGAAGCTGGTGGCCGACGAGAAGCAGATCACCGACACGCTCAAGGCCGAGGAAGAGCGCTTCTTCGAGACGCTGGCGATCGGCATGGAAATCCTCGACACGGCGCTGGCCGGCGGCGTGAAGACCCTGCCGGGCGACGTGGCCTTCAAGCTGCACGACACCTACGGCTTCCCGCTCGACCTGACGCAGGACGTCTGCCGCGAGCGCGACGTGCAGGTCGACGAGGCCGGCTTCAACGAAGCGATGCGGCGCCAGAAGGAAGCCGGCCGCGCGGGCGGCAAGTTCAAGATGGAGCGCGCGGTCGAGTACAGCGGCGCGGGCAACGTCTTCACCGGCTACGAACACCTCGAGGAAGCGGCCAAGGTGCTGGCGCTGTACCTCGAAGGCTCGGCCGTGCAGGAACTCAAGGAAGGCCAGAGCGGCATCGTGGTGCTAGACACCACCCCGTTCTACGCCGAGAGCGGCGGCCAGGTCGGCGACCAGGGCTTCATCTCGGCCGAGGGCGTGCAGTTCGGCGTCGAGGACACGCTCAAGATCAAGGCCGACGTCTATGGCCACCACGGCACGCAGACCCAGGGCACGCTCAAGGTCGGCGACAGCGTCAAGGCCGCGGTCGACGGCGCGCGCCGCGCCGCCACCATGCGCAACCACTCGGTCACCCACCTGATGCACAAGGCGCTGCGCGAGGTGCTCGGCGGCCACGTGCAGCAGAAGGGCTCGCTGGTCGATGCCGACAAGACGCGCTTCGACTTCGCGCACAACGCACCGGTCACGCGCGAGCAGATCCTCGAGATCGAGCAGCGCGTGAATGCCGAGATCCTCGCCAACGCCGCCACGCAGGCGCGCGTGATGGACATGGAATCGGCCCAGAAGACCGGCGCGATGATGCTGTTCGGCGAGAAGTACGGCGAGACCGTGCGCGTGCTCGACATCGGCTCGAGCCGCGAACTCTGCGGCGGCACGCACGTGGCGCGCACCGGCGACATCGGCCTGTTCAAGATCGTGAGCGAAGGCGGCGTGGCCGCCGGCGTGCGCCGCGTCGAGGCCATCACCGGCGCCAATGCGCTGGCCTATCTGCAGGACCTCGAATCCACCGTGCACAGCGCGGCCGCCACGCTCAAGGCGCCGGCCGCCGAGCTGCAGGGCCGCCTGGCCCAGGTGCTCGACCAGGTCAAGGCGCTCGAGCGCGAAGTCGGCTCGCTCAAGGGCAAGCTTGCTTCCTCCAAGGGCGACGAGCTGCTGGCGCAGGCCATCGAGGTCAAGGGCGTGAAGGTGCTGGCCGCCAAGCTCGACGGCGCCGATGCCAAGACGCTGCGCGACACCATGGACAAGCTCAAGGACAAGCTCAAGAGCGCCGCCATCGTGCTGGCCGCGGTCGACGGCGCCAAGGTGCAGCTCGCGGCCGGCGTCACGGCCGACGCGATGGGCAAGGTCAAGGCCGGCGAGCTCGTCAACTTCGTGGCCCAGCAGGTGGGCGGCAAGGGCGGCGGCAAGCCCGACCTGGCGATGGCCGGCGGCACCGATGCCGCCGCGCTGCCCGCGGCGCTGCAGTCGGTGCAGGCCTGGGTGAGCGAACGCCTCTGATCCCGCGGAAACCGTCGCGATGACCGACACGGTGCCCGGCGAAGTCCTCGTGATGGGCGCGGGCACCATCGGCTGCTTCGTCGGCGGCAGCCTCGCGGCGGCCGGCGTGCCGGTCACCTTCGTCGGGCGTGCGCGCGTGCTGCAGGCGCTGGCCGCGCGGGGCCTGGCGCTGACCGATCTCGAGGGCCGCAAGCACCATCTGCCGGCCGCCGGCCTGCACCTGGTCGACCGGGTCCCCGGCGGCATCAAGCCCGCGCTGGTGCTGCTTGCCGTGAAGAGCGGTGCCACCGCCGAGGCCGCGGCCGAGCTGGCCTTCTCGCTGCCGGCGGGCACGCTGGTGGTCTCGCTGCAGAACGGGGTCTCGAATGCGGCGGTCGCGTCCGAGGCCGGCCCCACGCTCAACGTGGTGCCGGCGATGGTGCCCTACAACGTCGCCGAGCTCGGCCCCGGTGCCTTCCATCGCGGCACGCCGGGCCGGCTCGCGGCGCGCGACGACGAGGCGCTGCGGCCCTGGCTGCCGGTGTTCGAGCGCGCCGGCGTGCCGCTCGACCTGCACGCCGACCTGCGGCCGATCCAGTGGGGCAAGCTGCTGATCAACCTCAACAACCCGGTCAATGCGCTGTCGGGCCTGCCGCTGCGAGAGCAGCTGATGCAGCGCGGCTACCGGCGCTGCTTCGCGGCGCTCATGGACGAGGGCCTGCGCGTGCTGCGCCAGGCCGGCATCGCGCCGGCCCAGGTCACGGCCGTGCCGCCGCGCCGGCTGCCGGGCCTGCTGCGGCTGCCCGACTGGCTGTTCCGCATCGTCGCCGCGCGCATGCTGCGCATCGACGCCAAGGCGCGCTCGAGCATGGCCGACGACCTCGCGCTCGGCCGGCGCACCGAGATCGATGCGCTCAGCGGCGAGATCGTGCGGCTGGCCGAGGCCTGCGGCCTGGAGGCGCCGCGCAACGCGCGCATGGTCGAGCTGCTCGAGGCCTGGCCCGCGGCGCGGCAGCGCTTCTCGGCACGGCAGTTGCAAGACGCTTTGAAGCTGTAAGTCGGCCGCTGTACCCTCGCGGCATGCCGGCTTCGGCAGCGGGAGGTCTTCGATGCGGATCCTGGTCCTGGGCAGCGGTGTCATCGGCACCTCGGTGGCGTATTACCTGGCGCGCGACGGCCACGAGGTGACGGTGCTCGAGCGCCAGCCGGCGCCCGCGCTCGAAACCAGCTTCGCCAACGCGGGCGAGGTCTCGCCCGGCTATTCGGCGCCCTGGGCCGGGCCCGGCGTGCCGCGGAAGGCCGTCAAGTGGATGCTGATGCAGCACAGCCCGCTGGTCATCAAGCCGATGCTCGACCCGGCCATGTGGCGCTGGGGGCTCGCGATGCTGCGCAACTGCACGCAGGCGCGCTACGAGCTCAACAAGGCGCGCATGGTGCGGCTGGCCGAATACAGCCGCGACTGCCTGAAGGCGCTGCGCGCCGACACCGGCATCGCCTACGACGAGCGCATGCAGGGCACGCTGCAGCTGTTTCGCAGCCAGCAGCAGCTCGACGGCAGCGCCAAGGACGTCGAGGTGCTGAAGGCCTCCGGCGTGCCCTACCAGTTGCTCGACCGCGAGGGCTGCGTGCAATACGAGCCCGCGCTGGCCGCGGTGCGCGAGAAGTTCGTCGGCGGCCTGCGGCTGCCGGGCGACGAGACCGGCGACTGCTTCAAGTTCACGCAGGCGCTCGCGGTGCTGGCCGAGAGCCATGGCGCCAGCTTCCGCTTCGGCGTGAACATCGAGGCCATCGAGCACGACGGCGGCGGCGTGACCGCGGTGCGCACCGATGCCGGTCGCTTCGTCGCCGACCGCTACGTGCTCGCGCTCGGCAGCTACTCGCCCGCGCTCGCCAGGCCGCTGGGCATCGACCTGCCGGTGTACCCGGTCAAGGGCTTCTCGATCACGGTGCCGATCGCCGACCCGGCGGGCGCGCCCGAATCCACCGTGATGGACGAGACCTTCAAGGTCGCCGTCACCCGGCTCGGCGAGCGCATCCGCGTCGGCGGCACGGCCCAGCTCTCGGGCTTCGACCTGCGCCTCGATGCCGGCCGGCGCGACACGCTCGAGCACGTGGTGACCGATCTCTTTCCGCGCGGCGGCGACGTGGGCACGGCCAGCTTCTGGACCGGCCTGCGCCCGATGACGCCCGACGGCACGCCCGTGATCGGCGCCTGCCGCATCCCGAACCTGCTGCTGAGCACGGGCCACGGCACGCTGGGCTGGACCATGGCGGCCGGCACCGGCCGCGTGATGGCCGACCTGGTCGGCGGGCGTGTGCCCGCGATCGACATGGAAGGGCTGACGGTCGCGCGCTACGGCGGCTGAGCAGCGCTGCTTCGACGCCAGGGCAGGGCGGTTCCGAGAGGAGCCGCCCTGTTTTTGCATGCGCAAAGTCGACTAGGGTTTCTACCTAGATATGAAGTTGTCCTGATCGTTATCCTTCGTGGCGTTCCATTAATAAATCGTTGTTTCATTAGTAAAACAAACAGCGATCCACCCGGACCCACGAATCCATGCCCCTCACTCGCCGCCACGCCCTTGCCGCCGCCGTCTGCGCGGCCGCCGCCAGCGCCACCGGGTCCGCCTGGGCCGACGCCTATCCGGCCAAGCCGATCACGCTGGTGGTCGCCTACCCGGCCGGCGGCGACACCGACGCGCTCGCGCGGCTGTTCGCCGAGAAGCTCGCCACGCGCGTCGGCCAGCCGGTGCTGGTCGACAACCGGCCCGGCGCCAGCGGCATCATCGGCAGCGCCTTCGTGTCGAAGGCCGCGCCCGACGGCTACACGCTGCTGCTCGCGCCCAGCACCTTCTCGATCGCGCAGCTGGTGCTCAAGACCGGCGGCACCTCGGGCTACGACGTGCTCGCGGGCTTCACGCCGATCGTGCAGACCGGCAGCCAGCCGCTGTTCCTGGTGGCCGGCGCCGGCAGCGGCTTCGCGAGCCTGAAGGACGCGGTGGCCGCGGCCAAGCCCGGCAAACCGCTCGGCTACGCGAGCCCGGGCAGCGGCTCGCCGATGCACATCCTCGGCGAGATGTTCGCGCGCGCCTCGGGCGCCAGCCTCGCGCACGTGCCCTACAAGGGCGTGGCGCCGGCGGTCAACGATGTGCTCGGCGGCCACGTGCCCGTCACCTTCATCACGCTGGGCCCGGTGGCGCCGTACTTCGCCAACGGCAAGCTGCGCGCGCTGGCCGTGGCCTCGGCCCAGCGCACGCCGCTCGCGCCCAACGTGCCCACGCTGGCCGAGCAGGGCTACAAGGACGTCGAGGTGACGGCCTGGAACGGCCTCTGGGGCCCGCGCAACCTGCCGCCGGAGATCGTGAAGACGCTCAACGGCCACTTCAACGAGATCCTGAAGATGCCCGAGATCGTCTCGCGCATGGCCGTGCTCGGCACCACGCCCGTGGGCGGCGAGGCCGAGGTGCTCGGCAAGACCAATGCCGCCGACTACGCGCGCTTCGGCAAGGTCATCAAGGAGCTCGGCATCCAGGCCGACTGAACCCGCCATGACCGAACTCAAGACCACCGCCGATCCCGCCAGCCTGCAGGCGCTGCTGGCCGAACTGCCGGCCAACCTGCTGGCCGGCCGCCGCGTGCTCGTCACCGGCGGCGCGCGCGGCCTCGGCCTCGCGTTCGCGCAATGCATCGCCGCGGCCGGTGCCGGCGTGGTGCTGGCCGACATCCTCGGCGAGCAGGCCGAAAGCGAAGCGAAGGCGCTGCGCGACGCCGGCCGCCAGGCGCATGCGCTGGCCATCGACCTCGCGGACCCCGCCTCGATCGAGGCCGGCGCCGCCGAGGCGATCCGGCTGCTCGGCGGGCTCGACGGCCTGGTCAACAACGCCGCCATCACCAATTCGGGCGGCCGCGACGCGCACCAGCTCGAGATCGACACGTGGGACCGCGTGATGGCCGTCAACGTGCGCGGCAGCTGGCTCATGGGCCGCGCCTGCCGCGCGGCGCTGGCCGACAGCGGCCGCGGCGCCGTCGTCAACCTCGCGTCGGACACTGCGCTGTGGGGGGCGCCCAACCTGCTGGCCTATGCCTCGAGCAAGGGCGCGGTGATCTCCATGACGCGCTCGCTGGCGCGCGAATGGGGCGGCGACGGCATCACCGTCAACGCCGTGGCGCCCGGCCTCACGCTGGTCGAGGCCACCGAGTACGTGCCGATGGCGCGCCACCAGAAATACCTCGAGGGCCGCGCCATCCCGCGCGAACAGCAGGCGGCCGACGTCTGCGGCGCCACCGTGTTCCTGCTCTCCGGCCTCGCGCGCTTCGTGACCGGCCAGCTGCTGGCCGTCAACGGCGGCTTCGCGATGCACTGAATCCCTTCCTCTTCGACCCAGGAGTCCCACACCATGAGCGATCTGTCCGAACAGCAAAAGATCAACGATGCCGGCGGCAACAGCCTGGCGCAACCCGCGGGCAGCAGCCTCGCCGAGTGGATGGACAGCCGCATCGCGCGCTATTCGACCCGCAAGTACGACTGGGACGCGCTGAAGTTCCAGGCCGACTTCGATCCCAAGTACCGTCGCGCCCAGATGCGCTACGTGGGCACGAGCGGCACCGGCGTCGCCAAGGACGTCAACACCGTGCCGGCCGAGCACTTCACCTTCTCGACCATGGTGATCCCGGCCGGCCACGAAGGCCCGCCGCACCTGCACACCGACGTGGAGGAAGTGTTCTTCCTGATCCGCGGCAAGCTCAAGGTGGTGATCGAGAAGGACGGCGAGCGCTTCGAGACCATCATGACCGACCGCGACCTGATCTCGGTGCCGCCCGGCGTCTACCGCGAGGAGATCAACATCGGCGACGAGGACGCGCTGATGTGCGTGATGCTCGGCGCCAAGAAGCCGGTGACGCCGACCTATCCGGCCGACCATCCGCTGGCCAGGATCAAGCGTTGAGCACGGCGGCCATGCAGACCATCGACATCCAGGCCTCGATGCCGCCCGCCGCCGAGCTGGCGCGGCTCGACGCGCGCTTCGCGGCCCGCGGGGTCGCGGTCGCGGGCGGTGCCGTGGTGTCGGTGCGCGAACGCGGGCAGGGCCCGGCGATCGTCTGCCTGCATGGCATCGGCTCGGGCGCGGCCTCGTGGCTCGAGGTCGCCGAGCTGCTCGCACCCGAGGCGCGCCTGATCGCCTGGGACGCCCCCGGCTACGGCGCATCGACGCCGCTCGAGGCCGATGCACCGGCGGCCGCCGACTACGCGGCGCGCCTGGGCGCCTTGCTCGATGCGTTGCGCATCGAGTCCTGCGTGCTGCTCGGCCATTCGCTCGGCGCGATCGTTGCCGCCGCGGCCGCGCGCCGCGATGCGCGCATCCGCCGGCTGCTGCTGGTCAGCCCCGCGATCGGCTACGGCGCCGCGCAGCGCGCGGAGGCGCGCGCCAAGGTCCGCGCCGAACGGCTCGCCACGCTCGACCAGCTCGGCATCGCCGGCATGGCTGCGCAGCGCGCGGGCCGGCTGGTGTCCGACCAGGCCAGCGAGCCCGCGCGCCAATGGGTGCGCTGGAACATGGCGCGCCTCAACGACCGCGGCTACCGCCAGGCCGTCGAGCTGCTGTGCAACGCCGACCTGCTGGCCGAGCTGCCGCCGCCGATGCCGGTGCGCGTGGCCTGCGGCGCGCTCGATGCCGTCACGCCGCCCGCGGCCTGCGAGGAAGTGGCGCGGCGCTGTGGCGTGGCGCTCGAATTGGTGGACGATGCAGGCCACGCCGGCTACGTGGAGCAACCGCGGGCCGTCGCCGCGCTGCTGCGCGAATCGCTCGCGCACTGAGCGCCACCACCCCTATCCAACGAAGGAAATCAAGAGACATGGCCACCAACGACACCGACGCGATGGAAGAGGGCGCGGACCGCTACAACGTGCCCGCGCTCGAGCGCGGACTGCGCGTGCTGTGCGAGTTCAGCCGCGAGAGCCGCACGCTCTCGGCGCCCGAGCTGGCGCGCCGCTTCGACCTGCCGCGCTCGACCGTGTTCCGCCTGCTCACCACGCTCGAGAACATGGGCTTCCTCGAGCGCGCCGAAGGCGGGCGCGACTACCGCCTGGGCCTGGCCGTGCTGCGCCTGGGCTTCGAATACCTGGCCTCGCTCGAGCTCACGCAGCTCGGCACGCCGCTGCTCAACCGCCTCTGCGAGGAGCTGCGCACGCCCTGCAACCTGGTGGTGCGCGACGGCCGCTCGATCGTCTACGTCGCCAAGGTCGCGCCGCCCACGCCCTTCGCGAGCTCGGTCACCGTGGGCACGCGGCTGCCGGCCCATGCCACGGTGCTGGGCCGCATCCTGCTGGAGGACCTGACCCTGCCGCAACTGCGCGCCCTCTATCCCGAGGACAAGCTCGAGACCTTCTCGCCGAGCACGCCGAAGACCGTCAACGAGCTGTTCGACATGGTGCAGGCCGACCGCCAGCGCGGCTATGTGCTCGGCGAGGGCTTCTTCGAGTCGAACATTTCGACCATCGCCGCGCCGGTGCGCGACCACGGCGGCCACATCGTGGCGGCACTGGGCGCCACCATCACCTCGGGCCACATCGACGAGAGCCGCATGGACGAGATGGTGCAGCGCGTGCGCGGCACGGCCGACGAGATCTCGGGCCTGCTCAATTACTCGCCCGCGCGCGCCGCCAAGGTGGTGCCGCTGCGCAGCGCCTGAGATCCATGGCTGCTTCCTCTTCTTCCTTCTTCGCCGCCGATGCACTGGCCGGCCGCGTGGCCGTGGTCACGGGCGGGTCGTCGGGCATCGGCCTGGCCACGGTCGAGCTGCTGCTGGCCTGCGGCGCCGCGGTCGCGCTGTGCGGCCGTAACGCCGAGCGGCTCGATGGCGCCGTGGCCGGCCTGCGCGCGCGCTTTCCCGAGGCGCGGCTGTTCGCGCAGCCCTGCGACGTGCTCGATGCCGCCGCGGTGCGCGCCTTCGCGGCCGCCAGCGAGGCCGCGCTCGGCCCGGCCTCGATGCTGGTCAACAACGCGGGGCAGGGCCGGGTCTCGACCTTCGCCGACACCGACGACGAGGCGTGGACGCAGGAGCTGCACCTGAAGTTCTTCTCGGTGATCCATCCCACGCGCGCCTTCCTGCCGCAGCTCGCGGCGCAGCGCGCCGTGCTTGGCGACGCCGCCATCGTCTGCGCCAACTCGTTGCTGGCGCGCCAGCCCGAGCCGCACATGGTCGCGACCTCGGCCGCGCGCGCGGGCCTCTTGAACCTGGTGCGCTCGATGGCGACCGAGTTCGCGCCGCAGGGCGTGCGCGTCAACGGCATCCTGATCGGCCTGGTCGAGTCGGGCCAGTGGCGCCGCCGCTTCGAGGCGCGCGAAGACAAGTCGCTGGACTGGTCCGCCTGGAGCGGCCAGCTCGCGAAGACCAAACACATCCCGCTGGGTCGCCTGGGGCTTCCGACCGAAGCCGCGCGCGCGATCCTGTTCCTTGCTTCCCCCCTCGCTTCCTACACGACGGGCAGCCATATCGACATCTCCGGAGGCCACTCGCGCCATGCATAACCCCCAGAACAACAACAGCCCCGTGACCGTGGGCGCGGTCGTCGCCGCCTTCCTCGAGCAGTGCGGCGTCAAGGCCGCCTTCGGCGTGATCTCGATCCACAACATGCCGATCCTCGATGCCTTCGCGCAGCGCGGCACGATCCGCTTCGTCTCGGCGCGCGGCGAGGCCGGCGCGGGCAACATGGCCGACGCCTATGCACGCTCCACCGCGAGCCTGGGCGTGTGCATCACCAGCACCGGTCCGGCCGCGGGCAACATCGCGGGCAGCCTGGTCGAGGCGCTGACCGCCGGCGCGCCGCTGCTGCACATCACCGGCCAGATCGAGACGCCCTACCTCGACAAGGGCATGTCGTACATCCACGAGGCGCCCGACCAGCTCACCATGCTCAAGGCGGTGTCGAAGGCGGCGCTGCGCGTGCGCAGCGTCGAGACCGTGCTCGGCACGCTCAAGCGCGCGGTGCAGCTCGCGCTGACCGCGCCCACCGGCCCGGTCAGCGTGGAGATCCCGATCGACATCCAGTCGGCGCTGACCACCATGCCGGCCGACCTGTCGCCGCTGCCCATCGAGCGGCCCGTGCCCTCGGCTGCCGGGCTCGATGCGCTGGCCGCGCGGCTCGCCGCCGCGAAGCGTCCGCTGCTGTGGATCGGCGGCGGCGCGCGCCATGCCCGCGCCGCGATCCAGCGGCTGCAGAAGCTGGGCTTCGGCGTGGTCACGACCACGCAGGGCCGCGGCACCGTGCCCGAGGACGATGCCGGCTCGCTCGGCGCCTACAACATCCAGAAGCCGGTCGAGGCCTTCTACCAGAGCTGCGATGCGCTGCTGGTCGTCGGCTCGCGGCTGCGCGGCAACGAGACGCTCAAGTACGAACTCAAGCTGCCGCGCCCGCTCTACCGCATCGATGCCGACGCGGCCGCCGAGGGCCGCTGCTATGCCTCCGAGGCCTTCGTCTGCGGCGACTCGGCGCTCGCGCTCGAGGGCCTGGCCGATCGCCTCGAGGCGGCGGGCTATCGCGCCGACCCGCAACTGCTGGTCGACCTGCGCGCCGCGCACGAGCAGGCGGTGGCCACGCTGCGCGACGGCCTCGGCCCCTATGCCGAACTCGTGCGTCGCCTGCAGTCGGCGGCCGGCCGCCAGTTCAACTGGGTGCGCGACGTGACCGTCTCCAACAGCACCTGGGGCAACCGCGAGCTGCGCATCTTCGAGCCGAGCGCCGGCGTGCATGCCACGGGCGGCGGCATCGGGCAGGGCATGCCGATGGCGATCGGCGCGGCCATCGGTGCCGCGGTCACCGGTTCGGGCCGCAAGACCTTCTGCCTGGCCGGCGACGGCGGCTTCATCCTCAACCTCGGCGAGCTGGCCTGCATGGTGCAGGAGAAGGCGCCGATGGCCATCGTGCTGATGAACGACCAGAGCTACGGCGTGATCAAGAACATCCAGGACGCGCAGTACGGCGGCCGCCAGTGCTATGCCGAGCTGCACACGCCCGACTACGAACTGCTGTGCCGGTCGATCGCGCTGCCGCATGCGCGCGTGAAGGACCTGGCCGAGCTGCCGGCGCGGCTCGACGAGGCGCTGTCCACCGACGGCCCCTTCCTGCTCGAGATCGACATGCTGTCGATCGGCGGCTTCAAGACCAGCTTCGCGGGCCCGCCGACCAACACGGTCACGCAGATTCCCGCGCTCGGCACGGCCAAGTGACAGTAGAAGTGACAGCGAGCGAGGCCCGATCCATGACCGCCCTCACGCGCATCGCCCTGGTCGGCTGCGGCGCCATCGGCACCGCGGTGCTCGAACTGCTGCGCGACGACCCGGCCCTGAAGGTGACGACCGTCGTCGTGCCCGCCGACGGCGCCGAAGCCGCGCGCCAGGCCGCGCCCGGCGCGCAGGTGCTCGCCGCGGTGCCGGCCGAAGGCATCGACCTCGTGGTCGAGACCGCGGGCCATGCGGCCATCGAGCAGCACGTGCTGCCGGCGCTGGAACGAGGCACGCCCTGCGTGGTCGCCTCGGTGGGCGCGCTGTCGGCCGCCGGCTTCGCCGAACGGCTCGAGGCCGCGGCGGTCGCGGGCCGCACCCAGGTGCAGCTGATTCCGGGTGCCATCGGCGCGATCGACGCGCTGGCCGCGGCCCGCATCGGCGGCCTGGCCAGCGTGCGCTACACCGGCCGCAAGCCGCCGAAGGCCTGGAAGGGCACGCCGGCCGAGCAGGGGCTCGACCTCGACGCGCTGGCGCAGGCCACCGTCATCTTCGAGGGCAGCGCGCGCGAGGCGGCCTTGCTCTATCCGAAGAACGCCAACGTGGCGGCCACCGTCTCGCTCGCGGGCCTGGGGCTCGACCGCACGCAGGTGCGGCTGATCGCCGACCCGGCCACCGCCGAGAACGTGCACACCGTCGAAGCCGAGGGCGCCTTCGGCAGCTTCGAGTTGACCATGCGCAACAAGCCGCTCGCGGCCAATCCCAAGACCTCCGCGCTGACCGTCTACAGCGCCGTGCGCGCGCTGCGCAACCGCGTCGCGGCGCTCGCCATCTGAGCCACCCCATGATTTCTTCCGAACTTCTTCCGATCTGCATCGCCGGCGAATGGCGCCTGGGCGGCGGCGACATCTACGAAAGCCTGTACCCGGCCACCGGCGAACCGATCGCGCGCCTGCGCGCCGCGAGCCTGACCGACGTCGAGGAGGCCATCGCGGGCGCCGACCGGGCCTTTCGCACCAGCGGCTGGGCCCAGCGCCTGCCGCACGAGCGCGCCACCGTGCTGCACCGCGTGGCGCAGCTGATCCGCGACGAGGCCGAATCGCTGGCGCAGAAGCAGCGCCTCGACAACGGCAAGCCGATCAACGAGACGCGCAACCTCGTGGCCAGTGCCGCGGGCACCTTCCAGTTCTTCGCGGCCGCGCTCGAGACGCTCGAGGAAAGCATCACCCCGTCGCGCGGCGCCTTCGTCACGATGAGCGTGCACGAGCCCATGGGCGTGGTCGCGGCGATCACGCCGTGGAACTCGCCGATCGCGAGCGAGGCGCAGAAGCTCGCGCCCGCGCTGGCGGCCGGCAACGCCGTGGTGGTGAAGCCCGCCGAGGTCACGCCGCTGATGGCGCTCGAACTGGCGCGCATCTGCGAACAGGCCGGCGTGCCCAGGGGCATCGTCAGCGTGCTGCCGGGCCGGGGCTCGGTGATCGGCGATGCGATCACCAGGCATCCGCTGGTCAAGCGCGTGTCCTTCACCGGCGGCACCACCACCGGCCGGCACATCGCCCACATCGCGGCCGACAAGATGATGCCGGTGTCGCTCGAGCTCGGCGGCAAGTCGCCGACCATGGTGCTCGAGGACGCGGACCTCGACCATGCGGTCAACGGCGTGCTCTACGGCATCTTCAGCTCGTCGGGCGAATCGTGCATCGCGGGCTCGCGCCTGTTCGTGGCGCGCGGCATCTACGACGAGTTCCTCACGCGGCTGGCCGAGGGCGCGAACGCGCTGCGCGTGGGCGACCCGGCCTCGGAGCGCACGCAGATGGGCCCGCTGATCACGGCGAAGCACCGCGAGGGCATCGAGCGCTACGTGGAACTCGGCGTGTCCGAGGGCGGCCGCATCCGCACCGGCGGCGTGCGCCCGCAGGGCGCGGGCTACGACAGCGGCTACTTCTACCGGCCGACCATCATCGAAGGCCTGGACAACCACGCGCGCACCAGCCAGGAGGAGATCTTCGGCCCGGTGCTGGTCGCGATGCCCTTCGACGACGAGGCCTCGCTGATCGCGCAGGCCAACGACAGCGTCTATGCGCTGGCCGCGGGCGTGTGGAGCCGCGACTTCAAGCGCGCCTGGAAGCTCGGCCGCGCGGTGCAGGCCGGCACGGTCTGGGTCAACACCTACAAGCAGTTCTCGGTCTCCACCCCCTTCGGCGGCTGGCGCGACAGCGGCCTGGGCCGCGAGAAGGGCCGCGAAGGCATCTTCCAGTACATGGAGCAGAAGAGCATGTACTGGGGCACCAACGAACAACCGCTCGCGTGGGCGAACTGAACAGAGGGCCACACCATGAGCGTTCTAGGCATCGACCAGATCACCTACGGGGCGGACGACCTGCCCACCTGCCGCCGCTTCTTCGAGGACTGGGGCCTCGCGCTGAAGTCCGAGGCGCCCGGCGAACTCGTCTTCGAGTGCCTCAACGGCTGCCGGGTCGTCGTTGCGGCGTCGAGCGACGCGAACCTGCCGCCCGCGATGGAGGAGGGCCCGACCCTGCGCGAGGTGGTGTGGGGCGTGGAGAGCGAGGCCGACCTCGAGCGCTACGCCGCCGCGATCGCGAACGATCCGGGCTTCCTCGACGCCAGCATCGACGGCGCGCGCCGCATCGGCTGCATCGATCCCAACGGCCTGGCCGTGCGGCTGCAGGTGAGCCGCAAGCATGCCGTCGAGGTCGACTGCGGCGCGATGAACACCTGGAACGCCAAGCCGCGCCTCAACCAGCCCGCGCCGATCTACGAGCGCGCCACGCCGATCGAGGTCGGCCACGTGGTGTTCTTCGTCAATGACGTGAAGGCCACGAGCGCCTTCTATGCCGAGCGCTTCGGCTTCGTCGGCTCCGACAGCTATCCGAACCGCGGCGCCTTCATGCGCTGCGCGCCCGAAGGCGGCCACCACGACCTGTTCCTGCTGCAGATTCCCTCGGGCAAGCGCGGGCTCAACCACGTGGCCTTCACCGTGCGCGACATCCACGAGGTGTTCGGCGGCGGGTTGCACTTCTCGCGCCAGGGCTGGGACACGCAGCTCGGCCCGGGCCGGCACCCGGTCTCCTCGGCCTACTTCTGGTATTTCAGGAACCCGGCCGGCGGCCTGATCGAGTACTACGCCGACGAGGACCAGCTCACGGCCGACTGGCAGCCGCGCGAGTTCGAGCCGGGGCCGACGGTGTTCGCCGAATGGGCGGTCGATGGCGGCCTCGACGGCCACACGCGGCGCCAGAAGAACGCGGAGGGGCCGAAGGGCGCCTTCCTCACCGAGAAGAAATGATGGCTCCGATCACCATGCAACGACGCTTCTGTGTCTCCCTCCTGTTCGCGGCGCTGGCCGCCATCGCCTTGCCCGCGAGCGCGCAAAGCGATGTGCACAAGCAACTGGCCGCCGAGCGCTTCACCATCGTCTCGCCGTTCCCGCCCGGCGGGCCGGTCGACACGCTGGCGCGCGTGCTGTCCGACGGCCTCGCCAGGCGCTATGGGCAAGCGGCCGTGGTCGACAACCAGGTCGGCGCGGCCGGCAACATCGGCATGGAGAAGGTCAAGCGCGCCAAGGGCGACGGCCACACGCTGCTGGTGATCCCGGCCGGCAACGTCACGATCAATCCCACGCTGATGCCGAACTTCCCGTTCGACATGCAGAAGGACTTCGTGCCGATCACCATGCTGGCCAAGGCGCCCAACGTGCTGGTGGCATCGCCGGCCTCGGGCATCAAGAGCGTGAAGGAACTGGTGGCGCAGGCCAAGGCCAAGCCTGGCACGCTGTCGTATGCCTCGCCGGGCGTGGGCAGCGGGCTGCACCTGGCGGGCGAGCTGTTCAAGCAGCAGGCCGGCATCGACCTGCTGCACGTGCCCTACAAGGGCACGCCGCCCGCGCTCAACGACGTGCTCGGCGGCTCGGTGCCGCTGATGTTCAGCAACCTGCCCGCGACCCTGCCGTTCATCGGCAACGGCAAGCTGATCGCGCTCGGCGTGACCGAGGCCGTGCGCAGCCCCGCCGCGCCCGACATCCCCACCCTGGCGGAGCAGGGCATCCAGGGCGTGGCCGTGACCTCCTGGTACGGCCTGATGGCGCCGCGCGGCACGCCGGCGGCGGTGGTCGACCAGCTCGCGAAGGACGCGGCCGAGATGCTGGCCCAGCCCGAGGTGCGCGAGCGCCTGAAGGCGCAGGGCATGACCGGCGCCGCGATGAAGCCGGCCGAGTTCGCCGCCCACATCCGCGACGAGACGGCCGTCTGGGCCCGCATCGTCAAGGCGCGAAACATCGTGGCCGAGTGACAAGGTATGAATAAACCTACTGCGCGCCCCGATCTCGCACCTGCGGTCCTCACCGTACAAGGTACGGCTCCGGTCCTCGGCGCGACCTCGGGGCGCTCGCTACGGTTTCTTCACACCTTGTGAGCCGGCGAACAAACAGGAAGAGATACACCACCATGAACACCAGCGAATCCACCATCGGCATCGTCGGCGCCGGCATCGGCGGCCTGGCCGCCGCCATCGCGCTGCGCCGCGCCGGCCACGACGTGGTCGTGTTCGAGCAGGCGAAGCAGTTCGCGCGCGTCGGCGCCGACATCAACCTCACGCCCAACGCGGTGCGCGCGCTCGACGGCCTCGGCGTCGGCGAGGCGGCCCGCGTGACCGCCGCGCGGCCCTCGCACCGCATCAGCCGCACCTACGACAGCGGCGCGGAGACCTCGCGCCTCGAAATGGCCGAATCGGCCGAGGCACGCTACGGCGCGCCGCAGCTCACGATCCACCGCGCCGACCTGCTGGCTGCGCTGGCCCAGATGTTCCCGGCCGAACGCGTGGCGCTGGCCCGACGCGCCGAGCGCATCGCGGCCGACGAGGGCGGCGTGACGATCTCCTTCACCGACGGCAGCGAGGCCCGCGTGGGCGCGCTGATCGGCGCCGACGGCATCCACTCCTGCGTGCGCAACGCGATGTTCGGCGCCGAGAGTCCGCGCTTCACCGGCATCGTGGCCTACCGTGCCGTGGTGAGTGCTGAACGCGTGGCCGGCCTGCCGAACCTCGGCGCCTTCACCAAGTGGTGGGGGCCGAATCCGCAGAGCCAGATCGTCACCTTCCCGCTCAACCGCGGCCGCGACATCTTCATCTTCGCGACCACGCCGCAGGACAGCTGGCAGCTCGAGTCCTGGACCGCGCCCGGCGACGTGGACGAGCTGCGCGCCCAGTACACGGCCTACCACCCCGAGGCGCGCGCGCTGCTCGACGCCTGCGACACGGTGCTCAAGACCGCGCTCTACGAACGCGACCCGATGCCCGCCTGGGCGCGCGGCCGCATGGCGCTGATCGGCGATGCCGCGCATCCGATGCTGCCGTTCATGGCGCAGGGCGCGGGCATGGCGATCGAGGACGCGGTGGTGCTCGCGCGCCATCTCGAGGGAGTTGCGATGGACGGCGTCGCCGCCGCGCTGGCCGACTTCGAGACCGCCCGCATCGAGCGCGCGAGCCAGGTGCAGCTCGGATCGCGCGGCAACAACTGGCTGCGCGAGGGCGGCAACGCCGACTGGGTCTATGGCTACGACGCCTGGACCGCGCCGCTGGCCACGCCCGCGATGGCCGCGACCGTTTGAAGAATTCCACCTCACCCACGGAGGACCCCATGCCACAAGACCGCTACCTGCAACCGCACCAGGCGCGCCAGCGCCCGGCCACCACCTACGAAGACCTGCTGGGCGACGTGATCGAGCGCGCCTTCGCCGACGGCATCCACGACCTGCCGGGCCTGGTGCAGCGGCTCAACGACAGCGGCCTGGCCACGCCCGGCGGCCTGGCCTGGACCGAGGCGCTGTACCGCAAGGAAATGGCCACGCTGGCCGGCTGAGGAGACACCCATGAGCATCGCCATCCAACCCGTTCCGGCCGACCCGGTCGACCACCTGCTCGAGATCGGCCTCAAGGACCTCTGGTATCCGATCTGCCCCTCGCACTTCATCAAGGAGAACCCCGTCTCGCTGCGCCGCCTGGGCCGCAAGCTCGCGCTGTGGCGCGACGGCGAGGGCGTGCTGCATGCGCTCGAGGACCGCTGCCCGCACCGCGGCGCGCCGCTGTCGCAGGGCGTGGTGCTCGGCGACCGGCTCTCCTGCCCCTACCACGGCGTGGAAGTGCGGCACGACGGCGTGGTCACGCGCGTACCCGGCAGCCCGGGCTGCAAGCTCGAGGGCTCGAAAGCCACGCGCCACTTCCACGTGCAGGAGCGCGCGGGCGCGGTGTTCCTCTACAACGCGAAGGAGCCGGTCGACGTGCCGCCGCCGCTGGTTCTGCCCGAGCAGCTGACCGACGACGCCGAGTACGCGAGCTTCCTCTGCTACACCGAGTGGAAGGGCGACTACCGCTACGTGCTCGACAACGTGATGGACCCGATGCACGGCACCTACCTGCACAAGCAGTCGCACTCGATGGCCGAGGGCGACTCGAGCGCCAAGTTCGGCATCCGGCCGACCGACATCGGCTTCGTGTTCGAGAAGGAAGGCCAGCGCAACGTCAACTTCGACTGGACCGAATGGGCCGACACCGGCATCCACTGGATGCGGCTGGAGATCCCGTATCCGAAGACCGGCGGCCCCGGCGGCAACTTCATCATCGTGGGCGCCTTCTCGCCGATCGTGAAGGGCATGACCGCCACCTTCTTCTGGCGCGTGCGCAAGCTGGCACCGGGCTGGCAGCGCGACACCTGGCGCTTCCTCTACCGCAACCGGCTCGAGGCGCGCCACTGGCACGTGCTCGAGCAGGACCGCGTGATGCTCGAGGAGATGGAGGCCGACGCCAACCAGCACGAGAACCTCTACCAGCACGACCTGGGCATCGTGCGGCTGCGCCGCCACATGCGCAACCTGGCGGTGGCGCAGCTCGCGCAAGCGGCCGAGCCAGCCACCGCCTGAGCGAGGAAGCGATCGCCATGTCCTCTCCCACGCTGAACGCCCTCGTGCACACGATGCGCTACGAGGCCGACGGCATCGTCAGTGTCGAGTTCCGGCCGGCCACGCCCGCGGTGGACTTTCCCGCCTTCGAGGCCGGCTCGCACATCGACCTGCACCTGCCCAACGGCCTGGTGCGCAGCTACTCGTTGTGCAACCCGGCCAGCGACCGCCAGCGCTACGTGGTGGGCGTGCTCAACGACCGCAAGAGCCGCGGCGGCTCGCGCTACGTGCACCAGCAATTGCGCGTGGGCATGACCCTGCCGATCTCGGCGCCGCGCAACAACTTCGCGCTCGAGGAGGACGCTCGGCGCTCGGTGCTGGTGGCCGGCGGCATCGGCGTCACGCCCATCTGGTGCATGCTGCAGCGGCTCGCGTCGCTCGGGCGGCCGGTCGAGCTGGTCTATTGCGCGCGCAGCCGCAAGGAGGCGGCCTTCGTCGAGGCCATCGAGGCGCTGGCGCGCGACAAGTCCATCCAACTGAGCTGGCACTTCGACGACGAGAAGGGCGCGCCGCCCGATCTCGCGAAGCTGCTGGCCGGGCGCGGCGACGACAGCCACTACTACTGCTGCGGTCCCACGCCGATGCTCGATGCCTTCGAGCGCGGCTGCGAGCAACTGGGCTATGCCAACGTGCACATCGAGCGCTTCGCCGCCGTGCAGGTGGAGGCACCGGCCGCCACGCAAAGCTGCGTGGTGGCCTGCGCGAAGAGCAAGCGCGAGGTCGAGGTGCCCGCGGGCAAGTCGATCCTCGACAGCCTGATCGATGCCGGCCTCGACCCCGACCACAGCTGCAAGGAAGGCGTGTGCGGCGCCTGCGAGACGGCCGTGATCGAAGGCGAGGTCGACCACCACGACGGCATCCTCACCAAGGCCGAACGCGCGGCCAACAAGACCATGATGATCTGCGTGTCGCGCTGCAAGGGCGCGCGCCTGGTGCTCGATATCTGATTCCCCCAAGGCCCCAGGCCAGAAGAAAACCACCCGAGACATTCCATGAAAAAGTACTTGCTCACGCTGGTTTCGATCAGCGCGGCTGGCGGAGCGCTGGCCCAATCCTCCCTCACGATCTTCGGCGTGGTCGATGCCGCCGTCACCTACACGCGCGGCAGCGGGCCCGGCGCGGGCAGCAAGACGCAGCTCACGAACAGCGGCAACATGTTCAGCCGCCTCGGCTTCCGCGGCACCGAGGACCTCGGCGGCGGCCTGTCGGCGGGCTTCTGGCTCGAGATGGGGCTGCAGAACGACAGCGCGCTGGGCTTTCCCTCGAACTCGAACAACCAGGCCAGCGGCAACGGCACGCCCGGCGTGCTGAGCTTCAACCGCCGCGCCACCGTGAGCCTCGCGGGACCCTTCGGCGAGATCCGCCTGGGCCGCGACTACGTGCCGGCGTTCTGGAACACCGCGATCTACGACCCCTTCGGCACCGGCGGCGGCATCGGCGCCAACCAGCTCTACTTCTCGGGGCTGGGCGGCCTCACGGCGCCGACCGGCACGCGTGCTTCCAACAGCGTGGGCTACCTGCTGCCGGGCGGCCTCGGTGGCTTCTACGGCCAGGTGATGTACGCGATGGGCGAGAACGAATCGACCTCGGTGCTGCCGGGCACGCTGGTGTCGAACAAGCGCGACGGCAACCATGCGGGCCTGCGCGTGGGCTATGCCGACGGCGGCTTCAACATCGCGCTGGCGACCGGCAGGACGCGCTACGCGAGCGGCGACCTGCGCGTGACCAACCTCGGCGCCTCCTACACCTTCGGCCCGTCGCTGATGAACCTCAAGCTCACGGGCGAGCTCTACGGCGAATCGAAGGGCGCCACCGATGCCAGGGGCGCGCTGATCGGCTTCCACCTGCCGATCGGGCCGGGCGAGATCAAGGGCTCGTACGCGCGCTACCGGCTCGAGCCCTTCGGCGCGCTGCGCAACCCCACCTCGTCGAAGCTCGCGCTGGGCTACGTGCACAACCTGTCGAAGCGCACCGCGCTCTACGCGACCGTGGCGCGCATCAGCAACAGCAACGGCGCGGCCGCGGCCCTCACGGGCGCGATCACGGCGCCGAACCGGTCCTCGAGCGGCACCGAGTTCGGCATGCGCCACATGTTCTGAGGGCCGCATCGCGCGCCCGGAAAGTCCCATGCGAAGCCAGAGCAAGAACCTCCGCTGGTACGGCGTGATCACGCTGTTCCTGATCGTCGCGATCTCCTACGTGGACCGCATCAACATCGCGGTGCTGATCACCGACGCCGACTTCCTGCGCCACGTGGGCATCGCGCCGGACGACCGGGTGCGCCAGGGCTTCCTCGCGACGGCCTTCATGCTGGGCTACGGCATCTCGGCCTTCGTGCTCACGCCGTTCTGCTCGGCGCTGTTCGGCGTGCGGCGCAGCCTGATCTTCGGGCTGGTGCTGTGGGGCGTGGTGACCTGGGCCTCGCCGCTGTTCCACAGCTACGGGCTGCTGCTGGCCTCGCGCGTGCTGCTCGGCGTGTCGGAAGGGCCGCTGTTCTCGCTCGCCTCGTCGTACATCAAGGCGCATTTCCGCGGCGACGAGAACGGCAAGCCCAACGCGATCGTCAACATGGGCACCGGCCTCGGGCTGGCGGTGGGCTTTCCGCTCGTGGGCTGGCTGCTCGCGCAGTACGCCTGGGACACCTCGTTCCACGTGCTGGGCGTGCTCAACATCGTGCTGGGCATTCCGCTGGTGCTGGCCTTCGTGCGCATGCCGGCGGGGCAGGGCGATGCGATAGCGCCGAAGTCCTTCGGCGACGCGATGGCGCGCGTGGGCGGCATCGTGAAGGGCGCGCTGCACACGCGCCACCTGTTCCTGATCACGCTGCTGACCTCGGCCGCGCTGGCCTACCTCTGGGGCAGCAGCAACTGGCTGCCAACCTACCTGCGCGAGGCGCGCGGCTTCTCGCTGCGCGAGATGGGCTGGCTGGCCTCGCTGCCGCAGTACGCGACCGTGCTCGCGGTGTTCGTGGGCGGCGTGCTGGTCGACCGGCTGGGCCGCGCGCGCGTGCCCTTCATCTTCATGGGCGCCAGCGCGGGCGTGGCGCTGTCGGTGCTGCTGGCGATCAGCGCGCGCGATCCCTACGTGGCGGCCTGCTGCCTGGTGGCGGCGAACTTCTTCTGGGGCCTGCAGAGCCCGGCGATCCCGAGCACGGTGCAGCACTGCGCGCGGCCCGAGCACACGGCCAGCGCCTTCGGCGTGACCAACGGCGTGGGCAGCCTGGTGGCCGGCTTCATGCCGGTGCTGATGGGCGGCGTGATCGGCGCGCTGTCGTCGGCCGGCGCGGCGGGCCATGGCGCGGGCGGCGGATCGGCGGCGGGTTTCTTCGCGGGCTTCGCGCTGCTGATCGGCACGCAGGTGGTGGTGTTCGGCTGCGGGCTGGCGCTGTGGCGGCGCGACCGGGCGCCGCGGGCGGCCGGCCTTGCGGAAGGGGTGTCCCGGGCTTCTTAGGGCGCGACGCTCGCGCCCTCGATGCCGTGGCGCTGCAGCGCCTCGGCCACGAAGCCGCTGGCCTTCATCTCCTCGACGAAGGCCGCGAGCAGCGCCTGGGCCTCGGCGCCGCGGCTGGCCGGCGTGCCCATGGCCTGCTGGATCACCATGAAGCGGCCCGGCAGCAGGCGCACGCCCGAGGAGCGGCGCGCCTCGGTCTCGAGCAGCTGACGGATGCCGGCGGCCACGTCGACCTGGCCCGCGCGCAGCGCCGAGAGCACGGCCTGCGCGCCCTGCACGCGCACGAGCTCGGCCCGGTGGATCTCGCGCGTGAGGAACAGGTCGTAGGCGCTGCCCGCGCCGACTCCGATGCGATGGCCGGGGGCGTCGACCTCGGCGTTGTCCTGCAGCGCCGAGCCGTCGAGCACCAGGTAGCTGCCCTCGATCAGCACATAGGGCGCGGTGAAGCGCAGGCCCTCGCTGCGCGCCGGGTCGATCGCGAAGAAGCCGATGTCGGCGCGCTCGGCCTTGACGGCGTCGACCGAGGCCGCGGCCTTGTCGAACACCACCAATTCGACGCCCACGCCCAGGCGGCGCGCGAACTCGTGGGCCAGGTCGATCGACACGCCCACCGGCTGGTAGCTCACCGGGTGCTTGTTGGCCAGGATCGGGTTGCCGAGGTTGATCGAGGCGCGCAGCGTGCCGCTGGGCGCGAAGGCGGAGACGAGGGCGGGGGAGATCTGGGTCATGGCGGTCCGTCTGGGGTGGCGCGCGGGCGGCGGGCCCGGCCCCGGAGTTTACGGGCGCGGCCGCCGGCCCGCCGGTTGCCGTGGTCCGGGGGGGCGGGCGGCCGGATTTCCTACTCGGGGTGATGGTTCTCGCTCACCGGATATTCAGCGCCATCGCGTAGGCTCTCGCCATCCGAAAAAAAATACCGAGGCTGTCGCCCATCGTGCCGATCTCCACCTTTCTCGTCGAAGACAACCCCCTCATCCGCCACAACCTCATCGCCGCCATGGAGGACGAGGCCGACATCCTGCTGGTGGGCACGGCCGCCACCGAGGCCGAGGCCATCGAGCGGCTCGACGCCTGCGATCCGCCCTGGGAACTGCTGGTGGTCGACCTGTTCCTCGAGGAGGGCTCGGGCCTGGGCATCGTCAAGCGCTACCGCGAGCGCCGGGCCGGCCAGCGCGTGGTGGTGCTGACCAACTACGGCACCGACGACATCGCGGGCTGGGCGCGCGAACTCGGCGCCGACGCGGTGTTCGACAAGTCGGGCGGGCTCGACGACTTCTTCTCGTTCTGCGCCGGCCTCGGGGCCGAGGCCCAGGGCGCGCGCTGATGGCGGCACCCGGAGCGGCGGCTTCGGTCGCGCTGCAACCGCTGCGCGAGGCCACGCGCGAACTGCACCATGCGCTCGACAGCCGGCTGCGCATCGGCGGCGAGGACGCCACGCTGGCCGACTATGCCGAGCACCTGCGCGCGCTGCGGCCCTGGCTGGCGGCCGTGCGCGACGCGCTCGCCGGCTCGGGCGTCGCGGCGCTCGAGGCGGTGGCGCGGCAGCTCGCGCTGCGCCTCGAGGCACTCGAACTCGACCTGCGCGACGCGCAGGCGGCCGGGCCGGCCACGCTGCCGGCCTTGCCGGACACCGGCACGCTCGCCGCGCAGGCCACCGATCCCGGCTTCGCCTGGGGCCTGGCCTACGTGGTCGAAGGCTCGCGGCTCGGCGGCAGCGTCATGCACCGGCGGCTGGCCCCGCGGCTCGCGCCGCATCCGATGCGCTACTTCGCGCCCGTGGGCGCCGAGGACGGCACGCCCGCGCACTGGCGCCATTTCGTCGCCCAGCTCGGCGAGGCGCTGCGCGACGGCGCGGCCGTGCCGTCGGCGCAGCGCGGCGCGGTGACGGGCTTCGAGGCGCTGATGCCGTGCTTCGGCCTCGGGCGCGACGGCGGAAGCGCGCCGTCGCCAAGCCGCGACGCCAACCTGCATGCCTCGTAGGAATCCGCCGACGAGGACGCCGCCGAGGCCGCTGGCATGATCGAACCGACCTCGATCCATTCCCCCTCCCACCCCGCGCCGACCGATCCGGCCTCGTCCTTTCCACCGAACGTGCCAGCTTCCCCCACGCCCTCGCAATCCCTCCCCGGCAGCGTCGACGCGGTCGATCTGTCGAGTTGCGATCTCGAGCCGATCCGCGTGCCGGGCTCGATCCAGCCGCATGGCCGGATGCTGGTGCTGGCGCCCGAGGGCCTGGCGCCGCTGGCCTGGAGCGACAACTGGCCCGAGGGCGAAGCCGCCGCGGCGGCGCGGGTGCTGCGCGCCATGGCGTTGCCGGCGCTGCAGCCCGGCGCCTCGCCGGTGTCGCTGGGCGCGCTCGACATCGCCGGCCACCTGCTCGACGTGGCGGTGCACCGCACCGAACAGCACCTGGTCGCCGAGTTCGAGGCCGCGAAGCCGGCCGCGGGCAACGAGGCGCCGATCTACGCGCTGAGCCGCATCCTGCTGCCCGCGCTGCAGCAGGCGGTCGACGTGGGCGAGCTCACCGGCCTGGTCGCGCGCGCGATGAAGCAGCTCACGGGCTTCGGCCGCTGCCTGGTCTACCGCTTCGATGCCGCGGGCCACGGCGAGGTGCTGGCCGAGGCCGCCGACGCGGGCTACGACAGCTACGTCGGCCACCACTTCCCGGCCTCCGACATTCCGCAGCAGGCGCGCGCGCTCTACCTGGTCAATCACTTCCGGCTGATCGCCGACGTCAACTACAGCCCGGTGCCGCTGGTCTCGAACGACGCGGCACTGGCGCCGGCCGGCATCGACCTGTCGCAGGCGCAGTTGCGCAGCGTGTCCCCGATCCATCTCGAGTACATGCGCAACATGGGCACGCTGGCCTCGATGTCGGTGTCGATCGTGGTGCGCGGCCGGCTCTGGGGGCTGATCTCCTGCCACGATCACGACCCGCGCTTCCTCGACACCGCGACCCGGCTGGCCTGCGAGCACATGGGCCAGCTGCTGTCGATGCAGATCGACGCCAAGGAAACCCACGGCGAGGTGGCCGAGCGGCTCGAGCTGCGCCAGCTCACCCTGCAGACCGTGTCGCAGCTCGCCGACAGCGACGCCACCCTGCGCCGCCTGGTCGACGAGGGCTCGCTGCTGCTGCGCGTGGCGCGCGCCACCGGCGCGGCCGTGGTGCTCGACGACGCGGTCTGGACCGTGGGCGACGTGCCGGCCGAGGCGCAGATCCAGGAGCTCGCGCACTGGATCGCGGGGCTCGGTGTCGAGGTCTACGAAAGCGACGCGCTGGCCGCGTATTTCGCGCCCTTCGCCGGCTGCCAGTCGGTCGCGGCCGGCGTGCTGGCGATCTCGATCTCGCAGGTGCACCGCCACCTGATCCTGTGGTTCCGGCCCGAGATCGTGCAGACCGTGCAATGGGCCGGCGACCCGCGCAAGCCGATGGTGCCCGATGGCCGGCGCATGCATCCGCGGCTGAGCTTCCAGAGCTGGGTCGAGCACATCCGCGGGCGCTCCAATCCCTGGACCGGCGCCGAGCAGGGCGCGGCCGTCGAGCTGCGCCAGGCGCTGATCGGCATCGTGCTGCGGCGCGCCGAGGAGCTCGCGGCCGTGGCGACCGAGCTGGGCCGCGTGAACCGCGAACTCGAGGCCTTCTCGTACACCGTCTCGCACGACCTGCGCGCGCCGATGCGCCACATCGCGGGCTATGTCGACCTGGTGACGCAGACCGAGGGCCAGCAGCTCACCGACCGCGCGCGGCGCTATCTCTCGCATGTGAAGGACGCGGCCGCGTTCGCGGGGCCGATGGTCGATGCGCTGCTCGACTTCTCGCGCATGGGCCGCGCCGCGCTGCAGAAGCGCGCGGTCGACACGCCCTCGCTGGTCGAGGGGCTGGTGCGCGAGCTGGTGCGCATCGAGCCCACGCGCGCCATCGAATGGCGCGTCGAGCCAGACCTGCCGCCGCTGTACGCCGACCCGCTGCTGCTGCAGGTCACGGTGCGCAACCTGCTGGCCAACGCGGTCAAGTACTCGCGCACCCGCGAGCCCGCCGTGATCACGGTGCGCGCGGTGCGCAATGCCGCCGGCACCGGCCTCGAGGTCGAGGACAACGGCGTGGGCTTCCAGATGAAGTACGTCGACAAGCTGTTCGGCGTGTTCCAGCGGCTGCACCAGGCCGAGGAGTTCGAGGGCACCGGCATCGGCCTGGCCAACGTGAAGCGGATCGTGGAGCGGCATGGCGGCACGGTGTGGGCGCGCGGCGAACTGGGCGCGGGCGCCTGCTTCGGCTTCGTGCTGCCGGGCGCGGAGGCGGATGGAACGAATTCGAGCAACGCAACTGACGGAGAAGAGGATGCTTAAGCCGATCCTGCTGGTCGAGGACGACAAGCGCGACCTGGAACTCACCCTGGTGGCCCTGGAGCGCAGCCAACTGGCGAACGACGTGGTGGTGCTGCGCGACGGCGCGCAGGCGCTCGACTATCTCAAGCGCGAGGGCGAGCATGCCGATCGCGCTGAGGGCAATCCGGCCGTGATCCTGCTCGACCTCAAGCTGCCCAAGGTGACCGGGCTCGAGGTGCTGCAGGAAGTGCGCGCCTCGGCCGCGCTGCGCAGCATCCCGGTGGTGATGCTGACCTCCTCGCAGGAGGAGTCGGACGTGCTGCGCAGCTACGAGCTCGGCGTCAACGCCTATGTGGTCAAGCCGGTGGCTTTCGACCGGTTCGTCTCGGCGATCGCCGACCTCGGGGTGTTCTGGGCCGTGCTCAACGAACCGCCGCCGGGGTCGCTCAAGGCCACCCGGCGCCATGAGTAGCGGCACGGCTTCCACGACGGCCCCCGACATCCTCGTCCTCGAGGACTCGCGCTTCGACGTCGAACTGCTGACCGAGGCGCTGGTCGCCGCGCTCCCCGGGGCGCGCGTGACCGTGGTGTGCGACGAGGAGGGCTTCACGGGCGCGCTGGAAAGCGCGCGCTACCAGCTGATCCTGTCCGACTACGAGCTGCCGGGCTTCTCGGGCGCGCATGCGCTGGAGATCGCGCGCGCGGTGGCGCCGCTCACGCCCTTCATCTTCGTCTCGGGCGTGATCGGCGAGGACAACGCGGTCGAGCTGCTCAAGCGCGGCGCCACCGACTACGTGAGCAAGGGCCGGCTGGCGCGCTTGCCGGTGGTGATGGAGCGCGCGCTCAAGGAGGCGGCCGACCGCGAGGCCAAGCAGGCGGCCGAGGCCAAGCTGCGCGTGGCCCACGAGATCTTCGGCGCCGCCGAGTCGCGGCGGCTGGCGCTGATCGAGCTCAGCGACCGCATCCGCGACATGGACGGCATCTGCGAGATCGCCTACACCGCCTCGCAGATGCTTGGCATGCAGCTGCAGGTGGACCGCGCGGGCTACGGCGTGGTGAACAAGGCGGCCGAGACCATCGAGATCGAGCGCGACTGGACCGCGCCCGGCGTCAAGAGCCTGGCCGGCACGCTGCACTTTCGCGACTACGGCAGCTACATCGACGACCTGCGCCAGGGCACGACGGTGGCTTTCGCCGATGCCCACGACGATCCGCGCACGCGTGCCAACGCCGATGCGCTCGACGGCATCGGCGCGCGCGCCGTGGTCAACATGCCGCTGACCGAGCGCGGCGGGCTGGTCGGGCTGCTCTATCTCAACCACGGCAGCGCGCGCGCCTGGTCGCGCGACGAGCTCGATTTCATCGGCGAGGTCGGCGAGCGCATCCGCTCGGCGATCGCGCGGCGCGAGGCGCAGCTTGAGCTGCAGGCCTTCGCCGAATCGCTGGCGCGCGAGGTCGAGGTGCGCACGCGCGAGCGCGACCGCACCTGGGAGCTGAGCCAGGACCTGCTGGGCGTGGCCAACGGGCAGGGCTATTTCGAGAGCGCCAACCCGGCCTGGGAAGAGGTGCTCGGCTGGAGCCGCCAGGAGCTGATGGCGATGCCGTTCCGCGAGCTGGTGCATCCGGACGACCTGGCCGCGACCGAGGCCGAGCTCGCGCGGCTGGCCCGCGGCGAGCGCACGCGCGGCTTCGAGAACCGCTACCGCGCCAAGGACGGCAGCTACCGCTGGCTGTCGTGGACCGCGGTGCCCGATGGCGGCCTCAACTACTCGGCCGCGCGCGACATCACCGAGCAGAAGGAGCGCGCGGCCGAACTCGAGGCCGCGCGCGAGCAGCTGCGCCAGAGCCAGAAGCTCGAGGCCGTGGGCCAGCTCACGGGCGGTCTCGCGCACGACTTCAACAACCTGCTGGCCGCCATCGGCGGCAGCCTGGAACTGATGCGCCGGCGCGGGCTCGAGGGCCGGCAGGCCGACCTCGAGCGCTACATCGGCGTGGCCCACGGCGCGGTCAAGCGCGCGGCCGCGCTCACGCACCGGCTGCTGGCCTTCTCGCGCCGGCAGACGCTGGAGCCCAAGTCGGTCAACCTCAACCGCCTCGTGAGCGGCATGGAGGACCTGCTGCGCCGGACCATGGGCCCCGAGATCGCGCTCGAGACCGTGGCCGCCGTCGGCCTGTGGAACGTGCATGCCGACCCGAGCCAGCTCGAGAACGCGCTGCTCAACCTGTGCATCAACGCGCGCGACGCCATGCCCGAGGGCGGCACGCTGGTGATCGAGACCGCCAACCGCTGGATCGACGCGCGCAGCGCGCCGGGCCGCGACCTGCCGGCGGGCCAGTACGTCTCGCTCACGGTCAGCGACAACGGCGTGGGCATGAGCGCGGAGGTCGTGGCGCGCGCCTTCGATCCCTTCTTCACCACCAAGCCCATCGGCATGGGCACCGGGCTCGGCCTGTCGATGATCTACGGCTTCGCCAAGCAGTCGGGCGGGCAGGTGCGCATCTATTCCGAGGTCGGCCAGGGCACCTCGGTCAGCATCTACCTGCCGCGCCACGACCACAAGGAGGAGAGCACCGCCGAGGCCGAGCAGGTCGAGACCGCGCCGCGCGCCGACCGTGGCGACACCGTGCTGGTGGTCGACGACGAGGCCTCGCTGCGCATGCTGATCGTGGAGGTGATGCAGGGCCTGGGCTATGCCACGCTCGAGGCCGGCGACGGCGCCGATGCGCTGCGCATCCTCGAGTCGAACCAGCGCATCGACCTGCTGCTGACCGACGTCGGCCTGCCCGGCGGCATGAACGGCCGCCAGGTGGCCGACGCCGCGCGCACCCTGCGCGCCGGCCTCAAGGTGCTGTTCATCACCGGCTATGCCGAGAACGCGGTGCTGAGCCACGGCCATCTGGCACCCGGCATGCACGTGATGACCAAGCCCTTCGAGATGGATGCGCTGGCGAACCGGGTCAAGGCGCTGATCGAGGCCCGCTGAGGGCAGGGGCGTTCGCCTGCCGCTAGCATCGACGGGTCCGTTCGCCTCCGTCCCCAGCGCCATGACCCAACTCTCGCCCCTGCTGCTCATCGCCGGCGTCTACCTCGCCGTGCTCGCGAGCCCGGGCCCCAACTTCTTCATCCTGAGCCAGATGGCGCTCGACGGGCGCCAGCGCGAATCGCGCTACGTGGTGCTGGGGCTCACGACCGGCTCGATCTTCTGGGTCGTGCTCTCGCTCGCGGGCATGTCCACCCTGATGGCGCACCATCCGTGGCTGGCCTCGGCCGTGCGTTTCCTCGGCGCGAGCTACCTGGTCTGGTATGGCGCGAGCCTGCTGTGGCGGGCCGTGGCCCGACCCGTGAAGACCGCCGCGGGCAGCGCCCGCCGCGCGCCGGCGGGCACGCGCCGCGATGCGCGCGGCGCCTACCGCGCCGGCCTGCTGACCGGCATCACCAACCCCAAGGGCGCGGCCTTCTGGACCAGCGTGTTCGCGACCCTGGTGCCCGCGCAGGCCGCGGGCTGGTTCTATCCCGCCACCATCCTCATGGTGGCGGTGCTCTCGCTGCTGTGGCACTTCGGCATCACCGTGGTGTTCGGCGCCGAGGCGATCCGCGCGCGCTACCTGCGCGTGGAGCGCTGGGTCGATGGCGTGGCCGGCGGCATGCTGGTCATGCTCGGCGTGCAGCGGATCGTCGCTCGTTAGCGTCTCAGGCGGCGGCTGTTTCCGGCAGCTTCGCGACCACCTTGATCTCGAAGTCGAAGCCGTAGAGCCAGGTCACGCCGATGGCGGTGGCCGTGGGATGGGGCGCCTCGCCCCAGAACTCGGCGAGCACGAGGTTCCAGATGCGCTCGAACTTCGAGGCCGGATCGACGATGTAGACCGTCACGTCGATCACGTCGGCGAAGCTGGCGCCGGCGGCCGCGAGCACGGCATTCAGGTTCTGGAAGGCCAGCCGGACCTGGGCCTCGAGCTCGGGTTCGGGCGAACCGTCGGACCGGCTGCCGACCTGGCCCGAGACGAACAGCAGGCCGTTGGCGCGCACGGCCGGCGAGTAGCGGTGAAGCTCGTAGAGCGCCTGGCGGCCGGCGGGAAAGACGACATCGCGGGGAGAAGACATGGGATTCACTTTCTTCGATGGTTGCTGATGCAGTGAATCTAGGTGTTCGCTCTTCGCGGATAAATGGGCAAGACGCACAATGACTGTTTGACAATCCCAAACAATCGGACCACGACATGGACCGTTTCGATGCGATGCAGGCCTTTGCGCGCGTGGTGGAAGCCGGCAGCTTCACCAAGGCGGCGCAGACCCTGCACATGAGCAAGACCACCGTGACCCAGCTGGTGCAGCAGCTCGAGGCACGGCTGCGCGTGAAGCTGCTGCACCGCACGACGCGGCAGGTCAAGGTCACGGCCGAGGGCACGCTCTACTACGAGCGCGTGGTGCGCCTGCTGGCCGACCTCGAGGATGCCGACACCCGCCTGGCCAGCGTCACGGCCTCGCCCAAGGGGCGGCTGCGCGTCGACGTGCCGGCCCCGCTGGCGCGGCTGATCCTGGTGCCGGCGCTGCCGGCCTTCCATGCGCGCCATCCCGAGATCCAGCTCGACCTGGGCGTGAGCGACCGCGTGGTCGACGTGATCGGCGACAACGTCGACTGCGTGCTGCGCGGCGGCGAGCTCACCGACTCCTCGCTGGTGGCGCGCCGCGTGGGCGACCTGCGGCTCGGCGTCTATGCCTCGCCCGCCTACCTGGCACGCGCCGGTACGCCCGCGCATCCGCGCGAGCTCGAGGATTCGCATCACCGCATCGTCGGCTTCCTGCGCTCGCGCAGCGGCACGCTGGCGCCGATCGCGCTGTCGCGCGCGGGCGAGCAACTCGCCCCGCGCGGCCGCCACGTGGTCGCGCTCGACGACGGCAATGCCTATGCCGCGGCCGGTGTCGCGGGCATGGGCGTGCTCTGGCTGCCGCGCTACATGGCGCAGGCGCACCTCGACAGCGGCGAGCTGGTGCCGCTGTTCGAGGACTGGGAAGTGGCCTCGATGCCGCTGTACCTGGTGTTCCCGCCGAACCGGCACCTGAGCGCGAAGCTGCGCGTGTTCATCGACTGGGTCGACGAACTGATGGCGAAGCATGCGCCGCTCGCCGTGCCGGGCGGCGCCTGAGGCGGCGCGCGCCTCAACGCGAAGCCAGCGGCTCCAGCCCCGTCTTCGCGATCGTCGGCGCGCTGGCCGGCGAGTTCAGGTAGCGGATCAGTTCGCGTGCCGCCTCGGGCTGCGTCGACGCGGTGGCGATGCCGGCCGAGAACACCGTCACCTGCTGCACCTCGGCCGGCAGCGGGCCGACGTAATCGATGCCCTCGATCGGCAGCAGCTCGCTGACCTGCTGCAGCCCGAGCGCGGCGTCGCCGCGCGCCACCACGCTGCCCACGCGCTCGCTGAGGATGCGGCGGCTCTTGGGCTTGACCTGGGCCTCGAGGCCGAGCTTCTTCAGCAGTTCGGTCTCGTAGTAGGTGCCGCTGGCGCTGGCCGAATAGGCGATCGACGGCGCCGCGAGCAGGGTGCGCTTGAGCGCCTCGACGCTCGAGATGTCGGGCCTGGGCGCGCCCTTGCGCACCGCGAAGCCGATCGAGGAACGCACCAGGTCGACCTGGCTGCCGGGCCGTACCTGGCCCTGCGCGACCAGCGCATCGAGCGCGGGCCGCGCCAGGATCACGACGTCGGCCGGCTCCCGTCGCGCGAGGCGGCTCGGGATGGAGTCGCTGGCATTGCCCATGGAGGCGCCGTAGGCGGTCTTCACCGCGCGGCCGCTGGCGCGCTCGAAGCCGGGGCGCAGCTCGTTGTAGGCGGCCGTGAAGCCGCCCGAGGTCATCACGTGGAGCTCGGGCTTCGGTGCCGGGGCATTGCCGGCGGGGCTGCCGCAGCCCGCGAGCGCGAGCCCGAGGGCGGCGCCGAGCAGGGCGCGGCGCGTGAAGGCCGCGAGGCGGGGGCGCTGGATGGTCATGGGGTCTCCTGTGTCGATGTCGCGTCCGTCATCGTAGGAGCACCGGCTGTCAATCCGCCGTCAGCACGGCGCGGGTCTTCACCGAGGCCGTGGCGCCCGGCTCGATGCCTTCGCGCGCGAGCGGCAGCCGCACCGTCACCAGCAGGCCCGGGCCGGGCCGCGTGTCGCCGAGCACGATGCTGCCGCCATGTGCCTCGGTGGCCGAGCGCACGATCGCGAGGCCCAGGCCGCTGCCGGTCTGGGTCTGGTCGGGGTCGCGGAAGAAGCGGTCGAACACGCGCTCGCGCAGCTCGGGCGGAATGCCCGGGCCGCGGTCGGCCACGGTCAGTTCGGCCTGCGCGCCATCGCGCCGGATGCCCACGGTCACGGCCGAGCCTGGCGGCGCGTACTTGGTGGCGTTGTCGATCAGGTTGTCGATCATCGACACCAGGCTGTCGCGATCGCCGGCCACCGGCGCCGGGTCGTCGCTCAGCAGCTCCACCTCCACGCCGCGCGTGCGCGCGAGCACCGACAGCGCGGCCAGCCGTTCCTGCACCAGGTCGTCCAGGCGCAGCAGGGCGGGGCGCGGCGCCGAGACCTGGGCCGCGCTGCGCATCAGGTGCAGCAGCTGGTTCACCAGCCGCTCGGCGCGCGCGCTGGCGCTGACCACGCGCGCCATCAGCTCCTGCTGGCGCGGCGGCGGCACCGGCTCGGGCTGCGCCTGCAGGCCCTGCAGTGCCTCGACGTTCACGCGCAGCGCCGCGATCGGCGTGCGCAGCTCGTGCGCGGCATCGGCGATGAAGCTCTGCTCGCGCTCGATGCTCGCGCGCAGCCGCTGCATCAGCGCATTGAAGTTGTCGACCAGCGGGCGCAGCTCGTCGTGGCGCGTCTGCGTGGCCAGCGGCGCGAGCTCGCGCACGTCGCGCGACGCGATCTCGCGCGCCACCTTGCGCCAGGGCCGCAGCGCGAGCCGGATCGACAGCCAGGCCGGCAGCAGCAGGAAGGGCACGCTGATGACCAGCGGCAGGATGTAGTAGCCGCGCGAATGGAAGGTCAGCCACATCTGCGGGCCGGCCGGCAGCACCAGCGCGACGCGCGTGGCGCCGTCCTCGCTCTCCAGCGAACGCGTGCGCCATTGCTTGCCCTGCGCGGTCACGTCCTCGGCCACGCCGAGGCGGCTGTTGGCGATGTCGGTGGGCACGCCCTCCGAGTGGTAGACCAGCCGGCCGTGCTGCCACACCAGCAGGCTCGGCGAGAGCGAGGGATCGTTGTCGCTGCCCATGGTCTCGCGCAACGCGGTGTCCATGCGCTGGAGGCTCTCGGCCAGCGCCGCGGGCCGGTCGGCCAGGTTGTGCGCCACCGACAGCACGCTGCGGTGCGAGGTGTCGACCATGCCCATGTCCTCGGTCAGCGAGGTGCCGAGCACCAGGCCCACCGCGATGCTCCACAGCAGCGTGAGCATCGCCACCTGCGCCAGCATCAGCCGGCGCACCAGCGTGGGCCGCAGCAGCCGGCGCCAGCCGCGCGGGGCGTCGGAGGCCGCCGCCGCGGCCGTCAAGACGGCGTTCCCGGCAGCTTCAGCGCGGCCTGGTCGATCACGTAGCCGATGCCGCGCACGGTGCGGATGTAGCCGTCGCCGATCTTGCGGCGCAGGTTCGAGATGTGGACCTCGAGCACGTTGCTGCCATGGGTCTGCCAGGCCGGCAGCACCTGCTGCTCGAGCATGCGCCGCGTGATCACGCGGTCGGTGCGCTTGATCAGCAGGCTCAGCAGCTTGAACTCGCTGCGCGACAGGTCCACCGGCTGGCCGTTGACCTGCACGCGCTGCGTCGGCTCGTGCAGCCACAGGCCGCGCACCTCGAAGGTCACGCCGTCGCTGCCGTAGCTGCGGCGCGCGAGCGCGCGCACGCGCGACAGCATCTCGGCGAGAACGAAAGGCTTCACCAGGTAGTCGTCGGCGCCGTTGTCGAGCCCGAGCAGGCGGTCGTCGAGCGCATCGCGCGCGCTGAGGATCAGCACCGGCAGCCGCGATTCGGCGCGCCGCACGTGCTGCAGCAGGCCCAGGCCGTCGCCGTCGGGCAGGCCCAGGTCGAGCAGCAGAAGGTCGCAGCCCTCGCCATCGAGGATGCGCCGCGCGTCCTCGATGCGGCGCACCCACACCACCTCCATGCCCTGCGTCTGCAGCGCCACCCGGATGCCGGTCGCGAGGTCGAAATCGTCTTCCACCACAAGAATCTTCATGAATGCAATCTAACCGGCGAAGCTGAAGGAATTCCTAAAGCTTCTCGACCAGGCCTGAAAGGTGCAAGGCAGGCCGAGCCGCCGAATCTTCAGCAGACCTTCATCTGCGCCGCCCACGATCCAGCAGGCTCGCGCGTTGCTTCACGGGCCGGTCCCCGGGGCCGGCTTCGCATCCTCCACGTCCTCTTCGCCTTTCGACGATGTCCCTCGACGCCATTTCCTTCCTGCCGCATTTCCGCTCGGCCCGGGCCCATGCGGCACTCTCGCGGTCGTACGACAGCGTGCTCGCGCGCTGGCCGGTGCCGGTGGAATCGCGCCATGTCGACACGCGGCGCGGCCGCGCCCACCTGCTGGCCTGGGGACCGGCCTATGGCGTGCCGGTGCTGCTGCTGCATGCCGAGGGCGGCAATGCCAGCACCTGGGTGCACATGGCCGGCGTGCTCGCGGGTGCGCTGCGCGTGTACGCGGTCGACATCGTGGGCGATGCCGGTCGCAGCGAGGGCCGGCGCCCGGCCAGCGAGGACGACTACTGCGACTGGCTCGAGGACGTGCTGATCGGCATCGGCCGGCCCAAGCTGGGGCTGTGCGGCGCCTCCTTCGGCGCCTGGCTGGCCGCCGCCTACATGCGGCGCTCGCTGCGCCGCGTCTCCAGGCTCGCGCTGCTCGCGCCGCCGCGCATCGGCCCGCGGCGCGTCGTTCCCGCCGTCTTCGCGCTGCTCGCGCGGCTGCATCCCTCCGACGGCAACCTGCGCCGCCTGCAGGCGCTGAGTTCCTCGCCGCATGCCTGCCCGCTGTCCGACTGGGCGCTCGAGGACCTGCTCGTGCGCTGGCGCAGCCAGGGCGCCGGACCGCCGCGCGCCGCCGGCCTCAGCGATGCCGAGATGCGGCTGCTGCCGGCCGGCACCCGCGTGCTGCTCGGCGAGGACGATGCGCTGCATGCCGTCGACGTGGCGAGCCGGCGGCTGCGCGTCAACGCGCCGCGCGTGGAGCTGATGGTGGTGCCCGATGCGGGGCATGCGATCGAGTTCGATCAGGCGCAGCGGGTGGGGCAGATACTGCTCGATCACTTTCGGGGGCGGGGGTACGTGCTCTAGGTCGAGGAAGGGGGCCGCGCCGTCGCGACCCTGCCTGGCCGTCACCGCGGATCAACGGCGCAACCCCATCCGTCTCAGAAGAAGAGATACCCCGACAGATTGGCCATGTTCCGGGCATCGTCGATGCCTCGGTGAGGCGTACCTTCGAAAGGCAGACCGACGCGCCGCAGCGCCTGCTCGAGTCCGCAGGCTTTTCGCAGGTTGAGGCTGCTGGCAAAGCGTGTCTTGATGTTGATGTGCTCTTCGCCGAAAGGGTAGGGAACGGCGTGGTACTCGCAATCCTGTTGCAGTTGATACCGGTCGTAGTCGCCCCAGCTGCAGAAGACGGGCACGTCAAAGGTCCCGATCCAGGTCGTGAATCGTTCGAGAACCACGGGGAATGGGGCGGCGGCGTCCACCTTCTTCTGAGTGATGCTCGTCAGGCTCCTGCAGAAGTCGGTGAGCACAGGGTGCCGCGTAGGCTTGACGAATGACTGGAACTCGCCGCGCAGGTCCGGCCCGTTCTGCCACAAGGCGACCGCACCGATCTCGATGATCTCCATTTCCTCGCGAGGCACCTCGCCTCGGTCCGAGCAGGTCGCCTCGAAGTCAACAATGATGTAGGTCATACGGCTCCTCCGGGCTTCTTGTCTTCTCGGGCGTATCTGGCTTGCGGGGCGGTGGATTCTGCCGCATCCGACATTCTTTCCATCGGGTGTGTCGACAGAACCACAAGCGGCACCGTCTTTCAGTTGGGCCTGTCGTTGTCCTCGGCGAGCCACTGCGCGGCCAACGCAGGGACCAATTCGGTGGCCTTTCCGCGCAGGCACTTGCAGCCGTAGGGCGGCTTCTCGACACCCAGCGACACCAGCACCTTCTCCGCTCGGCCCCTGGCTGCCTTGACGAGCGAGGCGACGGGGAAAACCGACAGCGATGTACCCACGACGAGTACCTTTCCAGCACTTGCAATGTGCAATCGCGCCTCCTCGAGGAACTGGACTTCCTCCCCGAACCAGACCACGTCGGGACGAAGCTGGGCGCCGTCTTCGCAAAGCTGGCCCATCGAGATCGGTGCGCCTTCGATCCGGTAGCGCCTGCGTGCTTCAGAGCTGCCCCTGGCGTAGGCGATCTCGCCATGGACGTGAATTACCTGGGAGGAGCCGGCGCGCTCGTGCAGTTCGTCGACGTTCTGGGTGATGACGACCACGTCGTAAGCCGCCTCGAGCGATGCGATGGCCTGGTGTGCCGCATTCGGGACCGCATGCCAGGCTTTCAACCTTCGCTCGTTGTAGAAGGCAAGAACCGCTTCCGGATTGCGCTGCCAACCCCGTGGGCTCGATACCTCTTCCCAGGCATGCGAATTCCAGAGGCCATCGGAATCACGGAAGGTCGGCAGCCCGCTTTCGGCGCTCACGCCTGAACCGGAAAAGACGACGAGCTTGTCGAACTGAACCTCTGGCTTCATTCGATCCGTGGGGCTGCGGTGCCCGGTGAGTCATGGAGCCGCGCATGCTACGTCATGCGCGGCGCTTGGCGTTGCGATGTTCTGGGCGCGACGTGTTCCGAACGCATTTGAGGTCGTCGAAAGATCGCATCGGTCATTGTGTTGCGAGAATTCGAGAACCAAAGAAAACACGCACTTCCTTGATGCAACTGTGATGCATCAGAGTCTTCGTGGTGAAAGTGTTGGCCGCACGCATCGACGCACTCGCATCGCATCGCCGCGTTGTGGAGTCCATCTTCGTACCCCACGAAGCACCACGCCTCGTTGACTCCATTCTTCGTATGAAGCGCGAACAATTTGAGAGGGAAAAGTTCCGCGCTTCGTTGACGCGTGGGGGGAGCGGCAGTTAGAACTGTGCGCACTCGATGGAGGGAGAACGCGTGAAGATCTCGAACACCAAGCGCACATACTCCCGCCGTTGCGTCCTCGCTGCCGATCGCCTCGTGGCCGGTGCGGGAAGACGCAAGGCGGCCGATGGGGCCATGCCGAACGCGGCTTCGTCCATCGCGCGTCGCGTGCATTGCACGCGCGCCCTTCGCTGAATCGAACGCTCCGGCTCCTGGTGCGATTCGTCCTCCCGCTGCCCCGCGCATCGTCGGGTATGCACATCCGCTTCTTCCGCACGCCGAGTCCGCTGATGCCGCGGATCCTCGGCCCGCCGCATCGACCGCCGGTGCGATCGCACGCGGCACGCGCTTGCCGCGTCCACTGAAACCGCTGCTCATGGCTGGCACCGCCTGCCTGTCGAACGATCGGTTCGACGGGAGGGTGGCGTCTTGCCGTCGCGCGAGCCTTTCACCCCCTTAACCCGCGCGCGTTCCATGCAGGAGCCGGCCACACGCCGGCAGGTGCAGGACGGCGCATGTCCCTACAAGAGGCGATCATGAAGAAATTTCTCAAGCCCGCAGTCCCGTACTTTGCCATCGGTGCAGTGACCCTTGCCGCGCTCGTGGCTTGCGGTGGCGGCGGTGGCGGCACGCCATCGTTCGGCGGCACCGGCGCGGCCCCCGACACCGGCAACGTGGTGGCGCAGAACGGCGACGCCAACGCGCCCGACGACGGCAATCCCTCGGCCGTGCCCGACGCGGCGGCGAACGGCAACATCGATCGCTCGGCCCAGCCGATGGAGCTGCCCGACACGGTCTGGCCGAAGAACTACAAGCTGTGGTTCCGGCCCGATGCGGCACTCAAGACCTTCACGGGCCGCGGCGACGTCGAGATCGAGGTGCTGAAGCCGGTCGATGCGATCGTGGTGGCCGCGCACGACCTCAAGTTCGCCAACGGCCGCACCACGCTGCGCAAGCTCTCGAGCCCGGGCGAGGCGATCGCGCTGATCCCCACGCCGCAGACGCGCGGCGACTTCGTGCAGCTGCGGCTCAACGACGGCCAGATCGCGAAGGGCAAGTATCTGCTGCACATGGAGTGGGACGGCAAGATCCAGTTCTCCGATGCCGAGTACTGCCCGCCGGCCGAGATGATCAAGAACCCGCTGTGCTCGGCCGCCACCGGCGTGTTCAAGGTCGGCCTCTCCACGCCCGAGGGCGTGAGCAGCGATGCCATCGTGACGCAGGGCGAGACCAACTTCGCGCGCCAGTGGTTCCCGGGCTGGGACGAGCCCGCGTTCCGCCACACCTTCGAGATCTCGGCCGAGGTGCCGGGCGACTGGAAGACGGTGTCGAACGGCGCGCAGAAATCGCAGACCCGGCTGCCCGACGGCTACCAGCTGGTGTCGTTCGAGAAGACGCCCTCGATGCCCATGTACCTGACCTTCTTCGGCGGCGGCAAGTTCGACATCCTCGAGGACACATTCAAGAGCCCGCTCGACGGCAAGACCATGCCGCTGCGCTGGTTCACGCCGCCCGGCCGCTCGACCTGGGCCACCTTCGCGATGGAGTGGACCAAGGTCGCGATGGACTACTACTACAAGTACACCGGCATCCCGCTGCCCTTCGACAAGTTCGACACCGTGGCCGCGAACGACAGCTACGACAACAAGCCCAACACCGGCTTCGGCGGCATGGAGAACTGGGGCTCGATCTTCGAGTTCGCCGACTCGGTGCTGACCAAGCCCGGCGACACGCCCACGCTCTATTCGGTGACGGTGGTCACGCACGAGGTCGCGCACCAGTGGTTTGGCGACCTGGTCACGCTCGACTGGTGGGACAACGTGTGGCTCAACGAGTCGTTCGCGCGCTGGTTCGAACGGCGCACCACGATCAAGTTTCACCCCGAGTACTACAGCTTCTCGGACTACGTGCTCGACAAGCACAGCGTGATCGTGGCCGACCTCAAGAACACGGCGGTGCCGGTGCAGCGCAACCTCAACGACGCGGGTTCGTTCGGCTTCATCAGCCCGTCGATCTTCGTCTACAACAAGGGCAGCCACGTGCTCGAGACGATCCAGAACTACATCGGCGAGGAGGCAATGCAGAAGGGCCTGCAGATCTACCTGAAGGACTATGCCTATGGCAACGTCACGCCCTCGCGGCTGTGGAGCTCGCTCGAGAAGGCGACCGACAAGAAGGTGAGTGCCATCGGCGACAGCCTGATTCGCCAGACCGGCGTGCCGCTGCTCACGGTCGACGCGCAGTGCGCGGGCGACCGCACCTACGTGGCTATCACGCAGGAGTCGTTCCCGAACCAGAACCAGTACCCGGCCTCGACCTGGACCGTGCCCGTCACGCTCGCCTATGGCGACGCGATGGCGCAGCGCAAGACCTTCGTCATGGACAGCAACCGCACCAACCTCGAGCTGCCGGGCTGCACCGCGGTGCTGGCCGGGCCGACCGGGCAGGACTACTACGTGAGCAACTACAGCGCCGCCTCGTGGAGCGCGCTGCTGGCGCAGGCGCAGAACTTCGCCGGCAACAAGCCGCTGCTGCTGAACATCGAGCGCGATGCCTTCCGGCTGCTCGGCGTGGGGCGCATCACGCAGGCGCAGTACGACCAGATCAAGGGCGTGCTGAACCTGCCGACCGCGCTGCTGGCCAAGACGCAGGAGAGCCAGCAGAGGATGGCGGCGGTGGATGCGGGCGCCAAGGAGGAGTACCCGCATGCGCTGCGCTTCCAGGGCAGCCTGAAGCTGCGCGAGAACCTCCAGCGCTGACGGCCCGAGCCCGCCGGGCGACGCGCCCGGCGGGCCACCCATCTTTCACCGGAGACCATCGATGAGCACATGGAACAACGCACCGCGCGCGCTCGCGTGCATCGCTTGCGCGCTGCTGCTGGCCGCCTGCGGCGCGCGCGGCGGCCCCGAGGCCGAGCTGGTCGGCGTCTACGCCGTGAAGCAGGGCGGGGCGCTCAAGGAGCTGATCAAGATCGAGCGCCAGGGCGGGCGCTACGTGTTGCGCGACAAGGTGCGCACGCCCGACTGGAGCGAGCCCAAGATGCAGCTCGCGCCCGCCACGCGCGACGACTGGCAGCGCATCACCACCGACGGCGCGCGGACGGAATTCGTCGGCATGAAGAGCGAGCAGCTCGCGCTGTTCAAGGTGCCGCCGGGCTGGGAGAAGAACGGCTTCCGGACCTCGACCGGCTACTTCCTGTTCTATTCGCACGGACCGGTCGAGGCCTACAAGCTCTGAGCGCGACGCCCGCGTGGGCGCTGGCTCAGGCCGGTAGGGCGAATGTCGCGACCGCGGTCGCGAGCGTCTGGCCGGTGGAGGCCAGGTCCATGGTCACGCGCGCGAAGGCCAGCGAGCGGCCCGAGCGCACCAGCTCGGCATGCGCGAGCACGTCCTCGCCGCCGCCCGCGCGCATGAAGGTCATGTGCAGGTCGACCGTGGCGATCGGGCGGCGCCCGCGGCCGTCGGTCCAGATCGCGAAGCACATCGCGCTGTCGGCCAGCACCGAGAGCGCCTGGCCGCCGAAGATGTTGCCCTCGCGCGTGGCCTGCTCGCCGGCCGGCATGCGCAGCGTGGCCTTGCCTTCGCCCAGCGATTCGACGCTGACGCCGAGGCTGCGCACGCAGCCCGGCAAGGCGGTGGCGAGGACGTCCCTGGCTTCTTCGAGGGTGAACGCGGTCATGGCTGGAGGTCTTTCCGTGGTCGATGCGGTGGAGGGAGGCCGCGCGCCGGCGCGGCGAAGGCCGGCAGCGTACCGCACCGGCGCGGCGCGATCGATTCCCCGAAAGAGATAGTCAGCCGCGCACCGACTCGAGGAAGGCCAGGATCTCCTCGCCCAGCCATTGCTCGCCGCTGTCGAAGTGGGCCATGACCGAGACGTGGTTGTGCCCGGGCAGGCTCAGGTGGCGCGGCGCGTGGCCCCGGGTCTCGGCCATGCGCCAGGCGAACTCGGTCGCGTAGACGTCGAGCAGCGGGTTCTCGTATTCGGCATGCACGACGAAGGTGGGCAGCGCCAGCCGGTGGGCATGCGCCATCGGCGACAGCGCGTCGTAGGCCGCGGCGTCGTCGCCGAAATAGGCGCGCACGCCGGCCGCGTTCGGGTTCTCGGGCCGCGCGTCGGCGCGCAGCCGCGCCGACACCAGCACCAGCGCGCGCAGGTGCCGGCCCATGAAGCCCAGCGAGGGATCGCAGGCATAGCTGGCCGCATGCGTGCCGCCGGCCGAATGCCCGATCAGGCAGATCGCGGCGGGATCGCCGCCGTGCCCGGCCGCATGGCGCGCGACCCAGTCGCAGGCCGCGGCCACGTCGAGCGCGCCCTGCGGATGCATGGCCTCGGGCGCGAGCCGGTATTCGATGTTGATGCCCACGCAGCCTCGGCGCGCGAACCAGCGCAGCACGTTGCCGTACATCGCGGCGTTGATGTCCTTGCCGCCGCGCACGAAAGCGCCGCCATGCACGAACACGATCACCGGCGCGGCCCGCGCGCCGCGCGGCCGGTAGACGTCGAGCACCTGCCGCGGATGCGCGCCGTAGGGCAGGTCGCGCACGACCTCGCAGCCGTGGGCGGGCGCGGCCACCAGCAGCGGCAGGTAGGCGGCCTTCACGCGGTCGCCGGCCGCGCGGATGTCGGCCTGCCAGGCCGGGCCGGTCTCGCGCAGCATCCGGTCGATGGCCTCGGAGCGTCCTTCGGGGCGCATGCCGTCTTCAGTCGGCACGGAAGGCCGAGGCCTCGACCTCGATGCGCCAGGCCGGCTGCGCGAGCGCCTGCACCACGAGCAAGGTCGAGGCCGGGCGCGCCTCGCCGAGGAAGCCGGCGCGCACCGGGCCGAGCCGCGGCAGGTCGGTGGCGTCGGTCAGGAAGGTCGTGACCTTGACCAGGTGCGACACGTCCATGCCGGCCGCGCGCAGCACGGCCACGAGGTTGGTCCAGGCCTGCCTGGCCTGCGCCTCGAAGCCCTCGGGCAGCGTGCCGTCGGCCGCGGTGCCGATCTGGCCCGCGATGTGCAGCCAGCGGCCGGGCCCCTGGGTGACGATGCCGTGGCTGTAGGCGCCGACCGGCGGCGCGACGTCCCCGGGTGCGAGGCGGATGGCGACGGTGTGCGTCATCAATGCACCGCGCCGTCGAGTTCGGGAATGAACGGGATCTCGACGCCATAGGCACCGATGTCCTCGCGGATCTTGTCGACCCCGCGCTTGATGATGCCCATCTCCTCGTCGGGATGGGTGGCGCCGAGGCCGTGGTCGGCCGCCAGCGCGCGGTTGCGGCCCGAACGCCGGCGTTCGTCCTCGGGCAGGTTGACCACCGCATAGACGCCGTTGAGCAGGCTGCCGCGCAGCTTCTTCGCGACCTTCTCGCCGATGGTGCGCTTCTCGTCGGCCGGCAGCTCGCTGAAGAAGCGCCGCATGATGATGCGGCCGAACTGGATGTGGCGTGCCTCGTCGCGCAGGATCAGCCGGCAGGCCTCGCGGATCGAGCCGAAGCGCGCGTTCTCGTAGCGCGCCTGCAGCAGTTCGCCCGAGAGCTGCTCGAACAGCGTGTTGACCGAGAGGCCCGCGAAGAAGCTCATCGCCTTCTCGTCCTTCTCGTCGTGGAAGCGCGGGATGATGTCGCGGAAGTAGTCGGCCCGCGGCGTGGGCTCGTAGGCCGCGAGGTGCTCGGCGATGCGGAAGCTGGCCTCGTGGTGGCGGAACTCCTCGGCGATGAAGTTCGTGATGTGCTGCTTGATCTCGAAGGGCTGGTGGCCAAAGATCGCCTCGCGCAGCCGCTCGGCGCCATAGGGCGTGGCGCCGTGCTCCATCCAGGCGCGCAGGCTCCACCATTCGGCGCCGGCCTGGCGCACCTCGGGCGGCAGCTCGGCCTCGCGCAGGTCGGCGTAATCGATGTCGGCCACCGGGTCCCAGGCCAGTTCGCGCGCCTGGGTGCACAGGCGCCAGACCTCGGGGTATTCGACCTTCGAGACCACGGGATAGGGGTTCGGCACGGAAGGAATCTCTTCGAGCAGCGAGGCTTGCATGGGCGGTGTCCGTCGTGGGTGGGGGAAAGGCCATGCTAGGAAGGCCGCGCTCATACATCCAATACTGTTTAAAGTGGCTCGCCATTCGCCGCAGCTATCTCCACGCCCATGTTCGAATTCAGACAACTGCGCCAGTTCGTGGTGCTGGCCGAGGAACTGAACTTCGGCCGCGCCGCGATCCGGCTCCACATGTCGCAGCCGCCGCTGAGCGTGGCGATGCGCAATCTCGAGGAGCAGCTCGGCGCGGTGCTGTTCGACCGCAGCCGGCACCACGTGCGGCTCACGCCCGCGGGCCAGGTCTTCCACAAGGACGCGCAGCGCCTGCTGCAGCAGGCCCAGGCGGCCGGCGAACGCGCGCGCCGCGCGGCGCAGGGGCTGGAGGGTTCGCTGCGGCTCTCGTTCGTGCCGAGCGCCGCGCTCGACGTGCTGCCCGCGATCTTCAAGCGCTTCCAGCACGACTACCCGACCGTGCAGCTGCGCCTCACGGCCGAGACCACCGCGCGCCAGCTCGAGGACCTGCGCAAGGGCGAGGTCGAGCTCGCGCTGGTGGTGGGCCCGGTCTACGAATCGCGCGGGCTGGTGCTGGTGGACCTGCAGGCGCAGAAGTTCGTGATCGCCGTGCCGCGCAGTCATCCGCTGGCGGCGCAGCGTTCGGTGAAGATCGAGGCGCTGGCGGCCGAATCCTTCATCTCGTTCCCGGCCGCGGAGGGCGCGGGCTTCGTCGCCGCGCTGCTCGGTGCCTGCCAGGCGGCGGGCTTCCTGCCGAAGGTGGTGCAGGAGGCCGCGCAGATGCAGTCCATCCTCACGCCGGTCGCGGGCGGCCTGGGCATCGCGCTGGTGCCGGCCGCGATGCGCGTGCTCGCGATGGCCGACGTCGCCTTCCTCGAGATCGCGGGCGCGCGGCCGCCGCCGACCTACCGCCTGGTGTTCGCGCATGCGAGCGGCAACGACAACCCGGTGGTGCAGTCGTTCCTGGCGGTGGCGAGGAAGGCGGTGGAGGGGGCGGGGCGATAGGGCGCGCGAAGACCGAGTCGCCTCAGTCCCACCAGCAATAGAGCGGGTTTCCGCAGACGCCGTGCGCGCCGAGGCTGTCCGCGTCCGCGCCCCAGAAGCAGTAGTACTGGTCCTCGTCGGGTTCGTAGACCAGCCAGTAGCCTTCGGATCGCGCGAGAAGCCAGCCCGAGATTCGCGACCCGAGTTCGCGATGGGCGAATCCGGGCGCCGCGACCGTGGCCGACACCATCTCCGCCCCGGTGGCATGTTCGCGAATGCTGGACCGCAGCCGCTCGAAATACGCCCCCTCGTCCTCGCCCTGAGGGACGATGATTCCCGAGGTGTCGGACAAGGCGGCTTCGAGCTTCGGCCAGTAGGGGTGGGCGTGGTTCATTCCGGTGGCGCCAGCGAGGGCGTCTCAACCCGGAATATCCGGCTCCACCAATTGCGCCAGTGCCACCAAAGACTCCTGCCAGCCCAGGTAGCACATCTCGACCGGAATCATCCCGGGGATGCCTTCCTGCACGATGGCCACGTCGGTGCCGCAGGACACGGCGGTCAGCGTGACGGTGGTCTTCATCGTGCCCGGCAGGTTGGGGTCGTCGAAAGTCGCGTCGTAGGCCACACGCTGGCCCGGCACCAGCTCGAGGTACTTGCCGCCGAACGAGTGGCCGTGGCCCGAGCTGAAGTTGGTGAAGGACATGCGCCAGCTGCCGCCGACCACCGGCTCCATCTGGTGGACCTTGCCGGTGAAGCCGAAGGGCGGCAGCCAGCGCTCGAAGGCGCCGGGTTCGGTGAAGGCGCGGTAGAGGCGCTCGGGCGGGGCGCGCAGCACGCGGTGCAGACGGACGGTGTGGGTAGCCATGGTGTGTTCTCCTGGTGAAGTGATGCGGAGGACGACCCTCCACTGACACGACGGACGAGCTCCGGACGGATCGACACGAATCCGAAAATTTTTTCGAACCGGCGGGATTCACTGTAGCCGGCGCCGGACTTCGGCGGCCCGGTGATTCATTTCATATATGAACGCCGGCCAGTGAACGTATTGGACAGACCGCCACCCCCGTTCGCACCATGCGGTTCCCACCAAGGAGTCCCCCGATGAATCTTCCTCGCACGCTGTTCGCGGGCCTGCTGCTCGTTGCCGCCGGCATCGCCGCGCCGGCCCTGGCCCAGGGCTTTCCCGATCGCCCGGTCACGCTGGTCGTGCCTTATCCGGCCGGCGGCTCGGCCGACATCCTGGCGCGCACGGTGGGGCAGAAGCTGGTGGCGCAGCTCGGGCAGCCGGTGGTGGTCGAGAACAAGGGCGGCGCCGGCACGGCGATCGGCGCGCGCTTCGTCGCGGAAGCGAAGCCCGACGGCTACACGCTGCTGCTCGGCACGGTGAGCTCGCAGGCCATCAACCCGGCGATGTCCAAGGTCGGCTACGACCCGGTGAAGGACTTCGTGCCGGTCAGCGCGCTGGCATCGATCCCCTTCGTGCTGGTGGCCCATCCCAGCGCGCCCTACGGCAGCGTGGCCGAGCTGCTCGCGGCGGCCCGACAGGCGCCGGGATCGATCAGCTATGCCTCGGCCGGCCCCGGCACCTCGAACCACCTGGCCGGCGAGATGCTGGCCTCGGCCGCGAAGCTCAAGCTGCTGCACGTGCCCTACCGCGGCAGCGCGCCGGCGCTGGCCGACGTGCTCGCGGGCCATGTGCCGCTGATGTTCGACCTGCAGACCACGTCGCTGCCCAACATCGCCACCCACAAGCTCAAGCCGCTGGCCGTGACCGGCAGCCGGCGCAGCCCGCTGCTGCCCGATGTGCCCACGGTAGCCGAGAGCGGGCTGCCGGGCTTCGAGGTCAGCGCCTGGTTCGGCGTGTTCGCGCCCGCGAAGCTGCCGCCGCCGGTGCTCAGGCAACTGTCGGCCGCCATGGCGAAGGTGCTCGAGGACCCGGCGCTGGCGCAGCGGCTGCGCGAGATCGGCGCCGAGCCCGATCCGCGCAATGCCGCGCAGTTCACCGCCTACGTCGGCGAGGAGGCCGGCAAGTACGCGACGGTCGTGAAGACCGCGGGGCTCGCACCCTGACCGGCCGCTGACGCGGGATCGTGCGCAGGCCGGCGGGGCCGGATACCGGCGAGAATCCGGCCGCCTTCACTGCCGCCAGGTTTCCCGTGTTCCAACGTCCCTCCATTGCCGTGCGCACGATGGCCTTCGTGGCCGCCGTGTGCCTCGCCCTCGTGGGGCTCGACATCTGGCACAGCTGGGAGTCGCGCACGGTGCTGCTCGAGCAGATGGGCGTGGCGACCTCGAACCTGTCGCGCGCGCTGGCGCAGCAGGCCGACGACACCATCAAGCAGGCCGACACCGTGCTGGTCGGCGTGGTCGAGCGCATCGAGCACGAGGGCACGGGGCCGGCCCAGGTCGAGCGGCTGCGCCGCGTGCTGGCCGCGCAGGTGGCCGAGCTGCCGCAGCTCGACGCGCTGCACGTCTACGACCAGGACGGCAACTGGGTCGCGAACTCCCGCGCGGCGCCGCCGCAGAACCTCAACAACGCGGACCGCGAGTACTTCGTCTTCCACCGCGACCACCCCGACCGCGGCCCGCACATCGGCATTCCGGTGACGAGCCGCACCAACGGCAAGCGGCTGATCCCGGTGTCGCGCCGCATCGACCATGCCGACGGCAGCTTCGCGGGCGTGGCGCTCGCGAGCATCGACGTCGACTTCTTCCTCAGGTTCTACGACAGCCTCGACATCGGCAAGGGCGGCGCCGCGGCGCTGATCCTCGAGAGCGGCACCATGATGGTCCGCCGCCCCTTCGGCCCGGAGATGGTGGGGCGCGACATGCGCGGCTCGCAGCTGTTCACTTCGTACAAGGAGAACGGCCCGGTCGGCACCGCCTACATCAAGTCGGCGCAGGACGGCGTGCTGCGGCTCAACAGCTTCCGGCGGCTCGACCACTACCCGCTGTTCGTGGGCGCGGCGCTGTCCAAGGACGAGATCCTCGCGGGCTGGTGGAAGGACACCTTCTGGCATTCGGGCGGCGTGCTGGCGCTCAGCGCCGTGGTGGCCTTCGTCGGCCTGGGGCTGGTGCGCCAGATCGAGCGGCGCACGCGCACCGAGGCCGAGCTGCTGCGCGCGCGCGACGCGCTCGAGGCGCTCAACAAGACGCTCAACACGCTGGCGATGGAGGACGGCCTGACGGGGCTCGCGAACCGGCGCCAGTTCGACGTCGCGCTCGACACGGAGTTCGGCCGCGCGGTGCGCAATGCCAGCACATTGGCGCTGATCCTGCTCGATGTGGACCGCTTCAAGGAATACAACGACATCTACGGCCACACGGCCGGCGACGAGTGCCTGCAGAAGATCTGCCGCACCATCGCCAACGTGGCGGCGCGCCGGCCCGGCGACCTCGCGGCGCGCTATGGCGGCGAGGAACTCGCGGTGCTGCTGCCGGGCACCGACGTCGAGGCGGCCGCGCTGCTGGCCGAACGCATCCGCGCCGCGGTGCGCGCGCTCGAGATCGAGCATGCCGGTGCCATCGACGGCTTCGTCACGCTGAGCGCGGGTGTGGACGCGCTGCGGCCCGAGGCCGGCGCCGTGCAGCCGAAGGAGCTGGTGCGCGGCGCCGACAAGGCGCTGTACGTCGCCAAGTCGGGCGGGCGCAACCGCGTGTGCACCAACGAGACACCGGTGACCTGAACACTTGCGTACTCAGGAGTCCCGCCGGGTAGCGGGCCCTCGCGCGGCGCTCTACGATCGCGCATCCCGCGCGCCGCGATGGCATCGCCATCCGGCGCGCCGCCCAACCCGACAACAGGAAAAGAACAAGCCATGTCATTCACAGAAGTCGCCGTGCCCGAGCAGCTCGTGCGCGCGCTCGACGCGCAGAGCCGGATGCCGATCACCCGGATCGGCGAGGCGCTGGTCGCGCTCGGCATGATCACCGGCGACCAGCTCGCCGCCGGGCTGCGCCAGCAGCGCCGCGAGCCGCTGGTGCCGCTGGGCGAGACCCTGGTGCGCATGGGTGCCGTGAGCCGCGGCCAGCTGCAGACCGCGCTGGTGCGCAAGATGGGCTATCCGCTGGTCAACCTGCACGTGTTCCCGCCCGCGGCCGAGGCGCTGCGCAAGGTCGCGCATGGCGTGGCGCGGCGGCTGCAGGTCATGCCGCTGATGCTGCACGAGGGGCGGCTGGTGATCGCGATCGACGATCCCACGAGCCGCTACTCGGTGATCGACGAGGTGCAGTTCGTCGCGCAGATGAAGGTGATCCCGGTGGTGGGCCAGTGCCTGGACCTCGACGCCGTGCTGGCCGCGGCCTACGAGAAGATCGGCGACGCGGCCGACGGCGGTGGCGGCGGCGCGGCCCACCTCGACCCGATGCGCCCGCTCGAGTTCGACATGGCCGGCACCACCGAGCTGCTGCAGACGCTCGAGAAGGAGGGCCCGGCGCCGGCACCGGCGGAAACGCCGATCGAGCAGTCGGACAACTCGCTGGTGCGCATGATCAACAGCATGATCCAGGAGGCGCATCGCGAGGGCGCCTCGGACATCCACATCGAGAGCTACCCGGGCCAGGAGAAGACGCGCATCCGCTTTCGCCGCGACGGGCTGCTCTACACCTACCTCGAGCTGCCGCCGAGCTACCGCAACGCGATCGTGGCGCGCGTGAAGATCATGTGCGACCTCGACATCAGCGAGAAGCGCAACCCGCAGGACGGCAAGATCAACTTCGCCAAGTACTCGCCGCAGCACAAGATCGAGCTGCGCGTGGCGACCATTCCCACCAACAACGGCCTCGAAGACGTGGTGATGCGGATACTGGCCTCGGCCAAGCCGCTGCCGATGCAGTCGCTGGGCCTGTCGCCCGACAACCTGCGGCGCCTGACCCACGCGGTGGAACGGCCCTACGGCATGGTGCTGTGCGTGGGGCCCACGGGCTCGGGCAAGACCACCACGCTGCATTCGGCGCTCATGCACATCAACACGCCCGAGCGCAAGATCTGGACCGCCGAGGACCCGGTGGAGATCACGCAGAACGGGCTGCGCCAGGTGCAGATCAATCCGCGCATCGGCTGGACCTTCGCCAAGGCGCTGCGCGCCTTCGTGCGCGCCGATCCCGACGTGATCATGGTCGGCGAGATCCGCGACGAGGAGACCGCGAAGACCGCGATCGAGGCCTCGCTGACCGGCCACCTGGTGCTGTCGACCCTGCACACCAACAGCGCGCCCGAGACAGTGACGCGCCTGCTCGACATGGGCATGGACCCGTTCAACTTCGCCGACTCGCTGCTCGCGGTGCTGGCGCAGCGGCTGGTGCGCCGCATCTGCGGCCACTGCGTGCGCAGCGCGCCCGCGAGCGAGGAGGCGGTCGAGGAACTGCTGGCCGACTACCTGCACGCCTTCCCGGCCGAGGAGATCCCGGCGCGCCGGCAGGCCACGCTCGATGGCTGGCTGCAGCGCTTCGGCCGCGACGGGCGGCTGCACCTGCACAGCGGCGCGGGCTGCGAGCACTGCGCGAAGACGGGCTTTCGCGGCCGCGTCGGCATCCACGAGCTGATGACGGTCTCGAAGGAGCTGCGCCGGCTGGTGCAGGGCGGGGCGCGCGCCGAGGAACTGCTGCAGGCGGCGTTGAAGGAAGGCATGCGCACCCTGCGCCAGGACGGCATCGAGAAGGTGCTGGCCGGCCAGACCACGATCGAGGAAGTGCGCGCGACCAGCAACGCCTGAGGGCGCGCCTCAATCGAACCGGCCGCTGGCCAGCGCCGCCGCTGCCGCGCGGGTCTCCACGCCGAGCTTCTCGAAGATGTGCTCGAGGTGCTTGTTCACCGTGCGCGGGCTGGTGCCGAGGATCTCGCCGATGTCGCGGTTGGTCTTGCCCTTGGCGAGCCACGACAGCACCTCGGTCTCGCGCGGCGTGAGCGCGGCCTCGGCCAGCCGCGCCGACGAGGCGCCGCCCGCGCCCTCGCGCTGCACCGCGAACAGCAGCATGGTCTCGCCCAATGCGGCCGCGCCGAGGTTGCGCACCGACAGCCGGATGCCGGCCGCGGTGACCACGCCGAGGGTGGCGCCGGGCGCCAGCGCGGCCTCGAGCGCGCGCGGCAGCAGGCCCGGCGCGCGTGCCTCGCCCAGCGCATGCAGCCACAGGCCGGCCTGCGGCGAGCGCCAGGCGACGCGCCCGCGCGCGTCGACGAAGACCACGCCCATGCCGGCCACGTCGACCGCGTCGCGCGCCATGCGCGTGATGCGGGCGTTGCGCGCATGGGTGTGCAGGCGCGCCAGCACCTCCTGCGCGCGGATCGGCTTCACCACGTAGTCGACGCCGCCGCATTCGAAGCCCTCGACCACGTCGGCGGTTTCCGAGAGGCCGGTCATGAAGATCACCGGGATGTGCGCGAGCGCCGCGTCGGCCTTGATGCGGCGGCAGGTCTCGAAGCCGGAGAGGCCGGGCATCATGCCGTCGAGCAGGATGGCGTCGGGCACCACCAGCGCGAGCCGCTGCAGCGCCGATTCGCCGTCGGCCGCCACCAGCACGGTGTAGCCGCTGGCCTCGAGCGTGTCGCACAGCATGCCCAGGCTGCTGGGGGCGTCGTCCACCACCAGCACCACGGGGCGTTCGGCTTCAGGAAGGGGAGGCGAGGGTGTCAGCATCTTCGGCGAGGGCTTGGCGGAGGGAGTCGAGTTCGAAGCGCGCGACCATGCCGCGCAGCCAGGTGCAGGTGGCGGCCGCGCCCGGCGAGCGGGCGGCCAGCCGGTCGAGCGCCTGGTGCAGGCCGCGCACGTGGCCCATCTGCACCAGCCGCATCAGTTCGGCGCGCTCGTCCTCGCCGAGCAGCAGCCGCGGCGGGCGAACCGGCGCGAGCTCCTCGTCGGCCCGCGGGCGCAGCGCGTCGGCGGCATCGAGCCATTCGAGGCCGAGGTGGCGCTCGAGCGTGGCGATCAGTTCGGACTCGATCACCGGCTTGCCCACGAAGGCCTGGCAGCCCGCGGCGCGCAGCCGCTCGGCCTGGTTCTCGAACATGTTGGCCGAGACGATGATGATCGGCAGCGCGTCGAAGCCCGAGGCGCGCACCAGGCCGGCGGTCTGCCAGCCGTCGAGGTCGTCCATGCTGAGGTCGAGCAGGATCGCCGAGGGCAGCTCCTCGCGCAGGCTGTCGAGGCACTCGGTGCCGCTCGCGGCCTCGCGCACCTCGAAGCCCAGCGGCGCCAGCATGCCGGCCAGCATCTGGCGCTGCACCGGCTGGTCGTCCACCACCAGCAGCGTGCGGCGCTCGCCGAGGTAGCCCGACACCGGCTGGCGCAGCGCGCCGGCCCTGGCCTGCGGGCCGGGGTCGGCCACCGCGCGCAGGTAGACGCGCACGCTGAAGGTGCTGCCGGCCGAGGAGGTGGCGGCCAGCTTGAGCTCGCCGCCCATCAGCGAGGTCAGCAGGCCGGTGATCGTGAGGCCCAGCCCGGTGCCGGGCTCGCCGCGCCGGCGCCCCGCGGCACCGCGCTCGAACGGCAGGAAGATGCGCTGGTGGTCCTGCGGCGCCACGCCGATGCCGGTGTCGATCACGTCGAAGCGCAGCACCTCGCGGCGCGCGTCCACGTGCAGCGTGACGGTGCCGCTGTCGGTGAAGCGCACGGCATTGGTCAGCAGGTTGATGAGGATCTGGCGCAGCCACTTGGCGTCGGCATGCACCCAGGGCGGCAGCCGCCCGGCGTGGGTGTAGACGAAGGCCAGGCCCTTGTTCTCGGCCTGCGGCCGCACCATGTGCACCACCTGGTCGAGGAAGGCCGGCAATGCCAGCGGCGCCGGCTCGAGCTGCAGCCGGCCGGCCTCGATGCGCGCGAGGTCGAGCAGGCCGTCGATCAGGCCCAGCATGTGCTCGCCGCTGCGGTGGATGGTCTGCACCGCCTCGCGCGGCGGCAGCGCGGCATCGCCCTTGAGCAGGATCTGCGAGTAGCCCAGGATGCTGTTGAGCGGCGTGCGCAGCTCGTGCGTCATGCCGGCCACGTAGCGGGTCTTGGCCTGGTTGGCCGCCTCGGCCGCCTCCTTGGCGGCCTGCAGCGCGGCATCGGTGCGCTGGTGGGCCTCGATCTCGAGCGTGAGCAGGTGGTTGTGGCGGTTCGACTCCTCCTGCGCCATCTGCCGGCTCTCGCTGCCCAGCACCACCCACCAGGCCGCCACCGCCGCCACCAGCGACAGCAGGGTGAAGACCTTGAGGAAGGCGTCGCGCAGCCGCGGGTCGACCGCGCTGGCGCCGGTGATCGCCTCCTGCGCATAGACCACGCCCATCACCGTGGCCAGCAGTGCCACCAGCGAGGCCGCCACCATCAGGTAGTGGGCGACGCGGAAGTTGAGCCGCGCCGACAGCGCCGGCGGCAGCAGCGACTGCAGCCAGCCGCTCATCTGCTCGGCCGCGCGCGAGTCGGTCTTGCAGCGGTCGTGGCAGCGCGACTCGAGCGTGCAGCACAGCGAGCAGATCGGCGCGCTGTAGGCCGGGCAGTGGGCCATGTCCTCCGATTCGAAGCCGTTGTCGCAGACCGAGCACTTGACGATCTGCCCCGGCGTCCAGTGCGCGATGTCGCGCCGCGCGAGGTAGTAGCGCCCGCGCGTGCGCCAGGCCAGCAGCGGCGAGACAGCGAGCGCGGTGGCCAGCGCGATGAAGGGCGAGAAGGAGCGCGCCCACTGGCCGATGGCGCCCGAGTAGGCCAGCATCGCGAGCGCCGCCGCCACCAGCGTGGCGACCAGGCCCACGGGGTTGATGTCGTAGAGGTGGGCGCGCTTGAACTCGATGGTCTTCGGGCTCCAGCCCAGCGGCTTGTTGATGACCAGGTCGGCCACCAGCGCGCCGACCCAGGCGATCGCGATGTTGCTGTAGAAGCCCAGCACATGCTCGAGCGCGGCGAACACGCCCAGCGCCATCAGCAGGATCGCGATCACGACGTTGAACACCAGCCACACCACGCGGCCCGGATGGCTGTGCGTGAGCCGCGCGAAGAAGTTCGACCAGGCCAGCGAGCCGGCATAGGCGTTCGTGAGGTTGATCTTCATCTGCGAGACCACCACGAACAGCACCGTGATGCCGAGAATCCAGGCCGGGTCGCGCAGCACGTAGGCAAAGCCCGTGAGGTACATCTGCGTCGGCTCGATCGCATGGTTGGCCGGGATCTCGTGCTGCAGCGCGAGGAAGGCCAGGAAGGCGCCGCCCATCATCTTGAGCATGCCCGGCACGATCCAGCCGGGCCCGGCCACCAGCACCGCGGTCCACCAGCGCGCGCGGTTGGCGACCGTCTTCTCGGGCAGGAAGCGCAGGTAGTCGACCTGCTCGCCGATCTGCACCACCAGCGAGAAGGCGACCGTGGCGGCGGCGCCGAACATCAGCGGATCGAAGCCGCTGCTGTTCGAGACCCGGCCCACGAGGCCGGTGAAGTCGGCATAGAGCTCGGGCTTCTTGAGCAGCACCGCGACGAAGGGGCAGACGAACAGCACGATCCAGATCGGCTGCGTCCACAGCTGCAGCCCCGAGATCAGCGTGATGCCGCGCGCCACCAGCGGAATGATGACCAGCGACGACACCAGGTAGAGCAGCCACAGCGGCCAGTCGAGGTACATCTGCAGCGCGAGCGCGAGGATGGCGGCCTCGAGCGCGAAGAAGATGAAGGTGAAGCTCGCATAGATCAGCGAGGTGAGGGTGGAGCCCAGGTAGCCGAAGCCGGCGCCGCGCGTGAGCAGGTCCATGTCGACGCCGTGGCGCGCGGCGTAGTAGGAGATCGGCAGGCCCGTGAGGAAGGTGATCAGCCCCACCACCAGGATCGCCCACAGCGCGTTCGAGAAGCCGTAGCTCAACGCGATCGCGCCGCCGATGGCCTCGAGCGCGAGGAAGGAGGTGGCGCCGAAGGCCGCGTTCGCGACCCGGAACTCCGACCACTTGCGGAAGCTGCGCGGCGTGTAGCGCAGCGCGTAGTCCTCCAGCGTCTCGTTCGCGACCCAGGCGTTGTAGTCGCGCCGGATGCGAAAGATCTTCTGCCCGCTCACGGAATTGACGGAAGGCATCGGGGTGTCTCGTGGAGACGGCGACGGCGAGGGGATCGGCATGGTGCAGCTGCATTGCAAGAAGCGCTCCGTGCTCGCCGTGCGTTCCCGCGCGTCGTCGTCGGTCCCGCGAGTCTGCGGGCAGGTGCCGCGCGGGCCGCTACGTTGAATGACGTATTCGCGCAGCGGCAAGTGATTTCTAAAGTTCCAGCCATGGTGCCAGCCGCACCGTCCGATGCACTTCGATGGTGCGCGGCCTGTACTTTCCTCAACCTGCTGGAGTTCTTCGATGTCGCGTGATTCCGATCTTTCCCTCGATGCCCTGGCATTGCGTCGCCGCCGCCTGCTGCAAGGCGCCGCCGCGCTGCCCGTGATGGGCCTGAGCGGCCTGAGCTTCGGCCAGGGCCAGTTCCCCACGGCCAAGGTCAACACCACCAAGCTCGCCGTGACCGACACCGAGGTGACGGTGGGCCAGCTGCATTCGTCCACCGGCACGATGGCGATCTCGGAGACCGGCTCGATCCAGGCCGAGCAGCTCGCGATCGACCAGATCAACGCGATGGGCGGCATCCTGGGCCGCAAGATCAAGGTCATCAAGGAGGACGGCGCCTCCGACTGGCCGACCTTCGCCGAGAAGTCAAAGAAGCTGCTGGTCAACGACAAGGTCGCGGCCGTCTTCGGCTGCTGGACCAGCGCCTCGCGCAAGGCCGTGCTGCCGGTGTTCGAGAAGGAGAACGGCCTGCTGTACTACCCGACCTTCTACGAAGGCCTGGAGCAGAGCAAGAACGTGATCTACACGGGCCAGGAGGCGACGCAGCAGATCATCTGGGGCCTGGATTGGGGCGCGAAGGAGAAGAAGGCGAAGACCTTCTTCCTCGTCGGCTCCGACTACATCTGGCCGCGCACCTCGATGAAGATCGCGCGCAAGCACATCGAGAACTTCCAGAAGGGTTCGGTCAAGGGCGAGGAGTACTACCCGCTGGGCCACACCAACTTCAACTCGCTGATCAACAAGATCAAGGTCGCCAAGCCCGACTGCATCTTCGCGGCCGTGGTGGGCGGCTCGAACGTGGCCTTCTACAAGCAGCTCAAGGCCGCGGGCATCACGGGCGACAAGCAGTTCCTGCTGACCCTGGCCGTGACCGAGGACGAGATGACCGGCGTGGGCGGCGAGAACTTCGCGGGCTTCTACTCGTCGATGAAGTACTTCCAGTCGCTCGACAACGAGAACAACAAGAAGTTCGTGGCCGCCTTCAAGGCCAAGTACGGCAAGGACGCGGTGATCGGCGACGTCACGCAGGCCGGCTACCTCGGCCCGTGGCTGTGGAAGGCCGCGGTCGAGAAGGCCGGCAGCTTCGACGTCGACAAGGTGGTGGCGGGCTCGCCGGGCATCGAACTCAAGACCGCGCCCGAAGGCTACGTGAAACTCGACGCGAACCACCACCTGTGGAGCAAGGCGCGCATCGGCCAGGGACAGCCGGACGGGACCTTCAAGGTGGTGGCGGAGTCGGCCGAGCTGATCAAGCCGGATCCGTTCCCCAAGGGCTACCAGTAATCCCTGCCTGCCTGTTTTCCTCCCTCCCCCTCTGGGGGAGGGCAGGGGTGGGAGCAAGCGGCGTCACCACCGCGCACGCCGCATGCCCCCATCCCGACCTTCCCCCAGAGGAGGAAGGAGCAACTACCCCAACACCTGGAACTGTCGCCATGACGCTGTCGGACATGTGGAACATCGGCCTGATGCAGGGCTTCGCGGGGCTGAGCCTCTTCGCGGTGCTGCTGCTCATGGGCCTGGGGCTCGCGATCATCTTCGGCCAGATGGGCGTCATCAACATGGCGCACGGCGAGTTCATGACCATCGGGGCCTACTCGGTCTTCCTCGCGGCGCAGGTCACCGAGCACCTGGCACCGGCCTTCATGCCGTACTACTTCCCGATCTCGATCGCGCTGGCCTTCGTGTTCGCCTTCATCGTCGGCTGGCTGGTGGAGTGGGCGCTGATCCGCCATCTCTACAAGCGGCCGCTCGACACGCTGCTCGCGACCTGGGGCGTGAGCCTCGGGCTGCAGCAGATCTTCCGCACCTTCATCGGTCCGAAGGAAGTGAGCCCGACGCTGCCCGAGTGGCTGATGGGTTCGTGGACGCCGCACGAGGGCCTCGACATCCCGATCAACGGCATGTTCGTGCTGGTGCTCACGGCGCTGGTCACGGGCGGCGTGCTGATCGCGCTGCACAGGAGCCGCTGGGGCCTCAGGGTGCGCGCCACGGTGGCCAACCGCACGATGGCCAACGCCACCGGCATCGACACGAAGAAGACCGACCGCCTGACCTTCGCGATCGGCTGCGGCATCGCCGGCGTGGCGGGCGCGGCCTTCACCACCATCGGCTCGACCGGGCCGACCTCGGGCTCGCTCTACATCGTCGACGCCTTCCTGGTCGTCACCTTCGGCGGCGCGGCCAGCCTGCTGGGCACGGTGGTCTCGGCCTTCGGCATCGCGCAGACGCAGTCGGTCTCGGAGTTCTTCATGACCGGCTCGATGGCCAAGGTGCTGACGCTGTCGCTGATCGTGCTGATCCTGATGATGCGGCCGCAGGGCCTGTTCGCCGTCAAGGTGCGTCGCTGACTTTCGCTTTCCCGGAGAACTCCCGATGAATTTCCTCAAGGCCTCGATCCAGCGCTACCAGCTCGGCAGCCTGCTGCTGCTGGTGCTGCTGCTCGCGGTGGTGCTGCCGCTGTCGCTCGACATCTTCCGACTCAACCTGGTGGGCAAGTACCTCACCTATGCCTTCGTCGCCGTGGGTCTGGTGATGGTGTGGGGCTACGGCGGGGTGCTGAGCCTCGGGCAGGGCGTGTTCTTCGGGCTCGGCGGCTACGCGATGGCGATGTTCCTCAAGCTCGAGGCCTCCGACCCGGTGTCGACGAAGATCCAGTCGACGCCCGGCATTCCGGACTTCATGGACTGGAACCAGATCACGGCGCTGCCGGCGTTCTGGCTGCCGTTCAAGAGCCTGCCGCTGACCTTGATCCTGGTGGTGGCGGTGCCGATGGCGCTGGCCTGGCTGATCAGCTTCGCGATGTTCAAGCGCCGCGTGGGCGGGGTCTACTTCGCGATCATCACGCAGGCGGTGGCGCTGATCCTCACGGTGCTGATCATCGGCCAGCAGGGCTACACCGGCGGCGTGAACGGCATGACCGACCTGAAGACGATGCTGGGCTGGGACACGCGCACCGACAGCGCGAAGTACATCCTCTACTACGTCTGCGTGGCGCTGCTGGTGGCCGCCATCGTGCTGTGCCGCTGGATCCAGACCAGCAAGCTCGGCACCTTGCTGCTGGCGATGCGCGACAAGGAGGACCGGGTGCGCTTCTCGGGCTACGACGTGTCGAACTTCAAGGTCTTCACCTTCTGCCTGGCGGCCGGGCTCTCGGGCATCGGCGGCGCGATGTTCGCGCTGCAGGTGGGCTTCATGTCGCCGAGCTTCGTGGGCATCGTGCCCTCGATCGAGATGGTGATCTTCTGCGCGGTGGGCGGCCGCATGAGCCTGGTGGGCGCGGTCTACGGCGCGCTGCTGGTGAACGCGGGCAAGACGCTGTTCTCGGAGAGCTTCCCGGACCTGTGGCTGTTCCTGATGGCCGGGCTGTTCATCGGCGTGACGATGGCCTTCCCGATGGGCCTGGCGGGCCTGTGGGAAGAAAAGATCCGCCCGTGGTGGAAGTCGCGTCGCCAGGCATTGCGCGAGGCCGCGGTCAAGCCGCCTGCGGTGGCCGCGACTCCGGTTGCGCCAACACCCGAACCCACGCTGCCCGAAGGCGTGGGCAGCCAGCGCGCCTGAACTGGAGACCGACCATGAGCAACACCGATTTCGCGCTCGCCGTGGAAGACCTCAGCGTGTCCTTCGACGGCTTCAAGGCCATCGACGACCTCACGCTCTACATCGACCGCAACGAGCTGCGCGTGATCATCGGCCCGAACGGGGCCGGCAAGACGACGCTGCTCGACCTGATCTGCGGCAAGACGCGCGCGAGCAGCGGCAGCATCAAGTTCAAGAACACGGAGCTCACGAAGATGGCCGAGCACAAGCGCGTGCGGCTGGGCATCGGGCGCAAGTTCCAGACCCCCTCGATCTACGAGAACCTCAGCGTGTTCCAGAACCTCGAGGTGTCGTTTCCCAAGGGCCGCTCGGTGTTCGGCGCACTGGCCTTCCAGTGCGACGACGAGGTCAAGGCGCGCGTGCAGGCCGTGGCCACGGAGATCGGCCTGGCCGACCGGCTCGACACCGAGGCGGGCCTGCTGAGCCATGGCCAGAAGCAGTGGCTGGAGATCGGGATGCTGCTGATGCAGGAACCCGAGCTGTTGATGCTCGACGAACCCATCGCCGGCATGAGTGCGCGCGAACGCGAGCTCACGGCCGAGCTGCTCAAGCGCATCTGCCAGAACCGCGCGGTGATCGTGATCGAGCACGACATGGCTTTCGTGAAGCAGATCGCGCACAAGGTCACTGTGATGCACCAGGGAAAGATCCTGGCCGAGGGGCCGATGGAGAAGGTGCAGGCGGATCCGAAGGTCATCGATGTTTATCTGGGGCATTGATGAGTTTTCTCGTTGTGCCGAGTGTTCGTCGGTTGGAGCGGGCTCACGCCGACGGGGTACTCCCCTCCGCGAATGTCCCCCGCCTTCGGCTCCTCCTTTATTTCGCTGCGGGGAGTACCCCATCGACGTGCGCCTGGACACAACGGTTGTTGTGCGGCCGGCAACACCACAGCGCCCACGTGCGCAGGGCAGTGGGTGCTTCCCGCAGCGAAATCAAGGAGGAGGCCGAAGGCCGGGGGACATTCGCGGAGGGAAGTACCCGCTGTCCTGTGCACGCGCCCCGAACAGCAGCACCCCAGACAAAGAACGCACCCAAACAGAGGCCAGGCAAATGAGCAACATCAACCTCAAGGTAGAAAACCTCCACGTAGCCTACGGCCAGAGCGAAGCCCTGCACGGCATCTCGTTCGAGGGCATGGCCAACGAAACCGTCGCCATCATGGGAAGAAACGGCATGGGCAAGACCACGCTGTTCAAGAGCCTCATGGGCGTGCTCCCCCTCAAGAGCGGCCGCATCGAGGTGGCGGGACAGGACGTCTCGCGCGACGAGAGTTTCAGGCGCGTTGCCAAGGGCATCGCCTACGTGCCACAGGGCCGCATGATCTTCCCGACCCTGACCGTCGAGGAGAACATCGAGACCGGTCTCGAGAACTCCAGGACACGTCGCATCCCCGAGGAGATCTACGCGCTCTTCCCCGTGCTGTGGGACATGCGCCGGCGCAAGGGCGGCAACCTCTCGGGCGGGCAGCAGCAACAGCTGGCCATCGCGCGTGCCCTCGTCACCGATCCCAAGGTGCTGCTGCTCGACGAGCCCACCGAGGGTATCCAGCCTTCGATCATCAAGGACATCGCCAAGGCGCTCAACGAGATCCGCAAGCTGCGCGGCCTGACCATCGTCGTGTCGGAGCAGGTGCTGAGCTTCGCGATGGACGTGGCCGACCGCCTGTTCGTGATCGAAGGCGGGCGCCTCGTGCACGAGACCGCGCGCGACAAGACCGATGTCGAGCGCATCAAGGCCTATCTCTCTGTTTAACCACAACCCCAACCAGGAGCCACTGCAATGACGGACACGCTGATCAAGGTCGATCTGACCAAGTCGCCCACCGAGAACGAGATGATCCACAACCGCTGGCACCCGGACATTCCGATGGCCTGCTGGGTCAATCCCGGCGACGACTTCATCCTCGAGACCTTCGACTGGACCGGCGGCTTCATCAAGAACAACGACAGCGCCGACGACGTGCGCGACATCGACCTGAGCACCGTGCACTACCTCTCGGGCCCCGTGGGCGTGAAGGGCGCCGAGCCCGGAGACCTGCTGGTGGTCGACCTGCTCGACATCGGCGCCAAGCAGGACAGCCTCTGGGGCTTCAACGGATTTTTCTCGAAGAAGAACGGTGGCGGCTTTCTTACCGACCATTTTCCCGAGGCGCAGAAATCGATCTGGGACTTCAAGGGCATGTTCACCAGCTCGCGCCACATCCCCGGCGTGAACTTCGCGGGCCTGATCCATCCGGGCCTCATCGGCTGCCTGCCCGACAAGCCCATGCTCGACATGTGGAACGAGCGCGAGAAGGCGCTGATCGCCACCGACCCCGATCGCGTGCCGGGCCTGGCCAACCCGCCGTTCGCGGGCACCGCCCACATGGGCAAGATGACCGGCGAGGCGCGTGCCAAGGCCGCGGCCGAGGGCGCGCGCACCGTGCCGCCGCGCGAGCATGGCGGCAACTGCGACATCAAGGATCTGTCGCGCGGCTCGAAGGTGTTCTTCCCCGTCTACGTCGACGGCGCGGGCCTCAGCGTGGGCGACCTGCACTTCAGCCAGGGCGACGGCGAGATCACCTTCTGCGGCGCCATCGAGATGGCCGGCTGGGTGCACATGAAGGTCTCGCTGATCAAGGGCGGCATGGCCAAGTACGGCATCAAGAACCCGATCTTCAAGCCCAGCCCCATCACGCCGCAGTACAACGACTACCTGATCTTCGAGGGCATCTCGGTCGACGAGAGCGGCAAGCAGCACTACCTCGACGTCAACGTCGCCTACCGCCAGGCCTGCCTCAACGCCATCGAGTACCTGAAGAAGTTCGGCTACTCGGGCGCGCAGGCCTACTCGATACTCGGCACGGCACCGGTGCAGGGCCACATCAGCGGCGTGGTCGACGTGCCCAACTCCTGCGCCACGCTGTGGCTGCCCACGGGCATCTTCGACTTCGACATCAATCCCAACGCCACCGGGCCGGTGAAGATGATCGACGGCAGCATCGACATGCCGCTGTCGCCCGACCTGCGCTGAGGCATTGGAGAAGGAAGCCGCATGCCCACCTACGACTACGACTGCGCACGCTGCGGCGGCTTCGAGGCGCTGCGCCCCTCGGCGCTGCGCGACGAGCCCGCCGCCTGCCCCGACTGCGGCGGCGCCTCGCCGCGCGTGCTCTCGGCCGCGCCGCGGCTCGCGCTCATGGCGGCCGACACGCGCCATGCGATGGCCACCAACGAGCGCGCAAGGCACGAGCCCGCGAGCTCGCGCGACTACGCGCGATTGCGCCATCCATCGGGCTGCGGATGCTGCTCGACGAATGCGCGCCGCGGTGCCACGGTGACCGCGTCGAACGGTGCCAAGTCGGCACCGTCGCGGCGGCCCTGGATGATCTCGCATTGAGGATTTGGCAAGTTTTCATGCATGCGTCGGAGGCATGCAAAGGATGCGTGAAAGTAGTGCTTTCGGCCGATCTCCCTATGAAGAGGGTAGATTCGGTGGCCCGCTCGCATGCGTGAAACTTGCCCAAAACTTTCCTGATTGTTTCGAAACGGCGAACGCCGTGATTCTTTTTGCGGTGATTCAAAAGGGTCGAACAGGATCAAACTTCTCCTCACGGACAAACCACCGTTCAACCTGAAGGAGATACCAAATGACCGCCTCGAAGATCCTCGCCGCCGTTGCCGTTGCCCTGCTTGCCGCCACCGGCGCACATGCCGAAACCTATGACGGCGTCCACACCGTGCACTCCACCGTCTCGCGTGCCGAAGTCGAATCGCAAGCCGTGGCCGCCGCCCGTGCCGGCGACGCCTACAGCGAAGGTGCCACCGCCGGTGCGCAGCCCTTCAGCTCGACCGCCGATCGCTCGGCCGTCCGTGCCGAAGCCGTTGCCAAGGCCCACGATCCGCTGCAAAGCCTGGACCGCCGCGCCTTCTACCGCGACGAAGTGCCGCAAGCCTACAAGAAGCCCAGCGTGTCGTTCACGCGCCAAGCCGGCCTGTGAGCCAGCGCCGCAGCCATGGCACCTCGGGTGCCGACAGGAACGGGCCTTCGGGCCCGTTTTTTTTGTCTAGCCCATCGCCGACACCAGCCCCGCCACGTGCGCGCCCAGCGCGAGCGAAGCGGTCAGCCCCGGCGACTCGATGCCGAACAGGTTGACCAGTCCGGGTATCCCGTGCACCCGCGGCGTCTGGATCACGAAGTCCGTCGCCGTGTTGTGCATCGACGAGCCCGGTCCCGCGAGGCGCGGGCGGATGCCGGTGTAGCCGGGCTGCAGCTCGCCGTCGCGCAGGCCGGGGTAGTAGCGGCGCACCGCGGGATAGAAGGCCGCTTCGCGCGAGGCATCGAAGCCGTAATCGACGCCGTCGCGCCAGCCCAGGTCGGGGCCGAACCGGCACTGGCCGCCGAGGTCCAGCGTCACGTGCGCGCGCAATGCGCCATCGCGCCCCGCCGGGTACACGAGATGGCGGAACGGCGACGGCCGCGCGAGCGAGAAGTAGTGGCCGATCGCGTGGTACAGCGGCGGCACCCGTTCGGCCGGCATGCCCTCGATGCGCGAGGCGACCGCCTGCGCACCCAGGCCGGCGGCGTTCACCACCGTGCCGCACAGCACGCTCGTCTCCTCGGCGCCGCCCACGTCGAGCACCATGCCGTCCGCGGTCGGGCGCGCGGCCAGCACGCGACTGTGCAATGCGAGCGCGGCGCCCGCGCGTTCCGCATCGCCCAGCTACGACAGCATCAGCGCGTGGCTGTCGACGATGCCGGTCGAGGGCGAATGCAGCGCGCCCACGCACGCCACCTCGGGTTCCATCTCGCGCGCCTCGGCCGCGCCGATGAGGCGCAGGTCGGTCACGCCGTGCGCCGCGCCCAGCTTCAGGTAGTTGTCGAGCTCGGGCAGCTCAGCGTCCTCCACCGCCACGATCAGCTTGCCGATGCGCCGGTGGCCGATGCCGCGCTCGGCGCAATAGGCGTACAGCGCGGCCTTGCCGGCCACGCACAGCCTTCCCTTGAGCGAGCCCGGCGCGTACGAGAGACCCGCATGGATCACCTCCGAGTTGCGCGCGCTGGTGTGCGTGCCGATGGCGTGCTCGGCCTCGAGGATCACCACCTCGCGCCCGGCCAGCGCGAGCGAGCGCGCGATCGCGAGGCCCACCACGCCGGCGCCGATCACGGCGCAGTCGATCCGGTCCATGCGCTTCAGTCCAGCTTGATGCCGGCGTCGCGGATCAGCGCGCCCCACTTGGCGTGCTCGGCGCGGATGTAGGCATCGAACTGCTGCGGCGTGCCGGTGACGGGGACGCTGCCTTCCAGCGCGAGCTTGTCCTGCACCTCCTTGCGCGCCACCACCTTCACCACGGCGGCGTTGAGGCGCGCCACCACGTCGGCGGGCAGTCCGGCCGGACCGACCAGCCCGACCCAGGTCGTCGCCTCGAAACCCGGGAAGCCCTGCTCGGCCACCGTGGGCACGTCGGGCAGCGCGGGCAGCCGCTGTGCCGAGGTGACGGCCAGCGCGCGCGCCTTGCCGCCCGAGAGCTGCGGCATCACCGACACGCTGCTGCCGAAATACAGGCCGATCTGTCCGCCCAGCAGGTCGGTCATGGCCGGGCCCGCGCCCTTGTACGGCACCTGCAGCACCTGGAGGCCCGCGCGGCGCGCGAGCATCTCGCCGGCCAGGTGGCCGACCGTGCCGCTGCCGGCCTGCGCGATGCTGAACTGGCCCGGCCTGGCCTTGGCGGCCTTGACGAAGTCGGCCAGGGTGCGCAGCGGCGAGTCGGCGCGCACCGCCAGCACCACGGGCTGCGCCGCCACTTCGGCGATGGGCGTGAAGTCCTTCAAGGCGTCGAAGGGCATCTTCGGATAGAGCCAGGGGTTGATCGTGAGGTTCGAGGTCTGCCCCATGCCGATGGTGTAGCCGTCGGGCGCGGCCTTGGCCACGGCGTCGAGGCCGATGTTGCCGGCGGCGCCCGGCTTGTTGTCGATGACGACCGTCCAGCGCTCGAGCACGGTGAGCCGCTCGGCGATCAGGCGCGAGGTGGCGTCGGTGCCGCCGCCCGGCGTGAAGGGCACCACCAGCCGCAGCGGCTTCTGCGGCCAGTCGTTCTGCGCGCGCGCCATGCCGGCGGCCTGGGCCAGCGCGGCGAGGGTGGTGGCCTGCAGGAAATTTCTTCGGTCCATGTCTTGTCTCCTTGGGTTCTCGTGGCTCTCTCGGCGGGGGCGGGGCTCAGACCGGCAGGCCCTTGGCGCGCAGCACGGCGTCGAAGCGCTCGGGATCGGCGGTGCCGGCGCGGTTGGCCTCGCGGATTGCCGCCTCGCGGGCCAGGTGCGCGCGCGTCTTCTCGAGCACGCTCGCGGCTTCGGCGGCCGGCACGGCGATGACGCCGTCGGCATCGCCCACCACCAGGTCGCCCGGCAGCACGACCAGGCCCGCGCACGAAACGGGCACGTTCACCTCGCCCGGGCCGTCCTTGCTCGGGCCGCGGTGCGTGTGGCCGCGCGCGAAGATCGGCATGCCGTCCCCGGCCCACTCGCACAGGTCGCGCACCGCGCCGTCGATGACCAGGCCGGCCAGCTGTCGCGCGATGCAGGTGGTGCGCATCAGCCCGCCGACCAGCGCCTGCGTGAGGTCGGCGCCGCCGTCGACGACCAGCACGTCGCCCGGCGCGACCATCGTCAGCGCCTTGTGGATCATCAGGTTGTCGCCGGGCCGCACGCGCACGGTGACGGCCGGGCCGCACAGCACCGTGTCGAGCCGCGCGTGGTACTGGCGCAGGCCGACGGTGCCGATGTGGCGGCTCATCGCGTCACCGATGGCGGCCACGGGCAGCGCGCGAAAGGCATCGACGATGGCGGCATCGGGGCCCGCGGCGCGTGGGTTGATGCGGTAGCCGGGCGGCCAGGAAAGGGGCGTGGTCATGCGTTGACTCCGTGGGCGGGGATGGAGGAGGAAAGGACCTGCGGGTTCACGCAGGCCGAGGGATCGGCGGGACGGCCCTGCAGCCAGCCGAGCACGTTGCGCGCGGCGCCTTCGGCCATGGCCGCGAGCGCGGCCGGCGTGGAGCCGCCGACGTGCGGCGTGAGCACCACGTTGGGCAGGGCCGCCAGCGGGCTGTGCGCGGGCAGCGGCTCGTCGGCCATCGTGTCGAGGCCGGCGGCGTGCAGGTGGCCGCTTCGCAGTGCGTCGACGAGCGCGGCCTCGTCGACCACCTCGCCGCGCGCCGTGTTGACGAGGATCGCGCCGCGCGGCAGGGCCGCGAGCTGTGCCGCGCCCAGCATCCGGTGCGTGTGGCGGTTGAGCGGCACGTGCAGGCTCAGCACCTCGCTCAGCGGCAGCAGCGCCTCGACCGAGGGCAGCATGCGCACGCCGGCCACCGGGGTCGCGCCTTCGCCGATCGCGGGATCGAACGCGGCCACCCGCATGCCCAGCGCCAGGCCCACGCGCGCCACGCGCTGGCCGACCTGGCCGAAGCCGACCAGGCCCAGGGTCCGGCCCTGCAGCTCGACGCCGTCCTGCGCACGCGACCAGCGGCCCTCGTGCAGCTCGCGGTCCATCCAGCCGATGCGGCGCGCGGCGGCGAGCATCAGGCCCAGCGTCATCTCCGCCACCGAGGGCGCGTTGGCGCCGGGCGTGACGTAGACCGGGATGCCGCGCGCCGTGGCCGCCTCGACGTCGATGTTGCTCACGCCCACGCCGTGCTTCGAGACCACCTTCAGCGTGGGACAGGCGGCGATGGCCCGCGCCGACAGCGGCACGGTGCGCGAGACGACCGCGTCGACGGGTTCGCTGGCCATCAGGCGTTCGACCTCCTCGGCGCTGTCCGCGTGCGTGAGGTAGAGGATGCGCGCGCCGGCCGCGGCGAGCAGGTCGGTGCCGGCCCTGGCCAGGCGCGGCGCGGTCACCAGGACGGTGGGCTTCATGGGTCTCCTTGCGATGCGGGGCGGATTCTCGAAAGCCCAACTCATTCCGTCCAATCGATAATGTTCATTCAATGATTCCTCGGAGCTATGAATGGACATCCAGCTGCGCGACCTGAAGTACTTCGAGGCGGTGGCCGACGCGGGCCATCTGGGCCAGGCCGCCGACAAGCTCGGCCGCACCCAGCCCGCGCTCACCAAGGCCGTGCAGCGGCTCGAGGAAGCCTTCGGCAGCGCGCTGTTCGAGCGCAAGGGCCGCGGCATACAGCTCACCGCCGTGGGCGAGGTGCTGCTGGCGCGCGCGCGGCTGCTGCGCGGCGCCACCGAGGAGGCGTTGCGCGAGGTCAGCGATTTCGCCAAGGGCAACGCGGGCCATGTGCGCATCGGCAGCGGCCCCATCGCCGCGGAGCACGTGCTGCCCGAGGTCTGCAACCTGCTGCTGGCCGAGGCCGGCGACACGCGCATCGACATCACCGTCGCGCCCAGCATGGCGCTGCGCGAGCGGCTGCGCGAAGGCGCCATCGACCTGCTGATCGGCCTCATGCCCGAGCACGACCCGGCCTTCGTCACGCATTCGATCGTCGAGGACGTGGTGGTGGTCGCGGCCAGTCCGCAGCACCCGGTGTTCGACATGCCGCGGCCCACGATGAAGGCCCTGCTGCAATGGCGCTGGGTGCTGCCGGCCGATCCCATTCCCAGCCGCCAGTGGCTCGATGCGACCTTCCAGTCGCGCGGGCTGCCGCTGCCGACCGTGCAGGTCAACGCCAACTCGATCCCGCTGCTGCCGCGGCTGATCTCGCGCACCGACCTGCTGAGCTTCCTGTCGCGCCACACGCTGGGCGCGGCGGGGCGCGAAGGCACGCTGCGCGAGGTGCCGCTCAAGGAAACCACGCTGCGCCGCCACTTGGGCGTCACCTACCGCAAGGAGGGCTACCTGTCGCCCGCGGCGCGGCGGCTGGTGACGCTGCTGCGCAGCGAAGGCGAGCAGCTTTTTTCCACGGCGCTGTCGAAATATACGCATTGCGTATAAACTCGCGGCCCATGAACATGCCGCAACAGGTGCTCCTCCGCGACGCGATGCGTCAGCTCAACATGACGCGCGACGCCTTCGCCGAGCGCATCGGCAGCCGGAGAAGGGCGCTCGATGCCTGGCTGCTGCCCGACGAGTCGAACGAATTCCGGGCCATGCCCGAGGTCGCGCGGCGCTTCGTGAGCGAGATCCTGGCCTCCAGTGGGCGGCCCAGCGAATATACGCAGAGCGCACATGATGGCGCGCTGCGCCGGTCGCTCCATGTCGACGGCGCGCAGCACCTGCTGTCGGTGGCCCAGTTCGACCGCGATGCCATCGATGAGCTGTTCCGGCTCGCCGACGTGATGCAGCCGATCGCGCGCCGCCGCAAGGTCAGCCGCGTGCTCGAGGGCGCGGTGCTGGCCAACCTGTTCTTCGAGGCCAGCACGCGCACGCGCGTGAGTTTCGGCGCGGCCTTCTGCCGGCTCGGCGGCTCGGTCTGCGACACGACGGGCTTCACCTTCTCCTCGATGGCCAAGGGCGAATCGATCCGCGACACCAGCCGCGTGATCAGCGGCTATGCCGACGCGATCGTGGTGCGCCATCCCGAGCAGGGCTCGGTCGCCGAATTCGCGCGCGCCACCAATGTGCCGGTCATCAACGGCGGCGACGGCCCGGGCGAGCATCCGAGCCAGGCGCTGCTCGACCTCTACACCATCCAGCGCGAGTTCTCGCGCCTGGGCAAGCTGGTCGACGGCGCGCATGTCGCGATGGTCGGCGACCTCAAGTACGGCCGCACCGTGCATTCGCTGATCAAGCTGCTCGCGCTGTACCGCGGCCTGAAGTTCACGCTGGTCGCGCCGCCGCAGCTCGCGATGCCGGCGGAAATCGTGGCGCTGGTGAGCCGCAATGGCCACGTGGTCGAGACCGCCACCGCGCCGGCGCGGGCGCTGGCCGGTGCCGACGTGGTCTACGCGACGCGCATCCAGAAGGAGCGCTTCGCGCACGACGAGGTGCTGGAGGGCTTCGGCCAGGCCTTCGCGATCGACCGCGCGCTGGTCGATGCTTCGTGCCGGAAGGACGTGGTGCTGATGCATCCGCTGCCGCGCGACGGCCGCCCGGGCTCGCACGACCTGAGCACCGACCTCGACAACGATCCGCGGCTCGCGATCTTCCGCCAGACCGACAACGGCATCCCGGTGCGCATGGCGATCTTCGCCACGCTGCTGGGCGTGGACAAACTGGTGAGCCGCTCGATGCGCGACGCGGCCTGGGCGCCGCCCTCGCACATCGGCCCCGACGACAGCAGCTTCCACGGCCTCGACTGAGGGATGCGCGAAACCGCCATCGAGCGCGGGTAAGCTCGCCGCCCATGAAGCGCAACTCCACCGCCAAGTCCACCAGCGTCACCCCCGCGCCCAACGGCAAGGCCTCGGCCGCCGATGCCTCCGGCGGCGCCCCGGTGTTCGCGGTGCTCGCGCGCATCGAGACCCTCTGGTCCTCGCTCGGCCCGGTGGGCCAGCGCATCGCCGACTTCATCGTGAAGAATCCGCGCGAGGTGGTCCACATGTCGGTCAGCGAGGTGGCCGAGCGCACCGGTTCGAGCGAAGGCAGCATCGTCGGCCTGTGCAAGAACCTCGGCGCCACCGGCTTCCAGCAGATCAAGATCGCGCTCGCGCAGGAGATCGTGCGGCCGGTGCAGTTCATCCACGAGGACCTCGATCCGCAGGACGCGGCCGATGCGGTGATCCGCAAGATCTTCCAGAGCAACGTGCAGACCCTGCACGACACGCAGGCCACGCTCGACGCCGGTTCGATGGAGCGCGCGGTGAAGCTGCTGCGCGATGCCGAGCGCATCGAGATCTACGGTATCGGCAGCTCCGCCACCATCGCCGAGGACGCGCACTACCGCATGCTGCGCATCGGCCTCAACGCGAAGGTGGTGGTCGATTCGCACGTGCAGGCGATCAGCGCCTCGCTCACCGACTCGCGGGTGGCGGTGCTGACCATCTCGCACTCGGGCAGCACGCACGAGACCGTGACCGCGACGCGGCTGGCCAAGGAGGCAGGCGCCTCGACCGTGTGCATCACCAACTTCGGCAAGTCGCCGATCCAGGCCTTCGCCGACGTGCTGCTGTTCACCATGGCGCGCGAGACCAACTTCCGCACCGAGGCCATGACCAGCCGGCTCGCGCAGCTCGCGATCATCGACGTGCTGATCGCCTGCCTGGCGCTGTCGGACTACGACACCTCGGTGCGCACGCTGCGCCAGACCTTCGACGTGCTGTCGCTCAAGCGGTACTGAGGCGGCTGCGCTCGGTCGGCCGCGCGGGCAGGGCGGTCACCTCGGCCGTGGCGCGCGGCAGCAGCAGGCCGGCGACCGACGGCGCCACCGCCTCGGGCGCGGTGCCGACCAGCAGGCAGGCCATGCCCAGCCGCGCGGCGCCCGCGGCATCGGTGGCCGGGTTGTCGCCGATCACCACCGTGCTCGCGGGCTCGGCGCCCAGGCAGCGCAGGCCCTCCTCGAACAGCAGCGGCTCGGGCTTGCCGACGATGCGCCAGGGCTGCGCGCCGCTGGCCGTGAGCACGGCCGCGAGCAGCGAGCCGGTCTCGGGCACCACGCGGCCATGCGGGCCCGGATGGGTGGCGTCGGCGTTCGTGACCACCAGCCGCGCGCCGCGCAGCAGCTCGTTGGCCACCGCGCCGAGCCGGGCATGGCTGAAGCGCATGTCGAGCGCGAGCAGCACGAATTCGGCCTCGGACGCGACCAGCCGGAAGCCGAGCGCGCGCGCATGGCGCTGCAAGGCGGGCGTGCCCACCACCATCAGCCGCGCCGTAGGGTGCTGGCGCGCGAGCAGGCTCACGGCGAGCTCGCCGGCCAGCACGATGCGCTCGGGCGGCGCGCGCAGGCCGAGCCGGCGCAGCCGCAGCGCGAGGCCCTGGGCGGTGTGGGTCGAGTTGTTCGACACGATCGCGAAGCGGCCCTCGAAACGCTCGAGCAGTTCGGCCGCGCCGTCGATGGCCTCGTTCTGGCGCACCAGCGTGCCGTCGAGGTCGAGCAGCAGGTGGCGCGCCTGCGCGAGCGGTGCCAGGTCCGCTGCCGCGGGGCCTCCCGGCGCCCGGGTCTTGGATGCGATGTTCTTCATGGATCTCCGGTTCGGGCCATCGGGGGAGCGGGGTGTCCTGGCCGTGGGGCGGGATTGTATTGAACATTGCTCAGTTGATTGCTAATTTTCAAATGAGCTTATTTCATTTGCTTGTCATCTTCGACTTCTAAAGTTCAACGCAACCGAGCGAGGCACTCGCCCGAGAAACGCCCCCGAACCGAAGGAATCGATCATGAAGAAACTCCTGGCCATCGCCGCCGCCGCGGTCTCGTTCAGCACGCTGCTGGCCTTCCCGTCCCATGCCCAGTCCGTGGCCGACGGCTCGCGCGAGCATCCGCTGCGCGTGCTGCTGATTCCCGCCGACGGCGGCACCGAGTCGGGCACCAAGGCCGACTACGCGCCGGTGTTCAACGCCATCACGCGCAGCACCGGCCTGAACTTCGACCTCAAGGTCGGCCAGTCCTATGGCGCCGTGGTCGAGGGCATGTGCAACCAGCTCGCCGACATCGCCTTCTTCGGCCCGGTGTCGTACGTGCAGGCCCACAAGCGCGGCTGCGCGCAGCTGCTGGCCGTGGGCGTGGAGAAGGGCGCCTCGGTCTACTACGCCGGCATGTTCGCCAAGGCCAACGCCCCGATCGCCTCGATCAAGGACCTCAAGGGCAAGCGCGTGGCCTTCGGCGACGTCAACTCGGCCTCGAGCTTCACCTTCCAGGTCGCGATGCTGCTCGACGCCGGCATGGACCCGGCCAAGGACCTGTCGGCGATCCGCATGACCGGCAGCCACGCCAGCAGCCTGGCGGCGCTGGTGCAGGACCAGGTCGATGTGGCCTCGCTCTCGTTCGACTCGTACGAGAAGGCGGTCAAGCAGGGCGCGGCCGATCCGAAGACCATCAAGGTGATCGCCAAGAGCATGGCCATTCCCTATCCGCCGCTGGCGCTGAACTCCAAGCTGCCCGAGGCGCTGAAGACCAAGCTCAAGGACGCCTTCCAGACCGTGAACAAGGCCCCCGGCGTCACGCCCGACATGATCCGCGGCTACGGCGGCGGCAAGATCGACGGCTACGACACCAGGTTCTCCGAGGAGGAGTTCAACGTCGCCGCCGAGAAGCTGGGCCTGCTGACCGACGACCTCAAGGGCCGCATCCTCGCCAAGGCGGCCGAGCGTTGATCGCCGGCGATCGCACGCACGCCGCAGAGTCCGCCGCCGGAAGCACGCCCATGCTGCAGTTCGAATCGGTCGCCATGCGCCACCCCGACGGCACGCGCGCGCTCGGCGGCGTCTCGCTCGAGGTGCCGGCGGGCCAGTTCTGCGTGGTGCTGGGCGCCTCGGGCGCGGGCAAGTCGACCCTCTTGCGCACCGCCAACGGCCTGGTCGTGCCCACGCAGGGCACGGTGCGGGTCGAGGGCGTGCGCATCGCGGCGGGCTCGCTGGCGCGCGTGCGTCCGCGCATCGGCATGATCCACCAGCAGTTCAACCTGGTGCTGCGCTCGAGCGTGGCCGAGAACGTGCTCGCCGGCGCCTTGCCGGCCCTGGGCACCTGGCGCGCTTTACTCGGCCTGTTCACCGACGCGCAGCGGCGCAAGGCCTGCGAACTGGTCGAGTCGGTGGGCCTGGGCGAGGAGCACCTGCTGCGCCGCGTGAGCGAGCTCTCGGGCGGCCAGCAGCAGCGCGTGGGCATCGCGCGCGCCTTCATGCTCGATCCGCCGCTGGTGCTGGCCGACGAGCCCGTGGCCAGCCTCGATCCGCAGACCAGCCATGACGTGCTGTCGCTGCTGCGCCGGCAGGCGCGCGAGCGCGGCACCACGGTGCTGTGCAGCCTGCACCAGGTCGAACTGGCCTGCGAGTTCGCCGACCGCATCGTGGCCTTGCGTCGCGGCGTGGTGGTGTTCGACGGCGCGCCGCGGATGTTCCAGCCGCAGGTCTTCGATGCGATCTATGGCCGCGACGATGCGGCCCCCGCGGCCCGGCCGTCGCCGGCCGGCGAGCCCGAGGCGGCGCTGCCGCTGCATGCCGGTGCCCTGGAGCTCGCGCGATGAACACGATCCCGACGACCCCCGAGGCGCGTGCGTCGCGCCCGGCCTCGGCCTGGGACCTGCCCCGGCCCTTCGGCACGCGCACGCTGCTCGTGCTGCTGCTGGTGATCGTGGCGGGCTTCTTCGCGGGCCAGCGCGTGGAACTGGGCCGCATGCTCTCGCTGACCGGCGAGGGCGTGCTCGCCGCGGTGGGCCTGCGCGACGACTCGCAGGTGCTCTCGGGACTGGGCTCGATCGCGCGCTCGCTGTTCCCGCCGCAGATCTCCGAGCAGACCGAGGTCGCGCGCATCGAGGGCTTCGACCGCAACCGGCTGCCCTGGTTCTCGCGCGTCGAGACGATCGAGACGCACGAGCCCAAGCTCAATCCCCAGACCCTGCAGATGGAAGACCGCGTCGAGCGCCGCGAGGTGCTGGTCGAGCCGCTGGGCTACCTGTGGCACGTGGCGGTGAAGATGCTCGAGACCTTCGAGATCGCGGTCTGGGCCACGCTGATCGCGATCGTGCTGAGCGCGCCGCTGGCCTGGTGCAGCGCGAGGAACTACGCGCCCAACCGCCTGGCCTACGGCCTCGCGCGCAGCGTGGTCGGCCTGTTCCGCGCGGTGCCCGAGCTGGTGAGCGCGCTGTTCCTGGTGCTGGCCTACGGCTTCGGCCCGATCGCCGGCGTGCTGGCCCTCGCGCTGCATTCGGCGGGCTTTCTCGGCAAGTTCTACGCCGAGGACATCGAGACCGCCGACGACAAGCCGCAGGAGGCGCTGCGCGCCATTGGCGCCAGCAAGCTCAAGGTGATGCGCTTCGCGGTGCTGCCGCAGGTGATGCCGCAGTTCATCGCCTACACGCTCTACGTGCTCGACCGCAACGTGCGCATGGCCACCGTGGTCGGCCTGGTCGGCGCGGGCGGCATCGGCCAGGAGCTCAAGGGCCGCTACGACATGTACAACTACGCGCACGTCGGCACGATCCTGATCGCGATCTTCCTGACCGTGCTGGTGCTCGACCGCGTCGCCGCCCGGCTGCGCAGCCGCTATGGCTGAGCCCTGAGTCCGAGCGGGCACCGCGTGCGCGGCGCCCGCTTCCTTTCCCCGCCTCTCGTCCGAACTCTCGCGCGGCCCGTCCGCCGCGCGGAGCGGCCTCGGCCGCGCCTTCGTCTCCCATCTCCCTCGATCCGAAAAGGAACCCTCATGAAAACAGCATCTTCCCGGTACGGCCTCGCTGCGGCAGGCCTTCTCCTGTGCCTGAGCCTCGCCGCCTGCGGCGGCGGCGGTGGTGGGGGCGGCGGCCTGCCGTTCCTGCCGCCGGGCCAGACCCCGCCGGCCGGCGACGGCAACAACAACGGCAACGGCAACCCGCCGGCCCAGCCCGCGCTCAAGTGCGCGCCCTGAGCCCGCGCCTTCGTCCCGACATCCCTTCGCCCCCGCGTTGAAAGAACCTCCCATGAACACCCCCTCCCGTCGCGATTTCTTCCGCAAGTCGGCCGGCGCCATCGGCGCGGCCTCGGCCCTCACCATGCTCCCGCCCGTGATCCGCAAGGCACTGGCGGTCGAGGCCGCCGTCGACACCGGCACCATCCAGGACATCAAGCACATCGTGATCCTGATGCAGGAGAACCGGAGCTTCGACCACTACTTCGGCACCCTGAAGGGCGTGCGCGGCTTCGGCGACCGCTTCCCGATCCCGCTGGCCAACGGCAAGTCGGTGTTCTTCCAGCCCGACGTGACCGCGGGCGCGCCCGAGATCCAGCCCTTCCGCCGCGACTCCACGATCGCCAACGCGCTGATCGGCTCGGGCGCTCCGCACAACTTTCCCGACCAGCAGGCGGCCTGGGCGCAGGGGAAGATGGACCGCTGGATTCAGTTCAAGAACCAGGTGACGATGGGCTACTACCTGCGCGAGGACATCCCGTTCCAGTTCGCGCTGGCCGACGCCTTCACGATCTGCGACGGCTACCACTGCTCGATCCTCACGGGCACCGATCCCAACCGCATCGTGTTCTGGTCGGGTTCCAACTTCAATCCCGAGCTGCGCAAGAAAGGCATCAACAGCACCGACACCGATTCGGAACCCGTCAACTCGCGCTGCTGGCCGAGCCCGTCGAACTGGGTCGCAGGCCGCGCGCAGGAGACCGATGGCACCGGCCAGAAGGACCCGACCACGGGCGCCTACAACTACAAGTACGTCAACAACGCGTTCAAGTGGGACACGCTGCCCGACGTGCTGCAGAAGAACGGCATCAGCTGGCACATCTACCAGAACATGAACAACAACTGGACCGGCGCCATGAACGGCTGCCTGGCCTTCCAGAGCTTCCGCACCGCGCAGCCCGGCTCGCCGATCTACCAGCACGGCCTCACGGGCGGCCCCGCCGCGGCCGACGGCGCCACCAACTTCCTGGCCCAGCTCAAGCAGGACGTGATGAACGACACCCTGCCGCAGGTCTCGTGGGTGCTGCCCACGCAGGCGCTGGCCGAGCACCCGGGCAGCAGCGAGGGCGTGGCCGGCGCGGCCGACTTCATCGCCGACGTGCTGGGCGCGCTGACCTCGAACCCCGCGGTCTGGAGCAAGACGGCGCTGTTCGTGACCTTCGACGAGAACGACGGCTTCTTCGACCACCTCGCGATGCCCGCGGTGCCTTCGTACGACGCCAACGGCAACCTGATGGGCAAGTCCACCGTGCCGCTGGACGGCGAGTACTTCGACGCCTCGGTCGGCAGCTACCTCACCGCCGCCGACACCGTGAGCGGAAAGATCCGCCCCTGGGGCCTGAGCTCGCGCGTGCCGATGTACGTGGTGTCGCCGTGGAGCAAGGGCGGCTGGGTCAACTCGCAGGTGTTCGACCACACCTCGATGGGCCGTTTCCTCGAGAAGCGCTTCGGCATCACGATCGACGCCATCAGCCCCTGGCACCGCGCGGTCTGCGGCGACCTCACCACCTGCTTCGACTTCGTGAGCCCGAACGACCCGGTGGTGCCCAAGCTGCCCGACACCAGCGGCTACCCCGCGATCAACCTGGCGCAGAAGGCGCTGGGCAACACCGGCGTCATCACCAAGGCTCCCAGCCCCGCGAAGCCGCTGTTCCAGGAGACCGGCACGCGCTTCTCGCGCGCGCTGCCCTACGAGCTGCACACCAGCGCGCGCGTCGAGGCGCGCGGCCTGGTCTCGCTGATCTTCAGCAACACCGGCGAGCAGGGCGCGGTGTTCCACGTCTACGACAAGCTGCACCTGGACCGCATCCCGCGCCGCTACACGGTGGAAGCCGGCAAGCAGCTGCAGGACTACTGGGACACCGGCGCCACCGATGGCGGCAAGTACGAGCTCTGGGTCTACGGCACCAACGGCTTCGTGCGCAGCTTCAGCGGCGACGCGATGGCCTCGAACTCGGCCGCCTTCAAGCCCGAGGTGCAGGTCTGCTACGACCCGGCCGCCGGCAATGTCTACGTGAAGGTGCACAACAACGGCAGCGCCGACGGCACGGTGACCGTGCAGTCGAATGCCTACCGCACCGACGGTCCCTGGACCCTCAAGGCGCCGAAGGGCGACATGGGCACGCTGCACTGGGAGCTCAAGGACAGCGGCCACTGGTACGACTTCACCGTGACCGCCGACAACGTGGTGCGCCGCTTCGCGGGCCGGGTCGAGACCGGCAAGCCCGGCGTGAGCGACCCGGCGATGGCGATGCACCTGCAGGGCTGAGCGCGCCTTCCAACCGACGAGGAGAAACAGCATGAAGAAGAACAAGCGCATGCCGCGCGGCGCGAGCCTGCTCGGCGCATCGCTCGCCCTGGCCGCGATCTGCGGCCCGGCCCTGGCGCAGACGGTGCCTGTGGTCTGGGACCCGGCCAAGGCCAACCTCGGGATCGGCACCGGTGCCGGCACCGGCGTCACCGGCAGCAACAACCAGGCGATCGGCGAGGGCGCGGGCAAGACGGTCAACGGCAGCGGCAACCAGGCCATCGGCCAGAACGCCGGCAACAACGTGACCGGTTCCACCAACCAGGCCATCGGGCAGGGCGCCGGCAGCAACGTCACCGGCACCAGCGACATCTCGATCGGCCTGGGCGCCGGCAACAACGTCAGCACCAACTGGAACCTCGCGATCGGCAACAACGCCGGCACCAACGTCTCGGGCGGCAATGCCAACGTGGGCATCGGCTTCGAGTCGGGCCAGAACGTCAAGGGCGGCTGGAACCAGTCGATCGGCCGCAGCGCGGGCGACAACGTCACCGGCGACCACAACAACGCCACCGGCTTCCATGCCGGCAGCGGCGTGACCGGCAGCGACAACAACGCCACCGGCACCAACGCCGGCATGACGGTGACCGGCAGCAACAACAACGCCATGGGCAACGGCGCCGGCAACAAGGTCACGGGCAGCGACAACACCGGCATCGGCACCAATGCCGGCAGCAACGTGACGGGCAGCAACAACGTGTCGCTCGGCGAGGGCGCGGGCAACAACGTCGGCACCAACTGGAACCTGGCGATCGGCGAGGGCGCGGGCAGCAACGTGTCGGGCAAGAATGCCAACCAGGCGATCGGCTACTACGCGGGCACCAACGTCAACGGCGGCTGGAACCAGACCATGGGCCGCAGCTCGGGCCAGAACGTGACCGGCGACTACAACAACTCGACCGGCTACGCGGCCGGCTCGAACGTCACCGGCAGCCGCAACGACGCGACCGGCCAGAACGCCGGCCAGAACGTGACCGGCAACGACAACGAGGCCTACGGCACCGGTGCCGGCAGCAACGTCAAGGGCAACGGCAACCAGGCCTACGGCACGGGCGCGGGCAACAACGTCAACGGCAGCAACAACCTGTCGATGGGCCAGGGCTCGGGCGCGGGCGTCACGGGCGTGGGCAACCAGGCCTCGGGCATGCAGGCCGGCGCGGGCGTCTCGGGCAACAACAACATCGCCACCGGCCAGGCCGCGGGCGGTGGCGTGCAGGGCAGCAACAACCTGTCCTCGGGCACGATGGCGGGCCAGGCGGTCAGCGGCAACTCGAACCTCGCGCAGGGCAACAGCGCGGGCCAGCACGTGCGCGGCAACGACAACATCGCGATCGGCTCGGGCTCGGGCGCCTACGTGAGCGCGAACCAGACCGCCTCGATCGGCGCCGGCGCGCGTGCCAGTGCCGACAACGCGCTGGCCATCGGCACCAACGCGCAGGCCTTCGAGGACTCGGGCGTGGCGATCGGCAACGGCGCCGTGGTGAACCATGCGAACAGCGTGGCGCTGGGCGCCGGCAGCGCGACCACGCGCGGCGCGCTCAACAACTACACCGCGATCGGCATGGCCGGCGTGCAGTCGTCGCTGGGCGAGGTGGCGCTGGGCAACCGGCAGATCACCGGTGTGGCACCGGGCAGCGCGCCCACCGACGCCACCAACGTCGGCCAGGTGCAGGGCATGGTGAAGGAGGGCGTGAGCCAGGCCAATGCCTACACCGACACCGTGGCCGCGCAGGGCCTGCCGGTCGGCAAGGCCTACACCGACCTCACGGCCAGCCGCCTGCAGAGCCAGATCGACGACACGGCCCGCCGTGCCTACGCCGGCATTGCCAGCGTGGCCGCGATGGAGGCCGCGCCGATGGTGCCCGGCAAGATCAGCTACGCGGTGGGCCTGGGCAACTACCGCAGCGAGAGCGCGATCGGCGGCTCGCTGCGCCATACCTCGCAGGACGGCCGCTACAGCGTCACGCTCGGCGTGGGCGCGAGCAGCTCGGGCGTGGTGACGCGCGTGGCGCTCACGGGCGTGTTCGACTGAGGACGGTGCCGGCGGGGCGCAGGGGCGCAGGGGCTCTGCTATAACGCAGCGGCCCTGTTCAACCCGCCGCACCCCTCATGCACAACACGTCGCTGACGCTGCTCAAGTGGATCTTCATCGCCCTCGGCCTGGGCCTGCTGGTCATCGCGATCGTGGTGCCCAACGAGGCCAAGTGGCTGCTCACGCTGCTGGGCCTGATGTTCACGGGCGTGGGCGGCGGCATCCTGTTCGTCGGCGAACGCAATGCGAAGCGCGCGGCCTGGCTGCTGCAGCACGGCCAGCGCATCGATACCGAGCTGCGCGAGGTCGAGCTCAACACCACGTTCCAGGTCAACGGCCAGCATCCCTACCGCGCCATCGTCGAGGCGCGCGCCGGCTTCGGGCGCGAGCTGCGGCAGTTCCGCAGCGCCAACATCTGGTTCGATCCCACGCGGCACCTGAGCGGTCGCCGGATCGCGGTCTACGTCGATCCCGCGAATCCGAAGCGCTACCACGTGGACCTGTCGTTCCTGCCGCCGCGCGGCTGAGCTTCAGCGCACTTCAGCGCACCAGCGCGAAGCGCGCGTGCAGCCCGCCCACGGCCGAGGGCGACACCCACAGGTCGAAGTCGCCGGGCTCCACCGTGGGCCGCATGTCGCGGCCGATGAAGGCCAGGTCGGCCGCGCGCAGCGCGAACTCGACCTGCACCGAGGCGCCGGGCGCGATGCGCACCTTGCGGAAGTCCTTGAGCTCGCGCACCGGCCGCGTCACGCTCGCGGTGCGCTGCGCGACGTAGAGCTGCACCACCTCCTCGGCCTCGCGCTGGCCGGTGTTGGTGACGGTGGCGCGCACGCGCAGCGTGCCGTCGGCCATGGACAACCGTTCGCTGTCGAGCGCGACGCCGTCGTAGCGCACCGGCGCGAAGCCCAGGCCGAAGCCGAAGGGATAGAGCGCCTCGTTGGGGGTCTCGATGTAGCGCGTCTTGAAGGCGGTGCCGGGCGCGTCGCTCGGCAGCGGCCGGCCGGTGCGCTTGTGGGCGTAGTAGTAGGGCACCTGTCCCGCCGCCTGCGGAAAGCTCACCGGCAGCCGGCCCGAGGGATTGAAGTCGCCGAACAGCACGTCGGCGATCGCGTGGCCGGTCTGCACGCCGAGGAACCAGGTCACGAGGATCGCGCGCGCATCGCGCGCCACGGGCGGCAGCGCCATCGCGCGGCCGTTGCTCAAGAGCACGACGATCGGCTTGCCGGTGGCCGCGACCGCCTCGGCCAGCGCCTGCTGCACCAGCGGCAGGCCGATGTCGGCGCGCGAGCGCGACTCGCCCGACATGCGCTCGCCTTCGCCGATGGCCAGCACCACCACGTCGGCCTGGCGCGCCGCGGCCACCGCGGCCTCGATGCCGCCGGGCAGCAGCGACTCGACGTTCGAGCCGCGCGTGACCGTGAGCGACGCCGCGTCGCCGAGCGCGGCGCGCAGGCCCTGGTCGATGCCCACCGGCGCGCTCTGGCCCGGGAACAGGCTCCAGGCACCCAGCAGGTCCTGCGTGCCCGAGGCGAAGGGGCCGATCAGCGCGACCTTGGTGCCGGTCTTCGCGAGCGGCAGCAGCGCGCCCTCGTTCTTCAGCATCACGATCGAGTGGCGCGCGCTCTCGCGCGCCAGCGCGATGAAGGCCGGGTCCTCGGCGCGCTGCGCGGCCGGCGGGCCGTCGAGGCCGCGCATCGGCTGGTCGAACAGGCCCAGCCTGAGCTTGGCGTACAGCACGCGGCGCACCGCGTCGTCGAGCCGCGCCATCGGCACCTCGCCCGCGGCCACCAGGCCCGGCAGCTCGCGCATGTAGAGGCCGCTCTGCATGCTCATGTCGGTGCCCGCGAGGAAGGCCTGCTTCGCGGCCTCGCGGCCGTTGGCCGCGTAGCCGTGCGCGATCAGTTCCTCGTCGGCCGTGTAGTCCGACACCACGAAGCCGCGGAAGCCCCACTCGCCACGCAGCACGCCGGTGAGCAGCGCCGGGTTGGCGGTCGAGGGAATGCCCGAGATCTCGTGGAAGCCGCTCATCAGCGACAGCGCGCCCGCGTCGAGCGCGGCGCGGAACGGCGGCAGGTAGACCTCGCGCAGCGTGCGCTCGGAGATGTCGACGGTGTTGTAGTCGAGCCCGCCCTCGGCCGCGCCGTAGCCCGCGAAATGCTTGGGCGTGGCGAGCATGGCGTCGGCGCGCGACAGGTCGTCGCCCTGGAAGCCGCGCACGCGCGCGGCGGCGAAGCGGCTCGCGAGCAGCGGGTCCTCGCCCACGCCCTCGATGCCGCGGCCCCAGCGCGCATCGCGCGCGATGTCGACCATGGGCGCGAAGGTCCAGCGGAAGCCGTCGGCGCTGGCCTCGACCGCCGCCGCGCGCGCGGTGCGCTCGGCCAGCGCGGGTTCCCAGCTCGAGGCCTCGGCCAGCGGCATCGGGAAGATGGTGCGAAAGCCGTGGATCACGTCGGCGCCGAAGATCAGCGGAATGCCCAGGCGAGACTCCTGGACCGCGATGCGCTGCAACTCGCGCTTGCGCGTCAGGCCCTCGTTGTTGAAGAGGCCGGTCACGCGGCCCGCGCGCACCTCGTCGGCCTCGAGTTGCGCATTGCGCCGGTTGGCCTGCGGGTTGCCGGGGATGTTGGTGTCGGCCGGGCCGTAGAGGCTCAGCTGGCCGACCTTCTCCTCGACCGTCATGCGCGCGATCAGCGCTTCGATGCGCGGGTCGGTGGCGGCCGCGGCGGAAGAGGGGGCGGGGGCTTGGGCGGAGGCGAGGAAGCTGGCGAGGAGACCGAGGGCGAGAAGGAGGAGCGGGGCTTTTTTTCCGACGTGCATGGGCGCCCATTCTGCAGACATCGCCCGCCGCGGCCGCAAGCGGGTTTCCGCCCTGGCCGTAGGGCGATGTCCGACCCGCCCGCGCCAGCTTCCGGGGCTATTCGGCCGTCGCGCCCGATTCCTTCGCGACCTTGACCCACTTGGTGGTCTCGCTGCCGATGAAGGCCGCGAGCTCGGCCGGCTTCATGCGGCCGGCCGTCACGCCCTGTTCCTCGAAGCGCTTGACCACGTCGGGTTGCTGCAGCGCGCGCGCCAGTTCGGCGTTGAGCCGCTGCACGATCTCCGGCGGCGTGCCGTGCGGTGCCATCAGCGCGAACCAGGTCGTCATGTCGTAGCCCTTGAGGCCGGCTTCGTCGAGCGTGGGCACGCCGGGGTAGGCGGGCGAACGCGCCCTGGTGGTGACGGCCAGCGCATGCACCTTGCCGGCCTTGATGTGCGGCGAGGCCGAGGGGCTGGTCTCGATCGCCATCTGGATCTGGCCGCCCATCAGGTCGGCCATCATCGGCGCGCCGCCCTTGTAGGGCACGTGCACGATCTCGGTCTTGGTCATCGAGCGGAACAGCTCGCCCGAGATGTGCTCGGTGCTGCCGTTGCCGGCCGAGCCGAAGTTGACCTTGCCGGGATTGGCCTTGATGTAGGCCACGAGTTCGGCGACGGTCTTCGCGGGCACCTTGTCGTTGACGATCAGCACGTTGGGCGTGGAGGCCACCAGCGCCACCGGGTCGAAGTCGCGCTGGAAGTCGTAGGCGAGCTTCTTGTAGAGGCCCGGCGCGATCGCATGCGCGATGGTGGCGAGGAACAGCGTGTAGCCGTCGGCCGGCGCCTTGGCCGCGAGGGTCGCGCCCACGGTGCCGCCCGCGCCGCCGCGGTTGTCGACGATCACCGGCTGCTTGAGCGATTCCGACAGCTTCTGGCCCACGGTGCGCGCGACGATGTCGGTGGTGCCGCCGGCCACGAAGGGCACGACGAGGGTGATGGGCTTGCCCGGCCAGTCGGCGGCGAGCGCGGGCAGGGTACCCGCGCCAAGCAGCAGGGTTGCGAGGGCGGTGCGGAGGAAGGCTTGTCTTTTCATGGTCGTGGGGTCTTGGTGTTGTTATGAAGAGGGTGGTCAGGCCACGCGGTTCAGCAGAGGAAGGCCGGCGTTCCAGCGCCGCAGGTTGTCGAGGAAGAGGGCGGCCACGCGCGCCTCGTTGCCGTCCGAATGGCCGGCCGTGTGGGGCGTGACGATGACGTTCGGCAGCGACCACAGCGGCGAGTCGGCGGGCAGCGGCTCGTGCGCGAACACGTCGAGATAGGCACCGGCGAGCGCGCCGCCGCGCAGCGCCTCGATCAGCGCGGGCTCGTCGACCACCTCGCCGCGCGCGACATTCACGAGCCGCGCGCCCGGCGGCAGCAGCGCGAGCGCGGCGGCATCGACGAGCCCGCGCGTGCGTTCGGTCAGCGGGCAGGCGAGCAGCAGCCAGTCGGCGCGCGGCAGCACCCGGCCGATGTCCTCGAAGCGCACGCTCTCGACGGCGGGCGCCAGCGCCGCATCGGCGTTGCTGCGCACCGAGACCACGCGCAGCCCGAGCGCCGACAGCAGCGTGCCCAGGCCCTGCCCGATCGGGCCCCAGCCCACGATCGCCGCGGTCTGGCCCGCGAGGTCGCGCGGCAGCCCGCTGCCCACGAGCGGCGCCCAGGTCTTCTCGCGCTGCGCCGCGAGCAACTGCGGGAAGCGGCGCGCGAGCATCAGCACACCGGCCAGCGCGGTCTGCACCACCACGCCCGCATTGGCACCCGAGGAGGTCGTCACCTCGACGCCGCGTGCGCGCAGCTCGCCGTACACGGGCCGGTCGGCGCCCGAGGAATGGGCATGCACCCAGCGCAGCGAGGGCGCGTGGCGCAGTGCATCGTGGAAGCGCCGGGTGTGCGGCAGCAGCTCATGCTTGGTCGACAGGCCCGTGACGTCGCGCGAGACGAAGGCCACGTCGGCATCGTCGCCCTCGGCCACCACCACGTGCGCACGGCCGGCCAGCGCCTCGGCCAGGCCCGTGCCCGCCTGGCGCGCGGCGGCCTCTGTCATCAGGATGCGCAGCGGCCCGCTCATTCGGCCGTCGCGCCCGACTCGCGGACGATGCTCTTCCACTTCTCGTACTCCTGCCGCGTGAACCGGCCGAACTGCTCGGGCGTGCCGCCCACCGGGTCGGCGCCCTCGCGGATCATCTGCGCTTCGAGCGAGGGCAGCGCGTCGTTGACCGATTTGTTGAGCAGCGCGATCACCGGCGCGGGCGTGCCCTTGGGCGCGAAGAAGCCGAACCAGGAGCCGGCCGAGAAATCGCCGAAGCCCTTCTCGGCCACGGTCGGCACGTCGGGCAGCGAGCGCGAGCGCTTGAGGCTGCTGACCGCGATGGCGCGCAGCTTGCCCGCGCGGATGTGCGGGATCACCGAGGGAATGGTCGCGAACATGAACTGGATGCGCCCCGCGAGCAGGTCGGTGAGCGCGTTGGCGCCCTTGTAGGGCACGTGCAGCGTGTCGGCGCCGATGCGCTTGCCGAGCATGTAGCTCGACAGGTGCGAGGAGGTGCCGATGCCGGTCGAGCCGTAGTTGAGCTTGTTCGGGTTGGCCTTGGCGTAGGCGATGAATTCCTCGAGCGTCTTCGCGGGCACCTCGGGATTCACCACCAGCACGTTGGGCACGTCGGCGATCTGCACCACGGGCACCAGGTCGCTCAGCGGGTCGTAGGGCAGGTTCTTGTAGAGCGTCTGGTTGACGGCCATCGGGCCCACCGAGTTGACGATCAGCGTGTAGCCGTCGGCCGGCGCGCGCACCACGAACTCGGTGCCGATGTTGCCGCCGCCGCCGGGCTTGTTGTCGATCACGAAGGGCTGGCCCAGCTTCTCGGACATCTGCTGCGTGACGGCGCGCGCGAGGATGTCGGTGGTGCCGCCCGCGGTGAAGGCGACGACCACGCGCACGGGCTTGGCGGGATAGGCGGCCTGCGCCTGCGCGCGCGGCGTGGCGCCGAGGCCGGCGGCCAGCAGCAGGGCCGCGGCCAGGCCCAGGAGCGGTCGCGGCAGGAGGGAGGGCTTGTCTCGTTTCATTCTTGTGATCCTCTGGGGGTGGGTGGACCCTACACGGGCGGGGGAAAGTCGTACAGCGCGGCCGGGTTGTCGACCAGCACGCGCCGGCGCAGCGCCGCGTCGGGCAGCCAGCGCGCCAGCAGGTTCAGCAGGGCGCCGTCGTCGGGCACCTGCGCGGCCTCGAAGTAGTTGATGTGCGGCCAGTCGCTGCCCCACACCACGCGCTCGGCATTGGCCTGCAGCAGCGCTTCGGCGAAGGGATCGATGTCGGCGTAGGGCGCGCCCATTCCGGTGTTGCGGTCGGCGCCCGAGATCTTGGTCCAGGCCTTGCCGTCGGCCAGCAGGCGGCACAGCGTGCGAAAGCCCGGGTCCTCGATGCCGCGCGCGGCCGCCATGCGGCCCATGTGGTCGATCACCAGCGGCAGGCCCAGGCGCAGCAGGCGCGGCGCGAGCTCGACCAGGTCGGGTGCGTGGATCCAGATCTGCGCATGCCAGCCGCGTTCGGCGAGGCGCGGCGCGAGTGCCTCCAGCACCTCGATGCCGACGCCGTTGCGGTAGACCGCATGGCCATCGCGCTGGAACAGGTTGAAGCGCACGCCGCGGATGCCCGCCGCATGCCAGCGGTCGAGCTCGGCATCGCCGGTGTCGGCGCGCGGCACGGCGATGCCGCGCAGGCGCCCGGGGTACTGCGACAGGGCTTCGAGCACCGCGCCGTTGTCGGTGCCGCTGGCGCTGCCGGTCACGAGCACGCCGCGTGCGAGGCCGAGCCGGTCGAGGTGCGCGATGAAGGCCGCGCCCGGGTATTCGGCGGGCGTGTAGCTGCGGTCCTCGGCGAGCGGAAAGCGTGCGTAGGGACCGAAGACGTGGGCATGGCTGTCGCAGGCGCCGGGCGGCAGCGCGAAGGCCACGGGTGCGAAGGCCTCGTGGGGAGGCAGGCAGGGGCGGGTCATGCGGCGTGCCTCCTCAGTCGACCTTGAGCTTGCCGCTCTTCGCGAGCAGGCGGGCGCCGGCGTCTTCCTTCTTGAGCGTCGCGAGCCACTCCTCGGGCGAGGAGGCCTGGCCGGGGCTGCCGACCGAGATCAGGCGGCGCTTCACGTTCTCGTCGGCCAGCGCCTTGCGCAGCGCGGCATTGAGCGCCTGCACCACCTCGGCGGGCGTGCCGGCCGGCGCGAGCAGGCCGGTGGCGGTGGTGGCGTCGAAGTCCTTGAGGCCGGCCTCGCGCAGGGTCGGCACGTTGGGCAGCGCGGGGTCGCGTTCCTTCGACATCACGGCCACCGCGCGCAGCATGCCCGACTGGATGTGGGCGGCCGAGCTCGTGAGCTGGTCCACCACCAGGTCGATCTGGCCGCCCAGCAGGTCGGTGAGCGCCGGCGCCGAGCCCTTGTAGGGAACCGTGTTGAGGCTCAGCTTGCCGGCCTGCTCGAGCTGCAGCAGCGCGATGTGGTTGGTGGTGCCCGGGCCCGCATGGCCGGCCGTGACCTGGCCCGGCTTGCCGCGCGCGGCGGTGAGCAGGCCCTCGATGTCCTTGTACGGGCCCTGGCCGCGCACCGCGATCACCAGCGGCGTGGTGGCGGCGAGGCCGATGGGCGCGAAGTTGTCGAGCGCATAGGTGGTCTTCGTCATCAGCGGCAGCACCACCAGCGCATTGGGCGTGCTGACCAGCAGCGTGTAGCCGTCGGGCTGCGCGCGTGCCACGTAGGAGGCGCCGATCGCGCCACCGGCGCCGGCGCGGTTGTCCACGATCACCGACTGGCCCAGGATCTGGCCGAGCGCGGGCGCGAGCGTGCGCGCGACCACGTCGAGGTTGCCGCCGGGCGCGAAGGGCACGACCAGCGTGACGGGCTTCTGCGGGAATTTCTGCGCGAAGGCGGGAACGGCCATGGCCGCGGCGAGCAGCGCCAGTACGGCGGGGAACAGTCTTCTTTTCATCGGGAGTCGTCTTGGTTCTTCTGGGGCAGGCGGGGAGGCGGGGGCTTCAGTCGCGGAAGCCCGGATCCATGCGGTCGAGCTTGCGCAGCAGCGCCGGCCATTCCATGAGCCCGTAGGGGCGGCGCGTGCCGGGCTGGTAGTTGTTCCAGGTCTCCTCGAGCACCTCCTGCGGCACGGCCTTGAGCGGCGTGTTGCACGACATCGCGCCGATCTGCGCGCGGCAGGCCAGCTCGAGCCGGTGCATCCAGTTGAAGGCCTCGCCCACGCTGCGGCCCACCACCAGCGCGCCGTGGTTGCGGAAGATCACGGCCTCGCGGTCGCCCAGGTCCTCGAGCAGCGAAGCCTGCTCGGCGGTGTTCAGCACCACGCCCTGGTAGTCGTGGTAGCCGATCTTGAGGAAGCGCATCGCGGTCTGCGTGAGCGGCAGCAGCCCGCATTCGAGCGAGGACAC
>JAESFO010000118.1_pt1 | contig 231714 bp, 239 predicted proteins | sample 9269421 | NCBI WGS metagenome assembly JAESFO01 (sample SAMN14502839, study PRJNA617101) | algae metagenome | isolation source: Nostoc desertorum CM1-VF14 and co-occurring heterotrophs from rocky... | place: USA: Clark Mountains, San Bernardino, California | collected 2000-06-05 | reverse complement strand
TCGGCGTTCTTATGGATGAGATCGGGTGCGTCATTGAGCGGTGTCGAATGGCCGTAGCCTGGTCGATCGACGGCGATGATGTCGAATCCCTTGATGAGCGCTTGATCGAGGAGGGAATAGTTCGGAACGTCGAAATAAGCGCTTGTATAGGTGCCGCCGTGAATGGCTATGATAACCGGCCGTGACGTCGCTGCGGATTTTGTCGACCGCGCCCGACGTCCGGCGAGCTTGGTTCCGGTCTTCGTCGTGATTTCGAAGGCGCTGATTGCCACGCTCGATCCTCCCTTGATCAATGACGGCAGGGTATCAAGGCGGAGCTAGGAAGATATCAGTTTTTCTCTGCCGATGCCGTCTCGGTATCAGGGTAGCCGAATGGTGGCCGAGGCCTGAGCGGCGATGCCTTCGCGGCGGCCGGTGAAACCCAATTGCTCGGTGGTGGTCGCCTTCACCGAGACGCGGTCGATTTCCAGGCTGCAGATCTCGGCGATGGAACGGCGCAGGGCGTCGCGATGCGGACCGATCTTTGGCGCTTCGCAGATAACGGTCGCGTCGAGATGGGCGATCATGCCGCCGCGCTGGCGTACCAGGCCGACCGCATGTTCGAGGAATATGCGCGAGGCGGCGCCGCGCCATTGCGGATCGGACGGCGGAAAATGCGAGCCGATGTCGCCGTCGGCCAGGGCGCCGAGCAGAGCGTCGGTCAGGGCATGCAGCAGCACATCGGCATCGGAATGGCCGGTCAGCCCCTGGCTGTGCGGAAGGGTGAGGCCGCCGAGAGTGACGTGGTCACCGGGGCCAAAGGCATGAACGTCAAAACCAATGCCGGTGCGTATGTCGGGCAGGGCAGCGAGCAGGCGAGCTTCGGCCAGGATGAAATCCTCTTTGGTGGTGAGCTTGATGTTGGCGGGATCGCCGGGATAGGTCGAGACTTGGTGGCCGGCCCAGAGCGCCACGGCGGCGTCGTCGGCGAGGTCGGTGATGCCGGTGGCTTCCGCTTTGAGGTGAGCAGCACGGATAAGCTTTAGGTCGAACACCTGCGGGGTCTGGACCGCCCGTACGGTCGCCCGATCGATGGAAGCCGTGATTTGATCATCGGCATCGACACCGCGGAGCGCGTCGGCAATGGTCAAAGCTGGTATTGTAGCACCGCTTTTTTCAATTGAAGTGATGGATGAGGATATTAATCTTTTGCTTAAGAATGGTCTCGCAATATCATGAATAAAAACAGTTATTTTATCCATATTTTCTTCATTTATCGCTTTAAGCCCGGCTAGGACGCTTTGCTGGCGCGTGGCGCCGCCGGCAACAGGGGCATGCAGGTGTTTGGCATGTGACAGCCGCGCGGCGGCGTCGAAAAGAGCCCCATCGTCGGGGTGGATGACCGGGTAGATTTCGGCGTCCGGCAGGGTGTCGGCCAGCGCATTCAGTGTGCGGGTGGCGACGGGCAGGCCGGCGAGCGGCAGGTATTGTTTAGGCAGATCGAAGCCGGCGCGCGTACCGCGCCCCGCCGCCACCAGAACCACTGCCGCTTTTGTCGCCACCATCACGTCACCTCGGATTGTCGATCTGCGGTGTTTAACCGCTGTCGTCAATGCAGATTGTCGCTTGGTCAGGGCGGCTGACTTGGTTATAATGTGGGCATGAACCTCGATGCACAGAATTTGTGCAATTCCTCCTTTCACGTCGGAAGCCTGCTTCTCGGCGGCCGCGCGCTGCTCGCGCCTATGTCCGGTGTCACGGATGTGGGGATGCGGCGCGTCGCCATGCGCTTCGGCGCCAGCGCTGTCGTCTCCGAAATGGTCGCCTCCGATGACTATGTGCGGGGCGATGAGGAGAGTCGGCTGCGCGCCGAGGGTGAGGGGGTCAAACCCCATATCGTTCAGATCGCCGGATGCCAGCCCTATTGGATGGGCGAGGCGGCGCGGCTGGCCGAGGCCTCGGGGGCTGAGGCCGTCGACATCAATATGGGCTGCCCGGCCAAGCGGGTGACCGGTGGCTATGCCGGTTCGGCTTTGATGCGCGATCTCGATCTCGCCCTTGCCTTGGTCGAGGCGACGGTCGGCGCCGTGACCATTCCTGTCACTTTGAAGATGCGCCTGGGCTGGGACGCCGACAGCCTGAACGCGCCGGAACTGGCCCGCCGCGCCGAAGCCGCAGGGGTGAAACTGATCACGGTGCACGGCCGCACCCGGCAGCAGTTCTATAAGGGCCGCGCCGATTGGTCGGCCATCGCACGGGTGCGGGAAGCCATCTCGCTGCCGCTCGTCGCCAATGGCGATTGCGAGAATCTGGCCGATGCGCGCGCGATGCTTGCTGCCTCCGGTGCCGATGCGATCATGGTCGGCCGCAGTGCGGTCGGCCGTCCGTGGCTGGTCGGCGAAATCGCCGCTGGCCTCGCTGGCCGGGAATCGCCGGCGATCTCGGCCGAGGCGAAAGCCGCCGCGGCTGTGGAACATTTGCAGACTTTGCTGGCGACCATGGGGCCGGCGACCGGTCTGCGTCATGCCCGCAAACATCTCTCGGCCTATGCCCAGCATGCCGGCGCGCCCGAAGCGCTGCGGCTGCAACTGGTGACCACCGACAATGCCGCCGAGGCGGAACAGCTTTTGTCGCGCGCGTTCGAGACGCCTCTCGTCGCCGCGGCCGCGTGAATGACCACCCTACGGATGAGCGATGGACGATAATATGATGGCCGAGAGGGGATCGGGGCGGGCCGGGGCCTTCTCCGAACTGATCCTGAACGCCTTGCCTTACCCGGTGTTGTGCATCAACCGGGCCGGGGAGGTGCTCGACCTCAACAATGCGGCGGAACAGTTCTTCGAGCTGGGCGCGTCGCACCTTCTGCGCAGCAAGATTGCCGATCTGCTGCCACCGCGCTCGCCAGTCCTGGCTCTCATTGACGACGTGCGGCGGCGCGGTTCAGTGGTGAACGAATATCGGGTCGAGATCGGGAACCCGCGCCTCGGGAATGAGCGGATTGTCGATATTCACGCCGGTCCGCTGAGCGACGATGATGAAAAAATAGTCATTATGCTGCAAGAACGGACAATCGCCGACAAGATGGACCGTCAGATGACCCATCGCGGCGCCGCCCGATCGATCACGGCGCTGGGCGCCATGCTTGCCCACGAGATCAAAAACCCCCTTTCAGGCATTCGTGGTGCGGCGCAGCTCCTGGAAGTCGATCTGGAGGACCAGGATCGGGCGTTGACCCGGCTGATCTGCGACGAAACCGACCGGATCGTGAAGCTCGTGGACCGGATGGAAGCGTTTTCAGACGGCCGGCCGATCGAGCGGGAAGCGGTCAATATTCATATGGTCTTCGACCATGTGAAACAGGTGGCGCAGGCCGGTTTTGCCCGTCACATCCGCTTTGTCGAGACATTCGACCCCTCGTTGCCGCCGGTTTTCGCCAATCGCGATCAATTGATCCAGGTTTTCCTGAATCTGGTGAAGAATGCCGCCGAAGCGATTGGCGAACACGCCATCGATGGTGAGATCGAGCTGATGTCGGCTTACCGACCGGGAGTGCGCATCCGTGGCCAGGGCGCGGGGACGAGCGTGGCGCTGCCGCTGGAATTCTGCGTTCGGGACAATGGCCCTGGAATCGCTCCGGAAATTTCCGAACACCTGTTCGATCCCTTCGTGACCAACAAGGCCTCGGGAACTGGCCTCGGTCTTGCACTGGTAGCGAAAATCGTTCGGGATCACGGCGGGATCGTCGAATGCGATCCGCAGCCGCGCCGGACGACCTTCAGAGTCCTGATGCCAGTGTACGTGCAGCAGGACGGGCGACAATCCGAGCCTTAGTTGCGGGGCCCGGACTTATGAGGACAAGGCCTTCATGGCGACCGGGAATATCCTTGTAGCAGACGACGACACCGCCATCCGGACGGTGTTGAGCCAGGCCCTTTCGCGCGCCGGATATGAGGTGCGGGTAACGGGTAATGCGTCGACGTTATGGCGCTGGGTGCAGGCGGGCGAGGGCGATCTCGTCATCACCGACGTGGTGATGCCTGACGAGAACGCTTTCGATCTCCTGCCGCGCATCAAGAAGATGCGCCCCGAGCTGCCGATCATCGTGATGAGCGCGCAGAATACTTTTATGACCGCGATCCGCGCATCCGAGCGCGGCGCTTACGACTATCTGCCCAAGCCTTTCGATCTCAAGGATCTCGTCGCCATCGTCGGACGGGCGATGAACGAGCCGAAGGCGAAGCCGACGCGCGATGCGCCGGAAGAGATGGAAGGCATGCCGCTGGTGGGCCGCTCGCCCGCCATGCAGGAAATCTATCGCACCCTAGCCCGTCTGATGCAGACCGACCTGACGGTGATGATCAACGGCGAGTCCGGCACCGGCAAGGAACTCGTCGCGCGCGCGTTGCACGACTATGGCAAACGCCGCAACGGACCGTTCGTCGCCATCAATATGGCGGCGATCCCTCGTGACCTGATCGAAAGCGAATTGTTCGGTCACGAGCGCGGGGCGTTCACCGGCGCTAATGCTCGGTCTGTCGGGCGTTTCGAACAGGCCGAAGGCGGCACGCTGTTTCTCGACGAAATCGGCGACATGCCGATGGAAGCGCAGACGCGCCTACTGCGTGTCTTGCAGCAGGGCGAATATACGACAGTGGGCGGACGCACGCCGATCAAGACCAATGTCCGTATCGTCGCGGCGACCAACAAAGATCTGCGGGTGCTCATTCAGCAGGGCTTGTTCCGCGAGGATCTGTTCTTCCGCCTCAACGTCGTGCCGCTGCGCCTGCCGCCGTTGCGCGAGCGGTCGGAGGACATTCCCGATCTGGTGCGCCACTTCTTCAAGCTTGCCGCGGCGCAGGGGCTGCCCCTGAAGTCGGTTGATAATGCGGCCATCGAACGGCTGAAGCGCCATCGCTGGCCAGGCAATATCCGCGAACTGGAAAATCTGATCCGCCGTCTCACCGCGCTTTATCCGCAGGAGGTGATTGGCGAGCAGTTGGTTGAGGCGGAACTCGCCGTCGACGCCGTGCCGATGGAACGGGGCGCGCCGGCCAATTCCGCCGCGCCCACGCCGGCTTCCGCGCCTGATCGGGAACCGGAGCGCGGTCAGCGTCTCTCGATCGCCGCCGAACATTATCTGGCCGATCTGTTCAAGCAGCATGGCGACAGCCTGCCGCCGGCCGGGCTCTACCATCGGATTCTGCGTGAAATCGAGGTGCCGCTGCTCACCGCGGCGCTCGCCGCCACCCGCGGCAACCAGATCAAGGCCGCCGATCTTCTCGGCCTCAATCGCAATACTTTGCGCAAGAAAATCCGCGATCTCGATATCCGACTGCTGCGGGCTTCGCGGTAGTAAAGCAACAATCAGTGGAAATGCGTGGGTGGCCCGATTTGGTCGCCCCGCAGCCCTGATTTTGTCGCAATCCAGCAACACCGTTGCATTATTGCAACGAGCGCGATTTGATCCGCTCGTTGGAAGGCTGTGATTCTTCGCCGCCGGCTCCCCGCTGGCGGATTCTTGCCTTTGAGATTTTGCTGATTAATGACGGTGCAGCGGGAAACAGAACAGGTGATCGGCCCTGAGCGCCACGATCGACGGATCGTGAGCCGGCTCGGTGCCGTGGCGGTTTCGCTGGCGCTGATCTGCGCCCTGGCGACGCTGCTGATTTTCGCCGATTACACACCGATTTCGCCGACCAGCGAGGTGGTCGTCACGCTGCTTTTGACCAATGCGGCGCTGGTTTTCATCCTCATTCTGCTGCTTTTGGCCGAATTCTGGCGGTTGATCGCCGCCCGGCGCGCTCAAGCTGCTGGTTCCGGCGTCCACATCCGTATGGTGGCGCTGTTCTCCTGCATCGCCGCCTTCCCGGCGATTTTGATCGCCTTCGTCGGCTCGGTAACCTTGGACCGGACGCTTAATCCGGCCTTCCTGCAGGACGTGCGCGGCTTCATTCAGAACACCTCGGAAGTGGCGCGGGTGTTCCGCGAGGCGCAGTGCCGTTCGCTGCTTCAGGAAGCTAGCTTGACGGCGAGCGATCTCGACCGGGTCAATCCGCTCTACCAGAGCAACAAGGCGCTGTTTCACGATTTCTTCTCGGCGCGCGCCCGCACGCTGGGGTTCTCGACGGCGGTGATGATGCGCCGGGACGGCACCGTCACTGAATATGGCACCGCGCCGGATTCCCGCGTCGTGACGCCCGAGCCGACCGATTTTGATGACGCGGCCAAAGACGAGCCGCTCTGTCTGATCCTCGACGAAGGCAAGACCTTCGTGGCGCTGCGCAAGATGGAGAGCTTTCCCGACAGCTTCATCTACGTGGCGCGTGGCATCGATCCGCTGGCCAATGAATTCCCGGCGCAGGCGAACAATCTGAACACGCTCTACAACGCCTACGACGGCCATCGCCGCAATATTCAGATCGCTTTTGCCGCCATGTTCGTCACAGTGGCCTTGATCACCCTGTTATCCGCCACATGGCTCGGCCTGTCCTTTGCCAATCGGCTGGTGATGCCGATCCGCCGGCTGATCACCGCCACCGACCAGGTGTCGGAAGGCAATCTCTATGTCCAGGTGCCGGTCAATTCGCGCGACGGCGACCTCGGCCATTTGGGCGAGACCTTCAATAAGATGACGTCCGAACTGCGCTTGCAGCAGAACAGCCTCATCGCGGCCAGCAAGCTGAATGACGAACGGCGCGTCTTCACGGAGGCGGTGCTATCGGGCGTTCCCGCAGGCGTCATCGGTGTCGATGCAGCCGGCAACATCCTGGTGCTGAACTCCTATGCCATGCGCTTCATCGGCGATGGTCATGAGGGCGATCCCGCTGAGATGGTCGGCCAACCGATCGCTCAGGTCGTCCCCGAGCTGGCCGATCTGGTGAATGCGGCGCTGAACAGTCCGCTGCGCAATTATCAAGGCCAGATCGCGATCAGCCGGCGCGGTCGTGAGCGTACGATCAACGTGCGGGTGACGTCCGAACAGAAGCAGGAAGGTGGCGGCAATCACGTCATCACGCTCGACGACATTACCGATCTGGTCACGGCGCAGCGCACCTCCGCCTGGGCTGACGTGGCGCGCCGCATCGCCCACGAGATCAAGAATCCGCTGACGCCCATTCAGCTTTCGGCGGAACGTCTGCAACGCAAATACGGCAAGGTGATCGTCGAGGACCGCGCCGTGTTCGATCAATGCACGGCGACGATCGTCCGCCAGGTCGACGATATCAAACGTATGGTCGACGAGTTTTCATCCTTCGCCCGCATGCCGAATGCACGCTTGCAAGTGGACGATTTGGGCGAATGCGTACGCCAGGTTCTGTTCCTGATGCGCGTCGGCAATCCCGATGTGGATCTGGTCGAGGAACTGCCGGCCCAGCCCTTGAGCGTCCATTTCGATCGCCGGCTGTTGTCGCAAGCGCTCACCAATATCGTCAAGAATGCCACCGAAGGTATCGCCGCGATGGAAGATAACAAGCCGGAGAAGCCGCGCATTCTCGTCCGTCTGACGCGCGATGCCGACGATGTCATCTCCATCGACGTGATCGACAACGGCAAGGGCTTCCCACGAGAAAATCGCCAGCGGCTGCTGGAGCCCTACATGACGACGCGCGCCGAAGGCACCGGCCTTGGCCTGCCGATCGTCGGCAAGATCATGGAAGACCATGGCGGCGGCATCGAATTGCTCGATGCACCCGATGGCCAGGGCGCCTGGGTGCGCCTGTATTTCCGTGAAGGGGAGGCTGCGGCGAAATCAGAAGATTCAGGCGCGACGCGTGAAAAGACTCAGGCCGCACCATGACACAGCATTTTCAAAACGGACGGAACGATTATGCCCGCTGACATTTTGATCGTCGATGACGAGGCCGACATCCGTGACGGTGTGTCCGGCATCCTGGAAGACGAAGGACATGGCACGCGCTCAGCTCGTAATTCCGACGAGGCGCTCGAGGCGATCGAGGCGCGCCGGCCGCAGCTTATTTTTCTGGATATCTGGATGCAGGGATCGCGCCTGGATGGCTTGCAGTTGCTGCAGGTGATCAAGGAGCAGCACCCGAGTTTGCCGGTGGTGATGATTTCCGGCCACGGCAATATCGAGACCGCGGTGTCGGCGATCAAGCTCGGCGCTTACGATTTCATCGAGAAGCCGTTCAAGGCCGATCGGCTGGTGCTGATCGCCGATCGCGCGCTGGAGAATTCGCGTCTGAAGCGCGAGTTGACGGATTTGCGCGCCCGCGCCGGCGCCACCAACCGGGTCGTCGGCAAGTCGTCGGTGATGAACCAACTGCGTCAGCAGATCGAGCGGGTCGCCGCCGCCAATTCTCGTATTCTCGTCACCGGCGCGCCAGGCACCGGTAAGGAACTGGCGGCCCGCGTCATCCACGAAGCCTCCAATCGTTCGTCGGGGCCGTTCGTCGCCATCAATGCCGCCAATATCATGCCGGACTCGATGGAGACCGAATTGTTCGGCATCGAGGGTGGCGATGGCCGCAGTCGCAAGATCGGCGCCTTGGAAGAGGCGCATGGCGGCACGCTCTATATCGACGAGATCGGCGACATGCCGCGCGAGACGCAGGGCAAGATCCTGCGCGTGCTGATCGACCAGAATTTTCAGCGTGTCGGCGGCTCCACCCGCGTCCATGTGGATGTGCGCATCGTCTCCTCGACGAGCCGCGATCTGAGCCTCGCCATCGCGCAGGGCTCGTTTCGCGAGGACCTGTTCCATCGGCTGGCGGTGGTGCCGCTGCGTGTGCCCTCGCTCAGCGAGCGGCGCGAGGACATCGGCGAACTGGTCGAATATTTCCTCGAGCAATTGGCTATCACCACGGGCATGCCGCGCCGGCGGGTCGGCGCCGATGCCATGGCCATTCTCCAGTCCCACGACTGGCCGGGGAATATCCGGCAGCTCCGCAACAATGTGGAGCGGCTGATGATACTGGCCACCGGGCGGCCGGAGGACGAAATCACCGCCGATATGCTGCCGGCCGAGATCGGCGCCCTGGTGCCCTCGACCCCGAACGGGGCGGGTGGCGAGAAGCTGATGGGCCTGCCGCTGCGCGATGCACGTGAAGTGTTCGAACGCGAATATCTGGTGGCTCAGATCAACCGGTTCGGCGGCAACATTTCACGCACAGCAGAGTTCATAGGGATGGAACGCTCGGCGCTACACCGTAAATTGAAATCATTGGCAATCGAATGATGGTTAAGCTGTATACCAAGTGGCTGAAATAACTAGATTGCATCCAGAAACAATCGTCGGGCACAGCCGCGGACAATGCTTTTGGTGGAGCTTTTTCGGCGGGAATTCCGTCCAAAGAGAACTTGCGTTGTGAAACAGGCTGGGCCTTAACTCGAACAGACGGGGAATGGCGTCGACACGATTCAGCGGTTGATCGTGGGGCGACATATCATGAAAGAGCAGGAGCGAAGGATATACAATGGCGGGAGAACGCGCACAAAACCTGCAAGACACGTTCCTAAACTATGTCCGCAAGAACAAAGTGCCGTTGACGATTTTCCTGGTCAACGGTGTGAAACTTCAAGGGGTCGTCAGTTGGTTCGATAATTTCTGCCTGCTGCTGCGCCGCGATGGCCATTCGCAGCTGGTCTACAAGCATGCGATTTCGACCATCATGCCCGGCGCACCGATCCAGATGTTCGAGCAGGGCGAGGAAGGGGGCGGTTAGTCCTGAAGCGAGTTCAATCGGAGTTACAAAGGGTCACGTTCGGGTCCAATACGAACGTCGAGACCAAGCACCGAGATCCCGACGCGCCAACCCGCGCCCTGGTGATCGGCCCTTACCTGACCGAGCGAAAAGTCGCCTTCGATCCAGCGACTGGCGTGCGGCCGCCTTCCGGGCGGTCGCCGGCGGCGCGTTTGGACGAGGCGGCCGGTCTTGCGCGCGCCATCGACCTTGATGTGGTCGCGGCCGAAATCGCCATGCTGTCGAAGCTGCGTCCGGCCACTTATATCGGTGTTGGCAAGGTCGAGGAATTCGCGGCGCTGGTCAAAGACCAGGATGTCGAGATCGTCATCGTCGACTGCGCCTTGTCGCCGGTGCAGCAGCGCAACCTCGAAAAGGAACTGCACGCCAAGGTCATCGACCGGACGGGTCTGATCCTGGAAATCTTTGGCCGCCGGGCCCGCACGCGCGAAGGCGCGTTGCAGGTCGAGCTGGCGCATCTCGCCTATCAACGCTCGCGCCTGGTGCGGTCCTGGACCCACTTGGAACGTCAGCGCGGCGGCTTCGGCTTCCTCGGCGGTCCCGGCGAAACCCAGATCGAGGCCGACCGTCGGCTCATCCAGGAACGCATCCTCAAGATCGAACGCGACCTTGAAGGCGTGAAGAAGACGCGCGGCCTGCATCGCGCCAAGCGCCAGGCGGTGCCTTATCCGGTGGTGGCGCTTGTCGGCTACACCAATGCCGGCAAGTCGACCTTGTTCAATCGCCTGACGCGTGCCGAAGTGCTCGCTAAGGACATGCTGTTTGCGACGCTCGATCCCACCTTGCGGACTGTTTCCTTGCCGCATGGCGAGAAGATCATGCTGTCCGATACGGTCGGTTTCATTTCCGATCTGCCGACGCAGCTCGTGACCGCCTTCCGCGCCACGCTCGAAGAAGTGGTGGAAGCCGATCTGGTGCTGCATGTGCGCGACCTCTCTCACGAGGACACCGAGGCACAGAGCGGCGACGTGGAACAGGTGTTGCGTGATCTGGGTATCGATCCCAACGACGGTCATTTCGTCGAGGTCTGGAACAAGATCGATCTGCTCGATCCCTCGCAGGCGGAAGCTTTGCGCACCAGCGTCTCGCGTCGCCCCGTGGAGGAGCGGCCCTTCGTGGTCTCGGCTCTGACCGGGGAAGGGGTCGAGGATCTCTTGAGTGGCATCGAGGCGCGGTTGTCGCGCGATCATGTCACCTTCGAATTGCGTCTCGGGCCGCAGGAACAAGATCAGCTCGGCTGGCTCTACGACAATATGCAAGTGCTGTCGCGCGATACGGACGAGGACGGCGGCGTGCATTTCAGATTGCGCGTGGCGCCTGACATGATCGAGCGATTGGAGCGTCGCTTGCCGCAGGCGCGCCGGGTGGCCCAACCGGCCAAGCAAAGCCGTCGTCGACCGGCCGCCGAATAATTCACTCCATCCGCGCCCGAAATAGAATGGCCGAAGCGGTTAAAGTCACCGAGGCGATGATGACCAATGGCCAGGTATTGGACAGGACATCCAATGCCGGCATGGCTTTGAGAAAGACGCCTTCGCTGACGATGAGAAAATGTTTTGGCGGATTGGCCTGCGCCAAGATCTGCAACCAGCCCGGCATGTTGTCTACCGGGCTGGCATAGCCCGACAGCAAAGTCGCCGGCACCGTCACCAGGAATACGCCGAGAAAAGCCTGCTGCTGCGTCTGCGCCAAAGACGAGACCAACATGCCGACGCCGACAAGTGCCAGCAGATAAAAGGTGAGCGCCAGATAGAACAAAGTGATCGAGCCTGTCAGCGGCACGCCGAAGGCAAAGGGGATCAGGATCAGATAAAGCGAGGCGTTGAACAGGCCGACGAGGAATGGCGGCACCATTTTGCCGATCAGGATTTCATGGACACGCAACGGCGAAACCATGAGCTGGTCGAACGTGCCGAGTTCCCGCTCGCGCGCCACAGATAGCGCCGTGATGCCAAGACCGGAGACGGTGCTGATGATGACGATCAGCGCCGGCATGGTGAACCATAGATAGTCGAGGTTCGGATTGAACCAGTTGGTGAGGACGGACTGTGAACGTGGGCTGGCGGTGGCTGGCGCCAGCGAAGCACCCATTTCGCCGGCGATGCGCTCGATATAACCGGAGACGATCTGCGCGGCATTGGAGCGACGGCCGTCGAAAATGGCTTGAATGGTCACAGGACGGCCGGCTTCGATATCGGCGCTGAACCGTTGATCGATCGAGACGGCGACGATGACGCGCTGATTGTCGATGGCGCTCCGCAATTCTTTCGGCGAGCGGATCCAGACGAGGCCGCGAATGTTGGGGCTGCCAGAGAGCCGCTGTACGAATTCCGTACTCCATGCACCGCTGTCGCGATTGTAGACGCCAACGTCGATGTTCTTGACTTCCAGCGTGGTGGCGAAGCCGAGAACAAATAATTGCACGAGCGGTGGCACCACCAGAATGACGCGGGCTCTGGGATCGCGCAGGATCGCCCACATTTCCTTGACGATGAGCGCATAAATGCGGCCCCACATCAGGCAATCCTCCGGCGGGTCGCGTGGATGGCGAGCGCGAAGAAGAAGGCCCCGAAGCCGAGCAGGACCACGATATTGCGCAGGAACAGCCCCCAGAGATCGCCGACCGCGAACACTGTCTGTAGGGGCGGGATGACATAGCGCGCCGGCACGACATAGGTGATGAACTGGATGATGCGCGGCATGGACGAGATTTCGAACAGGAAGCCCGACAGCAGCATGGCTGGCAGGAAGGCCGAGAGGAGTGCGACCTGACTGGCGACGAACTGGTTCTTGGTGACGGCGGAGATGAGTAGCCCTTGGCCGAGTGCCGGCACGAGAAAGGCCGAAGCGATGGCGAGCAAGGCCAGAGCAGAGCCGAGAAACGGTACGCCGAAAATAAAGATCGCGATCAGCGTGCAGATGGTCATCGAGCACAGACCGAGAATGAAGTAAGGGATGACTTTGGTGGCCAGAAACTCGGCCATGCCGATGGGAGTCGCCAGGAGTGCCTCCATCGTGCCGCGTTCCCATTCGCGCGCGACGACCAGGGCGGTCAGCAGCGTGCCGATCATCGTCATGACGATGGCGATCGAGCCCGGCACCAGGAAATAGCGGCTGGTCAATTCCGGGTTGAACCAGAAGCGCTGGGCGAGGCTGATCGGTGGGAGCGGCTGCACGCCGCGTTCGTCCGCAAGGCCCGCTGCCCAACTGGCGCGGATGCCCTCGGCATAAGCGGCGACGAAGCCCGCAGTATTCGGCATCGAACCGTCGGTAATGACCTGGATCGAGGCTGGATCGCCTCGACTGTCGAGGCGGCGGCCAAAGTCGGGCGGAATGACGATGATGCCGCGAATGTTGCCGGCGACAAGATCGGCCTTCAGCGAGGTGACATCGCGACTGCCCGTGACATCGAACCAGGTGGAGCGTTCATAGGCCGTGGCGAGGCTGCGGGCCTGGGCACCCGTATCCTGCAAGGCGAGACCGATCTTGATCCGCGTGGTATCGAGCGAGACGCCGTAGCCGAAAAGAAACAGCAGGATCATCGGCAACACGAAGGCGATGAGAAAGGTCGAGGGATCGCGTACGATCTGCAGCGTTTCCTTGACGAGGAGCGCGGTGAAGCGCTGCCCGTTGAAGGCGCTCATCAGGCGGCCTCCCGCTGCTTGTCGGACTCTTCGATCAAGGTAATGAACGCGTCTTCCAGGGTCGGATCGTCAAGTCCGGCCTTTTCCGCCGCCTGCGTCTTGAGATCGTCGGGCGTGCCGATGGCGATTTCCTCGCCGCGATAGATCAAGGCGATGCGGTCGCAATATTCCGCCTCGTCCATGAAATGGGTGGTGACGAGGACGGTGACACCATGTTCGACGAGGCCGTTGATATGGGTCCAGAATTCGCGCCGCACGATCGGGTCGACGCCCGATGTCGGCTCGTCGAGAAACAGGACCGGCGGCTGATGCATGACGGCGCAGGCCAGCGCCAAGCGCTGTTTGAAACCCAACGGCATGGTGCCGCTGTTGACCGAGAGATAGTCCTTGAGATGAAAAATCTCGACGACCCGTTCGATCGCTTCGCGCTGCCGTGTGCCAGTGAGGCCATAGACGCCGGAAAAGAAATTGAGGTTCTGCTGGACGCTGAGATCGCCGTAGAGCGAGAATTTCTGCGCCATATAGCCAAGCGACTGGCGGGCCTCGGCGCGCGCCTTGCGCAGATCATGGCCCGCCACCTGACCACCGCCGGAGGTTGGCGTCAGCAGACCGCAGAGCATTTTGAACGTGGTCGATTTGCCGGCGCCGTTGGGGCCGAGCAAACCGAAGATCTGGCCGCGCGGCACCGAAAAGCTGATGTTGCTGGCGGCGGTGAAGGCGCCGAATTGCTTGGTCAGGCGCTCGGCGACGATCGCCGGTTCCTGCGTTTCGGGAATGTTGCGATAGGCCTGGGCCAGTGCGCTGGTGCCCGGCGGTCCGCCGCCTAAAATGTCGACGAAGGCATCTTCAAAACGCGGCGTCGTCGTTTCGATCCGGCAATCAGCGGCAGCGCCGATGGCTGCTGGCGTCGGAGCGCCGACATCGGGCTTCATCACCAGCCGCAGGGATGCGCCCTGGATCGTGCCGTCGGTGACGTCCTTGTCGTTGAGCGCGCGCTCCAGCAGCTTGCGGCGTCCATCAGCACCGGCGAAGACGCGATAGACGCGCCCCTCGATGCGGCCGGTGAGGCGCGCCGGCTCGCCCGCATAGAGCAGTTTTCCTTCGTTGAGCAGAAACACCGTGTCGCATTTTTCGGCTTCGTCGAGATAGGCGGTCGACCAGAGCACGCCGATGCCCTCGCCGGCGAGATTGCGCACCATGGCCCAAAGTTCGCGCCGCGAGACCGGATCGACACCGACGCCGGGCTCATCAAGCAAAAGCAGTTTCGGCGCTTTCACCATGGCGCAGGCGAGACCGAGCTTCTGCTTCATGCCGCCCGAGAGCTTGCCGGCAAGCCGCGTGCGGAACCGCTCGAGATCGGTGAAGGCGAGCAGTTCGCGAAAGCGCGCGTCTCTTTCGCTCGCCGGCAATCCTCTGAGATTGGCATAGAGCGAGAGGTTTTCGATGACGCTCAAATCCTCGTAGAGGCCGAAGCGCTGCGGCATATAGCCGATGGCGGCATGGTCGGCATCGACAGCCGGCAGGTTCTGCACTTCGACCGTGCCGCCATCGGGGTCGAGCAGGCCGGCGAGCAATCGGATCAATGTCGTCTTGCCGGCGCCATCGGGACCGACGAGACCGGTCATGCGTCCGGCGACGATGTCGATGGAAACGGCATTGAGGGCAGGAGGGCCGTCCTTGGCGAAGCGTTTGGTGACTTCATGTGCGGTGGCGACCGGGCCGTCCATGTCACGGGCCTCCATCTTACCGACCTGCCGGCCGCGCATCCGGAATGGTGACGGTGACGGGCTGGCCCTGGCGCAGGGCATCGTCGGGATCGGTGACGATGATGCGCAGGCGGTAGACAAGGTCGGTGCGCAGGCTTTCCGTCTGCACCGATTTCGGCGTGAACTCCGCCGTCGGCGAGATGAAGCCGATGGTGCCGCGATAGAGCTTCGGATTGCCATCGCTTTTCACCCGCGCCTCCATGCCGGGTGAGATGCGGCCGAGATCGGGTTCCGACACATAGGCGCGCACGCGCAATGGCCGATCGATGGTGAGGGTGAAAACGGATTCGCCCATCTGAACGATGGCGCCCGGTTCGCGCGCCCGCGTCAGGATCGTGCCTGATGACGGAGCCTTGAGTGTCGTATCGGCGAGATCGGTCTGCGCCTTGTCGCGTTGTGCGACGGCGGCGGCATATTGCGCCTCTGCCGAAGCGACATCTTCCTTGCGGAAGCCAGCGCGCATCAGCGATAGCGACTGTTCGGCGGCGGCCAAGCGGGCCTGATCGGCTTTGAACTGCGCTTCTGAGAGATCGTATTGCGCCTGGCTGACCGTGCCGGTCTTGAAGAGTTGCGAGCGACGCTCGAAATCCTGGCGGGTCTGCACCAGCGAAGCGCGCCGCTCGGCCACTGTTGCTTCCGCCTGGGCGATGTCCTGAGGCCGATTTCCGGTGCGGCGTTTGTCGCGCTCAGCGGCAGCGACGTCGACCTGAGCCTGCGCGGCATTCAGCGCATCGGTCAACGGCTTGGGATCGAGTTGCGCCAGAACCGTTCCTGTCTCCACATGCGCGCCTTCTTCCACCGGCATGGCGGAGATGCGGCCGGGCACGCGGAAGCCGAGATCGACGGAGCGGATATCGACATTGCCGTAAAGGGTAAGAGGACCGCCTGCCTGCGGCGCCAGGAAGCCGAACCCGTGGGTGACATAGGCAGCGATGGCCAGCGCTGCGAGCAGCACGAGGATGATGAGCCGTGTTCTCATGGCAAGGTCCTCATGGCAGGTCCGCGATGTTGCAGGAGAGGATTGCCCGGCAGTGGGCATGGACCGCGCGGCGGATTTTCGCAGCGTGAACAGGATCAACGTCGTCCCATTCCATGAAGCGCAGCGCGGTGGCGCGCGCGACGCGAAAAACGACGATCTGGCCGAGGATGCTGACCACCTTGAGACGCGCGTCTTCCCGGCTCCAGCGGCCATTGCCGTAGTGCTCGACAAGCGCGATCACACGGCCAGCGACCCGATCGAAGATGTGCCGATAGAGAATTTGAAAGGCTTCGGTCGGCTCCATCTGCTCGCGCACGATGAAGCGCGCCCAGGCCGCGCTCTGTGGGTTGAGCATCAGGCCGAGCATGCCGTCGACCACGGTGAGGATATGGGGGAGGGCTTCTTCGGGCTTGATCTTGTCGATCGAGGGAAGGAGAGCGAGGGCCGGACCCAGACCGCTCTCGATCTTTTCGGCAATGTGCCGGGCGGTGGCGAGATAGAGCCCTTCCTTGCCGCCGTAATGATAGGTGATCGACGACATGGCGGTGTCCGCAGCTGCGGCCAAGGCGCGGGTGCTGACCCCTTCGAGGCCCTTCCGGCCGAAAAGATCAACGGCCGTCTCCAACAGTCGATCGTTCGTTGGGGCGGGCAGAGGCTGTTCCGGCTTTTGGGGCGTCTTGCTCATGCCTGACTATTAGTTCGTTCGAACGAACTAGTCAACGAGTACGTTTATGGAGCGGCCTGCAGCCTTCGCTCAGGCGGGATTGAGCAAACTCAGAACGAGCATTGCGGAAGCGGAAAAGACGAAGAGCGATGCCAGCGGAAGAACGATGGCGGTTCGGCGAAAGCCCTTGGCATTCAGCCCCATTGCCCCAAGGGGCGCGAGCAGAAGCATCGGAATGCCGGCGTAAAAGGACGCCTGGTACAGCAGCATGGCCCAACGTTTTTTCAACGGGTCAGCGGGCCATTGCGCGAACCCGAGCGCGAAGGGGGACATGTACCAGAGAAGGCCGAAGAGAATTCCAATCGCGATCATCGTGGCGATGTAGAGGCCGAACCAAAAGCGGCCGGTTTGATCGGTGGACTTGATACTACGGCTCACGAACCCGCCCGCTCGGCGGCCTTGGCGGCATTCCAGAGCGCGTCCATTTCTTCGAGCGTGGCATCGGTGGGCTTGCGCCCTTGATCGTGCAAGGCGGCTTCGATGAAAGCGAAGCGGCGGGCGAATTTGGCGTTGGTCGTCCGCAGCGACGCTTCCGGGTCGGCATCGGCGTGGCGGGCCAGATTGACGACGGCGAACAGAAGATCGCCGATCTCAGCCGCAATCGCAGAGGCGTCGCCACCATCTAGCTCGGCGTCGATCTCGTCGCATTCCTCGCGGATCTTCGCGAGCACCTGGCGCGCGTCGTTCCAATCGAAGCCGACGGCACCGGCCTTCTGTTGCAATTTGAGCGCGCGGGTCAGCGCGGGCAGGGGTGTTGGTACGCCGTCGAGAACGCTGGCCGGCTTAACCTCCGACGCAAGACCAGCGGCGGCGCGTTCGCGCGCCCGCAGAGCTTTTTCCTCGGCCTTGATCTCCGACCAAAGTTTCTTGACTTCGTCCGGCGGCAGGTCGCGCGCGGCGCCGAAGACATGCGGATGGCGGCGGATCATTTTGGCGGTGATGGCTTCGACCACGGCGGGAAAGTCGAAGGCGCCGCGTTCTTCGGCCATACGGGCGTGGAACACCACCTGCAGCAGCAAGTCGCCGAGTTCGTCCTTCAGATCGGCGAGGTCGCCGCGTTCGATCGCGTCGGCGACTTCATAGGCTTCCTCGATCGTGTAGGGCGCGATCGAGGCGAAGTCTTGTTCCAGATCCCAAGGGCAGCCGCCATTAGGATTGCGGAGCTGCGCCATGATGGCGAGGAGATCGGCGATGTCACGCGAGGGTTTCATGCGAGGCACTTGTGCTTTGACGGTGCGCCCTTCTCAAAGCAAAACGCGCCGCAGGGCAAGTGCGGCGCGTTGAATTTCATCGAAGCCTAAAGCGATCAGGCCAAAGCGACTAAGCCAAGCCGATCGACACAGCTTCACGGCCCTTCGGCGTTTCGACCACGCGCATGGTCACCGCCTGGCCTTCGACCAACTGGGTGATACCGGCCGGACGCAGGGTCGAGATGTGAACGAACACATCCTTGCCGCCGTCATCGCTGGCGACGAAGCCGAAGCCCTTGGTCATGTCGAACCACTTGACCTTGCCGCCGAGTTCCACTGCCGTCGACGGATCGGGACCGCGGCGTTGGCCGCCGAAGCCACCACCACCGCCGCCACGGTCTCCGCCACCGCCACGCGGACCGTCGAACGAACGGGCCGGACGCGGGGACGTATCCGCGGTGGACAGGTCGACCTCAAGCACGCGGGTCACTTGCATGCCCTTGGCGCCTTGCGCGGTCGTTACTTTCAGCTTGGCGCCCGGAGGCACGGTCTCATAACCGGCCTGTTGGAGCTGGCCGATATGCAGAAACGCATCGCCGGACCCGTTGCCGAGCTCGACGAAACCAAAGCCCTTGTCGCCCTTGAACCATTTCACAGTGGCGTCGACTGTCGGGGGAGCTACGCCACCGAAGTCCGGGGGCGGGAACGGCGAGCCGCCGCCGAACTGTGATCTCGGCTGACGCATCGGCGGAAAATCCATCGGTCCGTCATCGTCAAAGCCCCGCCGCCTGGGTCTAAAATCCTTACCTTTGCTCATCGTGTTCTCGTCAGTCTCCGCCAAACAGGCCGCCAGCCTGTGATTTCGTAAGCGCGCGAGCCGACGCTCGGTCGAAACGGGTGTTTCGAACCGCTGGTTCTGCATCATGCGGGTCAACGAAGTGACCGCGAAAATGTGTTGTCAAAACCGGACCTGCCGCGCCTACGAAACATGAGTGTAGCAGGCCCCTTTGGATTCCGCCATCTGTCCACAATAATTATTTTGCTCTACGCGGTTCCGCGACACAAAATATTCGCATTCCGGGGAATCTCTCCGACGAAAGATGCAAGGCTGTCTGATACGAAGTCGTGCGAAGCCTGCGTGTGCGGCACAATTCGTATCGTTGATGAATGTTGGGATCGACACAGCCAAACATGGAGCCGTGGTCCTGAGGTCCGTTTGTTACCTAACTTAGAGGCCAATTGCCGTCCGGCCATCATTCCCCTGTCATTGATCTGAACTAAGGGCCTCGCCGTCGAATCGGACTTGCCGCGAAGGTGCTAAGTCATTGCGAGGGCCGAATATCTTGAAAAATAGCGGATTTTCGCGGCTGGAATTCGTATAAGCTAAAGATATGGGTTATTGATTTTATGAGTTTGGTGAGCTAGCAGACCGGGGCGCCTTACAGGGAGGAGCCCCCAATGAAGTTCATTCACGCCGTCTGTGCCGCCGTCCTATCCGCCGCCCTCTGTCTGCCGCTGTCGGCCCAGGCGCAGAATTTTCCGGATCGCCCGATCAAGCTGGTGGTGCCATTCGCCGCCGGCGGCGTGGTCGATATTTCCGGACGCATGATCGCCAAATCCCTGGCCTCGCAATTGGGCAAGCCGGTCGTGGTCGAAAACAAGCCGGGCGGCTTTGGCATGATCGCCGCCGAGAGCGTCGCGAAAGCCACGCCCGACGGCTATACGCTGCTGATCGACGCGCAGGGCCTCGTCATGAATCCGAGCTTGCGCAAGGCGCCCTATGATCCCCTGGCCGATCTCGAACCGGTCGGGCAGATCATGAGCATGCCCTTCACCGTCGGCGTCAACCCGAAGCTCGGGTTGAACAGCCTGCAAGACCTGGTCGCCTACGCCAAGAAAAACCCGGGCAAGCTCAACGCGGCTTCGTCCGGTACGTCTTCCCAGCTCGCCGTGGCGCTGTTCGGCCTGAAAACCGGCATCGATTTCCAAGTCATCTCCTATCAAGGCGCGGCGCCCGCCGCGACGGCGGTGATCAGCGGCGAGAGCGACTTCATCGTCCTCGACCTCGCCAATCTTTCCCAGCACATCACTTCCGGTGGCGTGAAGGGAGTGGCCGTCACCGGCGATACACGTGTCGAAGGTTTCCCGGATATTCCGACCGTCAGCGAATTGGGCATGCCGGATTTCGACATCACCAGTTGGTTCGCCGTGTTCCGGCCGAAGAAGGTGCCGGCTGACGTGGCGGCTCTTCTCGAAAAGGCTTTCACCAACGCCGTGCAATCGGACGAGATGCAGCGCTACATCCGTGAGCGCAGTGCCCGGCCGAGCAAATTGGACCGCGCCAAGTTCTCGGAAGCCTATGCCAACGAGGTCGCTCTTTGGGCGCGAGTCGTGCGCGAGGCGAACATCAAGGCGGATTGATCCGCCTTCGTCGCCCCAAAATCATCAAAAGCTGCTCGCAACCGGGCAGGGCTGCCGGGGAGCGAGCCGATCATGTCAAATATTCTAGCGCGGGCTTTGCGCACCACCGACGGTCAATCGGGATTGGTCTTCATGGCCGTCGGCATCATCGCCGTCGTTGGCGCGTCGCAATATCCGATCGGGACGCTGGCCCGCATGGGACCGGGATTCTTTCCGCTGTGTCTCGGCATCCTGCTGGTCGTCGTCGGATTGATCAGTCTGGCTGGATCGCTGCGCTCCGACGACGTGATCGCCGAGCCGGTATCGGTTCGGGCTTTGGTCGTGATCACTTTGGCCGTCGTGGTATCGGCTCTGCTCCTGCTCCAGGCAGGGCTCCTGGTCGCCATCCCAGCACTGGTCATCATCTCCGCTTTCGCCTCGCCCAGCGTCAAATGGCTGCCCTTGCTGGTCACGACGGTGGTGCTGACGGCGCTCGCCTATGGCGTGTTCGTCTGGGGGCTGAACATGCAAATTCCGCTCGTGTGGTGGTGAGACATGGACCTGCTTGCCAATCTCGAACTCGGTTTCGGCGTCTCCCTCAGCCTCGGCAATCTGTTCTATTGCTTCGTCGGCGTTCTGCTGGGCACGGCGATCGGCGTATTGCCCGGTCTTGGGCCGATGGCGACGATCGCCATGCTGCTGCCGATGACCTATGCGCTCGATCCGATCACCGCGCTCATCATGCTCGCCGGTATTTATTATGGCGCCCAGTATGGCGGATCAACGACCGCCATCCTGATCAATCTGCCGGGCGAAGCCTCGGCGGTGGTGACCGCCATCGACGGCCATAAGATGGCACAGCAGGGCCGGGCGGGTGTCGCACTGGCCGTGGCGGCGCTGGCCTCGCTTTTTGCGGGCACCATTTCGACAGCGGTCATCGCCGGTTTTTCGCCCATACTGGCGTCGCTCGCTCTGTCGTTCCGCTCGCCCGAATATTTCTCGCTGATGATCTTGGGGCTGATCGCCGCCGTCATCCTGGCGCATGGGCCGATCCTGCGCGCCATCGCCATGGTGCTGATCGGTCTGTTGCTCGGGTGTATCGGTGTCGACGTGAATTCCGGCGTGGCGCGTTTCACCTTCGGTGCATTGGAATTGAGTTCCGGTATCGATTTCGTCGCCATCTCCATGGGCATTTTCGCTTTCGCTGAAATCATCGCCCATGTTCGCGACAAGACCACGGGAAGCCCCAAGCTTTATGAGGTAACGAGCCTTTGGCCGACCCGGCAGGACGTGAAACGTTCGGCGCCGGCGGCGGTTCGTGGCACGCTGTTGGGATCGCTCCTGGGTCTGATGCCGGGCGGCGGGGCAACGCTGGCCTCCTTCTCCGCCTATTCGGTGGAGAAGCGCGCGTCCAAGCGGCCGCAGGAGTTTGGGCAGGGCGCCATCGAGGGCGTGGCCGGCCCTGAGGCGGCCAACAATGCCGCCGCGCAGACCTCGTTCATTCCAATGCTGACCCTGGGCATCCCGGCCAATGGCGTGATGGCGCTGATGATGGGCGCCATGATGATCCACAATATCGCGCCGGGGCCGCAGATCCTGACCCAGAACACGCAATTGTTCTGGGCGCTCGTCACTTCGATGTGGATCGGCAATTTCATGCTGATCGTGCTCAACCTGCCGATGGTCGGGCTGTGGGTGAAGCTGATCTCGATTCCCTATCGCTATCTCTATCCGGCCATTCTGGTCTTCTGCGTCATCGGTATTTTCAGCATCGACAACCAGACCTTCCAGATTTTCGTCGCCGCCGGGCTCGGGGTGGCCGGCTATTTCCTGGCACGCCTGAAATGCGAAATGGCGCCGCTGCTGCTGGGCTTCGTTCTGGGGCCGATGCTGGAAGAAAACTTCCGCCGCTCGATGCAAATTTCGCGGGGCAATTTGAGCATATTCGTCACCCAGCCGATTTCCGCCTGCGTGCTCGCCGTGGCGCTCGTCCTGCTGATCGTCGTGCTGTCGCCCCGGATGCGTCGTAAGCGGGAGGATGTTTTCGCCGAATCCTGAGCGTATAAGCTCCGTGACGCTAGACCTCGGAGCACCACCATCGACGCTGATCCGCCGCCCCAGGCGCTGGACTTCATTCAGGCGCATTTTCCGGTGATGCCGGTGCCAACCGTGCCGGAGATCAGCCTGCACAAGGCTGGGCCGAAGAGCGGCTTGTGGCGTTTGGCCGAGATGGACCGGAAGTTTGGCACGCCCTATTGGGCGCACCACTGGGGCGGGGGCCTGGCTCTCGCGCGCTACGTTCTCGATCATTCCGAGATCGTCTCCGGTCGCTCCTTGTTGGATCTGGGGGCCGGATCCGGCTTGGTCGGCATCGCGGCCGCGAAGGCAGGCGCGCGGACAGTAACCTGTGCCGACACGGATACCTATGCCGTGGCGATGACGCAGTTGAACGCCGCTATCAACGGCGTACACGTTGCGACAGTTTTAGGCGATCTGACGGCTGGCGCTCCGCCTGACGTCGAGACCGTTCTCGTCGGCGATCTGTTCTACGAGCGCGACCTGGCGCGGCGTGTCACGGCCTTTCTCGATCGATGTCTGGGCGCTGGTATCGACGTGCTGATCGGCGATCCCTGGCGGGCCTTTCTGCCGCAGACGCGGCTGCGTCTGTTGGCGGAATATCCGGGGCCGGATTTCGGCGATGGCGGCGGCACCGCGCATAGGAGCAACGCGGTGTTCGCCTTCACAGCCGAAGCGCGCGACTTCACATGATGAAGCGGCCGCGCAGCTCTTCGAATTTTTGAATCTGGTCGGCCAAGAGTTCGCGGCTCTCATCCCGGCCCATGAAGACTTTGAACATCACATGGCCATCGAGGTTCAGAAACTGGACCGAGAGCGAACGTCGCCCGAAGAAAAGCCGGTCGACGAAGGCAATGGCTTTGCAACGGTCGGCGCGAATATGTCCGCTGATGGGCGACTGGCCGTGAACGTTGAAATAGCCGCGTCCGCTGCTGCCGGGGGGCAGGGTGCCTTTCGTCTCGAAGACGCCGTCAGCGGAATGGACGATGAATACGATCGGGCCGAATGCGCTGAGATGCGACCACACGTCCTCGAAACCCTCGCCCGGCGCGAAAGCAACCTGTTCCTTCGGCAAAGCCTCCAGAACGGTTCGCATGGTGACGCCACAGGACTCCGCAACGCTCTCGAGAACACCATCCGGCCGGGCCGCGATGGCATCCTTGACGCGTCGTGCCTGCTCTTCAGCGATCGATAAAGAGAGCGTGGCGGTCATCGCACGGTCTCGGGTTGCTTTGCGTGGGCTTCCAGCTGCTGGATGACATCGAAGCCTTCGAATTCCGGATGGCCGATGATCGTCGGCTGGCTGTTGCCCGCCCGCTTGTGGGAGGCCGCAAACTGAGCCGATTGCACCCAGGCGTCGAAATGCTGCCGGGTCCGCCAAAGCGTATAGGACGAGAACAGAACGTGGTCCGGCTTCTCAGCGCCACGCAGGAGCTGAAAGGTCATGAAACCTTCCATCTCATGGAGATAGGATTCCCGCTTCAGCCAGGTCGCTTCAAAATCGTTCGCGCGCTCCGGAATGACGCGGAATCTGTTCATGGCAACGAACATGTTTTTCTCCCTTATTTGTATTACCAGCGAACAGTCGCATTGAGAGCGAATGTGCGGCCCGGCGCGCGGTAGAGTTCGAGGATGGGGTTGGTCGCCAACAATCCACGGACGTCCTGCGCCACGAAATATCTCTGGTTGAAGATATTGTAGACGTTGAAGTTGAACGAAATATTCGGCGTCGGGTTGTAGAATAACGTGAAGTCGGTGGTCGTCCAACCCTGCGGCTTGTAGATCGCGGCTGCGCTCACCCGGTTCTTGGCGCCGGCGAAGCGTTGGCGAACCTCGGCGCCCCAGAGCGTCGAAGGCTCATAGCGGACGCCGACAAGACCCGTGATCGGATCTACGGAGTCGATCGGCATGCCGGTCGACGTATCGCGGCCTTGCTGGAACGCCACATTGGCGAACAGCGACCAATCGGTCGAGACCTTCAGCGTGCCCTTGCCTTCAAAGCCCCAGATCGTGACGCGCGGCAGGTTCCGATACTGGAACTGCTGCAAGCCGCCAGGGGAGATGCCGAGCAGGACGGATTCGATGAAGTTCTGATAGACGTTGTAGAAGGCGTTGACCTGGAAGCTCGATCCATTGTCGAAGCGGCCCCGCAGACCAGCCTCGAACCCGTCGCTGGTTTCGGGCTTCAGCGAGAAGTTCGGCAGGATTTGGTAGCCGAAGGCCGGATTCGAATAGGCGAAATTCGCATTGTCATAGGGCGGTGCGCGGAAGCCTCGCGCATACTGGCCATAGAGCCGATACTGGTCCGTCAGATCGTAGGTGACGCCAAATTTTGGTGAGATCGCGACGGTATTGAGCCTGTCGACCTGGAAGTTGGCCAGGTTGGAATTGGCGAAAGCCTGATCGGGCTTCGGCGTCAGCTTAAAATAGTCGGCGCGCAAAGCGGGAATGAAGCGCCAGCGGCCCCATGAGATGGTGTCCTGAAGATAGGCTGCCATCTGCAAGGTTTCGGTGTCGGGAAAATTCTTGTTCGGAAACGTTTCGAGGCCGACGAAGCGTGTCGTCGCGCCGGTGAGGAGATTGGTCTCCGTGCGGTCGCGCGGGCGGGCGGTCGTCGTATAGTCGATCGAAGCGCCGTAGATGAACTTGTGATTCCAGTCGCCCCAGTTGCGTTGCGCCTCCAGTTGCACTTCGGCGCCGTAGATCTTCTGTTTGAAGTCGAAGTCCGAGAAGCGGTAGCGGTTGGGGATCGTCGAGGGCGCGCCGGTGACGCGGCCCTGGCGCGTCAGCTCCTGCCGATCGACCTCGGTGTAATAGACCATGGTCTTGATCGAATCGGCGATGCCCCAGGTGACGGGCAGAGACCAATCAAAGCTGATGCGTGGACGGATGGTGCGATCTTCGCCGCGCGATCCCAAGACCGCCGAGCTGAGTTCGGTGAGAAGATTGGTGTCGAGCGTCTTATGGGTCAGTTCGGCCGTCAGACGGAACCGTCCCCATTCGCCCGCGTCATAGACCATCTTTCCGAGCACGCTATGGGCCGTGTAATTCTGCGGATTGGCCTTACGATAGGTGTTCGGCGTGACTTCGTGGCCGTTGCGATGGGTGTAGATCAGCAAGGTTTCGAGCTGGCCAACCTTGCCGGCGCCGGTCACGGTTTGAGCGAACGAACGGTCGGTGGAATCATAAGCCACCTTGCCGCTGACGAACCAGTTGCGCGGGCTGAACGACAGATAATCGGCCGGGTCTTTGGTCACATAGGAGACGACGCCGCCGATGGCGTCGCTTCCATAGAGAGCGGACGCGGGACCGCGGATGATTTCCACCTGTTTGAGCGTGTCGAAATCGACGAAGTCGCGCGTATAGGTGCCAGCGCCATAGTTGGAGCTTGGAAAATCGGGAACCTTGATGCCGTCGACCTGCAGGCGGACACGGTTCTCGCCAATGCCGCGAATGACGTAGTTCGTCGAGCCAGTCCGTGACGGCTGATTACCGACGGAAACGCCCGGTTCGTCGCGCACGAGATCGCGCGGCGATTGAATGTTCTTCTGATCCAATTCGGTGCGTTCGTGAACCGACACGGTGGCCGGCGTATCATAGATCTTGGTTGGACCGCGTTCCGCCGAGACGGTGATCTCATCGAGTTCGGTGAGCGGTGCTCCAGTGTTTTGCGATTGTGCCGCGACCGATGTCGCGGACAGACAGGTCGCCACGGCCACAAGCCATCTTCCCGTCTCTCTCTTCATACCTCTAGCCCCTTGCCGGAAACGGCGAGCAGCGCATTGCTCGCGAAATGTCAGCCTTGGGCCTCAAGATCAGAACAAGTATTTTGAGTCAATAAATCCTGAAAACATTGAATTTATACGAATTATAAGAAGCCTTATATTTGATTTCAATAATTCTAAACTGAGAAAGCTCGCTGGTATTCTTGGCGTGGATTTCCTAAAGGAACGGAGAGGGTAACGACGGGGATTTTGCGGACAGGACTTATGAAGCTCAGTGCAATCAAAGGCGCGCTCGCCTCCCTCGTATTTCTGAACGCCAGTGTGCTCGCTTACGCCGAGCGGCCAACGCGATTGGTTTCACTCGGCAGTTCGAACACGGAGATCATCTACGCGCTCGAAGCCGCTGACGCGGTGGTAGGTGTCGATTCCACCAGCCTGCTGCCGCCGCAAGCGCTCGCGACCAAAGCCAATGTCGGCTATCTCAGGGCACTCTCGGCCGAAGGTTTGTTGGCGCTTCGTCCGGATATGGTGCTGACCTCGGCGGGGGCGGGGCCGCCGGAGGTTCTGGAGAATCTGCGCCGGGCCGGCATCAAGATCGTCAATCTGGATGATGTGGCGAGCGCCGAGTCGCTGCTCCACAGGATCGATGCCATCGGTCAATTGGTCGAACGGGAGAGCGCTGCGCAGCGGCTGCATGCCGACGTCGCCCAGCGTTTTGAAAGCCTGACGGCGAGTGTCGCGAAAATCGCCAATCGCAAGCGCGTTCTTCTCGTTCTGGGCATGCAGAGCGGGCGGGCGATGGTGGCTGGCCAGAAGACCGCCGCCGATGCGATGATCCATCTTGCCGGCGCGGTGAACGCCGGCGGCGGCATGGACGGCTACAAGCCGATGAGCGACGAAGCCATCGTCGCTGCTGCGCCCGACGTCATCATCTGGGCGCATCGACCCGGTGAAGACGTGGTAAAAGATGTCTTCGCGCTGCCGGCTTTCGCCACCACGCCGGCCGCTACGACCAAGGCCATCGTTCACATGGACGCGGTCTATCTCTTGGGATTTGGTCCGAGCGCGCCCGATGCGGCAAAGGATTTGATGCGACAGATCTATGGGGACGGGACGGTTGCGAAATGACGGCTTATGCCGCCGTGACTGAAATCGCTCCCCTCCACCGGCGCCGCGCCCGCCGCGTCACGTATGGCGGGGGGCTTGCGGCGCTGCTTCTGGTGATCTCGATCGTCGTGGCGTTGGCGACGGGACCTGTCGCCATTCCGGTCGGCAGGCTGCTGACGCTCGCGGTCTCTTGGACGACGGGCGAAACCGACGCATCCATGGCGCGCGATTGGCTCGTGCTGATGAACATTCGTCTGCCGCGCGTGCTGTTGGGGCTCCTGCTGGGCGGCGGTTTGTCAGTGGCCGGGGCCATCATGCAGGGGCTCTTCCGCAATCCACTCGCCGATCCCGCCATCGTCGGCGTTTCCAGCGGCGCGGCTTTTGCCGCCGCCGCGACGATCGTCCTGGGCGACCGTCTGCTGCCGCTTTCACCCATGGTGATGCAGGGCTTCGTTCTGCCGTTCGCGGCCTTTCTCGGCAGCCTTCTGGTTGCCGCCGCGCTCTATGTCATATCGACCCGCGACGGGCAGACGTCGACGACGACCATGTTGCTGGCAGGCATCGCGGTTTCGGCCCTGGCCGCATCGGGCATCGGCCTGCTCATCTACATCAGCGACGACCGACAGCTCCGCGACATCACGTTCTGGACCATGGGCAGTCTCGGTGGTGCCAACTGGTGGAAAGTGTCGATCGCCGTCCCGGTGATCATCGTTCTGCTCGGCGCCTCGAAATTTCTCGCCAATGGCTTGAACGCACTGGCTTTAGGCGAGGCCGCCGCCTTTCACATCGGCCACCGCGTTCAACTGATCAAAGTGGCGTCGATCATCCTGATTGGGCTCACGACAGGGGTCGGTGTCGCTGCCGCGGGGGTAATCAGCTTCGTCGGCATTGTCGTGCCGCATCTCGTGCGCCTGGCGATCGGTCCCGACTATCGCAGCCTGTTGCCGATTTCGGCGCTGCTCGGCGCCAGTCTGCTGGTCGCAGCCGATGCCTGCGCGCGGACGATCGTCGCGCCGGCGGATCTACCCATCGGCATTCTCACCGCTTTGGTGGGCGCGCCCTTCTTCCTCTGGCTGCTTCTGCGCCGCGAAAGAGCGATCTGACCATGATCATCGAGGCAGAACGGCTCTGCTACGTGGTGCGCGGCAAGACGATCGTCGAGAATGTCTCCCTGTCGATTGACAGGGGCGAACTGGTCGTCGTTCTCGGCCCCAATGGGGCCGGAAAAACCACGCTGCTGCGGATGTTGACGGGGGAATATAAACCGACGTTCGGTGTCGCCCGTCTGTCGGGCACCTCGATCGACACGATCGCGCCGATCGAATTGGCGCGCCGGCGTTCGGTGATGACGCAGGCCTCGCACCTGATGTTTCCGTATAGCGTTCTGGAGGTCATCGGTTTCGGTCTGCATGCGGCCAATCAACTGGCGCCGCAAACTGCGACGGCCGTTGAACGGGCGATCGATCTCGCCGATGTGCGTCATCTGATCGACCGAAACTATCAAACCCTGTCGGGCGGCGAACAGCAGCGCGTGCAATTTGCCCGGGCGGTCTGTCAAATCATCGCCTGCCGGCAAGAGGGGATCGACCAGGCGCTGTTGCTGGACGAGCCCACGTCGAACCTCGATCTCAAACATCAGATCATGATCATGAGCGCGGCCCGCGCGCTCCGTCGCGAGGGCGTGGCCGTCTGCGCGGTGCTGCACGACGTCAATCTGGCCGCCGCCTGCGCCGATAAAATCGTCATGATGAAAAATGGACGGGTACAACAGAGCGCACGCCCGTCCGAGGCCATTACGCCCACAACTATGCGGGAGACGTTTGACATCGATCTGACGGTTCTCCAGTCCGAGGCGAATGCGCGTCCTTATATCGTGCCGGACTATGGTGCGATCGGCCGGTTTTAGGTTGCGCTAACTCGCCTCGGCCGGTTTGAAACCGTAGGTCGCGCTCAAGCGTTCGCGCAGATAGGCGCCGGCGGTAATGTCGGGATAGCGGGCAGGGCGCCCGGCGGTGACGCAGCTTGGAATCGTTGAGACGCGCGCCGTGTCGTTGGCGTCAAGGAAGAAGGCGATCGAATAGCGATCGCGGCCCCGCGGATTGGTGACCCGGTGCGGCGTCGATTTGTAGACGTCATTGGTCCAGCGCATCAGGCAGTCGCCGATATTACAGACAAAAGCACCGGCCAGATAGGGCGCGGCGATCCAGTTGCCGTCACGATCGCGCACTTCGAGCCCGCCGGCATCGTCGGTGAGGAGAAGGGTCAGATTGCCGTAGTCTGTATGCTCACCGGCCCCATATTGGCCATTGGCGCGCGCAGTGGCCGGCGGATAGTGCAGCAGGCGTAGGGTGGCCATGGGTCGGTCGAGCTTGTCGTCGAAGAAATCGGGAGCGAGGCCGAGATCACGCGCGATCGGCCGGTGCAAGGCGACACCCAGACCCTGCACGCGCGCGAAATAGGCCAGCATCCGCTCGCGAAAATCGGGCAGGTCGGGCCAGAGATTGGCGGCCGCTACTCCTTCGACGCCGACGTTGAAGGCTTCCTTGTCGTCGACATTCTTGTCGGGATCAAGCGCTTCGGTGCGCAGGCCGACGTAGCCGCGGTTGGCCGATGAAGCGGAAATGGCGATCGCCTTTTTCGTGCTTTCGGGCAAGGCGAAGAAGCGGCGCGATTCCGCGAACAATAGATCGATATCGGCTTCCGTCAGCCCATGCCCGGTGAGGTAGAAAAAGCCGACCTCGCGACAAGCCTGCCCTAGTTCGGCCGCCAGTCGCTTCGCGCCGGCCTCAGTGGTGATGTCGCTCATGTCGATGACGGGGATCGTGGTCACGCGGCGGTTCCTCGAGCGGCCGATTCAGATGCTTGCCAGCGAGCAAGAAGCAGGCCACGTCCGGCGAACCCTTTCGCTGGATCGCGACACTTGATACTCCCTTCGTGGGGCTTCGCGGCGGATCATGTTTCGGTCGCGACTAAGGGGCAGGGGCGATCTGACGATGAAAGAGAGCGCGGACGAGTTTGAGGCCGCAAAACTGCGGCCGATGCACTATTTTACGATCGCTGCCTGTGCTTTCGGCTTCAGCTTCGATATGGCGGAGTTTGCCATCGGCGCCATCATGTCGACGATCTTTGCGGCGCCGCCTTATTCGGTGGAGCCGGGTAAATTGTCTTGGCTTCTGTCGTCGGTTTTCATCGGTGCGATTTTTGGCGCTGCTTTTTCCGGCTGGCTGGCTGACAGATATGGCCGACGCCGCGTCTTGCTGCTGATCCTTTCCGTCATCGTGATCACCTCGGGGGTGGCGGCGGTCAGCCCGAATATCGAATCTCTCATCGTCATACGTCTGCTCTCCGGCTTGGCGCTCGGTGCCTATCCGCCGCTCATGACGACTTATCTGGCCGACGTTCTTCCCGCGCATGCGCGGGGACCTGCCATGATGACGACAGTCGCCGTTGCTGCTCTTGGGCCATTTGCCATGACTTTTGCGGTCTCCTGGTTGGCGCCCCTTCAACCCCTCGGCATTGAAGCCTGGCGTTGGGCCTTTATCATCGGCGTCGTGGTTGGAATTCCCTGCCTTTACATGTTCGCGAAACTGGTGGAGTCGCCACGCTGGCTTGCGGCGAATGGCCGAATGGACGAGGCGAGGGCGGCTCTTCGCGTCCTCGATCCGGCGGCTGTCGATGCGCCGCAGGAGACTTCCACCGCTCAAGCCGCTTCCATGCCTCCCGCACAGGGGCAAGACCTGCTGGTGCGGCGGCTGGTCTTCCTGGTGCTGCTGTTTTTCTTCACGCCCTGGTCGACCCTCGGCTTTCCGCTGCTGCTTGGCGTGGTTCTGGTGGAGAAGGGATTTACCGTCGAAAAATCATTACTCTTCGTCGGCCTCTCGAACCTCGGGCCGGTTCTGGGCGCCTTGGCGGTCGGCTTTGGGGTCGACAAGGTCGAACGAAAGACCGTTCTGATTTTGTGTGCCTTGCTGCTGATGGCATTGGGTATGCTGTTTGGGCTGCAGAACAATGCGGGCGTTCTCGTTTCCGCCGGCATCGCTTTCAATCTGCTCAGCGCTATCTTCGTGCCGGTTCTGGTTTTATACGCGGCCGAGATCGTGCCGACAGCTCAACGAGCGCGCGCCACGTCTTGGGCCTGGGCGGCGAGGGGCATCGGAGCGTCACTGGCGCCCTTGCTTCTGGTGCCTCTGCTCAAGACCTGGGGCTCGCTGACCATGTTCTCGGTCATTTCAGTGACCCTGGTTGGCTTCATTCTGCTCCTGCTTCTGGGGCCGCGCGGTGCGGCTGGGCAGGTGATACGCTAGGCGCCCGCTCAGTCGGCGATCGACCGGATGATCCGTGCCGGATTGCCGCCGACGAGGGTATTCGGCGGCACGGTTTTGGTGACGACCGAGCCGGCCGCGACGACCGAATTTTCGCCCACCGTGACGCCGCCGATGATGATCGCGCCGGCCGCGATCCAGACGTTCCGCTCGATCACGATCGGTTTGGCCGTGACCCCGGCGCGGCGCTGCGAAGGTTCGACCGGATGGCCGCTCGTGATCAGGCTGACGTTCGGGCCGATCATCACATCGTCGGCGATGTCGAGCCCGCCGAGGTCGTAGAAGGTGCAGTTCTGTCGAGCGAGTGTCCGGGCCGGCCAAAGACGAACGCAAAGGCGACTCGCGGGCTGTAACGCTAGGCGGAAGGAGGGTCGAAAATCCATCCGGGACAGCCTGTCTGGATCGGATCTAAATGATTCGCATAATCTATATTATGGAACATAAATGTGACCCTCGAAACCTTTCAATTTGCCTGAAAGCTCTATGAGTTAGCGCCTTTGCTTGAGGTACCGTTTGATCTGGCAGCCGATTCCTTTTGCCGAACCGGCCGCCCGTGCCGATCGTTCTAGTTCGTGCCGAACCATTTGCTTTCAAGCGACTTCAGGAAGCCATCACTGCTCATGTCGCCCAGCAGTTTGTTGATCTCGGCCATCAGATTGGTATCGGCGGGACGCGTGTTGATGCCGATGTCGCGCGCGTCCCAGACATTCGACAGTTTGAGGCCGGCGCGATTGCTGCGCGCCAGGTTGTAACGCAGCACCGGCATCGTGTTGACGACCACCTGGACGCGGCCGATTTCCAGGTCCCGTAAGGCCAAAGGAAATTCCGGATAGGTCTTCAGTTCCTTGACCTTGTCGGCATAGGAATCCCGGGTGAATTTCTCGCCGGCGGTGCCGGTTTGCAGGCCGACGATTTTGCCAGCGAGATCGTCCGGATTGGCGACACTGACGTCGGCGCGATAGGCGGCGGCGATGCCGGTCTGGTAATAGGCGCGGGAGAAGGCAATACGCTGCTCGCGCTCGGGTGTGCGGGTCAAGGCCGAGATGATCACGTCCGTCCGGCCGGACGTCAGGCCTGGAATGAGCCCGGCGAAATCGGACACGATCCATTCGGCTCGGACCCCGAGGCGTTTGGCGATTTCCTCGCCAAGATCGCGGTCGAAACCGGTGAGCTGGCCATTCTCCATGAATTCGAAAGGCGGGAAGGCGCCGCCGTTGCCAATAACGATCGTTCCCTTGGCGCGGATTTTGGCCAGCGTATCGCTGCCCTGCGCCAGCACCGGGCCACAGGCCAGCATGGCCAGACAGCCGGCGAACAGAACCGCGCGACGCGAAAAAGCAATTATCGATTTCATCATCATCTCCTTACGTCATTTCGAGTTTCAGGCACCGAGGCTGCGGGTGAGGAATTCGCGCGTCCTTGGATTGGTGGGCATGGTCAGGATGTCGTTGGGCGGCCCCTGCTCCACGACGACGCCCTGGTCCATGAAGACGATGCGGTCGGCGACATCTTTCGCGAAGCCGATCTCATGGGTGACGACGACCATGGTCATGCCTTCGTCGGCGAGGCGGCGCATGACGCCCAACACTTCGCCGACGAGCTCCGGGTCCAAGGCCGATGTGGCTTCGTCGAACAGCATGGCTTCCGGCTGCATGGCCAGCGCACGGGCGATGGCGACGCGCTGCTGCTGGCCGCCCGACAATTGGCTTGGAAAAGCATCGGCCTTGTGTGCGAGGCCCACCTTGTTCAAAAGCGCGCGGGCACGCTCGATCGCGCTGTTGCGCTCTTCACCCAGCACCTGGATGGGCGCCACGGTGATGTTGTCGAGCACGTTCATATGCGGGAACAGGTTGAACTGCTGGAACACCATGCCGATGCGCTGACGCAGCTTCGTCATTGCTTTCTCGGAGACGCGCGTCCGGCCGCCGCCGCTTTCCGGTCCCCAGCCGACATATTCGGAGCAGAAAATGACTTCGCCGGAATCGAAGGCTTCCAGGCCGTTGATGCAGTGGAGAAGCGTCGACTTGCCGGAGCCGGACGGGCCGATGACGCAGACGACTTCGCCACGCTGGACGTCGAGATCGACGCCGCGCAGCACTTCGTTGGAGCCATAGCTCTTGTAGAGATTCCTGATCTTGATGGGGGTGTCGGTCATAGTATCGGTCATGGGAGCTGTACGTTCCTTTCCCGCATGAGAAACGCGCCGCCGGCCATGACGTGCATGAGATCGCCGTCACGGGCGGCCAGCACGACGTTGGAGGCGAGATTGTCCCGTGCGTTGACGAAGGCCGAGGCGGTGAGGTCGAAGGCGATGAGATCGGCGGAGGCGCCCGCCTCCAATTTGGCGCTGCCAGTTGCCATGCGCAGCACTTGTTCAGGCGTCAGCCATTCACTGGAGGGCATGGCGGCGCGCGGTGCCAACAAGGCGAATTTCGCCGCCTCCAGCATGCTCTGGCTGTCGTTGCTGCCGGCGCCATCGGTCGAGAGGCGGACGTCGACGTTCTGCTTCAGCGCGCGAGCGATCGGCGCGACGCCGGATCCCAGGCGCAGGTTGGCAATCGGGCTATGAATGATCCGAGCGCCGCTGGCCGCAAGCCGCGCGATATCGTCGTCGTCGATATGCACCGAATGCACCAGCTCGACATTGGGTCCGAGCACGCCGAGACGATCGAGATGGGCGATCGCGCTTTCGCCGTAGAGTTCACGGCATGTGCGGGCGTCCTCGCGGCTTTCGCAGTTGTGCATGTGCAGAGACAGGCCGCGCGCTTTGGCAAACGCGGCGGTTTCGATCAGCAGTTCATCCGTCACGCGCTGCGGCGCGGACGGACCTGGAATGACGGCGACGGGCAGATCGTCGTCGAGCAGGGCCTCGGTTTGAGTGAGAATCTCCTGGGTGGTCTGACCACCGCCGGCCGTAGCGCGATCACGAATATTGACGGCAATTCGTGCCTTCAGCTTCGTTTTTGCCCAGGCCCGTGCGGCGGCGCGTATAGCATCCGGCCGCAGCGGAACCTGACGGACATGGTCGGTGACTGAAATGCCCCCGCCCCGCACGATGTCCTTAGCGCAGAGGTGGATGGCGCGCGCAATCTCCTCATCGTCCAGATGGTCGCGGCCGCCGCCGTAGACGTGGCCGAGCCATTCGTTCAACTCGGCCATGGGCGCAAGACCGCGACCGAGCATTTCCGGCGAGTGCGTGTGGGCATTGTCGAAGCCCGGCGTCAGCAGAAGCGATGAGGCATCGACGATATGCACATCGTCGGGACGGGGGAGATTGCGTCCAATCGCCGAAATTTTTCCGGCCAATATCAGAACGTCCTGCCCTTCGCGGGCCTGCCAATCGTCGCGCCCTGGCAACAGCGTGGCGTTTATGAAGATGGTTCTCATCGCTGGCTCCTCTTGATGCCTTGTTCGAGGTAGGCGTTGAGGGCGACGAGCGGCAGCGTCAGGCAGAGATAAACGAGCGCGACGCCGGCAAAAGGACTGAAGGTGTTGGCCTTCCAGGTCATGATGTCGGTGCCGGCGCGCAGCAGATCGGGAATGGCGATGACGGAAACCAGTGCGGTGCTTTTAAGGAGTGTGATGGCCTCATTGGTCAATGGCGGCAACACCCGGCGAAAGGCTTGCGGCAGTATCACCAGACGCATGGATTGTACCCATGACATGCCCAGTGATTTGGCCGCGCGGATCTGCCCGCGATCGATGCTTTCGATTCCGGCACGCATGATTTCCGTGACGAAGGCGCCGGTGGTGATCGACATCGCGATGATCGCCACCGTAACGGCGCTCAGAAGGATGCCAATCGATGGCAACCCGTAGTACAGAAACAACAGAGTGACGAGCAGAGGCAGGCTGCGCATCAAAGTGGTCCAGCCTGTAACGAGCCATACGAGGGGTGGGAATGCAGTTGCATGCAGCAATGCAAGGCTCACGCCAATGATCAGGCCGAAGACGGCAGCGGCGGAGGCAAGCGCGACCGTCGTTCGCGCGCCGTAGAGTAGACTCGGCAAAGAGTCGACGAAAAGGTGCCATTCGAAATCCATTTAGACCTCGAAGCGCATGGTGACGCCGAACTCTTTGTCCAAGGCGCAATTGATGTGATCGACTTCGTTGGTGTCGGACAGTTCGAGATTGATGAAATCGACGTCCGCGCCTTCGAAAAAAGGACCCGCGTGCCAGCAGCCTTTGTGCAGCTTGATGGCGTGATCACCCGGGATTTTGAAGGCCTGGATGGAGGACGGATCTGGCATCAAACTGCGATCGGCAGATGCGATGGGCGGCGCGACGGCGATGAGCCATTCGCGTCCGCCCAGGGCGGCCAGACATTGCGTGACCTGAGCATGGCGCGTAATGCGTTTGAACCGCAACTCACGCGGTTCCAGACGCATGATATAGAGGCGGGGTATGCCGCCTGCGATATCCAGGCGCGCATCCTGCGGTCCAAAGAGGATGCCATCTGCCGTGGGAGGAATGAGATCACCGAAAGGCGCGAAGGCTTCGGCCGAGATGAGCTGTGGGCGTAATGTCCGTTCGGATGTCATTTGGAAGTCCTTGTGAAAGTCTTCGTTTCGACGGGGCGCTCGAAGTGCTTGATCGACATGAAGTGCTGCCAATCGGCTTCGGTCTGATCGAGCGAGAGTGTTTGGACGATGTGACGAATGACGCGCGGGCCAACATATTTGAGCGCGGAATTGCTGGCGGCGACCGGCCCCAGACTGAGGGTCGCGGGACGGGCGAGAAAGCAGATCCGCTGGAGGTAGGGTGCTGCGCCCTGCTCTCTTTCCGTGAATTCGCCGTGCCGGCCGAGATAGGGAAAGCTCGAAAGCGTGCCGTGACGAAGATCGGCGGGAGGCATGAAACGATCCTGCCACAGGGCGAGTTGTGGGCGCAGCTCGTCCAATTCCCGTCGCAAGCCGAGGTCGACGCTGATGCCGGTTCCAGCCACGACGAAGTCGAATGTGAAAGTGCGGTCGCCGGATCGGACTTCGATCACCTTGTCTTGCGTGCGGCATGTATCCCAAGGCGTGCCGGCCTGCATGCGAAAGGTCGGGAAGGACATGGCGCGCTCGAACGTCGGCAAAGGCGGCGGCTGGCCGATCGTGTAGAGCCGGTGCATGTAGCGCCACTTCAACTCGTCGGAGAACGCGCCGAAACTGGCGAGGAAGCCGGAGGATTCCATCCAGCGGCGCGGGTTTTCCTGCGGCAGGCTTTCGCGTCGGAAACAGAGGTCGACCGATGCGGCACCGGCTTCCAACGCGGCAATCGCCGTGTCGAAGGCGGAGGCGCCGGCGCCCAGAATGCCGATGCGCTTTCCAACCAAGGGCGCGAAGTCGATCGTATCGTTGGTGTGGGCGAATTGTGCTGGCGGCACGGCATTGGCGATGAAGGGCGGGACGATGTGCCCTCCTCCGCCTTCCGAACCCGTCGCCAACACGATCGTTCGTGCATAGACCTCGCGGCTTCCGGCGGGTGTGGCGAACAGCAGACGAAACAATCCGCCGTCGCGCGGCGAGATCGCCTGCAGATCATTGCCGTTGCGGACGTCGAGACCCATCGCCTGTCGATACCAGATGAGATAGTCCATCCAGGCGGTGCGTGGGATGCGGCCAAGAGAGTCCCAGCCCTCCTGCCCGTGGCGCGCGATCCACCAGGCGCGGAAGCCCAGCGACGGCAGGCCGAGTTCGGTTCCGGTGACGAATTTAGGCGTACGCAGCGTTTGCATCCGCGCGAAGGTGAGCCAGGGGCCTTCGAACCCGGCGGTGGCGCGATCGAACAAGGCGACGCGGCCGACGCATTCCCGCTTGAGACCGGCGGCGATGGTCAGTCCCATTTGTCCAGCGCCAATTACTGCGCAGTCGAGAGCGGGCTGGCCATCGGGGCCGGCGACGGGGCGGACCCAATCTATATCGGGATAGGAGGTCGCAACGAGGTCGTCATTCAGCCGCACGTCGAGTGCGGACGAGCTATGAAATGTCATGAAGGTCTTTCAGACGGCTTATGAACGTAAATTTGGGCGAACGAGAAAAGGCCGCTGCCCGTCGGGGCGCAGCCTTGTTTCAGTCAAGCCGTTCGTCGCCACCGCCCACGCGCGCGCGCAAGTCCATGCGCACGCGGGGGACGACCCGCGCGGCGTAGACAAGGCGTGCTGTTAGAAAGTCCTGACATCATCTCGCCATTTGAACGGATATTTAAAAGCAACTCGCGTGCCATCCGGTGCGAGCAGACAAATCCGGCGGAGATGAAACGGCACGGAGCCCTATCCAAGGCATACTCCGTCGCTGCTGCGGACAGAATGAGCAGTTTCTGCCAGGAAAGCATGCATAAGGCACTACCGTTGGCGCTCGGTTATGCAGCCGGCACGCGATCGTCCTTGGTGTGGTCCGCAGCATAGCCGTATGATCGCTTGAACATTTCGGAAATGTGTTCCGCCGCCGTGCAGACGGCGAAGCGCTGCGGATTGTCGTCGCTGACGCAAGTCGGCATCGGCTCGATCACCGCATCCGGATTGGGCGAATAAAAGGTCGCGATCGAATAGCGGTCTCGCCCGCTCATATTATTGTTCACGCGATGCAGATTGGAATTGTAGATGCCGTTGCTCCAGCGGGCCATGAGGTCGCCGAGGTTGACGACGAATGTTCCCGGGATCGGCTTGGCGATCAGCCATTCGCCGTTAGTGTTGCGCACTTCCAGTCCGCCGACGTCATCCTGAGCCAAAATCGTAATGCCGCCCCAATCCGTATGAGCGCCGGCCCCAATCTGGTTGAACTGCGCGTCGCCGGGTTGCGGCGGATATTTGATCAGCCGCACCGTGCTGACCGGCATTTGATAATGCTTCTCGAACCAGCTTTCCTCCAGGGAAAGCGACAAGGCTAAGAGCGACAGGATACGGTTGCCGAGCTGCTGCATGGCTCTTTGATAGTCGAGCAGCACGGGCCGCATCTCCGGCAGTTCCGCCGGCCATTGGTTGTGGCCGAAGCCACGGAGGCGCCGTTGCGACATCGGATGGCCGTTCGGCAGATCGACCATGCAATAGAAACTTTCCTTGAGATCGGGCGGCGCCACGGCAGCTTTTGCATCCTGGCTGTCGAGTTTTTGCGCGCCGATGGGCTCATAGCCCGCCGTGGAGGGTGCGTTGCGCATGTCGAGCGCCATTTTCGCCGGCAAGGGCAGATCGAAGAAGCGCTGCGCCATGGCGAATTGCGCCGCGACCAGTTCGCCGGCAACGCCATGGTGGCTGACGTAGAAGAAACCCGTGTCGCGGCAGGCGCGATGAATGGCTTCGGAGGCCGTCAACGCGTCGGTGCTGAGATCGATGACCGGAATGAATTCGGCGGCTTTCGGCGGCGTATAGAGCAGCATGTGTCCCTCGTTAGTTAGCGCTGAGAACGCCCCGTTCCTCAAAACGGCGGCGGACGCGTGCCACCGCTTCGGCGAAACGATCGTCTTGATGGATTTCATTCCATTTGCGCGGGCGCGGCAGATCGATTTTGATTTCGAGATCGATGCGGCCGGGACGCGGCGACATCACGACAACCCGATCAGCCAGAAAGACCGCTTCGTCGATGCCGTGGGTGATGAACAGCACGGTGTTCTTCAGCCGCAGCCACAGGCTTTGCAGATCCATGATCATCTGCTCGCGGGTTAAAGCATCGAGGGCGCCGAAAGGTTCGTCCATGAGAAGCAGACCGGGCTCCTGGATGATGGCCCGGCAGATGGCGACACGCTGGCGCATGCCGCCGGAAAGCTCGGTCGGAAACCGCTGTCCGAAGCCGGCAAGGCCGACCTGGGCAAGCAAGGCTTCGGCCCGTTCGCGATAGCTCTCGACGTTGAGACGTTTGATCTCGAGTGGCAGCAGAACGTTGTCGATCACCGTGCGCCAGGGCAGCAGATAGTCGCTCTGGAAGACCACGCTGGTGCGCGAGTTCGGTCCATTCAAGGGTTTGTCATCAATCAGAATGGAGCCCAGGGTCGGTTTCTCAATGCCGGCGACCATGGAGAGGAGCGTGCTCTTGCCGCAGCCGCTTGGGCCGACGACGGCGACGAACTCACCAGGTGCGATCGTCATGCTCGTGCCCTGAAGCGCGATGACTTCGTCCTCATCGCGGGTCTCGAAAATCTTCTGGATCTGGTCGATGCGCACGCCAACACCACTGCCGCGCGCGGACAAGAGATCGGCCTGCATAACGGGCGCGTTCATGGCCGGGCTCCATGCTGGGTGTTGATCTTCTTTTCGACGAACAGGATGATGGAGTAGAGGCTGACACCGAGCAGCGCGATGACGAAGACGGCGGCGAAGTTCAACGTCACGTCGAAATTGGCATTGGCCTGGAGCTGGAGATAGCCAAGCCCCCTCTCCGCGGCGACATATTCGCCAAGAACGGCGCCGATGACGGCCAGGGACAAGGCCACTTTGAAACTGCCGAAAATGCTGGGCAGAGCGGCCGGCAGGCGCACTTTCAGAAAGACCTGTGCCTCACTCGCGCCCATCGACTTGACCAGATTGGCATAGCCGCGATCGAGGCTCTTTAGGCCGACGACGGTGGCGACGACGATCGGAAAGAAGGAAATCAGGAACGACAGGAATAGTTTGGGGCCCCAGTCGTAGCCCAGATAGAGAATGACCAGCGGTGCCAAAGCCACTTTGGGGACGGTCTGCATCGCCACCAGCAGCGGATAGACGGCGCGTTCGACGATGCGTGAATAGAACACGGCCAGCGCCGTCAGAATGCCGACCGTGGCGGCGCAGAGAAAGCCGGCCACCACTTCGGCAGCGGTGACCCAGCAATGGGACAGCAAAAGCCTGTAGTCGGTGACGGTGCGTTTCAGGATGTCGAAGGGCGTCGGCAGAACGAATTCGCTGACGTTGAACAGTGGCACGGCAATCTGCCACGCCAGAAGCAAAGCCAGGGCAAGCGCTGGCGCTGCCAGATTTTCGATAGTGGAGCGCAGCCGTTTGCGGCGGATGCGTTCGCGCTTGCGCAGGTCCGCATCAGACATCGGGGCCGGGACGTGAATGGCGCTGACCGCCTGAACTTCGCTCATGACCTTCATTTCTCGACCAGGGCGTTGGTGTAATAGGTCGGCAGGGGCTTGATCTCATCGAGCTCCCCGCCCTCTTTCAGGATTTCGAGCGCTTCGCTGATCCAGGCGGCCTCCATCCAGCCGGTTTTGTGACCGGCGACGACGGGAATGGCGTTCAGGGTTTCGGTCACCTGCCGGTTGATCACCTCGACCGGTGGCGAGCCCGACCATTCCTTCTTCAGCACGGCCGCTGCTTTCTCCGGATCCTTGCGGGTGGCCTCGACGCCGGCCGCGATCGCATTGATGAAGCGCGCGATCGCTTCCGGCTTCTGTTGAATGCCGGCATCGGAGACGACGACCGAAAGGCCCGGAAGCGCCAGCCCATATTTGGTGACGTCGAGCACCACCAGTTTCTCTTTGACGATTGGCTCTAACAGCGGCAGATCGACATTCAGATAGGTGCCGATGACGTCGATTTGCTTGGCGACGAACTGGGTATTGCGGACCTGCGGATTAACCGTGACCTTGGTGATCTTCTCGCAATCGATATTGGTCTTCTTGCAGAACACCGGCAGATAGGACGCCAGCGTGTCGCCGACCGAAACCGCGAATTTCTTGCCTTCCAGGTCTTTCGGTTCGCGCACGGCGCTATGCGCCTGGCTGACGAAGCCAAGCGGTGCCTTGGGATGATAGAGCGCGGCGATCTTGATCGGCATGCCCTTCGAAATCGCGGTGAGGGCGAAGGCCGCCGGCATGATCACGGCATCCTCCTGGCCTTGCAGCATCGCCGTCAGCGCTGCTGGGGCTCCAGCGCCCTCCCCCATGGCGACATCGAGGCCCGCCTTCTCGAAGGCACCGATGTCCTTGGCCATGTAAAGCGGCGCATATTCGCCCTTCAGTTTCCAGGAGAAGCGCACTTTGAACGTTTCGGCCGCCGAAGCCGAGGTGGTGAAGCCGATCATGGCGATGCCGGCAATCGCGAGAGCACGGGTGAAAGCTGTCGTCATGGAGTGCTTTCCTTCTTTCTTGTCGTTCATGTTTCTCATGCCAGCGCCGTTACGGCTTCGAGCATCTTGCCGGGGTTCATCAGGTTGTGAGGATCGGCGACGCGTTTGAATTCGGGCTGCGGCGCGTCGGTCCGTTTCCAGCCCGCGCCGTCCAGCCGATAGGTATGGGGGTTCGAGATCTGCCCGCCCATGGCTTCGATTTCGTCCATGAGGGCTTGCAGACGGGCGGAATCGCGATAGCGCACCAGCGGTAGGCTTGAGACGAAGACCCGGCCGAAGCGGCGTTGGAATTCGAGATGCAGAATGAGTTCGTCGGGATATTTGTCCTTCAGGCTCTTGATGATGCGCAGTTCCTCGTGGGCCGGATAGCGCACCTGCAGATAGGTGAAGCCGCGGTTGACGCGCATGGCGCGCAAGGTCGTGTGGTTCCAGGTGTATTCGTAGAGCGGCGTGACCTCGGCGTTCGTGCCGAAGGCGGCATCGTCGGTTTCGGCGACCGTGCGCCGGAAAGAAATCGTGCCGCCGAAGTCACCCGCCAAGGCGGCCATGGCTTCGAATTGCGGTTCCGCCACCATGACGATGGCCATGGCCCGGCCGGCGGGAACATGCACGGCCAGTTGATCCATCATCGGCGGGATGCGCTCGTCATGGATCGAGATGAGCTTCTTGGCGATGCCTTCGGCCGCCGCCAGCGCATAGCCGAACTCGCTCGCCGACATCAGATCGGGAAAGGTGACGATCGTGTCTATCCACGGCTGGCAGGGCGCCAGCGGCATTTCCACCTCGGTGATGATGCCGTTCATGCCGTAGGCGTGCAGAACTTTCAGCGCATCACGGTTGCGCAGCTCAATGAGGCGCGGGTTTTCCTCGACCGTCAGAACCTGAATGGCGATCACGGCGCCGGGATCAGCGAGTTGGCCCCAGGTGCAGGAGCCGATCCCTCCGGCTCCGCCGGCGATGAAACCGGCTATTGTCGCATGCCGCCGCGTCGAGGGGAAAAAGCGCAACTCCCATCCTTGATCGCGTAAGGCACGGTCAATCTCCAGGAGACGCGCGCCGGCTTCGAAACGGCCGACGCCGGGCGCCGCATGGACCACGCGATCGAAGCGCGTCATGTCGAGGACCACGCCGCCCTGCACAGGAACCGCCTGCCCGTAATTGCCGGTGCCGCCGCCGCGCACGGTGACCGGCACTTTATGGCGGGCGCAGGCGCTGGCGATGCGCACCAACTGCTCGCGGGTTTCCGGGATCAGCACCAGATCGGCGTTCTTGCCGTCGAGTTCGCTCTTCAGGATCGGCGAGAACCAGTAATAGTCCCGGCTTTTGGCGCGCAGCAGGCTGGGATTGGCCTTGGGAATGTCGGCGAGGTCCGTTTCCAGATCCTTGAGGCCAGGATAGGTCATGCGATAGCTCGCTTGATGGGAGAAATGTTGGGTGCGGCGGTGACACCAGCCTCGGTTGCCAGCGTTTTGAGGTTGAAGCGTTTCATGTCACGCAGCAGTTCGATGACGCCGGCGACCTGATGTTCGGCGATCGTCCGGCCGATCTCTTCCGTTCCCGCCAAAGCATTGCCGACGGCACCCTCGGGATTGAGATCGTGGATCATCCAACCCATGTTGTGGCCGCCGTTGTGCCGCAGGTATTTGAAATTCTCCTCGAGCCACAGCGTCGAGGATTTGAAATCCTGCGCGTTCTGCATGCGCACGAGATCGGGACGGAACCGCAGCATGAGCGACGTCTCGACCATGCCTGCGTGGACGCCAATGCGGCGCTCGGTCTCATTCACCAGCCCTGGCGGGATGCCGAAGCGGTTCCATTGGGTGGTCACGGCCAGCATGGCGGCGCGGACGCGCAGCTCGCGTGCGACAATGTCCATGATCTGATTGTTGCCGCCATGCGAATTGATAATGAGCAGCTTGCGAATGCCGGTCTTGTTTACGCACAGGCCGATGTCGGTCCAGGCCTTGATCAGAACGTCGGGCGTCAAAGTCAGCGTGCCGAGGGCGAAGGAATGTTCGTTGGACTTGCCGATGGCCTGGCGCGGCAGAACCAATATGGAGAGATCGGCGGGCAGCATCTGGCGCAGCACGCCAAGCATGCCGTCGGCAATCGCGCTATCGGTCGCAACAGGCAGATGCGGTCCATGTTGTTCGGTCGCAGCGATCGGCAGAACGGCGATCGTTTCGGGATCGAGCGTGGCGAAGTCCCGCGTCGTCAGTTCATCCCAATAGAATTGGTCGGCCAATGTCATTCTCCAAACTGCTTCTGACTCAAAGATTGATCGCGTCTCCTGGTCCTGAAAAGCATCGAATTGATCGCGGTGTGGTGCCAAAAAGATCTCACTGGCTCAGGCACAAGTTCACGCATATGACTCCGTGAGCTGCGTCAGCGAGCGTTTCAAATGCTCAACAAAACGGCTGGTCGCGGGATCGATCGTGCCGCGATGACGGGCAATCAATGTCATCGATTGTGTCAGCGTTTCGCCGACCGGCAGATAACGAAGACGGCCGGCAAGACGATCCTCGGCCACGTCGAGCGGATTGAGAAAGGTCACCGCTTGGCCAAGGTGCACATACTGTTTCATCAGCTCGATCGAATTGGTCTCGACGATCGGACGCGGCGTGACGGAGACGCGCGCCAGAGCGAGATCGACCAGGGCGCGCAGGCTCATGCGCTGTTCAGCGAGAACGAGCGGATAGGTCGCGGCTTCCGATAGCCGCACCTTTTCCCGCTGTGCCAAAGGATGACTTGGTGCCACCACAGCACCGAACGGTACATCGAGACCGAACAGGGTTTTCAGCTTTGCGTTGCGCAGTAAATTGAACCCAAGGCCGAGATCGACATCGCCCGAGATCACCGCATTGGGAATGCCGTCGGCGAAGAGCCCTTGCAGGACAATGCGAACATGCGGATGCTCTTGCGTATATTCGTGAATGATCTTGGCGATCGGGCCGGCGGCGAGACCCAGCGTCGTGGCGATGGAGACATGGCCCTGCTTGGTGCCTTTGAGCGCATCGAGCCGGCCGCGTGTACGGTCGTAGCTCTTCAACGTTTCGCGGACATGCTCGATCAGCACTTCCCCGGCGGCCGTCAATCTCAATCGCCGGGGCATGCGCTCGAACAGCGGCTCGCCCAGTTCCTGTTCGAGCGCGATGATCTGTCGATTGATCGCCGTCGAGGCGACGTTGAGATTGGCGGCTGCTTTGCGGATCGAGCCGCAGCGCGCGACTTCGTCCAGATAGGAAAGCATGCGTGCGTGCAGCATCGAAGGCCCCTGCTCCCGGGGTGAAAGGCGGCTGGGAGCCGCCTGCTTTTCAAGCAATCGTCAGGCCAATCCTTGGGCATGGGAGCGCAAGCGGAAGTGGCTAAGTTTTAAGCAGGCGGCCTAGGTTTCGGGCACATCGCCCTTGAAGGCGGTGATCTCTACTTCGACCTTAAACTCCGGCCGGGTGAAGCCCGAGACGATCACCAGGGTGGAGGCAAAGTCGCTGCCTTCGACATATTGGTCCCTGACCTTGCCATAGATGGGGAAAAACGCCCGGTCGGTGACATAGGCGTTGAAGCGCATGACGTTGGCGAAGGTCATGCCGGCGTCGGCGAGGATGGCTTTCAGATTCTCGAAGCAGAGCACGCATTGCGCCTCGACATCCTCGGGGATGCTGCCGTCGGGATGCGCGCCGAGCTGCCCCGAGGAGAAAAGCCAGGGGCCTTGCAAGGCGCCGTGGCTATAACGGGCAAGCGGTTTGGCGATGGTCTGCGGATTGATGCCCAGTCTTGTCATGAAATCCTCCAGGAGCGCGCGCCATTGCGAGAACCGCGCCAGTTCGGAGGACGGGCAGCCGACCCGGTTTGAAGGGCTATCGGACTCATGATGGATGGTTATTTGATTCGCTATATTCAAAATAATATAACGATCTACGTTTCTGCGCGAAAATAGGTTTTAAAGCCGATAAATTCGGAAAAATAATGCAGAAAGCCACACCACAGGAGGACACCCATGCACGGCATGAAGGACATTACCGGCAAAATGCTGATTGGTGGCAAGCTTGTCGACAGCCTGGACGGCGGCTGGCTGGAATCGATCAATCCCGCCGATGAGACACAGCTCGGCCGCGTACCGTTGGGTAGCCAGCGGGACATGGACGCGGCGGTGGCCGCCGCTGCGGAAGCTTTTCCGGCCTGGGCCGCTCTATCGATGGAAAAGCGCGCCAGCTACGTCAATCAATTGGCCGACGCCATTCTCGCCAGGGCGGAAGATTTTGCCCGTATCGAATCCCTCGACACCGGCAATACGATCGGGCCGATGCGGCAGGACGTGTTCACGGCCGTCGAGCGCATGCGTTTTGCCGCCGGCCTTGCTTACGAGATCAAAGGCGAAACCATTCCCGCCACACCGGGCAATATCCACCTCACCTTGCGCGTGCCCTATGGCGTCGTTGGGCGGATCATTCCCTTCAACCATCCGATTGGCTTTGCCGCCTCGCGCATCGCGCCAGCCATCGTCACGGGGAATACGATGGTCATCAAGCCATCGGAACAAAGCCCCCTGTCGGCGGCCATTCTGGCGGAACTCTGCGCGGCGATCCTGCCGCCAGGCGTCGTCAACATCGTTACCGGTGGCCGCGAAACCGGCGAAGCGCTGGTGCGCCATCCCAAGGTCAAGCGCATCGCCTTCATCGGCTCTGCTGCCTCGGGCATGGCGATCCAGAAAGCCGCGGCGGAGACGGCGGTGAAACATGTCACGCTCGAATTGGGTGGCAAAAATCCGCTGATCGCCTTTCCTGATGCGGATATGGATCAGGTCGCAGCGGCTTCGGTCGGCGGCATGAACTTTGGCTGGCAGGGCCAGTCTTGCGGCTCGATGAGCCGTATCCTCCTGCACGAAGATATCTATGACGCCGTGCTGGAGAAAATCCTGGCGCGTGTCAAAGCCATCAAGATCGGACATCCGCTTGATGCGGACACCAATATGGGGCCGATCAACAACCAAGGCCAATATAAGAAAGTCCTATCCTACATCGACATCGGCAAAAGCGAAGGCGCCAAGCTCCTACTCGGCGGCGGCCGGCCGAAGGGCGATCTGTACAAGCGCGGATATTGGGTCGAGCCGACCGTCTTTGGTGACGTGAACATGTCCATGCGCATCGCCAAGGAAGAGATTTTCGGACCGGTCATGTCGATCCTGAAGTTCAAGACCGAGGCTGAAGCTATCGCCATGGCCAATGCCGTCGATCTAGGGCTGACTGGCGCCGTGTGGACGCAGGATATCGGCCGCGCGCTGCGCGTCTCCCAGGCCATTGAGGCCGGCTATATCTGGGTCAATGGCGTCGGCACCCATTTCCGGGGCGTGCCCTATGGCGGCTTTAAGAATTCAGGTGTCGGCCGGGAGGAAGGCCTGAGCGAGATTCTCAGTTACACCGAGGAGAAGGTGATCAATCTCTGCAATGGCCATCTCCGCCACGGATAAAATCGCGATGGACGAATGTCGTGTCCATCCAGTTGGACACGACATTCATTTTCAGAGCTGTCAGAGCTTGCAGTCTTTCGCGTAGACGTCGCCGTAGTCGCTGAGGATTTTTTCCTTGGTCTGAATGATCAGCTTCCCATCCGCTGCTTTCTCGACCTTGGTGGCGTACCAATCCTGAACCGGATGCTGGTTCGGTCCAAATTTGAAAGGGCCACGAATGGATTGGAAATCGGCTTTCAGCATGGCCTGCCGGAACTTCTCCGTGTCGCTTAGATCGCCGTTGACCCCACGCAGCGCCGCGCCGATCGCCAGCGCCGTATCGAACGACTGGCCTGCGTAATAAGTGGGAACGCGATCCGGGCCGAACTTCTTGATCCATTCCGCCATGAAGCGTTTGTTGGCGGGATTGTCGAAATCCGTATTCCAATGGGTTGTGGCGTTGACGCCGACCGCGGCTTCACCGATTGATTTCAGGATGACCGCGTCGATCGAGGGTGAAGGCACGACCATGGGGATGGTCTGGAGCAATCCGGCCTGCTGATATTGGCGGGTAAAGGTGATGCCGAGGCCGCCTGGATGGAAATGAAAGACGACGTCCGGCTTGGCGGCGCGAATTTGCGCCAGTTCGGCGGCATAGTCGGTTTGATCGAGGCGCGTGTAGATCTCGCCGATGATTTCGCCTTTGAACATGCGCTTGAAGCCAGCGAGCGCGTCCTTGCCGGCCTGATAGTTGGGTGCCAGGATGAAAGCGCGCTTGTAACCGAGGTTTGACGCGTTCCTCCCGGCACTTTCGTGCAGTGAATCGTTCTGCCAGGACGTCACGAAATAGTTCCTGTGACACTCCTTGCCGGCGAAATTCGATGGCGCGGCATTGGGGCTGACGTAGACGGCGCCGGCGTCCAAAATGTCGGGAACGGTGGCGACCGCCACGTTCGAGAAGATGATGCCGGAAAACAATTTGATGTTTTGGGATTTCAGCAGCCGATCGGCAATCTGGTGGCCTTGCCCGGGTTTCAGGGCGTCGTCTTCCACCACCAGTTGAACGGGCACGCCACCCAGTTTGCCCCCTTCCAGGTCGATCGCCAGTTGGAAGGCATCGCGCATGTCCTCCCCGACATAGCCTATGGGGCCGGATAGCGTTGTGATGAAGCCGATTTTGACGGGTGTTTGGGCTTGAACGATGCCGCCCCACAATAGGCTTCCCAACATCATGCCGAGCACAGCAGATTTCTTCATGACATCCTCCCTAAGCCGCTGGTTTCGTGAGATTCCCTTTCGCTGGCCGGACGGCCATGCCGCTCCGGCCTCTTAAAGAAAAAGGCTATTTCTAACGTAAGATGATATTATTTTCGAAAATAAATCGCGGCAGTCGTCGGATGTCAAGCGGCGCGACTTCACTAAGCCCCGCCCTTCAGGCCGCGGTGAAATGTATGGGCTGAGCGCCTTTCCACAGGACGAGCTTTCCCAGCTTGGGGAGATCGTCGAGCGGCGATGTGATGGTCAGGAAATGATTGCCGGCGAGCTGGCCGACCTTGCTGGCAAAGCGAACACCGCCATAGCCCAGCAGGATCTCCGTTTCGCTGACACCGCCCGGATAGACCAGGATCTGGCCGGGCGCCGGATAGCTCGTCTGGTTTTCCGGCGTGAGCCCGAGATCGGTATCGCCGAGAGGAATCCAAACTGCTTCGCCGCTCCAGCGGACATGAATGACCTCCTGTTTGTAGGGCATGAGGCGTTTGAAAATCTCCACCGTCTTTGGCGCCGCCGCCGTTTCAAAGCGCGCGTTGAAGACGAAGGGGCCGGCGGAGATCACAACGTCGGTCATGGGAGGTTCCTTCTCGGTCGTATCTGGGTTATCGCCACCAGCGGGGGGGATCGCTGGTGGCATGATTGTCAGCGCATCGCTTTCGGTCGCTCGGCGAACGGCGGCAAGAACGACGCGTCGAAGATTTGATCAGCCTTGGGGGTTGCCGGCAATTGTTGTGCCTCGACCAGGATGTCGATGGATTTCGCCAGTCGTTGCGGATCGACCGCGCCCAGCCCAAGGGTGGCGATTTCCGGATCGCTCATCTCCTGCCCCATGGTCGCCAGCAGCTTTTCCTTTTCGAGCGGCACCTTGATCAGAGGTTCGCGCTTGGCGACCGACTGGACCGCCGCATCCGGGTCCTTGATCGCGTCGTTGATCCCCTTGAACAAGGCGCTCAAAAAGCCGCGGACCGCTTCCGGATTTTCGGTGATCAATTTACGAGAGACGATGATCGAGTTCGAATAGAGGTTCATGCCGTAATCGGCGTAGCGGATGAAGCGCAGTTGCTTTTCCGCGTCGACACCCATGTTCTTGGCGGCGAAGCGGATCGTATTGACATATCCAAACGCGCCGTCGATTTGGTTCTGCATCAGCATGGGTTCACGCAGGTTGGGCTGCATATTGCTGATCTTGAACGTCCCGCAATCGATCTTGGCGATCTTGCAAAGTGCGGGAAAGAGTTTCAACGCGCTGTCGTTCGTCGGTCCGCCGATGGTCTTGCCTTGCAGATCCTTGAGGTCACGGAAAGAACTTTCGGACTTGATGGCGATGACGAAAGGCGGCTGATTGTAGAGCGCCGCCACGGCGACAGGAGCGGCTTCCGGCCTTGAGGCGACGAAGGCGACCAGAGCGTTGATGTCGCCAAAACCGATATCGTAAGAACCGTTGGCGACCAGCGGCACGGCGGCGCCTGATCCGTTGCCCTGATCGAAGGAGACATCGAGGCCAGCGGCTTTGAAATAGCCGCGATCGGCGGCCAGGAAGAACATGCCCTGCGGCCCTTCATATTTCCAGTTCAGGACCACTTTGATCTTTGTTTCCGCGCACGCGGCCGTCGTGGCCAACGGGGCGAGCAAGGCGAATGCGCAGGCAGCGGCATACAACGTCTTTTTCATAACGATGTTCCTTCTGTTTGACCTTTAGAGAGAAGCTAGATCGACGCCGCGCATGGCCCAGCCGGTTGTGCGCGCTTCGACGATGGAAAAGACAGCGTAGAGGGCGACGCCGAGCACGGCGAGGATCAGAAGCCCGGCAAAGACCAGCGGCACGTCAAAGTTGGAACTGGCGATCATCATGGCGTTGCCGATGCCACGGTTCGAGGCGACGGTTTCCGAAATGACGGTACCGACGAAGGCCAAAGTGACGGCGACTTTCAGAGAGGCAAAGAAATACGGCATGGTGCGCGGCAGGCCCACATTGCGCAGGCGGTCGAGCTTGGTGGCGTGCAGCGTCCTCATGAAGTCTTCGAGCTCGGGCTCGGTGGTCGCGAGACCCGTGGCGACATTGACGACGATGGGAAAGACACTCGTCACCATGGCGGTTAACACCGCCGGCACGGTGCCAGCACCAAACCACAGAACGAAGATCGGCACGACGGCGACTTTAGGAACCGATGCGAAACCGACCAGAAGCGGATTGGCCACGTCATAAGCGACGCGGGATGAGCCGACGACAATGCCGAGCAGCACGCCCAGAACGATGGCGAGGGCGAAACCAAGCAGCGTCGTATAGAGGGTTTGAAAAGCGTGCGGCCAGATCGCCGGAAAATCGCGGATCAAGGTCGCCAGGATCGTACTTGGCATCGGCAGAACGATGTCGCTGACGTTCAAGGCCGCGCACGTCACCTGCCACGCCAGGAAGAAGCCGACGATCAAGGCGCCGGAGAGAAATCGCCTGCGTAACGCGGTCATCATGCGGCCTCCTTGGTGGCATTGCGCACGGCGACGATCGCGGCACGCAGATCATGGGTGAGCGTGGTGAATTCGGAGGTGAAGGTCGTTTCGACCGAACGCGGGCGTTGGAAATCGATGTCGCGTTCCGCGACGATCCGGCCGGGTTTGGCGCGCATGACGCAGATGCGGTTGGCCAGAAAGCCGGCTTCCTTGAGATCGTGGGTGACGAGCAGCACCGTCGGCCGGCGCGTCATCCACAGATCCTGCATGATCGACCAGAGTTCCTCGCGGGTGAATTGATCGAGCGCGCCGAACGGTTCGTCGAGCATCAGCAATTCGGGCTCGTGAATGAGCGCGCGACACAGCGAGGCGCGTTGCAACATGCCGCCAGAAAGCTGCCAGGGATGTTTGTCGCCCTGACCGGCCAGGCCGACCTGAGCCAGCAGTGCCTCGACCCGGTCGCGAAAGCCGCGATGCCGCTCCGCCTTGAATTGTTGCCGGAACGGCGGCACGATCTTCAGCGGCATCATCACGTTGTCGCGGATGGTAAGCCAAGGCAGCAAGGTTGGGTTCTGAAAGGCCATGCCGATGCGAATGGGCGTGGCACCGACCTCGCGGTTCTTGACAAGAACGACGCCTGAGGTGGCGCGGACCAGGCCGCTGACCAGCTTCAGGATCGTCGACTTGCCGCAGCCCGAGGGGCCGACCAAGGCAACGAAGTCGCCTTGGTTGATCGTCAAATCCGTCTCGTCGAGAATGACCTGGCGCTGGTGCGCAGTGCCATAAGCCAGCATGACATTTTGCAGGGACACCAGGGGAGTCGATGGGCGGATCGTGTCGCTCATGTCGGTCGTGCTTCCACGTGTTTGACGATGTTGCGCATGGTGAGTTCGGTGTTGCGCGGCTTGGCCGGCGGCATCTTCTGGATGGAATGGACCGATCGTCCCCATCCGGCGGCATCGGCGATCAGTTGACGATCGCGCATGACGAACCGACCGCGAACGATGGTGTGGATCGGCAGGCCGGTGATCGTGCGGCCGTTCCACGGCGTGATCTTGGAGCGTGTCTGCAGCGCCTGATCGTCGATCGTCATGGTGCGGTTCAGATCGACCAAGGCCAGATCGGCATCGGCGCCGGCTTGGATGACGCCCTTGCGAGGATAGAGCCCCCAATGTTTCGCCGGATTGGTGGCGCTCCAGCGCACATAGTCGCAGACCGAAGCGCGGCCTTGAGCGACCTGGGTCAGCATCAGTGGCATCTGGGTTTCGACGCCGGGGAAGCCGCAGTCGACGGTCCAGATGTCATTCCTGGTTTTCTGTTCGGGCGTGTGCGGCGAATGATCGGTGGCGATCATGTCGATCAGGCCGCTTTGCAGTGCCGACCAAATCGGCTCCTGATTGCGCGGTTCGCGCACCGGCGGATTGATACGGATGACACCACCGACGCGCCGATAATCGTCGGTCGAGAGGAAGAGATAATGCGGGCAGGTTTCGCCGGTGATGTCGACGCCGCGCGCCTTCGCTTCGGCCAGCGGCCGCAGCTCCTCGGCCGAAGAAATATGCAGGATGTGGATGCGGGCGCCGGTCCATTCGGCGAGCGCGGCGGCGCGGCTTACCGCTTCGACGGCGACGATGGCCGGGCGCGCGGCGATATGGGCCATCGGATCGCAACGGCCGGCATCGCGCATGCGGCTTTCGCGCCGTGACATGATCGAGGCCGTTTCGGCGTGCAGGGAAATCCGCTTGCCGGTCTCCGCGACGACTTCGAAGGCTTCCAGCATCGCGCCCGTCGAGGGCGACGGCAGGCGGCCGAAGGTCTCGCCCATATAGAGTTTGAAGCCGATGACGCCGGCCTCGACCATATCCTGGACGTTGCCGATCGTGTCTTCGCCGAGGAAGCCGTAGAGGCCGTAATCGACATGGGCGCGGGAACTGGCGATCGCATGTTTCTGCGCGAGAACATCGGGCGTTGCCGTCGTCGGCAGGGTGTTCGGCATGTCGAAAACGGTCGTGACGCCGCCGAAAGCCGCGCCGGCGGTGCCGGTGCCCCAATCTTCCTTCGTGGGATAGCCGGGATCGCGGAAATGGACGTGAACGTCGATGGCACCTGGCAGGACGTGCAGGCCGGTGGCATCGAAGGTTTCCGTTGCCTCCGGCATGGCGTCGGCGCTGCCCACCGTCAGGATCTTGCCGTCACGAATGGCGATGCTGGCTTCAATGACGGAGTCCGGCGAGACGACGCGGCCTCCGTGGATGACGAGATCAGCTTTCTTCATGTTTTTCCTCCTCAAAGCATGGCCCAGCCACCGTCGACCGGAAGGTCGAGGCCGGTGACTTGGCGGGAGACGTCGCTCGCCAGGAACAGGCAGGCGTTGGCGATGTCGGTATCGATGGTGATGCGCTTCAGCGCGTAGTCGGCGGCGTGGCGTTCGATCGCCTGTTCGTCGGAGATGCCGAGACGGCGCGCCATTTCCGGAACGACTTTGCTGCGAAACCGCTCGCCGTCGACCATGCCGGGCGCGACGCAGTTGACGTTGATGCCGTGCGGTCCGAGCTCCAGAGCAAAGCTCTTGGTGATCCCGCGCAGGCCCCATTTCGAGGCCGAATAAGCCAGCCGGCCGGCGCGGCCGCGCATGCCGAACGTGCCGCCGACATTGACGATTTTGCCGGCGCCCTGCTCCATCATGATCGGCGCGACCGCCCGGATGGTGTGGAAGCAGCCATTCATGTTGAGGGTGACGATTTCGTCGAATTCGTCGGGCGTGGTCTGCGCGCCGGTCTTGCCGATCGGGCCCGAGCCGCCGGCGACGTTGACCAGAATGTCGACCCGGCCGAAGGCCTTCGTGGTGGCCCCGACAGCGGCATCGCAGCTTGCCGCATCGGTCAGATCGCACGGCAGAATGATCGCCTCACGACCGGCTTCGCGAACCTCTTCGGCAATAGGTTCAATGGCTTGCGTGTCCCGGCCAAGTAGGGAAAGCTGGCAGCCTTCCGCTCCGAAGGCGCGTGTGATCGCGGCGCCCATGCCTTTGGCCGGCCCGGTGATCACGACGACTTTATTCTCTAGTCCGAGGTCCATGGCAGTCTTCCTTGCGTTGGCAAGGCGGAACGTGCCTGAGATATCTGGTGCAATCGAACGCCAATTTTGCGTAAGCTGGATACGAAAAAGTACACACCTCCAGCGGAGCGGGTTTGCGATGCGCCACGTACGGATCTGGCAATATGTCGATGAGGCGGCGCGTTGCGGTTCGATCCGGCGGGCCGCCGAACGGCTGAACATCACCCCATCGGCCTTGCAGCGGCGGATTCAGGACGTCGAGGAGGACTTGGGCGCGGAAGTGTTCGAGCGCCTGCCCAGTGGCGTGAAACTGACCGCAGCGGGTGAAATGCTCATCCATTGGATCCGCTCGCAGTCGGCGGCGCTCCAGCACGCCCGTTCCCAGATCGAGGACTTATCGGGATTGCGGCGTGGCTCGGTCCGCATTGCCTGTAGCCAGGCGCTGGCGGTGTCGTTTCTGCCGGCCGAAATCGAAAAATTTAATGCCGTCTATCCGCTCGTTCGGTTTTCGGCCGTGGTGAACGATCACGGCGGGGCCATCACCGCGCTGCGCGACTATGAAGCCGATCTGGCCTTGGTCTTTCAGCCCGAGCGCCACAACGATTTCCAGCCGTTGATGTCTGTCGGTCAACGTCTGATGGCCATTTTCGCCAGCGGCCATCCGCTGGCGCAGAAGGAAACGATCCGGCTGCGCGACTGCACCGCTTTTCCGCTGGCCCTGGCCGACCGGAGTTTTTCCGGCCGCCGGATCATGGAGAGCATCCTGGCCTCGGTCTCGACGCGGTTCGACGTGCAATTGGAATCCAATTCCTTCGAGCTGTTGCGCAATTACGTGCGGCGAACCCAGGCCGTGATGTTGCAGATCGAATTGGGTGCGCTGGAGGATTTGCCGGATTCAGGCCTTATCGCGCGGCCCATAGACGATCGGGATTTGGCCCACGGCTCCCTGGTGCTTGGTCAATTGAAAGGCCGCACCCTGCCCGTCGCGGTCGCCAAGTTCGCCGATCAGATCGCCCATCGCATGGATCAGCTTCGCACCCTGCCGACGATTTAGGCGAAAAATCCATTATCGAGTAAAATCAGATGTGTTTATATATCGCCTCATGTTTCTCATGAGATCGGCGGTACGGGCGTTTTGCTTTTTTGCCAAAGCTCGTGCGCTTACATTCCCCCGCCATATCGAATAACAAGCACGGCAGGATTTACGGGCAGATCCTGGCAACCAACTCTGCCAACATGGCAAATCAAACACGGGAAGAAACAGTGACCCAAACCCTCACCAAACCGACAGCCGCGGCCGCCGCTCCCGCCACCGCCGAGATGACCGCCGAAGCCTTTCTGTCGCGCCTCGCCGAACGCGGCATCGAATATGTGTTCGCCAATGCGGGTACGGATTTCGCGCCGATCATCGAAGCGCTCGCCCGCAAGAACAAAAAATTCCCGCGTTTCGTCACCGTGCCGCACGAAAACGTCGCCATGGCCATGGCCAATGGCTACTACCGCCTCGCTGGCAAGCCGGCCGCCGTCATGGTCCATGTCACCGTCGGCACCGCCAATACGATCTGCGGACTGATGAACATGGCGCGCGACAACGTTCCGGTGCTGCTGTGCGCTGGCCGCACGCCGATCACCGAGACCGGCCATGAGGCCTCGCGCAATGGCGTGATCCATTGGGGCCAGGAATCCTTCGACCAGGGCGGCATGGTCCGCGAATTCGTCAAATGGGAATATGAACTGCGTGCCGGCCAGCCGGTCGGCGCATTGGTCGATCGTGCCCTCGACATCGCCATGACCGAGCCGCGCGGCCCGGTCTATATGTGCCTGCCGCGCGAAGTGCTGGCCGATGAAGCGGTGCCGATGCGCCGCGACAACGTCCGGCCGCTCGGCGCGATTGCCGCGGCCCCCGCTCAGGAGGCGATCGACCAGGCCGCCCAGCTCATCGCCAAGGCAAAGAACCCGATGGTGATCACCTCGGCTTTCGTGCGCACGTCGGAAGCCTTGGCGGCACTAAGCGACTTCGCAGACAAGCTCTCGGTTCCGGTGGCGCAGCCCTCGCCGATCGACCTCAATCTGCAGACCGACCATCCGATGTTCGCTGGCTTCGATCTGCCGGCGTCCTTCAAGGAATCCGATCTGCTTATTGTCATCGACTCCGGCGTGCCGTGGATCCCCAAGAACATCCAGCCGGCGGCGCATGCCAAGGTCATTCACATGTCGGTCGATCCGCTGGTCAGCCGTCATCCGTTCCGCGAATTCGAGACCGACCTGTTGGTCGCCGGCGATCCGACGGCGGGTCTGCGTATGCTGCTGCAAGCGGTCGAGAAGATCGGCACCGACAAAGCCGCCGTCGAGGCGCGCCGCAAGGCGGTGATCGCCGCGCGCAAGGAAGCCGTCGCCAAGCGCGAAGCCTTCGCTCTGTCCATGAAGGACCACACGCCGATCCATCCGGCCTGGCTGGCCTATTGCATCAACAAGACCAAGGCCAAGGACGCCATCGTCATGAATGAGCTGGGCACCACCCCAGGCCGGCTCGATTTCGAGGCGCCGCAGACCTTCTTCTCCGTCGGCTTGGCCGGTGGCCTGGGTTCGGGTATCGGTTCGGCGCTCGGCCTCAAGCTTGCCGCGCCGGAGCGCGAAGTCATCGCCACGGTCGGCGACGGCTCCTATATGTTCGGCAATCCGCTGCCGACGCATTTCGTCGGCCGCTCTGAGAAGTTGGCGACCCTGACGATCGTCGCCAACAATCACCAGTGGCTGGCGGTGCGCATGTCGACCCTGGCGGTCTATCCGGATGGCGCGGCGGCCAAGGCCAATGTCATGCCGGTGCAGGATCTGAACCCCTCGCCCGATTTCGAGAAGGTGGTCGAATCCTGCGGTGGCTACGGTGAGACCGTCAAAGATCCGAGCAAGCTGGAGGATGCGCTGCGGCGCGCGCTCGACAAGGTGCGCGCGGGGACGCCGGTCGTCCTCAACGTCCACACTCAGCCGGGCACGCGCTGAGCCTGAACCACGGCCCGTGTCGGTATCCGCGCGGGTCGCTGATCATGTGAAATCAACCTTTGAACGGGCGCGGCGGCTACGCTGCGCCCGAACTTGCAACGGCGCCCTATACGTGCTTCCTCCCGGCTATTCCCCGACCGGGACGGGATAGCGGCGTCATTTTGGCCATGAGCGGCACATCAAGCGATACCTCATCGAGCACGAACTCTTTGCGCGTCTATCAGGAACTGGCACAGCAGATCCTGAGCGGCACGCTGCCGCCGGGCCACAAGCTTGAAGAAAAGGTGCTGGCCGAACAATTCGGCGTGTCGCGCACGCCGGTGCGCGAGGCGCTGCGGGAACTCGGCGCGCGCGGACTGGTCGACTTCACACCGCGCCGCGGCGGCGTCGTGGCGACGATCGGCATTCCGCAATTGGCCGACATGCTGGAAGCCGAATGCGAGATCGAGGGGCTGTGCGCCCGGCTGGCGGCGCAGCGCATGACCGCGCTCGACAAAGGCAACCTGTTGGAAATCCATCGCCAGGCGATGCAGCTTGGGAACGCGCGATCGGAAGCGACCTATCGCCGGCTCAACAATGAGTTCCATGATCTCATCTGCGAAGGCGCGCGCAACCAAACTGTGGCGTCGACCGCGCGCGAATTGCGCGAACGTCTCGCCGCCTTTCGACAGTCGCAATCGAGCACGTTGAAAGAACGCATGGAACGCTCGAACGAAGATCACGAAGCGATCGTGCAAGCGATTCTCGCGGGACAGCCGGAAGCCGCCTATGAAGCGATGCGCAAGCACAATGCGCGTTTGAGCTCCGACGTGTTGCGTCAACTGTCGCGCAAGGCGACGGCAGCTCCGACCAAATAATCAGTGCGATAGGATCACTTCATCACGTTGCAAAAATTTGCGCGTGCGCAGTCGCTTATCATCCTCTTGACAACGTCAAGGCAGCGCCAGACGCTACAGATATGCGCGGAAGTTTGGGAGCTTCAGGTCGCATCGCGTCGAATGAAGATCATCCGATTGCTTTTTATCTCGTGAAGCGTGCCATCCTGCAGCTTCGCCAAGAAGAACAAGAAATCACGGAGACGAACATCGGGAGGAAACGATGAGCTTGCTATGCGCGAAATGGACGAGTGTGCTGTCGATTGCTGCGTGCTTTCTGTTGTCGAATGCCGTCCATGCCAAGGAACAAGCGATCGGCGATCCGCCTGAAGCGAAGAATATGGAGCTTGTAGGCTGGAATGATTTGCAGCAACGCTCCGCTTATCAGCCGACGGTCTTTCATCAAGGCAATCGCTGGATCGCCTATATCGGCCATCATGGCGGTACAGAGGCCGTGCCGCGTCCCGTCAATCCGCTGACGGGTCAAGCCGAATTCAACGGCACCTCTATCGTCGACGTCACCGATCCGAAGAAGCCGGTCTATCTCTATCATCTGCCCGGTCAGGAAGGCCTGGGAGAGAGCGGCGCGGCACAGATGACGCGCGTGTGCAGCGGCGCGCAACTGCCGAAAGGCGACAAGAGCACGATCTATCTGTTGCGTACCTTCGGCAATATCGCGCATGAAATCTGGAATGTGACCGATCCGGCGGCGCCGAAACTGGTCAGCCGCATCGAAGGCCAGTTGAAGGACACCCATAAGAGCTGGTGGGAATGCGATACAGGCATCGCCTATCTCGTCTCCGGTGCGCCGGGCTGGCGGACGCGACGCATGACGCAGGTCTACGATCTCAGCGATCCTGCCCATCCGGTGAAAATTCGCGACTTCGGCTTGCCGGGCCAACAGCCGGGCTCATCAGGTTCCGTGCCCACGGAGCTGCATGGACCGATCTCGGCTGGGCCTGACTCCAACCGCGTCTATTTCGGTTATGGCACCAACAAAGGCGGTATCATTCAGATTGTCGATCGCAAGAAGCTGCTCGAAGGCCCAAGCGAACCGACACCGGAAAATCTGAAGGCACCTGAGATCAGCCAGCTCGCGCTGTCGCCGCTCATCGGCGCGCATACGGTGCTGCCGTTGTTGAAAATGCCGATCCCTGAATTCAAGAACGACAAGGACGGGCAAACCCGCGACATGGTGATGATCGTCGACGAAAGCCTCGTCAATGAATGCGCCGAGGCGCGGCAGATGGTCTGGTTCGCCGATATCACGGTCGAGACGCGGCCGATGGTCGTCTCCAACTTCACGGTTGACGAGGCTTCGGGCGACTTCTGTCAGCGCGGTGGGCGCTTCGGTTCGCACTCCTCCAACGAGGCTGCGTTCGCCATCTTCAACAAGAAAGTGGTGTTCGTCACCTTCTTCAATGCGGGCGTCCGCGCGATCGATATCCGCGATCCGTTCCGGCCGAAGGAGATCGGCTATTTCATTCCGGCGATCACCCAGGCGACGACACCGCGCTGCGTCAAGATCAATGGCGCGGATCGTTGCAAGACGGCGATCCAGAGTAACAATGTGGAGATCGACGATCGCGGCTATGTCTATGTGGTCGATCGCGCCAATACCGGCGTCCACATTCTTAAACTCAGCGATGAAACGCTGAAGTCCATCGGGCAATAGCCATGCGGCCGGTCAAGCTCGTCGGCGCGATGTTTCTCGCCATGCTGCTGCCGGCCGCGTCCATGTCCCATCAAGAGCCAGTCGAAGCGCGCACGTGGACCGCGATCGACTGGCCCTTCCCGCGCGATGGTTGGCCGGCCGGTCGTGCTTTCCGCTGCGCGCCGTCATCCTGCGGGGCGCCAGCCATTCTTACGCTGCGGGTCAAACTCGGCATGTGCAATTGCGATACCGGCGTGCGTGACGATCTGGAGGTCGATGGCTTGTCGGACGTCGATTTAGTCAGCTCGACCTTCGTTCCGCTGGCGCCAGGGACGCTCTTTCAAGCGGGTGCCCTGAGAGGGCGCATGCGCGAATATGAGGCCGTCGTCCACGGCACAAAAAAGCGGTTGGTCGGCGTGGTCTTGAGCCGGGGCTGCGACGTGGTCGCCGCGAGCCTCGTCACGCCGGACCGGCATCGCCGGGATTGGGCCGACGATTTCACGCGTCTGCTGCAAAACCTGCCTTAATCCATTCTTCCGAGAAGCCTTCAACCCTTTGCTTTTCCGGCAATTGGTGCGCCATTGCGCGCGATTTTCCGTGAGACAGTTGACCCACACAACAGTCACAGGCCAAACAGGACCCCAGACAACAATATGGGAAGGAAATGATATGCGGATCGCGAAAGCCACTGTCAGCCTGCACCACCTGCCGATGATCTTGCCGCTCGTCGAGAAACCGGCTGGCGATGGCTTGCGGGTGATCTGCGAAATCGAGACCACCGATGGTCATCGTGGCTTTGGCATGAGCGGGCGCTGGATGGCCCATGGTGTCGCCGCCGCGATCAAGAATGATCTGCTGCCTGTCATCAAGGACATGGACATCCGCGATATCGAGGCGATCCATGGTCGGCTGTGGCCGGAGATCACGCCGCGCGGCATTCGCGCCGGTGCCGGCATGACCGCCCTTTCCTGCCTCGACATGGCGATCTGGGACGCGGTGGGCCGTGCCACTGGCCGCACAGTCGCGCAGATGTTTGGCGGCGCGCGCAAGAAAGTGCCCGTCTATGTCACCTTCGGTTTCGGCGTTTACAACGAAGATCAGCTCGTCCAGTTGGCGCGCGACCTCGCTGATCAAGGCTTTGGCTGCCTGAAAGTGCTTGTCGGTGTGGCCAAGGGTGGCGTGGCGGAAGATGCACGGCGGGTGAAGATCGTGCGCGATGCGGTCGGTGATCGCGTCTCTATCGCGCTCGACGCCAACGAGAGCCTGTCCTTCGATCAGGCGGTGCGCCTGTGCAAGATGCTCGACGATACGGATATTGCTTTCTTCGAGGATCCGGTTCGCGGCAATGATGCGCGCGAACTCGCCGATCTGCGCCGCATGGGCCGTATTCCCGTGGCGATCGGTCAGTTCGACGGCTATGCGAGCCGCTTCCGCGAATGGATCGAGGCAGGCGCCATCGACATCGTCATGGCCAACAGCATGTACAACGGCGGCTTCACCGAGACCCGGCGGGTGGCCGCGCTGTCGCAGATCTACAATCTGCCGCTGTCGGATGCCGGCGGTGGCGGCCTGTTTTCGCTCCACCATGTCGCAGGCTTCCGTAACGGCACGATGCTGGAAATGCATCTTGGCAACGCGCGGCTGGAACGGGCGCTGTTCACCAATGCGCCGGAACCGGAAAATGGCTTCCTTGCCGTGCCCGATGGGCCGGGTATCGGCCTGGACCTCAATCGCGACCTGATGCGCGATAGCCTGATCAAGGAGGTCTAACGGCCGCCTCATTTTTCGGGAAAGTAGCCTGCCCCCGAATATGGAGTAGATTCGATGGCGTTAGGTCCGTTGCCGATCATTTGGAAAGCCCTTGATCTGCCGGAGGCTGCGCTAGACCGGATCGCCTTCACCGGGCTCGCCAATCTGCCTTCGGCCTTTCCAGTAACGAAACTGGCGGCGAGTTCCATCGGCGCGGCCTGCCTCGCCATGTCGGAACTGATCGGCACGATGGACGAGGCGCCGCGCGTGGCGGTCGACCGGCGCCTGTCCTCGCTCTGGTTCGGCCTGTCGATCCAGCCGATCGAATGGCCCCTGCCCGCAATCTGGGATCCGCTCGCCGGCGATTATCTGGCCCGTGACCGTTGGATCAAACTGCACACCAACGCGCCGCATCATCGCGCCGCCGCGCTCAAAGTTCTCGATTGTGCGGCGGAACGTGGCGCTGTCGCGGAAGCCGTCAAAACCTGGGGAGCGGGCGAACTCGAAGCGGCAGTGGTGGACGCTGGAGGATGTGCCGCGGCATTACGCTTGCGCACGGAATGGGAGACGCATCCGCAAGGTACGGCCGTGGCGGCCGAACCGCTGATCGCCTTCTCTTCGGCGGATGTCGGCGGATTGCGTTGGTCGCCCGAGCCGGGACGGCCGCTTGCCGGCCTCAAGGTCTTGGACCTGACACGTGTGCTGGCGGGACCGGTCGCAACGCGATTTCTCGCCGGCTATGGCGCCGACGTTCTGCGTGTCGATCCGCCCGACTGGGATGAACCCGGCACCATTCCCGAAGTGACGCTCGGCAAAAGATGCGCCCGCCTCGATCTGCGCAACGATATGGACCGCCGCCTGTTCGAGCGGCTGTTGGCCCGCGCCAATGTTTTCGTTCACGGCTATCGGCCTGGCGCGCTCGAGGGACTGGGGTTTGGCCCGGCTGAGCGCCGCAAGCTCAATCGCGATCTGATCGAAGTGTCGCTCGATGCCTATGGCTGGACCGGCCCCTGGAAAGGCCGGCGCGGCTTTGACAGCCTCGTGCAGTTCAGCAGCGGCATCGCGGAGGCTGGCATGGCCTGGAAAGGAACCGATCATCCGGTGTCCCTGCCCGTTCAGGCGCTCGACCATGCCACGGGCTATCTGATGGCGGCGGCGGTGATCCGCCAGATCATCGCGCGTCAGAATGGCGAAAAGCTCGCCTCGGCGCGGCTGTCGTTGGCGCGCACGGCGGCGCTTTTGGTCAGTCTGCGTGAACTGGCGAGCGAGGCACATTGGAGCGAAGGCGGCATAGCCGACGTGGCGCCTTTCATCGAAACGACGCCTTGGGGCGAGGCCCGGCGCTATCATCCACCGGCTAATATCGTCGGTGCACCGATGCGCTGGGAACGCGGGGCGCAGCAGCTTGGTTCGTCGAAGCCGGCGTGGTGACGCGAGCCGTGGTCGGATCGAAAGGCGGAGTCGTTCTTTTGCATGGGCACGGCCGCACAGGTCGCTCGATGGCCTCGATCGCGGCGACCTTGAAGCGCGACGGCTATTCCACCTTGGCGCCGAGCTATAACAGCCCCTGGCGATCGCTGGCTCACATCGTCGATCACCTGAAGCCGCGTATCGATCATTACGCCCGGGAGATCGATGGCCCTCTGCACTTTGTGAGCCACTCTCTCGGCGGCCTGGTGGTGCGTGCGTTGATCGCGTCGCACCGGCCGGAAAAATTGGGACGCGTGGTGATGCTGGCCCCACCCAATCGCGGCAGTGAATTGGCCGATCTTCTGTTTCGGCTCCGCCTCGATCATCTGGTGCTGGGACCCGTTGGGCCGCAATTGCGGACGGGACGCGCCCGGATCGATCAAGATATGCTCGGCCGCGTCGACTATGAACTCGGCATCATCGCCGGCGATCGCCCGCTTGACCCGATCTTTCCGCGCTTTCTGCTGCCGCGGCCCAATGATGGCAAGGTTTCGGTTACCTCGACACGCCTGCGCAACATGCGCGATCATATCGTCTTGCCTGTGTCGCACACCTTGATGGTTTATGACCGACGGGTGATCACGCAGGTGCTCGCTTTCCTGGAAACAGGCTCTTTCAACCGATAGACAGCGGAACTCATGGCACGAACGATCATTGCATTCCTCGCGGCTCCGCTGTGGATACCTTTTATCTTTGCGATCTACGCGGCCTTCTTCTCGAAGCCGCCCGACTTCTTTGGCGAACCGGACCAGTTCATGTGGGTCGTCAGGTCGGTGATCGTCGGATTGATCGTCGGCTATGTTCCGGCCTTTCTGTTCGGGTTGCCTGCGCATCTGTTTCTTCGCGCGCGGCAGTCGGGCTTTCTGGCCTATGTGCTGATCTGGCTCCTGATCGGTTTCGTGTTCTGGTTCCTTGGCTCCCTTTGCATGGGGCTTATCGTAACCAAGGAACTCGACTTCACCCTTCGAGAAGTGGTCGACACCTTGTTGTCTCGCCCCCGCGTACCGCTGTCGGCCTGTATCCTGGGCCTGCTGGTCGGCGCCACCATATGGCGCCTGACCAGGCCCAACCTTATTCAGCGCTGACCAGGGCGCGCATACGCTCGCTGATCTTCGGCGAACGCTGCGCCGCTTTCTCGACGAAGGCTTGCAGCTCTTCGCCAGTCATCGGTTCGATCTCGACATTCTTGCTCTTCGTCGAGGCGATGAAGGCCGGATCGGCGACCATCGCGTCAAAGGCACGGCGCAGGATTTGCAGCCGGTCGTCGGGAATTTCCGCCGGTGCGGCCAGCGCCTGACCGACGTCGGCGTAATGAACCGAATAGGAGAGCAGTTCGCGATCGTCGGCGGTTTTCGCCAGGCTTTCGACCTTCGGCACGGTCTCATAGCCGGTGAACTTGCGGCTGCCCATGGTGGCGAGCACCTTGATCTTGCCGTCGCGCAGCCAGTCGGCATGCTGGGCGACCAATCCTTCCCAGGCGACGGTCGTCGCGTCGATCTCGCCACGTTCGAGCGCCAGATAGGTCGTCCCGGCACCGGCATAGCCGTTCACGATCTTGAATTTGGTGCCGTAGATATCGTTGACGAGGAGCGGATGGATGGATGTCAGAGCGCCCTTGCCTGAGGAGCCCAGCGCCACCTCGCGCTTGCGCGCATCGTCGATCGTGTTGATGCCGGCGCTGTGCCAGGCGACGAAGGCTCGGGGCAGATCGGCGGCCCGGCCGATGTAGCGGAATTTCGCGGCCTTGAATTTCACCGCCTCGGGCTGGGTGTCCTCGGCCAGCAGACCGGAAATCAACATGGTGATGACGGTGCCGTCTTTGGGGGCGGCGTTATAGACATAGTTGGCAGCAACGATGCCCCCGGCCCCGACACGATATTCGGTGGTCACCACCGGATTACCGGGAATGTGGCGCTGCAGATGTTCGGCGATCAGCAGTCCATAGAGCGAGGTCGAACCGCCGGGTGCCGTCGGCAGAACGATCTTGATGGTCTTGCCTTTGTAAAACTCGCCGGTCTGCGCCTGGGCTGTGACGCTGCCCAGAGCAGCTGTAAAGACGATCGTCAGCGCTTTCAGGGCCCGTGCCTGCAAGATCATGTTTCCTCCCGCGTGCTCAGCCGGCGGAAATGAGAATCGCTCTGCGATTCCTTCCCTCGGCGCCTCCATCACGCCCGTGTTCTTCATTTTGGGAGAACAATCGGACAACGAAGCTGTAGCAGAAAAACAACATTCACTTCAAATCGACTAAGGTCACGACGGTGATTTTCTTGAGCAAAACCAGCATATGCAAAGTATTGAAAAGCTCGTTCGAAATCCAAAAATGAATGAATACGAGACCTTTAAGACCTCAGCTCGAGATTAGATTACATCTAAAATGTCGTACAAATACCTGTCCTGCTTGGGTAGAATCACAGCTACTACATTGTTTTTATTCTAAATATCTTATTCCGACACGTTATTGACTCAATAGCCGCCCGTATCCCAGTCGTTGCTCCGCAGAACCACAAACAAATCAAGATTTACTTCGGTAAATCTGCGGGGAACAGAAGAAAATGAGCGATATACAGCGGGCTGCTTTGGGGGCATTTGCGGCGAAGGACGGTATCAAACTCGCTAAGCCCCTCGATCTTTCGACCTGTGCCATGACGACTGCCGTTTTCCTCGCGGTCGCGCCTTTCGAGGTGGCAATGGCGCAACCGGCCGCCGGTCTGCCGCCGGTGATGGTCGATGCGCCGCAGCAGCGCGCTCGACCGGCGGCTGCGCGTCCGACACCGCGCGCGGCGCGCAACACGGCCTCTCAGCCGCGCCGGGCTCAACGCGCGACGGCCGCCGCGCCGCGCCCGGTTCCCGCCGCAGGCCCTAGCGCGCAATTGCCGACATTCGTGCAAGGGGCGATCGGCTCCGGCCCCTACAACACCCAATCCGCTTCTTCGCCCCGGCAGACGGCGCCGCTGCTCAATACGCCGCAGACGGTCAGTGTCATCCCGAATGCCGTGATCCGGGAACAGGGCGCGCGCACCTTGACCGAGGTCTTGCGCAACACGCCGGGTATCAGTTTCGATGCCGGCGAAAACGGCTTCTCGACCTCCACCAACAATTTCAAGCTGCGCGGCTTCGACAGCAGCGGCAGCATCTATGTGGACGGCGCCCGCGACAACGGCAGCTATACGCGCGATACGTTCAACGTCGAGCGTGTCGAAGTGTTCAAGGGCTCGGCTGCCGACAATGGCCGGGGTGGTCTCTCCGGCTATGTCAACATCGTCACCAAGACGCCGCAGTTGGCGAACTTCTCGTCTGGTGAAATCGGCCTTGGCTTCGATCAGTACAATTCGAAAGCCCGCAAGCGTGCCTCCGTCGATGCCAATTATGTGATCGCGCCGACCACGGCGCTGCGTTTGAACGGTTTCGTCGAGGATAGCGGCGTGCCGGGCCGCTCAATCGCCGAAAACAAGGCCTGGGGTATCGCGCCGTCGATCACTTGGGGCCTGGGCACCGATCTCCGGGCGACCTTGTCCTACGAACACGTGACCCGCGATGACGTGCCGGATTGGGGCGTGCCGGGGGCCAGCATCAAGGGCATGGTGAACTACAATCCGGTGGCGAGCAGCGCCCGGCGCAGCAATTTCTATGGCCTGCGCTCCGATGTCGACAAAGTGCAGAGCGACGCCATCACGGCGCGGCTCGAATACGATCTCGGCAACAGCATGACGCTGAGCAACCAGTTGCGCTGGTCGCGGGTCGATCGCTTCGCCCGCTACACGGTGCCAACCGCTTATGTGCCGGGCACTCAAACCGTGACGGCGCAGACCCAATTCTACGATCGCACGGTGACGACGCTCAGCAACAACACCAATCTGTCGGGGCGTTTCAACACCGGCTGGCTGACCCACAACTTCTCAGTCGGTATCGATCTCACGCGCGAGGAGTCGGAGGCTCTGCGTTACGGCACCGGCGCGGTTCCGGCCACCAGCGTCTTCTTCCCCAATCCGGATCGTGCTTTCGCGCCGGTCTTGGCGCCGACCGAACGCAACAAGGTCGAAATCAACAGTGTCGCGGGCTATGCCTACAACACGATCGAATTCGGACCGCGCTGGTCGATCACCGGCGGCCTACGGGCCGAACAATACAATGCCAAGATTTCGAGCAAGGGCATGACCGGCCTGCCGGCTGGGGCCTTTGATGGCTATAGCGACTCGCACTTCCTGCTCAACGGCAAGCTGGGTGTTGTCTATAAGCCGACGCCGGACGGCACGTTCTATGCCTCCGTGGGCCTCGCCACCTTGCCGCCCGGTGCCTTCATGTCCAATCCGGATATCTCTCGTACTGGCGACAATGCCTTCCCAGGCTTGGTCGCAGGCGCCAAGCCGGTGCAGGCTTTGAACTATGAAGTCGGCATCAAGTGGGATTTCTTCGACAAGCGCCTGAGTGCCACGGCCGCCTTGTTCCGGATCGAGAAGCATAATGCCGCGATCACCGGTCGCGACATCGGCGAAACGACGACGACCTTGAAGGGCTATGGCCGTCAGATCGTCCAGGGTGCCGAATTCAGCGTCGCCGGCAAGATCACCGACGCGTGGAACGTCTTCGGCGGACTGGCGATCATCAATTCGGAACGTCTGCACAGCGCCTATCTCGACGGCGTGCGCCGTCGTGCCGATCCGGGCGACTACGGTACGCGCATCAGCACGTCCGGCGACGAATTGGCGTTCACGCCGAATGTCACCGCCAATCTCTGGACCACCTATCGTTTCCCCATCGGGCTGACGGTGGGCGGCGGTTTCCAATATGTCGGCTCGTCCTATCTGGGCCGGCCGGATGATGCCTTGCGCATCATTCCGAATGGAAATTTTGGACGCCTGCCGGCCTATACTGTGGTCCATGCGATGGCGGCCTATGAAATCACCAAGGACATCACGCTGCGTTTGAACGTCGACAACATTTTCGACGAGAAATATGCGGTGTCTTCGAACTGGAACGGAACACGCGCAGCGCTTGGCGTTCCGCGCACCTTCCGGGCGAGCCTCGCCTTCCGCTTCTGAGGCCCCTATAAGAGACGTGAACCCCGGCTGCTGTGGCAGCCGGGATTTGCTTTTGAAGTGCAACGGCCATGATGACCATCATTCCCGACGTTCTGAGCAAGGCCGAGGCGCGGCAGATCCACGATCTGTTCGTCAAGGCGAATTGGACGGATGGCCGCCAGACGGCGGGCCATATGGCGGCGCGGGTCAAGCACAATGATCAACTGGCGCAAGACGATCCGCTCGCTGAACAAGTGGGCAATTTCATCCTCGAAAGGCTGGCCGCCAACCAGCACTTCACGGCCGTGGCGCTGCCTCTGAAAGTCCTGCCGCCGCGCTTCAATCGCTATGCGGGCTCCGGTAGCTACGGCGATCATGTCGATGCATCGATATTCGGCGTGCCCCAGAGCGGTGTCCGCATTCGCGGCGATCTCTCGGCCACCTTGTTCATCAGCGAGCCGGAGGATTACGACGGTGGCGAACTGCTGATCCAGGGCGAGATGGAGAAACACAGGGTCAAACTGCCGGCCGGCCAGATGATCCTTTACCCGGCCAATACTATCCATCAGGTCACGCCGGTGACGCGCGGCGTCCGCTTCGCCTCGTTCTTCTGGTTGCAGAGCCTCGTCAAGGAAGATTATCGTCGCCGCATGCTGCTCGATCTCGACGAGACGATCCAGGCGCTGAGCGCGGCTGATCCGGAACAGGAGGCGGTAACGCGTCTCACCGGCCTCTATCACAATCTGCTGCGTGACTGGTCGGCAACCTGATGAACGTGCCTCTGCCGAAACTCCAGCAGATCCCGCATGTCGTCGCCAGTGTTCATGATTATGAGCCGCTGGCGCGTGAGCGGATGACGGCTGCGGCCTGGGCTTATCTTAGCGGCGGTGCCGCTGACGAAGAGACCATGAGGGCCAATGAAGCGGCATTCGCGCGCTTCAAACTGCAGCCCCAGGTTTTACAGGATTTGCGCGGCGGCCACACGCAGGTCTCGTTGTTCGGCCAGACCTATCCTTCCCCGCTCTTTCTGGCGCCGGTGGCTTTTCAGAAACTGGCGCATGAGCATGGCGAGTTGGAGACCGTTCTTGGTGCCTCCGCCATGCAGGTGGGGATGATCGTCAGCACGCAAGCCAGCGTGACGCTGGAGGAGATCGCGGCGCAAGCCGCGACGCCGCTCTGGTTTCAGCTCTATCTGCAAGCCGACAGGGATTTTACCGCGCGGCTCATCCAACGGGCGGAGAATGCGGGCTATAAGGCTATTGTGCTGACGGTCGACGCGCCTTTGTCAGGCATTCGCAATCGCGAACAGCGCAGCGGCTTTTCGCTGCCGCCTGGCGTTTCGGCCGTCAACCTGCACGGCATGAGACTGCCTTCGATGCCATCTGTCGATCCATCCGGCCCTCTCGTCTTCGGCAGCCCTTTGCTCGACACCGCCGCACGATGGAACGATATCGCCTGGATCAAGGAACGGACGTCCCTGCCCGTGCTTCTCAAAGGTATTCTGACGGCGGCAGATGCGGAACGCGCCCTCGGCCATGGCGCTGACGGCATTATCGTGTCCAATCATGGTGGCCGCGTCCTTGATGGTCTGCCAGCCACCATCGACGTTCTTGAAAGCATTGCTGCCGTCGTTGGCGGACGCGTACCGGTGTTGATGGACGGCGGCATCCGCCGGGGCAGCGACATCTTCAAGGCCCTGGCCTTGGGTGCCCAGGCGGTCCTGGTCGGTCGGCCCTTTGCGTGGGGATTGGCGGCGGCGGGTGCGGTTGGGGTGTCCCATGTGGCAAAGCTCCTGCGCATGGAGCTTGAGGTCACGATGGCCCTGATGGGCTGTCGCGACCTAGTCAGTATCACCCGCGCCCATCTCTCTAACTGAGCGCTCGCGGGTTCAATCCACTTTGATGCCCGTGTCCCGCACGATTTTGAACCAGCTCAGATATTCCGCTTCGGCGGCTTCGCGCACCTTGTCGGCTTTCATTTCCGGGTCGGGCAGAACGGAATCGAACGTGTCGATGCGGGCGGTGAATTCGGCATCTTTGATCGCTTGCGCATAGACCTCATTCAGGCGATCCAGAATGGCCTTGGGTGTGCCGGCCGGCGCTGCGAGATAAAGGGTCGATGCCTTATCGGCCAGTTGCGGCACACCCAGCTCGCCAATGGCGGGCGTATCCGGCAATTGCTTGATCCGGCCCGGCGCGATGACGGCCAATGGCGTCACCTTGCCGGCCCGTGCCAGCGGCAATGAGCCCACCGGTGTATCGATCATCCAGAGGATTTGATTGTTGGCCAATTCCTGCAAGGCCGGTGCCCCGCCTTTGTAGGCGGCATGCCGGATATCAAGCTTCAAGGCGCGAACGATCTCGGCGCTCCACAGATGCGATGGCGTGCCGGGGCCGGCGGAGCCATAGGAATATTGGCCCGGTTCCTTGCGCACCTTCTCGACAAGATCCTTGAACGTGGCGACGCCGGACTGAGTGGATGTGGTCATGACGCCGGGCGTCGAGGCGATCAGCGAAATATAGCTCAGCTTCGGCAGTTCAGCCTCGCCGGTCTTGGACCGCATGGCCTCGAAGATCGCCAGCGAGGAGACGCCGGAGACGAGGATGGTGTAACCATCGGGCGGCGCGCGAACCACGCTTTCGGCACCAACCGTTCCGCCGGCACCGGGCCGGTTGAGGACGGGCATGGTCTGGCCGAGCAAGGCGCCGAGTTTCGCCGTGACGACCCTGGCGAAACTATCGACATAGCCACCGGCGGGAAATGGCACGACCACATTGACCGGCTTGTTTGGATAGGTCTGGGCCATCGCCGGCCCGTGCAGAGCGCCCAGCGCAAACGCAGCCAGGACGAGCGTCCTGCGGCTTAAGTGAATCCGTTTCATCTTTCCCTCCCCTGATCGTCAGCCTTGAAGCGGCACGATCTTGCCGTGACCGCTTTCGTAGCGGGCGAGCATGCGCACGTAATAGGGCCAGAACCGCTCCAGGGTGGCGCGGCTGGCGAGCTTTTCTTCCTTCATTTTGACTTCGTCTTCCGCCGGCAGGATCAGCGGGTAGCCAGTGGCCGCGAGCGTGATCTGCTGGCGGCAGGCTTTTTCCAGCGTGATGCCGAGCGTGCCGGCGACCCCCATGGACTCGCCGCAGAACACAACGCCGTGGTTGTTCATCAGCACCGCTTTACGCGTTCCGAGCGCTGCCACCAGATCGCGGCCCAATGATTGGGTGTCGATGAGATAGGAGGTACCGCGATAGCGCGGCAGGTCGTGGCCGAAATAGCAGCCTTCGTGACCGAGCCCGACGAGGTTTTCGTCCGTGGCAGCGAACAGGCAGCCGTAGAAAGGATGCGTGTGGCCGACGACATTGATCTGCGGGCGCGCGATCATGATCTCAGTATGGATGGGCCATTCCATATGCACGGTGCCGGTTCCATGCAGCTTGCGGCCTTCGAAATCGATCAAGGTAAAATCGTCCGGTCCCTCGATCTCTGCGAGACCGACGCCGGCACGTTTGAGCCAGAGGCCGCGGCCTTGCGGATCGCGCAGCGACAGATGACCGAGGCTCTTGTCCTCGTGACCATAAAGGGCCAGGACGCGGCAACCGACGGCGATTTCGTTCAATTGCGTCGCGAGTTGATTGTCGATCATGTTTTCCTCCTGGCTCAAGCCGGTTGCGCGACGGCGCCAAGGGCCGGCATGACGTGGCGGGAGAACAGTTCGATCGAGTGCGAGGATTCCTCGAAGGACATGTCGCCGAAGACGAACTGGCCAACGAGATAATTGATCCCAGCTTTATCGATCTTATTGGCGAGGAATTGCGTCACCGTCTCCGGCGAACCGGCAATGCCGCGCCCCAGTTTCTGCAGGTCGGCGAAATTGTTGGCGCGCTCGCCAAGCATGGGAGAGCGGCCATGCAGCCGGTAGAGATAGTTGAAATTATGAAACCACGCCTTGTAGCATCTGTCGGCAATTTCAGCGGCCTTGGCATCGGTCTCGGCGACGACGATGAAGACCGAGAGGCCGGTGAGCATATCCTGCGACGGTTCCTCGCCGTGCAGTTTGCGCCAGGTTGCCCGATAGCGGTCGATGCGCGAACGCATTTCCTCGGGCTCGAGAATGCAGACCATGTTCATTTTATATTTGGCGGCGAAGTCGGCGTTCTCGAACGATTGAACGCCCATCCACAGCGGCGGATAAGGACGCTGCGCCGGCAGCAACTCGATGGGCACGTTGTCGGCCTGGCGATATTGTCCCTGATAATTCACCTGCTTTTGCGTCAGAGCCGCGAGCAGGATGTCGAGGGTTTCCTGATAAACCTGCCGCGAGGTCTCCTTGTCCGAGGACTCGCCGTAGTAATGGCTTTCGATCGGCGAAATGCCGCGACCGAGGCCGACTTGCAGGCGGCCACGGCTCAGGTGATCGAGCATGCAGATTTCTTCGGCGAGACGCAGTGGGTGATAGAGCGGTAGCGTGTAGACGAGGCTGCCGATACGCAGGCGCTTCGTTCGTTGGATGACGGAGGACAGATAGACGCTAGGCGAAGCGGCGAGGCCCAGCGGCGTGAAGTGATGTTCAGCCACATGATAGGCGTGGAAGCTGGAGCGGTCGTAGAGTTCGGTGATCCGCAGCCGCTGCTCGTAGAATTCGTCGAGCGGCAGGCCGCTGCGGTCGACATGATCGAAAATGCCAAATTTCACGTTTCGCTCCCATTGTCGTTCCTGGCCGACAGATAGATGCAGGATAGGAAGCGAACGGGATGGAGCAATGGCGATTTTGAAAATGTCCGATAGCCGGACATGGTCTGCGACAGAGCCTTGTTATTTCCGGCGCTTTTCCGTGGCGAGCCGGGAGATCGTCCGGGCTGTTGCTTTCAGGGCGCGCAGATAGCGTTCGACGGCATCGGCCGTCGTCATGGCTGCGGCGATATAGGTGACGCCGATGGAGGCCACGGCCTCGTTGCCGACCGTCACCGGCACGGCGATGGTGGCGTTGGTGTCGAAAATGTCGGGATAGGCGATGCCGGAAAAGACGTTGCGATGGCGGGTGGCGAAACCGCGTGTGCGCGTCGCCGAAAGGATGCGTGCGATGCGCGTGCGATTGCGGGCGAGATCGCCGTCGAGAGATGGCCCCTGCTCGCGATAGAACCGTAGAATGAGATCGCGCTCGGGCCTTGGACAATGGGCGAGATAGGCGATGCCGAGCGCGGTTCTCAAGATCGGCAGCACGGCGCCGACATTACCGTAGTCGATGACGAATGGGCTGTGCCGCCGCGTCGACAGAATGAGCTGCATGCTGAAATTCTGGCAGATGGCCATTTCCGTCGGCCAGACGACTTTGCGTTGCAGCTTTTCCAATTCGGGCGCGGCGATCTCGCCGATCCACTGCTCGTCCTTAAAACCTTCGCTCAAGGCGCGCACGAGGCTCGTCAAGCGATAGCGGCCGCTTTCGGCATGACGGGCGACATAGTCTTCCGAGGCCAAGGTTTCGAGAATGCGATAGAGCGCCTGCCGGGAAATGCCGGTCATGGCGCTGAGGCGTAGAACCGTCGTGTCGTTTTCGACATTGAGCGCGCGCAGCACCGCCAGTGCGCGCAGTGTCCCTCTTCCGTTGTCGCGCAAGAGCCCTCCCTCGCCCGATCGATCCTATATGTCGAAAGCGATGGTCATGCCGTCCCAGGCTGGTTCGACGCCGGCCGGGATTTCGCTTTTCAGCCGCTCGAAATCGAGATCGGTGTTGAGATTGGTGAGAATGGCGCGGCGCGGTTTCATGCGGTCGATCCATTCCAAAGCTTCGCCCAGGCTGAAATGGCTCGGGTGCGGCCGGTATTGCAGCGCGTCGATGATCCAGACGTCGAGGTCCTTGAGATAAGGCAGGCTCTCGTCGGGAATGTCGACCACATCAGGCGTATAGGCGACATTGCCGAAGCGGAAACCCAGCGCATCGATATCGCCGTGGCGCAGGCGGAACGGAATGCCGGAAACCGGCCCTCCGGCGCCATTGATTACGCAGGCGCGCCCATCCTCGATCGGCTTGAAGTCGAGCAGCGGCGGATATTGGCTGCCCGGCGGCGTCTGGAAAATATAGTCGAAGCGCAGCAGCACCGCATCGGCGGTCGGTGCATCCATGTGGATGTCGATACGGTGGCGCATCTTGAGGATCAGCGGTCTGACATCGTCGATGCCGTGGATGTGGTCGGCATGGGCGTGGGTGATCAGCACGCCGTCGAGATGCTGCACGTCGGCGCTGAGCAATTGCTCGCGCAGATCCGGCGATGTGTCGATGAGAACGGTGGTGACGCCGTCCGGCCCTTCCTGCTCCACCAGAATGGAACAGCGCCGGCGCCGGTTACGCGGATTGGACCCGTCGCAATTGCCCCAGCCGATGCCGACGCGAGGCACGCCGCCGGACGAGCCGCAGCCGAGGATCGTGATCCGCGCCTTAGGCGCCTGGCTGCTCATGCGGCGGAAGGTGCCGCATCGAGCGGCGGCATTTTCGAGAATAGACGCAGCACGTTCTGCGTCGTCTGGTCGGCGATCTCGTCGAAGGAGACACCCTTCACCTCGGCTAGCACCCGCGCCGTGTCCGTCACCCAAGCGGGCTGGTTGCGCTTGCCGCGATGCGGCACGGGGGCGAGATAAGGCGCATCGGTTTCCACCAGCAGCCGATCGAGCGGCACATCCTTGGCGATGGCGCGCAGTTCGTCCGAAGTCTTGAAGGTGAGCACGCCCGAGAAGGACACATAAAGCCCGAGTTCGAGCCCGGTTTCGGCCAAGGCGCGTGACGAGGTGAAACAGTGCAGCAGCGCCTTGAAGGCACCCTTGCTCATTTCATCACGCAGGATGGCGGCCACGTCTTCGTCGGCATCGCGCGCATGGATGACGAGCGGCAGGCCGGTGTGTCGCGCCGCGTCGATATGGGTACGGAATACGGCGGCGGCGACATCGCGTGGGCTCTTGTCGTAGTGATAGTCGAGCCCGGCCTCGCCAATGCCGATACATTTCGGATGGCTGGCGAGATCGACAATCTCCTCGACCGTCGTATTCGGCTCCGCATGGGCGTGATGCGGATGGGTGCCGACGGTGAACCAGACATTGTCGAAACCCTCGGCGATGGCACGATAGGTATCGTGCTTGGCCACCGAGGTCGCGATCGTGATCATGCGGGCAACGCCAGCCTCGCGCGCCCGTTCCATCGTGCCAGGCATGTCCTGGGCGAAGTCAGGGAAATCGAGATGGCAGTGGCTATCGATCAGCAAGGTTTTACGCGGGCGTCGCGCCCGCCTCCGTTTCTACATAACGCGGGAAGATCGGCGTCGGTGCCGGCAGAACCGTGCCGCCGGCAAGCGCATAGCTCTTGTCGATATGGCGCAGCATGCGCGCGTCGGGCGCGACGGCGAGGCTGTCGAGCAATTTGCCGGCCGCTGTCGGGATGACCGGCTGCGCGGCAATGGCGATGTTGCGCAGCACTTCCGCCGTTACCCACAGGATCGTGCCCATGCGTTCTGGGTTGTCCTTACGACGCGCCCAAGGCTCCTCGCCGGCGAAATAGCGGTTGGCGTCGGCGACGACCTTCCAGATTTCCGCCAGCGATGTGTGAAGCGCGAATTCCTTCATCGCTTCGCTGGTGCGCTCGGCGAGCGCCCAGGCGGCGGCGAGAATGGCTTCGTCATTGGCGGTCAGTTCGCCTGGAACCGGCGCCTTGCCGTCGCAATTCTTCGCCACCATCGAAAGCGAGCGCTGCGCCAGATTGCCGAGATCATTGGCGAGATCGGCATTGATGCGGTTGACCAGCGCTTCGTGCGAATAATTGCCGTCCTGTCCGAACGGCACTTCGCGCAGGAAGAAATAGCGGATCTGGTCGACGCCGTAATGCTCGGCCATGGTGATGGGATCGACCACGTTGCCGACCGACTTCGACATTTTTTCGCCGCGGCTGAACAGAAAGCCGTGCACGACGATCTGCTTCGGCAGAGCGATCTCCGCCGACATCAGAAAGGCCGGCCAGTAGATGGCATGAAAGCGCGTGATATCCTTGCCGATCACATGCGCGTCGGCGGGCCAATAGTGCCAGTTCGCCGCGAATGTGTCGGGATAGCCGCAAGCGGTGAGATAGTTGGTCAGCGCGTCGACCCACACATACATGACGTGCTTGTCGTCGCCCGGCACCGGCACGCCCCAATTGAATGTGGTGCGGCTGATCGACAGATCCTGCAGGCCGCGCTTCACGAAGGCGACGATCTCGTTGCGGTATTTCTCCGGCACGATGAAGTCGGGATGCGCTTCGTAATGCGCGAGCAGTTTGTCGGCGTATTTGGAGAGCTTGAAGAAATAGCTTTCCTCTTCCACCCATTCGACCGGCGTACCGTTGGGCGAGAACTTCTGGCCTTCGGCATTGGACGTGATCTCGCCCTCGTCGAAATAGGCTTCCTCGCGCACCGAATACCAGCCGGCATATTTCGACAGGTAGATGTCGCCCTTCTTCTGCATCGCCTCCCAGATGGCGCGCGAGGCACGATAGTGGCGCGGTTCGGTCGTGCGGATGACATGATCGGCGCGCGCGTTCAGCACGGTGCCCATTTCGTCGAACTGGGCGGCGGTGCGGTCGGCGAGTTCCTGCGGCTTCAGCCCATCGCGGGCGGCCGTCTGCTGCATCTTCAGGCCATGCTCGTCCATGCCGGTGACGAAGAACACGTCTTCGCCGGCGATCCGGTGAAACCGGGCGATCGCATCGGTGGCAATACGCTCATAGGCATGGCCGATGTGCGGCTTGCCGTTGGCATAGGGGATGGCGGTGGTAATGCAGAATTTCGCCGTCATTTTCGTTTCACAAACTCATTTCGCGAGTCACGTTCGCGCGGCCTGTACGGCCGTGGACAGATCGGTAAAGGCGTTCAAGATGAAGGTCCGGCGGTCGAGATTCAGGGCCATCGTCTCGCGCGCCGAGAGCGCGATCTTGTCCCATACCTCCGCCAGCGGCGCAAGGCGGGCGCCTTCTGGGACGCCTTGGCGCACGCGCGCGTCGATCCAGTCGAAAATCGCTGAAATCATGGCCTCAAACTCCTCCGTCGCCTCGCGGCCGGTGAGTTTGTCAGCGAGCCCATGCACGCGCCGCCAATCGACCGTGGGCAGGTGACCCAACAGCCCATCGACGGCCTCGATCAGGGTGAGGCTGTCGCCGGAGAGCAGCCGCAGGGTATCGCGAACCGAACCGCCGCTACGACGTGCCGCCTCGGTGAGCCGGCGCTGGTCCGTTTCCGCGAAGGTGCCACCGAGCGAATTCACCGTCTCGATGATGGCTTCAGGCGTCAGTTCGCCGAGATTCAATTTGCGTGTGCGCGAACGGATCGTGGTGAGCACTTGCGCTGGACGATGGGAGACGATGAGAAAGAGCGAGCGCGGCGGCGGTTCCTCGATCAACTTCAAGAGCGCGTTGGCGCTCGATCCGTTGAGATCCTCGGCGCTGTCAACGATGGCGACACGCCAGCCGCCCTCCCCGGATGCATGGTGAAACATGTCGATGACGCGGCGCACGTCGTCGATGCGGATTTCGGTGTAGTGGCGCTTGCCCTTGGGATCGTAGGCGCGGCGCAGCACGGTCACGTCGGTATGCGATTGCGACTGGATGCGATGCACGGCGGGATTGTCGGGATCGACAGAGAGATCGGTGGCACGCGTCACCGCCGGCAGGCGTGGATCGCCATGGGCGAGGATGAATTTGGCGAAACGCCAGGCGAGCGTCGCCTTGCCGATCCCTTCCTTGCCGCCGATCAGCCAGGCGGAAGGCAGCCGTCCGCTGCGATAGGCCGACAGCAATTCCTGCTCGGCGGCACCGTGGCCGAAAAGCGCGGCGGCATCGCGCGGATGTGGCGCGTTGTGAAAGCGGTCGCTTTCGGGCGCCGCTTCGCCATCGCCGGCGCGGGTGCTCGGGCGGCGGCTCACGGGGCGTTCCTCGAAACGGTTTTAGCGCCATCGACTGCACCGGCTTTCTTGCGAACTGTCGGTTCGGACGGCAGCAATCGCGCCTTGACGAGACGCGGTTTCACCGCGTCCCAGATTGCCGCTTCGACTTCATCGCGGGTGCGCGTCGCGTCGATCACGACGCAGCGCCCCGGCTCCGCTGCCGCGATGTCGAGAAAACATTGGCGCAAGGCGGTGTGGAAAGCCTCGTTCTCCCCTTCGAACCGATCGACGGCGGCATCGCCGCGCCGCGCGGTGGCACGTGCCAGCCCTTCCGTGGCCGGCAGATCGAGGATCAAGGTCAGATCGGGGCCCGTATCGCCAATGGTGATGCGCTCGAGCCCGTCCATGAACCGCTTGTCGAGATTGCCGAGCGCGCCCTGATAGGCGCGGGTCGAGTCCGCGAAACGATCGCAGACCACGACATCGCCGCGGGTCAGCGCCGGCCGGATCGTCTGGTCGAGATGGTCGATGCGCGCCGCCGCGAAGAGCAGCGCTTCGGCCGCCGGTCCCAAAGGCGCGGCCGCGCCGGAGAGAATGACCTGGCGGATTTCCTCGGCCTTGGGCGAACCGCCGGGTTCACGCGTGGCGATAGCCGGAAGGTCCAGCGCCTGCAAATGGGCCAGGAGCCGCTTCACATGGGTGGACTTGCCCCCACCCTCGCCGCCTTCAAAGGTGATGAATAAACCTCGGCGCGGCGCTTGCCGCTTTGCGAACCTGGTACGTTTGGCCATCAGCTCTTGAACACATATTTACGGATGAGGCCTGAGAACCATTCAAGCCCGGCGTCGAGGGCCTGCTGGCGCAAGGTGCCCTTGTCGACGGTTTCGGCTGCTTTCAGCGGCGTGTCGAGAGCCAAAACCTGGCCGCGGTAGATTTTTAGCCGCGCCACCTCGTCGCCCTGCCGCACGGGTGGGATCAGCGGGCCGGTGTAGACGATCCGCCCGCTGAGCCGGTCGGTCGAACCGCGCGGCACCATCACCCGGATCGGCAGATCGGAGACGAGATCGACGCTGCCTTGCGCACCGCCATAAACCTTGGCGGCGCCGACCGGCTCGCCAGCCGCGTAGATATTCTTGTGATCGAAGCCGCGCATGCCCCAGGTCAGCAATTTGCGGGCTTCCTCGGCTCGTTCGCGGGCGGTCTTCGCACCGTTGAGCACGAGGATGAGGCGCTGGCCGTTCTCCACCGTCGAGCCGACGAGGCCGAAGCCGGAATCCTCGATATTGCCGGTCTTCAGGCCATCGGCGCCGATATTCATGGTCAGCAGTGGATTGCGGTTGGTCTGACGGATCTTGTTCCAGGTGAATTCGGGCTCGCCAAAATATTTGTAGTAGTCCGGATAGGTCTTGATGATGTGCAGGGACAGGCGAGCGAGATCGCGGGCTGTCACCTTCTGTTCCGGATCGAACCGGCCCCAGGCGTTCTTGAAGGTGGAATCGCGTAAGCCGAGTTCCCGCGCCCGCTTGGTCATCAGCGCGGCGAAGGTTTCCTCGCTGCCGGCCACGCCTTCGGCGAGCGCGATCGCCGCATCATTGCCGGATTGGATGATCAAGCCGCGCAGCAGATCCTCGATGCGCACCTGACTGTTGACGGGCGCGAACATACTGGAGCCGCCAGATGGCGCACCGCCGCGCCGCCAGGCGTTCTCGGAAATGATGAAGGTTTCATCGAGGGTGTGCCGACCTTCCTTCAGTTCCTTGAACACGAGTTCCGCGGTCATGATCTTGACCAGCGACGCCGGCGACATGAGCTGATCGGCGTTCTTCTCGAATAGTACGCTCTGGGTATCGGCATCCATCAGGATCGCCCAGGTGGCCGATGTCGTGATGGTTTGCGCCCGCGCAGGTACCAAAGCCAGGGCGACCGCCAGCAGTGGCGCGGTCAGGCGCACGAGCGGATTGGATGTGAAACAGGCTGTCAGGGCGGACATGAAATCGGGCCATCCGGGGCATCGGGCGGACCGCTGATCCGCCCGGACTCTTGCCCGGGAATGTGCGCCCTCAGGCCTTGAAAATCAACGACCCGAGCGGGTTTCGCGGTTGATCAGAGACTGCAAGCCACGGGTATCGACATTGTCAAAGGGGTGCCGCTTGATCAGGGTCGAGGTAACTTTCGAGGGCGGCGCGAAGAAGGTCGCGTTGCTGGCGCTCTGGAGCCGTTTGGTCGCGACAATCGGCACGTCGGCGCCGGGGATCGTGCCCAGATCGAAGGGCCGTGACGGCGGCAGGGGCGACGTCGATGGCAAGGGCGTGCTGTTCTGCGGCGCTTCGGACCTGGGTGACGACGTGGTCACAACGGTGACAGCGCGCGGTGCTTCCTCGGGAACTGGCGCGGGGGCCGGACGGGGCGGCGGCGCATAGGCGACCGGCGTCGGAGCCGGTTCTGCCTGAGCAATCATCGTCGTCGGTGCCGCCGTCGGCATGCCCGGCAGGCTCGCCGGACGACCGTCGTCGGTGAGCGTCGCGATCAGGATTTGGTCGTCGGAACCGCCAAGACCGGCAGGACCGAGATAATCCACCTTGACCTGGCCGGTGCCAGCGCGCCGAAAATCGAGGGCATCCGCCACCCGTTTCGACACGTCCATAACGCGGCCGGCGTGGAACGGGCCGCGATCATTGACGCGCACGATGATGGAGCGGCCGTTGCGCGTATTGGTGACGCGCGCATAGCTCGGCAGCGGCATGGTCGGATGAGCGGCCGAAACCGAGCTCATATCATAGACTTCGCCATTGGCAGTCTTGCGGCCGTGGAAGGCATCGCCATACCAGGAGGCCATGCCGACCTGGCTTTGGCCTGGCGCCATTTCGCGCGGCACATAGCGCCGGCCGGCGATCGTATAGGCGCGGCCGACGAGATACTGTCCGCCGCCACGTGGCACGGCTTCGCCATCGGCCACCACGCGGGCACTGGCCCGACCATAGCGGCCTTCGGGGAAATATTCCTTGGTGGCACTGCGGCGCACGCCGCCGCCGGATGGCTGCTGGGCACAACCGGCAATGGTCGCAGCGGCCAAGAGCAAGGCAAGGCCTGTCACACAACGTCCGGCGGAACGGCGGCCGGAGGTGCCTGCAGGCACAATGAAATCGTCGCCGCTCACGCGGTGCTTATCTGTCATCGGGCAGTACGCATCACTCGAAAGCCACAGCGGGCGTGCAAACCAATTGAAGCGAGTCCGGATAGTCCCGGTGACGATGGTAACGCCATCGCGCCATTGGTTCAAATACACCCGAGTGGGTTTATTGCCTGTTGAGGTTACAGAAGATTTAAATCGCAATGCCCCTAAATCCCCTGCGTCAGTCCTCTGCCCGATGGGCTGTTCAACCAAATCTCAGCTTCAGTATGTATATCCCGCGAATGTCCGGTGAAATAGGACGGAATTGCGGCTCACGGGGTGTCGCAGCGCTCAATTGTTGATGTTTTACTCCAATTTATCTTCATAACCATATGCAAAATATAATATTAACCTTGTTTATAGCCGATTGTATTTTTCCGGCTAAGCGCCTTGGTCTCGAACGGGAAAAGCCAGGTTGTCGCCCTGCTCTCTGTTCGGATCGGTCCTGACGGCTGATTCCCGAAATGCGTTCGCACATGCCGCAGTAATGGTCCCGCCAACGTATTTTCGCAGACAAAGCGGTCGTTTAGTCCGGCCATGACGTGACACGACCAAAGGGAAGCTGTACCAGACCCGCGTCGACTAAGCCTCACACTCCACAACGCGCCCGGAATCTTAACCGGCGACCACGACATTCAAGGGATCGAGGGCGAAGGCTTTCCGGTCAACATGGATTCAACCACGGCTTTCATCATTGTCTCCGTGATGATGCTCGCGAACGGCAGCGTTCTCGGCCTGCTTCATCGCGATCTGCCGGTGAATCTGCGTCCCGCCGCATTAAGCTGGCAGGCCGGTACTCTGCTCGTCGCCTTCGGCTGCATTTTTTTTGCCTTCGAATGGCTGATGCCGCTGCCGCTAACAGTGACGGTCGCTAATAGCGCGTTCCTATTTGGCCTCGTCGCCTATGTGTGGGCGCTGCGCCGGTTCTACGGGTTGCAGCCAAAGCTCATCGATCTGGTGCCCGTGTTCATCGGAACCTTCACGGTGTTCTGGTTCTCGGCCATTCACCCAAATACCAAAATACGGATCATCGTCGTCGCGCTGGCCTGGATCTGGCTCATGGTGGCCGCGGTTCGGGTTTTGCTCGCCCATCGGGATACGGCCTCGAGCCGGAGAATGCTGACGGGCATTCTGATCGCCGCTGTCGGCTTCACCGTCGCGCGGATGCTCTTCTACATTTTCCTGCCGATGGAGTCGGATTTCAGGATCACCGACAATTCGAGCTGGATGAATCTGGCGACGCCTCTGTTCATGACCGTCCTGCCGGTGGTCGGCGCCACCGCCTTCGTCTTGATGTGTTCCGACCAGATCCGCCGCCAGTGGGAGCGTGCCGCCTCGACCGACTATCTGACCGGCCTTGCCAATCGCCGCACACTCACCGAAACCGGCGCCGGACAGTTCAAGCTGGCTGCGGAACGCAGCCGCAGGCTTGCGGTCGCCGTTCTGGACATCGACGCCTTCAAGACGATCAACGACACTTATGGTCACGAGTTCGGCGATAAGGCACTCGTCCATGTCGCCGGTCGCTTGCAGGCGGGAACCCGCAAGATCGATCTGGTCGCACGCTCCGGTGGCGAGGAATTCGTGGTTCTCCTCAACGATCTTGATCTGCGTGAGGCGGAGATGGCAGCCGAGCGCTTGCGCCTGTCTGTCGCCGCCGACCCGTTCAATTTCGCGGCCACGACCGTTCCAATCACGGTTTCCGTTGGCGTCGCCGTGCGCCAGTCCGACGACCGCAGCTTTGCCGACATCATGCGCCGCGCCGACAAGGCGCTCTATCGCGCCAAACAGGAAGGCCGAAACCGGGTCGAACTGGCGGCGTGAGCCTCATTTCAGCAGGCGCACGTCGAGCGTCGCGAGCCGTTGCGGATCGGCGATCGCCTCGATGCCGACGATACGTCCCTCCTCCATGGTGATCGCCAAAGCGACCAGCAGCTTGCCCCTCGGCGCCACCAGAGCGCCGACGGTGCCATTGATGAGCGCGGGAAAGGCGCTGCGGGCGCGGCCCTTGAAGGCGGTGGCCACCTGTTGGGCGCCGCGCAGCTCGGCCACTGCATCGAGGCGCGCCGCGACAGGGTCGGCATGAAACGCGACGTCGGGAGCGAGCACGGCGAGCAGGCCATATCGCCATCGCCGAAGCGCTCGACGGCAAAGTGGTCGACTGGATGGAAAAGGTCAGCGACGCGCAATATCGAGCGGGCTGATCCGCGCAGAAAATGGACGAAGCGATGAAGCCGCATGTCATTTTGCATATGGGATCGAGCATCGATGGCCGCATCGTGCCGGAACATTGGCCGCATGACCTTACGGACGATCTGACCGAAGTTTACGAGCGCCTGCACGGGGAGCTCAGTGGTGACGCTTGGCTCGTCGGTCGTGTCACCATGGCCGACTTCGCGGAAGGCACGCCCAAGCCCGCCATCGCGACGCAGCCCCTGCCCCGCGCGACCTGGAAAGCCCCCGGTGCTGGGCAAGGTCCTTATGCGATCGCCATTGATGGCGGCGGCAAACTGCATCTCAACATCGGTGCGGTGAATGGCGATCATCTTGTGGCCGTCTTAAGCGAAAGCGTGTCGGACGATCATCTGGCCGAGCTGCGCCGTGATGGCATCTCCTACATTTTCGCCGGACGAACGGAGATCGATCTGGCGCGGGCATTGAGCGTGCTCGAGGAGGAGTTCGGCATCGAGCGACTGCTGCTCGAAGGTGGCGGCGGGATCAATGGCAGTTTCTTGTCCGCCGGATTGATCGATGAAATCAGCCTGCTGATCATGCCGCTGGCCGATGGCACGATGAACGTTCCGACGACTTTCGATCGTGCGGCCGGCGCACCGCGCCGGTTAAGTCTTCAATCGGTCGAACGGTTGCCGGGCGATATGGTTCATCTGCGATATGATGTCGTCTAAGCTTCGGCGGGGTTTGTGCCTGCGGGCTGACGTAGCATTCTATTGGGCCAACATACCGGAAAGGTGCGGACGGTGGCGCAGGACGAAGGCCTGGCTGAACTGTTGCGGGAGGATCTCGCAAGCGTGCGAGGCTTGACGGAAAAAGCCATGTTCGGCGGACGAGCATGGCTGCTTCATGGCAACCTGCTCTGCGGCGCGCGCGATGACGGCATGCTGGCCCGGCTCGGCAAGGGCAATGACGGCTGGGCGCTGGCGACGCCGGATATCGCGCCGATGATCTCGCGCGGCAAGACGATGCACGGCTGGGTACGCGCCGGCCCCGCCGCATTCGGCAATGACAAGTTGCGGCGAAGGCTGCTCGATGCAGCCCTCGCCTTTGTCACATCATTGCCGAAGAAATAGCGCTGTCGTTTTAGCCGCCTTTCACGTCGAGCTGGACGTCGACGTTGCCGCGCGTGGCATGCGAATAGGGACAGATTTTCTCATGCGCTTCGTTGGCAAGCGCGACCAGCTCGGCTTGCGGGAGCGACGGGTCTTCCACATGCAGTTTCACCGCGATGCCGAAGCCGCCACCGTCGCGCGGTCCGATCGAGACCTCAGCGGTGATCTTCGCCTTGGTGGCATCCTTCTTGTGCTGCTTGGCGACGAAGTCGAGCGCGCCACCAAAGCAAGCCGCATAGCCGGCGGCAAAGAGATGTTCAGGCGTCGTGGTGCCGGGCTTGCCCGGCCCGCCCATGGCCTTGGGAACGGACAGATCGGCGCTGACGGTGCCATCAGAGGCTTCGGTATGGCCGTTGCGTCCACCGGTCGCCGTCGCCACCGCCGTGAAAAGAGGCTTGATCGTGTCCATTGCTTACTCCTTGAGAAGGCCCCCAACAGGTCGTATCGGCCCGATTGTGCCCGTCGCTCCATGTGTCCGCAATCCCATGGAATTTCGATGACAAAAGCGAGTTTTGGCACCTAATCGATGGTTTCGAGCCGACTGAGGTCGATGGCCTGGGTCTCCCGCTCGGCGAGGGGCGATTTCTGGCCGCGGCCATATTGGCGCGGCGAGCAGCCCATGATTTTCTTGAAGGCGGTCGAGAAAGCGCTTTCGAATTCATAACCGAGAGACACGGCGATTTTGGCGACGGGATCGCCGGAGTGCAGCAACCTGTCTCCCGCTAGCAGCATGCGCCAGCGGGTCAGATAGTCCATCGGCGAGGTTCCGACCTTTTGCTTGAATTTCTGGGCGAAGGTCGAGCGTGACATGCCGGCTAGGTGTGCCAGTTCCTGCAACGTCCAGGCATGGGCCGGATCGGCGTGCATCGCCGTGATCACCGCGCTCATCTGCCGGTCTGCCAAGGCGAAGAGCCAGCCGACCCCGCCCTGCCCGTGTTCCGTCAGATGCAATCGCAAAGCCTGCAGTAAGATCATATGGGCGAGGTGTTGAATGACCAGGAAACCGCCGGCCTGCCGGTCATGCATCTCCTGCATCATCCGTTCGACGGACCAGCGCAAAGCCGATTGTTCCGCCGCGCTGCGGATATGCACGATCGGCGGCAGCATGCGCAGCAGAATGTCGGCATGATCGCCCGTGAGAGCGAAACGGCTGCTGACGAGCAGGAAGTCGCCGCCGCCATTGTAGGTGACGATGCTGCCGCTGCGCGCATTGGAGAAAATCCCGACGGCGTCCATGGGAGGCAAATCGAGGTCCGTCGCCAAGCGGAAGGGTCGTCCGCTCGGCAGCAGGAAACAGTCTCCGGTTTCGAGAAGCACCGTGTCGGCCACGCCATCGACCCGCAGCCAGCACCGGCCGGAAACCACGGCACCGCATTTGATGGCGCGCTGCTGGTCGGGAAATTGGACCGACCAGGGGCCGGCGGCGTCGAAGCCGGCGGAAAGATAGCTGCGCGGCTTCAGCAGCGACAGCACATCTGAAAGAGGATCCATGGTCATTTCGGACGATCGCCAAAGTAATGCGGACGTTACAGCATGGAACGTATTATCTCCCCTCCTTAGCTTCAGGGCAACGGGCTCGATTGCCCCAAGCGAAGGACTATCCCATGCGTGTATTCGTCACCGGCGCGACCGGCTTCGTCGGTTCCGCCGTCATCCAGGAATTGCTATCGGCAGGCCACCAGGTTGTCGGGCTCGCCCGCACGGACGCGGCGGCCCGAGCTCTGACGGCCGCTGGCGCTCAGGTGCATCGCGGTGATCTTTACGATCCCGACAGCCTGCGGGCGGGCGCGGTAGCATCGGACGGTGTGATCCATACCGCCTTCAACCATGATTTCCTCGCGCGAGATTTCGCAAGGTTCAAGGAGAATTGCGAGACGGAGCGCCATGCCATCGAAGCTCTCGGGTCGGCACTCCTCGGATCGGATCGTCCGTTGATCGTCACATCGGGAATTGGTGTCCTGCCGTCGAACCGGACGGTTACCGAGGACGATGGATTTCCCACCGGCCCGGACGCCAGCCCGCGCGTGGCGACGGAAGAAGCTGCGTCCTCATTGGCCTCACGCGGCGTGCGTGTCTCGATCATCCGTCTGCCACCATCCGTCCATGGCGATGGCGATCATGGTTTCGTTCCAATCCTCATTGGCATTGCCCGCCAGAAAGGTGTCTCAGCCTACATTGGCGATGGTGGCAACGTTTGGCCGGCGGTGCATCGGCTGGATGCGGCGCGTCTCTATAAGCTCGCCCTCGAGAAAGGCATGGCAGGTGCCCGCTATCATGCGGTGGCCGAGGAAGGCGTGCCCTTTCGCGACATTGCCGAAGTCATCGGCCGGCGCCTGAACGTGCCGGTTGTCAGTAGGACGCGCGAAGAAGCTGCCGAGCATTTTAGTCGGTTCGCGCATTTCGCCGCGATCGACAACAAGGCTTCGAGCGAACGGACACGCGAGGCCACGGGATGGTTGCCGACGCAAGCGGGCTTGATCGCCGATGTCGATCGACCGCGCTACTTCGAAGCATGAGCTGCGATTAAACTTATCGCACTGAAAGCAAGCGAATCTGGAACTGGGATCGTGCAAACGAATTGAACAGATGTCCTCCGATCATTTGGATAGGATCGTTACGGGAGATCAGTCATGTCGTTTCGCACATCCGTTCTTTCTCTTGCTTTTGTTACCGTCGCATCCGCAGCTTTGGCGCAAACGGCCGTCGTGAAGTCGGAATTCTTCTCGGCGCAACCGACCGATGTTCTCAGCAACAATCTCATTGGTCTCAACATCAACAACCAACAGAAAGAGAAGATCGGTGAGATCAAGGACTTGATTCTCTCCGATCATCAATTGAGAGGTTACATCGTTTCCGTGGGTGGCTTTCTCGGCCTTGGCGAACGCTATGTTGCCGTCAGCCCCACATCGATTCAGGTGACCTATATCGAGAACGACAAGAAATGGCAGGCAGTGATGAATGCCACGAAGGAAGAATTGAAATCAGCGCCCGAGTTCAAATATGAAGGCCGTTGGAAACGTTAATTGCGGCATTTCTAAATAAGAGAGGGGCTGTGTTTGGCGACACAGCCCCTCTTTTTGTCACGATCCTTCCTGCATCATGCGCGTCGCAACATGCGCCCCAGCGCGATGAGGATACAGGCGCCGATAAAACCGGCGATCAGATAGCCGAGCCAGCCTGTCAGGATCACGCCCAGCAGACCTAGAAGAGCATTCGCGAGCGCCGCGCCCACGATGCCGAGAATGATGTTCATGAGGACGCCCTGATTGCTCTTCATGAACATTTCAGCCAGCCACCCTGCAACGCCGCCGATGATGATCGCAGCGATCCATCCGACTTGTACTTCGTTCATTGTGAATCTCCCCAACTCTAGTGTTCGAAACGTTTCTTGTGCGATGAAAAAAGGACCTGCGAAGTGCAGGTCCTTTTTGTTTTCTCAGATCAGCTTATTTGCCGATCTTGGAGTACCAGGTTTCAATCTCTTTCTCCGCCTGCTCCTTGGTGTATCCGTAACGCTCCTGCAAACGGCCGAGAAACTCGGTCTGCTTGCCTTGAATAACATCAAGATCGTCGTTGGTGAGTTTGCCCCATTGCTGTTGGGCCTTGCCGCGGACCTGGTTCCAATTACCTTTGATCTGTTCCCAGTTCATGAGATATCTCCATTTGTGACCTGTATCAGTTCAACGACGTAGTGCTGATAAGGTTCCCGCCGGTCGCATCCTTATCGCCAAGTCTAGACCTCGGATGTCGGCGGCATATGCGGGAAATGGATAACGAAAAGCGTGCCATGACCGCCGATCGTCGAAAGCTTGCCGCCCAATTGACTGAGAACCGAATTGATCAATCGCATGCCCAATCCGCGTCGTCTGCTGATGACGAAATTGTCAGGCAGGCCGATGCCATCGTCGGCAACGATAAGCTCCAGGCTGTGATCGCGTGCGATCAGGGAAACGGTGATGCGTCCATGCTTGTCGTTCGGAAAAGCATGTTTGTATGAATTGACCACAAGCTCCGTTACGATCAATCCGATCTTGGTGGCGTAATGAGAGGGAATCTTGATCGTCGCCACATCGGCCGTCAGAACTTCGACATTATCGGGCCGATTGGTCGCGAGCGCGTTGCAGAGACCGGTCAAGAAAACCTTCATATCGATCTGTTCAAGATTGCCGATACGAAAGAGCTGCTCGTGAACGGAAGCAATCGCAAGAACCCGTTGAAGCGCTTCTTCAAGTGCGGTCGCGGCGGCGGGTTCCTGCACGTGACGCGCTTGAAAGCCGAGCATGCTGGCAACGATCTGGAGTGAATTCTTCACTCGGTGATCGACCTCGCGCATGAACACGTCGTTGCGCGCCAGAAGCTCTTCCTTTTCCGCCAGAAGCCGCTCGGCATTTTGCCTGGCTTGCCGCTCCTCTTCGATGGCTTTTCTTAAATTCCGTTCGGTCTCCTCGTACTGCGATTGCTTACGCGAATTGAGGTCTCGATTCTTCTCCATCCCACCTGCCCGATCGAAGATGCCGACCTGCGAACTGCCGACAGTATCGATGGGCGTCGTGGCATCAAATTCTTGAGACGGCTGTAGCCGCGATGCGATCCGATCCATTGCCTATTTCCTTCAACAGACATGAGGAGATCGAACCCCTGATTGCAGCAGGTACCGATGACTGGAACCTAGGCGACCGGAGCGGAATGGACCAGAGCCAGATGCATCAGGTCCATCTGATACATTTGCATCAGGATTTAGAAGGCTTTGAGCGGCCGGGATTTTTCTCTGGCGCGCCGACAAAACCACGTTCACGCGCCCACACCACCGCAGCCGTTCGGCTATGGACGTCAGCCTTGTTGTAGATGCGCGCCACGTGGTTGCGTACCGTGTTGCGCGTCAGCTTCAGTTTCCTGGTGATTTCCGCATCGCTGAGCCCCTGGCACATCAGCCCGAGCACCTCGAGTTCACGCGGGGTCATGGATGCCAATTCCGTGGACTGGACCTTGCTCCCTCGGCCAGGACGGCGCAGATTGGCGAGTTTTTCGATGACGGTCCGGCTGAACCAGGAGGTGTCCTTCATCACAGCCTCGATGGCGGCGATCAACTCGACCTCGGTCTGCTTTCTCTCCGTGATGTCCTGAAAGACGATCAATACGCATTCTCGGCCCTGTATGGTCACGGCTTCAGCCGAAACCAGGCAATCCAGGATTTCCTCGTGCTTGGTGAGCGTTTGGGTTTCGACATTACGCAGGCTGCCGCTCTTGTCGATATCCCGTTCCAGGCTGTGCCGGGACGTCTCGGATGTCCATAAGGGCACTTCAGGCAAAGTTTTTCCGATCACCTCTTCTTCGACGAAACCGAATACGGAGAAGAAGGCATCGTTCGCATCGAGAATGCGCAGACCGTCATGGGCGGTCAGAACGGTCGGGACCGGTGTCAGGCGGAAGGATCGGGCAAAACGCTCCTCACTTTGCCGAAGGGCTTCCTCGGCTTTGCGACGAGGCTCCAGATCCATGAAGGTGAAAAGCATGCAGGCTTCTTCGCCGATCTCGATGGGCTGTCCGGCCACGATGACCAGTTTCGATCCGCCTGCGGGCAGACGAATGCTGGCTTCGGTTTGCGGAATGGTGCGCCCATCGCGCAGGGCGGCGATAGCCGTATCCTTTGTGGTGGCATTCTCCAGGACGTCGATCTCATAGACTGAGCGACCGATGACATCGTCGCGCGCATAGCCCAGCATCTCAAGGAAGCCCTGGTTGACCTTGACGTAGCGCAGATCGGCGAGACGGCAGATGATGGCCGGAGCCGGGTTGGTTCCGAACGTTTTTTCGAAACGTTCTTCCGCCGTGAAACGCTCTGTGACGTCCTCGATCACCAGAACATAGGATTCCGGCTTGCCCTTGCCATCCGCCAGCATGATGCCGCGCAATTGCTGGATGCTGCGCCAGCCCTCGTCGTCTTTGCGCGCGTCCTTTCTGGTGACCTCGACCACGACATCGTGAAAGACATCGCCCGCCAACAATCTGTCGATGGGATACTGGTTGTCGGCGACGACGTGGTTGTTGCGATATTTCAGCAGGAAGCGCTTGCGATAGTCGGCCGGCGTTTCGCCGAGATCGGCGAGGCCATCGACATTGTGAAGCGCAAGGGCCTTGTCATTGGCCCAAACGAGGCCGTCGCTTGGGTCAATCAGCAATATGCCTTCCCCAAGCCCCGAAATGATCTCCTGCAACTGACGACGATCTACCTGCTGCTGCAAAACAGCCTCATCCGGAACCTGGTTTGTCATTGACGCGTCTCGTTTGTGCCTACCCTAGTCTTGCAACAAACGAGGGTTATGCGAAACCAATGAAGCGACCCGGAGCGAAGTTCCGTCTTTTTCTGCGCGAATGCGTGGAAAAGGAAATAAATGATATAAATCAATCCATTGTTCCGCAGAGCAGTTAGGCGGCGCTGCGGGCTGCAGGCCCGTTCACGTCAAACAGACGTCGCCCGATGGCGTGAGCCACGTCGAGATGCGAGCGCGCAGCGCCCGACGCGTCTGTTGGCACAAGAAGTTCGGACGTTCGGACCGGTGCACCGCAATAGTCGAAAATGCCGTGATCAATCTGCGTGCGCATCGCGCCGAAATAGCCGCGCCTGGCATAGGTGCGCAGGCTGGCGCCTCCGATGGCGACCAGATGAATCGGCAGATGGCTCAGCTTCTTTTCGACATCGCGACTGGAACTATCGTCATAGGCCCAGCCATTGGTGAAAACGCGATCGATCCATCCTTTTAGCAGTCCCGGCATCGACCAGCAGTAGACTGGATAGACCAGCACGAGTGCATCGGCGCGCGCGATCCTTGCTTGTTCGGCAAGAACGTCAGCGGGCGGTGCCGCTTCCTTGAGATGAGCGGCGATATCGGCTGCCGAGAAGCTCGGATTGAACCCTTCAGTTGCCAGATCGGCGATTTCGAACGAATGGATGGGATCGGATGCGGATATGCCGGCGGCCACTTCGGCGGCGACGGCATGAGTCAGCGAGTTGGGTTTAGGGTGGGAAACAACGATAAGCGCGTGCATGTTTAGCCGTGGGATGGGTTGATTGGCGAAAACGATGATTATATACTTTTAGTAAGTTACTATTGGTATATTAAATGTCAAGCCCCACCACCAAACGATCCGCCCCACCCTCTCCTCGCCGTCGTTTGGCGCGGGACGACCGGCATCATCAGCTTTTAGAGGTGTCTTGGCGGTTGATCCGGACGGAAGGCACTGATGCGCTGACACTTGGCCGGTTGGCGGAGCAGGCTGGAGTGACCAAACCCCTCGTCTACGATCACTTTGGCACTCGCGACGGCCTTCTGGTGGCACTCTACCAGGATTATGATGTGCGTCAGACCGCGGTCATGGACAGCGCGCTTGCGGCCAGCAAATCGACCTTGAAAGATAAAGCGCGGGTCATCGCATCATCTTATGTCGACTGTGTGCTCCTGCAAGGGCGCGAAATGCCCGGTGTGCTGGCGGCGCTTGCCGGCTCGCCGGATCTCGAAAAGATCAAGCGCGATTATCATATCGCCTTCATCGAGAAGTGCCGCACGATCCTGGCGCCGTTTGCCGGCGCCAACGGCATTGCATCCGCCGCGCTCTGGGCCATTCTGGGTGCGGCCGAAGCTCTTTCTTATGCGGCTGCGTTGAAAGAGGTTACGCCGACGCAAGCAAAGGACGAGCTGTTTGCGACCATCGTCGCGATAGCGATGAGAAGCAGGTCTCCGAGAACATCCGAGTGTTAGGCTGGGCTTATGTCTTCTGATTCTGCTCCCATGATCGTGCGGATCGCGGCCGCCGTCATTCGCGACGGGCAAGGCCGTTTCCTGTTGGTGCGTAAGCGTGGAACGACCGCGTTCATGCAAGCCGGCGGAAAGATCGAAAGCGGCGAAACATCCCTTGCCGCGTTGCAGCGGGAGCTCTTGGAAGAACTTGGGTTGGCGGTCGAGGCCGGCGAAGCGAAATTTCTCGGGTGCTTCGAGGCCGACGCGGCGAACGAACCTGGACATAAGGTGCGGGCCGATTTGTTCGAGCTGTTTCTCGATGATCAGGTGGCACCCGCTGCCGAGATTGAGGAGCTGATCTGGCTCAGTCCGTCGGCACCCGAGATCCCTATCCTCGCACCGCTGACGCGCGACCATGTTCTGCGGCTGTCGCGCCAGACAAACGAGCACTGAAGAATTCACGCTCCAAAGTCATCGCGCGCATCGCACGCCGAAGGCGCAGGATACAGGCCCCGTCCTTCAAGCTTTGACGGTCGTGGCAAGGCGCAGGCTGGCGGCGGTGCCGAGCAGCAGGCAAACGCCGGCGAAGCCTGCCAGCGCCGGCCATCCTCCCGCCGACAGGAAAGTGCCTCCGATCGTGCCGCCGATGCTGGAGCCGAGGTAGTAGGCGAGCAGATAGAGCGAGGAGGCATGGCCCTTGGCCGTTGCCGCCAATCGGCCGATCCAGGAGCTCGCCACCGAATGGGCGAAAAAGAAACCAATCGTCAGCAACACAATGCCGGCAATGATGGTCCAGAGGCTGCTGGTAACCGTCAGTGCGATCCCGGTCAGTGCGATGGCGAAGCCGATGGGCAGCACGCGGCGATGGCCGAGACGATCGGCCAAGACGCCTGCCGTCGAGGAAGCGGCAATGCCGAAGAGATAAGCCACGAAGATGAGGCCGATGGTCGAGGAGCTGAGCGCATAAGGCGGTGCCATCAGGTGGAAGCCGGCGTAGTTGTAGATGGCGACGAAAGCGCCCATGGCCAGGAAGCCGATGGCGAACAACAGCAGCAGCCCGCGATCCGCCAGATGCGCCCGCCAGGCCTGCAGGTGATACCGCGGATGAAATCTACTCTGTCGCGTGAAATTGCGGGAAGCCGGCAGGAGGCAGACAAAGGCGATGGCGGCGATCAAGCCGGCGATGCCGATGACGAACATCGCCACATGCCAGGAGTACCAGTCGGCGAGCGTGCTGGCCCCGACCCGTCCGGCCATGCCGCCCAGCGCCGAGCCACCAATGTAAAGGCCCATCGAGAAGCCCAGGTTGCTGCGATCCACCTCCTCGGCCAGATAGGCCATCGCCACCGCCGGCACGCCGCCGAGGACGAAGCCCTCCAGGGTTCGGCAGACGAGGAGCAACGGCCAGTTCGGCATGGCGGCGGCCGCCGCATTGAGCAGCGCGGCACCGGCGATGGCGGCGAACATCAGGCTCTTGCGGCCGACGCTCTCCGACACTGCCGCCGCGCCGAGAATGGCGATCGCCAAGGATGCGGTCGACAGGGACAAGGCGAGCGAACTCGTTGCCGGGCTGATGCCGAAGTCGTGCGCGAAGATCGGCAGCAGGGATTGTGTGCAGTAGAGCAGCGAGAACGTGGCGAAACCCGCCAAGAAGAGGGCGCTGCTGATCCGCCGATAAGCGGCCGTCCCTCGCCGGGCTCCGCCCTGTGCGTCGAGCTTCGCCGGTGGGTTGGCCGGCTTTTGCCGGTCGCGGCGCCGGGGATGGACGGAGATATCGGAGATGTCAGCGCAAGTCATCGAACCACCTTTTCCTGCACGGAAATTGGTTTCGGCGACGTGATCTGTCCAATATATTGAACTGACAATTGTGATTGCTTTTGGAGATACCTCATGGAATTGCGGCACGTCCGTTATTTCCTGGCCGTCGCGGAAGAGCGCAATTTCACGCGCGCCGCGGCCAAACTGGGCGTCGGCCAGCCGCCGGTGAGCCAGCAGATCAAGGATCTGGAGGAAGAACTCGGCACGGCGCTCTTTCATCGCGTCCCGCACGGCGCGGAACTGACCCCGGCGGGCGAGGCCTTTCTGGTCGAGGCGCGTGGGATCGTCGCCGGCGCCGAGCGGGCCCGTTTCGCCGCGCAGCGCGCCCATCGCGGCCAAAGCGGCAGGCTGTCGGTGGGACTCACCGGCTCGGCCGCCTTCAATCCGATCGTCAATGCGGCGATCCGGCGCTTTCGGCAGCGCTGGCCTGATGTCCTCCTGACGTTGGAGGAACTCAACACCATGGGCCTGTTGGAAGGGCTCGAGAGCGGCGAGTTGGATACGATCTTCGTGCGTCCGGGGCTCGACGACATCGAGAATGTGCGGCTCCATCGTCTGCCGGACGAGCCGATGGCGATTGCCTTGCCGGCCCGTCATCGGTTGGCCCGTTCACGCAGCCTGGCACTGAAAGCACTCGCGCGAGAGCCTTTCATCCTGTTTCCGCCGGCCGCTGGCCTGAGCCTCTCGCATGAGGTCATCGTTGCCTGTCGGTCGAACGGCTTTGATCCGATCGTCGGCCAGGTGGCGCCGCAAATCCCGTCAGCCCTCAGCCTGGTGGCCGCCGAACTCGGCGTTTCGATTGTGCCGGCCTCGATCACGCGATTGCGCGTCGAAGGCGTCACCTATCGCCCGATCGCCGGTGAGGCGCCAATCGCCCGTCTGGCGCTCGGCACCCGTCGCGACAGCAGCCAGATCGTGCTGCAAAATTTCATCCACGCACTGCGCGCGGCGAGTCAAGGCGGCGAGGCGTGACATCGCCGATCTGAGCGGACTTACCGGCGCAATAGCCGAGACAGGCCATGACGCCGCAGAGCGCCAGGCAAAGGCTCAGCGGAACGAACCAACCGCCGGAGACATCGTGCACCAGCCCGAACAGCGGCGGCGCGAAGGCGGCGATCGTATAGCCGATGCATTGGGCCATGCCGGACAAAGCGCTTGCCTGGCGCACATCGGCCGCCCGCAGACTGACGAAGGACAAAGCCAGAATGAAGGTCGCACCGGCGCCGAAGCCAAACAGCGCCGACCAAATCCAGGCCAGGCGTGGTGCCAGCAGGAGGCCGAGCAGAGACATGGCGATGATGAGCGACGTGCCGAAGGCAAGGCGCCGTTGATCCTTCAGGCGATGGATCAAGGGCATCAGCACCAGACCCGGCAAAGCCGTGGCGAGCTGCGACACGCCATGGAGCGATCCCGCCGTCTGTGGTGAGTAACCCGCCTCGATCAGGATCGCCGGCAGCCACGTCACCACGACATAATAGACGAACGAATTGGCGCCGAAGAAGAATGTGACCTGCCAGGCCAGCGGCGAATGCCAGATGCGGCCGCTGCGCTCTGGTGTCGGCGTATCGGCGGTCGGCACGCTGCGGTCGATCAGTTGCGGCGCCCAGACAACCAAAGCGAGAAGCGGCAGAACGATGAACGAGCCAAGCGCCCCGCTCCACCCCAACGCGGGAAGCGTCGCAAGCGGCACGACCACGGCGGAGGCCAGCCCGGCGGCCACGCCGGCCACTACGGCATAGGTGCCCGTCAGGGTCGCGATGCGATCGGGAAAGTCGCGCTTGAGCAAGGCCGGCAGCAGGACATTGCCGATGGCGATGCCAATTCCGATGAGTGCCGAGCCTGCGAACAGCGCCCAGGTCGGTCCTAGCGAACGCGTCACGATGCCGATCGCGACCACGACCAGCGCGATGAACAGGCTGCGCTCCAGACCGCAGGCGCGGGCCAACAGAACGCCGACCGGTGAGGCGAAGGCAAAGGCCAGGAGCGGTAGCGTCGTCAGGATGCCGACATGAAACGTATCGAGCGCGAAGACGTCGCGGATCGTGCCGAGCAACGGCGCGACGCCGGTGATCGGTGCGCGCAGATTGGCCGCGATCAGCAGGATGCCCGCGAGGAGCAGGAGGGGATGAGAAAGGCCGAGGGGCTGTTTGGTCTGCATCATGGCACCAGGGTAAGCGAAGATGGCCCTCCATAGCCCGCTGGCCCCTTTCCTGAATTGCGATATTTTGACAATATATCTCTAAATTTGGCCAAATCCGGATCCTCAGGCTTGCCCATGAAGTCCTATCGCGTCGCTACCGATGACTTCGATCCCGACACTTCCGACCGCCCGGCCGTCGCCATGCATCTGGATTGGGCGAATTACGAAGTGGAGGTGCCGAGCCACAAACATCGCAAAGGCCAGTTGATCTTGGCGCTGCGTGGCGCCGTCACCTGCATGGCGGCGGGCGGCATCTGGATCGTTCCGCCACACTGCGGCGTCTGGGTGCCGGGCGGTATCACCCACAGCAATCGCGCCACCAGCAATGCTAGGCTTTCCGCTCTCTTCGTCGAACCGGACGCCGCCGCCCTGCCCGATCATTGCTGCACGCTGTCGATCTCGCCGATGATCCGCGAAATGATCGGGCGCCTGGCCGATTCATCCATCGACTATAGGCCGGACAGTCACACGTCCAGGCTGGTGCGCGTGCTGCTCGACGAGCTGGCTTTGATGCCGGAAGAACAGTTCAATCTGCCGGTGTCGGATCATCCGAAAATCCGCCAGATCGCCAAGGCGCTCACCACGAACCCGGCCGATCGCTGCACGTTGGCCGACTGGGCCGCGCGCGTGGCGCTCAGCGAACGGTCGCTGACGCGGCTCATGATTCAGGAAACCGGTCTGACCTTCGGGCGCTGGCGACAGCAATTGCAGCTTATCGTGGCGCTGCGCGAACTCGCCGGCGGCGCGGCGGTGCAGCAGGTGTCGGACACATTAGGCTATGAATCCGTCACCGCCTTCATCTTGATGTTTAAGAAGGCGCTGGGCCAGACACCGGCGCGGTATTTCGCCAAGCGGCCGTTGTGATGGATGGCGGCGTACGTCAATTGCGCAAGATTTTTTCCATCGTCTTCCCCTTGGCCAATTCATCGATCAGCTTATCCAGGTAGCGAATTTCGCGCATGATCGGCTCCTCGATGGCTTCGACCCGGATACCGCAGATCACGCCTTTGATCTGGGACCGCGACGGATTCAACCGAGGGGCGTTGGTGAAGAAGTCCTCGAAGCCGGTCTTCTTTCCCAGTTCGGCGTCCAGCACTTTTTGACTGTAGCCAGTCAGCCAGCGGATGATTTCGTCCACCTCGGCTTTGGTGCGTCCCTTCTTCTCCGCCTTGGCAATGTAGTGCGGATAAACGCTGGCGACGCTCATGGAATAGATGCGATGCTTCGTCATTGCGCCTCCTCGCTTGTGGTCACAGCCTAGCGTCCCTCGCTGTTCCGGTGCAGGGCACACTGCCCATACCAACGAAGACCATGCTGGCCGTACGATGAGTCACTTGCAACGCGTTGTCCTGAAGCTATCTGTTCGGCACTCTGTGCCATTGCTTCCCCGCGTTACGCCGAAGCTATCCGTTCTCCAGCTATTACCGCGGTTGTCACGGGTGATGCCGACGTTGTTGGTGCGATAGCTGGTGCCATTGCTGCCTCGGGTTATGCCTACGATATCGGTTCGCCACGAGTTACCACGATTGTCGCGCGTGATGCCGACATTGTTGGTGTGATAGGTCGTGCCGTTGCTACATCGCGTTATCCCGACGTTATCTGTTCGACACGTTACTCCCTTGGCCAAAGTGGGCACTGCCGAAAACGCCAAGATCGCTAACGCGCCAATCAATCGCATGAACGCCCCCCATGTCGGATCTCATCCATTAGCGCCAAATCTTTTCAGCACCAATCTTTGCATCGTCCAGCGATTGACTTATAGCGTGAAGTTTCCGAACCCCTCAGTCAAATCGAACTCGCCTGTCAGGCGGACCAGCGGTCCCAGCCGAGCATCGCTGCGCGCGCCACAGCTTCCAGTGTGTCGCGATTGGCGCCGTCGCGTGCCAGCACGGACATCCCGGTCTGAACGCTGAGATAGAAGGCGGCCGCATCTTCCACCGCGAAATGCGTGGGCAATTCGCCTTCGGCCACCGCACGCGCCAGCCGATCGGTGATCTGGCGCAGATTCTCGCGGCGGCGGGTGCGCAGTTCACAATGCGCGGCATTGCCGTCGCCGAGATGGTATTGGGCGCCCAATACGATCAGGCAGCCAGGCGGATCACCCGGGATCGAATAGGCTCTGGCCGTTGCCAGCAAGAAGCGTTCGATTGCCTCGCGTGCGCTCGGGGTCTCCTCAAGCGCACGCCAGATATCGACGCCATGATGCTCGGAGTAATGCGCCACCGCCTCGCGGAACAGCGCGTCCTTGCTGCCGAAGGCCGCATAGAGGCTGGGTGCGTTGATTCCCATGACCTGGGTCAGCTCAGCCAGCGAAGCGCCGCCATAGCCCTTGCTCCAGAACAGACGCATCGCCTGTTCAAGCGCATGCGTGCGGTCGAAACCGCGCGGCCGGCCGCGTTCAGTCATGAGGACCTCTTTTCTGTAGTGAACACTATATATTTTATTGACCCGATTTGCCAAGCGCTCCATATTTGTATCAATCACTACAAATATGGAGATTGTGATGACACGGTTGACGGGTAAGCGCGCGCTGGTGACGGGCGGAAGTCGGGGCATTGGCGCGGCGATCGCGCGCCGGCTGGCGGCCGAGGGTGCGGACGTTGCCATTACTTACGCCGCATCGGCGGACGCCGCCGGCGAGGTCGTGGGCGAAATCGAACGGCAAGGCCGCAAAGCCTTGGCGATCGCCGCCGACAATCGCGATGCAAAGGCGATCGAGGCTGCCGTCGAACAGGCGGCTCGTATGCTCGGCGGGATCGACATTCTCGTCAACAACGCCGGCATCTTCATCGCAGCGCCCGTCAACGCGCTGACATTGGAGGATTTTGACGCGACCATCGCGGTGAATTTGCGTGCGGCCTATATCGCGGTGCGCGCGGTGCTGCCGCACATGGGCGACGGCGGCCGGATCATCGGGATCGGCAGCAATCTCGCGCTCCAAGCGCCACAGGAAGGGCTGGCCGCCTATTCAGCCAGCAAGGCTGGCCTAACGATGATGGGCCAGGCTCTGGCGCGCGACCTCGCACCACGCGGGATCACTGTGAACACGGTCCATCCCGGATCGACCGATACGGACATGAATCCGGCAGCCGGTGCCCATGCCCCGGATCAGGTCGCGCGCACCGCCTCTAAACGCTTCGGCAGGCCCGACGACATCGCCGCCGCCGTCGCCTATCTCGCAGCGCCTGAGGCCGGCTCGGTCACAGGCACCGCAATCCTGGTCGACAACGGCGCCAACGCTTGAAGGTGGCGGCCGCGCTGTTGAGCTTCGGCGCGGCCGTCGCACTGGATCGACAGTTGTCGATGATCTGCGTCATAAGGCACGGACGAGAGCAAGATGCTGTGCGGGTTAATGGCGGAAGGAGTGAGATTCGAACTCACGGTGAGCTTGCACCCACGGCGGTTTTCAAGACCGCTGCCTTAAACCACTCGGCCATCCTTCCAAGCACCTGATCGCGTTCGTTTTTGGGGCAAACAGGCGGGCTGCCGCCCGCCACGGTCATTCAACGCCGCGAACATCGCGGCACCTGTCTAGGGCGGAGGGTGCGGTGACGTCAACAGATCAGACCGTGAATTACCGGATCACGCGCCGTCTTCTCCGCTGACGGGGCCGAACTCTAGCCGCGAAGGTGCCCATAAGCTTTCGATATCTTTTCCAGCAGAACCGCCTTGCGGGCATCTTCGCGCAGATCGGGCGCGAGCTGGTCGTCGACGATGAGATGCGCCAGGCCGTGGACTAAAGCCCAGGCGCCGAGCGCCCCTTCCCGCGACGCCTGCCCCTGCGGACCGTTGGCGTTCAGAAGAACGGCGTATGCCGCCTGCGCGGCGCGGTCGAGATCGGGGTGGGCCTTGCGGTCGAGCCCGCTGCCGAACATCAGCTTGAACAGGCCGGGCTTGGTCTGGGCGAAATGCAGATAGGCCTCGCCCAGCGCCAGCAGGCGATCATCGACGGCCGCCACGGCCGGCACGTCGAACGCCGCCTTCAGCTCGTCGAACCCATGGGCGGCGACGGCGGCGAGCAGCGCATCGCGCGTCGGAAAATGCCGATATGGCGCGTTATGGGAGACGCCGGCGATGCGCGCGGCCTCGCGCAGGCTGACGGCGGCGGGCCCGTCGCGCTCGATCAGATCGGTCGTCGCTTCGATCAGGGCGCGGCGCAAATCGCCGTGATGGAAGGCTTGCCCCTTTGCCGGGTCAGGTGTTGACACTGCCAACATCTCCGCTTATGTTGTCATCGTCAACATCGACGCCTTTCGATCCTCGGTCAAGGTCTCCGCCCATGCTGTTCTTCGCTTTTCTCGCGATCGCCACGGTCATCCCCCGCATCGGCGGGGTGCTCGGCGTTCAGGCGCTGGCAAGTTGGGTCGCCTGCATGCGCTGGGGCATGGCGGCGGCCCTGCTCTTCTTCGGGATCGATCATCTGATGACGCCCGCGCGCTACCTGCCGATGATGCCGTCCTTCATCCCCGCGCCGAAAGAGGTGGTGCTGTTCACTGGGCTCTGCGAAGTGGCCGGCGCCCTCGGACTGCTCGTGCCGGCGACGCGGCGTCTGGCCGGTATCATGCTGGCGATCTATTTCGTCTGCGTCTTTCCCGCCAATATCAAAAATGCCGTCGAAGGTTTGAGTGTCGACGGCCTGCCCTCGGCGCAATGGTATTATTGGCTGCGCCGGCTGTTTCAGCCGGTGGCGATCTGGTGGGCGCTGCGCGCATCGGAGGTCATCGGACCGATAGCCCAGGCGGATCGCGCGGCGCGGTAACGGCGCTACTTTTGGGTGGCGTTCACCGCGATGTCGAAGTGCAGCACGTCCTCGCGGGTGCCGAGCTTGGTATAGAGCGCGACGGCCGGCGTGTCGGGCGGATCGGCCTGGACATAGATCACATAAGCACCGCGCTTGGCGCCAATGTCCTTCAAGGTTTCGATGAGCGCCGTCGCCACGCCTTTGCGGCGATGATCGGCCGCCACTGCGAGATCGTAGATATAGATCTCGCTGCGCGCCTGTTCGAACTTCGGCAGCTCATAGGCGGCAAGCCCGCCGATGACCGCGCCGTTCTCCAGCGCCGCCAGCGCGATAAAATGCGGGCCGCCGAGCAGTTTTTGCAGATAGGCTTGATCGGGCTGTGCGCGCATATAGGTCTCGCGTTCGTCGAAAGCCTCGCCCATGACGGCGAGGAGACTGCGGAACAGGACGATGTCGGCGGCCGTCAGATGGCGGACGGTGAACGTGCGCATGGCGCCCTTCCTGTTAGCCGGGTTCGCCCCAGGCAAGCCGCCTTACATGTTCACGCACATCCACGGGCCACGACGCTGCCTGCTCGACGAAACGCTCGCGTTCGTTGGCGAAGAAGGCGCGCGAGGCTTCCTCGAAGCCGGGCAGATTGCCGGCCATGGTCGACATGAAGCGATAGGCGGCTTCCTGCGCGGCGCGCGCCTCGGTGCTGCCGCCGTCGTTCTTGCGAGCTTCCTCGACGAGCCGGCGCAAGGCTTGCGACGCTCCACCCGGCTGCGCGGCCAGCCAGTCCCAATGGCGGGGCAGCAACGTGACCTCGCGGGCGACGACGCCGAGCTTGGGGCGCCCGCGTCCGCGCGGTGGCTCCGGTGTGTCTGGTGTGGGTGGCGCCGGCGGGACCAGGCGCGCGGTGATCTCCTCGGGCGAACCTCTGAGATCGAGATCGATCACGCGGCCGGTCAGATCGTCGAAGACCAGGATGGACGCTTCGGGGCGCTGGTCAAAAGCCGTTCTCACGGCCAGGGCCACCTCTCTCAAATCGCCACGGGCAAAAAGGCTATGGCCGTCGAAGGCACTGCATTTCAGGATTTGGGTCGTCTCAGTCATCTCAGTTCATTACCCGGATAAAAATTCTTGAGTCAATATCATCCGGGTGATATTGGCATCCGCTTTCACGAAGCAGGATGTGGGAACCCGGGATTTAAGAGATGAAAAACGCCGACAGAAAGGCAGCGGTGGCTGCCTATAAAGAACGCAAGACGATTGCCGGGATTTACGCGGTGCTTTGCCGCCCGACCGGGCAGCGTTGGATCGGCTGCGCGCCCGATCTATCGACCGTCGAGAACCGGCTCTGGTTCACCCTGCGCCAGCGCGCCAATCCGCACCGCAGCCTCCAAGCCGCCTGGGATAAGCATGGCCCAGTGGCCTTTGCGGTCGAGGAACTGGAGCAGCTGGCGGAGGAAGAGGATGCTTATTTGCGCAACAGCCTGCTAAAAGAACGTCAGGATTTTTGGCGCAAAAAGCTCTATTCAGAAAAGATTTAGAGCAAGATATTTATCTATAACATTACTTTAAAATTTCCACTTAGTCCTCTGATTTTTCGTCAAGCTTCAAAGAGAGCTGACTGCTCTCCTCGACCGGCCTGCGCCCGCGAATCTGACGAAGCGCCGTACCCACCAGAACGCGCGCCGCATCGCCGGCCGCCTCCATATAAGTCGGGTCGCGCTGCAACAGCGTCACGGCAAAAGCACCGTCGAGCAGCAGGAGGATCTGGCGGGCAAGCGGCTCGGCCAGGACGATGCCAGCTTCGGTGAAGGCGGCCGCCAACCAGCTCTCGAACCGTTTCTTGTGGGCCGCGCCAACCTTCAGCGCCGGGTGACCCGGCATGGCGGCAAGCTCGGCCGAGGTGCGCAGGAAGCCGCATCCCTTCCAGCGCGGATGGCCGGCGGAGTGGCCGAGGTTCAGAAAAATGGCCTTCGTCTTGTCGGCCACGGTGCCGTCGGCTGCCTCGAACCAGCGCCGGAACAGGGCCAGATTGGGCTGGTCGCGGGCGCTCAGATAAGCCTCGATCAACTCATCCTTGCTGGTGAAATGATAGTAGAGCGTCCGCTTGGTGACGCCGGCCTTCTCGGCGACTGCATCGACACTGACGCGACCGATCCCTTCCGCGTAAAACAGCCTCTCAGCCGCCGCGATGATCTTAGCTCGTGTAGGGCTCTGATTTTCTTTCATAAATATGTATACCGTCTAGTGAGTATACTATAGCCAGAAAAGGCTGTCCAAAGGGCTAAGGCCCTCGCAAAACCGAAGTCTGGAAATGATGTCCCCGCCTCTTTCAGCCAGCGAACGGCTCCGGATTGTGTGCCGGGACGGCGTCCAGCTTGGCGGGCATTTTTGGCCGTCCGCCACGCCGCCAAAGGGCTTCGTCGTCATCAATCCGGCGACGGGCGTGCTGGCGCGCTACTACCATTTTTACGCCAGCTTCCTGGCCGGCCAGGGCTATGACGTACTGACTTACGATTATCGCGGCATCGGCCAGTCACGCCCCGGGCGGCTGCGCGGTTGCGGCTACCGCTGGCGCGATTGGGGCCAGCTCGATTTCGACGCGGCGATCCGCTTCGCTGCCGAAAAGCGCCGTGCCGGTCCTCTTCTCGTGGTTGGTCATAGCGTCGGCGGCTTCCTGCCTGGCCTCGCCGAACACGGCTTTTTGGTCGACCGGATGCTGACCGTCGGCGCCCAATATGCCTATTGGCCCGATTACGCGCCAAAACAGCGGCTGCGCCTGTTCTTGAAATGGCATGTGGCGATGCCCGCCCTCACCGCGGTCTGGGGCTACTTTCCCGGCAAGCGGCTCGGTTGGCTGGAAGATTTGCCGGCCGGTGTCGCCAACGAATGGAGCTTTAAGGGCCGGCGGACGGAAGCGAGCTATCCGGCGGAGACACGGGCCGAGGTGCTGGCTCGCTTCGCCGCCTTCCGCGCGCCGATTCTGGCCGTCGCGGTGACCGACGATGAGCTGGGCACACTGCCGGCGATCCGCCGCACGCTCGCCTATTACTCCGGCGCCGAACGGCAGGAGGTGCTGCTGGCACCCGCCGATCTCGATGTCGAGACGATAGGTCATTTCGGTCTGTTCCACGCCCGTTTCGCCGACGGCTTTTGGCCGGCGACGCTGCGTTGGCTTGGGGATGGCATCAATCCGTGGGCCGATCCGGCCGGGCTGTAAACCGGCCGAACCAGCGAGCGCCTAATCTAACGATCAGTCGATCGCTTCGATGCCTTGCGCCCGCGCGCGTTCGACGCCGTCCTTCATGGCCTTCAGCCGTTCAGGCGAATGGCCCTGCCATTCCGTGACCTCGCCGGTGATCCGCAGCGGGTAGCGCGAGCGGTAGGACTGGGTCGGGTTGCCGGGGAATTTTTTGTCCGTCAGGTTGGGATCGTCGACGATCGGGCCGGTTGGTTCGACGATATAGATCCTCTGTCGTCCTTCGCCCGCGGCCAGTTCGGCGCCCCAGATGGCGGCGTCCAAAGTGCCGGTGAGATAGACCCAGGACGCTGGCTTTCGCGCGCCGTAGTTGGAATTGTATCCGGCCGCGATCAGGTCTCCCAGTTTCAAATCGGCGCGGGTGCCGTGATAAAATGGCTGCGAAATCCGAGTGTTGGATGTCATCGATGGCTGCTCCCTGTGTTTGGGGGCAGAGTCCGTAGACCGGGACCGGGGGCTTGCCGCAATCCCCCCGGTGAGCTAGACAATAATAGTGGCAGAGGCTGGCTGATTTTCTCGCCTATTCCTGTCCTTCTTTTCTCCCTGCGCGCTCCCTAGATGAAGTGGATCGGAGGGGCGCATGAGCAAATCCACCACCGACACTCACCTCTGGCGCATCGACGAGCGCTGCATCCAATGCGGCGCGGCGCAGACGGCTTTTCCCGACCTCGTCGCCGAGGGCAAGGACCGCTATTTCTTTCACCGCCAGCCACAGACCGAGGCCGAGGTCGCCGATGCCTGGCGCGCGGCCCTGCTCTGTCCGGTCAGTGCCGTGCGCGCGCCCGAAGGCCTTGCCATGCCGGCCGGTTTGTTCCCACAGGAGCTGGCGCCGGATCTCTTTCGGCTCGGCTACAATGCCCGCGCCTCCTGGGGTGCGCATAGCTATCTGCTGCGGCGTTCAAACGGCAACGCGATGATCGACGGTCCGCGCTGGACGCGCCAGATCGTCGAATGGCTGGAGGCGAACGGCGGCCTGGGCGATGTGCTGCTCACCCACAAGGACGATGTCGGCGACAGCGGGCGTTACGCGAAACATTTTGGCGCGCGCGTCTGGATTCACGGCCATGATCGGGATGGTGCGACCTTCACCAGCGATGTGATCGAGGGCGAGGAGGCTGTCACAGTCGCCGGTGACATTCTCGCCATTCCCGTGCCCGGCCATACGCGCGGCAGTGTGATGTTTCTGGCTGGCTCCCTGCTCTTTACCGGTGACTCGCTGGCCTGGGATCATGACGACAAGCAATTGGTCGCCTTCCGCAGCGTGTGTTGGTACGACTGGCCGACGCAATTGCGCTCGCTGGCCCGCCTCAGCGCCTATCGCTTCGACCGCGTGCTGCCGGGCCATGGCGGCATGGTCCATGACACAGTGGAGGTGTTGCATGGGGCCTTGGCCGACATGCTGAAGCGATATCACGCGCCGGCGGCGTAGTTCCGGTTCGCATCGAACTCATACCAAGGTTTGGCTAGGCGCCCTTCCCGTTTCTTCCCACTATCGTTGTGCTGAAGCCTGGGAGGATCGCCATGACCCGGATGAGTCACCTCGTCGCAAAATCCTTTGGCCTGTCGATCGGGCCGGCATTCGCGCTGTTGGCCTGGTCGGTGCCCGCGACCGCCGCGCTCGAAAAGGGCGCCTGTACCGTCAAGAAGGAAGCCGACGTGCCCGTCACCATGCGCGATGGCACGGTGCTCCTGGCCGATGTCTATCGGCCGCAAGAGGCGGGCGACTATCCGGTGCTGCTGATGCGCCTGCCCTACAACAAGTCCGACGCGCAATCGGTGGTCTATGCGAAGCCAGCCGACTATGCCTCGCAATGCTACGTCGTCGTAATCCAGGACGTGCGCGGCCAATATATGTCCGGCGGTGAGTTCTATCCGTTTCGCCACGAAGGCAAGGACGGTTACGACACGGTGGAATGGGCCGCCAAACTGCCGGGTTCGAACGGCAAGGTCGGCATGTATGGCTTTTCCTATGTCGGCGCGACGCAATGGCTGGCCGCGACCGAAAAGCCGCCGCATCTGGTCGCGATCGCGCCGGCTCATACGGCTTCGGATTATTACGACGGCTGGTCCTACGAGGGCGGCGCCTTCTCGCTCGCCTTCAAGAGGTCGTGGCCGGTGACGTCGATTGCCGCCTCAGCCATGCGCCGTTTCGGCGATCAAGGGCTGCTCGACAGCATCCAGAAAGGCGTCTCCGACCTGCCGGCGCTCTATCGCGCCAAGCCGCTGATCGATTATCTGCCCGGCAGCCGCAACGGCAATCTTGTCGCGCCCTACTATCGCGATTGGGTGGCCCACGACACCTGGGATGCCTATTGGAAGCAATGGAGCATCCGCACGCGCTATCCCAACGTCACCGTGCCGGCGCTTAATTTCGCTGGCTGGTACGATGTGTTCATGCGCGGTGGCGTCGAGAATTTCACCGGTATGCGCGAGAAGGCTGGTTCCGATGTGGCCCGCAAGGGGCAGCGGCTGGTGATCGGCCCATGGGTGCATCTGCCCTGGCTGCGCAAGGTCGGCGAAGTCGATTTCGGACCAGAAGCCACCAATCCGATCGACCAGTTGCATCTCGCCTGGTTCGACTATTGGTTGAAGGGCAAGGCCAATGGCGTCGACAGCCAGAAACCGGTGCGCCTGTTCGTGATGGGCGCCAACAAATGGCGCGAGGCCGACAACTGGCCCGTCGAAGGCACGCGCTTCACGCCTTATTATCTGTCGAGCCGTGGCCAGGCGAATACGCGCTTCGGCAACGGCGCGCTCGGCACCGACAAGCCGGAAGGCGCGCAGCCGCCGGATCGTTATCGCTACGATCCGGCCAATCCGGTGCAAAGCGCTGGCGGTCATTCCTGCTGCACCAGCGACGTGGCGCCGGCCGGCCCTTACGATCAAACCAAGATCGAAGGCCGCGCCGATGTGCTGGTCTACCAGACGCAACCATTGGCAGCGGATATGGAAGTGACCGGCCCCGTGCAGGTGGTGCTCTATGCTGCTTCCACGGCGCGCGACACCGACTTCACCGCGAAGCTCGTCGATGTCCACCCCGACGGCAAGGCTTACAATCTCAGCAACGGCATCATCCGCGCCAGTTCACGCGAGAGTTTGGAGCGCCGCGTCCCGATCACGCCGGGCAAGGTCTACGAATACAAGATCGACCTGTGGCCGACGGCCAATCTGTTCCGCGCCGGCCACCGCATCGCGCTTGAAATCTCCAGCTCGAACTTCCCGCATTACGACGCCAACCCGAACACCGGAGCGAAGCACGGCACGACGACGGCGGTGCGGATCGCCGATCAGACCATCCTGCACGATGCGGCCCATCCCTCGCGCATCGTGCTGCCGGTGATGGCGACGCCGCTTCAGTAGGAGGAAGGGCCACTGAAGCGCAGCGGCCCTGCCCGATCATTCCGCCGCAATGGCCTGACGCGTCGCGATCGGCTTCTGCCAAAGCTGCGCGCAGACGACGCCGGCCAGCGCCAGGCCGCCGCCGATGACGTGGAAAGCGCGCACCGGCTCGCCGAGCATGACGATGGCGGCCGCTGCCGTCATCACTGGCAGGAGGTTGAGGAAAATGGCGCAGCGGCTCGGGCCGATCTGCTGCACGCCTTTGATCCAGAGGAACGGCAGCACGACCGAGGCCATCGCGCCGGCATAGAGAATGAGCGGTATGGTGTCGGTATTGAGCTGGCGTTGTGGCGCTGGTGTCGCCAGGAAAGCGGGAAACATCACCACCATGGTTGAGAGCGCCTGCATGTAGGTCGATTGCCAGCCGGGGATTTGCAGGTTCCAACGCTTCAGCAACACGCCATAGAGCGCATAGACGACAGCGGCGATCAGCATCAGCACATCACCCAGGTGAACACCGTTGCGCAGGATGGCGGCGGGATCAGCACCGCTGACCAGATAGACCAGGCCGATAAAGGACAGCACGCCGCCGCCGATCATGCCCCAGGTCGGTGTTTCGCCGAGCATTGCGGCGCCGATGGCGACGGTGAGCAGCGGCGTCAGCGCGGTGAAAACCGCCATATTGGTCGCCGTCGTCGTTTCCGCCGCCAGATAGGACAGGCTCTGGAACAGGCACATGGCCAAGAATCCGAGGATGATGAACTGGCCGATGTGCGGCCAGATCGCCGCGCGATTGCGCCAGGCCGGCCGGGCGACGAACAGGCTCAACAGGCCGACCGCCACCACCAGCCGATAGAAAGTGATCGCCTGCGGGCCGATGGCATGGGCCGAGAGCCTTGAGACGATGACATTGCCGGCCCACAAAGCGACGGCGACGAAGGGATAGAGAAAGGCGGCTTTCGAGGATGGGGATGGGCTGGACATGGTGCGATCCGGGTTGAGGGAGCCTGCGTCTAGCCCTTCCCACTTTGTCCGTCTCACGCTAAAATGACACTGTATAGCGAGAAAGGGACATTGTGGGGCCTGACCTCAGCGACCTCACCCGCCGACACCTCGATTTTCACGCCACGGCACGGCCGATGGCGGCAATGGAGATCGACTATCCCAACGGCACATCGACCGGCCTGCACGCCCATCCACGCGGCCAGCTTCTCTATGCTATCTCCGGCGTGATGATCGTGCACTCGACCTTCGGCACCTGGGTGGTGCCGCCAAACCGCGCCGTCTGGCTGGTGCCCGTCTTCGACCATGACGTGCGTATGGTCGGCGACGTGAAGATCCGTACTTTGTTCATCGACGATCGCAGCGTGCCCGGTCTGCCCGAGGAAAGCTGCGTGCTGGCCGTGTCGCCGCTGCTGCGCGAGCTGATCGTCGCCGCCATGAGCGTGCCCGCCGACTATGCGCCCGACAGCCGCGACGCCCGGCTGATGCGGCTGCTGCTTGATGAGCTGCGGCAGGAGCCGGTGCTGCCGCTGCATCTGCCCATGCCGCGTGATCTGCGCCTGCGGTTTCTCTGCACGGAATTGACGGCGCGTCCTGACGCGGCAGCGACGGCGCAGGATTGGGCGGACAAGTTTGGCGTGACGGCGAAGACCATTCATCGCCTGTTTGTCCAGCAAACCGGCCTCACCTTCGGTCAATGGCGCCAGCAGGCGCGGCTCCTGCACGCGCTCGAGCGACTGGCGCGCGGCGACCGCGTCATCGATGTGGCATTGGAGAGCGGTTATGCCAGCCAGAGCGCCTTCACCGCCATGTTCCGCAAACAGTTCGGCGTGCCGCCGAGCGTGTTCTATCGGTAGCGCTATTTGGAGCTGCAAGCCGCCGCTTGTGCGTGGTCGACGATGACGGCGCGGGTGAGATTGATCGCGAGCGCGAGACACAAAACAACGCAGACGAGTGCCAGCAGCAGGTTCGTCCGTCTGCGCCACGCTTGTGCATTGATGACGAGGCCGACACCATAGATGAGCAGCGCCGGCACGGCGAAGAGATAGACGCCGAACGGGCCATCGCAGTCGAGCGCGTCGATGCCGAGCGCTGCCCGATATTCGTTCGGCGGCGTGATCGCGCCCATCAGCGCCAGAGGCAGACCCAGCAGCAGCGCGGCCCAGCCGAGCCACTTCAGTCTACGGCCGGATTGTTTCGCGCCATCGTCGTAATCGGGTCGTCCCACTCACGCCTCTCCGTCACAAGAGCCGTCCCATATTGGAGAGGTTCTTTCATGACGACATTGAACAACAAAATCGCGATTGTCACCGGTGCCAGTTCCGGCATCGGCCGGGTCGCGGCGGAATTGTTTGCCCGCGAAGGCGCGGCCCTCGTGCTCTCGGGACGCCGGCAAGCGGCGCTCGACGAGGTGATCGCACATATTACAGCCGCCGGTGGCCGAGCCGTGGCCGTGGCGGGCGATGTGAGTGACGATGCTCATGCGCGAGCATTGGTCGAGACGGCGATCGATCGCTTCGGCGGCCTGGATATCGCGTTCAACAATGCGGGAACCACCGGCATCGCCGCCCCCGTACCCGATCTCTCGGTAGAGACCTGGCGTGAGACGCTCGACACCAATCTCACCGGTGCCTTCTTCGCGGCCCGCCATCAGATCCCGGCCATGCTGGCGCGCGGCGGCGGTTCGCTTATCTTCACGTCGACCTTCGTCGGCCACACGGTTGGCTTTCCCGGCATGGGCGCCTATGCGGCGAGCAAGGCGGGTCTCGTTGGACTGACGCAAGTGATCGCCGCTGAATTTGGCGCGAAAGGCATCAGGGCCAATGCCCTCCTGCCCGGCGGCACCGACACGCCTATGGGCCGCGCCGTTTCCAACACGCCGGAAATGCGTGCCTTCGTTGAGGGCCTGCATGCGCTCAAGCGGCTGGCCGAACCACGGGAGATTGCGCAGGCCGCTCTCTTCCTCGCCTCTGACGCATCGAGCTTCGTCACCGGCACAGCCTTGCTAGCGGATGGCGGTGTCTCCATCACTCGCACGTAAGAAGATTAGAGCCCCTTCACGAAACTTGAGATCGCTGGCACCAATGGCGTCGATAGGGCGAGGTTCGGATCCTTGTAGGTGGCGATATTGCCGGCGCGGTCGGCGGGCGCGGGTTTAAGGACGTGATTCATGCCATCGATGATGAGCAGCTTCGCATCCGGCCGCGCCTCCGACAGGTGTTTGGCGTCATCGACAAGAACCTGGAAATCGGTGCTGCCCTGAATGATCAAGACAGGACCACGCACCTTGCGCAGTTCCGCGACAGGATCGCGCGTCAGCCAGGACATCATGTAGTTCTGCACGCTCGGTCGGTAGATCGACATCAACGCCGCCGGCACATCGGCGACGGGCTTGCCTTGTTTCAATTGTTCGGTGATCCGTCGTGAGGCCTGTTGCAACTCGTCCGGAACTTTGGCCGCCATCAGTTGCCGGTCGATGGTGGCGTCGATCCGCTCACCCGTTCCCGCGATGAGCACGAGCCCCGCGACGGTGGTCCGCTGCGCCGCCAGCGTGGCGACCAAGGCGCCCTCGCTGTGTCCCGCCAGCACGACGCGCTCCACGCGGCTTTGCTTGCCCAGAAGTTCAGCCCAGCTCACCGCATCGGTGACATAAGTGTCGAAGCGCAGATCCTCTTCGCGCAGGCCGGCCACCGCGCTCCCGCCGATGCCGCGTTTATCGACCCGCAGTGAGGCGATGCCCTGATCGGCGAGGCCATGGGCCAGCATTTTCAGGCTGTCGTTGCGCACGCCAGGCAGATTGCCATCGCGATCGACCGGACCGGACCCCGCCAAGATCAAGACCGCCGGCACGGATGCGTCGCCATCCGGCAGGGTCAACGTGCCGCGCAGGGCCTCGTTGGTCAGTTCGCGTTCGCTCCAGGCGGAGGCTTGGAAGGCAGTCAGGCTCATGACCAGAATTGAAGCGACGACCAGCACTGATTTCAAGATCAACCTCGCCAACGATAAACGACGCGGCGGAGTCTAAATAAAAAGACCCGGTACCGCCAGAGACGGCACCGGGCCAAGTTGCACTCGAGGGACGCTCGAGGGAGCTTTGAAAATCAGTCGATCACGTGCCGCCGATATTGGCCGCCTTCACGATCCGCTTGATCGTCTCGTAATTGTCGATGAGGAGCTGGGTGAACTCCGGCGCGCTCATCGTCTTCGGCTCAATGCCTTGAATTTCAATCTTCTCGGCGACGCCCGGCATCTGGATGATCTTGTTCAGCATGCCGTTGAGCTTGTCGCGCAGTTCGACCGGCATGTTGGCGGGGCCGAGCAGGCCGAACCAGGAGGAGAATTCGAAATTCGGCAGACCGCTTTCATCGACCGTCGGAATGTTAGGCAGCGACGGCACGCGCTTCTTCGAAACCACTGCGAGAACCCTCAAGCCGGGATTTTCGATGAAGCCCTGCGAACCCAGGGTCGGCACGATCAAGATTTGCGTGTCGCCGACCACAGTGCTGTTCAACGCTTCCGCCGTGCTCTTGTAGGGCACGTGCACGACGTTGATTTCAGCGCGATTGGTGAAATAAGCGGAAGCCAGATGCGTGGCGCTGCCGACACCGGCCGAGGCATAATTGAGCTTGCCGGGATTGGCCTTGGCATAGGTGATCAATTCGGCGACCGATTTCGCCGGCACGGCCGAGTTGATCAACAGCAGATAGGCACCGGTGCCAACATGGGCGAGCGGCGTGAAGTCCTTGATCGGATCATAAGGCACTTTGCGGTCGATGGCGGGGCCAATCGAATGGCTTGAGGCCGCCATCACCATGGTCTTGCCGTCGGGCGGCGATTTCGCCACCACCGAACTGCCGACACCGCCACCCGCCCCGGCACGGTTTTCGACGATGACCGTTTCGCCCAACAGTGTTTGCAGCTCCGGCGCGATGACGCGTGCCAGCACGTCCTGGCCGCCGCCCGGCGCGAACGGCACGATGATCCGATAGAGATCGGCCTGCGCCGCGGCGATCTGCACGCTGGCGCAAAGGGCGAAGAGCCCGCCAAAAGTCGTGTCGGCAATCTGCCCGTCATGATGTCCTCCCGTGTAAACTCTTTTGTTTGCTTGACCGCTGAACCCCTCCGTTCAGCGCGCCAAGGATGGATAAAGCCGCTCTGCCGTGCGCCGCAGGATCCACTCCTGATCGTTCTCCGGCAGGAAAGACAAAGCCGCCAAGCTTTCTTCGACGATGCGCGACAGCGAGGCATCGGAGGTCGGATAGTTCGAGCCCCAGGCGATGCGCGAGGCGCCGAACGTGTCGACGACTTTCTAGAAATACGGTTGGAACGCGCCACCGCCTTCGGCGATCATGCGGATATTGCGGATGGTCAATTTCAAAGTCAGGTTGGGATAGCGCGCCAGATCGAACAGCGGCTGCGCCGCCGCATAGGGTGCCCCGTCGCGGGCGTCAGGCGAGGCCAGATGATCGAGGATCACCGTCGCCTTGGGAAAGCGTTCCAGCAAAGTGCGCAACTGGCTGACAGCCTTGAGATGCATCTGCACGCAAACCGGAATGCCGATTTCCTGCGCGCATTCCCAAGCCGGAAAGGTCTTGGGATCGTCGAGCCAACCTTGCTGGCTCATGGTGCTGCCGGTGGTAAAGAGGCGCAAGCCCGAGAGACCCTTGCCGACCCAGTAGCGGATTTTCTCCGGCGCATCGGCGCTCAACACATCGACGGAGAAAACGGCGGCGAAGCGATCGGGATAAGCTGACTTTCAGGCGCGGCCAAAGCGGCGAATGTATATTATATATAATAGATAGACTAAAAGAACTAAAGCAAGCAAATCCTTTGTGGACCGCCTTTGCGATGACTTGACCGTCTGGACGGACTCTTCTAATTCACAGACTGACCACTCGGTACAGTCTCATGGCCCGCCCGATCAAAGTGGAAGACCATTCCGCACGCCGCCAGGCGATCCTGGAGGCGGCCAAGGCTTGTTTCGCGCGCAAAGGCTTTCATCCGACGACAACGGCGGAGATTTGCAGCGAAGCCGGGATCAGCACCGGCAATCTGTTTCACTATTTCCGCTCGAAGAAAGCGATCATCGCCGCCATTGTCGAACAACAGGGCGAGGAGGCGAAAAGCCATCTGGCCGGCCTTGCCGACGAGCCCGATCTCTATGAGGCGCTGCACGGCTTCTTCGACTTGGTCCTTGCCATGGCGAGCGAGCGCGATTTCGCCAATCTGGCGTTGGAAGTCGCCGCCGAAGCCAGCCGCGATCCCGATATCGGCGCCCTCGTCCGCCATAACGATGCGCTCCTGCGCGAAGGACTGACGGTGCTGGCGGCGGGCGCGATCAAGCGACGGCAGATCATGCCGGGCCTCGATGCCACGCAAGTGGCGCTTGGCATCGCCGCGATGATCGACGGTCTGTTCGCCCGTGTCGCGATCGATCCGGAGTTCAGCGTGCAAGGTCAGCGCAACACTTTCGTGCTGATGCTCGAACGTTTCCTGCAACCGAAAGCCAGCGACGTCTCGATCGAAGCGCCGCTCTGCGACGAGGCGCACTAGCCATGCCCGCACCCCTGCCCGATCCGCGCATTCTCAATGTCGATGGCTTAAGAGGTTTTGCGCTGCTCGGCATTCTGGTGGTCAATATCGCTGCCTTCGCCTCACCCTTCTATGGCCTCGATATTTCCGATCCAGTCTTTGCCGATGCGCGCGACAAGGCGGTACGCATCTTCATCTCGCTGTTCTTCGAGACCAAGTTCTACCTGCTGTTCTCTTTCCTTTTTGGCTATAGTTTCACCCTGCAGATGGCGGCGGCCGAGCGCGTCGACCAGAGCATTGCGCCACGCATGCTGCGCCGCCTTGCCGGCCTATGGCTCATCGGCCTGATCCATGCGGTGTTTCTGTTCAGAGGTGACATTCTCACCACCTATGCGGTGCTGGGCGTGATCCTGCTCTATCTGCGCGACGACCAGGACGGCCCTCTCTTCAAACTGGCTGTCGGTTTGATCATTGCCACCGTCTTGTTGTGGACCGGCGTGGCGGTGCTCGATTGGATCGCGCCCGTGCGGGAAGATCCGATCAAGATTTTCGATCAGGCCTATCAGATCCAGTCCGCCTATGCCGGCACGATCCGCGAGGTCATCGGCCAAAATCTCAGTTCCATGTCGTCGGTGTGGATCGTGCTGGCGCTGGTGCAGGCGCCCTGCGCGCTCGCCATGTTCCTCTTCGGTTTGATCGCCGGGCGGCATCAGATGCTGGCGCATCCGCAGCAGCACGTCGCCTTGCTGCGCCGTCTCACGGTGCTGGGGCTTTTCGTCGGTCTGCCCGGCGCCCTCGTCTACGCATTGAGCGGGGCTTTTTCGACAGGCACGCCCTGGGCCCTCGCCGGATTTGCGATCGGGCTTGCCACCGCGCCCTTCCTTACCGGCGCCTATATGGCACTTGGCTTGCGTCTCTTCGAAACCTCGATCGGCGCGCGCATTCGCGCTGCTCTCGCGCCAGCCGGACAGATGGCACTGACGAACTATCTCATGCAGTCGCTGATCTGCGCGCTGATGTTCTACGGTTATGGCCTCAAACTGATCGGCCAGCTCTCGCCGTTCATCGCCTTCACCATCGCCATCGAGATTTTCGTGGCGCAACTGTTCCTGTCGCGCTGGTGGCTGGCCTATCACGCCTATGGCCCACTAGAATGGCTGCTGCGGGCCGCGACGCTGCGCGCCTGGCCGCGTTGGTACAAGCCATCGGCGGCACGGCAGCGCAGCATGGCGGCAGAGCCTTGAGTGTGATGGCAGATTGCACCGGAACGATGTATGGGATCATGACAAGGTGCGCGGAGCCGCATCGGCCACGTGTATGAGACCAGGAGATGGCGCGCGCCATGGATGAGGCTGAAGATCACCGCGTTCGGGTCGCAGCGGAGCGACGTGCTCGCATGCGGCTTCGGCTCCTGCAAGCGGTCCTCGACACATGCGCCCTGCAAACGGAGGGAGGGTTGCCGAGCCTCGATGACGTCGCCGCGCGTGCGGCCGTCTCCAGGGCCACCTTCTACAAATATTTTACATCCGTCGAACAGGCGGTCGACGAGGTTGGGCGCAACCAAGTGGATGAAATGATCCACACGCTCGTGGCTTTGTTCGACGGTCCCGAGCCTCCCTTCTTTCGCATGACCGTTGCGATCCAGCTCTTTCTGCTGCGCGGTGTACTTGACCCGGCCTGGGCCGCGTTCGCTTCACGCCCGGACACGCTTGCCTATGACAATATCCTGCTGCGGGGCATTACGACTCATCTCGAAGCCTCGCGCGACGCCGGCATCGTCCATTTCGCCGACATAGAAGCCGCCGCGACGATCGCGATCGGCACTTTGCGGGAGGCGATGAGCCATCTGGCCCGTCACAAGGAGGATGTCCGGCGCGACTATGTGGAGGAAGTGGAGGTGATGATCCTCCGCGCCATCGGTTTGGAACTCGACGCGGCGCGCAAGACAGTCCGCGATGCGGTCGTATTCATCCGCGGCATTGGGCCGGACCGCCTCGCCTGGTGGCGCGATCCCTGGACAGCGGGCGGCGAGACGGGTCGCCGCCCTGTCCTGCTCAGACCGGCATGAGCGGCGGCTCGACGCCAGCCATCATCCGCCCGTAAAGCTCGTAGTTGCTTGCGAGATTGATGAACGGATGGGCGGCGCCGACCTTGACGTCCTGCCAGATGCGGTTCGCCGTGTTGCCGATGCGGGAGAAGGATCCGCCGCTGGCATCCGCAAGCAAGTCCACGGCCTCCCAAACAAGCTGGTCGGCGAAGGCACTGTCGCGGCAGAGCGCGGCGCGCTGAACCTGCTCCATGTATTCGCCGGTCGCGGCCCATGCATCGATCTCGCGACACAGCTTTTCGACGATCGTGCATGCGGCGTCGATCTTGGCGCTTGCCTCGCCGAGTTGCAGGTGTGTGACTGCGGCCTCTCCCGCCTTGGTGTAGGGTGTCAGCTTGATGTCGCGCTTCGGCAAAGTCTGCAAAAATTCTTCCAGCATATGCAGGCCCAGGCCGAGCACCGGGAAGGTCAGAATACCGACCATCAAAGGCGCGAAGGCGCTGCGATAGAGCGCTTCATCCGGAAACGTCCGCGGCTGCCGGCCTTCGTTGCAGGCGAATAGACCGACGATGTGGTCATCGGGAATGAAGACGTTCTCCATGCTGACATTGGAACTGCCGCTGCCTCGGATGCCGATAGGATCCCAGTCGTTGAGAATTTTGACGTCGCTCATCGGCACGAGCGCGATGCCTGGCCCGATCGGCTCGCCTGCCTCATTGAACATCGGCACGCCCAGAAGATCCCAATCGGCCTGATAGACGCCCGAGTTGAAGAACCACATCCCCTTGTCGACAAGGATCCCGCCGTCCACGCGGTGAGCCTTGACGGCGCGGTTGGAGAACACGCCGGCAACGCATGTGCCCGGCTTGGCAAAGACTTTGGCCGCAACATGTTTGGGGTATAGGCCCGCTGCCATCCAGTTGCAGGCAGTGACCAGCGTCACCGCCCAGGCAACGCCGCCGTCGCCACGGCCGAGTTCGGTCACGGTTCGCATCCAGGTCGTGATATCAGCCTGCAAGCCGCCATAGGCACGCGGCACCGTCAGCGCATACACGCCGGCCCGTTTCAGCTTGTCGACCACATGCTCGGGCGGACGGCCGAGACGGTCCGATTCAGTCTGCGCCGCGCGCAATTCCGGCACAAAATCCCTCGCCCATGCGACGACGTCGAATGTCTCCTGCATGGGCAGATCGACAACCGCAGCTTCCATTCCTGCCTCCTCATTTAATAATAGAATTACAATCTACTATTAAATGACTATGGCAGTTTCGACGATCCGTCAATGCACGCCTCGAGCGGTTCTATACCAAAATAATATCCTGATTAGGCTGAATTATTTAAACTCAACGCCGTCCTTCTTTAATAATAGACTATATGAATATTCTTCTTTGAAACCTCGACCCAGTCTGCTAAAAGATCACCAAGCAACGAAGAGGAGCGGGAATGGGGAGACGAAGCGAAGCCGGAGCCAACGCGGCCGAAACCGATCGCGCATGGTCTGTGGTGCTCGGCGCGGGACTTTGCATGTTCTGCGGACAGGCCGCGACGATCCTGTTCACCTTTGGCGTGTTTGCGCCCGAAATCTCCGCCGCGACTGGCTGGTCGCCGACGACGATCGCAGCCGCCATCGGCCCCGCCACGATCGCCGCCGCACTTCTTGCCCCGATCGCGGGACGCGCCGTCGACGCCTTCGGTGTGCGCCGCATGGCTCTGGTCGGTGGCCCTGCCTATGCGCTGGGGTTTATCGCGCTCGCGCTTCTGCCTCATGATCCGGTCCAGTTCGTTGCGCTGCTGGTCCTGGTCGGCGCGCTTGGCTTTGCAGCAACACCCGTCCTGTATGTGCAACTCGCTACGCGCTGGTTTACGCAGCGGCGTGGCCTTGCACTGAGCCTGATTTTTGCTTGCACCTCGTTAGGCGTGGCGTTCTGGCCGCCCTTCGCCGCCAAGCTGATCGATCTCTATGGCTGGCGCATGTCCTATGTGATTTTGGGAACGGCCGCAGGCGCCATCATCCTGCTCTGTGCCGTGTTCCTGCTCCGCGATCCACCTGCGGTCACACCCTCGGAAGCTCATGTCGGAGCACCAGGAATGAGTTTGGCCGAGGCGCTGCGCAGCGGCACCTTCTGGGTCATAACGGCCGTGTTCGTGATCCTCACCGGTGTCCTGGCGGGCATCATGGTGAACCTGCCTGTCATTCTTCGGCAACAGGGGATTTCGCCGCTGAGCGCAGCCTCAATCATGACAGTGGTCGGCGCGGCCATGTTCGTCGGCCGCCTGTCGGCCGGCCTCATGCTCGATCGTTGGTTTTCACCTCTCGTCACGGCCGGCTTCACGCTCTTGCCGATCGTCGGTCTCACCGCGCTGCTCATCGATGCAACACCGACCACGCTCTATCTCGCCGCGGTACTTCTCGGCCTCGGGCTCGGATCGGAAATGGATGCCGCAGCCTATATCGTTTCGCGGGCCTTCGGTGTGCGCTGGTTCGGCACGATCTACGGCGTCGTCACACTTGCTTACGGCTTAAGTAGCGCCATCGGACCGGCGACAGCGGGAGCGGCTCTGTCGCGGGGCATTTCACCCGGCGCGGTCTTCGCCGTCGGCTTGGCCTTGCTGGTGCCAACCCTGCTCCTGCTCCTGAGCCTGCGCAGACGACATTTGCCCTTCAGCGTCGATGGCGATGCTGGCCCTCTTGTGGAGAAGCGATCATGTCCCGCGACCACCTGATCGATCAGAGGCAATCGGCCCGTCGCGATTTTCTCATCGCCGCTACGCTGATAGGCGCGGTTGCCGCACCCGCCTCTGCTCAGGTACCGCCGCGCGATGCGAACATACAACGGGGTCTGGACGGCCCCGATGCGGACATTCTGGACGGCTTGCGGATCGCCGACCTGGTTCAGCGCGAGAGAACGGCACGCGATGCGGGTCAATGGGAAGAGATGGCCGCCAGCTACCATCCGCAATCCACCGTGGACGTGTCCTGGTACCATGGAGACGGCGCAGGCTTCGTGGCCGCGAGCCGTCGCAATGCCGCGAGCGGACGGATCAGCCTGCATCAGCTCGCGCCCACCGTCACGAAAGTAGCTGGCGAACGCGCGCTGGCCGAGACGCCATGCCAGCTCCTCAGCTTCGTACCCGTCGACGGCGTCGACGTCTGCATGATCGGCACCGTTCGGCTGTTGTGGCGCGCGCAGAAGCTCGACCGCCGCTGGTTGATCGCAGGATTGCGCATGATCTACATCAGGGACTTGCTTCTTCCCTGCGATCCCAATCGCATGCCATCGATCAACACGGCCGAGCTTGCCGGCTATCGAATCTCGTATCGCTTTCTGAGCTACGTGCTGGCGCGGTCGCCCAACCGCCCTCGCGACGATCTGCCCGGTGTCGACCGACCGGAATTGGTCGAAGCGCTTCGCACCGGCGAAAAACGGTGGTTGGAACAAGTCTAAAACTTGCGCGGTGATCTGGAGCTGACCACACGCCGTCAGGCGTATCGCTTCACGATCAGCCAACGCCTATTGTCAGCCCGGCAAAAATAGATAGTCTTCTAATCAAACGAAGGGAGTCTCGGCCGACGAGACCTCGCGTTTGAGAGAGTCCTGGGAGGGAACATGCGCGCTTCATGGATCGCGGCTGGCTTATTGCCCTTGATGATGCCGACAACGAGCAGCTTCGCTCAGCAAGGCCCGATCAAGATCGGTCTGATCCTGCCCCTCTCCGGCACCTTCGCGCCGAATGGCGAAGACACTTTAACAGGCACGCGCATCTACTTCGATTCCATCGGCAATCAAGTGGGCGGCCGCAAGATCGAGTTGATCGTCGAGGACGAGCAAGGCCGGCCGGACGTGGGGCTGACCAAGGCGCGCAAACTGGTCGAGAACGACAAGGTGCAGATCCTCGCGGGTTTCGTTTCGACCGCCGTGGCGCTCGCCGTCAACGATTATGCGCGCGAAAAGAAAATTCCCATGGTGCTGTCGGGCGATGCCGGAGCCAACGAACTGACCATGCCCGGCCCGCTCTACAATCCCTTTATCGTGCGCACGTCGCAGAACGGCCGCACGCCGGCGGCGGCAGCGGCGGCCTTCGCCTATAAGAATGGCTGGCGCAAGGTCGCCACCATGACGTCGGACTATGCCGGCGGTTTCGATACGATCGGCGGGTTCGCGCAGGCCTTCTGCAAACTCGGCGGCACGATCGTTCAGGAGCAATATCCGCCCATCAACACCAATGACTACGGCCCCTACGTCACCAATATTCAGTCGGGCGTCGACGGTGTCGTCACCTTCCTGCCGGGTAGCGCCGGGCTAAAATTCGTCAAACAGTTCGACGAGTTGGGCATGAAGGCGAAATATCCGCTGATGGATATTTTTGGCCAGATCGTCTACGAGCCCTTCCTGCCGCAATTGGGCGATGCGGCGCTCGGCATTTATTCCACCCTGCACTACGCGCCGACGATCCAGACGCCGGAAAACCAGGCTTTCGTCGCCGAATATATGAAACGCGCCAAACGCATTCCCAGCGACAACGGCGCTGACGGGTGGGCCGGCGCGCATGCCATCGCCGATGCCGCCAAGGCTGTCGACGGCAAGGTGGAAGATACCGAGAAATTCCTCGCCGCCTTCCGGCCCGACAAATTCGCCTCGCCCAAGGGCAATATCTCCTTCGACAAATACGGCCAGCTCATTCAGTCGATGTATGTGCGCAAGGTCGAAAAGACGAAGGAAGGCTATGCCAATGTGGTGGTCGAGAGCTTCGACAATGTCGACCAGTTCTGGCCGATGACCGAAGCGGAACTCGAATCCTACAAATACCGCTACAGTGAATTGAAAGGCTCGATGACGAACTGCGCCAAGGTTCTGGAAAAGAAATAGCGCAGCCGCATGATCTGGGTCATCCACACGCTGAACGGCATCTCCTTCGGCATGCTGCTGTTTCTGCTGGCGGCCGGATTGTCGCTGATCTACGGCCTGATGAAGATTTTGAACCTGACGCACGGGTCCTATTATCTCATCGGCGCCTATATCGGCTCGACGATCATCGCCAAGACCGGCAGCTTCGCCTTAGCGTTGATCGTGGCGCCACTCGCCGTTGCGCTGTTGGGCGCGGTGATGGAACGCTATTTCCTGCGCCGCTTCCACTTGCAGGAATTGCCGCAGACCCTGCTCACCTTCGGCTTCCTGTTCATTTTCGCCGATCTGACGCTCTGGATCTGGGGCGGCGACCCCATCGTTCTGCCCAAACCCGCTGCCTTTTCTGGCTCGATCTCGATCGGCGACGCCCGCTATCCGACCTATCGTCTGGCTTTGATCGGCGTCGGTTTGATCGTCGCGCTTATTCTCTGGTGGTTTCAGGAGCGCACGCGGCTTGGCGCCATGTTGCGCGCCGGCGTCGATGATGCGGAGATCGCCGGAGCGCTAGGCATCGATGTGTCGCTGCTCTTCACTCTGGTCTTCGCCGTCGGTGCGCTGCTGGCGGCGCTTGGCGGCGTGCTTGGCGGTCCCATTATCGGGGCGCAGCCGGGCGCGGATTTTGAGGTCATGCTGCTGGCCTTCGTCGTGGTCATCGTCGGCGGTCTCGGCAGTTTACGCGGCGCCTTGATTGGCGGCCTGCTGGTCGGCCTGCTCGATAATTTCGGCAAGATCTTCTTCCCCGAACTCGCCTTGTTCACGATCTTCGTACCGATGGCGATCATTCTCTCTTTCCGGCCGACAGGCCTGTTCGGGCGTCTGTAATGGCTCGTATCCTCCTTTTCATCACCCTTGCGGCTGTCGTGTTCGTGGCCCTGCCCTTCGTGGTGCCGTCCTATTACGTCAGCCTCACCACCAAGATCCTGATCTTCGCGCTTTTTGCCATGAGCCTCGATCTTTTGATTGGCTATACCGGCTTGGCCTCGCTCGGCCATGCGGCCTTCTTCGGCATCAGCGCCTATACGATCGGCATCCTCTCGGTGAAATTTCGTCTATCCGAATGGATCGCCTTTCCCGCCGGGCTTGCCATGGCGATCGTCTTGGGCATGGTGTTCGCGCTTCTCGCTCTGCGCGCGCGCGGCAGCTATCTCTTGATGATCACGCTCGCCCTGGCGCAGGTGGTCTGGGGCATTGCCTTTGGCTGGCGCACCATGACGGGGGGCGACGATGGCCTGCCCGGCCTGCGCCGGCCGGCCTTCGTGTCTGACGAGACCTCGTTCTATTTTCTGGTGCTGGCGCTCGTCACCGCCTCGACCGTCGTGCTGGTGGCGCTCATCCGTTCCCCCTTCGGCCTGGCCTTGCAGGGCATTCGCGAGAGCGAGAGCCGCATGCAGGCTTTGGGCTTCAATGTCTGGCGGCATCAATTCGTGGCTTTCGTCATCGCAGCCGCCTTCGCCGGCCTCGCCGGCGCCCTCTATGTCTACTACAACCGGTTCGTCAGCCCCGACTTCCTGCACGTGGTGCGCTCGGCCGAAGTGCTGATCATGGTCATCATCGGCGGCGTCGGCACGCTGCTTGGCCCGGCCATTGGTGCTGCAGCGATCATCCTGCTCGAAGACATCATCTCCTCGCAGACGCAGCACTGGTTGCTAGCGCTCGGCATCATCTATGTGGCGACCACTTTGTTCGCGCCGCGTGGTCTGATCGGGCTCTACCGCGAGCGTTTCATGGCGAGGCGTAAACCATGACGGCATCCAAAGCTCTCGACGTGCAGAACGTCGCCAAGAATTTCGGCGGCGTGCGTGCGCTGACCGACGTGACATTGGCGATGGCGCCGGGCGAACGGTTGGTGTTGCTTGGTCCCAATGGCGCCGGCAAGACGACGCTGTTTCATTCCATCTCCGGCAATATCATCGCTTCGGCGGGCCGCATCAGCCTGTTTGGCCAGGATATCACCCAGCTGGCACCGGATGCCCGCGCCCGGCTCGGTCTTGCCCGCACGTTCCAGATCACCAATCTGTTCCGCCAGCTCACCGTCTTTCAAAACCTTCAACTCGCCGTCTGCGGCGCGCAGCAGGTGACGTTCAAATTCATCCGACCGATGACGCAGTATGTGGGCGTGCGCGAGCGGGCCGAGGCCCTGCTGACGGAATGGAATTTGACCGATGTGGCCGACACCATCGTCCAGAACTTGTCCTATGGCGAACAGCGCCAGATCGAAGTGGTGATGGCGCTCGCGGGCGATCCGAAAATCCTGCTGCTCGATGAGCCGACATCCGGCTTGTCACCGGCCGAGACCCATCGCGTCGCCGCCATGGTGCGCGCCTTGCCGCGCGATATGACCATTCTGATGATCGAGCACGACATGGATGTCGCCTTCGAAATCGCCGATCGTATCGCTGTTATGCATCAAGGCCGGATCATCGCCGAGGGCGACGAGGCAGCCATTCGCGGCAACAAGCAGGTCAGCGACATCTATCTGGGCGTGGAGTGAGCCATGCTCCAAGTTGAGAACATCTACACCAACTACGGCTCGAGCCAGATACTGCAAGACCTGTCGCTGGAGGTGAAGCCCGGCGAAATCGTCGGCATCCTCGGCCGCAATGGCGTCGGCAAGACGACCTTGATGCGCTCTATCATAGGGCTCACGCCGCCACGCAGTGGCCGTATCGTGTTCGACGGCACGGATATCACGCGACTGGCGCCGCATCGCATCGCGCGGCTGGGACTGGGATATGTGCCGCAAGGCCGGCGCGTCTTCCCCTCTCTCTCGGTGCGCGAACATCTTCAGGTGACGGCGCGCGAACGGGAAGCAAGCCCCTGGACATTCGCCAAGATGATCGAACTTTTTCCCAATCTCGGTCAAAGGCTCGATCAATCCGGTGCCAAACTGAGCGGCGGCGAACAGCAGATGCTGGCGGCCGGGCGCGCGCTCGTCGCCAATCCGACTCTGTTGCTGATGGATGAGCCGACCGAGGGGCTAGCGCCGCTGATGGTGCGCGAACTGGGTCGCCTCGTCGGCGCCTTGAAGGACAGCGGCACGGCTGTGCTTCTCGTCGAACAGCAACTGGCCTTTGTACTGAAATATGCCGACCGCGTTTACATCGTCGCCAAAGGCCAGGTTGTTCACCACTGTCTGCCGGCGGAGCTCGCCACCGACAGCGAGATCAAGGCGCGCTATCTCGGCGTGTAGATCGCGTTTGACTAATCAAACGATACCTGTGCGCGCTTTGCCTTGCTACGCGGCCTGACATAACATCATACGTATCCGTATGATGTTTCAAAGGTAAAACGCTTCATGACGAAAATCGTCATTGTCGGCGGCGGCATTGCTGGCGCTTCTCTTGCCATTGCGCTCAAGCGCCAGTCGGTCGACGTGGTTCTGGTGGAGAAAGACCCGCATTGGACGCCGTCGAGTTCCGGCATTTTTCTCTACGCCAATGGATTGGAATCGGTCCGTACCCTGGGCGTGCTTGATGCGGTTTTGGAGCGCGGCTGGGCGAGCGACGGCCGTAATGTCTATCTGACGGCGGACGGTAGTTTCATCACCGAAACGCATTATCCGTCACGCGATCCCGCGCGCGTGCCGCCGATTGTTGGCATCAAGCGTTCGGATTTGCACCGGGCGCTCGCGGACGAGGTGCAACGCCTGGGCGTCGACATCAAACTCGGCCTGACCGTCGAGAGCTTTGACGATCAAGGCACTCAGGTCATCGCCCGACTCTCCGACGGCAGCGAGATCGCTTGCGACGGACTCATCGGCGCCGACGGCATTCGCTCGTCGATCCGCGAACGGCTGTTTGGCAAGATGACGCCGGAGTTCACCGGCTTTGGCACCTGGCGCAGCGTGCACAAGAAACCAAAGGAGATCGACGTCAAGATCATGATGATGGGCGTCGGCAAGCGCCTCGGCATCATGCCCATCAGCGACGATCAGCTTTATATTTTCGCCACCACCAATGAACCGTCGAAGCCGCTTTACGATACGTCGCGGATGCATGAAATCATGCGCGAGAAGCTCGCAGAGTTCAAAGGCCCAGCCGCCGCTCTGCTCGACGAACTGACGTCCCCCGAAGGTGTGCTCTATACGGCGGTGGAGGAGATGGCGCTGCCCCTGCCCTGGAGTAAAGGCCGGGTTCTGATCATCGGCGACGGCGCTCATGCCTGCACGCCCTATATGGGACAAGGCGGCGCCATGGCGCTGGAAGATTCGATCTTGCTGGCGCCGCAGATCGCGGCATCAACAAATCTCGCCGCGACCTTCACCGCTTTCGGTGCCTTGCGACACGAGCGATGCAGCTTTGTCCGCAAAGTCTCGCGGCAAGTGGGCGATGCCGGCGGCAAGGAATTGCCCAACGATGTCGATGCGCGCAACAGACGTTTGCAGACGCAGGGCCAGTCGGACGTCGACTCGTTTTATGCGCGCATGTTCGCGGGCACATGAAAACGCCGCGGAAAAATCCGCGGCGCTTCGCTTTGCAAATAGATTAGCGGCAGACGCGCACTTGCTTGACGACCACACGGCCGAACGGGCCACGCGTGCGGATCGTATTGATGCGGCAAACCGGACGACGTACCGGGCGCGCATGCCGATAGTGCGGATGGCCGGGGCGATATTGCACGTGATCGATATTGATCTGAGCCGCCGCGGCCGGCATCTGCGACACAGGCATCGCGCTTGCCGAGCCAATGGCGCCCAAGGTCACAGCGCCCAGAACCGAAGCTGCTAAAGTGAGTGCATGAAATTTCATTTTTGAATCTCCTTGGGTTGTCGAACGTGCTCTTCATGGCGCTTTGAACGTGAACAAATTCTGAATATCCACATTACGATATTTTTAGAATCACCCTGCGGCACAATGCGAAGAATCTATGACGAAATCTGAGATGCATGGCTGCTCGGAGAAAATCGCGTCCCAATTGCGGGGCGATTTATCTTGATGCGACGGCCGCATCAAACAAAAACTGCGCGAACAATGTCGCGCAGTGTCGTTTATCGTCATCAAAGCGAGCGTTTTACCAACCGCGCCCGCGATGTTTATACCAGCCGCGTTTGCGACCACGTGTTGCCGCCCAACCGCTATTGCCGCGTCCCCAACCACGTGCATGGCCCGGTGGTCCCCAACCCCACTTTTTCGCTTCGATGGCGCCTTCCGCAGGGAGATCTTCGATGCGTTCAGATGCCATCGCACGCACGCCCGTCACACTCACGGCTGCTGCTGCGAATACGGCTGCCATCAATTGGCGTCTGTTCATGAAAACCTCCCTTGCGTGAGAGCGTGGATCAACGCACGCTGATCAACTCTCGGAAGCCTCAGGAGTTGCAGGGTTCGGACCAGCAAGCCCGCCCTTGCGACCCGCGCTCGAAGCCAGCGCTGGATTGCGAGAGAAAGCACGGTTTTGCGGGCTGACGGAGGAACCACCTTTGCGGCCGGCTTTCACCGCCAGTTTCTTGTCTTTCGAGAAGGCACGATTTTCGGGTTTGACCGCCAGGCCACCTTTGCGTGCCACTTCCTGGCGCCGTTCCGGTGTCATCGATGCAAAGCCCCGTTTTGATTTTTCGACTACTGTCATTGTTGTTGCCCCTCACCCAATTCAGGCCACGACCCAAACCGTCGATGACCCTCCCACTGTCGCTATAGATGACAAAGTCAATATTAGTGGCTGCAAATACAGCGTAACCAAGAAATCATGGCAGTGAGCAAATATTGTCAAGGTGCAAGTGAGGGGCGCGATACCTTTTTAAGACAGTCACTTCGTCAGCAAGTTATTGCAACGGACCGCTTCGCCATCATCATCATAATAGTATGAATACGTGCTATATACAGGGCCAGCGTAGTACAAGGCTCTGGCGGCGCACAGAAAACCAATATTGCAGGAAGCTGCTCAATGGCGGCCGCGCACAAATCGCCGCTCTTTCATATCTCAATAGATACATATATCTGCTTTGCAGAAACGCTAGAGCGACAGGCACTTTCGCGCATCGTCGGTCATTGAAAGCGGCATCAACAACGGCGTGCGCGGCGAATCAATATTCCCATTCGACGCCGATACCGACCGACGTGCGGCCATCGGCACCCACTTCGCCCACGCCACGCACGCGCCGCGTGATATCGACGTTGACGCCGACAGCCGATTGCTCAGGCCGCGCGCCTGCCCGCACGCCGATACTGACGTTGTCGGAGATGTAGCGAGACGCGCCGGCACTGACGCCACCGCTCGCATCCTCGCGAATGTCGAGCGAGTCGACGCCAAGCGACTTACGCAGCTTCTCGAAGACATCGAGACCAGGGCCCGCGCCGGAGAATTGGGCCACCGACTGCGCCAACATCACCGCCTGGAAGGCCGAGAGACTGCCGGATGGTTTGGCGAAGAGAATGCGCGACATCACTTCGTCGGTGGGCATCTGCGGCTGCGAGCCGAAAGAGAACGAGGGCGACGCCGCCGGGCCATCGACCTGAACCTGCAAGGTCGCATCGCTAGAGGTGGTCTCGGCGACGAAATTGATTTCCGGCGTCAGACCGCCTGTGAAAGTCAGGCGACCCTGGGTGATGTCAATACGCTTGCCGGCGATGCTGATGCGACCACGGCGTTGATCGAACTGGCCGATGATGTTGGGCTTCTGCACGCTGCCTGTGATCCGCAGGTCGCCGCCGAATTCCGCATCGATGCCGCGCCCACGCACGAACAGCCGGTTCGGCGCCGAGACCGCGACGTCAAGCGTCGCATCGAAAGCCGATTTCGCCTTGGCGCGGGCTTTGGCCTTTTTCTCCAGCGCCAGGATTTCGCGCACGAACGGGCCGGGATCGATGTGTTTGGCGTTGGGCAGCGGCCGCAGATTGATCGGCAAGCGCTCCGGCACGGTCACGTCCATGGAGACGATGGTGATCTTGCCGGCGACCTTCGGGCGCTGGCCGAGCGTGCCAGTGACGTTGAGATCGAAATCGGCCGTGCTCGAAACCGTCTGCGTCGAACTCACCTGCGCATTGCGGCCGGTGATGTGAATGGTGCCGGGGAAGCCGGCGGTGGCGAGATTGATCTTGCCGGTTCCGCCGATCGTACCGCCATTCGGTGTCGTCGCCGACAATTGCTCGATGTTGAGGTCGCGGCCCGAGCCAAGCAGGCGCGCGTTGATGTTTTCCAGCCGCACGCCATTCAGGGGATCGCTGAAGGTGCCGCTGGCAAGCGTCGCGCTGCCGGAGACCTGCGGATCGGAGGTCGAACCGGACGCACGCAGATCGACATTGACCTTGCCGGTCACGCTCTGGCCGTTGGCAGCCAACATGGTGTTGGCGGCGCTGGCGTCGATGGCGCCACGGATGTTGAGGTCCATGCGCGCGGCAGCATCGATCGGCACGCGGCCGGTGACGTTCAGCGTACCCGCCCTGCCGGCATTGATCTGCGCATTGACAGAGGTCGACGTGCCTTCCAGCCGCCCATTGGCGGCGATGTCAATCGACGGCAGACCGGAAGAGCGCAGGGACGGATCGGAGAGTTTGCCGATCTTCACGTTCCAGTCGCCGGCGAGCGACGACGGCGTGCCGGAGATGCGCGCTTCGCCATCGATCGTTCCGCTGGCATTGACGCCAGGCGAAACCAGATTGGCGATAGCCAACGGGATCGAGCGGGCGTTGATGGCGAGGTTGAGCTGGCTCCCGGCCCGGCCGCTGGCCGTCAGACGGCCGCTGTCGGCTGCGATCGCCAGTTGTTCGAACGAGGCGATGCCGTTTTGCCAGAAGATCGTCGCCGGTGCGGTCAGGCTCAGCCGCCGGCCATTGCCGCGGGCGTTGAGCGAGGTGAGATCGATGCGCGTGCGCTCGCCCGGCGCCACGGTCGCCTTGCCGTCAACGGCGATGCCGCGCACTTCGCCGGAGAGATCGAAATTGGTCGAAGCTGGCGTGCCACGCGCCACGACCTGGAAGCGTGGGATGGACGTACCGGCAGCCGTCGCACCTTCCAGGCGCGCCGTGGCATCAATGGAAGGCTTGCGCAACAGGTCGAGCCCCTTGCCGCGCACATCAAGCCGTGACACGGCGATGTCGCCAGCCCGGATGGCGTTACCATTGGCATTGATCTCCACCGATTGCGCGCCGTCTTTACCGATCAGTGTGATGTCAGCATTCAGCCGGCCCTGCATGTCGCGCAGCGCGAAAGCCGACAGGTCTTCCAAAGATGGCGCGTTGATCTTGACGGTGCCATTGGCAAGCCCTGAGGGCGTCACCGTGGCGTTGCCAGAAATCGCGACGCGACCGATGGTCAGATCCGACGGCGCGATGGTCCAACCGGCATCGGCTTTCGACACCTGGACGGCGGCGCGAGCGGCGCGATTGTCGACGTCGCCGTCGAGTTTGAGCGCAACCCGCGCCTGGCCCAGCACGTCGGTGCCATTGAGATCAAGCTGAAGATGCCGGATCGGCCGGCCAGCGGCTGTTGCCTTATCGAGCGACAGCGTGCCTCTGACATTGGGGCTGTTGAGATCGCCCGTCACCTGGGCGTTGAGATTGGCGACACCCGTCAGGCGTTCATCGACTTTGGCGAGGTCGGACAGCGCGGCATCGATCGCCAGCGCCGGTTTGAGCGAATTGCCGGTCGCGGTCAGTTTCGCCGTCACATATTGTCCGGCGACCGCCAGCGCACTGGCGCCGAAGCCGCTGCTGGAATATTCGAGCGGACCAGAAAGCGTCAGGCTTCCACCGATCAACTTATCGACTGCCGGTGTGCCGGTGACGAGCTTGTTCAGACGACCGTCGATCTTGGCGGCATAGGCGTTAGCATTAGGCCGAGCATCGACATCCATGGCGAGATCGGCGCTGCCGGCCAGATCGCGACCGGCCAGTTTGCTCAACGGCGTCAGGCTCGGCAGGGCCAATTGCAGCCGCCCCTTGACTTGATCGGTGGTGGCAATGCCGGCATAGGCGATCGAAGCGGTGTTGGTGGCGATGCGCAGATCGTCGAACGTCCAGGCGCTATCGGCGCCGATGCGGCCCCGCCCGTTGAGCTTCACAGGATCGGCCATCAGGCCAGCGAAGCGTTCGGGCATCAGGGCCGCGACACGGCCATCGCCATCCAAAGTGAACTGGCGGCCGTCGCCGGATTTTTCCAAACGCGCTTTCGCCTGCGCGCCGATCGAGGGACCCGCCGTAAAGGTGAGCCCGGCGGAAAAATCGTCGAGCTTGCCGTCGCCTTTCAGATTGAGTTCGACCGGCGGGTTGTTGGGAATTTGCAGCGCGCCGGCCACCATGCCGCCGGCCGGCTCGTTGGCGGTGACCGCAACCGACAAGGCTGTCGTCTGCGGCTCGTAATTGAGTTTCGCGCTGATCGCACCAGGCGCATCAAGGCGCCGGACATTAACTTCGCTGTCCAGCCCGGCGGAAGCATCGCCCAGCTTGGCGCGGCCGTTGATGGTGATGCGCGCCGCCTGCCCTGCGATTTCAGGTCCGAGATCGATTTCGTTGACACGGAAGCCGCGGATGTCGACGGCAACAGGCAGATCGGGAAGCAGCGATTTGGGATCGAACGGTTCGGTTTTGGTAGTCGCGGGTGCGGGTTCGCTCACGGGCTTGCGCAGCACTTCGATCTTGCCAGCTTCAAGTCCGTCGACTTCGAGACGCCCACGCAGCAGCGCCAGACGCCGCCAGACGAGGCGCGCCTGATCGAGTTTGAACCAGACACCGTTGCGATCGGAGATTTCGACGTTGCGGATGGTCGCATCCGACGACAGCGGTCCGTCGATCGCGCCGATGGAAATCTTCATGTCGGGCGACGAGACCATGCGCGAGATGAAGGAGGCAAGCATGCCCTTGTCTTCTTCGGCACCGCTCAAGACCGTATAGCCGGCCCACAGGCCGCCGGCCGTGAGCGTCACCACGGAGACGATAGCGATGGAACGTAGCGGGCGCAGTTTCATCATCAGAACGCCTGTCCCAACCCGACGTAGACGCCGAAGCGCGGATCGTCAGGTTTCCGGTTGAGTGGCATGGCGAAGTCGATACGTACCGGGCCGATGGCCGTAAAATAGCGCAGACCGAGGCCGGCGGCGACCCGGATACCGCCCTTGAAATCCGGCAGCGAGGACGCAAAGGCATTGCCCGCGTCGACAAAGGGCACGATGCCGATCGTATCGGTGATCTTGATGCGCGCCTCGGCGGAAGCCTCGAACAGGCTGCGCCCGCCGATCGGCACGCCGAATGGCCCGAGCGGGCTCAGATAGCGATAGCGGAAGCCGCGCACCGAGCCGCCGCCGCCGGCGAAGAAGCGGCGGTTGGCCGGAATATCCGTCAGATCGGAACCCGCGAGCGAGCCGACATTGACGCGGCCGGCGAGAATGTAACGAGCGTCCTCATCGAGCGCGTAATAGGCCGTGGCCGTTACTTTCGATTGCAGGAGATTGATGGTCGAACCGAAGGCCTTGGCGTAGGGCGAGACGGAGGCCGTGACGCGAATGCCGCGTGTTGGGTTTAAGAGATCGTCGGTCGAGTCATAATTCGCCGCCGCCTGGAAGCCGACGAGGGTGTAATCGGTGGTGCCGAGAATGTCCTGGACGCGGCCGCGCTCCGCATCGATGCCGAGCTGCACGCTGGCGAATTCGGTGAAGCGATGGCGGATCGAAACGGTGCCGCCGGCGGTCATGCTCCAATAGGAATTGGTGCGCTCGCGCTGAATGCCCGTGTCGATCAGAAGATCGTTGCGCGTGCCCCACAATGCCGGCTTGATGAAACTGGCTTTCAGGCGGCCGACGAGATTTTGCGCATCGAAGGTCGTGATGCGGCGGAACTGGCGCCCGCCCGTCGGCGCGGCGAAACCGACTTCCGCGTCGATGCGCAAACGCTCCGCCCCGCCGAACAGATTGCGGTCCATCCACCAGGCGCGCAGCGACGGACCATCGAACGTGGAATAGGACGCCGACGCGCCGACCGCGTGACGCTTGCGCTCCGAAACGGTGACGTTGAGCGGCAGATTACCGTCGGCATCAAGATGATCGGCTTCGTCGATACGCACGGAACCGATAGCGTCGATCTTGGAAATCGATTTGCGGGTATCGCTCAGGCGGCGAGGATAATAGGGCTCGCCCGGCTGGAGGTAGATGAAGGATTGCACCACGCTGGTTGGCACGTTCTGCGTGCCTTGGACCGTCACCGGACCGATGCCGGCCTTCTGCGAGGGATCGATGGTGATGGCGAGATCGACGACATTCTGGCGATGTTCGATGACCGGCGCGATCGACACCATTTTGGCCAGGGGCCGCGATTGCTCGCGCAGATAGTCGACCGCCGAAGCGGCGCCCGCGCGGATATTACCGGCGGTCGCCTCGTCGCCGGCTTTCAAAGGAAAACCGCGACGATGGATCAGATCGGCCGCGAGCGGCTGATTGGTGCGCGCGTCGAACACCCGGACCTCGCGCAGATGAAAGAGCGGACCGAGCGTGACGGCGACGGTGAGCGGCACAAGCTGGCGTCCACGCTGCGCATCGGCGGCCGCGGCGGCGGAACGATTGTCGCCGTCGACCGCTAGATTACGGCCGGCAACGCTCATGCGGACGTCGGCATTATAATAGCCGGCGGCCCATAGTGCTTCGGCCAGACGTGGATAGTCGGCGGAGGCACGGCGCACCAGCCCATCGCCGGACGGAGGAGGATCGCGGCGCAAAGCCCAGGTGTTGGAGGCGTCTTTCAGGGTTTGCAGCAGGGTTTTGTCGTCGACACCGGTGATCTGCAGATCGTAAGGCAGGTTTTGCTGGGAGGGTTGCGGCAAGGGCTCCTCGCCGCCGAACAGACCAAAAAAGTCAAACGCCCTTGCCTGCCCGAATGCAGCAGGTGTGACCAAAACCGCTAACGCCACCGCCCATACGAAACGCAAAACCAAAAACTCCCGGCTTCCTCTGCCCCCAAAAACAGAGGCTGCCGCAAAATCAATCGATCAAATAAATCCGTGCGTGCCCATCCTTGCGTGTCACGACTAACAAATCAGAAATTTATCACAATTGTTCCCGGTTCGGACCCCAGTCCGGGCCGATAATTGGCCAGATCACGCGCCAGCTCTTCATTCATTTCTGCGAAATAACGGCTTAAACAATTGTTTTATATTCGAACTTTCATACTCGTCGCCGCGTACCGAATACGGCAGGCGGAAGGCTAATTTTACAGCGCCTCACACGTGAAAACGAGGGGTGACCACCTGCGAACCGCTTGCTCAGCTCATGATTCCTCCCCATGAGTCCTCTACAGGACTCATTGACTCCTGTAGAGGACTCCCTATGGTCCGCGCCGGGAGGTGCCCATGAAGCGATTTCTGTCGATTGCCGCCGCGTTCCTTGTCTCTCTCTCCGCCGCTTCGGCGCAGACGTATCCCGACCGGGTCGTCCGCCTCGTCGTCCCCTTTCCGGCCGGTGGCAGTTATGACGTGATCGCCCGCCTCGTGGGCGCCGGGCTGGGCGAACGCTGGGGCCATCAAGTCGTCATCGACAACAAGGGCGGCGCGGCCGGCGAGATCGGGACGGCCGCTGTGGCGAGCGCGGCGCCCGACGGCTACACCCTGCTCCTCTTCGGCGACGGCATTCTCATCAATCAAGGCCTGATGAAGAACCGGGCCTTTCATCCGCTGAAGAATTTTACGCCCGTCACTCTGGTCGCACGCTCGCCGCAGGTGCTCGTCGCCAGCCGTGGCCTCAACGTCTCGAGCCTGACGGAGCTGATCGCGCGCGGCAAGGACGGCAAGACCGACCTGGCATTCGGAACGGCGGGATCGGGAACGCCAGGGCATCTGGCGGCCGAACTGCTGGCCGCGAAATCAGGCCTGCCATTGCGTCACGTGCCTTATCGTGGCGGCGCGCCGGCGCTGGCCGATCTCATGGGCAACCACATTGGCCTCGTCTCGACGGGCCTGCCGGCCCTGATCGGCAGCATTCAGGCAGGCAGCATCGTTGCGCTCGCGGTCTCGTCGGAAAAGCGCTCGGCCATTCTGCCTGATGTGCCGGCGATGAGCGAGAGCGTGCCGGGCGTCTTCCTCGACACCTGGTACGGCATTCTCGCACCAGCCGGCCTGCCCGATCCTATCGCGCAGAAGATTCATGCCGATGTCAGCGCAGTCATGCGCGCACCGGAAATGTCGAAGAAACTCGCCGATCAGGGTTTTGAATTCGTCGGCGGCGGCCCGGACGAGCTGAAGGGCGTGATGGAGCGCGATCTGCCGCGTTGGCAGGAGGTCATCGACCTTGCCGGGATCAAGCCAGGACAATGACGATGACGATGACAGATGTTTCTTCTTCTGCCGTCCGGCAGATGTCGGCGCGCGCGGTTGACGGTTGCGAAATCCACTTCGATCTCCATACGTCCGCTGCACCAGACGCGCCCCGCATCGTCCTGATCCACGCGCTTGCCATGGCCGCGCCGCAGTGGAACGAACTCGTGCAGGAGTTGCGCGACACTTGTCATCTGTTGACCGTCGATTGTCGCGGCCATGGCCGATCCGAGAAGCGTCCCGGCCCTTACACCTGCGATCTGTTCGCCGACGATCTGGCTTGTGTTCTGGATGAAGCAGGCTGGCCGTCGGCCATTGTCGCTGGCTGTTCCATGGGCGGTTGCGTCGCGCAGGCCTTTGGCTTGCGTCATCCGACGCGCACCGATGGCCTCGTCCTGATCGACACGACCGCGTCCTACGGGCGCGACGCCATGCCGAAATGGGCCGAACGGGCGCAACGCGCCGCGACGCAAGGCATGGCTGCATTGGTCGATTTTCAGCTCGACCGCTGGTTCACCGAGATGTTCCGCGCTGAGCAGCCCGCTGCCGTGCAGCGCTGTCTCGATATTTTTCTCGCCAACGACCCTGCCTGTTATGGCGCTACCTGCGACATGCTGGCGAAGGCCGATTTGCGCGCGCAGCTCGGCACCCTCGCCTGCCCCACGGCGGTGATCGTTGGCGAAGAGGATTACGCCACGCCCGTCGCCATGGCGCAGGATATCGCCGCGCGGATTACCGGCGCGAAACTCACGATCCTGCCGCAGGCCAGGCATTTCTCGCCGGTCGAGCGTCCCCGCGCCATCGCTGAGGACGTGTTGTGGGTGGCTCGTCAAGCATCGCGCATTTAGGGAGGACATCATGCATATGGATCGTCGCCGCTTTCTCGTCGGAGCGACCGCGCTCGCCACATCAGCCGTGTTGCCGGCCCGCGCAGCGACCCGCCGGATCTTCGACAGTCATTGCCACATCATCGATCACGCCTTCCCGATCGTTCCCAATCAGGGCTACACGCCGCCGCATTTCCCGCTCGACGATTATCTCGCCCAGACGCGGCCGCTCGGCGTTGTCGCGGGCGCATTCGTCTCGGGCTCATTCCATGGCTTCGATCAGTCCTATCTCAAAGCGACCTTGCCGAAGCTCGGTAAGTCCTGGGTTGGCGTCACCCAGGTGCCCAATGATATTCCCGATGCGGAGATCGCCCAGCTCGCTGACATCGGCGTGCGCGCGCTGCGTTTCAACATGTTCCGCGGCCGCATCGACAGTGTCGACGATCTGATGACACTCGCGCAACGCGCCCATGCGGCGGGACGCTGGCATGCGGAAATCTATGCCGATGCGGCGGCGCTACGCCCGCATGTCGATCGGCTGGCGAAACTGCCGCAGATCGTCATCGATCATCTGGGCATGACTGAAGCCGGATTGCCCGTCGTGCTCGATCTCGTCGCCGCCGGCGCGAAGATCAAAGCGACGGGCTTTGGCCGGGTCAAAATGGATGTGCCGAAAGCCCTCGAACGCATCGCCGCGAAGAGCCCCAATGCGCTCGTCTTCGGCACCGACCTGCCCTCGACCCGCGCGGAACGGCCGTTCCAGCCCGACGACATCGTACTGGTCGAGCGCGTGCTCGGAGCGGACCTCGCTCAGAAGGCATTCTGGGATAACGGGGTGGCACTCTATCGCGTGCCCGTCACCGCCGGCTGATCAGGTGAGACGCACGCGATAGCGAAAGCGATCGGATCGACCATAGGCGCGCCGCCAATCGATCGGCGCGCCATTCGCACCGAAAGAAGTGCGTTCGACGACGATCAGCGGGTCGCCCGTCTTCACTTCAAGCAGGCGCGCCTTCACCGCATCGGCTTGGCCCAGCGACAGCTCGTCTTCGACCGAGGTCACCACCTGGCCAAAAGCACGCTCATAGATCGGATAGAGCAGCGGGCCGATTTCCTGTTCGTCCATGGTGACGAACGGTTCGAACAGCGGATGCGGCAGGTAGAGGTCTTCGCAGATCACCGGCTTGCCGGCCCAGAGCCGCAGGCGCAGGACCCGCACCACCTTGGCGCCCTCTGGCAGGCGCAAGCCCCTGGCGATCTCCGATGTGGCGTCTACGACTTCGCGCTCGATGAGCCGGCTTTCGGGAACCGTGCGGCCACCGCCCGTCGAGGCATCCTCGAAATTGAACCAGCGGAACAGCGACCCGTCGAAAGACGGCCGGCGGACGAAAGTGCCGACGCCTTGCCTGCGCTCCAGCAGTCCCTCGCGCACCAGATGTTCGATCGACTTGCGCATGGTGCTGGTGGAGACGCCATAGGTCTTGGCCAGTTCCTGCTCGGACGGGATGGCCTCGCCAGAGGCCCATTCGAGCGCGGCAATCCGCGAGGCCAGCGCATCGCGCAGCCGGGCATGCATGGGAAGACGATTGTCGCTGGGCACCAGCACTCGCAACTCCGGATGCGCGGGGCGCAACGCCCGCCGAAACTTCATAACCTGTGGTAGTGCATAGGACTGGAACAAGACAAGGTCGACCTCGCGCATGGCACCAGGCGAAGCAGCGCGTCCTCATCCTGATGTAAATTGCGAGATATATCTTATATCAACCTGTTATGTTTTCGTAATTATTCATTTCAGAAAATAATAAGGAACGCTCCATCGCTCCATTCATTGTTCAGGCAGTCGCAAACAATGTCGGAGAGCGATCATGCCGATCAAGTCGAAGACATCTCCATCGAAGCCATTTCCTGCCCTCGACAAGCCGAGCTCAGGCTGGGCTGTAAGTGTGAGGTCCTTGCCGGTGGACGGGATCGGTCCCGTGACCGAAGAGACATTTTACGCGGCGATCGTCGACCGCGAAGAGGCCGAGAAAGCTGTCGCGCAACTGGCGGGAGCGGCCGACGATGCCATGATCAAGGCGGGCAAACGGATCAGCGCTGCAGAATTTGAGCACATGGGTTGGCACGCCGGCCAGGTTGAACAATGGGTCGGCCCCAGCCTGGAAGCGCCCGGCTCGTAGTCCGTGTTCCAAGAGGTCACTTCTTGGACTTGCGGCTTTGCCCAAAGGTCAGTTTTGGCTTCCGCCCCCGCACCGCCCGCCGCGTTACAGGCGCGGCTGATGGAGGAGAAATCTGCCGCTCGATCGTTGCGTAGATATTCGCAATCAATCCAGGCAGCTCTGATTTGGGGATGCGGTTGTGGCCGACATAAGCGCAGGCCACGTCTGTGGTGAGACGTAGCAGTCTGTTGCGATCGAGGGTCATACCCCTCGTACGTCAGTGATCCGTCAGCGGATCACTTCAGACTGCAAATACGAGACGGAGGATGAAATGGTGGGCGATGCAGGGATCGAACCTGCGACCCCTCCCGTGTGAAGGGAGTGCTCTCCCGCTGAGCTAATCGCCCGGCGCATGGCCGAATGCGCGCTATATCCTCCGGGCCACCCGCCAGTGTCAAGGCGATCGGCAGGTGTTCCGAAGGCAAATTCAATCAGCTCGCCGAAAATCTCAGGTTTGCCACCGCATCCCAGAGCTGATCGAAGCTGGAAATCACCACATTCGGCTCAAAAGTCTCCACCGGCTGATCGGTGTAGCCGAAATTAACCGCGACGACGGGCATGCCGGCCGCCTGAGCGGTGCGGATATCGGTTTTCGAATCACCGATCATCACCGTATGGGCGGGATTGCCGCCGGCCCGCTCGATGGTGGCCCGCAATACGCGCGGATCGGGCTTCATCACCGCCTTGCCATCGATATAGACCGAGTCCTGGCCGCAGATCGCCTTGAAGCGGTCGGTGATATCGAGCGCTTTCAGGAGCTTCAGCGACGCATGCTCGACCTTGTTGGTGCAGACGGCGAAGATCCAGCCGGCTGCCTCGAACCGGTCGAGCGCCGCAATCAGGCCGGGAAATAGGTGCGATTCCTGGGCAATACGCTTCTCGTAGACCTTCAGATAGTCGGCAAACAGCTTTTCCAGCCGGTCCGGATCGAGTTTCCCGCCGCCCGACGCTGCAAAACCATGCTGGAGGAGGACACGGCCACCGGCGCCGACCATTTCGCGGCCGGCCTTGAGGCTGACGGGCGCCATGCCCTCGCGCTCCAAAATGGTGTTGAGAGCACCGATCAGGTCGCCGGCGGTCTCCGCCAGGGTTCCGTCGAGGTCGAAAACGAGGATGGGAGGCTTGGAAGGGGAGCTGGACATGTCCGCCGCCTACCATAGAGCCGCTGCCGACGAAACGCGCATTAAGCCGCGCGCGAAAGCGGACGCCTTTTCGGGCAATCGCGGTAAAATTGCCGGAACGATTCGTCGCGGCGGTCCCCTGGCCGCCAGTTCGCCAGTGCGGGATGTTTCTATGGCCAGTTTCAAGCGATTTTCTGCGGTTTTGACCGGTGCCTGCCTGTTCGGTGCCCTCGCCCTGCCCGCCGTCGCCGCCAACTATCAGTTCATGGCGTCGCCCGCGACCGGCCTTAACCTCATGTACCGGCTGGACAAACTGACCGGCGAGATCGGCGCCTGCCAATATGGCCTGAAGGAAGGCACGATCGGCACGACGCTCTGCTACCGCTCCGGTGAAGGCGCCGGCGCCCAGACGCCGTCCGAATATGCCCTCGCCGCCTCCCATCACGAGGGGGAAGCCGGCATTTTCCGGGTTGACCTGCGCAGCGGCACCATGTCGATCTGCTATTTGCTCAACGACGCCATCGTTTGCACGCCGCCGGGCAAATAGGCCTATCGCCTCCTGCGAACAATCCTCGCAATTGTGTCCACGGTCATGGCGGCCTTGGGGTTGACCTTGTTCCCCCAAGTCCATAACGACCGGACCTACCAGTTTGCTTGTTTTCCAAGGTCGTCCGTTACCCGTGTCTTCCCTCGATAAAGCCAAACGCCTTGCCGCCGAGCGTGCCGCGGAATTCGTCCGCGATGGCATGCGGCTTGGCCTTGGCACTGGTTCGACCGCCGCCCATTTCGTCGACTGTATCGGCGAGAAAGTGGCGCAAGGCATGAAGTTCACCTGCGTGCCGACTTCCGAGGCGACGCGCCGACAGGCCGAAGCTTTAGGCATCACCCTGTCCACTCTCGACGAGACACCCGAGCTCGATCTCACCGTTGACGGCGCCGACGAATTCGATCCGCAGTTGCGCCTGATCAAGGGTGGCGGCGGTGCTCTGCTGCGCGAGAAGATCGTCGCCTTCGCCTCCAAGCGTATGATCGTCATCACCGACGCTACCAAGAAGGTCGCGACCTTGGGGCGCTTTCCCCTGCCCGTCGAAGTCGTGCCTTTCGGTCTCGAAGCGACGCGGCGGGCCCTTGCTGCATTGTTCGTCGATCTGGGCCTGAAGGGAACCATCAGCCTGCGCCAGGCGAAGGACGGCCATGTTTTCGTCACCGACGGAGCCCACAGCATCCTCGATTGTGCCCTAGGTTCCATCCCCGATCCGGAACGCTTGGCTGACCAACTTAAGAGCATTCCCGGCGTGGTCGAACACGGACTGTTCTTGGGCCTCGCCGATGCGGTGATCGTGGCTGGCGAATCCGGACTGGATATCATCGGAAATCCGGGGTCCTGACAGCAACGACCCCTTGCTGGAGTGAAACAACGTGAAATCGATCCGCTCTTCTCTGTTCGTCGCTGCTTGGCTCGCAACCGCGCTGGCGCCCGTCGCCCTGCAGGCGCAACAGCCGGCCCCCGCCGCTCCGGCCGCCGCCGAGACCGACAACTATACGCCGAGCCATCTGGCGCTGGCGCGTCAGGTGGTGCTCACCTCCGGCATCGCCAACACGTTCGATCTCGTCTATCCGCAGCTCGCCGACCAGACGATCGGCATCGTGACGCGCACGCGTCCGGAACTGCGTAACGACCTCATCGCCGTGCTGAAGCAATTGCAGCCGGAATTCGAAGGCCGCAAGGAAGAGATCATCAAGGCGACCACCAATGCCTTCGCCGGCGCGATGAGCGAAAAGGATCTGAAGCCCGTCGCCGACTTCTTCGCTTCGGAAGCCGGCAAGGCCTATGTCGCCATGCAGCCGAAGGTCATCAACCAGATGGTCGTCGCCATGGACGCCTGGAACCGCCAGCTCTCCACCGACATCATGGTGCGCGTGCGCGAAGAGATGAAGAAGAAGGGCCACCAGCTTTAAGGAGCGCCCCGTGGCACAGTTCGACGTCGATCTTTTCGTCATCGGTGCAGGTTCGGGTGGCGTGCGCGCGTCGCGCATCGCCGGCGGGCATGGCGCCAAGGTGCTGGTGGCGGAAGAATTCCGCATCGGCGGCACCTGCGTCATTCGCGGCTGCATTCCGAAGAAACTCTATGTCTATGCCAGCCGCTTCGTCGACGATTACGAAGACGCCGTCGGCTATGGCTGGAGCTTTCCGCAGAAGCCGACCTTTGACTGGACCAAACTGGTCGCGGCCAAGGAAAAGGAAATCACCCGCCTGTCGGGCCTTTATCAGAAGGGCGTCGAGGGTGTGGGCGGCAGCATCGTGCAGAGCCGCGCCGAGATCGAGGACGAGCACACCGTTCGTCTGTTGAACGACGGCCGCAAGATCACCGCCAAATATATTCTGGTGGCCACCGGCGGGTCGCCGACCTTGGTGCCCGAAATTCCCGGCATCGAGCATGCGATTTCCTCGAACGAGGTGTTCGATCTGAAGCATCTGCCGGCGAGCATGCTGATCGTCGGTGGCGGCTTTATCGCCGTGGAATTCGCCAGCGTCTTCACGCGGCTTGGCACCAAGGTGACGCAGGTGATGCGTGCCGACAATGTGCTGCGCGGCTTCGACGAAGACCTGCGCACCGGCCTGCACGAAGGTCTCAATCATGCCGGCGTGACGACACGCTTCGGCGTGCTGCCGAGCAAGATCGCGAAACAGCCGAACGGCCTTCTGTCCGTGACGTTCAGCGACGGCACGACCGGCGAGTTCGAGCAGGTGCTGGTGGCCACCGGGCGTCATCCACATACCCAGGGGCTTGGCCTGGAAAAGGCCGGCGTTCAACTCGACAAGGTTGGCGCGGTGAAAGTCGATGACTACTCGCGCACCAATGTTCCCTCGATCTACGCGGTGGGCGACGTCACCAACCGCATCAATCTGACGCCGGTTGCCGTGCGCGAAGGCCATGCCTTCGCCGATACGGTCTTTGGCGGCAAGGACGTCAAGGTCGATCACAGCAATGTCGCCAGCGCCGTGTTCTCGACGCCGGAAATCGGCACGGTCGGTCTCACGGAAGCGCAGGCGCGCGACGCCTTCGACATTGTCGATATCTATCGCGCCACGTTCCGGCCGCTGAAAGCCACGCTGTCCGGCCGCACCGAACGCATGATGATGAAGATCGTCGTCGACGGCAAAAGCGATCGCGTGCTTGGCGTCCATATCCTCGGCCACGACGCCGGCGAGATGGCGCAACTGCTCGGCATCGCCGTTAAGATGCGCGCCACCAAGGCCGATTTCGATGCCACCATGGCAGTCCATCCGACGGCGGCGGAAGAACTGGTGACCATGCGCACCCGCACGGTACGCTACGAAAAATAGCGAGGATGGAAGAGCCTCAGGGCTCTTCCATCAGGTCCTGATTGATCTTGCGCGCCGCCGCGATCTGATCCGGCGGCGTCGCCATCAGCTTCTCCACATAGGCCGCGAGCTTCTCGCCTGACATCGGCGCCAGGGGCGTATTGCTCTTTTGCGCTTCGGCCAAAAACTCCTTGTCGACGATGGTCTTTTCGAAGGCCTCGCGCAGAACCTGAACGAAGGGCTTCGGCACGCCCGGCGGAAAGGCCAAGGCGCGGCCGATGGTGCCGGTCGACGTGTAGATGTCGAGGAAGGCCTTTTCGTTGGCGTCGCGGCCGAATTCGGTCACCGTCGGCACGTTGGGAAAATCCGGAATGCGGTTTTCGGCAATGGCGAAGATCGGCACCAGGTCGCCGCTCTTGACAGCCGCCCCTTGCAGGGTCAGCGCATTGGCTAATGTCACGGCGGCGCCGTCGACTTCGCCGCGCTGCATGGCGATGTGAATGTCGGCCGTGCCCTTATAGCCGGCGATGACTTTGAACTTGGTTCCGGCGAAACGGTTCAGCATCAAGGGGCCGAGCGCGAAGGCGGTGTCGCGCCCGGTGGACCCCATGGTGACCTGCTTCTGCCGCACTTCGTCGAGCGAGCGAACGCCGGACTGGCGGCTCATCAGGCCGATGGAATCGGCATCGGCGAAGCGGCCGATATACTGAAAATCGCGGGCGTTGAACTTCGACTCCGGCTTCATCAAGGTCTCGAACAGCACCTCGGCATGAACGAGGTGGATCATCGAACCGTCTTTCGGCGCGGCATTGGCCGAATAATTGAGCGCCACGATGCCGCCGGCGCCGGGCATGGCTTGGAGCACCAGGGGCGGCTGGCCAGGGATATATTGGCGCATGTGCCGGGCGGCGAGCTGGGCATAAAGACCATAGGTGCCGCCCACCCCGGCACCGATTAGAACCTTGATATCCTTGCCCTTATAGAAAGTCTCCGGCGTCTGCGCGGCAACCGTGGCCGGCGCCAGCGCCGCCAAGGCCACAGCAAAAGCCACCCCTCTTACAACCATTTTCGCTCCTCCCAGTGCGACGGGTTTCAGCCCGATTCCGGCAGTTTGGGATGGCGCGTCGCGCCCGGCAATGGTCGTATCCCGCCGGGCGCAAAATATCGCCAATCGGTCCGGCCTTGTGTATAAGTCTGACGGTACAGATATGCGCTAGGGCGGCGGGACGAGGGTCCCGGTCCGCCCCTTTGGAGTCAGGCAGATGAGTAGCGAACGCTGGAGCGTCGACAGCTGGAGATCAAAACCGATCCAGCAGGTCCCCGACTACCCGGACAAGACCGTCCTGGGTGACGTGGAGAAGCAGCTCGCCGGGTTTCCGCCGCTCGTTTTTGCAGGTGAGGCGCGCAAGCTCAAACGGGCGTTGAGCAAGGTCGCCAATGGCGAAGCGTTCCTGCTGCAAGGCGGCGATTGCGCCGAGAGCTTTGCCGAACATTCGGCCGACAACATCCGCGACTTCTTCCGCGTCTTCCTGCAGATGGCCGTGGTGATGACCTTCGGCGCGGCCTCGCCCGTGGTCAAGATCGGCCGCGTTGCCGGCCAGTTCGCCAAGCCGCGTTCGGCGCCGACCGAGAAGCAGAACGGCATCGAACTGCCGAGCTATCGCGGCGACATCATCAACGACATCGAGTTCACGACGGCGGGCCGCACGCCCGATCCGAAGCGCCTGCTCGAGGCCTATCGGCAGTCGGCGGCGACGCTCAACTTGCTGCGCGCCTTCGCGACCGGCGGCTATGCCAATCTGGAGAACGCGCATCGCTGGATGCTGGGCTTCATCAAGGACAGCCCGCAGTCGGGCCGTTATCAGGAGCTGGCGGATCGGATCACCGAGACACTAGGCTTCATGCGCGCCATCGGCCTCGACGCCGAAGCGCATCCGGAGCTGCGTCAGACCGATTTCTACACCTCGCATGAGGCGCTACTGCTCGGCTTCGAACAGGCGCTGACCCGCGTCGACTCGACCACCGGCGATCCCTACGCCACGTCGGGCCACATGCTGTGGATCGGCGACCGCACGCGCCAGCTCGACCATGCGCATGTGGAATTCTGCCGCGGCGTGAAGAATCCGATCGGCCTGAAATGCGGTCCGTCTCTGAAGAGCGACGACCTTTTGCGCCTGATCAAGGTTCTCAACCCAGAGAACGAAGCTGGCCGGTTGACCCTGATCTGTCGCTTCGGCTCGGACAAGATCGCCGATCACCTGCCCCAGCTCATCCGCGCCGTGCAGCGCGAGGGCGCCAAGGTGGTCTGGTCCTGCGATCCGATGCACGGCAATACGATCTCGGCCGGCGGTTACAAAACCCGACCGTTCGAGCGCATCATGGGCGAGATTCGCTCGTTCTTCGCAGCGCATCAGGCCGAAGGCACCTATGCCGGCGGCATCCATCTGGAGATGACTGGCAAGAACGTCACTGAATGCACCGGTGGCGCGCGCATGATCTCGGAGGCCGAGCTGCACGATCGCTATCACACCCATTGCGATCCGCGTCTCAATGCCGAACAGGCCATTGAGGTTGCCTTCCTGGTGGCCGAGCTGCTGAAAGCGGAACGTGCCGCCTTTCCGCTGCCGCAGGTCAGCGCGGCCGAATAGCTGCTGCAAGGGATACGGGGGGCATTGTGCAGCGGATCATCGCCGCGTTCTGGAACTCGTGCGCGGGGCTTAAATATGCCCTGCGCACCGAGCGGGCCGTGCAGCAGGAAACCCTGCTGCTGGTGCTGGCCATTCCGCTGTCGCTGGTCGTCGGCGTGGGCCTTTGGCAACGGCTGCTGCTCGTCGGCATCGTGCTCGCAATGATCGGCGCCGAACTGCTCAACACCTGTATCGAGAAACTCTGCGATCACGTGACGCCGCAGCTTCACCCGCAGATCAAAGCAGTTAAAGACATGGGATCGGCCGGTGTCTTTTGCTTTCAAATTCTGGCCGGGCTCGTCTGGCTCGCGGCAATCGCCGAGCGCCTCAGCTTGATTTAGACCGGCCTCATTCAACATAACGACAAACGGGACATTCCGATGCAAGTGACCTTGATGAAGGGTAAGATTCATCGTGCGCGCGTGACCGACGCCGACCTGCACTATGAAGGCTCGATCTCGATCGACAAGAACCTGATCGAAGCGGCGGGCTTCCTCATCAACGAGCGCGTCGACATCTACAACATCGACACGGGCGCCCGCTTCTCCACCTATGTGATCGAAGGTCCGGCGGGCTCTGGCATGATCGGCCTCAACGGTGCCGCCGCCCGCCTCGCCATGAAGGGTGACAAGGTCATCATCGTCGCCTATGCACAGTTTGAAGAGAATGAGGCGCAGACGTTTAAGCCGCGCGTCGTGCTGGTCGATGAACAGAACCGCCAGACCTGATCTGCAAGATCCGATCTATCGACGCTTCAACTGCGCCATTCGGCGCGTGTCCGACGGGTTCTCGCCATAGCGACGGCGATAGGCCGCCGTGGCGCGGCCGTGGTGCAGAAGCCCCGCCGTGAGAGCGAGATCACCCGCCCCCTGCCCCTGGTCGGGATCGCTCAGCAATGTGCGCCAACGGTTGAGGCGCGCGTCGAGGATGGCTTCGGTCAATGTCTTGTTGCGGAACTGGCGGAAGCCGGCCTGCAAGGTGCGCAGGCCGACGCCGGCTGCGGCGGCGATATCGTCTGCGGCGAGCGGCCCATCGGCATGAGCTTCCAGATAGTCCTCGGCTTTGCGTACGTGCGCCGGCGCCGCGGCACTCGCCGGCTGCGCCAGGGCCTGAGCATGGTTATGGGGCTGCGCCGCCAGCATCAGGCCGATTAGCGAATCGCGCAATTGCCTGTGCGCCAAGGACCATCGCTCCGGCGAACGGCCGGCGCGTTCGCTGAGCGACTGCATTAACAAAGCCTGCGCCCGCATGGCCGCGCCAGCCGGCGCTTCCACGGCGACATCGACGTCAAACTCAATCCGCTCGATCGCGCGATCCAGCAGTGCAGTCGCGTGCCGTTCGACCACGTGCCGATCGATCAGCACGATGAGTTTTTGCGTGCCTTCGCGCCAGCGCATCAAGGTCGGCAAGGTTGGCGAGAGAAGCGAGGCATGGGTGAGCGACGCTTCCACCGTGGATTGGCCGCAGCGCACGTCGGCCCCGCCGATAAGGGGAATCTGCAACAGAAAGAAACGGTCGAGCCGACCGGGATCGATCTCCACGTCGGCGCCGTAAGCAACGTAGTTGATGGAGAAGCCATCATGCTGGGCGTTGTTGTGAACGGCACGGAAGTATGGCGCGCCACGCTTGGTCGGTGTCAGGCGATGGGCGCAGAAAATCCTGCCGACCTCGGCTTCGGCAGCGCCGGGATCCCTGGTGTCCACCCGCGTATAGCGGGCGAGTGGCACAGCGGGCGACATATGGTGGCCGACAGCAGCCATGGCGCTCCGGTCGTCTCAGCGGGCCTCCCGCCCGCGCGTTGAGGCTAATGGAAGCCCAAGGGGCAGGCAAGCAAGGCTGGTGAGCAGTGCTGCCCAAGATTTCAGCGTCCGATTTCGGCGTGAAGCGGACAAGGCTTTCGCCAAATGGATAAAGCGCCCCGCCCTGCCCCTTGCCGAACGTCCCAGCCAGTTCTGTAATCCCCGCATCAGATATGGAGGAGGTTGCGATGAGTCTGGAGAAGGGTATCACCCGCGACGGCGAAGGTTTCGCCAACAAGCAGTGGAACATCCTGGGGCAGACCTATTTCCCCAAGGCTTCCTGCGAATCCACCTTTGCCTTCGAGACCAATAGCGAACCTGGGCAGTTCGTCCCGGTCCATATCCATCCGACGCAGGAGGAATTCATCCTGGTGCAGGAAGGCGTCCTCAGCCTGAAGCTTGACGGTGTTTGGCTCGACGCCAAGGCCGGCGATCTGGTGCGCATGCCGCGCGGCGTTCCGCATGGCTATTTCAACAAATCCGACAAGCCGGCTCGCGCCATGTTCTGGGTGTCGCCGGCGCGCCAGCTCGAAGCCCTGTTCGAGAAGCTGCACAATCTCACCGATCCAAACGAAGTGGTGAAGATTTCGGCGCAGCACGAAGTCAACTTCCTGCCGCCGGAAGCCAACGATTGATGTCCGCGCGGCTCAACACAGCCGCGCACTCCCTATCTCCACCTAACACGGATGAACGATCATGGTTCACCGAAAGCACGTGTGCGTCATCGGCGCCGGCGTCAGCGGTCTTGCGACCGCGAAAGTCTTCAAGTCGCATGGCCATGAGGTGACAGTCCTCGAGCGCAGCGGCGATCTCGGCGGTGTCTGGGAACCGGCCCGCTCCTATCCCGACGTGCAGACGCAGAGTCCGAAGGAGCTTTATCGCTATACCGATAAAGCCATGCCAGCCGACTATCCGGAATGGCCGAAGGGACCGCAGGTCCATGCCTATCTCGCCAGCTATGCCGACGACCATGGCTTGAAGCCCCTCATTCGCTACGGCACCTCCGTCCAATCGATGGCGCGGCGCGCTTCAGGCGAGCCCGGCTGGACATTGGCGTTGAAACGCGCTGATGGCGCGACGAGCCAGGAGGATTTCGATTTCGTCGCCGTTTGCACCGGCCAATTCAGCGAGAAGAAGAAGGCCAATTGGCCGGGTCAAGCCGAGTTCATGCAGAACGGCGGACAGGTTCTGCACTCGTCCGACTATACCGATCCAACCTCCGTCAAAGGCAAGCGCGTCGTCGTGCTCGGCGCCTCGAAGTCGGCGACCGATATCGCCGTCAATGCGGTCAATGCCGGCGCATCGTCGGTGCATTTCGTTTATCGCGAGCCGATGTGGCGCATCCCCTATTTCATCGGCGGCCTGATCAATTTCAAACGCATCCTCTACATCCGTGCCCAGGAGGAAATGTTTCGCGGCTGGAACTTGAGCCGCATGTCGAAGATCAACCACGCCATCGCCAAACCGTTCATCTGGGCCAATTGGCGGGCGCTCGAGTCGCTGCTGAAAATGCAATTGCGGCTTAAAGCCTGCGACATGATCCCCAGCGAGCGCATCGAAGATGGCGTCAATTGCTCGGTACCCATCGCGACACCCGGTTTCTATCCCATGGTGGCGGACGGACGGATCAAGGCGATCCGCGGCACGTTCGATCATTTCGACAAGGATGCGATCGTCATGACCGGCGGCGAGCGCGTCACCGCCCACATGGCCATTCTGGCGATCGGCTGGGAACTCGGCATTCCCTTCCTGCCCGACAGCTATCAGAAGAAGCTGGTGGAAGCCGACGGCCAGTATCGTCTGTATCGGCTGATCGCCAATCCCGATCTGCCCGATATGGGCTTCGTCGGTTTCAACTCGTCCTTCTGCACGGTTCTCAATGCGGAAATGGCGGCGAACTGGCTGGCCCGTTATGCCGACGGCCAGTTGGCGCGGCAGCCGAGCGCCGAGGAGATGCGTCGCGACATCGACATGATGTTGCATTGGCGGCGCAAAGAGCGGCCGGCCGCAGGTGTCTATGGTGGGCTCTGCGTCGCGCCCTTCCATTTCAAACATTTCGACGAGCTTTTGGACGACATGGGTGCGAAGGTTCGACGGCGCGGTGCCCTCACCGAGAAGTTCGCACCGCCCGATGCGAATGCCTTCGCGCGCTATCTCGCTTCTGTCCCGGAATACCGGGTCCAGTAACGCGCGGAACCGTCGCTTGGTTCCTACGTTCTCCTAGCGATGCATCGCGGCTGCGATGTTCGATTTGAGGACGACATGATCGATTATCCTATTTTCCCATCGGCGCGACCGGCCTTGGTGGCGCTTTTCACCGCTCTGGCCACGAGCCTGGCGATGGCCGCGCCGGTTTGCAGCGTCTCGCAGGCGACGCAGGAACGCATTCTCAAAACCCTCTGCAGCAATCCCGGTGCAACGCCCAATCCTGCCTGTATTACGCATGATGCGGAGAGCAGCATCGTCGAAGCGATCGCTTACATCACTCTATTTGAACGCTGTGGCGACCGCGCGTTCGCCGATCAGGCCGCGCGCGGTCTAAGCCGCGTCTATGCGGCGACGGCCGCGCTGGCGAGCTGCGTCGGCGTCGATCTCGATTCGGAGGCGATGATTGCTTACGGTCGCGCGCGGGCCAAAACCAATTCCAGCAATCAGACGTGCAACTCCAACAGCGAGACCGTCCTTAAAGGCTTGCGGCCAAACATCGCCAAATATGCCGATGTCGCCGCCGATCCGAATTCTCTGCAAAGCCTGTACGAAGCGGCTGGCGTCAGCATCGATGCCGCCGGCAAGGTGACTGAGAAATAGATCACGCCCGCAGCTTGTCTTGCGACAGGCTTTCGACGCGGGCGGCGAACGCCGGATCCTGGCGGCGCAGCCGCTCATGATCGACGCGGCCGGTGCGCATCATATAGTCGTAAGCGAAAGCGACGGGTTCGAGATGCATGCGCTCGTCGACGCTCTCATACCAGAGAATGCTTTTCATCGCCGCATCCTGGAAGGAGCCTGCACCGCCGCGTCGCTCATGCTCGAACTGCGCAAAAGTGGCTTGTACGTCTCGACTACTGGCCCGCAGCGCTTTCGCCAACGCGATCGCATCTTGCAAGGCGACACGGGTGCCCGAGCCGATCGATGGATGCACCGTCTTCAGCGCATCCCCGATCAGCACGACATTCTCGTGATGCCAATGCTTGCTGGTGACGAATTCCGGCGTGAACCAGAGCGAGCGATTGGAAATCAGCGACTCGCCGCCGAGAAAGTCCTTGAAAACCGTCTCGCAAATCGCGCGGCTTTCTTCGTCATTCGCCTTGTCGAGTCCCGCGGCACGCCAACTCGCCTCGCTGCATTCGATGACGCAGGTGCCATAGTCTGGCGCGTAGCGATAGGAGTGAGCGATGAATGTGCCGTAGGGCGACGGTTGGAAAACCAGATTGACGGAGTCGAGCCGCTTCGTTGTGCCGTACCAGATCCACTTGTTGAGGCGCGGTTCCTTGGTAGCTTGAAAGAATTCGTTCAGCGACGTGCGCACAGCACTGTTGACGCCATCGGCGCCGACGACGAGGTCGTAATCGCTGCGCAGATCCGGCGTGGCGATGCGCTTTTCGAAGATGATCTGCACGCCCTCTTTCCTGGCATTCTCCTGCATCACCTGCAGCAGCTTCACGCGGCTCACGCCCATGAAGGCATTGCCGAGCAGCGGGATGTCCTCGCCTTTGTGCGTCAGAGTGATGTGCGTCTGAAACTCGGCATTCTGAGAAATCCGGCGGCGCAGATCGGAATCGACGTCATCGAGAATGTTGAGGGCAACGTCTGCCAGAACCACGCCGAAACCATAGGTCGCATGCGCCGGATTCTGCTCATAAACGTCGATTTCATGAGTAGAATCAGCCTGTTTCGCCAATTTTGCGAAGAGCAGACCGGCAGGTCCTCCTCCAATCACCGCAATGCGCATCGGCCTCTCCTCGGCGTGATTCAGCACTAGTGTTGATATATTTACATATGTGTTGAAACAAGGCAAGACGCCATTCGCGCCCAAGCCTCGAAGCCCGGGTTCCGCTTGGGGCGAAGGCTCCGAAGCCTATTTGAGGAACGTGGTCAGCACCGCGTCTTTGTCGTGGATTGTCACAGCGAGAACGACCGCCGGCTGATCGTAACTGGGGTTCTCGAAGAAGGCGTGAGTGGTGCCGAGCGGTTCGAAGAAAACCTGCCCCATGGCGTATTCGGACACCGGCAGGCCGGCATGTTCGGAACGTACCGTGCCTTCCACCACATAAGCCGTGACATCGCCGCCATGGAAGTGCGGCGGGCTGAGCGCACGCGGCGGCAGACGAACCAGTTGCGTCGTTACCCATTTGCCGGGCGCTCCGGCCAAAGGCTCCGTGCGCAAAGTGCTGACGATCGTACGCGGCCGTTCCGCCTCACCGGAGACCGATGTGCTGCACAGAATGTCGGGCAAAGCGATCCCAAAGGGACTGCCCGGGGAACGCCAACCGGCAATCAGAACGGTCATCGACAAGGCGCCGGCGAGCAAGAGTGTCGTGCCGCCCGTGGTCAGCGGCCGTGCTTCGGCGAATTTGAGGCTATCGGCCATCATGACTCAAGCCTTTCATTTCCCATTTATCAGAGGGCTGATATATTAGTATCAGTGCTCTGATAATGAGGCAAGGACGCCATGTGGATGGACCGATGAGCGGCAAGACCGCAAAGCTGCCGCGTGCCGGCGAAGGCAAGCGCGGTGTCGACGGGCATCTGGCCTATCTGCTACGCCAGGCACACGCTGCCGTTCGCCAGGCCCTCGAAAAGGCTTTGGCCCCGGCCGGCATTACCCATCCGCAATTCGTCGCTCTGACCTTGGTGCGCGCTTATGGCAGCTTGTCAGGGGCCGAACTGGCGCGGCTCGCCGTCATCACGCCACAGACGGCGAACACCATCACCTCAAACCTGGTGCGCATGGGTGCGCTGGCCCGCAGCCCCGATCCGTCCCATGGCAAAGTGTTGCGCCTCGCCTTGACCGAGACAGGACGAAGCCTGTTGGCGCTGGCACGGCCGCATGCGGAAGCGGTGGAGCGCGATCTCGCCGCCACCCTGCCCGCCGAGCTTGAAGGCCCAATTCGCCAATGGCTCGTGCGTGTAGCGACGGATCTCGGCGATCCGTCGCGCGAACGCTAGTGATCGTCGTAGATGCCGCTGTTACTCATCTGCACCAGCATGTTGTATTGATTGACGATGCTCTGAAGGCCGTTGGACATACGGCGCGGATCCCCCTTGGTGCGCGCCAGTTGTTCGCGCAGCCCACGCAAATCACCGAGCAGTTGGTTGGGCGTTGACGAGAAACTCGAAAGCGCCCCCGGATTGCTGCCGATGAAAGCCACCATGTCCTTGATGGCGCCGGCATAGTCATTGAGCGCCGCGTCGAAGACCGACAGGTCGACCGCTTGCCGGCCATTGCTCGGCAGAACGTCCATCACGCGACGGATCTTCCACATCACATTGGTGCGTTGCCACTTCGCCTGACGGCCTTCCTGCTTTTCGATCGCATCAAGCCGTTGCTGATCGGCCTTATCCTTCTCGATACGGAAGGTGACTTCCAAACGGGCGCGCGCCGCTTCATAGGCATCGATCGCCGGCAGCAGTTTGGCGTGCAACTCCCTACCCTGAGTCATTTTATCGGCTAGATAATCCTTGCGCTGGTAATAGCCAGCCGCCTGGTTCAGCAACGGGCTGATCGTATTGTTGGCGGCGATGAAGGCTTTTACTGCCGCATCAAGCTCCGACATGGCCGGCTCGCGCCCTGCGGCGGCTTCAGCAGCGGCTGTTTCTCGCGACACGTCATAGACTTCGTAGAGACCATAGTCGATGTAGCGTTCCTTGCCGGTCGGGCCGGTCTTCATATTGACCCAGCTGCGATAGCGATTGATCGAATCTTCGACCCGCAGTGTCCGGTTCATCAGTCCGACATAGGCGTTGAACTTCGAGGTCGCCGCATTCAAAAGCGCGGATGGATCGGTGATGGCGGCGGCTGTCGTCTGCGCCAAGGCCGATGGCCCGCTGACAGTTGCGAGGCTGAGAGCGGCCAATAAAAACGCCGCGCCGGTCTGATGGACCTTCATGGGAACTCCAATGATTTCGTTATGACAGCTCTGCATACCGCAAGCCGGGATTATTCGATACGGCAGCGGTCAAGCTTCTGAAAAAACATAGAATTAAATGGGTCTGTCAGCGTGTGCGATAGCGCACAGACTTGGCGCCTAGTCCTTCTGCGCCAAGCGCTCGATCAGCGCGAGATTTTCACGAATTTCTTGGGAGAGCGCACCGACCGTCGCGATCTTCTTCGCCGCCGTCGTGCGCCGCACCACTGTCATGGCGTTCTCGGCCACTTGCGCGGCGATCTCTTCGGGGCGCTGCTCGCGGCTGGGATAGAGCCACCAGGCCGTCCACATCGTCATGCCGATGATCGACAAGGCACTGACGCGCCTATCGGTGGCGCGTGCCTCGCCGGCCAGTTCCGCCGCCTCGATCAGCCGCATCATCTCGCCCAGGATATGGCGCTTGGCCTCCTTGTGAGCGACAGCCACAGCATCCGGCAACTCCGCTTCGCTGCGTTCGACCAGGCGAAAATGCGTGTGCGGATCGGACACCCACAACACCAGCCGCCGCACAACTTCGCCGATCTTGGCCAGCGGCGTCAGGTCTTCGCCATCGACTTCCTGGAAGATCTGCGCCACCGGCAAAGTGACGCCCTGGATCAGCTCCTGCAGGAGCGCATCTTTATTGGGATAGTAGTAGTAGATCGACGAGCGGTGCAGGCCGACCGCATCGGCGACATCTTTCAAGCTGGTCGCGGCAAAACCCTGTTTGGCGAAAAGCGCGGCCGCCTTGTCGAGCACTTCGCTCGCCAGCAATTCCCGCCGCGCGCCGCCAGTACCGGGATCAGCCTCGATCGGCGCCTCAATGCCGCGTGGCTTCGTGGCGCCCTTGAGGGCTTTGTCGGTTCGCGTACGGGCGACGGCCATGTCCATCCCTGTGGCTAGAATCGTCTCTCGGCATAGATAGCTTGGCATAGAGCGGAACCTGGATCGAAACCACAAGCCCGCTTTGCTCTTTGTTTTGACGTGTCAAATTGGCGTTTGGTGCCTCCAGCACCGAAGCCCGATCCTTTGCGATTTAACGTCGGCGTAAATATATCAACACAATAGTTGAATATCAGACATAAACGTTGTAAACAATCCCCAGGGATGTCGATCCAAACGGGAGGAAACTGGTGGGTATCGAGCAAACGGCAGCAGCGGCGCAGGCCCATCCGAACCCTTTCGGTCCATTCTATCCCATGCCTGGTGTCACCTACCGCACGTCGGAGGAAGCCAAGCAGCAGATCGCGGCCGGTCACTGGCTCGACTACAACATCGGCGAAAGCCTGCGGCGCACGGCAAAGGCTCATCCCGACAAAACCGCCATCGTCGATGCCGAAAGCACCCGGACCTTTGCCGAGATCGATGCACGCTCGGAATCCGTCGCCGCGAGCCTGTTGGCCCTGGGGCTTCGGCCGGGCGATTGCGCCCTCTTCCAGGTCGGCACCTGCAACGAATTCTTCGACGCCTTCTATGGCTGCCTGAAAGCCGGTGTCGTCCCGGTCTGCACGCTGCCTCAATATCGCATCGCTGAAATGCGCCACTTCGGCGAGCGCGCCCAGGCCAAGGCGATCTTCGTTCAGGCCGACGTCAATCCGAATTTCGATCAGGTGGCGTTCGCGCGCGAACTGGCCGAAGCCATCCCCAGCATGACGCATGTCATCGTCGTGCGCGGCGCTGGCGGCACGCAGTCTCTTGCCGAAATGGCGACTGCCTTCGATCCGGCAACCGCACGGACGAAGACGGCGCATGTCACTCCCGGCGTTCTCGATGTCGCCGTCTTCCAACTCTCGGGCGGCTCGACCAATCTGCCGAAGATCATTCCGCGCATGCATGGCGAATATCTGGGCTCCGCCCGCCAGCTCGGCGAATGCTATGAGCTGACGGGCGACGACGTGACCCTGTGGAGCCTGCCGCTCATTCATAACGCCGGCACGATTTTCGCTGTCTTGCCGGTCAGCGTCGATGGCCGCACGCTCATCATGCAGCCGCGCGTCGACATCCCCGAAATGCTACGCCTGGTCGAACGCCATGGCGTGACCTTCACCGGCAGCATCGGCCCAATCGCGCCGAAACTGCTTGAGGTGAAGGACATCGACCGCAATGCCATTCGCTCGCTGCGGCAGTTCTTCTCGCTGACCCGCGCCGAAGCGGTCGAAAACCATGTCGGCCTGCCAGTCAGCCAGATGTTCGGCATGACGGAGGGCATGCTGTTTGGCGCCGCGCCTCACCTGTCGACTGCCATTCGCCACCACACGGTCGGCTATCCGGTGTCGTCGGGCGACGAAGTGCGGCTGCTGGTGCCCGGTGAGGAAACCCAGGTTGCCTTCGGCGAGATCGGAGAGCTGTGCTTCCGTGGTCCGACCACGCTCACCGGCTATGTCGGCGATCCCGAAACGACGGCTGCCTCGTTCACGTCGGATGGCTTCTTCCGCACCGGCGATCTGTTGCGCGCGCACGAGATCGAGGGGCGGCTGTGCTATTCCTTCGAAGGGCGCATCAAGGACAATATCAACCGCGGCGGCGAGAAGATCGGCGCCGAAGAGGTCGAAGGCCTTGTCGTCCAGCATCCCGACATTTCCGACGTGCGCGTCGTCGCCATGCCCGACCCGATCTACGGCGAGAAAGTCTGCGCCTTCGTCATCATGCATGAAGGGCGGCGGGCGCCTGATGTCACAACGCTTGGCCAGTTTCTTCTCACCCTCGGTGTTGCCAAATACAAACTGCCGGAACGAGTTGAGATCATCGACGCCTTCCCACTCACCAAGGTCGGCAAGGCCGACAAGGTGGCCATGCGCGCGATGATCGCCGAGAAAATCGCGCGGGAAGCCGCCACGAAATGACGGCCGATCAAACACGTTCGGTCATGATCGACATCCATCATCACTTCAATCCGGCCGGAAAAGACAACGATGGCAGTGCCTGGTCGATCGAGATGGCACTCGATCAGATGGACGAGAATGGCGTAACGGTGGCAATCGCCTCGCTGGGGCCGGTCAGCGATTGGACCAATCCTGATCGGCCGAGCCGCGTTCGCGCCTGGAATGAATGGGGTAGCAAGACCTGCCTCGATCATCCCGGCCGCTTCGGCCTCTTTGCCTCGCTGCCGCTGCCACATATAGATCTGGCGCTGGCCGAGATCGCCTATGCGTTCGATGTCCTGAAGGTCGACGGCATTGCGATGTCGACCAATGAAGGCGATCTATGGCTGAGCGACGACAGGAACCGGCCGATCTTCGACGAGCTTAATCGCCGCAAGGCCGTGATCTTCGTTCATCCAGCCCCGACGTCACAATGCGGGGCGTTGAGCCGGGCCTACGGCGGCCCTGATGTTTCCTCGCCGTGGCTCGAATTTCCGGTCAATTCGGCGCGCGCCATTCTCGGGCTGCTGGCCAAAGGCATTACGCGAAGCCATCCCGATATCCGCTTCATCTTCTGTCATGGCGGCGGCGTCATGCCGCTTCTGCTGGGCCGGATTGCCGGATTTTCCGGCTGGAAGACGGTCGGCCCGGCAAAACTGACGGAATTGTTTCCCGACGGCATCTATGCCGAGTTCCAGAAATTCTATTTCGACTGTGGGCAGGCTTATGCGCCGGAGACCATGGCGTTGCTGCAGCGGATCGTTCCGACCTCGCATCTGCTTTTCGGCACCGACTTTTCCTACTTTCCGATCAGCCACAGCATCGCGGAATTGGCCGCGCTCGATCTGACGCCTGACGACCGGGCGGCGATTGCCGGCGGCAATGCCGCCACCTTGTTTCCGCGGTTCAGCCCGGCGAGCGCCGCCTCGAACAAGGAACGTGCGCACATTTAGCGATCAGACTTCAAAGACGATCTGGGAGGATCCTATATGAAAATTCGTCACCTGATGCTGGCACTTGTGGTCAGCGCACTTTCGCAAACCATCGCTCATGCACAGACATCGACAGGCAATTGGCCCGCGCGCGCCATCAAGCTGATCGTTCCAACAGGTCCGGGTGCCGGAACCGACGTGATCGCCCGTGTGATGGCGACGGAATTGTCGAAGGCGATCGGCGGATCGATGTATGTGGAGAACATGCCCGGCGCTTCCGGTCTGCCGGCCCATCAAGCGGCTGCAACAGCCGATCCCGACGGTTACACCCTGCTCTTCTCCAACACGTCGGGCCTCGCCATCAATCCGACCACGTTCAAGAAGCTCCCTTACGATCCGGAGAAGAGTTTCACGATGATCGCTTTGGTCGCCGACTTCGCGCCGCAGATCGTCAGCGTGCATAAGGCCATACCGGCTCAGAACCTCGGCGAGCTGATCGCCTATGTGAAAGCCAATCCCGGCAAGATCAGCTACGGCGTTGATGCGACGGCCGGCGCGGGTGTCTTCACCGGACGTCTGCTGAACCGGCGCGCCGGGCTCGACATGGCCGAGGTGCCCTATCGCAATGCCGCCCAGCTCGTCCAGGATGCGGCGACCGGACGTGTCGACGTCCTGGTCAGCTCGATCATCGCCGCGCAGCCTTTCGTGCAGACAGGTGACCTGCGTCAGATCGCCGTTTCATCGGGCAAAAGATTTCCCGGGCTGCCCGATCTTGCGACCATTGCCGAAACCGTCCCGGGCGCCGTGCTTGACGGCTGGTTCGTGCTCGCCGCGCCCAAAGGCACGCCTCAGCCAATCGCCGATCGCCTCAACAAGGCCGTGAAGGATTTCCTCGGCGGGGCGGATATTCAGCAGCGCCTGATCGCCCTGGGTCTTGCGACCAATGGCACGGATACGCCGGAAAAAACCGCGGCCTTCATCCAACAGGAACAGCAAACCTGGCAGAAGCTGGCGAAGGAAATCGACATCCAGCAGCAGTGAAATAAGCCACTCAAAGAGACGATTTTGCCAAGCTCGCGCCAATCGACATAGATGTGGTCAAACGCTCTCGCAAACCCCATATCTGGGAAAAGCAACCGCAGAGACCACGTCTATGTCCGACCGCATGCCCACCCTTTTCCTGTCGCACGGCTCGCCGATGACGGCGCTGCACCACAGCGCTGCGCGCGATTTTCTGGAGCATTATGCCCCCGAGCTGCCGCGCCCGAAGGCCATTCTGATCGCCACCGCCCATTTCGAAGCGCGCCTACCGTTTCTCACCGCCGACGAAAAGCCGGAGATGATCTACGACTTCGGCGGCTTCCCGCGGCCCCTCTTCGAAATGGTCTATCCGGCGCCGGGCTCACCTGACATCGCCGTGCGCGCGAGCGAACTCTTGCGCGCGGCCGGCTATGACGCGCATCCGGTCACGGGCCGCGGTTTCGACCACGGCACTTGGGTTCCTCTTAAGCTGATGTATCCGGATGCCGATATCCCGGTGGTGCAGATCTCGGTGCAGACGCAGAAAGGTTCCGCCCATCACCTGGCGCTCGGCGCAGCCTTGCAGCCGCTGCGCGATGAAGGTGTTCTCATCGTCGGTTCCGGCAGCCTCACGCACAATCTCTACGAACTAGCACGCGGTGGGCGGCAGCTCGATGCGCCGATTCAGGATTGGGTGAAGGACTTCGCCGAATGGATCGCGGCCAGGGTCGAAGCGGGCGATGCGCAAGCTATCGCTGACTATCGCACCGCCGCGCCTTTCGCGCGCGAAAACCATCCCAGCGAAGAGCACTTCCTGCCGCTGCCCTTCGCCATGGGCGCCGGTGGCGGTGCGGGCAAACGCATCCACTCAAGCTATGACTACGGCATTCTGTCGATGGATGCGTATCGCTTCGACTGATTGATGCAGTGCGATGCAGCTAGACTATTGCGCTGCTTACTGAATTCATACTTTGGTCTAGGAGCGACCGAAATACGATCGGTGGCCGTTTACGCGCGCGCCATCAATCGCCTAGCTTTTTCTCCGAGCGGTCACCGACCGCGTGAGCGAATCCGGCTTCAAGACCGGAGTTTCCGGAGAGACAGGGATGACAAGCAGCGACAATGCTTCTTCACGGGCTGATTCTTCTGCAAAAATCGAAACGCGCCGCCGCTTCCTAAAGGGGGCTGCCTTTGCCGGCGCGGGTGCCGTCGCCATGCCAAACGTGGTCAAGGCGCAAAGCGTCATCAACATGCGTTGGCAGAGCACCTGGCCGTCTAAGGATATCTTTCACGAATTCGCACTCGACTACGCCAAGAAGGTCAATGACATGACCGGTGGCGAATTGAAGATCGAAGTTCTTCCCGCCGGTGCCGTCGTGCCGGCTTTCGGCCTGCTCGACGCGGTTTCGAAAGGCACGCTCGACGGCGGCCACGGCGTGCTCGTCTATCACTACGGCAAGAGCACCGCCTTGGCGCTGTGGGGGTCGGGCCCGGCCTTCTCCATGGATGCCAACATGCTGCTCGCCTGGCATAAATACGGCGGCGGCAAGGAGCTCTTGGAGAAACTCTACGCCTCCGTCGGCGGCAATGTCGTCTCGTTCCTCTATGGACCGATGCCGACACAACCGCTCGGTTGGTTCAAGAAACCGATCACCAAGTCCGACGACATCAAGGGTCTGAAATACCGCACCGTCGGCATTTCGATCGACGTGTTCCAGGGCTTGGGCGCGGCGGTCAATGCGCTGCCGGGCGGCGAAATCGTCTCGGCCATGGATCGCGGCCTGCTCGATGCGGCGGAGTTCAACAACGCCTCGTCGGACCGTGTGCTCGGCTTCCCTGACGTGTCCAAGGTCTGCATGCTGCAGAGCTATCACCAGAACGCCGAGCAGTTCGAGGTGATGTTCAACAAGACAAAATACGATGCCCTGCCCGACAAGATGAAAGCCATCATCGCCAATGCGACCGATGCGGCTGGACAGGAAATGGCCTGGAAAGCGATCGACCGCTATTCGCGCGACTATGAAGAGATGCAGGCGAAGGACAAGGTACGCTTCTTCAAGACGCCGGACAGCGTTCTCCAGCGCCAGCTCGACATCTACGACGATGTCATCACCAAGAAGGCGGCGGAAAATCCGCTGTTCAAGGAAATTCTTGAATCGCAATATGCGTTCGCGCGACGCGCGACGCGCTGGGAGCAGGATACGGTGGTGAGCCGGCGCATGGCTTACAACCATTACTTCGGCGCTAAGGCGACGAAGAAGTTCTGATCTTTACATCAAGGATGATCCGTCCGGGGCCCGTGCCCCGGACGGCGCGTCTTACGCTTCGTCATCACGACGCTTGATTCAAGACAGCTGGCTCAAGATGCGGTGCCCATGACCACACAACGTTTGCTTTACGGTATCGACGCCATCAGCACCTGGGTCGGCAAAGCCGCCGCGTGGCTCATCATCGGATTGACGGCGCTCGTCTGCATCGAAGTGTTCAAGCGCTATATCATGAACATGCCGACAGCCTGGATTTTCGACGCCAGCAATATGTTCTACGGCACGCTGTTCATGATGTGCGGCGCTTATACGCTGGCGCAGAACGGCCACGTCCGCGGCGACTTTCTCTATAGTTCCATGCGGCCGCGCACACAGGCCGCGCTCGATCTTCTACTCTATTTCGTCTTCTTCCTGCCCGGCATCGCCGCTCTGCTTTATGCGGGCTGGGGCTATGCGGGGGATTCCTGGCGGATCGGCGAACATTCCAATGTCACCGCTGACGGACCGCCGGTCTATCACTTCAAAACCATCATTCCGATCGCCGGCGCGCTGATCCTGTTGCAGGGGTTTGCCGAAATGATCCGTTGCGTCATCTGCCTGCGCACCGGCGCTTGGCCCGATCGCCTCAAAGACGTGGCGGAAATCGACGTGGTCGAGGAACAACTCGCGCACAGCGAATATGTCGATGAGGAGGCCAAGAAACAGGCGATCGCGCAAGCCCAATCCATCGACGAAGCGGCGCGCCAGCGCGGCATGGGTGGCAGGGAGCAGATCTGATGAGCGATCCCGCCCTCGGCCTTTCCATGCTTGGCCTCATCGTGATTTTTATCCTGATGGGGTTTCCGACGGCCTTCACCTTGATGGGCCTCGGCATGTTCTTCGGCTTTTTCGCCTTCTACAATCCGGCGGAATCCTGGGCCGACAACCGTATCTTCGACCTGATGGTCCAGCGCACCTATGGGGCGATGACCAATGACGTTCTGATCTCCATCCCGCTCTTCGTATTGATGGGCTATGTGATGGAACGCGGTGCGCTGGTCGACAAAATGTTCTATTCGATCCAGCTCGCCTTCCGCCGCATGCCGGCCTCGCTCGCCGTGGCGACGTTGATCGTCTGCACCTTCTGGGGCATCGCCAGCGGCCTCGTCGGCGCGGTCGTGGTGCTGATGGGCGTCATTGCTTTGCGGCCGATGATCAACGCCGGCTACGACACGCGGCTGGCGACGGGCGTCATCACCGCCGGCGGCACACTCGGCATTCTCATTCCGCCCTCGGTGATGATCATTGTTTATGCGGCGGTGGCCGGCCAATCGGTGGTGAAGCTTTACGCGGCCGCGATGTTTCCGGGCTTCTTCCTGGCCCTGCTCTATCTCGTCTATATCGTCGGCTGGGCGCTGTGGAATCCGAAGATCGCGCCGCAATTGGACGAGGCGGAAAACCGCGTGCCGGTGCGGCCGTGGGTGAGCGCGCTGCAAGGTGCCTATACGCCGAAAATCTTCCCGGCTCTCTTGCAAGCCCTGGCCAGTCCCGGTCGGGCTCTGGCCATCGAGGCAGGTGGTGAGAAGGTCACGTATCGCACGCTCATCGGCAGTCTCGGCTATGCGTTGGTGCCCATAGCGCTGGCGGTCGCCACCATGTGGGGAACGTGGTGGTACGTGGTCATCCACCAGCAACCCGATGCGCCACCCGCCGCCATCACCGAGTTGAGCAAGCCGGCGGCGCCCGCCGCCACGGCGGATACGACGGAAGCCTCGCCTACAGAGGAAATGCCGCAAGAGCTCGGCGCGGGCGCTGAAGACCGCCAGGAACAAACCGAGGCGGAAGGCTTGCAGCAGATGGGCGATCCGGAACTGCGCAATCAGGCGCAAGTGGCCTATACCGGGCCGCCAGCCAGTTTCTACAACTGGTTCTGGGGCACCTGCGCGGCCCTCGCCCTGCTGCTGCTCTATTACTATTGGGGCATGGAGGCGGAGCGGTTCGAGGTGCTGCGCATGCTGACCTCCTCGGTCATGCCGCTTGGCCTCCTCACCGTCCTCGTGCTGGCGGTGATCCTGCTCGGCATCACGACGGCAACGGAATCGGCGGCGGTTGGCGCGGCCGGAGCCTTCCTGCTGGCGCTGCAAGCGCGCACGCTCGACTGGAATCGCACCAAGGAAGCAGTGTTCCTCACCGCCAAGACAACATCAATGGTGTGCTGGCTGTTTGTCGGCTCGGCACTGTTCTCGGCGGTGTTCGCGCTACTCGGCGGCCAAGCGCTGCTCGAACAATGGGTGCTATCGCTGAACCTGACGCCGGTTCAGTTCATGATCCTGTCGCAAGCGATCATCTTCCTGCTCGGCTGGCCGCTGGAATGGACCGAGATCATCGTTATCTTCGTGCCGATCTTCCTGCCGCTGTTGAAACATTTTAACATCGACCCGCTGCTATGGGGCACGTTGGTCTTCGTCAACTTGCAGGCAGCCTTCCTGTCGCCGCCGGTCGCCATGTCGGCCTTCTATCTAAAAGGCGTGTCGCCGCCGCATGTGACCTTGAACCAAATCTTCGCCGGCATGATGCCCTACATGCTGATCGTGATCCTGTGCATGGTCATTATGTATCTGTGGCCGGGCATGACGCTCTGGCTGCCGAACTATCTCTACGGTGGTGGCTGATCGAAGGATTGGCGCGCGCGGCTGACTATTTGCCGTTGCGCGCCATCCGCGCCGCTTTCAACTTGGCGAAGTCCTCGCCCGCATGGTGCGAGGAGCGCGTCAGCGGTGTCGCCGAGACAAGCAGGAAGCCCTTGGTCGTGGCGATCGTGTCGTAAGACTTGAACTCATCCGGCGTGACGAATTTCACGACGCGGTGATGTTTGCGCGTCGGCTGCAGATACTGGCCGATCGTGAGGAAGTCGACATCGGCCGAGCGCAGATCGTCCATGAGCTGCAACACTTCATGGCGCTCTTCGCCGAGGCCAACCATGATGCCCGACTTGGTGAAGATCGTCGGATCGATTTCCTTCACCCGCTGCAACAGGCGGATCGAGTGGAAATAGCGGGCGCCGGGCCGCACCGAGAGATATTTCGACGGCACGGTTTCGAGATTGTGGTTGAACACGTCGGGCCGCGCCGCGACCACCACTTCGAGCGCGCCGGGCTTGCGCAGAAAATCCGGCGTCAGGATTTCGATGGTCGTATTGGGCGCGCGGGCGCGGATCGCCTCGATGGTCAAAGCGAAATGCTTGGCGCCGCCGTCGGCGAGATCGTCGCGATCAACGGAAGTGATGACCACATGGCTCAGACCAAGCTTGGCGACGGAATCGGCGATATGTTCTGGCTCGAGCGGATCGAGCGCATTGGGCAGGCCGGTCTTGACGTTGCAGAAGGCGCAGGCGCGGGTGCAGGTGTCACCCATGATCATGAAGGTGGCGTGCTTCTTTTCCCAGCACTCACCGATATTGGGGCAGCCAGCCTCCTCGCAGACGGTGACGAGGCCATGTTCCTTGACGATGGAACGGGTTTTGGCGAAGGCCGGCGACCCCGGCGCTTTGACCCGGATCCAGTCCGGCTTGCGCAGAACCTCCGTATCGGGCCGGTGCGCCTTCTCCGGGTGGCGCACTGCTGTGGCCTGCCCGGCCTTGCGACGGGGGTCGTTGTTGAGAAGGTCGAGGACGACGGCCATTCACTGCTCCGTGCGCCGGCCTGAAACAGCCGGCAGACGCTTCATTTAGGCCATGAAAGCGGCCACGCCAAGGTTGGCGTGGCCGATTGGAACTGCATGAATTGCAAGGCAGTTAAGCCCTGGCGAAGATTTGGGACCGAAATCCTCAGATCTTGTCGATCGGGGTGCGGCCGGGCGGCAGTTGCGAGGGGGCGCTGCGGCCGCGCAGGGCTTGCCAGATGAACAGCAGGATGATCGCGCCGACGGCGGCGGTGATCAGACGGCTGACGAAGCCCTGAATGGGAATTTCGGCGATTTCGGCCAAGCGCGTGCCGACGAAAGAGCCGGCGATGCCGACGATGATATTGGTCAAAAGACCATGGTTCGAGCGGGTGACCTTCTCGGCGATCCAGCCGGCGATGGCGCCGATGATCAGCAGCGAGAAAAAGCCGACGCCCGGCGTTCCAAGAACGGGATAAACCTGATCCATCTTATAAACTCCTCGGCAAGGCCCGCGACCTGCTGCGAAGCTAGTCATGCCTTCCAAGCATGACAAGTCCAAGAAGCGCCCGAGCGCCCTATGTCCTCAGCCAAAGCTCGCTCAAGCCGCGCCAGACCAGCAGGCCGCCGCCGAGAAAGACCATGGCTTCGATGATCAGATCGTGAATGCGCACCGGCATGCGTTCCGTCAGCCATTTGGCGATGAAGGCGCCCGGCACGGCAATCAGGCCGATCACCAGAGCCATGGCCCAGGCGGCCGGGGTCATCAGCCCGGTCGATTGGAATACGCCGGTTTTGGCCAGTCCGAGGAGGAAGGTAATCGTCACGTCGGTGGCCACCACGGCCCGGCCGCCGAGACCCGCGGCCATCAGGATCGACAGCAGCACGATGCCGGACCCCGCCGTGCCGCCGACCAGCAGACCAAATCCTGCGCTGGCGAAACCGAGGGAGGTCGATTGCAACCGCAGGCCGGAGCGCTTGAGGAAGCGTTTCGCCGGCACCAGCAGCATCAGCATGGCGCCGATCACAGGCACGGTCGCTTCGGCACCAATGGTTGGGACCAGAATCAAGGGCAGGATGAGGCCCGTGCCGTATCCCGTCACGCCGCCCATGATCGCCGCAAGGCCGCCAACCGTGGCGACGAGCAGCAATTGCAGGAGCGTTACGCCGATGATCGGCAAATCAGGATTGGGCATCGCTGGCCGCCTTCTAGGCTCAGCCCGCTGGAAAGGCCAGCCCCGCCAGGCTCACGACCAGGCTCACGACCATGTGCGTCGGCGTGACTTGCCGGACCGGTGACGAACCAGCTAGCCAGAGTCATGCCGTCCCTGCCCCGCCTCTTCTCCGCACGCCGCTGGCGCCTCGCTTCAGGCCTGGTGCTGTTTGCCTATATTTCGGGGCATCTGATCAATCACGCGCTGGGGCTGTTGTCGCTTGAGCGTGCGGAAGCCATGTTGCGGGTGAGCATGGCGATCTGGCAGAGCCGGCCGGGCACGATCCTGCTCTATGGTTCGGCGCTGCTGCATTTTTCCCTCGCCTTGCGTTCGATCTACATCCGCCACGACTGGCGCTTTCCCTTCGTCGAGATCGTGCGCTTCTGGGCTGGCTTCAGCCTGCCGCTCCTGCTCATCGGGCATATCGCCGTCACGCGGCTGACCTTGGCGCTCTATGACGTGAAGCCGGACTATGCCGGCATCGTCTCGTCGATCGTCGCCGGTGGATCTCAGGAATGGCAGATCGCTTTGCTCGCGCCCGGCTGGCTGCATGGCTGCCTTGGCCTGTGGATCAGTCTGCGCCATTTCGTGCTGATGCGACGTCTGCAACCGCTTCTTATCGCCGGCATGATCGCCTTGCCGATCCTATCGGCGGCGGGTTTCCTGGCCATGAGCCGCGAAGTCGAGACAATGGGTCTCGTCGCGGCTTTGCGTGATGGGGCGCAGGAAGCACTCGCCGTCGAGCGACGCGCTGAACTGACGACCTGGAAACGCGACATGACGATCAGCTATCTCGCCATCGTCATCCTCGCCCTGCTGCTTGGGCCAATCCGGCGCGGCGTCCTGCGAAGCCGCGCCGCATAGATGGTTACATGTGAATGACGCGACCGTAAGCGTCGAGCACGCTCTCGTGCATCATTTCCGACAGAGTCGGATGCGGGAAGACCGTGTGCATCAGCTCTTCCTCGGTCGTCTCGCAGTTCATGGCGATGACGAAGCCCTGGATGAGTTCGGTGACTTCAGCACCGATCATGTGCGCGCCGAGCAGCTTGCCGGTCTTGGCGTCGAAGATGGTTTTCACCAGACCTTCCGGTTCGCCGAGCGCAATGGCCTTGCCGTTGCCGATGAACGGGAAGCGGCCGACCTTGATGGACAGCCCCTGCTCTTTCGCCTTGGCTTCGGTGAGGCCGACGCTCGCCACCTGCGGATGGCAATAGGTACAGCCCGGGATCATCGCCTTGTCCATCGCATGGACGTGCAGGCCCTTGATGGCTTCGACGCAGAGCGAGCCTTCATGCTCGGCCTTATGCGCCAGCATCGGCGGACCGGCGACGTCGCCGATGGCGTAGATACCGGCGACATTCGTCTTGCCGAGACCGTCGGTAACAACACAGCCACGCTCGATCTTCACACCGAGCTTCTCAAGGCCGAGATTTTCGACATTGCCGACGACGCCGACGGCGGAGATGAGCCGCTCGGCCTTGATCGTCTGCTTGTTGCCCTTCTCGTCCTCGACCGTGCAGGTGACATCGTTGGCACCCTTTTCGACCTTGGTGACCTTGGTCGAGGTCATGATCTTGATGCCCTGCTTTTCGAAGCGCTTGCGCGCCAAGGCCGAAATCTCGGCATCCTCGACCGGGAGGATCTGCGGCAGCACTTCGACCACGGTCACTTCGACGCCGAACGTGCGATAGAAGCTGGCGAATTCGATGCCGATGGCGCCCGAGCCCATGACGACGATCGACTTCGGCATGGCTGGCGGCACCATGGCCTCGAAATAGGTCCAGATCAGCTTGCCATCCGGCTCGATGCCGGGCAGCGCGCGCGGACGTGCGCCCGTGGCAACGATAATGTGCTTGGCCTGATAGGTGCCTTCGCCCAGCGTGCCTTTCGGCGGCGGGACCTGCGGCTGCATGGCCGGCTTCTTCGTCGCCGTGACAGTGACTTCGCCGACCTTGGAGATATTAGCTTCACCCCAGATGACATCGATCTTGTTCTTCTTCATCAAGAAGCCGATGCCGTTGTTGAGCTGGGTCGACACACCGCGCGAGCGCTTGACGATGGCGGAGGGATCGTAAGTCACCTTGCCTTCGATGCTCAGGCCATAGTCCTTTGCATGGGTGGCATAGTGATAGATTTCAGCCGAGCGCAGCAAAGCCTTGGTCGGAATGCAGCCCCAGTTGAGACAGATGCCGCCGAGGTGTTCGCGTTCGACGATGGCCGTCTTGAAGCCGAGCTGCGCGGCGCGGATGGCGGTGACATAGCCGCCGGGGCCGGAGCCGATCACGATGATGTCGTAGGAATTAGCCATGAAATGTTTCCGTCTGCACGATTGAGCGCGTGTGAAGAGAAGAAGCCGGGGCGTACCCCGGCCGTCCTCACACCAGCATGCTTACCGGGTTCTCGATCAGATCCTTGAACGCCGAGATCAGTTCGGCGCCGAGGGCGCCGTCGACGGCGCGATGATCGGTGGAGAGCGTAACGCTCATCATCGTCGCGACCTTCATCTGGCCCTTCTCGACGATTACCCGCTCCTCGCCTGTGCCGACCGCGAGGATCGTCGCATGGGGCGGATTGATGACGGCCGAGAAATTCTTGATGCCGAACATGCCGAGGTTGGACACCGCCGAGGTGCCGCCCTGGTATTCTTCCGGCTTCAGTTTGCGGGCACGCGCCCGGGCCGCATAGTCCTTCATCTCGTTGGAGATGGCGGCGAGGCCCTTGGTCTGCACGTTGCGCACGACGGGCGTGATGAGACCACCGGGGATCGACACGGCGACGCCGATATCCGACGTCGTGTGCTTCAGCATGGTGTTTTCGGTATAGGTGACATTGGCTTCGGGTACGCGCTGCAACGCCATGCCGAGCGCCTTGATGACGAAGTCGTTCACCGAGACTTTGTAGAGCGGCTGCTTCTCTTTGTTCTTCGGCGCGGCAGCATTGATCGCTTCGCGCGCCGCCAGCAGCGCGGTCAGGTTGCAATCAACCGACAGATAGAAATGCGGGATCGTCTGCTTGGCCTCGACGAGGCGGCGGGCGATGATCTTGCGCATGGAGTCATGCGGCACTTCTTCGAAGCTGCCAGGCGCATACATCTTCTTGATCGTCTCGTCCGACATGCCGGGCGCAAGCGCCGGCGCACCGGGCTTGGCGGCCGCAGGCGCCGCCTTGGCACCGCCACCGGCCTGAGCGGCCTTGACGTCACGCTCGACGATACGGCCATGCGGACCCGTGCCGGCGATGGAGGCAAGGTCGAGACCAGCTTCCTTGGCGAGACGCTTGGCGAGCGGTGAGGCGAAGACTTTTTCGCCGGCCGGCTTTGCTGCGGGTGCTGGGGCCGGAGCAGCGGCAGGCGCTGGGGCGGCAGCGGGAGCTGCTGCCGGCTGAGCCTTCGGCGCTTCGGGGGCAGCGGCTGGCGCGGGCGCAGCCGCCTTAGGTGCAGGCGCGGCAGCACCACCGCTGGCAGCCACGGCCTTCGCATCCTCGCCTTCACCGGCGACGATGGCGATGAGTTGATTGACCGGCACGTCCTGGGTGCCTTCGGGCACGAGAATCTTGGCGATGACACCTTCGTCGATCGCCTCGACCTCCATGGTCGCCTTGTCGGTTTCAATCTCGGCGATCACGTCGCCGGATTTGATCTTGTCGCCTTCCTTCTTGACCCAGCGGGCAAGGTTGCCCTTTTCCATGGTCGGCGAAAGAGCGGGCATGAGGATGTTGATCGGCATGGCGCGGGCTCCTCAGCGATACAGAACGGCTTTGGCCGCCTGCACGACCTCGGCGACGCTGGGCAGCGCCAGCTTTTCCAGATTGGCCGCGTAAGGCATCGGCACGTCCTTGCCCGTGATGCGCACGACAGGCGCATCGAGATAATCGAACGCCTCTTCCATCAGACGCGCAGCGATCTCGGAGCCCACCGAGCTCTGGCGATAGCCCTCCTCGATGGTGATGCAACGGCCGGTCTTCTTCACCGAAGCTGCCACCGTTTCCATGTCCATCGGACGGATGGTGCGCAGGTCGACGATTTCGACGTCGATGCCTTCCTTCTCCAGTTCAGCGGCCGCCTTGAGCGCATAGACCATGCCCATCGACCAAGCGACGATGGTCACGTCCTTGCCGGGACGGGCGACGCGCGCCTTGCCGATCGGCACCAGATAATCGTCGATCTGCGGCACGTCGAAGCTGTGGCCGTAGAGCAATTCGTTCTCAAGGAAGATCACCGGATTGGGATCGCGGATAGCGCTCTTGAGCAAGCCCTTGGCATCGGCGGCGGTGTAAGGCGCGACGACCTTGAGGCCTGGAATGTGCGAATACCAAGAGGCATAGTCCTGGCTGTGCTGGGCGGCGACGCGGGCGGCGGCGCCGTTCGGGCCGCGGAACACGATCGGCGTGCCCATCTGACCGCCGGACATGTAGAGCGTCTTGGCGGCGGAATTGACGATCTGGTCGATCGCCTGCATGGCGAAGTTGAACGTCATGAATTCGACGATCGGCTTCAAGCCCGAATAGGCCGCACCTACAGCAAGACCGGCGAAGCCATGTTCGGTGATCGGCGTGTCGACGACGCGCTTGGGACCGAACTCCTGCAGGAGACCCTGGGTCACCTTATAGGCGCCCTGGTATTCGGCGACTTCCTCGCCCATGACGAAGACATCGCCGTCGCGGCGCATTTCTTCCGCCATGGCATCGCGCAAGGCTTCGCGCACAGTCATGGTCGTCATCGCCGTGCCAGCCGGCACTTCCGGTTCGGGCTGAACGATGGCGGCAGCGGCAACCGGCGCTGCCGCAGGCGCTTCGGCCTTCGCTTCGGCGGCGGGCTCAGCTGCCTTCGGCGCAGGGGCTGCGGCCTTCGGCGCGGCGGTGGAAGCATCCTCGCCTTCCCCTGCGATCACGCCGATCGGCGTGTTGACCGCGACATTGTCGGTGCCATCCGGAACGAGAATCTTGGCGAGCACGCCCTCGTCGACCGCTTCGACCTCCATGGTCGCCTTATCGGTCTCGATTTCGGCGAGCACGTCGCCGGACTTGATCTTGTCACCTTCTTTTTTGACCCAACGGGCGATCTTGCCCTGCTCCATCGTCGGCGACAGGGCCGGCATCAGAATATCGATCGGCATGTGTATCTCTCGAAGAAACGCGAACGCTTATGGCGCGGCGGAAGGAAGATAAGGAAAGTTCAGCGCAGGATGTCGGTCCACAGCTCCGACGGATCGGGCTCGGGATCGTTGGTGGCGAATTCCGCCGCCTCGGCGACGATGGCGCGGACGCTGGCGTCGAGCTTCTTGAGTTCGTCCTCGGTCGCCATATTGGCTTTCAGGACACGGTTGCGGACCTGTTCGATCGGATCGAACTCGTCGCGCATCTTCTGCACTTCTTCCTTGGAGCGATACTTCGCCGGGTCGGACATGGAATGGCCGCGATAACGGTAGGTCTGCATCTCGAGGATGTAAGGACCATTGCCGTCACGGCACCACTTGATCGCCTTGTCGGCGGCAGCCTTCACCGCGCGCACGTCCATGCCATCGACCTGCTCGCCAGGGATGTTGAAGGAAATGCCGCGACGGGAGAAATCGGTTTGCGCGGAAGCGCGGGTGACCGCGGTGCCCATGGCGTAGCGGTTGTTCTCGATGATGTAGACGACGGGCAGCTTCCACAGCTCCGCCATATTGAAGCTCTCGTAGACCTGGCCCTGGTTGGCGGCGCCATCACCGAAATAGGTCAGAGAGACATTGTCATTGCCGCGATAGCGATTGGCGAAGGCGAGGCCGGTGCCGAGCGGAACTTGCGCGGCGACGATGCCATGGCCGCCGTAGAAATGCTTCTCTTTCGAGAACATGTGCATGGAGCCGCCCTTGCCTTTCGACAAGCCACCGCGACGTCCGGTGAGTTCGGCCATCACGCCTTTCGGGTCCATGTCGCAGGCGAGCATGTGGCCGTGATCGCGATAGCCAGTGATAATGGCGTCGCCCTCTTTCGAGGACATCTGTACGCCGGTGACGACGGCTTCCTGGCCGATGTAGAGATGGCAGAAACCGCCGATCAATCCCATGCCGTACATCTGGCCCGCCTTCTCTTCGAAGCGGCGGATCAGCAGCATCATTCGGTACGCGTCCAATTCCTGCTGTCGGGTGAATTCGGCGATGTTGCTGCCGCTGAAGGCGGCGTCGGTGGCGGCAGGTTTACGGGCGGCTTTAGGCCGGGCGGACGATTGTACCGATGCCATGGGCGATCCTCTGGTGCGTTCCCTTTGAGCGGTCGGCGCGCTTGAACGCGGCACCGCGACTAAAGGCGAAGATAGCGGAGGGAGGATCAGAAAGCGAGGCCCTTCGACACGAGCCTCAATGTATACAATCAACTGATTTCTAGACCGATTCTCGAATAAACTGAAAACCGGTTAATTCGGAGAATAAACCGGTTTTCAGTTGATCACTTGGCGTCCGGCTTGAGGAAAACCACGACGTCGTTCTTGTGAACGCGGCCCAACTGCACCCGCGCCTCTTCCTCGAGAATATCACGCTCGACGGCTTCCGCCCGCATCATCGAAATGCGCCGTTCGATCTGCTCGCGCTCGCCGCGCAATCCGGCGTTTTCCATGATCAGATCGGCCATCACCTTGCGATATTCCTCTTTGGTCTTGAGGCCGCGCTCGCCGTTGACGGCATGCCAAATGAAATAGCTCGAGACACTGCCCGACACGACATAGAGGAGGAGCGGCAGGAGGACGGAGCGCAGGCGGCGGCGAATAACCATGGCCGGGATCATGGCCTCGATACGGTTAGCGAAACCCTAACAGACCCGGAACGCATGACGCTAAACTGGTGAAACCACCTGGAATCGTGCAATGTCGCGGTCAAGTCGCGCGTAGAATTGTTCGTTCGACGTGTTCGCTGGGGAGGATGGGTCATGGACCGGGACAAACTGCATCTCTATTTGCTCAACGCCGGCCATTTCCTCGACCATCTCACCACTTTGGTCTTCGCTACCATTGCCGCCGTGGCGCTGTCGCGCGAATGGAACATGGGCTATGCCGAGCTCGTCGCCTATGCGACGCCGGGCTTCGTCGCCTTCGCCGTCTTCTCCTGGCCCGCCGGCTGGCTGGCCGACCGCTGGAGCCGTGAAGGCATGATGGCGGTCTATTTCATCGGCCTGGGCCTTGCCTCGATTCTCACCGGCTTCGCCTGGTCGCCGATCACCATATCCGCCAGCCTGTTCATTCTCGGCATGTTCGCCGCCATCTATCACCCGGTCGGTCTGGCGCTGCTGGTCCAAGGCCGGCAGCGCACAGGCATGCTGATCGCCGTCAACGGCGTGTGGGGCAATTTCGGTGTCGCCAGCGCCGCCCTCTTCGCCGGCTGGTTCATCGACCACGGCGGCTGGCGTTATGCTTTCTACGTGCCGGGACTGGTGTCGATCGTGCTTGGCATAGTCTACAGCGTCGTCATGCGCCGGGAGATCATGGCACGCAACGCTGCCTCCAAACCGCAGGCCACCACCGCCACGGCCGCGCCGCCAGCGACGCCGGAAATGCGGGCGATTCTGCTGCGTCTCTCGGCCGTGATCTTCTTCACCGCCGCCTTCTCGAGCCTGATCTTCCAGTCGACCACCTTCGCTTTGCCGAAGATTTTCGACGAACGACTGCAGACGATCATCGGCTCGGCCACCATGCTTGGCTGGCTGACCTTCCTGGTCTTCGCCATCGCCTCGTCGGCACAATTGCTGACCGGCCTAGCGCTCGATCGCTTCAGCACCCGCAGCGTCTATCTCACCTCGGCCGTCGCCCAGACGCTGTTCTTCGCGCTCATGCCTGGCCTCATCGGCTGGCCGGCTTTGATCGTCGGTCTCGGCTTCACCTTCGCCGCCTTCGGCAGCATTCCCATCAACGACTTCCTAATCGGTCGCCTGGCCAAGAGCGAGCTGCGGGCGCAGATTTATGGCGCCCGCTATGTGCTCAGCTTCTCAGTGATGTCGCTGTCCCTGCCGTTGATCGCCTGGGTGCATCTCAACTGGGGCTTCGACCGGCTGTTCCAGATCCTCGCGGTCTGCGCCGGCGCCATTCTGATCTCGGTCACCCTGTTGCCGCGGCAACTGCCGCAAGATGGGCAGAAGCCGGCGCTGGCTGGAGCCTGAGATGACCGCAACCGTTCGTCGGCAGCGCCTGCGCGCGCTCCTTACTGGTGACCGCTGCTATTTCCCAGCGTCGGTCTTCGATGCCCTATCGGCCAAGATCGCCGAGGACATCGGTTTCGAATGCGGCATGTATGCGGGATCGGTCGCCTCCCTCGCGGTGCTGGGCGCGCCCGATATCATCCTGCTCACCTTGAGCGAATTCGCCGAACAGGCGCGCCGTTTCGGCCGCGCCAGCGCGCTGCCCGTCATCGCCGATGCCGATCATGGCTATGGCAATGCGCTCAACGTCATGCGCACGGTCGAGGAACTGGAACATGCCGGGCTCGCCGCCTTGACGATCGAGGACACGGATCTGCCGCGTCCCTTTGGTGCACCCAAGCCCCGGCCGCTGCCGTTGGCTGAAGGCATCGGCAAAATGCGCGCAGCCGTGGCAGCGCGACGCGACAGCGCCTTGTGCATCTTCGCCCGCACCGGCGCCTTGGGGATGACCGGCCTCCACGATGCGCTCGAACGCTTCCGTGCCTATCAGGACACTGGCGTCGATGGCGTTTTTCTAACAGGCGTTTCCTCGATGCAGGAGGTCGACGCTTTCGCCAAGGAGGCTCGCCTGCCGATTTTACTCGGCGGCCTGCCTGCCAAATTACAGGATCGGGAAGAACTCGCGGCGCGGGGCGTGCGCATCGCTTTGCAAGGCCATCATCCGTTTATGGCTGCCCTCTCGGCATTGCGTGCCACCATGCAGGCGCTGCGTGACGGCGCGCCCCTGCCCGATACATTGCCGAAGGCCGATCTCGATCGCCTCAGTGGCGAGGCCTTGTGGCAGGCCCGCTCGGACGATTTTCTTGATCGCAAGGGTGATTAAAAAAAGCCCGTCCACATTGGGGCGGGCTCTTCCTTAAAGCACAGTCGTCGTGACGGCCTTCGTCAGCCGTAACGTATTACTGGGTGTTCAGGTGGTTCGCGATGTTGTTGAACTGGGCCGAGATCTTCGTACCGGTGAACTGCAGCGCGCCGATGATCACGACGGCAATCAGGCCAGCGATCAGGCCGTATTCAATGGCGGTCGCACCGGATTCGTTGCGAACGAACTTCGAGATGAGTTTCACGTGGCAGCTCCTTAGAAAATAACTTCGCCGTGCCGCTCCATCAGCGTTGGGCGTGAGGCGAATATGAGCGCCACCTCTAAAAGGGGTATTAATGCGATACCAGCAAACCGCCGGTATCTGGCTTGTAAGGCTGTATAAACACAGGCTTTTCGCCCGCGAACATGGACAACAAATCGTTTACCGCGACATCCTATCCGCGAAGGTCCATTTGCATCCCTCTGCAATCTCAATTGAAATTCGCTGCGCTTGTCGAGCCGAAACAGCGCATTGCGCGCACCCCGTTTGGCGCAACGAAACATTAACGACATTCGAAATGCTTGCCCGGAGCGATCCATATTCGCCCCTGATTTTACCGCAAAACCTGAGCCAGGAACGCTTTGGTGCGCTCCTGCACCGGGTGGGTAAAGAATCGTTCCGGCACGTTCGCTTCGACGATCTCGCCGCGATCCATGAACACGATCCGATCGGCGACCTCCCGCGCGAAATTCATTTCATGGGTGACGCAAATCATCGTCATGCCATCCTTGGCAAGACCGATCATCGTATCTAAGACTTCTTTAACCATCTCCGGATCGAGCGCCGAGGTCGGTTCGTCGAACAGCATGATTTTCGGCGACATGCAGAGCGCACGAGCGATGGCGACACGCTGCTGCTGGCCACCTGAAAGCTGCAACGGATATTTGTTGGCTTGCTCGGGAATGCGTACCCGCGTCAGATAATGCATGGCGATTTCCTCCGCCTCGGCCTTCGGCAGGTGTAGAGACCAGATCGGCGACAGCGTGCAGTTCTCCAGTACGGTCAGATGAGGAAACAGATTGAATTGCTGAAACACCATGCCGACGTCGCGGCGCACGGCATCGATGCGCTTGATGTCATCCGTGAGCTCGACGCCATCGACAACGATCTGTCCGCGCTGATGCGCTTCGAGCCGATTGATGCAACGGATCAAAGTTGATTTACCGGACCCCGACGGGCCGCAGACAACGATCTTCTCGCCCTGTCCGACGTTCAAATTGATGTCCTTGAGCACGTGAAACGTGTCGTACCACTTATGCACGCCCGACATCATGACGGCATTGGCGTGCGTCACCTGACGAGGTCGAAAGTTGGTCTTGGAGATCATGGCTTCGAGCCTCTAACGCTTGCGTCCCGCCGCGAGGCGCCGTTCCATCATCAGGGAATAGCGCGACATGGCGAAGCAGAAGATGAAATAGAAGGCGGCGGCGAAAACATAGCCGGTGGTGGAGATCGTCGGGCCGGCCCAGGCGGGATCGAGGCGCTGCACGTCGACCGCGCGCAGGAAATCAAAAATGCCGACGACGGCGACGAGAGTCGTGTCCTTGAACAGAGCGATGAAGGAATTGACGATGCCGGGAATGACCGTCGTCAAGGCCTGCGGCAAGGTGACGAGCAGCATCATGTTGCGCCAATTGAGCCCCAGCGCCTGCGCGGCCTCATACTGCCCGCGCGGCACGGCCTCCAGCCCGCCGCGCACCACCTCCGCCATATAGACCGAAGCGAACAGGGCAACGCCGAGCAACGGCCGCAATAAGCGATCCGGCGACCAGGCTTCGGGCACGAACAGCGGCAGCATGGTGTTGGCCATGAACAGAACGGTGATCAAAGGCACGCCGCGCACGACTTCGATCAGCAGGATCGACAGGAAGCGGATCACCGGCAGTCGCGAGCGCCTGCCGAGCGCCAGCAGCACGCCACATGGCAGCGAGAAGACGATGCCGACGGCGGCCACCAAAAGACTGACGAAAATGCCCCCCCAGAGATCGGTGCCAACCAAGGTCAGTCCCGTCATCGGCCATGCGATGCCGAGGATCCACCAGCCGGCGAACAACAGAAGCGGTACGCCAAGCCGCGCGTGACGCATCAGAACAAGAGCCGAGCCCACCACAAGAAGGATAGGTATGGCGACCATCGTGCCGATCACCTGCCAGACATCGCCGTGAATCCGTGTTGGACCGAACCCCATCGCCCAGCCGATCAACGTGCCGATGCTGGCAAGATCGGGAACCGGCAAGGGAAATGGCGTTCGGCCGGTGAGCAGGCCGAACGCCAGCAAGGGATAGACGACAAAGAACAGAACCGCTGCCGTTCCCTTGCCCTTGAGATTTGGCCACAACAGCCAAAGCGCCAGTAAAGCACCTGATCCCAAAACCAGATTGACGCGCCAGACTTGATCGCGCGGATAGGCGCCGTAAGTGAAGAACGACAGTTTGGCGTTGACGTAAGCCCAGCAGGCCCCTGCTCCAGGCTCCCGGCACAAGGCTCCATCTGGTGCCGTCCAAACGGCGTCGATGAACAGAAAGCGGATCAGTTCCGGCAGATACCAGGCGACGAAGGCAATGCTGCCGATAGTCAGAAACGCCGAGAGCGGCGATGAGAACAGATTGGTCCGCATCCAGCCCCAGGTTCCGCTCACAGAGGCTGGCGGCGGCAGATCGGGTGCGGGAACGAACGGCCGCGATTGGCCGACGGCGGGTCCAGCCATGGCTCATCGCTCCTTCAGCGCGATGCGTCGCGCATAGAGATTCATGGCCAGCGACGTCACCAGTGAAATCACCAGATAGACGGCCATCGTAATGCTGACGATCTGCACCGCGGCGCCAGTCTGGTTCAGCACTGTTCCCATGAAAATCTGCACAAGATCCGGATAGCCGATGAAGACACCGAGCGACGAATTCTTGATCAGATTAAGATATTGATTGGTGAGCGGCGGCACGATGATGCGCAGCGCTTGCGGGATGACCACGAGGCGTAGCACGTCACCGCGCGAGAGGCCGATGGCTTCGCCCGCCTCGGTTTGACCGCGCGGCACGGCGCTGACGCCGGCGCGAACGATTTCGGCGATGAAGGCCGCAGCGTAAAGCGACAGGCCCAGCACCAGAGCAACGAATTCGGGATTGATGCGGGCACCGGTGAAATTGAAGCCGCGCAGCTCCGGCAAGGTGAAAGTAACGGGCGTGCCCTGCCAGAAAACCGCACCGCCTGCCAGCACGATCAGCAAACCAATGAGCACCGGCCAGGCGTGATAGCGCGCGCCCGTTGTCCCTTGTTTGCGGCTGGCCCAGACCTTGAAAATGAGAGCGCCAAGCAATGCCAGAAGGACGCCACCCGCCACCCATTCAAATCCGGGAGCAAGTTGCGGCTCGGGCAGTACGAGGCCACGGTTGTTGAGAAAGATGCCACCGGGAAAGGAGATGGATTCACGCGGCCCCGGCATCGCCTTCAAGACCGCATTGTACCAGAATAGCAATTGCAACAGCAGCGGCGCGTTGCGGATCACCTCGACATAGACACCGGCGAGACGCGCGACGATCCAATTGTCCGACAGCCTGGCGATGCCGATGATGAAACCGATGATTGTCGCGACGGCGATGCTGAGCACCGCGACGACGAGCGTGTTCAACAAGCCGACAAGAAAGGCGCGACCATAGGTCGAGGAAGCCGATGAGAACGACACCAGGGTCTGGCTGATGTCAAAGCCGGCCGGCTGGTTCCAGAACGAAAAATCGGTCGGAATATTGCGGGCCCGCATGTTGACGATCGCATTGTCAACCGCATGCCAGGCGAGCCAGACGATCAGGGCCAGCGTTAGAATTTGCCAGAGCGCGCCACGCCAGCGTGGATCGTTCCACGGCGCGGGCCGTGTCGGCGAGAGCTTATACCCTTCCGCCATGCGGAAAGCGCCTCGCCCGCGTCAGCGGATAGGAGGCGCGTATTGAATGCCGCCCTTGTTCCACAGCCGGTTGTAACCACGCTCGATCTTCAGCCGCGAGTTTTCGCCCAGATTGCGCGAAAACACTTCGCCGTAATTGCCGACATGCCGGATAATGCGCGCCGCCCAATCGCCGCTCAGTCCGAGTGCCTTGCCGAAATCTCCTTCGGTGCCGAGCAAACGCTTGATCTCCGGATTGTTGGATTTGGCGCGCTCGTCCACATTGGCTTTGGTGACGCCCAGTTCCTCCGCGTTGAGCATGGCGAAATTGGTCCATTTCACCAGGTTGAACCATTGATCATCGCCCTGACGGACGGCCGGACCGAGCGGCTCCTTCGAGATGATCTGCGGCAGCACCATATGCTCGTCCGCATTGGCCATTTTAAGCTTTTCGGCATAGAGACCGGAGACGTCGGTGGTGAAGGCGTCGCAGCGGCCGGAGTCATAGGCTTTCACCGCTTCGTTCGACGTGGCGAAGGCGACGACTTCGTATTTCATATTGTTGGAACGGAAGAAGTCGGCGAGGTTGAGCTCGGTCGTCGTGCCCTGCTGCACGCAGATCGAGGCGCCGGAAAGCTCCAGCGCCGAATTGACGTTCAGCTTCTTGCGTACGAGGAAGCCCTGGCCGTCGTAATAGTTGACGCCGACCCATAGCAGGCCCAGCTCCGCCTCGCGCGACAGCGTCCAGGTGCCGTTGCGCGCCAGCACATCCACTTCGCCCGACTGCAAGGCCGTGAACCGGTCCTTGGCGGTCAAGGGCACGAATTTCACCTTCTCGGGATCGTTGAAAATCGCGGCGGCAATGCCACGGCAAAAATCGACATCGAGCCCGGTCCATACACCTTTGTCGTCGGGCATGGAGAAGCCGACGACACCCGGGCCAGTGCCGCAGGACAGGAAACCACGCGCCTTGACCTGTTCGAGCGTCTTCGATCCCTGCGCCTGGGCCTGGGCAGCGCCGATCTGGGCGGCGAACGCTGCACCGGCGGCGGCCGCAATCAGGATGGCACGGACAAACATGGGACGGCTCCTCACCGGTAAAGGGTTCACTCGCTCAAACGGGCTTCCGCGGCGCATGTGGCCGCAGTGCAACATACGGTTATCTCATCCGGTTTTAGCGAGACGGGTCAAGCCTATTCTGGATATGTCACCTGCTCGCTTGACCTTTCCGGGCGTGAACCGGCAAATGCAGTGGAAAACCATAACAATTTCCACGGTAGAAGAACGTTTGGCATGAGCAAGATCAGCAAAGAAACAAAAGCCCGCCTCAAGGCCCGTACCAAACTCGTTTATGCCGGGCGCCAGCCCGAGGAACAGTTCGGTTTCGTCAATACACCGATCTATCGCGGTTCCACCGTGCTCTCGCCGACGGTCGAACATCTCGTCGATCCAAAGAAGCGCTTCAGCTACGGCACCAAGGGCAATCCGACGACGGAAGCGCTCGAAAACGCGTGGAGCGAATTGGCCGGCGCGCGTGGCACAGTGCTGGCGCCGAGCGGCCTCGGGGCCATCGCGCTCGCCTTTTCAGCCGTGACAAAATCCGGCGACCACATTCTCGTCACCGATTCCGCTTATCGGCCGACGCGCAATTTCTGCGAACGCTATCTGCGCCGCATGGGTGTCGAGACCACTTATTTCGATCCTTATGTCGGCGCCGGCATCGCCGATCTGATCCGCCCCAACACGACGGCCATTCTCACCGAAGCGCCGGGCTCGCAGAGCTTCGAGATGCAGGACATTCCGGCGATCTCAGAGGTGGCGAAGAAGCGCGGCATCTGCGTCATCATGGACAACACCTGGGCAACGCCGTTGTTCTTCCCGCCGCATGAGCGTGGCGTCGATCTCGCCATTGAAGCGGGCACCAAATATCTCGCCGGCCATTCCGATCTGCTGCTCGGCCTCGTCTCCTCCAATGCGGAATATTGGCCACGGCTGCGCGAGACCTTCGACCTCTTCGCCAATTGCGCGGGGCCGGAAGATGCCTTTCTGGCGCTGCGCGGCATGCGCACGATGGAACTGCGGCTGAAGGAAGCCGAGCGCCAAGGCCTTGCCATGGCGCATTGGCTGGCGGCACGGCCCGAGGTGAAGGAAGTGCTGCATCCGGCGCTGCCGACCCATCGCGGCCACGACATCTGGAAGCGTGATTTTCTCGGTTCAAGCGGCCTGTTTTCGGCGATCCTGCATCCCCATTCCGATGCCGCCGTCGCCGCCATGCTCGATGGGCTCGAACTGTTCGGCATGGGCTTTAGTTGGGGCGGCTTCGAAAGCCTGGTCATTCCCTTCGACTGTTCGCCCTATCGTTCGGCGACGACGTGGAATCCGGGCGGCCCGGCGTTGCGCTTCCAGATCGGCCTCGAGGATGTCTCCGACCTGCAAGCCGATCTCGATGCCGGCTTCAGCCGGCTACGGAAGGCTTCCTAGGCAGGAGACGCGGAACGATCCGGTTCCCGTCCGTCTCGAAAACGATACGCCGGCGCGCAAACAGCCGGCGCAGGATGACGGCCGAGGCCAGGCCGATCAGCGCTCCGCCCATCGTGTCCGACAGATAGTGCGATCCAAGCACCAGGCGGGAGAGTGCCACCAGCACGGCGACGATGAACAGCGGCGCACGCAGTCGCGGCGCCAGGAAGCCGATCGCCGCCGCCATGGCGAAAGCCGTGATTGTATGGCCGGACGGGAAGCTCGCAAACTTCGCGTTGAACATGAAGGGATGGAAGCCGAAGGGACCATAGGTGTCGATCAGGAACGGCCGTGGCCGACCAATCGGCAGTTTGATGATCTGCGACGCCAGGCCCGACACCGCGCAGACCGCGAACAGGTAGAAAGCCCGGCCGGCGACCAGGCCGGCGCGGGCGCGGGCAAGGCCGTTGCGGCGCACGTAAAGCACCAGCGCGCCGAAGCAGGCCAGGATAGTCGTGGCGAAAACATAGCCCGACGTGCCGATCCGTGTGATCTTCTCAAATATCACACGAACTATCGGCTCCAACCAATCCATATATCTAGCGATTTGGGCGTCAAATAGCAAAGCCACGGCGATCATGGCGACGATCCAGGCAGCCACCAGCCCGTAAGCGACCGGCGGCACCGGAGACAGCGGCTGCTGCGGCCCCTTCCACCGGCTGATGAAGGCGCGCGCCGGCGGCAGGAGGCTGCCGGGTTTCGTTTGTGGAGGAAGGTCGAGGGGCGTCGCGGTCATCGGCTATTTTTCACCCGGACGGTCACGATCGAGCCCCTTGGCGGCGAGTTCGGCCTCATAGGCGGCGAATTTGGCCGGCGCCTCCGCGCCAAGCTCGGCAAGATAAGCCCATGAAAATAAGCCGGTGTCGTGGCGATCGGAAAAGGTCAGCCGGATGGCGTAATTGCCGACCGGATCGACCTTGGCGATCATCACGTCGCGCTTGCCGCCGACTGTCTTGCGTTCGGCCTCGCTATGGCCGCGCACCTCCGCCGAGGGGCTACAGACCCGCAGCAGTTCGGCGCTGATCGTATAGGAGGCCCCGTCCTCAAAGTTCACGGTAAGCGCCTTACGGTCCTGCGACAGACGGATTTCGGTCGGCCAGATGTCTTTTGCCGCGCTCATGACCGCGCCTCCGCCTTGCGAATACGAAAAATCAGGCTGGCCTCCCGTTGGATCGTCTCGAGCAACTCGTCCCCGGCCTCCCGAACCACATTCGGCACGTCGATCACCGCCATCGGATCGGTGCACGTCACCTCGATTTCATGGCCCGGCGTCAGGCGGCGCAACGCCTTGCGGGTGCGCAGCGCCGGCATCGGGCATTTCAGGCCGCTCAAATCAAGCAGATGCGGGTTCATGGGGCTGACATGGCAGCGCCATGGGCGCCGGTCAACTCAGACCGGTTTGGCGAAGCGCCGCACCAGATCGGCCACGGTTTCCGCATCGTCGAGATCGGCGACCGGCCGGCCAGCGTCCGGCAGAGGCACGTCTGCCGCGATGGCAACCACGTCGGGATCGTTGGGATAGATCGGAGGCTTGCCGTTGGCGGCCCGATAAACCTCGATTTTCGGCCAGGGCGAGCCCTTAAACCCTTCGATCAAAACCAGATCGACCGGGCTCAGCCGCGCCAGAAGCTCGGCCAGAGGGACTTCCGGCCCCTGATTTTCATGCAGGAGTGCCCAGCGCTTGCCCGTGGCGACCAGCACCTCTCCGGCTCCGGCCTGGCGATGGCGCCAGGAATCCTTGCCTGGCTGATCGAGATCGACGTCGTGATGGGCGTGTTTGATCGTCGAAACAGTGAGTCCCTTCGCGCGCAGGGCCGGAATCAACCGCTCGATCAGCGTCGTCTTGCCCGCCCCGCTCCACCCGGCAAATGCGATTGCTTTCATACCCTTTCAGGTATCCGGGGGCGCGCTGGTCGGCAAGTCGTGGTGTTCATGCCGGATGGGTCAAGCTGACCCTATGCCGATATGCCAGCGTACATGCCCAGAGTGAGGAGAAACAGAAAGGCCGCTACGCCAGCCGCGTAGATAAACTCAAGATAGCTGGGACGCGGTTTTAGAAACACTAAGAACGGAAGCGCAAGCCAGAAGGGATTTACTATGAAAAATACTTGCGAAAAATAGAGGGTTCTTAAGGCTTCCAGACTCCAGTCAGAAAAGAAGTACATGTAGAAAACTGAAAACAACGAGTGAATAGCAAAGAGATAAAGCAAATAGGCTCCGCGTCGCATCACATTTGGTCCCAGTATTCGCAAGGCATGAGCGAAACTGTGAGGCCTTGAACCCGCAAAGCTGGAATGACCCCCTCGATCAGCGTCGTCTTGCCCGCCCCGCTCCACCCGGCAAATGCAATTGCTTTCATACCCTTTCAGGTATCCGGGGCCGCGCGGGTCGGCAAGTCATCGCTTTTAAGTCATGGGGTTACTTATCGTTTGGAGGACGCGGGACCGATCAACGATCCCGCTCTTTCACGGCCTCAGCCGTGATGCTCGGCATGCTTCTTGGACGCATGCTCGTGATGTTCGGTGGCATGGAGGCCATGTCCATGCGCGATCTTCGAATGATGCGCGGCCTTTTCGTGCTCGCCTTCGTGATGATGCTTCGCCGCTTCGCGATGGTGCTTCGCGGCGAGTTCGTGATGTTCGGCAGCTTTGGTGTGGTGATCGTGGATTTCTTTAGACATGGAGTTTCTCCTGCTGCAGCCCCACGAACCGCTATTTTGGCGCATCCGGTGACATGGGTGTGAACCGGGCTGCGACAGTCTTGCTGCGATGGATTGCCATCATCGTGCCACCGTCGGATGCCAAAGTTTCTCCGTTACCGGACAAAAGCATCATGGCCAATTTCAAAAGGAAGAAACCAAAGGCTAAAACATTTCCGAAGCACGACAAGCGCCGTGGAGGATTTTGGCTGAACAGTTGGCCGGCCTGGCACGACGTTCTTTATCGTCGCCGCCCCGTTCGGCGCGATACGGCTGGCATCGAGCGCGCCATCATGGCCGGAGCTGATGCCGAGGCCGTCATCTGGCCAAGGAACAAGCGGCCACACGCCTATTATTGGTAGCGCTACATTCCGTATCTGCCATGCCGGGCTCACGGCCTCTATTTGCAATCGGCCGTTCGTTCCTATTTAGGTCGGATCAAGATAACGGTTGTGCCCGACCCTGGAGCCCATCTTGGCCATTACCGAAGCTGATATCCGCGCCGCCCTCGCCAAAGTGGCCCTGCCCGATGGTTCGCCGCTCGCGGCTTCCGATCGCCTGACCAATATCATGGCCCGCGAGGGCAAGGTGATTTTCGCCATTTCCGTGTCGCCCGAGGAAGCTCGCGCCTTCGAGGACGTGCGCATGGCGGCCGAGCGGGCCGTCACTGCCCTGCCCGGCGTCACCCAGGTTCTCGTCGGCCTGACCGCCGAAAAGGCGCCTGCGCCCCGGGCGCCCGGCGAGGAAACGCGGCTGCGGCCCTCAAAGCCCGCGCCGGCCGCGACGCGCGCCGCCGGCATTCCCGGCGTGCGCCACATCATTGCAGTGGCTTCCGGCAAAGGCGGCGTCGGCAAATCGACCACCGCCTGCAATCTGGCGCTGGGCCTCGCCAAGAGCGGGCTCAAGGTCGGCATGCTCGATGCGGATATCTATGGTCCGTCGCAGCCCAAACTCTTCGGCCTCACCGGCAAGCCCGCCATCGACGGCAATCGTAAAATCATCCCGCACGAGAAATTCGGCATCAAGGTGATGTCGATCGGCTTCCTGGTCGATGAAGCGCAGGCGATGATCTGGCGTGGCCCGATGGTCATGTCGGCGATCGGGCAGATGCTGCGCGACGTCGCCTGGGGCGAACTCGACGTTCTGGTCGTCGACATGCCGCCTGGCACCGGCGACGCGCAACTGACGCTCGCGCAACAGACGCCGCTCGCCGGCGCCGTCATCGTCTCGACGCCGCAGGATCTCGCCTTGATCGATGCGCGGCGCGGCGTCGCCATGTTCGAGAAGGTCAACGTGCCGGTGCTCGGCGTGGTCGAGAACATGGCGACCTTCTGCTGTCCGAACTGCGGCCATGTCTCGCCGATCTTCGGCCATGGCGGCGCGCGGCGTGAAGCGGAAAAGCTCGGCGTGCCCTTCCTCGGCGAAATCCCGCTGCATATGGACATTCGCGAGACCTCCGACGAAGGCCGCCCGGTCGTCGCCACTGCGCCCGACGGGCCGCATGCGCAAGCCTATCTGGCGGTGGCGCAAGCCGTCGCCGGCGCGCTCACCGGCAAGGCCGCCAATCGCACGGCGCCACGCATCGTGATCGAATGAGCCCGCCGCCGGTCTGCGCCATGGTGCTGGCCGGCGGACTGGCCCGCCGGATGGGCGGCGAAAAGGCCTTCGCCAAACTGGCCGGCAAGCCGCTCATCGCCCATGCGATCGCGCGGCTCACACCGCAATGCCAGGCGCTGGCGATCAACAGCAACAATGACCCGGCGTGGTTCGAACCTTTCGACCTGCCTGTCATCGCCGATACGGTGGCGGATTTTCCAGGTCCTCTCGCCGGCATTCTCGCGGCGATGGACTGGTGCGCGACGAGCCATCCGGAGGCGGCCTATGTGCTGACCGCGCCGGTCGATTGCCCTTTTCTGCCCGATGATCTCACCGCGCGGTTCTGGGATGCACGCGAGGGCATGGACATCATCGTCGCCAATAGTGGCGATCGCCTGCATCCGACGGTGGCGCTGTGGCGCGTCGGTCTGCGCGAGGAGTTGCGGCGACATCTGACATCAGGCGGCACGCGCCGGCTCGTCTCCTGGATGGAGACTTATAAAAACAAACGGGTCGACTGGCCGGCAGAGCCCTTCGACCCGTTCTTCAATGTCAACACACCGGACGATCTGAACGACGCCATCCTGCGGCTGCGTTAGCTGAGAAATTGCCCTTGCATGGGGTTGTTCCTCAGAATCGCGCCGTACCCCTCCCCCGCTCTCCCCGATCCGCGCGGCAGAGACGGCGCCGCGATGAAACCGGGAAAAAGATACGAAACGAGCGCGGCGAAATTTTGATCCTAACTAGCCGCCCGTACAGGTCCGGATGAATTCGATGGCGACCTTGGCGAAGTCGTCGTCCCTGCTGCCCATGCTGGCGACCGTCGAGAAATGGTTGTGGCCGTCGAAGCAGCGAACACGCGGCCCCTTGCCGTCACGCAAAGTGAGCGCGCGTGCCATGTCATAGCCTGGCGTGATCAAATGCAGCGGGTCGTATTCAGCGATGGAGACCGCGACCGGCACCTTGCTCTTCGCCACATAGTTGAGCGGCGAGCGGCGGTCGAATTGGCCCGTGTCGCTGCCGAAATAAGCCAGAACATTGTCGCGGCTCTCGTCCTTGCGCACTTCATAGGGGCCGCTCGACAGCATGCCGCCGGCAACGATGTCACCGCCATTGATATCGGGATCGAATAGAAAGGTCGCCACATGGGCAGCGCCGGCCGAATGGCCCATGATGACGATCTTGTTCGGATCGCCGCCGAATTCCGCCGCATGCTCCTTCACCCATTTCACCGCGCTTTCCACGTCCTTGGCGGCTAACGGCCATTTGGCTTCCGGCGCCAGGCGATAGTTGGCGACGACGCCGACCATGCCTTCGCGCGCCACGCAGCCACCGACATTGCCATAGAAGACCGGATCGGAACGCTTGTCGCCGCCGACGAAGCCGCCGCCGGGAATGTAGACGAAGACCGGCTTGCCGCTGCCGCCAGCCTTCCAATAGACGTCGAGCTTCTGGCGCTCGTGATCGCCATAGGGAATGTCGAGCTTCATCTCGACGCCCTTCATCAAACCTTCGAGAAGCGGCGCATAGAGCTTGCGGATCGTCGACGCGTTGTCCGGCGCGGCATTCTGCCCGAGCGGCGGAATGGCCTTGCGGATATCATCAGGCATTGAAGTCATAGACAGAACTCTCCTTGAGATTTTCTCGAAGACTATTCGGCGGCCGCCTTGGTTGGCTGCGGCAGACGATCCTTGAAATAGGGTAGAACTTCCTTGGCGATGGCGATCTGGTTTTCCTGCACCATCTGGTGCGGCATGGTGCCGAACTGGGTCTTGGTGAGGGAGATGCCGAAGCCGGCCATATCCTGATATTGCGCCAGCTTCTCGCGCACCGTGTTCGGGCTGCCGACGATGACGATGCCACGCGCGATCATGTCCTCGGCCGTCGAACGGCCCTGCATGAAACTCTTCAGCGCGCGCATGCGCTTGATCGACTCAACGCTGGTATAACCAGGCGGCGCCATCATCACCGGATCGCGGGTGAGAAATTCATTGGCATAGGCTTCGAGATGCGGGCGCACGTCGCGCAGTGCCTTCTCGTCGCTCTCCGCCACGTAGATCGCATTCGACCAGGCGAACTGATCGGGCGTCGCCTGATAGCCGAACTTGTCGGCCTCTTCGCGATAGAGCTTGAAGGTCTGCGCCACCGAAGCTATGGGCGCCAAGGTCTGGCAATAGGTATATCTGTGCTGCGCCGCCCAACGGATCGTCGACAAGGAACCGGACGACGGCGTGAAGATCGGCGGATGCGGATCCTGGTACGGGCGCGGCCACGGGTTCACATATTTGAACTTGTAATATTTGCCCTCGAAGGCGAACGGCCCCGGCCGCGTCCAGGCCTGGATGATCAGGTCATGCGCTTCGAGGAAGCGCTCCTGCGACTCCGCCGGGTTCATGCCCATGGTGTGATATTCGACGCCGATGCCCCGCACGAAACCGGCGATGAAACGGCCGCGCGTCAGATTGTCGAGAATGGCGAATTCCTCGGCAATGGTCAGCGGATTGTTCACCAGCGGCAGCGCGCGACCGAGGATCGCCAGTTTGCCGTTCTTGATGCGCCGTGCCAGCGCGCCCGCCAATACGCCGGGTGTCGGCATCATGCCATAGGCAGTTTGATGATGCTCATTGACGGCGACGCCGTCAAAGCCGAGCTCATCGGCGAATTCGAGCTGATCGAGATATTCGTGATAGAGATCGGCGCCCTTCTTGGGATCGTAGTAGCTGTTCGGATAGGTCATCCATGACGTGCCGAGACGCTTGATCGCTTCCAGATCGGCATGGGCATAGGGCATCAGGTGGAAGTTGAAGATTTTCATGCGGCGGCCCTCTCGGCGGCGGCGAAAGCGGATATGAGGCTGACGAATTCGGCAGGCTTCTCGATCGGCGGCACGTGCCCGCAGGCGGCGATGATTTCCACTTGCGCGCCGGGGATGAGGCGACCCCATTCCTGCGCGTAGGCTTGCGGCAGCAAATGATCTTCCGCGCCCCAGACGATTAAGGTCGGCACATCGATGCGATGCAGCCATTTGCGCAGATGCGGATCGTAGCCGCGCGGCTGCCAGGTGGTCTGCGCGATGACGACCTGATTGTTCAGACGGATGTCCTCGCTGTCCGGCACCAGCCGGCGTGCGATCTCCGCCTCGGCCAGTTTGGCGTCGTGGAACTGATCGGTGATCGCCTTCTCTTCCGTACAGAGGAAAGTATCGAGGGTCGGCACACCATCGAGCCACAAGCCTTGCGCATCGACCAACGTCAGCGAGGCAATGCGGCGCGTATCGCGCGTGGCAAGCTCGGCCGCGATCCAGCCGCCCATGCCATGGCCGGCGAGATGCACGCCGGTGAGTTCCAAGCGATCGAAGAGATCGAGATAGAAATTGGCATAGTCGGCAATGCGATCGAGCCATTTCGGCTTCGGCTGGCCGCCAAAACCGGGATGTTCCGGCACGATCACGTCGAAACGGCGCGCCAGCTCATCGAGATAGGGGCGCCAGTCATCGGAGGCATCGGTGCCCCGTAGAAATACCAAGGGCGCGCCCTGCCCGGCACGCAGGATCTTGATGCGGCAGTCATCGAGATCGACGAAGCTCTCCACTGGCGACACGTTTCCTCCCCGTGTTCGTTATCACGCGCTATAGCGTTTTGCAGTTTGACTTCGTCAAACGCCACAAAGACGCGTCAAAACAAAGACCTTAAGCAAATTGTGTTTCTATCGAAACGCAATTTGCTCTGCGCGGTTGCCCTTTATAGTCATGCTTGGGCGGATGGTTCAACAGGGGCGGATCACGATCGATGCTGGCTATTTGAAATAGCCAAGAATGATCAGGACCATTGTGACGGTCACCGCGCCGCCGATGCGGGTCGCGATCTGCGCGAACGGCATGAGCTGCATCCGGTTGGCCGCTGTCAGGATCGCCACGTCGCCGGTGCCGCCCTGCCCACTGTGGCAGGCGTTCACCACGGCGGTTTCGATCGGATACATGTTCATGAAGCGCCCGACCACGAAACCGCTCGCCACCATGGTCACGACCGTCGCGACGATGGTGACGATATTGGTGAGATGGAACGCCGCCACCAACTTGTCCCACGGCGTCAGTGCCACGCCGATGGCGAACAGCAATGGATACGTCATGTTGGTGCGCACGAATTCATAGACGACCATGCCGCCCCGCTCCAATTCCGGCGACACCGTACGTGTCAGTTTCGCCAGAACGGCAAAGAAGAGCATCGCCACGGGTGCAGGCAGCCCGAAAAGGTGGAAACACAGAACGCCCAGAAGATAGAGCGTCAGCGCCGTCAGGCCGGCGGCGGCGATGGTTCCGACATCGACATGGCCGACATCGTGTTTCGCTTCCTCGTCTGCGTCCTCGATTCGGGGGCCGGTGTCGTCGCCGACATGCGGCTGCAATTGGCCGTTGCCGGTCAGAGAGGGATATTTCTTGCCCACGAAATTGAGGGCGCCAGCCAACAGGATCGCGGTCAAACTGCCGAGCATGACCGGCGGCAAGACCTGGGCGAAAACCTCGCCCTGAGCCGCGCCGGTGAGCGCCGCATAGCCGATCGACAAAGGAATGGCGCCTTCACCAACGCCGCCCGCCATGATCGGCGCCACCACATAGAAAAACGTGTGATGGGCGCCAAGGCCAAGCGCCGTGCCGACCACGGTGCCGACAATCGCCGCCAGAACCGAACCGACCGCCAGTGGCACGAAGACTTTGAGAAAGCCGCGGATCAGCACGTCCCGATCCATGGCGAAAATGCTGCCGACGATGATCGAAGCAATGAAGAGATAAAGAAAATTCGTCGATGCGGTGAAGTCGATGATCGACTTCTCCATCTTCGCCGGAATGAGATGATAATAAGCCAGGGCTGAAGGAATGAAGGTGGCGAATATAGCGCCGGCGCCAATGCTGCGCAGAACCGGCAGGCGTTTGCCGATCTCGGCGCAGGTAAAACCGCCGACCACCAGCACGACGATCATCGTCGGACCGTCGGCTTTGATCTCGCCGCTATAGGACAAAGCCGCGATCAGAAGGATCAGCACGATATAGATCGGAACAGGAACGATCCCGACGCGCAGGTCCATCAGCCGCCACCAGCCTTGCGGCCAGAAACGCCGGTCCAAGTCTTGCTTTCGATTATGGTCCTGTGCTGGATTTTGTGACGGGGCTCGCGATCCGGAAAGTCCGGATGATGGCGAGGTCATTTCACCTGCCTCATGCGGTGACATGTTCACCTCCCGTCGCCGCTCAATTCTCTCGAAAACGCGATAGCCGAACCGTATTGGCAACAGAATGTGCGCGGCCTGTCAATCGACGACAGGCAGCACGTCGTATCAGGACATATTAGCTCTAGGTTAGTCGACGATCTGCCCGACATAGGGGCGGCCTGCCCGCTTGCACCAGTTCTCCCAGGCGCGCTCCCAGGTGTAGGACGACATGCCCGCCAGGATGCGCTCGACCTCGCCTTCCGTCAGATATTTGATCTGGCCAAGGGTCATGGCTTCTCGGATCAGTTTGGCGTTGAGTTCGAGCTGGATCGCGGTGAACACGCAAAGGCGGATGTTGCGCGTGGCCACCACGCAGCCGTGGCCGCGCATCAGCGCCGTAATGCCATCCCCCAAGGTGCGGACCAGATCGCGGCCCATGGCCATGTCGGCGACGAGCAGATTGGTCTCGCCGAACTTGTCGGTTGAATCCCAGATCGGCACGTCTTTGCCGATGGCCGAGCAGATGTGCATAATCGGCTTCATGCGCCAGCCCGTAACGCCATAGGGAATGATGCTCGCCGCATGGCTGTGAATGATCGCGTGCACATCCGGCCGCGCTTCATAAATGGCGCCGTGAATGAACCGTTCGAGATAGGGTTTGCGGCCGCCGGGGTTGACCGCCGTGCCGTCGAGCTCGAACGTCATGATATCGGCTTCCTCGATGCAATCGGGAGCGCGCGCCCGCGACAGCAGATACTGCTGCGGATTGTCGGGGTTGCGGGCGCTGATATGGCCGAAGGAATCGAGAATATTTTCGCGGGCGAGAACGCGATTGGCCGTGACGAGATCCTCGATCACGGCGGCGAGGCCGGCCATCCTATCCTCCCAGGATATTGGTTTAAGAATTATCCTGACCGGTTTCGTCGTTTGTGTCGTCGTCGTCAACCGTGAAATTCGCGCGGACGCGCAGCAGCATGTTTTTGAACTGCTCCCGCTCGGTCGCGGAAAAGCCCGCAAGGGCTTTGGCCGAATTGTCTTCGATCAAGGGCAAAACAACCGCGCGCAGCCGGACGCCTTCGTCGGTCAACTGAATATTGCGTTTGCGGCTGTCGCTCAGATATTGCGTACGCACGATTAAGCCCTGGCTTTCGAGCTGAGCGACCACGCCGACAATGGTCGGGCCGGTGAGACAGCTGCGCCGGGCGATTTCCGATTGGGTCAGGCTATCCTCATCCCACAGAACGCGTAGCACCGAGAACAGGCCGTTGCGCAGCCCATGCAGCGCCAAAGTGCGGTCGAATTCACGCGCCACGGCGCGGCGGGCATCCCACAAAAGGAAACCGATCGTCTCGTCGCGCGGCGTGAAAGGAGCGCTTGCGCGAACGGCCGCCCGTTTCCCTCTTTCTTGAGCTTTCGGATTACGTTCCGACATTGCTAACTTCACTATCTTGTCCGTTCTAAAATCTTGCCTGACTGATCGGCTGAAGCGCGGCCTCGTGCCCGCACCCCGGGACGCAACGTCCACTCAGTCCGCATGGTTGAAAATCGGCGATTGGAACGCCGCCCACACCATGGGCAGCTCCGGCCATTTGAATGCCTTCCTCCCAGCGCTGATATCAGCGTCATTGTTATTCTGCGATGGTAACAGCGAATGGCGCGTAAAGACAATTGATGAATCAACAAATGGCAGCCGGCCTTTTGCACGCCGCGAGCATATGCTGATAAGCAAAACGCGCGCCCAGTTTGAGCGCGCGTTTCGCTAAATCATTCGTATGCCGAATGGTTATTGCAGGCGTTCCAACGCCGCCTTCAGCTTGCCGATCCGCGACAAAGCCTCTTCGCGGCGTTCGCGGTTCTCCTCAACCACCTCTTCGGGCGCGCGGCGCACGAAATCGGCATTGTTGAGTTTGGCATCGACCCGGCGAACTTCGCCTTCTTCCTTGGCGATCTCTTTCGTCAGACGAGTCTTCTCGGCAGCCAGATCGACAATGCCGGCGAGCGGCAGCGCTGCGACGACGCCACGCACGATCATCTGCGCGGATTCCGGCGGCGGTGCATCGGCGAAGGAAATGTCGGACAGACGTGCCAGCCGTTTGATGGTCGCATCCCACGCCCCTGCCCGGCGCCGCACTTCCGCATCGGCACCCGCGAGAACCAGCGGCATCTGCGCGCCAGCCGGCACGTTCATTTCGGCGCGCACCGAGCGCACTTCTGATACCAGATCGACGACGAAACCGATCTCGGCCTCCGCCGCTTCATCGCCGGCGATGACATTGCTCGGCCATGCGGCCAACGCCAGCACGCTCTCGCGCTTCGGCCCTTCCGCACCTTTGATCGCCCACAGCTCTTCGGTGATGAAGGGCATGAACGGATGCAGCAGTTTGGCAATTTCATCGATGACATAGGCCGTGGTGGCGCGCGTTTCCGTCTTGGCCGCGCCATCCTCGGCACCCTGCAACACGGGCTTACCGAGTTCCAGATACCAGTCGCAGAAGATGTTCCAGACGAAGCGATAGACCGCGGCGGCCGCTTCGTTGAAGCGATAGGTCTCGATCGCCGTGGTCACTTCGCCGGTGGCGCGGGCCAGTTCGCCGATGATCCACTTGTTCAGCGTCTCCTGCACCGCGGCCGGATCGAAACCGGCAACGCGGGCGCAGCCGTTCATCTCAGCGAAGCGCGAAGCGTTCCACAGCTTGGTCGCGAAATTGCGATAGCCTTCGACGCGCTGCGTCGCCAGTTTGATGTCGCGGCCCTGCGCCGCCATGGCGGCGAGCGTGAAGCGCAAGGCATCGGCGCCGTAAGTATCGATCAGGTTCAAGGGATCGATGACGTTGCCTTTCGACTTCGACATCTTGGCGCCCTTCTCGTCACGGACGAGCGCATGCATGTAGACGTCGCGGAACGGAATCTCGTCCATGAAATGCAGGCCCATCATCATCATCCGGGCGACCCAGAAGAAGATGATGTCGAAGCCAGTGACGAGCACGCTCGTCGGATAGAAGCGCTTGACGAAGGTCTCGTCCTCGCCCGGCCAGCCAAGCGTCGAGAACGGCCACAGCGCCGAGGAGAACCAGGTGTCGAGCACGTCCTCGTCGCGGGTGAGCAAGGTCTTCCACTGGTCGGGATCCTGAGCGATCCGGCCGGCTTCGACATCGTCATAGACTTCGCGCGTCACGGCGTCGGCCAAGGCCTGGGTAACAGCGTCTTCCTCGCTCTCGGCGACATAGATTCCGCCCCAGGGCGAATACCAGGCGGGGATTTGATGGCCCCACCAGAGCTGGCGCGAGATGCACCAGGGCTGGATGTTTTCCAGCCACTCGAAGAACGTCTTTTCCCAGTTCTTCGGAATGAACTGGGTGCGCCCGTCACGCACGGCCGCAATCGCCGGCTGCGCCAGGGTCTTGGCATCGACATACCACTGGTCGGTGAGCCAAGGCTCGATGACCACGTTGGAGCGATCGCCATGGGGAACCGCATGAACATTGGGCTCGATCGTCGGACACAGGTCGCGCTCCTGCATCATGGCGACGATCAGCTTGCGCGCTTCGAACCGATCCTTGCCATCGAGCGCCATCACCGCCTCGAGATCGGCGCTCGCCGGCACGCCTTCCAGGAAGTCGGCATTGTCGCGCAGGATCAGTTTGGCTTCCTGATCGAAGATGTTGATCAGCGGCAGGTTATGGCGGCGGCCGACCTCGAAGTCGTTGAAGTCATGCGCCGGGGTGATCTTCACCGCGCCGGTGCCCTTCTCCGGGTCGGCATACGTATCGGAGACGACCGGGATGGTGCGGCCGACTAAAGGCAACACGACGCGGCGGCCGATGAAGTGACCGAGCTTGACGTTCTCGGGATGAACCGCGACCGCCGTATCACCGAGCATGGTCTCGGGCCGCGTCGTCGCCACGGTGATGAAGGTCAGCGGATTTTCCGGATCGTAGATCTCGCCTTCAACCGGATAGTTGAAGTGCCAGAGGTTGCCCTTGGTCTCGACCTGCACGACCTCGATGTCGGACACGGCGGTCAGCAGTTTCGGGTCCCAATTGACGAGCCGCTTGTCCTTGTAGATCAGGCCCTGCCGATAGAGCTCGACGAAGACCTTCACGACGGCCTGCGACAGGCCTTCGTCCATGGTGAAGCGCTCGCGGCTCCAATCGCACGATGCGCCGAGGCGCTTGAGCTGATTGACGATGGCGCCGCCGGACTCGGCTTTCCACTCCCAGACCTTTTCGAGAAAGGCCTCGCGGCCCATGTCGCGGCGGCCTGGCTGCTGACGCTCGGCGAGCTGGCGCTCGACGACCATCTGCGTGGCGATGCCGGCATGGTCGGTGCCCGGCTGCCACAGCACGTCCTTGCCGCGCATACGCTCGAAACGCGCCAGAATGTCCTGCAGCGTGTTGTTGAGGGCATGCCCCATGTGCAGGGAGCCGGTGACATTGGGCGGCGGGATGACGATCGAAAATGGCGGCGCATCGGCCCTCTCCGGCCGGCCAGCCTTGAAGGCTTGTGCTTCGTCCCAAGCCCGCGCGACGCGATTTTCCACCGCGCCGGGGTCGAATGTCTTGTCCATCATCTAAAAACGCTGCTCCGGCTTTCGCCCAGATTAAGTCACGAAAGCCGTCAGAAACAGGGCGGTGCCGGTAAAGTCAACCGGAGCGTCACGGCAGGAGCGCGATGCGCCCCAAATCAGCGGCCGCCGCGCGCTACCCGCTCGATCTCGGTGCGAACCAGGCGTTCGACCAGGGTCGGCAGATTGTCGTCGAGCCATTGCTTCAGCATCGGCCGCAGCAGTTCGCGCGCCAGATTCTCCATCACGTCGGGATCGCGCAGCAGGACCGATTGCGCCAGCGACTGGAAGGCGGAGGTGACGCTAGCATTGGTTTGCGCCGACAGCAGCGGCGGCGGCGCCGGTTCGGCGCTGATTTTCCGCGGTTCGGGACGGGCTTCCGTCCTGACCTCTGTCCTGGCCTCTGTCCTGGCCTCGTTCACGGTGCGGACGAATTCCGCTTCCTCGCTGACCCGGCGGACACGCGGCGGCGGCACGACGGCCGGCTGTTCAACGATGGAGGAACGCAGCGGCAGCGCCGCTTCGTCGAGCCAGGCGGCAACGTCCTCCGGGATTTCCGGTTCTGCCGGTATGGGCTCCGGCGCCTTGGCTCGCACCACCGGCTTTTCGATCGGCGGTTCGGGGCGGCGCACTTCGACGGCGGGTGTCGGCGCCGGCGGCGGCTCGACGAGCGTCGGCCGCGCGGGGCGCGGCGTCAGCGGCAGCACCTGATCGTCGGCGATGATCCGCCGGATCGACGCGAGAATTTCTTCCATCGTCGGATCGCTGCCAGCCTTGGACGATGCCGAGGACGGAGCGCTCTGAGGAACTGGAATCGCATTCATGGCCGGCCGCTTCCTTGTCTCAAAACCGTTTCATACTGCGCGCAACCTACACGCCGACTCGATCGGACAGCAGCCCGCGACGAGGCTGAAACGGCGCAGCCCACAGAATGATTCGTTAAGAGTAGATTGATCCGGTCTTGAAGGGCCGGCAAGCCCTGTCACCAACAAGCCCCTATAGGAACAGCCGCATCCCCGACAGGAGATGCGGCGTTGATCTTAGCGACCGTCAGGGATGCCGGTGCCGAACCACTTGCCCTTCACCTGCTCGTAGTGAATGCCCGGGTTGTAAGCATTGACCCGCAGACCGAGCGTGGTCGCGGTCAACTGACCGACGGCGGAGACCAGGGCATAGGAATTGACGACGCGATCGCGTTGCGCCGAGATCAGATTAACGCGCGACTGCAGCAGCGCCTGCTGCTGGTTGAGCACTTCGACCGTGGTGCGCTGGCCGACCTTGGCTTCCTCGCGCACACCGTTCAAAGCGATTTCGGCGGCGCGAACCGCCGCTTGCGTCGACTGAATGACGCGCGCTGACGCGTCCCATTGGCCCCAGGCGGAGATCACATTGGCGCGGATCTGATCGCGTTGCAGATCGGCCTGCAGACGCGCCTGCCCGAGCAATTCCTTCGACTGACGGATCGACGCATAGCTAAGACCGCCATCATAGAGCGGCATGCTCAACGAGCCGATGACGGAGGCGGTCGTCGCATGCATGCCGACAATGCCCTGCTGTTCATAAGCACGGCTCAAAGTGCCGGTGACGCCGACCGTCGGCATCAACGCGCCTTCGTTGATCTTCACCGCCAAAGCGGCGGCATCGACATTGTGCAAGGCGGCCTGGATCAGCGGATGTTCGGCCTGCGAGCGGTTGAGCGCGTCGTTCAGCGAACGCGGCACCATGCGCTCAAGCGGACGGGCCGGATCAAGGCTCTTGGCATCAATGCCGATGAACTGACGGTAAGCGGCGAGAGAGGTCTGCAAAGTGGCTTGCGAGACGACCGCGTTGGCGCGGCCCTGGGCCAGCGAGGCTTCGGCCTGTGCTACGTCGGTGCGCGTTACTTCACCGACCTTGAAGCGATCCTGTGTCAGACGAAGCTGCTCGGCGAGCACTTCGACGTTGTTGTTGTTCAGATTGAGGATCGCCGTGTCGCGCAGCACGTTCATATAGGCGGCGGCGGAATTGGCGAGGAGCAGCTGCTCGCTCTGGCGCAATTGCTCGCGTGACTGCAGCACTTGCGAGTCGGCCTGGCGCACGCCGTTGATCGTGCGGTTGCCGTTCCAGATGTTCTGCGTGACGCTGAGACCGAACGAACCCGGCGTCGTATGCGAATTGATGGCACGGCCAGAAGCGTTGGTGCCGAGATACTGCACGCCGGCCTGAGCCTGGCCGGTGATGGTGGGCCGATAGCCGGACGTGGCCTTCGGCACGTTCTCATCGATGGCGCGCGTCGCCGCCCGCTGTTGATTCAGATCGGGGCTGTTCACATAAGCGCGCGACAGCGCGCCGGAAATCGTTTCGGCGCTGACCGGAACGAAGCCCCCGGATGCAGCAAGCATCGACAGCGCCAACAGTAGGCGCGGTGATACGCGCCCTAAGGCTGGACGCTTTGCCTTCCCGTCCCACGACCGTTCGACCGACACAATCAAGATTGACCTCTTTGCCCGCGCGGTGACTTTAACCGCTTCTTTAAGTTTCGCACCGGTAGTTCGTGGCAGATTACGACTTTTAAACCGTCGCCGCCCGCCCAGGCGGCTATTTTTTCCTGGTGACGCAAAAATGCGACACAAATCACTCATTTAGAAACTAAAAGCCGGTTTGCGGCGAAACGCCTCTAGCGGCCGGGCCGCGGCATCAAACAGTACCCGGCTACCCACGCGCCCGGAATTCTTCTCGAAAACCGATGCTTTGCCACGCCAGCCTGCGGCCCCCTCGGGCAGAACGATGGTGTAGAGCCGGCCGCCCTCGGCCAGTTGCTCGAACAGGCCTTCCGGTTCGGCTTCGATGGCACCGTCGATCACGATGACGTCGAAAGGCGCCTGGGCGGGGGCTCCGGCGGCCAAACCGCCGGTCACGGCTTGAATGTTGGCGGCGCCGATTCGCGCGAAATTGGCGGTGGCGGCCTCGGTCAGCGCAGCCTCATTGTCGAGAGCGACGACATTGCCGGCGATCCGGCCGGCCAAAGCGGCGGTGTAGCCAGTGCCCGACCCGACGACCAGCACCTTGTCAGCTGGCGACAGGTCCGCCGCCTGCAACAGGCGGGCGACCACCATGGGGGCCGGCATCGCCCGCCCCTGGCTGCCCGGAATGTCCAGCATACGGTCGCTATAGACGACGGCCGAGGCCACACCGGGGGCGAAAATTTCGCGCGGCACGTCGAGCGCTGCGGCCAACACATCGCGGTTGGTGATGTCGAAGGTGCGCAATTGGCAATCGACCATCGTCTGCCGCAAGGCCTCGATGGTGGGAACAGCCTGATAATCCAGCATTTTCAGCCCGATGAATAAGGGGACGGCTGAGTCCGAGGGAACCCGGACTCAGCACTCATCCGACTTATAGTGCCGGGTGGGACGCCCTGTCCATGCACGGAGCGTCGGGATACCCGGCAGATGGCTGCGCCAATATGGCTCAGCCTTGGCCTTTCAAGCGGGTATTGCACTGGCTGTAATAACCGCCGCCCTTCTGAATCCACTTCAGGCCGCCGTTGGAATTGTCGACCTTGTTGGCATTGTATTGATCGAGACAGGTCTTTTCGCGCTGCTTGCCCGGCGAGAGGGTCGAATATTTCGGTGAGACGGCGGTCGGGAACAGCGCCGCCGACGCGGGCATGGCGGGTGCATTGGCGGCGGGAGCGCGCGGAGCCGGCGCGGCGGCGCTGGCGGTCGGCGCGCGTGATGCCGGAGCCGCGGCTGTGGGTGCGGGAGCTGGTGCAGCGGGCGCTGCCGCCGGGGTGGCGGCCATGTCCCTGCGGCACGAGGCCAGGAATTGCTGCCAGGTTTGATTGTTGGTGGTGTTGGCGGCCTTGGCGGACTGCCATTTCTCGCCGCAGACCTTCATCGCATTGGCTTGCGCCTGCGCCGGTAGAGTGGCGCCGAGCGAGCCAACGAAGACGGTGGCGGCGACGAAACCAAAACAGCTCACAATTTTCATAACAACCTCCCGTGTCGATGAGACCGGTGCGCGAAAGCTCCTCCTTTTCTTCTTGACCGTCAACGTGACTTTCGACCTGTCGCGCAACAAAAAAGCCGGGCTCACGCCCGGCTTGAGTTGCCTCTCTCGGAGGTATCAGCGGGAGACCACAAGGGGAGCGGTCGTCTCCACACCGATGTCGACCCACAGGTTCGGATCGGTCTGCGACTGACGCTTCACGAACCTGTAGGGAACCTTGTTCCACGGCTTCACCTCGTCGACGAGATTGTCGAGGATGAACTCGCCCTGGCTGGTCTTCACGGTGAGGACCGCATGGCCCTCGCCTTTCTCATCCTTCACCACCGTCACCAGCAGACCCTGGCGCGGAAAACCTTCCTCGATCAGCAGGCGACGCTTGAGGAGCACGAAATCCTCGCAATCGCCGACGCCGTCGGTCGGATAGTCCCAGCGATCGACCACGCCCCAATGTTCCTGATCGGTCTTGGCCTTGATGTTGCTGTTCACCCAGGAATTGATGCGCTTCATCAGCTTAGCCGTCTGCGCCGTATAATTGACATCGGCCGCCGGCACTTCCTTGGTGTTGCACTCACCCGCATAGCGCTTGCAGAAATCGACCCAGCCGTAAGGCACCAAAGTCGAACTGCCGACCGCAATGTACAACGGCTTGAGCGACTGCGCCCGCGTGGAAGACTGACCGAGAAGATATCCAGCAAATACAATGGCTGTCGCCACCGCAATCTTCGTAATCGACCTGACCATAACACCGCCCCTGTTTTCTTATGGGGCCAGTGTTGCAGGGCGGCTTTTCTGTCGATTGAAATGAAAAGAGCGCTTTTTACGCGAATACGTTCATATTTATTCTGGCGAGCATCAAGTATAACGAAGCGTAAGGAGATTGGGTAAAATTCGATGTAATCATGCTATCCATATGATTTTATGGCATCTTCTACCCGATAGGCCTGGCCGCGCCCCACATGCTCAAATACGCTTAAAACTGCAAGTATTAACGGGCGGGCGGAAAACCGGCCGAAAACTGGTTAATATGGCCGCCGGAGACCCGTTAATTTCGCAAAAAAGTCGACAGGCTGATGCAGCCTGCCCCCGTATTTTTCGGTCGTGATTTATCGATCTTGCAACGACGACCGGCAGGCCCACATTTAAATGGTCAAGCCGGATCGTCGGATGGACGCAGCCCCTTTCGCAGGAATGCCTAATGCCCGACGTACATCCGCTTAGAGACGCGCCGCACCTGAAGGTCGTGGAACCCGATCCGTCGCAAATCTTCAGCCCTTTGGCGCCGGAAGACGAGCAGGCGCTCGCCGAGGCTGTCCGCCTGCTTGAATACACGTCGATGACGGCGCGGCTGACCCATGTGCTGGGCAAACAGATTTCCAGCATCGGCGTCCTCGTTCCGGCACGGGTGCGCACCATCGCCAACAAGGCCGCCTCGATCGCCCTCAAAGGTGCGATGAAGATCGCGCTGAAGAGCCTCGATCAGAAACCGGGATCGTCGAACACGCTCTATCACAAGACATTGGCGACCGCTTCTGGCGCTGCTGGTGGAGCGCTCGGCATTGCCGCCCTGCCCATCGAGCTGCCGATTTCGACGACCATCATTCTGCGCGCCATCGCCGATATCGCGCGCAGCGAAGGCGAGAACCTGAAAGATCCGCAGACGGCGCTGGCCTGTATGGAAGTCTTCGCGCTCGGCGGCCGCTCCGAAGTCGACAACGAAATGGAGAGCGCCTATTTCGCTGCCCGCGCCTTCCTGGCAAAGTCCATCGGCGAAGCGACCAAATATCTGGCGTCACAAGGCGCGGCGCAGGAAAGCGCGCCGGTCTTCGTCAAGCTGATCACGCAGATCGCAGCGCGCTTTGGTGTCGTCGTCACCCAGAAAGCCGCGGCGCAGGCCGTGCCCGTGCTCGGCGCCATCGCCGGGGCCAGCATCAATTACGCCTTCGTCGATCACTTCCAGGGCCTGGCACGCGGCCACTTCACCGTCCGCCGCTTGGAACGCAAATACAGCCCGGAACAGATCCGGATGGAATACGATCGGCTGGCGGCGGTGTGGCGCGAAAATCGCGAAGTGGAATAGACGAAGGCAGCGGGCCCAGCGTATACGCATCGCCGTGATGAAACGCACATCCTTGCCGGACACGAAGCCTTAACGCTCCAGTGACGATGTCTTATCTGGAGCGAGATCATGAGAATGCGCTTTTGTGTGCTCGCCCTGCTCGCGACAGCGGCCCTGCATGCCCAGCCCTCGTCGGCCGCTGAAAGCCGCTACACCAATCTCGGCAACACGAGCTGCAAGCTCGATCAAGAGGCGTCGCGCCAGATCAAGCCGCATGAGGATTTCAAGCCCTTGCTCTATCGCTGCAGCGGCTTTGCCGAGCGTGAGGTGAGCGTCACCTATCACGGCCTGGTGGTGCGCACGACCCTTGCGCGTAAGGACGGCAAGAGCCTCGACGTGCTGACGCCCTATGATGCCGGACCAAGAATTGAATGGCGCGGCGAGCGCGCACCGACCGCCGCCATCCTGCGTCTGTCCGCCAGAGATGAGGACGGGCGCCCGGCTTCGGCCCTGGCCGTGGTGAAACTGGCGCCGGACCAGGACTGCCTCGTCGCCGTCATCGACGTGAAAGCCAATCGCAATGCCAATGAACTGGCGCGCGAGGCGGCGGATGCGGCCCCTTCCACAAGCTGTAACGCGCCGCGCCTCACCGGCGCCGCCGGTCCCACCGGGCTCGAAATCATGGGTCTCAACAAGCGCTGATCGGCACAAAGCTCAGGTTACGCTTGACCAACGCATAGCCCGACAGTTATACGTCAATCAATAACCAGCGAGTTATTGATTGCGATGACGAACGCCCCCGACCTCCTCTTTCGAACCCTCGCCGATCCAACCCGGCGGGCCATTTTCGAGCGGCTGTGCCGCGAGGGCGAGCAGACGGTCAGTGCCCTGACCGCCCAGGCCGGCGTCTCGCAACCGGCCGTTTCCAAGCACCTTGGGGTTTTGAAACAGGCTGGCTTGGTGCGTGACCGCCAAGACGGCCGCCTTACCCACTATAGCGCCGACCGCCGCGCTCTCGCCCCGTTGATCGACTGGACCAGCCAGATGACCGGTTTCTGGGAAAGCCGGTTCGATCAACTCGAAGACCTTCTGAAAAGGATGGACCAATGACCGATACCGCCACCGACCTGCTCTCCGTCGTCGTCGAGCGCGAGATTTCTCATCCGCCGGAAAAGCTTTGGCGCGCACTGACGCAGCCGCATCTGATCGAAGAATGGCTGATGAAGAACGACTTCAAACTCGCCATGGGCCATCGTTTCAATCTGCGCGGCGAATGGGGCGGCGTTTTGGATTGCGAGGTCCTCGCCATCGAGCCGAACAGGAAACTGGCCTATGCGTGGAATTTCGCCCACGACGATCCAGCTTATGACCTGAAGAGCGTGGTGACGTTCACGCTGACACCGACAGGCGCCGGAACTCATTTGCGCGTGGAACAGTTGGGCTTCCGGCCGGATCAGAAACAGGCCTTTGGCGGCGCCAAAGCAGGCTGGCCGCAATTCCTGGCGAAGCTCGAACAGGTTCTGGCGCGACCGGACTGACCGATCCGCATCGCGTTCAACACATCTTCAAAGGAGGTTCCCTTGGATTGGAACATGAGACTTCGGCAGTTTCACCGCTGGCTGTCGATTGCCTTTACTTTGGCGGTGATCGCCAACATCGTCGCCATGATCAGGCAAGAACAGGCGATCTGGGTTGGCGTTCTGGCGCTCATTCCGCTCGCGCTGCTCCTGATCACCGGGCTCTACATGTTTGTTCAGCCTTATGCCGCGAAATGGCGTGGCATGCGACGCGCGTAGGTTGCCGATGGCCAGCAAGACGCCGACGAAAAGCGCGAAGAAGCCGCTCGCCAAGCGGAGCGACGGAAAACCGACGCTCCTCTCCGGCGGCAACCCGCAGATCGCCAAAGCCTATGGTGACGCACCGGTGCAGGCCTATATCGCGGCGATGCCCGGCTGGAAGCAGGACGTGGGACGCCGGGTCGATGCTCTCATCACACGCGCCGTGCCGCAGGTGTACAAGGCGGTTAAATGGAACTCGCCGCTGTATGGCATCGAGGGCGAAGGCTGGTTTCTCGCTCTTCATTGCTACGCAAAGTACGTCAAAGTGGCCTTCTTCCGCGGCGCTTTGCTGACCCCTGTTCCGCCTGGCCCCTCCAAGACCCAGGAGACGCGTTACCTCCATGTGCATGGGAACGAAGAACTCGACGAAGCGCAGTTCATCGCTTGGGTGAAGCAAGCCAGCCAATTGCCTGGCGAACGGATGTAGAAAGTGACGATCATGAAGACCAGCACCGCAAAGCCGAAAGAGGCTTCCGCCTCGCAGTTGATCGACGCGAGGATCGAGGAACTGGGCGACTGGCGCGGCGCGACATTGGCGCGGGTGCGCGCCATCATCCAACAGGCCGTTCCCGACGTGGTCGAGGAATGGAAATGGCGCGGCGTGCCGGTATGGTCGCATGGCGGCATCATCTGCACCGGCGAAACCTACAAGGCCGTGGTGAAACTGACGTTCGCCAAAGGCGCCTCTCTGCCGGACCCTGCGCGCCTGTTCAACTCCAGCCTCGAGGGCAACACCCGGCGCGCCATCGACATTCACGAAGCCGACAAGATCGATCAAAAGGCTCTCAAGGCACTTGTTCGCGCCGCTGCGGCCTTGAATACGCAGAAGAAATCGAAAAACGCCTGAGCTAGTGGCAGACAGGCCGTGGGATAACCTCAGGCGGCGGTGTCCGCTTTGACTCGTCCAAGGTCATGCGCCCGTCGTCACCGGCCAACCATTTGAAGACGCGATCATTATATGTCCGCCATTCCTCGCGGCTGACCCTGGCGTCGCCATTGGCATCGACGACCTTGTAGAAGCAGCGGGCAATGGACAGGCTGACAGGCTTGGCGGCGGGATTTTCCTTGGTCAGCCAGTCGGCATATTCCTGAACCGGAAGCGCGCCGTCGCCGTTCGCATCGATCTTGGCGAACTCGGCCTCATCGGCAGCCGCGTGTTCCTCATAGCTGATCACGCCGTCGCCGTTTTGATCGACGCGCTGGAAACGCTGTTCCCGCGTCTCGGCCCAGGCATGGGCGGAGGAGACCGCGAGCACGACCAGAACGGCACAAAAACGACGGATCAAAGCCACTCTCCACAAATCAAACCGGGTACTTTCGTTCCGCCCATTCTGGCACCGCCTCGATCAGACCGCCGAGATTGCCGGAGGTCAGGAATAGAACCGCCGCATCATCGCCGATCGTCTTGCCGATCGCTTCGATGGCGGCGGCTTTTTCATCAATGGCAGCGACGGGATGACCGGCGGCGGCGATGCGCGCGACGATATCGGCCTGCGTGACCTGATCGTGGGTGCCGGCGCCCTGCTCGGCTGGATGCCAGACGAAGGTTTGGGCGGCGCCCTCAAACACATCGTCATACCAATGCATGGTGCCGCGGTTGCGCCAACTGAACGTGTGCGGCTCGAAGACGACGATCAGCCGGCGATCGCCGAAATGCTGTTTCATTGCCGCGATGGCGCTCTTGGCCTTGTCGTAGGAAGAGCCGAAGCCCTCGAAAATCGGGATCCGCGTCAGGTCCGACTTGCGGTCGAGCCGGCGTTTGATGCCCTTGAACGTGGCCATGGCGCGGGCGAATTGCTGCGCCGTCACATAGCCTTGCCCGATCAGGAATGCGCCGACACCCAGCATATTCTCGATGTTGTGCAAGCCGAGCTGACCGGTTTCGACCTCGGCCACTGCTGTGTCGCCATGCACGATACGAAAACGTGTCCGCTCGCCCCAGGCGATGTCGCGCACCTGCCAGTCGCCCTGGCTTACGCCATAGGTGGTCACCGGGCGTTTCACGCTGGCGAGGAAGCGACCGCTCAACTCGCCGCTGGTCGACGCCAGAACCGCTCCCTCTGCCGGCACCATCTCGATCAGTTGCGTGAATGGTGCCAAATAGCTCTCGATCGTCGGGAAGACGTTGACATGATCATGCGCGAGCGGCGTCAGCAGCACGTGCGCCGGGTGGTAATGCAGGAATTTCGAACGATCGTCCGTATTGGAAGACGGATATTCGTCGCCCTCAAGCAGAAACAGCTCGCCCTTGCCGACGTGAGCCGCCGTCGGCGGCGACAATGGCACGGCACCGATCATGAAGGACGGATCGAGGCCGCTTTCCAGCAACGCATGCGCCAACAACGACACACTCGTCGTCTTGCCGAAGGAACCGGCAGCGACGACGGCGGTTTTGTTGGCTGACAGATGACCCAGCACTTCGGCAAAGGACATGATGGCGCGGCCGCTGTCTTCCGCCGCGCGCACTTCCTCATTGGTGGCGCGCACCAATTTGGCATTCTTGCCGATGACAATGAGATCAGCGTCAACGGGAATGTTGTCGGCGGCGTAAGGTGTGCGATAATCGAGGTGCTCGCGACGCAGCACGTCGGAGATCGGCGGATAGACCGCTTCGTCGGAACCCGTAACGGCGAGGCCGGAGTCACGCAGCAGTTTCGCGGTGGCGCTCATGCCGACGCCGCCGATACCGATCACATGTGCCTTACGATAGGGAAAACCGTTCAACTGCCGCTCCGCTTCGCCGCGCCGAATCGCGCGTGTTGACCATAGCAGAGCCGATAAAAAGCGATCCGGGCGGGGGCCTGATTCCCCGCCCGGACCTGACCAAATTCGATCGAGGGGACCTCATCTGGCTGACTGAATCATAGCATCCTATTGTGACGCCGCATCAGGCAAAAATGAGTCCGCGGCAAAGAAATTCCAGTGAAAATCCCTCAATTCGAGGCCTTTTCGGTCATTTTTGACCCCCAAACCCCGATTTTGGCGCCCGGTCCCTGCCAGGGCGGTTCCACCCGCGCCCGGGCCGCCGGCGCTGCGTTGCGGTCGGTCGGCGCTTCCGATCGGGGCGTGTCCGCCGCCGTCCCGTCCACCATGCGGGACATGCGGAATTTTTTGTCGGCTTTGTCGGCTATAAGCTCGCGCATTCGTCCTTGGTTCAACACAGGAATGTTCGATGCTCTATGCGATCCTCTGCTACCACTCCGAAGACGTTGTCTGCTCCTGGCCGAAGGAGAAGGACGAACAGATCATGCGTCAACTGACCGAGGTGAACGAGAAGCTGGCCAAGGCCGGCCGTCTCGGCCCGGTGGCGCGACTGCTGCCCACGACCGCCGCGACGACGCTGCGCGAAAATGCGCGCGAGGAAAAGCTCGTCATCGACGGTCCCTTCGCCGAAACCAAGGAGCAACTGCTCGGCTTCTTCGTCATCGAATGTGTCGATCTCGACGAAGCCGTCGACACCGCCAAACAGCTCATGCAGGCCAATGACGGTGCTACCTACGAAATCCGGCCGATCGGCTATTTCATGCCGGGAGTGAAGATCACGTGACCGATCTGACCTGGATCAATGGTGCGCTGACCTCTGCCCGGCCCCAGGCCGTCGCCGCGCTGCTGCGTTATTTTCGCGATCTCGATACCGCCGAGGAAGCTTTTCAGAATGCCTGCCTGCGGGCGCTGAAATCCTGGCCGCAGAACGGGCCGCCGCGCGATCCCACCGCCTGGCTCATTATGGTGGCGCGCAACACCGCCATCGACGAAGTGCGGCGCCGGCGCAAGCAGGAGGCGCTTCCCGACGAAGAGCATATTTCCGACGATGGCGACGCCGAAAGCGACATGGCCGACCGGCTCGACAGCGATCACTACCGCGACGACGTGCTGCGGCTGCTGTTCATCTGCTGCCACCCGGACTTGCCGGCCTCGCAGCAGATCGCGCTCGCGCTGCGCATCGTCAGCGGCCTGAGCGTCAAACAGATCGCCCGCGCCTTCCTGGTCGGCGAGAGCGCCATGGAACAGCGCATCACCCGCGCCAAGGCGCGCATCGCCAAGGCCGACGTGCCCTTCGAGACGCCGGGCGCCGTTGAGCGCTCCGAACGGCTCGCCGCCGTGGCGGCCATGGTGTACCTCGTCTTCAACGAAGGCTATTCCGCCAGCGGCCCGACGGCGCCCGACCGCGAGCCCCTGTGCGACGAAGCGATCCGCCTGGCGCGCCTGCTCTTGCGCCTGTTCCAAACGGAACCGGAAATCATGGGCCTGACCGCGCTGCTGCTGTTGCAGCACGCCCGCGCCCCCGCCCGCTTCGACAGCCAGGGCGAGATCATCCTGCTCGAGGATCAGGACCGCACCTTGTGGAAGCGCGCCTTCATCACCGAGGGGCTGGCGCTGATCGACAAGGCGGTACGCCACCGCCGGCCGGGCCCCTATCAGGTCCAGGCGGCCATCGCCGCCCTGCACGCCCGCGCCGCCAAGCCGGCAGATACCGATTGGGGCGGGATCGACAGGCTCTACGCCACCTTGGAACAGATGCAGCCTTCGCCGGTCGTCACGCTCAACCGGGCGGTGGCGGTCTCGAAGGTGCGCGGCCCAGCCGATGCGCTCGCGATGATCGAGCCGTTGGCGGCGAAGCTCTCCGGCTATTTCTACTTCTTCGGCCTCAAGGGCGGATTGCTGCTGCAGCTCGGGCGCAATCAGGAAGCGCGGGTGGCTTTCAATCAGGCCATCGCGCTCGCCCATACGCCGGCGGAAGCCGCGCATATCCGCATGCATATCGATCGCCTGATCGCCGAGACCGACGCCAAGAAAGACGCCGTGGCTTCGCGGGTTTGAAATTTTTCGCACAAAATTTCGGATCGCTGTCGGCATCACTCTCCTTCCTTCGTCCTTAGATCACAACGGCCGCAGCACTCGGGCTGCGGTCTCGATCACCGAAGGAGGACGTCGTGACAGACGTTGCAGTGACGAGCGAAAACGCAAACAAGGCCTGGTTGTGGACCGGCCGCATCATGAGCGGCCTTGTCGTCGCCTTTCTTATCTTCGATGGCGGGATCAAGCTCATCCCGATCGCGCCCGTCACCGAAACCATGCAGCAACTGGGTTTCAGCGGCACGATCGCGCAAGCCCGAGGCCTCGGCATCCTGACGCTCGGCATCGCCCTGCTCTATGCCTTTCCAAAGACATCCGTGCTCGGCGCCATCTTGCTGACAGGCCTGCTTGGCGGCGCCACGGCGACGCATCTGCGGGTCGACTCGCCGCTCTTCACCCATCTGCTCTTCGGTCTCTATCTCGGCGTCATCGCCTGGGGCGGATTGTGGTTGCGCGACGGGCGCCTGCGCAAATTGCTGCCGATCCGTCTTTGAACTTCTCACCCATCAGGAACAACGATCATGACCCAGACCCATGCTGCCCAACGCGAACTCATCCTCACCCGTGTCATCGATGCGCCGCGTGAAAAGCTCTATCGCTGCTGGACCGAACCGGAGCTGATGAAGCAATGGTTCGCGCCCGCGCCCTACACGACGCCCGTCGTCAAGACCGACGTGCGGCCCGGCGGATCGAGCCTGGTGGTAATGCGCAGCCCCGAAGGCACGGACATGCCCTGCCCTGGCGTCTATCTCGAAGTCATCCCGAACGAGAAGATCGTCGCCACCGATGCTTTCACCGAAGCCTGGGTTCCCTCGAACAAGCCGTTCATGACGCTCACATTAACCTTCGATGACATCGGCAACGGCCAGACCCGTTACACGGCCGTGGCGCGGCACTGGACCGTCGAAGATCGGGAAGCCCATGAAAAGATGGGCTTCCATCAAGGCTGGGGCATCTGCACCGACCAGCTCGCGGCGCTCGCGGCTCAAATCTGAACGCCAAAAGACAAGGTGCGCATGGGCCCTGGGCGGATCATCCTGCCCGTGGCAGAATGAGGCTCCATTTCATTGGAGCCTTTTTCATGCGCGCCATTGCTTTTATCCTTGCGATTGCAACCGTTGCCCTTCCTGTTGCCAGCGCGCAGGCGCAGTCCTGCGGCCAGCTCTGGTATCAACGCAACGCGATTTATGCCGAAGCTGGCTATTGTTTTAAAACGGCGCGCGCCCGTGCCGAATTCGGTGCGAATTGCTTTTCGCCTTACGGGCGCCTGACGCCGCGCCAACAGGCCCTCGTCAACGCCATTCAGGAACAGGAAGATCTGCGCGGGTGTCCGCGCTAAATCGGCGCATTGTCCCGCCAAATTGCGCTCGCCTTCGCCATTTAATATGAAGTGAGGGCCAACCCCGAAAATCGAGTGGATGACAAAGCGATGAGCACAACCAAGAAACTGCGCCAGATCGGCAAATCAGGGATCGAAACGCCAGCTATCGGCCTCGGCTGCATGTCTCTGACCGGAACCTACGGCGCGAGCACCGATGAAGCCAGCATCGACGTAATCCGCGCCGCGCTCGACAACGGCATCACGCTGCTTGATTCTTCCGACATGTATGGCGACGGCAAGAATGAAGAATTGATCGCGCAGGCCGTCAAGGGCCGTCGCGATCAGGCGGTTATCGCCACCAAGTTCGGCAATCTCGGCGGCCGCGGCGGCAAGTTCGCCGATGGCAAGCCCGAGACCGTCATCCGCTCTTGCGAAGCCAGTCTTAAGCGGCTCGGTGTCGAGACAATCGATCTCTACTACCAGCACCGCATCGATCCGGACGTGCCGGTAGAAGATACCGTCGGTGCGATGGCGAAGCTCGTCCAGCAGGGCAAGGTGCGTGCGCTGGGCTTGAGTGAAGCCAATCCGGAGACGATCCGACGCGCCCACAAGGTGCATCCGATCTCGGCCGTACAGAATGAATTCTCCCTGCTCTATCGTAACGAGGCGGAAGAGACGCGCCAGACGACGAAAGATCTCGGCATCTCCTTCGTCGCTTATTCGCCGCTGGGCCGCAGCCTGCTGACAGCGCAAGTCACCGATGCGTCGTCTTTCGGCACCGGCGATGCGCGTCTTCGCCATCCGCGCTTTTCGGGAGACAATCTGGCGCGCAATGTCGATCTTGTCGGCCGGCTCAAAACCATCGCTGCGGAAAAGCACTGCACGCCGGGCCAGCTCGCCTTGGCGTGGTTGCTGGCGCAAGGCGATGATGTCATCGCCATTCCCGGCACCAAGCGGCGCGAACGCCTGCTCGAAAACATCGGCGCGTTGAATGTGGAATTGAACGCCGACGATCTACGTCGTATCGCCGAAGCCATTCCGAAAGGCGCGGCAGCTGGTCTGCGTTATCCCGAAGGCCAGATGGGAAGCGTGTTCCTTTAGTAGCAAAGAGTAAGCCCCTGCGACCTTCGAACGCAGGTTTCAAAGCTCGTTCTCACGCGCTGTCAATACGCCTCACAAGCGCGTGAGAACATACTCCAAACGTCAATCATGCCGCGATCCTGTCGCATAGTCTCGTCAAGTGGCGGGCTGGCTTGAATGCCGATTGGAGATAAAGATGACCAAGACCTTCGCCCTCGCCGCCACTACGATCGCGGCCACACTCGTGTTCGCGGCACCGACCTTCGCGCAAACGCGGCACACCCATAAGCACAACGAACGGCATTACCGCGCCATGGTGACGGAACCTGCGCCGGCCTATGCACCCTCTGCCACGCAGACGCTTTCGCCGCGTGAGTTCGATCCGCAGCGGGCCTATCACGGCCGCGATCAGACGCTGGATTTCAATAATCACTATTATTGATCAACGGCTTGGCAGCCCCGCAATCTACACCGCTTCGCGCCAAAACTATTCAATATTTTCAATGGACTACCGCACTGCGGTCACGACTATTCACGTCGCCGTGAGAGCCCCTCGAAAAGTGGATTTCGGCACATAAATCTAACCCGGACGCCAATCGACGTCCCTGCGCTCCGGTGCCAATGCGGGCCGGAGCGCATGCAAGAATAGGTATGGAGAATTATCATGACTCGTTCGTTTACTCTTGTTGCGGGCGCTTTCGCCGCAGCTATGGCTTTCTCTGGCGCTTCGTTCGCGCAGAGCCGTCCGTCCGATGCCACGCTCGACTCGTATGTGGCTCCGCAGGCCCCGGTGGCTGCTCAACCGATTCATCGTTCCGCCAAGGATATCCGCGCGCAGCGCGTGAATGATCTGCATCAGCAGACCACTTCCGCTGGCCAGCCGTTTGCTCCGACCGTTGCCCATGACGTCACGCTGAGCGCCAAGGACCGCGCTTTGCAGGCTATCTACAACGATCAGGACAGCACGCTCGACTAATCCGCGCGTTCCGTTTGTAAGACGACCAAGCCGCCGTGCTCTTAGCGCGGCGGTTTTGCTTTGCGCTCATCGTGCTTTTCGAGTGGAAAGCTGTTCGCGTGAAGAAAGCGCTCCAGGACAAGGGCTGAAATCATCGCGCGCTCTTCAGCAACCGTTCACAAACAGTCACGACGCCGTGACGAGGCGATGTAAAATCGAAGACGATCCCTACATCCTACTCATGACGCCGATTGACGTCCTTGTGTTCCGGTGCCGATACGGGCCGCGACACAAGCAAGATGAACTATGGAGATGATTATGACTCGTTCTTTTGCTCTTGTTGCGGGCGCTTTCGCCGCGACCATGGCTTTCTCTGGCGCTTCGTTTGCGCAGAGCCGTCCGTCCGATGCCACGCTTGACTCGTATGTGGCGCCGCAGGCCGCCGTGGCTGCGCAACCCATCCATCGCTCGGCCAATGATATCCGTGCGCAGCGCGTGAATGATCTGCGTCAGCAGACCACGTTCGCTGGCCAACCGTTCGTCGCGTCGGCTCCCCAGAATTTTTCCGTGACCGCCAAGGATCGTGCTCTGCAAGCGATCTATAACGATCAGGACAGCACGCTCGACTAATCCCGACGCGTAATTGAGTTTTCAAAGCCGCCGCGTTCCCCGACGCGGCGGCTTCTTTTTGCGTTTTGCCCTGCGGCGCGTTTGCCATACAAATCATCGATTGGATGGAAACGCTTTTGATGCCTCAAGGTCCCGCCCTCGTCTGGCTTCGCAACGATTTGCGCCTCAGTGACAACCCCGCCCTTGCGGCAGCGGTGGCCACGGGCGCCCCTTTCCTCGTCATCTACATTCTGGACAGCGACGACAGCTTGCGCGCGCCTGGCGGCGCCAGCCATTGGTGGTTGCATCATTCCCTCGACCAGCTTGCGCGGAATTTGGCGGAGCGCGGCGGCCGGCTCGATTTTTTCAAGGGCCGCGCCCTCACCCTGCTTCCGCAGATCGCGGCGGCGTTCGATGCCTCCCACGTGTTTTGGAACCGCCGTTACGACGCGGCAGGGATTGAAATCGACAAGGTGCTCAAGTCGACGCTGTTGCAAGCCGGCGTTCACGCCGAAAGTTTCAACGGCCAGCTTCTGCACGAACCCTGGACCATCGCGACCAAGAGCAGCGGCCCCTTCAAGGTCTTCACGCCCTATTGGCGGGCCTGCCTCGCCATGCCGGAACCTGGCGCGCCGCAACGCGCGCCCGCCAAAGTACAGGCGGCGCCATGGAAGCGCACTGCGCCGGAACGCAGCAAACTCGCCGATCTCGATTTGCTGCCCCAAAAACCGGACTGGGCCGGCGGCCTGCGCGAGGCCTGGACACCCGGCGAAACCGGCGCGCACGCCAGGCTTTCGACCTTTCTCGACGAGACCCTCGCCGGCTATGCCGATCGGCGCGACCGGCCCGATCAACCGGCGACGTCACGATTGTCGCCGCACCTGGCCTTCGGCGAAATTTCGCCGCGTCAGATCTGGCATGCAGCCCAACATGCGAGACAACGCACGCCGTCGCTCGGCTCGGACGTAGCGAAGTTTCTCTCGGAAATCGGCTGGCGCGAATTCTCCTATCACCTGCTGTTCTATTATCCGGAGCTGGCGCGAGAGAATTTCAACGCCCGCTTCGATGGCTTTCCCTGGCGCAAATCGGTGAAAGACCGGCGCGCTTGGCAGAAAGGGCTCACCGGCTATCCGATCGTCGATGCCGGCATGCGGGAGCTGTGGCAGACCGGCTTCATGCACAACCGCGTCCGCATGATCGCAGCCTCTTTCCTCATCAAACATCTGCTGCTCGACTGGCGCGAGGGCGAAGCCTGGTTCTGGGATACGCTCGTCGACGCCGATCCGGCCAATAATGCGGCGAGCTGGCAATGGGTCGCCGGTTCAGGCGCGGATGCTGCGCCCTATTTCCGCATCTTCAATCCGATCCTCCAGGGCGAGAAGTTCGATCCGCTCGGGCGTTACGTGCGTCAGTTCGTGCCGGAGCTGGCGGAACTGCCGGACGCCTATGTCCATAAGCCGTGGACCGCGCCGGCGGAGGTGTTGAAAAAAGCAGGGATTGCGCTCGGCAAAACCTATCCGAAGCCGATCGTCGACCATGCCGAGGCACGAGCCCGAGCGTTGGCGGCCTTCAAGAGCCTGGACTAACCGCGCTTGCGCTTCTCGTAAGGGTTGCTGGTGGTGCGCTTCGAAATGCGGATCGGCACGCCGGGCAGTTCGAAGGTCTCGCGCAATCCGTTGATCAAGAACCGCTCGTAGCTGACCGGCAAGTGGTCAAGCTGATTGCCGAAAATGACGAAGTAAGGCGGGCGCGCCTTGGGCTGCGTCATATAGCGGATCTTGATGCGGCGGCCGGAGACGGCCGGTGGCGGCGTCTGTTCGACCGCACCTTCCAGCCAGCGGTTGATGCGGCCGGTGGAGATGCGCTTGTTCCAAGTTTCGTGCGTGCGCAGGATCGCCTGCATCAGCTTGTCGATGCCGGTGCCTTCCAGGCCCGAGACCGGCACGACGGCTGCGCCGCGCACTTGCGGCAACAGGCGATCGGCTTTCTCGCGCAGATCACGCAGCAGCTTCTGCGGGTCTTCGACGAGATCCCATTTGTTGACACCGATGACCAGCGCCCGGCCCTCGCGTTCGACGAGATCGGCGATGGTGAGATCCTGCTTTTCGAACGGAATGGTCGCATCGAGCAGCAGAACCACCACTTCGGCGAATTTCACGGCGCGTAGCGCGTCGCCCGCAGCCAGTTTTTCCAGCTTGTCCTGAATGCTCGCCTTGCGGCGCAGACCAGCCGTGTCAAACAGCTTCATCTTACGCTCAGGCCCATTGCGGGGCGTCCAGGCGAAATCGACGGAAATGGAGTCGCGCGTCACGCCGGCCTCGGGGCCGGTCAGCAGACGATCCTCGCCGATGATGCGGTTGATCAGGGTCGATTTGCCGGCATTGGGACGGCCGACGACGGCGATGCGCAGCGGCTTGGTCGGATCGAGTTCGCTGCCGTCTTCCTCGTCGCCGAGCACGAGCGGCGCGGCCGCCTCATCGTCCTCGTCGGCGGGCAGTTCAGTCTGCTCGGGCAGCGCCTCGCGCAGCGCGGCATAGAGTTCGCCGAAGCCATCACCATGTTCGGCCGACAGCGCCACGGGATCGCCCAGACCCAGCGAAAACGCTTCATAGGCCCCGGACTCGCCCAGCTTGCCTTCGGCCTTGTTGGCGATCAGCACGATCGGCTTGTCGGCACGGCGCACCAGATCGGCGAAATGCCGGTCGGTCGGCGTGATACCGGCGCGCGCGTCAATGACGAAGAAGATCGCGTCCGCCGAAGCGATCGCCGCCTCGGTCTGCGCACGCATGCGGCCGGTCAAGGAATCCGGATCGCTCTGCTCGAGGCCGGCGGTGTCGATGATCGAGAAATCGAGGTCGCCGAGATGCGCGTCGCCCTCACGCCGGTCGCGGGTCACCCCGGGCCGGTCGTCGACGAGAGCCAGCTTCTTGCCGACAAGTCGATTGAACAGGGTCGACTTGCCGACATTCGGCCGCCCGATGATGGCGACGGTAAAATGCATGATGATCCAATCCGGACTTATTGCCCGGCCGTTGCTCCAGAAGCGACGAGGCCGAGCAAGGTCTGGGCGCGGTCGCGGGTTGATTGCGGCGTCTGCGGATCGGCGACGACCATGTCGAGCCAGCGGCCGGCGCCCTGCATGTCGCCGGCCTTCAGCGCGGCGAGGCCCAGCAGTTCGCGAGCGGTGTGCCGGAACGGGCTCGTCGGCGCGGCCAAAGGCTCGATGCGCTGCTTGATTTCGGCCTGATCGGCTTCGTCGATGCGCAGATAGGCGGCGCGCAGTTTGGCGGCCTGCTGCAGCAGCGGATCGACGGCGCTGTCGGCGGCGATCGCGTCATAGATCTGCACGGCTTCCTTGGCATCGCGGGTGCTGATCTCGTCGGCAGCGCGCAGGCGCGCCAGCACCTGGTAGCCCGGGTTGCCGCTCTTGGCGATGTCGAGGAAGGCGGCTTCCGCTTCCTTCGGCTTGTTGTCACGCACCAATTGCAGGGCGGCCTGGAACTGCGCGCCGGCGGCTTGCGCCGCCTTCAGGCGCTGCGACTCCCAGATGCGCCAGCCAGCGGTGGCGGCGACCACCACCACAGCGATGCCGATGATGACGTTCTGATACTTCTGCCAGAATTTGGCGGCCTGGTCGCGGCGATATTCCTCGTCGACCTCGCGGATAAAATCGGACATGGACTTTCCGGAAAAGGATGCGCCTGACTCAGGGTCAGGCATTCTGCCTTGCGGTTAGCACGGAGTCGCGGCGAAGGCGAGGCTCGCAACGTCACGTCCCCGAATTCACGTTGCGTCCCGCCAAGCCGCTTTCCAACAGGCCATCGCCATCCGTCCACTCTAAATTATACTGTTATATATCAATATAATATAAATATGTCTGAATGTTTCAATTTAATAGATATCCAACGCTCTAACCGGCTTCGGAACCGACAGCTTGACGCTGGATCGCCAAGCTACGAGAACGAAAACATAAGAGCCGACGCCATGATCGCCGGCCGGCGGAGGAAAAAATCGACCCGAATGCGAAGACCACGCCCACGCCGGCCGAGCCGGACGTGCCTTGGCGTGTCCAGATTCCGATCTATCTGACAGGTTTCTTTTCCAACAGCCTGAACGATGTCGCGGGCATCGTTTTGCCGCTGTGGTTGCATGGCCAGAACGCCTCGGCGGCGACGGTCGGCCTCGTTATCGGCGCCCGGCACATCCTGCCCTTTTTCTTCGCCATCCATGGCGGCGCCCTGATGGACCGTTTCGGTCCCCGCCGGCTGATGGTCTGGTGCTGCCTCTTGAGCATTTTCGCCATCCCGCTGTTTCCGGTGGTCGTCTGGCTGCCAGGCGTGTTCCTTTTGCAGATGTTCAACGGCTATGGCTCCGCGATCGGCTGGCTCGGCGCGCAGACCCAGTTCGGCCTGCACATGCGCGGCAGCCATACACTGGCTGGCCGTTTTGCCTTCATCCTGCGCATGGGCAGTTTCATCGGCCCGCCGATCGCCGGTCTGGCCTGGGATCATTTCGGCACGTTCGGCGGCTTTACCGTGCTGACGCTCTGGGCGGTCGGCACGTTCGTCTCCGCCTATTTCGCCCCCAGTACATCCGCACGCGGCAGCGGCGCCCTCGCCCGCAACCTGCGTTTCGCCGATTTCATGCCCCGGATTTCGGATTATTCGGCGGCCCTACGCATGGCGGCGTTGCCGGGCATGACCATCGTGCTGATGGTCACCGTCATCCGCATCGGCGCGAGCAGTGTGCAGGACTCTTTCTATCCGCTCTATCTCACGACGATCGGCTTTTCGGCGACGCAAATCGGTATTCTCGTCACCGTGTCCTCGGCGGTCGCGGCCGCCGGCGCACTGCTGGTCGGCCCGGTCGTGCGGATCGTCCCGCCGATCTGGACCCTCATCCTGTCGTCCGCGGTTTCGGTGATTTTCGTCGCGGTGACGCCCCTGTTGACCGCCTTTCCGGCGCTCGCGGTCACTTCGGCCCTGCGCGGTCTGGGCATGGGCCTCAGCCAACCGCTGATGTTGTCGATGCTGATCGAGGCGTCGGGACGCAAAGCTCAAGGCATCGGCGCGGCTCTGCGCACCACGGCCAATCGCGCGGCTGCCGCCATCACGCCCACCAGCATGGGCGTCGTCGCCTCGATCAGCACGCTCGCCACCAGCTTTTTCATGGTCGGCGGCGTCATGTTGGTGGGCCTGGCGGTGATCAGCATTTACGTCCGCCGCCGGCCCCATCTCACCTATTAGCCACGTCTTATAATTGCGTCTTGGAATTGTGATGCAGAGACGTGACTTCCGATGGAACGCCCTGCAAAAATCGCGACTTGATGCTATATAATGGAACCCGACAGGTTTGCCGGCCCAGGTTTTGGCCGGTCTTGGAGTGAATGCCCATGCCGTCGCAGCCCGAGTGGAGACTTCCCTCCAGCCTGCAGCCCAAAGCGCACGACTATGTTTTTGACCTCGACGACGCGCTGCTGTCCGTCGTGTCGCTGAGCGCGCGCGTCCCGGAAGAAGCCTTTACGGCGGAGACCCTGGGCACCGAGCGGGCCGGCAATGCGGTGCTGATCAACGATCGCGGCCTGTTTCTGACCATCGGCTATCTGATCACCGAGGCAGAGGAAGTGTGGCTGCGCTCCAACGACGGGCGCACCTTCGCCGGCACGGTGATCGGCTATGATCAGGAAAGTGGCTTCGGCCTGGTTCAGGCGCTGGCGCGGCTCGACCTGCCCCACCTGCCGCTCGGCAGTTCCGCCTCGGCGCGCGCCGGAGATGCAGTGATCGTCGCGGGTGCCGGCGGTCGTGAACATTCGGTCGCCGGTCGCATCGTCGCCAAGCAGGAATTCGCCGGCTATTGGGAATATGTGCTCGACGAGGCGATCTACACCGCCCCCGCCCATCCCAACTGGGGTGGTACCGCGCTCATCAATGAAACCGGCGAATTGCTCGGCATCGGCTCGCTGCATCTCGAACAGGGTGGCGACAAGGGCGAGCGCGGTCATCTCAACATGATCGTGCCTATCGATCTTCTGAAACCCATTTTGGACGATCTCGTCCGGCTCGGCCGGCGCAGCGTGCCGCCCCGGCCCTGGCTCGGCATCTATGCGGCCGAGATCGAAGACAAAGTCGTGGTCGTCGGGCGCAGCCAACGCGGCCCGGCACGACGGGCCGAATTGAAGAACGGTGACATCGTCGTCGCCATCGGCGGCAAGCCGATCAGTTCCCTGGCTCAGCTCTACCGCACCATCTACGCTCAGGGCGATGCCGGCTGCGATATCCCGATGACCTTGCATCGGGACGGCGTGACCTTCGACGTCAGCGTGCGCTCAGGCGACCGCACGCAAATGTTCAAGGCACCGAAGCTGCATTAATTGGCCCTGTGTCATACCGGATCGCCAGCGGCGTCCGGTATGACACGGAGACGGTGGCGCTCAGCGCTCTAACTCAAGCCGGCTGCGATCTTGCGCAGCTCGTCGGGCGTATGCTCGCCGGCGAGCGGCGTTCCCGGCACGAGATATTTGCCGTTGGCCAGACCGCCGACGACGACAGCCTCGAAGCCGATGTCCTTGATCAGGGCGGTCGCCAGCGCAACCGCCTTTGGGTCGTCGCCGGCAATCGGCACGCCAAGAGGAGTGCCGCTGCGATGGGCGGCGCGCGGCAACGCTGCATAGTTGATGGCGTTAAAAGCGCGAACGATGTGTGCGCCTGGCAGAATGCGTGCGGTGGCGAGGCCGGCGCCGCCTTCATCGTTGATCTTCTTCACCAGGTCGGCGCCATCGCGTCCGCCGATCGGGTTGGAAATGTCCAATACCAGTTGCTTGGTCGCCAGCCCGCTGCCGAAATCCCGGCCGATCTGTTCCATCGCCGAATAAGGCACGGCGATCAAAACGACATCGCCAAAGGCCACCGCCTGCGCCGTGGTACCGGCCTGTGTGTTCGGGCCGGCGGCGGCCACGAGATCCTTCAGTGCATCGGGATCGAGCGCCGAAAACATCACCTGATAGCCGGCCTTGGCGAACAAGGTTCCTAGCGCCCCGCCCTGTCGGCCGGCGCCGATCGTCGCAATCTTGGGTTTGGTACCGCCGGAGGTTTGCGCGAAAGCCGGCGACAGTCCGAGCGTCAGTCCGCCGACACCCAAGGCAAGGAGAGCGCGGCGATCGACGGAAGAAAACGGTGGGTTCATCATGATTGGGTTCCGATCAGGCCCAGCACCGACGACGATGCTAGTCGGCGCTCGGGCGACGGCACAAATCACGATCCCGATAGAAAACAGTCGGTGGTCGACCTTACGAAGAGTGCCGGCTAACAGCTTCTAAAAATTCAATATTCCTAGCGCTCGAATGGAACTTCATTGGCCCTGTGTGCCATCGCACAGCCGCCCTCGGCCCCAGAGCGCATAAGAGCCACACCAAGGCCGAGGCAGTCGGCCGGTAGGAGAGGCTCATGTCCCGCAATCGCATCAACTTCGAAGGTGAAAGCCGCGGATATGCGAATGTCCGTTTTGGCCGCACTGTGATCATCGCTCTTTCGAACCTGCTGGTCGGTGGCGCCCTGGTTCTGGCACAAGGCAATGGCGTGAAAGCCGCCAGCGGCACGGCGGTGAAAGTCGCCATGGCGGAAACGGTGGCTCCGGCCCCGGTGGCGCCGCAAGTGGCAGCCACGCCCGTTCAGCCGCGTAAGCAGGTTCGGGTTATCCCGCTCTACAATATTCCGGCCGAGCAGCAGACCGAGCAGCGCTGATTTGCAGCCGCGTTACACCGTGAAAACGGTGCGCCGGGTGCTGTCATCTTGCGGCCAGGCCTGCTCGACCTCCGACAAGGGCACGGCCTTGGTCGCAATCTGGAAGCCACCAGGCTTGGCTGCCCGCAGCAGCCCGTCGATGCTCCGGATGAAGCGCTCCCGGGGAACGCTTCCGAGCCCGCTGCCCATCAGCTCGATCGCCGATGAACGCAACACCGCGCTCGGCAGTGCGATATCAGAACCGCTCACTGCACCGATCTGAACAAAGCGGATCGGCACGGCCTCGGCGCCCGCCTTGGCTCCGGCGATCAGCAGACATTCGGCACTCTTGCCCCACAGATAGTCGATAACGACATCGATCCCTTCCGCGAACTGTTCCTTGAACCGCGCTTCGAGAACCGTCTCGTCTCCCCCCAGCGGGATCGTCACATCGGCGCCGAGCGCAGCGACCGATCGCAGGGCCTCGACATTGCGGCCCGTCGCGATGACCTTTTTCGCGCCGAGATGTTTGGCGATCTGCACCGCCAGACGGCCAGCCGTCCCGGTGGCGCCGTTGACAAGCACCGTCTCGCCCACCTTCAGCCGCGCCCGTTCCGCATAAGCGGCCCAAGAGGACATGCCGGGATTGGCGATGGCGGCGGCGGTGATGTCATCGAGATCGTCGGGCACGGCCAAGCAATGGGCGGCGGGCAGCACGACGCGCTCGGCCATGCTGCCGTAAGGCGCGTTCGGCAGGATGAAATAAACCCGGCGGCCATCATCAAGCCGGCCTACGCCATCGATGCCGACGACAAAGGGAAACTGGCCCGACGAACTGTAGTGCTGGCCGGAGGCCCGGCTTTTGACAACTTGGCTGATGGCGGCGGCCGTCACCGTGATGCGGTTTTCGCCCGCGGTCGGCGTCGGCTCCTGAAAATCTCCGTATACGGGCGTTTGCCCGGCTTTCTGGACGATGGCGGCCTTCATGACAATTTCCCTTTCTGGCCATTATGTGTATAATGCACATACATGGAGCGCCCGAATGCCGTCAATCAATAATGTGCAAAATACACATATTCGTGATCAGCTTCGCCAGCTTCACAGGGCCGTTCTTGAAATCATCGGCGTGATGAACAAGCCGCAGCGCGACGAGATACTGATCAAGGCGGCCGGAATTCCGCTCGACCGAGCGTTATTTCCCCTGCTCGTCGGGATCGAGCGGTTCGGGCCTATCGGCGTGGTGGACATGGCTGAAGGTGTCGGGCGCGATTACACGACGGTCAGCCGACAGGTCGCCAAGCTGGAAAGTCTGGGTCTGGTGGAACGTCGCAGCAGCGCTGCCGATCGCCGCGTGCGCGAAGCGGCCATTACAGCAAAAGGCAAGGCCATGACCGATCTCGTCGACACGGCGCGCGATCGGATTCTCGGTGACATCTTTTCAACGTGGGACACGCACGACATCGACGAACTGGTGCGGCTCATGCGCAGGTTCGCGGATGCGGTGAAGGATGAACCGGCGAACGGTTCATCGAACCCGATCAGTGATTCCGGGTGAGACGCTTGCGATTGGCGCGGACAGTACGGCGCACCTTGCGCACCACGTCTTCGGTCGAACCGCCAAAGGCCATGTGAGTGGCCGCCTCGGCCAAAGCGATGCCCTTCTCGCTCACCATGCGGTTGGCCTCACTCATGGCGGCCGGACCGCCAAGCGCCAGCTTCGCCAAACGAAGGGCGATCACCTGCTGCGATTCAAACATCAGCATCGCCGAGTCGAAACCCAATTTCGCAAAGGCATTGATCATTGAAAACCAACCACTTCATGAATTGGCCGGCGCATTGAAGGCCGGCCGGAATATGCAGTGCGGGGGAATATATGTCACACCACGGTCGTAACAATAATAATTGACGAATTTCTGTACCGCATCGCGATAATAAGGCAGACTTATCAACCAGATGTGATGCTGCAATGCAATGTTGGATGGTAGCCTGCAACCAATGCGCGCAAAATTGACGGCGGCGTCAACATCTGCGGTTGCAGCCCTTTCATGTCCTCGCGCCGATAACCGCACGGCGACCATCGCCACGATCGGCCACCCGCCACCGTATAATCGGCGGATCCGTCCCGTAGCATGACGCCATCCGGCAGCCTGTCGACCGGTTTCGGCACGTCATGCAGGCGCTTATGCCTCTCCCTGCCCTCGCCCGTCAGCCGCTCGCGATGCAAAACCGCATCCATCTCCGCGACTTTAGGCAAAGCGACAGCGTTGCCGTCCGCCCAAGCGGCTTGAAAGCGCTTGGCATCCGCACGGCGGCAGAAGAAGCACGGCCGATGGCCGGCCGCGAGCGCCGTCGCCTCATCGAGGAAGAACAGTTCGGTCCAACTGCGCTGCGCCATCACGGCGCGGCGTCGACCTTTGAATTCACAGACGCAGACGATCCAGGCGTGGGTCGTCCATCGCCGCTTGAGCAAGGTGCGGGTCGCTGGATCATGGATGATGCCGCGATTGCCGGTGAACAGGCCGCGCTCCGGGATGGCGACGATCTCGCCGTCCGGCAGCACGCGGTTTTGCAGCGGCATCAGGCCAGTTTCTCGATCAGCGCCTGGGCCGCCGCCGGATTGCGCTCCTTGTGGCCGCCGATGATGTAGATGAACACGTCGGTCGGCGGCGTCTTGGTCTTCGGCAGCGGCGCGATCGCGGTCATGCCTTTGGGAATGTCGCCGGCCGCCCAAGCGCGCGCCGCTTCGGCCCATTTGTCTATCGTCGCGGCGGTAAAGCCGCCTTTCACCTTTTCATCGGTGATGGTGATGCGGGCATAAACGAAATCGGCGGTGCGATCGGCGATCTGCAGATAGGAATTGCCGGCAGCGCAAACGACGGCCACCCCATGCTTGCGCGCCAATTCGACGAAATCCGGCGTCGAAAAACTGTCATTGCGTACTTCGATGACGTGACGCAGCGGCTGATCCTCGATGGTCTTCGGCAGCAGAGCCAGAAAGGCGCCCATATCGGCCGCGTCGAATTTCTTTGAGGGATGGAATTGCCAATTGACCGGGCCGAGCCGGCTTTTCAATTCGGCGACGCCGCTCCCCAGGAAACGCGCAACGGAATCGCCCGCCTCCGCCAGGACGCGGCGATTGGTGGAAAAGCGCGTGCCCTTCATCGAGAAAATGAAGCCTTCGGGGGTTTCATCATGCCATTTGATGAAACTGTCGCGTTTCTGCGACCCGTAATAGGTGCCGTTGATCTCGATCGAGGTCAGATGCCGGCTCGCATATTCGAGTTCGCGCTTCTGCGTGAGGCCGGCCGGATAAAAGGTGCCGCGCCAGGGTTCGAAGGTCCAACCGCCGACGCCGATCCGGATATTGGCTTTGGCTGCTTTCGCCATCATGCCCTCCTTGTTTTCACATCAGCAGCAACAGCCCGCCGATCACCGCCGCATTGCCGAACAGATTACTCACATGAAAATGCCGCCGCAGCGGATCGGCCACCAGCCAGAAGCGATGGAAAATCGCCGAAGCCGCGATGGTAAAGACGATCAGCAGCGCCGCCGCCACCGGCGTGTGCCAATTGAGCGCCAGCATGATCCCGGCGGCGATCTGCACCGCAAAACCGATCCACAGAACCATCCAGGGAAAAGGAATGCCTGCGTCGATCATGCGATCCACATGCTGCTGCTGTTTCCATCCGGCGTTCATGATGCCCGTGCCGACAAACAAGAGAGCGATCAGCAGTTGTCCCACGACCTGCAACACGGTTTTGTCAGCATACATGATAAGGCTCGCTCGATGACTGGCCGAACCTATCCAAGTTCGGGCGCGACCGCCAGCAAGGTGCGGAAAACGGCAAAAGCGCGGGTTTAAGCGAAGATTTTGCCGTAGATGTCGGGTTTGAACCCCACCGTCAGCTTGCCGTCGACGTCGAGCACCGGGCGCTTGATCATCGAGGGTTGCGCCAGCATCAGCGCGATCGCCTTCTTTTCGGTGAGCCCTTCCCTGTCCTTCTCGGGCAGTTTGCGGAAGGTAGTGCCGGCACGGTTGAGCAAGGTCTCCCAGCCGACCACCCCGGACCATTTCTCCAGCGACGCCTTATCGATGTCGGAGGCCTTATAATCGTGGAATTGATAGGTGACGCCGTGATCGTCGAGCCAGGTGCGCGCCTTCTTCATCGTGTCGCAATTCTTGATGCCGTAGATCGTGATCGCTTTCGCCTTGGCCATGATCGTCTCCTGTTGAGTCCGACTATGAAGCGATGAGCGAAGCTTCGGCAAGAGTTGGGGCAAGCGTTTGCGGCGCCCTTTTCTCACCTGTTCCACATGCGACGCGCGGGCGCAGTCGCATTTCGCCACACCTGATCGATCCATCTGAAAACAATTGCGATTTTGACCACTGTCGCAATGCGTGCAACAATGTCGCAATTTCGCCGCGCTCTGCGACGTGGTTAGCGTCGCGGCGGTCCCGGCGAATGGCTGGGAAAGACGCGAGCGACACATGTTCGATCATCTCGATCCCGTTCTTCTGGCCCGCATTCAATTCGCCTTCACGGTCAGCTTTCATTTCATCTTTCCCTCCTTCTCCATTGGCCTCGCCAGCTATCTCGCCGTGCTCGAAGGCCTGTGGCTGTGGACCGGCAAGCAGCTCTATTTCGATCTGTTCAAATACTGGCTGAAGATTTTCGCCGTCGTCTTCGGCATGGGCGTCGTGTCGGGCATCGTCATGTCCTATCAGTTCGGCACCAACTGGTCGGTGTTCTCCGACAAAGCCGGCGCCGTGATCGGCCCGCTGATGGCTTACGAAGTGCTCACGGCTTTCTTTCTCGAAGCCGGTTTTCTCGGTGTCATGCTGTTTGGCCTCAACCGGGTCGGCAAGAATTTGCATTTCGCCGCGACGGTGATGGTCGCGGTCGGCACGTTCATCTCGGCTTTCTGGATTCTCTCCGCCAATAGCTGGATGCAGACGCCGACCGGCCATGAGATCGCCGCCAACGGCCAGTTCGTGCCAGGTCCGAGCTGGTGGGCAATCGTCTTCAACCCGAGCTTCCCTTATCGGCTCACCCATACGGTCATCGCCGCCTATCTGACCACGTCGCTCGTCGTGGGCGGCGTCGGTGCCTGGCATCTGCTGCGCGGCCACAAGGACCCGCGCACGCGCAAGATGTTCTCGATGGCGATGTGGATGGCAGCCATCGTGGCGCCGATCCAGATTTTCGTCGGCGACCAGCACGGGCTCAACACGTTGGAACATCAGCCCGTCAAAGTGATGGCCATGGAGGGCCATTACGACAGTCATCCCGACGGTGCGCCGCTCATCCTGTTCGGCATTCCCAACAGCGCCGAGAAGCGTGTCGACTACAAGATCGAGATTCCCAAACTGTCATCCCTGATTCTCAAACACGATCTCAACGCACCGCTGGCCGGGCTCGATACGGTGGCGGACGATCGCAAGCCGCCAATCGGCATCGTCTTCTGGTCGTTCCGCATCATGGTGGGCCTGGGTATGCTGATGCTGCTTCTGGGCCTGTGGAGCCTGCTGGCGCGCTGGCGCGGTCGCCTGCACGACTGGCGGCTGCTGCATCGCTTTGCTGTCGCCATGGGACCGGCGGGCTTCGTCGCCGTCATCGCTGGCTGGGTGACGACGGAGGTCGGCCGCCAACCGTGGACGGTCTATGGCCTCTTGCGCACCGTCGACAGCGCCTCGCCGCTGGCGGCCTCCGCTGTCGCGACCTCGCTCATCGCTTTCGTCATCGTCTACTTCATCGTCTTCGGCCTCGGCGTCCTGTATCTGCTGCGGCTGATGGCCAAGCCACCAGCGAGCGGTGAAGCCGATCTCGGTCATGATCCTTCGCACGCCGCCGGGCTCACGCCCGCGCCGGCGGTCGCCAGCAAATCCTTCCGGTGAGGTGAGATCATGAGCGCATCTCTCATCGACCTGCCGATGATCTGGGCTTTCATCATCGCCTTCGCCGTCTTCGCCTATGTGGTGATGGACGGATTCGATCTCGGCATCGGCATACTCTTTCCCGTCTTCGCCGTCGGCGAGGAACGCGATCAGGCGATGAACTCCATCGCGCCAGTCTGGGACGGCAACGAGACCTGGCTGGTGCTGGGCGGCGGCGGCTTGTTCGCCGCCTTCCCCCTCGCCTTCGCCATCATCATGCCGGCGGTCTATCCCTTGGTGATCGCCATGCTGCTTGGCCTGGTGTTTCGCGGCGTCGCCTTCGAGTTTCGTTTCCGCGATCCCGGCCACCGGCTCTATTGGGATGCGGCCTTCACCATCGGCTCGATCGTCGCCGCCTTCGCGCAAGGCATGATCCTCGGCGCGCTGCTGCAAGGCATTGCGGTGGAGAACCGCGCCTATGGCGGCGGCTGGCTCGACTGGCTGTCTCCGTTCAGCCTGCTGACCGGCATCAGCACGGTGATCGGCTATGCGCTATTAGGCGCCACCTGGCTAATCTGGAAGACCGAAGGACGCGCGCAGGAGCATGCGCGGCGGCTGGCCTGGACCTCTTTCATCGGCACGCTGATCGCGATCCTCGCCGTCAGCCTGGCGACGCCGTTTCTGGCCTATGGCTATTACCAGCGCTGGTTCACCTTCCCCAATGTGCTGGTGACCGCGCAGGTGCCGCTGCTCACCGCCATCCTTGCCGCCATGTTCTGGTTCGCCATGCGCCGGCAGCACGAGAGCTGGCCGTTCTTTCTGGCGCTGGCGCTTTTCCTGATGTGCTTCGCCGGCCTCGGCGTCAGCATGTATCCCTATGTCGTGCCCGACAAGGTGACGATCTGGGATGCGGCCGCGCCGCACCGCAGCCAGTCCTTCATGCTGGTTGGCGTCGTGATCATCCTGCCGCTCATCCTCGCCTATACGAGCTGGGCCTATTGGGTGTTCCGCGGCAAGGCCGGCACGGAGGGCTATCACTGATGGCCGCGCCAAACATGCAGCCGCAGGCGCCGCTGTGGCAGCGGCTGCTGTGGATGGCCGGGATCTGGCTTGCCAGCATCACGGCCCTCGGTATCGTCGCCTACGGCATCCGCTTCTGGCTCAAGGGCTAAAGAGGATGCCGTAGCGGCTTCAAGCCTGCTTGCTGCGCGCCGCCAGGCCAAGGCCGATCCAGGCCGCGCCGGCGAATATCAGATCGATGCCGAGGAAAATGCCGAGCGCATAAAGCCCCGACAGCGGCCAGCCCGACAACAAGATCGCGCCCAGGACCACTGTGAGCACGCCCGACAGGCCGACCCAGATCCAGGGCGACTCGCTCTTCATGTTGAAGGCCAGAATGATGCGCAGCACGCCCGAGACGATCAAGGAAATGCCCAGCATCAACGTCAGCGCCGCCGCCGCGAGCAGCGGGTTGAGATAGCAGATCACGCCCGAGGCGATGTAGAGCAGCCCGAGCAAGAACCAGAGGATGAACTTGCCCCAGCTCTTGAACTGAAACGAGTTGATGATCTCGAAGACGCCGGAGAGGATCATCATGAAGCCGACGATGAGCACGCTCACCACCGTCGCCATGACAACACTGCCGAGGGCAACCACGCCGGCGATGGCATAGACCACGCCGAGGGCGACGATCCAGCCCCATTTGGCCTTCAACAGATCGAAGGGCGCCGGAATGGTGGGTTGCGGGTTCGGACTTGCGGATGAAGCGTCTGTCATGACCAGCCTCCTGATTGAGCGAACGGGGCCACGATGCGCCGAAAGTTCGCCGGAGGCAAATCGCGATAGAGTTGCGGCGTTTGATGAAAATCATCAAACGCCGCAAAGATGTATCAGAATAAGAACTTTTAACCTGATCCGTCCGGTTACTTTTTCCAGATCGCCGGATCGGCCGACACGGCGCCCTTGACCAGAACGATTCTCGTCTTGTCGCCGCGAATGCCGAAGTCGTTGTCGTTAATCATCATGAGCGTGCCGTCTTCGAGGATGGCCAGGCCTTCAACCTTCTCCGGGGCGTCCTTGAGGTCGCGGAACGTGTCGAGGCGCAGCGTCTTCGTGACCGGCGTCACCGCGAGCGGGCCGAGATCGTTCTGCTGCTCGAGCGTCGGCGATGTCGCGACATCGTCCCACTTGCTGCCGAGAATGTTGGTCGCGCCATCGAGCGTGATCTCGAACAGTTTGGTGGTCTTCTCGGTACGCTCCAGCACCAGGATGCGATCGGTGCCGAGCGCCAATATTTCCGAGATGCGCGGCTCGTTCTGGCGCGGCGACGGATCGAAGCCAAACGATTGCGGATCGGCGAGCTGATAGACCCATTCGCCGACGACCTTGCCGGCCTGGCGATCGAACTTGAAGAAGCGCGTGTTACGCGCGCCCTGATAGGCCTTGGCATCGGGATTGGCGAGCGGGTTCTGCACCATGAAATAGAGGAAAGCTTCGTCCGGCGAGACGGCGATGCCTTCGATGCCGCGATTGCCCTGTCGCTTCGACAGGATAGCCGGCAGATCGGCGACGATCTTGGCTTCGGCGTTCTTATAGTCGGCGGCCGCATCGACCGGCACGTGCCGCTCGAGGATGCGGCCATCGGCGGAGAGATGCGCGATGGACGGGCCCATTTCCTCGCCGATCCAGAACGTGCCGTCGGACAGGCGCACGATACCTTCGAGGTCAATGTTGTCGGGATCGTCGGGCAGCACATTGCCGGCGAGATCCATGCCGGTGTCCTTGGACGCCTTGGTCTGCGGGTTCAGCAGGCCGGTGATCATCGCGCCCGACTTCGCCTTACGCAGCGGGATGGTTTCGAGCAGTTTGAACGTGCCCTTGTCGCGATCGAGTTCGACCTTGTAGATCGACGGCACGTAATCCGGCGTCGGATAGATGCGGCCGTTGGAGAGCTTGCGGCAGGTCTGCGCGATCTCGTCGCCGAGGATCCCCGGCGCTTCGCTACAGGTCATGTTCGGGCCGCGATCACCGATGGTCCACACGACATTCGGCGGATCGTTGCGATGGCGGAAAGCACCCGAGCCGATGCCGAGCGTATAGGCGCCCGTCTGGCCGTTCGGCAGTTTCACCGTCTTCCATTCCAGCTTCGGATCGTCGGAGGAAAAGATGCGCGACTGGATGGTTTCGGCCGCCGCCTGGCTGCCGAATGCGGCGATCGACAAAGCGACAAGGGACAGCGAGGCAAGCAGGGAAAAAGGCCGTTTCATCATTCGTCTCCAGACACGTTGGCGCCCCTATGGAGCGCCTCAATGACAGCCGGATGACGATATTCACAGTCTCCGTGGCGGATGTTAAATTTCCCCTCAGACCGTACGGTTACGGCCAGCGGCCAGGCCGAACACGGCCTGGAACAAGGTCACCACCACCGCCGCCATCAATGGCACGGTCCAATTGTGTGCGACATCATGCAGAACGCCAAAGGCGACCGGCCCCATCGCGGCCACCAGATAGCCGATCGATTGCGTCATGACAGATAAAGATGCAGCCCGATAATGGTCGGACGAGCGCAGCCCGATGAAGGCAAGCGCCAGAACGAAACAGACGCCACTGCCCAGGCCCATCAGCAAGACCCAGAGATAAGCCAGGCTCGGCATCAAGATCAGCGCGACGAGCGAGGCGGACATCAGCAGCGACGCGAAAAACACGAACAGCCGTTGGTCCGTAGCCAGTTTCAGAAGCGGCGGAATGCTGATGCCGACCACGAGCGAAATGAGCTGGAACAGAGTGATCAGAAAGCCGGCATTCTCCGCCGAATAGCCCATGTCCTGCAGGATCACCGGGAACCAGCTGATGATGATGTAGAACGCCATGGATTGCAGGCCCATGAAGGCCGTGATCTTCCAGGCCAGCGACGAGCGCCAGACCGAGGTGCGTGGCACGCGCACGATGTTCTTTTCGCCCGCAGTCCGCATGGCCGGCAGCAGCCAGGCCAGCAAAGCAATCACGGCTGGAATCGACCACACGGCCAAAGCCGTTCGCCATCCTCCGGGCAACCGATCGGCCAACGGCACGGCAAGCCCCGAAGCGATCGCCGAACTGAGCCCCAAGACCATGGCATAGAGCGTGGTCATGCTCTGCACGCGGCTCGGATAGTCGCGCTTGATGACGCCGGGGATGAGGACATTGGCGACAGCGATGCCGGCGCCCAGCATGATCGTGCCGCCGAATAGCGCTGGCACGGAGCCGTGCGAACGCAGCAGCATGCCTGCGATCAGCACCAGCATCGACACCACCAGGGTGCGTTCCAGCCCCAGCCGCCGTCCAAACTGCGCCAATGGCGAGAAACAGGCGAAGGCGAACAAAGGCAGACTGCTCAGCAGGCCGGCTGATGTGACGGAGATTCCGGTGCCTTGCCTGATTTCCTCGAGCAACGGCCCCACGCTGGTCAGCGCCGGCCGCAAATTGGCAGCCAGCAACACGAGCGCGAAGATCGGAATTGCCGCTGACGTATTGTTCTTTTGTTGCATCATGATCCGACCGCAGGAATACGGGGCACCGCTCGAAAAGCAAATCCCTTTTCCAGCAACGCTCCTGGTTATTCGCTACGACCGCGATGCAGCGCGCAGGCTAACGACCGAACATCTCGCGTTGACGACGATGCTGGCAACGATTTGCACAACAGCGATGATGATTGCGACCGAGCTGATCGAGCCAACACGCCAGCGAGCGATTGGCATTGGGAGTGATCCCCGAAAGACGGCGGCCCCCGACGCCCGATCGCAAGGCGCCGCGCAATCAATGATCCCCGCCCCACGGCCAGCAGTCATCCGGCCCCTCGCTCGCGATTGTGGGCAGGTGGCGCCGGGGCCAAGAAAGCGCCTTGACAATCACTATATGATATCTCAATCATAATAAGATAAGACCACAGGGAGGCCCGGCTCGGGTGAGGTCTGACGTGCCCAAGGACAATTCCGACGCGACTTTCGGCCTGCGTGCCTATCGGCGAATGGCCCGCATCCGCGGTTTCGAGCAGCTTTGCATGCAATTCAGCGAGGCCGGGCTGGCGGTCGGCTCGATCCACCTCTGTGCCGGCCAGGAGGCCATTCCCGTCGGCACGCTGGAGGCGCTCGGCGACGAGGACCGCATTTCGGCGACCTATCGCGGCCATGGCTGGGCGCTGGAAGTGGGCCTCGATCCCTTCGCGGTGATGAGCGAAATCTGCCATCGCGCCACCGGCGTGAACGGCGGCCGCGCCGGCTCGGCCCTGATGATCGCGCCCGATCAACGTTTCATCGGTGAAAATTCCATCGTCGGCGCCGGCTATCCGATCGCGGCCGGCGTCGCTCTCGCCCAAAAGCTGCAGAAAACCGGCGGCATTTCCGTGGTCAGCATCGGCGACGGTGCGATGAACCAAGGCTCGGCCCATGAAGCTCTGGTCTTCGCTAGCCTGAACAAGCTGCCGGTGCTTTTCATTTGTGAAAACAATGGCTGGGCCGAAATGACGCCTTCAAGCGTCGTCGCGCCCGTGCCACGCCAAGCCCGCCGGGCCGGCGCCTATGGCATCAAGGCGGCGACCGTCGACGGCGGCGACCCGATCGCGGTGCGCGACAGCGTGGCGATGGCGCGTCAGCAATTGCTCGAAGGCAACGGGCCGATCTTCCTCGAATTCGAGACCGTGCGCCTCTGGGGCCATTACAACAAGGATGGCCAGCACTACCGGCCGAAGGACGAATGGGACGCGACGCAGGCCAAGGACCCGATCGTTTTGCTGCGTCAAAAGCTGATCGAACAGGACGCACGTCTGGCGCAAGAGCTGGACGCGATCGACAGCGAGATGAAACAGGAAATCGAGCAGTTGCGGCAACAGGTTGAGGCCGCACCCCTGCCCGATCCGGCGAGCGCCGCCGATCACGTCATCGCACCGAGCCCCACAGCCAAACGCGTGACGCGCAGCGGCGCTCCGGCCGAGACGACCTATGGCAATGCGGTGACCACGGCATTGAAACATGAACTGCAGGCGCGGCCCGAGCTTCTCGTCTATGGCGAGGATGTCGGCGGTGGCGGCGGCATTTTCGGCTGCACACGTACGCTGCAAAAGACTTTTGGCCAGGATCGCGTGTTCGACACGCCGATTTCGGAAAGCGCCATTCTCGGATCGGCGCTGGGCGCTGCCATGATGGGCATGCGACCGGTCGTCGAAATCATGTGGGCCGATTTCATGCTGGTGGCGATCGACCAGATCATCAATCAGATGACTAATCTGCGTTATATCACCCAGGGCAAGGCCTCGGCGCCGCTGGTGGTGCGCATGCAACAGGGCACGACACCCGGCTCCTGCGCGCAACATTCGCAATCGCTTGAAGCCCTGCTGTTCCATATTCCCGGCCTGCGCATCGGCCTGCCCTCAACGGCGCAGGACGCCTACGACATGCTGCGCGCCGCCGTTGCCTGTGACGATCCGACCATCATTATCGAATCCAGGGTCTTTTATCAGCGCAAGGAAATAGCTGTTCTTGAAGGGCCGGTCGAGCCGATCGGCGGTCTGCGCCAGCGCCGCGCCGGTAAGGACATCGCTTTGGTGAGCTGGAGCACCGGCATGCCGGTCATCGAAAGCGCTGCCGAAGAACTGGCGAAGCTCGGCATCGACGCGGCGGTGATCGACCTGCGCTGGCTCTCGCCCCTGCCCCAGGATGAGTTGATTGCCGCCGTGCGCGCCGCCGGTGAAACCGCGCTTATCGTCCACGAAGCCAATCTGACGGGTGGTGTCGGCGCCGAACTCGCCTGCCGGCTGCGCGATGCGGGCATAGCGCGTGTGGCGCGGCTGGCAACGCCGGACGTGCGCATGCCCGCTTCGCCTGTGTTGCAGGCGCAACTGCTGCCCAGCGCCGCCAAAGTGGTGGCGCAGGTCAAAGCTCTTCTAGGGGGCGGCAGCGCGGTAATGCGGGCTGTCGCGGAATAGGCCGGTGTTGGGAGAGACACTGGCGATGTGAGGCGCGGAAGGGACGCGCAAGAGTGAGGGAGGGAGAAAATGAGCATTACACGACGCCACATCCTACAGGCAGGCGCAGCGAGCACATCCCTGTGTTTTGCACCCTATGTCCATGCGCAGGCACGAACGAACGTGCGCTATGCAACGTTGAATGCCGGTATCAGCGTGATCTTCGATGAATATCTGAAAGCGAAACGCTTCGACCACAAACACGGTCTCAACATCGAACTCGCCACCGCTTATACCTCGGTGCCGAGCTATTACAGCGATTTCATCGCCGGCAGTTTCGATCTCGCCATCGGTGCCTGGGACAGCTTTAAAGGCATGTCCGACAAGGGCGTGCCGGTGAAACTGGCCTCGATCTTCACCACCGCCGACATCATCAACATCGTCGCCGGCAAGAATGGCCCGCAATCGGCCACGGAACTGAAAGGCAGACCGCTCGCCGCCGTCGTCGCCACGGGCTCCTACAACATGTGCCGGGCGGTGCTGAAAAATGCCTATGGCGTCGAGCTCGGCAAGGACATGCCGGTGCAGAACGTGCCAAACCCGGTGCAAGCGGTCGCCATGGTCGTCTCAGGCAATGTCGATGCGGCTTTGTCCTGGGAGCCGAATATCATCAGCGCTTTTGAAAAGGTGCCGGACCTCAAGGCCATTTTCAATCTCGGCCGCGAATATGAAAGCAAGCAGAAGCGCCCGCTGCCCTATTTCGGTCTTGCCGTCCGCAAGGAAGCGATCGCGCGCGATGCCGATCTCGCCAAGCGTGTCGATGCGACCTGCCGCGATCTCGTTGCCGCGATCAATGCCGATCCAACGGAAATCTACGGCATCGCGGCACCGAAGCTTGGTCTCAAAGTCTCCGACATGATCAAGGCCCATGAGGCTGGCCGCCTGAAATTCCTCAACCTGTCGATGCTGAACGAAGACGGTCGCGAGGCCATTCGCGCCGCCCAGGCCTATATCGACGAGAAGAATCCGAAGATCAATCCAGACTTCTTCCCGAGCTGACAGTCTCGTTCAAATCATCACGCATAAGAGT